>Ga0209541_10000024_pt1 | contig 260415 bp, 254 predicted proteins | sample RifCSPlowO2_01_FD_184027 | JGI IMG/M metagenome (GOLD analysis project Ga0209541, IMG submission 184027) | Groundwater microbial communities from Rifle, Colorado - Rifle CSP2_plank lowO2_0.1 (SPAdes) (version 2) | ecosystem: Environmental > Aquatic > Deep subsurface > Groundwater | place...
TGTTGGAGCGCTTTCACATCACTGCCGCTGCTGCCGATGGTGAGGTCTCTGGTGAAGATGACCTGCGCATCCGCATGCAAGAAAGAAAAAGCCATAAGCAATGCAGTTGCTGACACTATAGCAAGGCTAAGTTTCATCGGCCGCTGAAAGGCAATCATAACAGGATATTAACGCCTGATTTGATCCAAAGCAGGTTGTCCAGCTGCATTTGTTTTTGTTGTTCTTAGTTGAGATGAAAATGCGTCATAAAGCCACATACCAAGTGATTCTTTGTGTGCGAGATTAATTGCAGCTCCATGTCTATCCGGGAACCGTTTTTTTGGATCTGGAAGCGTCCAAGCCCCAAATCGTATTGCTCGTTCAACATAATCAAATAATTTCTTGCCCACATTGTTTCTTCCCATCACGAGATCTGCCATTTCCGGCATCAAGTAAAATCCGCCCACCGCACTTTTATAAGTCGCTGTACTGCAACAACTTTGGTAAGTGCTGCCCGGGGTTTCTCCGCCGTCGATCCAACCATCGGGGTCCGCGCAATCCCGCGCACCCGGCTCGCCATTCTGGTTATTCCAGTAAGTCGAGGCCTTACAAGTGTAACCCCCAATCATTGAGCCCCAGAGGACTGCTCCGTTCTGGCTTACTACGACTTGACCGTCTTCACTGAATTCATCTCCTGCCTTGTGGTTTGGGCCAATGGGTGTCTTAAATCGATCAAGCAGGGCGTTTTTCATGTCTGTATCGTTTAGCATGGCTGCCGCGAAAACCACGGGGACCTGGCGACCGGCACCCCAGCCCGCATTGGCCTGGAAGTGGAAATCCGGGCTCGATTGAAGCGTGTAAAAAAGATCAATCCCCATTTGAATAGCTGTCACGGCAATGAGTTCCCGTTCCTGTTGAGTGAAGGCATCCTTTAAAAAACTATGAAAGGTGCAAAAATGGGTTTTATTATGTATATCCGCCCCGTATTCAGGGATGTTGAAATGCGGATGGGCCCAGTTTGCACCATATATTGAACTGACCGTGTGAGCGGTTGTCACGCACCAGGGGAAAAGATTTTTGAAGCTTTTTGGACTAAAGCCAGCAGATGACACCTGTGGCAATAAAGCCCACATTATATTGTTGGTGGAGTAGGTGGGTTTTACAATGCCTGTCCATGGAGGCCGAAAGGCTGTGTGTCCATTATTCTGTGGGACTTCCGGAACGACGGTCAGAGTATAACCGAATTTCGTGCAAGGTCCATTGCTACTAGCGAATGGTGCGGATCGGCAGTCTGTCCCCACTTCGGAGTCAGAATAGCTTTCCATCTTTGTGATTGAAATTGGTCGATGGGCAGTTACAGCTTTTGCCACATAAGGGAGCGATGGTGAAGTACCGGAGCCGCCCCTGCGGGTATCAAACGGACGGGAATCTGAACTGTAATCCACGGCCCAGCCATGTCGGCCATCCTTGGCCGTCGGAGACATGGAGTTGATGGTCACACCCGCGCCGGGATCCAAAACCCAGACATCAAAACTATTAGCATAGCATCCGTAGGTATAGTTTTTGTCCAATTTAAAACTTATTTCTGCTGAAGGAGAAGTCCCTAAATCTCTATAACTGCCGAATCCGGTTGGTCTTGGGTCATTCATCTTTATGGTTATCGAATTGCCAGTACAATTCGATGCAGGCCAAGTAGCGCAAGGGCATTGACCAGTTACTATCGGCAGTTCAGTTTGCGGCGGAGGCGATTGCACGAATTTCAACGGTCCCGGAGGATCTGGCTCAATACCTATGTTCCCTGCTTTATCAACTGCGTGCAGTCCATACCACCATGTGCCGGTGGAAGGGCTATCGGAGATTGAGGCGCTATGCGCATCAAGGTTTTGACCGGTGAGCGTTGTGCGTAGACTAGTCAGCTCGCCCCATGTCCCGGGTTTGCCGACATTGTCCGGCGCGCGCCAGATTTCTATACGATCAAGATGAGTGCCGCCGCTGTCGGTAACACTCCATGCAATCTTGACCGGATTAGCGGTAACGGTAAAGGTGGAAACCTTAGGAGCAATGGTGTCTACGGGAGCAATGTTGTTGCATTGTGTGGTGTTCAGTACGCAGCTTGCGTTGCAAGACAAGCTGCCCTGATTATATCCCAGACTCTGACAGGTTTTTCCTCCGAGGTTTGTTCCGTCACACGTCTCTCCTGCATCTATGACACTATTTCCGCACAGGCATTTACTGCAATCCACTCCTGCGGCGGGCGAGTAATTTATTTCATAGAGATGCACGCCGTACGCGACAAAGGAATCACTGAATACACCGTTGTTGATGGTGATGGTTCTATTTTCATCCAGCACGGTGGCGGTGGCCGTTTGCGGGAAGCCGTACAAGGTGAACGTTGCTGTGGTTGGATTGTTGCTCATCACAACGGCAAACAAATACGTCTTGCCGCCATATCGTTTTATCATCACATCCACTGGCACCGCAGAACTAACTCCAACAGCGTTTTTGATGGTGCTCGAGTTTAACACCGGCGCTAATTGAGCAATTCTTGCATTGATGCTGGTCAGTGCCGAAACGGTTTCCGGATAGTTTAACAGTGCGTCCGAATCGGTGCTCGGCTGGAATTCATGCGCAAAATACGTGATGCCTTTAGAGCCGTGCACCAATGACATCCAAACCTCTGCTTTGATTTGAGATGGAGTTGGCCGGCTTCCTCCGTTAATGCTCGTTGTTTCAAGAATATTCCAGATTATTTTTTCGTTGTTGGACCAGTTGTAAAGGTTGTCTATGCCTTTTGCGACCATGTCGAGCGGCTGTCCGTTGTTTACCGGATAGATATCAAAAGATATGATGTCTGCTGCATCTTTGGCTTGGCGGTAATAGTCAGTGTCGCCTTTGCAGGTTCCCCGACCGTTCCAATTAATGTCGGCCACGCCTCTTCCAAAATTCAGGTATACAGGTCTTGTTGCGTCTTTTGACTTTAGGGCATTGTATGTTGTCTTGAGTTCTGAAGGCGCAATACAAGGCCCATAACTTCCGTCGCTTTGTTTTTGGGCATTATCAGGTTCATCCTTGTAGCTCCATCCAACCAGCGAACTCTTATTGGCAGATGTTAAACCAACGTCGTTCTGATGTGCGATAACGGGCATGGCATACTGCTTGAGCGTTGAGAGCTGGGCTTCGGTCGGGCCTTGCCACAGTCCAATAAACGTGTTGATGCCGATAGCCTTATAATCACCGGCCCGAGAGGGGTCTTGCAGCCAAACACCGATTGGAAAAAAACTCTTGTCTTTTCGGGGTCCGTTTGTCCACGGACTATAGAGGCTGGTAAAGACATCTGTCGAGCCGTCGCACTTACTACAGTCAACTCCTCCAACCAGAGTGCATGTTGAGGGATTCGCAGTAGTACAAGTCCATCCCGATTCCACCGCACAGCTTACGCTGCAGCCATCGCCTGATCTCGTGTTTGCATCGTCACATGTTTCTCCCGATTCAATAACTCCGTTGCCGCAGACTGGAGAAGGGATGTTGCGGCATTGAGTGGTATTAAGGGTGCAATTTGCATAACAAGACACGCTGCCTTCGTCGTACCCGAGATTCTGGCAGGTGTTCCCTCCCATATTCGATCCATCGCATGTTTCTCCCGCCGCGCTTTGGATCACCATATCTCCGCAAAATTCCCTCGGGATGCAGGCGCTGAAACTGCCCCAGGTGCAGGCGTTTGTTGTTCGGGGGGCGTTACAGGATCGTGTTTTGGTGCCGGCATACCCATCAACGGTGGTGCAGGAAAGCAATTCATTATTGCCATCGCATGTTTCTGTTCCCTCACGGATGTTATTGCCGCAAACATAATTCACGCAGGAGTTGGTGTTCCATCGGCAGTTCGTGCCGCAGGTAATCGGCCCTCCGCTATCAAACCCCTTTTGGATACAGGTGGGGGCAATACGCTGCACGCCGATCTCACATTCTTCCGGAGCAGTGATGATGTTATCACCGCATGAGAGGACGGGACAGGAGGCGTTGGAGGCATAGCAGGCGTTACTGCACCAGGCATAACCGGCAGCAGCGCAGGAGAATGCAGTGGTGCATTTGGAGGGAGTCGTCGTACAGGTCAGCGGACAATCCTGCGCGCAGGCGCTGTTGCTCTCTCCCGTCTCGCAGACCGCATTGCCGCAGACTGGTCCCGGTGGAGGAGTCACGGGAGCAGGACAATTGGGGATGCCGTAGTTTTTCCAATTCCCCGGATAGCTGTTGCTTGCATTGGGTTTCCACGTAAATTGCGACCGTGGAATAAGCAAACACGCTGCTTCCACACTGGCAATGTAGTCGAGGTATTCCTGATCGGTTCTGTTGAAGATTTTTGATTGCGTGGTCGCTCCATCTTTAAAGGTCCAGGTATGGAGGGTGGTGGTCGGGAGAGGAGTTGATGTCGGCTGACCGCAGTCCGCAGGGCAGCTGGTTTGAGTCTCTCCGGTCTCGCATGCCGCATTGCCGCAGATGGGAGTCGGGGTCGGTGGCGGAGTGGGCGGGGAAGGTTCCGGTGAGCAGTCTGGTATGCCGTAATTGATCCAATTATCCGGATTGCTGTCTGCCACACGCGGACTCCAACGGAATTGTGCAATCGGAATATTCCAGCACTCCGTTTGAACACCGGCAATGTAATTCAGGTATTCCTGATCGGTTCTATTGAAGATGAATGAAGCTTGTGTCCCGCCGTCCTGAAACAGCCAGGTCTGTTTGATGCGGGTGGGAGTCAGCGGAGGGGTAGCGGAGGGCGGGGTGGAAGATGGGGGAGGCGGTGTTGATGCGCTTTTACGATCCGCGATAAGATCATTGAGCTGCTTTTGGGTGGACGGCCCGACGTATCCGGTTCCTTCAGAAAGCCCGAGCGGCACCAGCACGTCTTGGGCATAGAGGTTCTGGAATTTGATCACCGCTGCTTTGGTGATTGGTCCGAAATAGGTGGTTTCCTGACCGGGAGATCCGGGACCGGTTGCGGCAAGCCGGGTTTGGGAATTATTGTTTAACTCCTGCTGGAGGGCTTTGACATCAGCTCCGCTGCTGCCGATGGTGAGGTCTTTGGTGAAGACGATACCGTCTGACGGCAAAGGAGCTGGTGGGGTGCCGCCGCGCGCGGCAATGAGCGCGTGCAGCTTGGCGCGCGTGAATGGCCCGACGTATCCGGTTCCGCTCGAAAGTCCGACCGGAACGAGGATGTCCGGTTTGTGGAGGTCCTGAAACTTCATCACCGCGGCCTTGGTCACCGGTCCGAAGTACGAGGTTTCCTGACCGGGAGATCCCGGTCCTGCAGTGGCCAGCTGGGTTTGCGGATTGCGATTGAGCTCTTGTTGGAGCGCTTTCACATCACTGCCGCTGCTGCCGATGGTGAGGTCGCGGGGGAAGGTTTCAGCGGCAGCCGCAACAGTGGAACACGCGAACAGCAACAACGTTGCTGACACTATAGCAAGGCCGTAACTGCTGAATCGCTGGGTGAAGATCATGCTTTTATATAGTATTGTTTGGAGATATGCGTCTTTTTTGTTTTTTATCCCAACCTCGTTGCGATGGTAGTTTCTATTGTAATATGGGGTATATGAATAAGTTCGCCTTGGTAGTTGTTGGAATCGTTTCCGGTTTCATTTCTTACGTTTTAGGGTTTGTTGTATTTAGTGACATATACTTCATTCCCGGTGCAGTGTTTGGAATAGCGATAGCAGGTTATTTTTTATATTATAACAGGCCAACAGTAATTTCTTTGAAGATTTTGGTGTGGATATCTGTTTCGACGTTGAGTTACTATACGGCTGTGTATACAACCATTCGATTACTGAAAACAAATATAGGGGAGACTATATATGTCCCTTTTTTATTAGGGGGAATTATCGGTACGTTTTTAATGCTCGTTGGTTTTCATTACTTTCTCTTTCATTTGAACGTTAAGCAATGTATCGTATTGGTCCTGTTGGGTGGTATTCTTGGATTAAGCTGGTTTGTCGGAGCCAGAGCACCGATACAATCCTTTGTATCTGAGGCAAAAGTTTCCTTTCTTACGCTTTTTGTTGTATGGCAAACAGTGATGGGTTTTGCTTTAGGATGGGTTATGAGCGGAAAACGGTAAGTATAGCAAGAAAAGGCATAATATATTTTCTTAAAAAGCAATGCCCTGCTAACAAATGTTGTGGCAGGACACTTTTTGTTATGAGCTTTGAGATGGTACAATAAATATAACCTATTCGCATCTTTTTACTTTGCGATATGTCTTAGAGAAACACACATGCGGTTAGCAATATAGTAGAAAAAATGAAATTTACAAGACAGCAGCTGCAAAAACTGCTCGTTGATTCTGGATATATTTCCCAAGAGGATTTTAATAATGCTTTTAGAGATGCAAAACGCAGGAAACACGAGCTTGCCGACACCATCGTTGAGAACGGCCTTATAAAGGATGATCAGCTTGGGCAATTGCTTGCTCAAGAGGCGGGATTTCCGTTTGTGAATCTGCGTGTTAAGCGCATTGAACAGGATGTTTTGCATCTCGTGCCGGAAATTGTCGCCCGTTCCAAAGGGATTATTGCGTTTCAAAGAGATAAGAATGAGATAAAGGTTGGAATGATCGACCCGGATGATTTAGAAATACAGCATTTTCTCGAGAAAAAGTCTGGGGAAAGTGTTGTCGCGTACTTTATTACAAAAGGTGATCTGGAAGAAGCGCTGACGCATTACAGTGAAGGATTTCAGACAGAGTTTTTCAAATTACTGCAAACGCTTGAGAATCCGGCGGTTCCCCGCGAGGAGCGCGATACCATAGTGGTAGATATGGTGAACCGGCTGATTCGATATGGCCATCAGAACAAAGCATCGGATATACACATTGAGCCGCTCGAAGATAACATAGGTGTGCGGATCAGGGTTGACGGTGTATTGCATGATGTGCTGACCATTCCAAAAAATCTGGGAGATCTGATCCTCTCTAGGATTAAAATATTAGCTAAGATGCGGACGGACGAACGCAGAGCGGCGCAAGACGGAAGGTTTCGGTTTACAACAACACAGGAGACTGTTGATGTAAGAGTTTCGGTTGTTCCTATTACGCATGGTGAAAATGTCGTCATGAGACTTCTTTCGGCAAGGAACCGTCAATTCACAATCAGTGATTTGGGACTTTCTGAAAGCGATTTAAACAAGATAACACGCGCAATTGAACAGCCTCACGGCATGGTACTTGTGACAGGCCCCACCGGCAGCGGAAAAACAACGACTGTGTACGCTATTATGAAGATTATTAATAAAAGAAGTGTTCATATATCAACCATTGAGGATCCTGTTGAATATGATATTGAGGGGATCAGCCAGATCCAGGTAAATCCGAAAACAAACCTTACCTTTGCAAGTGGGCTCCGGGCTATTGTGCGTCAAGACCCCGATATTATTTTAGTTGGTGAAGTGCGAGATAAGGAAACAGCCGGTATTGCGATCAATTCTGCTATGACAGGACACCTCGTGCTTTCTACGCTTCATGCCAATGATGCGGCAACGACGCTGCCCAGACTTTTGGATATGGACATTGAGCCGTTTTTAGTGGCTTCAACAGTAAATGTTGTTGTTGCACAGCGATTGGTAAGAAAAATTTGTGTTCGGTGCCGCGAATCGTATGCGTTAACACAGGAAGAAAAAAGAGCCATTCATGGCGAGCTGGCTGTTGAGACAGCTTTTACAAAGAAGGGCATAAAGAAGCTTGATACACTGCGGCTGTATAGAGGAGCAGGATGCAAGGTATGCGGAAACACAGGGTATGCCGGACGTGTTGGCGTTTTTGAGGTTATGGAAATGAATAGCATGATTAAAAGTCTTATCATGACGCAATCATCAAGCGACACGATCCAACAAGCGGCGGTAAAAAGCGGCATGACAACACTGCTTGAAGGCAGTATTGAAAAGATATTAAACGGCACCACAACACTTGAGGAAGTGTTAAGGGTAACAAAAGAGTGATATGGCAAAGCATTCAAAACTAAAAGACAGAAAACATATTATTTCTGAAATTACCTCCATCATTTCTCATCAGTTAAAATCCCCTCTTTCCGGCATTAAGTCGTCTTTAGAGCTTATCCTTGCAGGTGAAGTGGGGCCTCTTGTAAAACAACAGCGCGAGTACTTAACCTTAACACTGAATCAGACGGAAAAGTTAATTACGTTAGTAAAGAATTTGCTTGACGTCTCCCGAATTGATGAAAAGCGAATGGAGCTTACTATCAAATATGCCGATCTCGTCACGATAGTAACGAATGTCATAGACGAGCTTTTGCCATTGGCCCAGGCAAAAAACTCCGCAATTTCGTTTCGGGCGGGGGATCATATTCCCCACATTCATATCGATCCGATTAAAATCCACCAGGTTGTTTACAATATCATTGATAACGCAATCCATTATAATAAAGGGAAGGGGTCAATTGATGTTCAGCTTGTCAAGAAGGGGAAGTATATTCTTTTTTCCTGCCGTGACCAAGGTATCGGCATCTCCAAGAAAGAGGCTTCCAAAATTTTTACAAAGTATTTTCGCAGCAAACAGGTGATGGATATATTAACTGACGGGACGGGCCTGGGGTTATTTATCTCAAAAGCGATTATTAAAAAAAGCGGAGGAAATATATGGTTTGAGAGTAAATTAAACAAGGGGACGGTGTTTTATTTCACGCTACCGGTAAAGTAATCATATGATGGCAAATACAGCAAAAAAAATTCTCATCATTGAAGACGATAAGTTTTTAATGAAATTATACAGCGATAAATTAAGGAGAGAAGGATTTGATGTGGCTATGTCTATTACCGGTGAGGAGGGGCTTTTACGGGCCCCTTCTTATGAGCCGGATTTGATATTTTTAGATATTGTCCTGCCGCGTGAAAACGGATTTGACGTATTAAGCAAGTTAAAATTAGATCCGGCAACGAAACACATCCCAGTGATTATTCTCACTAACTTAGGACGGGAAAAAGACGTCAAGACTGGCATAGAACTCGGAGCTGCGGATTATTTGATAAAAACAGATTTTTCAATAACCAAACTTGGCGAGGTTGCAAGAAAACATCTTGTAAACAAGCAACGGCGAAAGACATGACCGAGGAAAAAATACATAACAGCCGGCGGCAGCGTATCCTTCAATGGGACATTCCTATTGGCTCCGTGAGCCTTGAGCAAAAAGCACTTTTTGTAAAACATTTAGCAGTAATGATGAAATCCGGACTTACCATATCCGAGATATTGCATGTGGAAGAAGAAACAACAAGCGGGAGACTCAGGGGAGCGCTCCGAAAAGTAAGAAAATCAGTAGAGGCGGGGCATTCTCTTTCCGATGCTTTTAAACTGTTCCCAAAAATTTTTCCCCAGCTGCTTGTAAGCGCTGTATATACCGGCGAATCTTCCGGCACGCTTTCAGACAATTTAGAACATGTTGCTTTGCAGCTGCAGAAGGAGAAAGAGTTGGTATCAAAAATTCGCGGAGCCATGCTGTATCCGGTAATCGTGCTTGCCGCGGCAGTTATTTTAGGGCTTGGGCTTGCGTTATTTGTGCTGCCAAAAATTACCACCATATTTAGCGGTTTGGATATAACACTACCTTTCACAACACGGATGCTTATCGCGTTTTCAAACTTTATGGAAAGCTATGGGTTGGAGTTTGTGGTTGCTTCGGTGGCGTTCGTTTTTTTTATCATATGGGTTTTGCGGTCGCGCATGATGCAGCCGATCACTCACTGGGTCCTGCTTCGGATGCCGGTTGTACAGCGTATCAGCAAAGGAGCGAACGCAGCGCGTTTCTGCAGGACGCTCGGAACATTGATCGGAAGCGGCGTTACGATTGAAGAATCGCTGGATATTATCGGAAAAACGATGAGTAATTATCATTACCGAAGATCCATCGGCTCCGTCAATAAACGCGTGATCGGCGGAGCGCGGCTTTCGGTGAGTTTGGAGGATTTTCCCGGGCTTTATCCGAGGATTATTGTCAGCATGATACGCGTAGGAGAAGAATCGGGAAGACTTGATGAAGTGTGTTCATATCTCGGAGAGTTTTTTGAAGAAGAAGTGGATGCCGCGACGAAATCGCTTTCAGCAGTCATAGAGCCCGTGCTTCTTATTATCATCGGCCTCGTTGTCGGGTTTCTCGCACTTTCCGTGATAACGCCAATCTATGAGATTACGGGAAGCATTGGGCGTTAAGTGATAGTACGCCTTCCGCACATTTTTTGACTTATGAGTAAAGGATTTTCCCTTTCAGAATTAATTATTGTCATAGGTATCTTGCTTATTGTCGGCGTGACGGTGATCCCGGTTTATTCCAATATATTCGTCCTAAGTCAGCTTGACGAAAGCGCTGTTGCGGTATTGCAGGCATTACGCACCGCAAAAACGTATGCTATATACAGAAAAAACAACGCCGCGTACGGAGTAAAATTTATCTCGCCTACCCTTACAATGTATCAGGGATTGTCATATCTAAGTAGAGATTCAACCAAGGACCGCGTGATAGAGCTCGAGGATGTTATAGCGGTTACCACCACGTTCGCGGATGACGACGTGCATTTTGAAACGACCTCCGGGATGACGAGCGGCGGGATTATCACCCTCCTGCATCAATCCGGCGCTTCACAAACGATTTCCGTAAGCGCGCAGGGTATCGCGCAAATTGAATAACCGATAGGCGGTAGCCGGCGAGTGCGTAAACATGTGGAAGTATACGTCGGACAAAGGACAGAGTTTGCTGGAAGTGATTGTTGCCATGGCGATTTTTTCTATGATCGCGGTAGTGATGGTTTCCATGGCAAGTGGAAGTTTTGTTTCTCTTATAAAAAGCAGAGAACATACTGAAGCGGCGGCGTTGGCGCAAGAAGGCATGGAGGCTGTCCGTTCCATCCGGGATGGCGCGTGGAATGAATTGGAGTTTGATCAAAGCGGCGTTTCCGCAAACAGTGGGGAGTGGGCATTTATGGGCGAGGGAAGTGCTGAAACCATCGGGCAATATACACGCACTATAACCTTTGACGATGTTTGCCGCGATGGAGTGGGGAATGTGGAAGATCCTTGCGCTGGTTCGCCTCCGGATGTGCACAGCAAAAAAGTGACGGCGCGTGTGGATTGGACAACCGGTTCAGACATTCCCAACACGGTAAAACGCACCGCATATATTACCAACTGGGATTCTCGTGACTGGACGCAGACCGACTGGTCGGGCGGAGCAGGGCAGGCAATTTGGTCTGATCCGAGCAGGTTTGACAGCAGTGTAAACATTGATGTCAGCACTTTTGGAGAAGTGCAATTGACAGAGGTGGAAAGCACATGGGTAAAAGGCGGAGGAGAAGAGGCGCTTGACGACACAGATGCTGATTTCGGCGCAGGTGTTTTGAACGACACGGTTATCGTAGGTAGCGGCGTTCCGGCAAGCGTTGTGCTTGATCAGGAGCTTGCTTGGTCGGGACATGCGGACAGCGGATCGGTTACCACGCGATCACTCCATGATTTATACGCGCTTTCCGCGACAGATATTTGGGCTGTTGGCGATGCCGGAACGGTACTGCATTACGCGGGTTCGGGATGGGTTGTTGTTTCTTCGCCCACGACAGCGGCATTACATAGTATTTTTATGATATCGCCGTCAAACGGCTGGGCGGTGGGGGATAATGGGACGATCATCCGCTGGAATGGTGTAAACTGGTCATCGGTTGTGTCTCCGGTCAGTACCCATCTCTATAGCATCTTTATGGTTTCGGCAAACGATGGCTGGGCTGTTGGGAGAACTGGAAAGATTTTGCGTTGGAACGGTGTTTCTTGGAGCGAGTCTAGAGATACCGGAAGCCATACATGGAATGCTCTCTCCATGATTTCTTCCAATAACGGATGGCTTGCGGGAACAAGCGGCAAGATCTATCGCTATAACGGTGTGGATTGGACAGAGTTTCAGGATACCGGCAATCAAACATGGAACTCTCTCTTTATGGTTTCGTTTACTAACGGCTGGGTTATTGGGAATGGGGGAAATATCAGGCGTTTTAACGGTATTAGATGGGTGAGCGTATCTTCTCCTGTGGGGACGAATCTCCAGAGCGTTTTTATGGTCAATGCGAATGATGGTTGGGCGGTTGGAAATGCCGGTGAAATTCTTCGGTGGGATGGCATCTCTTGGCAACGATTCCATAATGTCGGATCCATCCAATTAAATTCAGTGTTTATGGCCTCGGCGTTTGAGGGATGGACTGTTGGCGCCGGAGGTACTATATTCCGCTACAAAGGATCAGGCACCTTTCATTCAAGAATTTTTGATAGCGGTGATGCCGGCACTGTCTGGAATGCGGTTTATTGGACAGAATCCTTACCCGTCGGATCCGATATCACCATTGCGACAAGGACCGGAAATACCCCTATACCAGACGGAACATGGTCGGCATTTAGCGGTGAACTTACTGACAGCGTTGTTTCCGATATTACTTCTCCAAACGGGCGCTACATTCAATACAGAGCTACTTTCACGCGCGGTACTGCGGGCGGCGAAACGCCGCAGCTCGCCGATATTACCATCGTGTACAATGCTCCGACGTCAAGGAATTTAAATGATATTTATCTAATTTCTCAAAATGATGTTTGGGCAGTTGGAGATAACGGAACAATTATCCATTATGGAGGATCTGTATGGCTTCCTGTTGTTTCTCCCACGTCCCAGAATTTGCGCGGCGTGTTTTTTGTTGATCCAGGTGAAGGATGGGCGGTTGGTGATAACGGCACCATTATTCATTATGAAAGCGGTTCGTGGTTTTCTGTTCCTTCGCCAACAGCAAGAGATTTGCACGATATATATATGGTAAACGCTAGTGATGGATGGATTGTCGGGAATGTTGGTGAAATGCTCCGATGGAACGGTTCGCAGTGGTTGTCAGTTTCATCACCGACCACGAGCCGGCTATTAAGTGTTTATATGCTTTCAGCAAGTGAAGGATGGGCAGCGGGAGAAAATGGCGGGATTCTTTTCTGGAACGGTGTAAGCTGGATTGTGTTTCAAGGTACCGGAAGCCATATATGGGAATCTCTCTACACGGTTTCTTCCAGTGACGGCTGGCTGGTCGGTTCGGGCGGATGGATCTATCGTTTTAACGGTTCGGCATGGACAGCATTTGATAACAAAATAGTTTCTCCGCTCAATGCTGTTTTTATGACAGCGGCAGATCGCGGTTGGATTGTCGGAGCTGGCGGAAATATATTTAGATGGAATGGCGCTTTATGGGAAAGCGAATTATCTTCTACAGACAGGATATTAAACGCCGTCTCAATGTTTTCTGCTGTAGAGGGATGGGCGGTAGGGGACAGAGGAACGATACTCCATTATACAAGAAACAGCACCTACGCCCCATTTGGCGTTCTTGTCTCGTCCGCGTTCCCTCTTGGCGATCCCTCTCCTCTACAGGTGATAGAATGGGACGAATCGGTGCCATTATGTTCACCATCCTGCGGGATGCTTTTTCAGATAAGAGCAGCTCCTGATAACGCCGGTACTCCGGGATTGTGGACAGCATGGTATGGTGTGACCGGTCCCGCGACGGTTTTTATAGAAACTAATGGTTCGCTTATTCCCAAAGAACTGAATGGTAATGAGTGGGCGCAATACAGGACGATACTGATCGGTGATGGATTAAACACTCCGATACTTTATGAGGTAAGAGTACATTACAAGTAACTCCATGATGAGTTTTAAGATGCCGCTTCAAGGAGTCAAAGGTGAAAGGTTCCCATTCTTGCCGGGCGAAGCGGTACGGGAAAAAATCAAAAATCAGCATGGCTTTACGCTGATTGAGATGATTATATACATCGCCATCATTGGCTTGGTGGTGAGCGGTTTTCTGTTTTTTAGTGTCAGTATCGGATCTTCCGGCGCAAAGACGCGGGTGGCGTCTGAAGTGCAGGAGAATGTCCGCACGGCCCTTGAGTTGATGGGCAAAAAGATACGTGCCGCCGAGAGTGTCGTTCAACCCGCGAAGGGAGCCTCCGGTTCATTGTTGGAGCTCAATATGCCTCCGGGAGTTCCCGATGTTGTCGTTCAGGTGGTGAACGGGGTGCTGTTGCTGGATGATACGGTAGATCAAATTGCTGTTACTACCGATGAGGTGCGCGTGGAAGATTTGCAATTTGTGAATATAGGAAAGAGTGGTGAACGCGATAGTATTCGTATTTTTATAACCATTGCGTTTAACAATACTGGAAACGATGTGTTGCATACATTCTCACAGAGTGTTGAAACGGCAGTTGGTATTCGCAGATAATATGAACCCAAAAAAGATAAAAAGAAAAAATAGGAAAGAGGGTATAGCGGCTCTTCTCGTCGTTGTGGTGGTAAGCGCTGTTGTGCTGACTATGGCTTTTGGGGCCGCTATGACCGGTATTGGCGAGCTCGATATGGGTTTTACCGTCAGTAAGGGAATGACAGCGTTTGCTTTTGCTGACGGTTGCATGGAAGAGGCGCTTCGAAGATTACGGATTGACAAGAGTTGGCCATCGGCGTTGCTCTCCGTTGATGGCGGATCGTGTATAATGTTTAATGTTGACAATGCTGATATAAACCCGCCTAATGACAGAAGGACGATTTTGGTTGTTGGCAGTGACGGCACGTATTTTTCTTTCATAGAGGCGGTGGTTGACGTTTTAGATATCGGCAACGTGGTTACGATACAGACGTGGAAGGAAATATAAACATATTTTTCATCCGTGTTTCATTATGTTTGTTTTTAGTAAGTCCTCGGTTGGAGTAGACATCGCCGACGGCAGCATCGAGGTGGTAGAGCTTTCAAGGCATCTCGGTCGCTTTTTGGTAAGTCGAAGAAACCGCGTGACGCTTCCTGCCGGTATCGTTGAGCGCGGAAGAATTGTGAAAAAGGTGGAGCTGGCGGGAGCGGTTCATGAAGCATTTCAAACGGCCAGCCCTTCGCCAATCACCAAAAAAGACATCATTTTCGGACTTCCGGAAGGCCATGTATACACGCATGTTTTTAGATTTCCCTTGCCGCTTTCTAAAATAACCCGCGCTGTTGTTGTAAAAGAGACTCGTTGTTCAATTCCTCTTTCGGAAGATGATGTTGTTTTTGACTATATCATTCGCCGGTCAACGCCAGCAGAAACAGAAATACTCATCGTTGCATCGAGCAGGGCATTTATGACTGAGTGGAATCATTTTTTTGCTGAAAACGGTTTTACTGTCAAAACGTTTGACATCGAAACACTGGCAACGTTTCGCGGACTTTTCAAAGGGAATCCCGCTTCCCCTGTTTGTGTTGTTGATATGGGGGCGGCAACATCCCTGATTGCTGTTTTTGACGCATCCGGCCTTATCTATGCGCACGCTGTTCCCATTGCCGGCAACGCAATAACTGACCAGATCGCAGCGTCTCTGAAGCTTTCTATCAAAGAGGCGGAGAAACAAAAAAAGGAAAAAGGATTAAGCGACAGCAAATCAAAGCTGTTTCTTGTTATAGTGAAAGCGCTTGAGCCGTTGCTTCAAAAGATAAAAATCTCTTTAGGATATATTGAGGGAAAAACCGGAAAGCCTGTTGCCCGCGTGATTTTCGTGGGTATGTCTTCAAAGATGAAGGGACTCTTGGATTATTTCGGGTCTAATCTTGAAGTATCTGTTGAAGAAGCTCCTTCCAGCATCGGCGGCAGTCATGTAGGAGCTTATATTGAAGCTCTGGGACTTGCGCTACGGGCATGGAAAGATACGGATCCAAAACTCACGTTGCCGGAGGTCCAGCGAACATCCATCATTGCTGCCACAAAAAAGTCTTTCGTCAACAAATTCTTTTCATTCAAAAGACCGGTTGCTCCCCAAAAACCTCCTACGCACATCGCTGAAGATATCAGGTTTCTAGAGCGCAAAAAAGATCCAATCCAGACCCAGCACAAAGGACTTTTTTGGTTATTAATAGTACTTGTTGTTTTTGTTATCGCTGGGGGCGGGCTGTGGTGGTTTTTAAACCGCCAACAGGCGCCGTCTCCTGTTGCAAGCGTAAAGACGGATATTCCGAATTTGAACATTCAGTTATTTTCCCTTACATTTCCTGTTGCAATCCATGAAAGTGAATATGGCGAAGGACGTGTCAGCGGACGTGTTTTGAAAGAAATATACAGCACCATTGAAGATTATGCTGAAGCAGTTGCGCGTTCATGGAGTGTTGTTCGCGAAGAGCTCCAGCCCGGAGAAGCGCTCTTTTTTGAACCTATCAATAAACTGAACGAGAGCGCGGGGTCTATATCTCCATTCACATTGGAATGGCTGGCGTATTCTTTAGATGAATTGGATACTTTGATTCGTAAGGAAGTAGACAGGACAAACGAACTCCATATTCCATATGAGGTCGGACCAGTACATGGCATACGCGCATATAAAACGGAAAACCCAGGTATTGTTATATTCGAGGTTTCAGTAACGCTTACACTGAATGAGTTAATTGCGGGTTTAGGCGAGAAAATAGAGGTTTATGGGGGTATAGCGGAAACAAAAAACGAACAAGCGCTGGATAACGAAGAGAAACAGTTTGTGCTCATAAAAAAAACAGAGATGGGATGGTTGAATGCGAGAACAGGTCCCGCAACGACCTACACAATTTTGAAAAAAGTGTATCCGGGTGAGCGTTATCCGTTGCTTGAAGAAAGACAAGACTGGGTTCGCATTGAGGTTGCTGAAGGGCAGGATGCATGGGTTGCCGTAAGATACATTGAGTTGTTGGAATGACTGACATGCATCGCGAGCGAAGAAGTCATCTGTGGATAACTTTTTCCTATTCAGAAAGGGCACTCTCACTTATAATGTAGATAAAGTATTGACGTCGAATTTTTAGCTCTTGAATTTGTTTGTAGTTCTTATGCAAAAACAATCAGGATTTACGTTGATTGAGCTTTTAATAGTAATTTCATTAATCGTTTTGCTCGCGTCAGTAGTATTCGTGGCGCTGAATCCTTTACAGCGCTTTCAGGACGCAAGAAATGCCACGCGCATCACTGATGTAACATCAGTCGTGACCGCCCTTAAAGTGGATCAGGTTGATAACGGAGGAGCGTATCTTACAACAGTTGGCGTTTTAACCCCGGGAAGTACCTATATGATTTATGACAGCGTAGCTGGATCGGATTGTGCCGTAGCAATTCCGGCAGATTGCAACGTAAATTGTGCGGCTGTGACAAGCACCACCCATAGTGTGGATTTAAGAGGACTGGTCACCGAGGGGTATCTGGGCAAAATGCCGATAAGTCCGAATGCGGTAGGAAGTTGGTCCGCCTCAAGAACGGGATATGCCTTGACGTTAAACGCGAACAATTCCGTTTCAGTTGAAGCATGTGATGCGGAGGGCGGGGCGACGATTTTAGTAACGCAATAATTCTTAGTATAAAATTTTAAACAAACCCTGCATGTATGTGGGGTTTGTTTTTATAAAAAACTGTTTTTGTGAAAGGGTTGCGGTTGCTGGTGAATAGAAGGTTGTTTGTGACATCTGTCCAACGATGAGAGATAAAACATTTTACATGTGGGAGACAAGTTTATGCGCGAATATAAAAAAGTTTCCCCTATTATCCACCGTAATAAAAAAGCCCTGTCAGGCCCTTTGGATGGATTTTTGCTCAAACAGGGTATCAACGGCCCATGCGATTTGTTGCTTGCCGTTTCGGTGTCTTTGTTCTACAATATATCCAGAAAGGAGAAAAACCATGCAACAGCGGGCATGTTTTGTGTGCGGAACTCCTATAAATAGCTGTTTTGGTTATGTGCTTGCCGGTGATTTCATTCAAGCACTGAATGGTCTGCTGGAATGGACAAAAGTTCGGGAGTTATGTGGGAAGTGTGTGGAAAAATATGAGTGGGAAAAAAGCGCAGGAAATATGAAAGGGAAAAAAGTGCAGGAGAAAGGATAGGTCATCTGTAAAAAAGATGACCTGTTTTTATATAAACCGTAAACCGAACTTTCTCTGTTAAAAAAAGGATCTCATTAAAATTTGTACACTTTCCTACGATCATAGTTTTTTGTGCAGATTTTTTAGCTGCACTTATATTCACCGGATGGTTTCGGCTTTTATACCAGACGTTTACCTATCCCTCTTTATTGTCTTCGTGCCAGTTTTTATGCCGTTCGCAACACCATGGATGCCAGCAACGTCCGCGCTTTTTTCCAAACAGCAGTGAAATTCCAAAAGCTATTAGAGCAATTGGCCAGAAAAAATCCCAGAAATCGCCAGGCATATATCCCAACGCCTGCAAAAGCCACAGAGCACCTATAATGATAAATAACAATCCAGCAAACATTATACTTATTGTATGTTCTTTTAATGGTTTTCGTCAACAAAAAGCGTGTAAGCTGTGTTGGTTATTCCATTATGCGGACAACTTTGATTGCGCGCTCGTTTCGTGATATAAGGGCAATGGAGTAATGTCTTTTGATGAAGAGAAAAACATGGAAGGAAAAAATCAATGGAAATGATTCTTTCAGTGCCGACAGAAAAGATTGAGCCGAGATATCCTGTCGAGGAACTCCCTACGCACTTTAATAAGAAGGTTGACTTGCCGTTTGTTCCGCATATTGGAGTGGAGTTTATTTTAAGCTCCGGATATATCAAGGAAGTTGAGGGTATAGTGACCAAGCTGGAGTACTGGCTTGAAAGCGATGAACTGTATGTAACGATTGATGTGAATAAAGATAACTTTGAACCTTGTTACTTCTGGGAGACTGGTTGGAAGGATGTTGGTTAGTACTTTCTCTCCAGCCCGTTTACTGGTTATAAGACTGGGGCGGGCTTTTTTATATATCATTACTCTTGTTTTTTGTTTTAAACCATAAATATATTGACAAATTCAACATAAAATTGATCAAAGAGCTGATCCCGTTAGCAATTCATTTATGACTTTCTTTTCGTGATGTCTGCAAGGGAAACCGACTCCGTTTCCGTTTATTTCCATAGATACATAATAATAGTGGATTTTTTGCGGTTGACATCCTCGCCGTTCTCGTGTATAAAGGAGTGGAACTTTTAAGGAGAAGGCAATGAGAGGAAAAGACAATGCGCTTTTGGAAGCGCTTGTGGCCAAGCACGGTCCGGATTCTGTTTTCGGCAAGATGCTTTTAGAGGAAAGAGAAGTGGATAGAAGAATGTCAAAGTGGCACCGATCACCTCAATGCTTCATCCCGTGGATTTTATGTGGAATGACTTTCGTAGTGGCCCTGTTTCTTCTTTCATTTTTCGTGAGTACCGCAATACTTATCTTCATCGGTAACTTTCTTGCCATGGCATGGTTGTTGCAGCGAGAGGACGATATGTTCCAAAAAGCCTCAAAGGAGGTTTCCAGGGCACAACTTCACTGAACGAGAGCCGATTTCAGTAAAAGTCCTAAGCACGACTATAAAAGGCTTTTATATATTTGACCGTCACCTTTTTGGCAAACAAAAAGCGAGGGGTTGACTCGCTTTTTGTACTGTGATACGCTTGTTTCAGCGGTGGTGGTTCTGTGCCAAGAGACGGCGTTCGGAGGGGAACCCTCTCTCCCCACTTCCCTACGGGGAAACCCGTATTCCCCTCGGAGGTCTTTCTTTTTTGGCACGGGGCCACCACCCACCAGCTCTCTGACGATTGAGAGTTTTGTGACAGGCGTGTCTCCTTTAAAGGACACATTGCCCGAAATGTCGAGGCCTGTTGCCTTGCCCTTGGTAATGTTTCTTAAAAAAGCGTGAAAACGCGGAAACCTCTTACCAAGGGCTTTTTTATTTAATGTTTCCCTCATGCTTGTGTAAGATGAGCATAGAACATTTGATTAAAATCAAAGAAGATACAAACCCAAAAGGTAAAGAACAAACAGCGCTAGAGAAAGTAAGAAAAAAATTTCCTGCTGTTGTTGAATTAGAACTTTACCGAATTACAGATGGACGGATTAGTTTTTTACCTTAAACTCTTTATATATCAAGGAATATAATATCTTTATCAAATTTATCCACAGAAATTTCTTGACATTTTTTCATATTTATTATCCTATGTAATATAATAAAAGTGTCCTAGAATTAGGATGCCCAAGTGGGCTTAAGAGCCCCCCGTGAGCGTTAAGCGGTCGCGGGGGGCATTTTTTTAAATTAAAAATCCCCAACACTTTTGTTGCCAGAAACATACTTGACGGCATTTGGAGTTTTAAATATAAAAGAGCCGCTTTCATGATCTTGCATGCAAGCGGCTCCAACCTTGGCTTTAAACGCCCTCTTTTAATCAAGGTGCATTGACAGTTTTGCTTTTCCTCTCTTGACCCGCCGTTTATGTTTTTCAAACGGCATGTCTCTTCTGTGTCTTTCCCTGTATTTCTTGTACTTGAATTGGATGTTCAGCGACAACTGTTCGCTTTGTGGTTCAGTTCTGTGTCGTGAAAGAAATTCGGAAACAACGTGTTCCCTAAAGGCGTCGGTGTCAGCATTTTGCGGCTGGCGAAAAGGGCATATTTGTTCAAACTTGCACGATGAACAGTAAGGGCCGGGCCTTGGAACAAAGTGCCCTCTCTCCACGTCTTCCGGGTTTAGAAACCGAAACGGCAGTTCTCTCGCGCGCGGCGAATCTGGCGCGAGAATGTTTTGGACTTTGGCTCTGGCTTCGTCAAAAAGACATTCCAGGTTGTAGAAGTGGTATTTATTTCTCAGGGGCACTTCCACGATTTCTTGTCTGGCAAGCAGCAGCGCTCGCATTTTTTCCGGCACGATGCCAAATTTGTGCCAGAGGGCATATTGGATAACGGTAAACTGGAGGTCACGCACCGCTTTTTCTTCTGGAAAGGAGGCCATACCGGTTTTATAGTCGTCAACGATAAAACCGCCATGTTCGATCGGCTGTTTCCTGTCGATAATACACACCAGACGTATGCCTGTTGGGGTCTCAATTCTCACTTCTTCTTCAACGGTCGGGGCAAGAGGATGTGGCGGCAGAAGGTAACGATTCTCATCCCAGAATCTGGAAAGGATATGGTGTCCGCGGCCGAAATGTACTCCGGGCTCTTTTCCATTCCGTCCCTCGGGCATTCTCCAGCGTATCGGATCTTTTCCATCAGGCGATATCGGGTATTGGTATGTAAGAATGCTTCCAAACCATTCACCTCTCCATTTTTTCAGAAAATCTTCTTTGCTCTTGCATGGTTTTGTAAAAAACAGCTCCAGTCTTTTATGAATGGCTCTTCCGGCTATCAGTTCAATGGGCTCCGGAACGGGCGGGTCGGGTGGGTCTATATACTCTAAGCGAAACTGTTCTCCGCACGGCTCCAATCTTCCAAGTTTCGTTACACTCCATTCTTCCCACATCCTTTTTTTCTGTGCAGGTGTTCGAAGCCGCCACGGCGTCTTCGGTCTAACCTTTTTCGGATCGGCGTTTTTAATAGTCATGTTTCCGTCCTTTTAATTTGAAGGTTCGTCCTTTTAGAGAGTACGAAAAATAACCACGATATGCAAATAAAAACACCTCTGATATTTCACAGAGGTGATGTTTCAGCCAAGAAGGCATGTGTGTCAACTCTTTCAAGGGAACACAATATATCGTTTCCCATGACGCAGATACTGTTTTTAAGGGACTTTTTCTTTGCCAATGAGCATGTCTCGAGCCGTCCGTTTAATCGCGCCTCAAGCGTGTCAAGGTTGATAATAACCCCGTTCCGTTCCAGCGCTTTGTCGATCCCAAACACGATCTCCTTATAATTTCTATACTTCTGTATATGTGTAAAACATATGTGTTCAAAGCAATCATATGGAAGTCGGTGTTGGTGTAGAATTCTTTCTATGTCGTTTTGTATCCTTTCAAGAACGCGTTTGGAGGGTGTTTTCATTGCTATTTCCCCCTTTCTTTTTATACGATAAAGCAAACAGGCCAACTGTCAATAGCACCGGGTAAAGTGCCAGCAGTGTTTGTGCATCGCCCCATCAGTTGACACATTAGTATAAATAATGTATAATTCCCGCTATGCGTATCATACGATTACATGGCTATATTCCGCTTTTATCGTTTGCTTTTTTGTGCATTTATAGTGTCTTCGACTTTGCATATGCCGCAAAAGCGGCTGATGAGCCGGCGGCTCTTACCAGACACGCGCTTTCGGTGGAAGAGAGATCTGCTGTCTTAAACGGGCTTGTTTTTCCAGGCGATGATTTAACGACATCAGCGTGGTTTGAATGGGGTAAAACTGAAACCCTCGGGAGCACAACAGGCCGTCAATCATTTAAAGGAATAGCGGAGGTATCTGATAAGATCACTGGTTTAGATCGCGGTGTCACTTATTTTTTTAGGCTTATCGCGAGTAATAGTAATGGCACTGACAAAGGCACTATCTTTAAATTTAAAACCAGTATGGAAAGTTCACTGAATGACGAGAATGATGATGAAGACAACGGAAGAGTCAGTGATGATGTAACTTCAGCGTTTTTACGTCCTGTCGTTCAAACGCGTTCAAGTGACCATATTTCGGAAACAAGTGTAGTGCTTCACGGTCACGCAAAAAGCGGTCTGGAAGATGAAAAGACGACTGTATGGTTTCAATGGGGAGCACGGCCTGCACTCGGTAAAACAACCCCGCCGCAGACGTTTACCGGAGACGTGTTTGATTTTAGTGTTCCGTTGCTGGAACTGAAACCGAACATCCAGTATTATTACCGCGCGGTTGCAGAAAATGAAGAGGGGATTTCGCTCGGGCAGGTTCTTACGTTTGTTACGGCATCTCCGCCAGTGCAGACTGCGGGCGATGCTGATTTTTTAACGGTAGCCACTAAAGGCGCTGAAAATATCACAGAGCATAGTGTAACCCTTCAAGGGCTTGCGCTTCTTAGATCATCAAAGGCTGTTGGATGGTTTGAATGGGGAGAAACTACTGAGATGAAAAATAAAGCTCCAAAGACGCCGCTTGAAAAAATAAACACCGTCAATTCATTTTACTCATCTATATCAGGTTTACAGCCGGATACCACTTATTTCTATCGTGCCTTAGCAGATGATGGTTTTGGCGTTAAAAAGGGAAGCCTTCTCAGTTTCAGAAGTAAACTAAAAACAATGGCACCGCCTGTTGGTCAGAAAATTCTTCCATCACCCCAAGCACAGGGCGTTGGAGGCACTGGAGGCACACTGACCATAGAATCAGACAGCAAAGAGATTCAAAAGGGAGATGCCGTACGCTACACGGTGAGGTACCACAATAACGGCGATATGAACTTTTCAGAAGCTTCGATAAAAATTATTTTTCCCGCGGTTATTGCCTATAAAGGCAGTGATATTCAGAATGTAAGCGTGACAAACGGAGATGTGGTAGTTTCCATTGGAACAGTTAAGGCAAATGACAGCGGGACATTTACAATTCATACTGATGTGCAGGGCGCTGTGTCTCATAAGGGCAGTTTAACCGTTGTCGCCGTTTTAAGTTTTACACATCCGCTGGTTGATGAAAAAGTGCACATACCAAGCTTTACCTCGCATGAAGTAAAGGCGGATTTGAACGGCGTTGCAGATGTAGCCGGTTCGGGGTTCTGGCCGTCAACCATTACAGGATGGCTGATTTTGATGCTGCTGGTGCTTCTGATTTTCGTTGCTATTGTAAAACTGTACAAACGATCAGCTAGTAGGGAAAGAAACAAGGGCAATAAAGTGATGCCGGCGCCGGGTGATGTATTTCATCCTTCCGAGAATACATAAACTCTTTATAAAACAAAGAAAGTATCCTGCATGGTTTTTTTTAGCCGCCGGGCTTTTTTGTGTGCGCGATTTTTTTACGGGGATTGGACTTTGAGCGGGATTTGTTTACTATGGAGTTATTTATCAAGCGAAGCTGAATCGGCAATACAATGATTGAGCAAAAAAACATAGAAAGCCCTTCTTTTTTTATTGGCCTTGACGATAAAGATATTATTTCATTTGGAAGCGGCCAGCCGGATTTAAGCCCTCCAAAGGAGGTGTATAACATTCTTCCCACATACTCTGCGTTTCGATACGGCAGGATTGAAGGTGATAAGGAACTTCGTATCGCTCTTGCAGCGCAATATCCAAAAGCCGCTGCGGAGAATTTTGTTATCACGAACGGAGCTTCTGAAGCGCTTGATTTGTGTTTTAGGGTTCTTGCCGGAATGAAAGGAAAAAAGAAAATTCTTTTGCCGAGCCCTTATTATTATTCTTATCCTTTTATAGTAAAGTTTGCGGGACTTGAGTCGCTTTATACCAAACTGAAAGCAGGTAGGATTGATATAAATGATTTTAGTGCAAAAATTAAGAAATGCGCAGCGGTGTTGATCAATTCCCCGTCAAATCCGACAGGGAGAATTGAAGCTATTGGCACGCTTAAAGAAATTGAGCGGATTACAAAACAGCTTGGTATTTATGTGATTTCGGATGAAGTATACAAGGATCTTATTTACGAGCGGGAAAATTATCTCATTAAAGGGCCTCGTGTTATAACGGTAAACTCGTTTTCAAAAACGTTTGCGATGTGCGGTTTGCGTGTGGGGTACCTGTATTCTTTGGATGCCGACTTTATTCGCCGTGTTATTGAAATGAAGACGCATGTCTCCATGAATACAAATATTTTAGCTCAGGCAATGGCGCTTGAAGCAACCAGAGTTCCGAGAAGTTACGTCGATTCGCAGATTGCTGTTTGGAGAGAGCGCCGTGATTTTATTTATGACGGGCTCAAATCAATTGGATTAGATCTTTGGAAACCGGAAGGCGCGTTTTACGTTTTTCCGAAGGTAAAAAACGCAAGTAAAGCGGTAAGCGATCTTTTTTACAAGCAGAAAGTCATTGTGTACGATGGGGCGTGGTTCGGGAGTCCCGGAAGGATTCGTTTAAGCTATGCGCTTGATAAGGAAAAAATCCGGGAAGGCATTAAGCGCATAAACTCGTATCTTACCCGGCAGTAGGTTTTGCATGTTTCGATTTCGGGTTTTGAAAAAATCAAAACGAAGCAATGCGCGTGTTGGTCTATTGGAAACCAATCATGGCGCCATAGAGACGCCGTCTTTTGTTCCTGTCGCTACTCATGCGGCGGTAAAGTCGCTTGTAAGTGAACTGGTAGAGGAAACCGGGACGCAAGTTGTCATAGCAAACGCATTTCATTTACACCTAAAGCCTGGGGAAAAAACAATACGTTCATCCGGCGGGCTTCATGCATTTATGAACTGGTCAAGACCCATCATGACCGATTCAGGCGGATATCAAGTGTTCAGTCTCGGCTTTGGCAGGGACTTGCGGCTTAAAAAAGTGGCGAGGGGTAAAAATGCTCTGGCCCGTAACGATATTATTGAGCTGGGTGTCCAACCAAAATCGGTCACCATCACGCAGAAAGGCGTTTATTTCCGCTCTCCAATAAATGGGGATATGCTTTTTCTAGGACCAAGAGAATCCATCATGATTCAGGAACGCCTTGGCGCGGATATCATGTTTGCATTTGATGAATGCACACCGCCGAATGCAAGTTATGAATATGTTGCCGTTTCAGTGGAGCGTACTCACCGATGGGCCAAGACATCTTTAGAAACAAAAAAGAGCAGTCAAGCCCTCTTTGGCATCATGCATGGATCAACGTTTAGAGATCTTCGTGAAAAGAGCGCCGATTTTATCAATTCGCTCGGTTTTGATGGATTTGGAATCGGAGGAGATCTTGGAGCAAGCATGCGTTCAACACAGCAAATACTTAAATGGAGTTTCGATCGAGTTGATGTCTTAAAACCGCGCCATCTTTTAGGTATCGGACATCTTACTGACATCATCCCAATAGTAAAATACGGCGTTGATTTGTTTGATTGTACCGCTCCTACGCATTATGCGCGCCGCGGTATTGCGTTTGTCTCAAATAAAGCTCTTGATTTGAGAAAACGACGATTCCTAAAAGATCAACACTCGTTAAACAGGTATTGTAACTGCTTTGTTTGTAAAAGCTATACAAGAAGCTACATCTCGCATCTTATAAGAGCAAATGAGATAACAGGTCTTCAGCTTCTTACGTTTCATAATCTTTATTATTTCAATGAGTACGTTAAAAGAATTCGTGAGGATATTCGAAAAGGACGCGTGTAGTGTATGGTTAACGTCAAAGATATCCAAACGTCAAAAACCGCTGCTTATGTGCAACGGTTTTTGACTCGTTTCAGAGGCCGAGGAAGCAAGTCTTAGCTCTTTTAACACAATGAAAGTCTTGACATGTCCGGAGACATATCAAAAAGCTTTTTTTATGTTTGTGATAACTATTACTTGACCTAAGTGCTGTCGGCCTCTGAAAGAACTGGAAACACTCATCTATGTCTGAAGTCTACTTCCATTAAAATACATTGCAAAAAAAAATCAAGAGCTGGTTTTTTTGCATAATTCAGGATTTATCCACTGGAAACAGTGGTTTTTGTACCTCTTGTTAAAACGTTTTCCAGTGGATTTCCACATTTTGTATTCTTTATATATAACGTTGGAATCTATAAGTTTGATACGTCTTTTCACTGGGCGGGTTTATATATGGTTCGTTTTTTAAAAATACTGTTTTACTAAGCACATTTGCCAATTATGTGTTATTTGCATTCCGTGTAATGCGCCGTTTTTTTATATTATAAACTTCTTATACCTTTACCTTTAAAAGTCAGATTGTCGGGTTTATTTGCTTCGTCATATATTCTGTATTTATAGTCGCATCTTTCCGATTACTGCTTAAGGGTAGCAGTTTTGTAAAGAAAGCCGTTTTACACTGTATGCTGGTATGTTGTCCGTTTTTAACATATTTGCATGCAATATGTGTTTTGCCTGCATGTATGCTACAGTTGGCATTGGTATTATGAAGGTGTCAATCGGTATCGTTGGGTTGCCAAATGTAGGAAAATCAACGCTTTTTAAGCTTTTAACGGGGCGCAAGGTTCATATCGCGAATTATCCCTTTGCGACTGTGGATCCGAATGTCGGCGTCGTGCCTGTCCCCGATGAGCGTCTTAAAAAACTTGTGGATTTACTGAAAGTGGAGAACATAACACCTGCGGTGGTGGAGTTTTACGATATTGCAGGGCTTGTAAAAGGCGCGAACAAGGGTGAAGGACTTGGAAATCAGTTTCTCTCTCATATTAGAAATGTTGCAGTTATTGTTGAGGTTGTCCGGTGTTTTCGCGATGATTCGGTAGCTCATATAGAAAGCGGGATTGATCCGATAAGAGATATGGATATTGTTGATTTGGAACTTCGGTTAAAAGATGAAGAGTCGGCAGAGAAGGAAAACCTGCTTTCCAAAAAACCAAAGATTATCTTGCTGAATGGCAGCGATCAGGATGTTTTAAAAGATGTAAAAGAACATATCCGTTCTATAAATACTCCATTTATCGTTGCTGATTTGGCAAAAGTTGACGGAGTGGAGCAGCTTATCAAGGAGGCTTTTCAAAGACTAAATCTTATAAACTTTTTTACTATAAATCCGACCGAAGTGCGTGCGTGGCCTATAAAGCGAGGAACAAAAGCGCCCCAGGCTGCTGGCGTCATTCACAGCGATTTCGAGAGGAGTTTCATAAAAGCTGAAGCGATACACTGGAAGGAGTTGATGAATGCCGGAGGATGGTCTCAGGCAAGAAAAACAGGGAAGATACGCTTGGAAGGGAAGGAGTACATCGTAGAAGACGGCGATGTGTTATTTATTCGTCATGGATGATAACATGTTTTCATGAAACCGGTTGATGTTCGCAGTTTTAAGGGGATCTTTTTTCAAATGTTTCATCAGACGCCGCTTTCTCAGATCGGTGTTATGACCATAAAGCCCGGGGAAGATTCCGGGTCAGAGGAAATTCATAAAGGAGATCAAATTGTTTATATTATTGAAGGAACAGCAAAAGTCGAGATCGGAAAGGAAACATACCATCTCACCGAAGGTGTCATTGCCACAGTTCCTGCCGGAACCAAGCACCATATTTATAATGGCGGCGACAGCGGTCTTTTTTTTCTGACGATTTATACACCGCCCGCTTATTGATATTTTTTTTCGGAACCATTGATGCCGGACTTGGCATTGGAAATTATTGATTTGATAAAAATGTACGGCTCAACTCCTGCCGTTCGCGGTGTTTCCTTTTCTATAAAGCGCGGTGAATTCTTCGGCTTTCTAGGTCCTAATGGCGCGGGTAAAACAACAACGATCAATTGTATTACGGGCATTGCTACCCCGTCGGAAGGAACAGTAAGAGTGTTCGGGATTGACGCTGTAACCAACTATCGAGAAACACGCAGGCTGGTCGGTCTTTCCCCGCAGGAGTTTAATGTGGATATTTTTGCCACAACGCGCGAGATTCTTCATTATATTGCAGGGTTTTACGGAATCAGAAAGCGAGACAGGGAACCGAAAATTGAAGAGCTTTTAAAACGTTTTGAATTAACAAGCCATGCAGAAAAACAGTTTCGCGCGCTTTCCGGAGGATTAAAGCGGCGGGTTATGCTTGCACGGGCAATGGTACATGATCCCGATCTTTTGATACTTGATGAGCCGACTGCCGGAGTGGATGTTCAATTGCGGCATGATCTGTGGCGTTTTTTAAGAGAGATCAATGCCGAAGGAAAAACGATTTTACTTACTTCACACTATCTCGAAGAGGTTGAAATGCTTTGCGGCCGCATCGCAATCATTCACGACGGGAAGATTATCGCAATAGGAGACAAATCGGCATTTATATCAGGCGGTAAAAAGCTTGAACAGCGATTTTTAGAGTTAACAGGAAGTGAACAATGAACGTAAACTGGATTGGTCTTGGGACGTTTGTGTTAAAAGAGATAAACAGGATGTTTCGCGTTGTTTTACAGACGCTTATCAGTCCCTGGATTAGCGCGGTACTATATATATTGATATTCGGCAAAGTAATCGGCAGCAGAATTGACCTTATAGCGGGAGTGAAATACATAGACTTTGTGCTTCCCGGGATTTTAATGATGAATATTATTTCTTCATCTTTTACACAGGTTTCTTCATCTCTTTATTTTCAGCGTTTTGCGCGCCACATAGAAGAAATACTGGTCGCTCCGTTTTCCTATCTTGAGATGATTGTTGCGTATGTGGTTGGAGGAGTTGTAAGGGGGCTGATTGTTGGGCTTGGGGTATATATAATCGCTATATTTTTTACCGAAGCCAGCATAGAACATTTTTGGATATTTTTGTTTTATGCTTTTTCGGTTTCAATGGTATTCTCGCTTTTGGGACTGCTTGTTGGGCTTTGGGCCGATGGATTTGAACAACTCAACGTGCTTAATATATTTGTCATTTTGCCGCTCAGTTTCCTCGGCGGCGTGTTTAATTCCATCTATATGCTGCCGGAAGGCGCGCAGACGTTTGCACGGTTAAATCCATTTTTTTATTTTATTGACGGGCTTCGGTACTCTATGGTTGGTATCAGCGAGGCGAACACCATCATTGGGCTTTTCATCATATTTATCAGCATTGCGGGACTCGGCGCGCTTGGATGGTATTTGTTTAAGATTGGATATAAAATACGCTCGTGAATATCGGCGTTTCCAAGATAGTTTCCATTAGTGTTATAATTGTTCTTGTTGCTGGTGGTTTGTTTTTTGTCAAAAGTGTATTAAAAACGGATACGCCCGCCAGTGTAGAAGGCGAGTTGACAAAGAAAGAATCTTTAACAAAAAATCAGGCAATGAATCAAAAAATCAAAGATTCCATGCATATTTCAAGCCGTGCATTTGAACATAATTCATCAATTCCATCCAAATATACCTGTGATGGGGAGAACATTAATCCGCCGTTCTCTGTTTCTGATGTTCCCGAAGGGACGGTCAGTTTGGTATTCATCATGGATGATCCTGATGTGCCGACATATATCAGGAAAGATGGTATGTGGGATCATTGGGTGAAATTTAATATTCCTCCAATCCTAACAGTGATTGAAGAAGGCAAAGAACCGCCGGGTACTTCCGGAGCAGGCACTTCTGGTAACATAAAATATCACGGCCCGTGCCCTCCTGACAGAGAACACCGGTATTTCTTTAAAATATATGCGCTCAACGCAGAACTTGATCTTGAAGAAGGAGCGTCAAAAAAGGATGTTGAAACAGCTATGGCTGAGCACATTCTTGATAGCGCGGAACTCATAGGACTTTATAGCAGGAAGTAACACGCATATTAATGTATGAATGGAAAGAGACAATTTTATATCGCTGCATTTTCTGTTCTGGGTGTTTTAGTCGGGTTTCTGTTCCACGCGGTTTTGGAGATTTGGTATATCGGGCTTTTACTTTCTAACTTCGGACAGTATGGCCTCGGACTTTCATGGGACCATTGGGAGGTTGTGCATCACGCCGGACTTGCGATATTGCTTATTGGCGGGGTATTGATTGGTTTTTGGCAGGGGAACGTGTGGTGGCATCGCTTGTATGAAACAGATTATTTACTTCCTCATCGTTTTTCTTTAAAAAAGAAACTGTTTATAGCAGCGATTGTTTTGATACTTTTTATCCTGGTTTTTTTAAACCGTGTTTCGTAAAATTCCATATAAGGTGAAGAGTTTTAAAGCTAAGGTTTTAACCGTTGTTACGAAAATTCCAAAAGGGGAGACTGTAACATATAAAGAAGTTGCCTCGCGCGCCGGAAATAAAAATGCTTATAGGGCCGTTGGAAACATTTTAAGGAGTAACTATCATCCAAACATTCCCTGCCATCGCGTTGTTGGTTCAAATGGCCGCCTTGGCGGTTATAATCGCGGCGTTAAAAGGAAAATCATACTTCTTCAAAAAGAAGGGTGTTTGCTGAGCTGTTTATATCCGCGAGCTGGCGGAGCAGAAGGCTAGAGATGATCACTTGTCTTGATACACTTCGCGCGAATCCGGCATTGGGCAATTCGTTACGATGATGACGAATTGCCAAATTTTTAACTACAGGGGAAGGTTCGGTTTGTTTTTCTGAAACGACGGAGGCTGTTTTCATTATCTGCTCGCTATAGAACCCCGACTCTTATCTATGATGACGAGCAAAAATTCCGTGATGCGTTGCCGCAAGTCAATAGAAACCCTCCATGACGGTCATTCTTCCCGAAATGCTCATATAGATATTATTATGCTATCAGTTGAATTTCTGCTCTGTTTTTTCGTTATGAATTCAAATAATGTCAGCATGTATGGTAACATATAATATATATGATATCGGGCATTTCTGAACTTGCGGTTGTGATAACGATAGCGGCGTTTTTGGGTGTTCTTGCAAAACTGTTTCGTCAGCCACTTATCCTTGCATATCTGGCGACGGGCGCGCTGATCGGCGCCGGATCAAAGTTGGAAGTATTGAGCATTCCTCAACTTGGCGATGGAGAGATGTTTCAGCTTTTTGCTGATTTGGGCATTATGTTTTTGCTCTTTTTGGTTGGCTTGGAGGTGAATTACAAATCGGTGCGGCTTGTCGGCAAAGCTTCATTAGCGGTAGGGCTTTTGCAGATTCTTTTTACGTTTGTTATTGGGTACGGCATCGCATCGTTTCTAGGTTTTTCGGTGATAGAAGCTGTGTATATTTCTATAGCGCTTACGTTCTCAAGTACCATTATCGTCGTAAAACTGCTTTCCGAAAAAAAACAAATAAACAGCCTCTATGGGAGAATCAGCATCGGGCTTCTGCTGGTGCAGGATTTTGTCGCTATTTTTATTTTAATGGCGCTCGCCGGCATGCAGGCAGGAGGAGTATATGTGTTTTCGGGCGTGGTTTTAAAAATAGTTATCGGTGTTTTGCTTTTTGCAACAATGCTCTGGCTTGGAAGGAGCGTTTTTCCTTATTTATTTGATAAAGTTGCGCGTTCGCAGGAGCTGCTTTTTCTTATAAGTCTTGCATGGGTGTTTTTGGTTGTCGCAGTTGTGTACCGGTTTGGTTTTTCACTGGAGATAGGAGGGTTTTTGGCGGGCATCGCGCTTGCAAACGCATCGGAGCATTATCAAATAGCGAGCCGCGTGAGATCACTTCGGGATTTCTTTATTTTGATATTTTTTGCCATTTTAGGATCGTCTCTTCTTTTTTCAAATCTTTCAGGAGTTGTCCTGGCCGTTGTGGTTTTTTCTCTGTTTGTACTCATCGGCAATCCGCTTGTTGTTTTGGTTGTGATGGGCCTTATGGGATATAGGAAACATACCAGTTTTCTTACCGGTATTACCATTGCGCAGATTTCTGAATTCAGTCTGGTGCTTGCTGTGCTCGGCATGAAATTGGGGCACATCAATAACACGATTGTTTCTCTTATTACAGCGGTCGGTATTATTACCATAACCCTTTCTACGTATGCTGTCGTACACGCCAATTACCTTTACCGTGCCGGCAGAAGACTTCTTTCCGTTTTTGAAAGGCGGATAGCGGTTCGGGAGCTTAGTTTTGCCCGGGATGTCTCCAAACCGATTATCATTGTAGGATTTGGACGGACTGGTCAAAGTGTCGCTATGCATCTTAAAAAAGAAGACCTTCTTGTGATTGATTTTGATCCGGAGATTATTCATGCACTCGGGAAAAGCGGGTATGTATTTATGTTTGGAGATGCCGTTGATGATGGAATTTTTGAACAAGTTGATCTTTCTAAAACAAGGTTGCTTATTTCCACCAGTCCGACACTTGAAGATAACATGTCGCTTCTTGAAATTGTGAAGCGTCATAATATTGAGTTTAGAAGTACAGACGCTCCGTTGTTAAAGGCGATTTTACGCGCCGAAGATGACACTATTGCTGATTTGTTATATAAAGCGGGCGCCGATTACGTTCTTTTGCCGCATTTTACATCCGGACATTATTTGGGGTCCATCATTGCCGGTGACATTGAACTGAAAACCTTGGAAAGCGCAAGGCGACGAGAAATAATGATGCTTCGCAGGAAAGACACGGAATCCGTCTCTTTTGTCTTGGAAGGGCCGCTTCATACGAAAGGAGAGGTGAAAAATTTACAGAAATTTATGTGAGTGCCGCAAATGCCTGCAATGCCTCTTTGTGCTTTGGCATACTTGTTTCTTCACATAACCAATCACCAAGTAATCAATCATCACATGGGTTGAATATTGGTTATTGTAATTTGGAATTTGTTTGGTTGTTGTATCTTGGTTATTGCATCTTTTTGTTTAAGGGTAATGAGATGATGAGGAATTATGAACACACGTACTCTTTTATCATGGAACGTAAACGGCATTCGGGCCATTGAGCGCAAGGGCTTTTTGGATTGGTTTTTGAACAGCGGAGGTGATATTGTTGCTCTTCAGGAAACGAAGGTATCTGATTTTTCATCACTGAGCGATACACTTCAGCATCCGGCTGGATTTCATGCGTATTGGAATTCTTGCGTTGAAAAGAAAGGGTATAGCGGCGTTGTTGTTTATACCAAGATTGAGCCGCGGAGGGTGAAGACTGATTTCGGAGATAATTTTCTTTCTCAAGAAGGAAGGATGATTGAGTGTGATTTTGGGACGTTTGTTTTGCTTAATGCTTATTTCCCAAACGGCGGATCGGGAGAGAAACGACTGCAATATAAACTTACGTTCTACAATCAGTTTCTTCCGTATGTGAAAGAACTGGCAAAGTCCGGCAGACACGTTATCTTTTGCGGAGATGTAAACACCGCGCATAAGGAAATTGACCTCGCGCGCCCAAAAGAAAACAAAAATAATACAGGTTTTTTGCCGATAGAGCGGAAGTGGATAGACGATGTTATAAATGCCGGTTTTATTGATACTTTTAGAATGTTTAACAGTGAAGGGGGATATTACACGTACTGGGATCTCAAAACGTTCGCTCGTGATAGAAATGTCGGGTGGCGCATTGATTATTTTTTTGCCAGTGAATCGCTTAAGAGTCGGGTTAAGGATGCGTTTATTGCGGCGGATGTTTTGGGATCGGACCATTGCCCGATCGGCATTATAATCAACGTTTAATGGTCTTTCTATGCTTTAGTGCCCTCTGTTCCGATTTTGGACTTTTAACTTCGGAGCTTTGGCTTTTTTGTAGATGTTTGATTTAAGACTATCATGCACACACTGCGCACGCGTTTTAAAAAAGATATCGTTGCTGAATTCCTTCCCCCTTCGGGAAGCCAGGCTTCCCATTCCTACAAGGAGAGAGTGGTTATTTTTTGCGATGGTTTGCCAAGTGTTCCTTCAAAAAGATCACTGTTGGAGTTTTTTTCCAAGAAAGGATACTGGGTGTTTCATCCAAGATATCGTGGGACGTGGGAAAGCGGAGGAAGGTTTTTAAAAAAATCGCCTCATGAAGATATTTTGGACGTTATTTCTGCGTTGTCGGGCGGATTTCGCGATTTTTGGAGCAACAAAAAATATACAGTGAGGCCTGACCATCTCTATGTGATAGGGTCAAGTTTCGGCGGCACTGCCGCTATTTTAGCTTCCGGGGATCCTCGGGTGACAAAAGCAGTGGCAATTGCTCCTGTTGTTGACTGGACACGCAAAAGCAGAGCCGAACCGATTGATTGGCTCGCAAAGTTCACTAAAAGAGCATTTGGGCAGGGTTATCGTTTTTCACATTCAGATTGGAGGAAACTTGAAGGCGGAAAATTTTATAACCCTTTTGGCATGATAGAACGTATCAACGGAACAAAACTTTTGATCATTCATGCCAATGACGATGATGTTGTTTCTTTTAAACCCGTAAAGACGTTTGCGAAACATACGGGCTGTACATTCGTTCCGGTTAAAAAAGGAGGACATCTTTCCTCATCTATTCTTTTAAAAAAGCGTTTTTACAGGCGTTTCCAAGAATTTATAAAGAAAAAGATGTGAGAATATTTATTGAGGCAAAGCCAAACGCCAAGCAAAACAAAGTGGAGAAAATTGATAAAGCGCATTTTAAAGTGTCGGTGACGTCTCCTCCTGTTAACGGAAAAGCAAATGAAGCGATTATTCGCGTGCTTGCTGAATATTTTAATGTTTCACCGTCGCATATAAACATTGTCAGCGGACATACGAATCGGAGAAAAGTTGCAGAGATTAAAAATATTTGAAATTGCGTTTTCATACCTGGCTCGGAACATGCACAGCGATAAGCGTAAGGGAAAAATAGGGATTTTTGATTCCGGACTTGGAGGTTTATTGATTATGCGCGGCATAGTGAAGAGCTTGGCGGAGTATGACTATGTGTATCTGGGTGATACTGCGCGTGTGCCGTACGGCAACAGATCCAAGCGCACCATTTATCAGTTTACCGAAGAAGCGGTTCGGTATCTTTCGGGTAAGGGATGTGAACTGATTATTGTCGCCTGCAACGCGGCGTCTGCTCAAGCACTCCGTAAAATTCAGCGTTCCTTTCTTCCGCGCTGGCACAGGAGTGTAAGAGTGTTGGGGGTAGTGGTTCCAACACTGGAAGAAGTTTTTGATATAAAAGGTTCGCGTATCGGTGTCCTCGCAACACAAGGGACTGTTGATTCTTCTGTTTTTACAAAAGAATTAAGGAAAATAAACCCCAAAGCGAAAATTTTCGAACAATCCGCGCCTCTTCTAGTGCCGCTTATTGAGCATGACGGTCTTCGGTGGTCAGGCCCGATACTCCGCTTTTACATTGATCCCCTTTTAAAAAAGCGCATAGATACGCTTGTTTTGGGGTGTACGCACTATCCGGTTCTAAAACATACTATACGGAACATGGTTGGTAAAGGCGTTCGCGTTATTTCACAAGATGAGATCATTCCAAAAAAACTGAATGAGTATCTTGTAAGGCATCCGGAAATAGAAAAGAGACTTCACAGAAACCGCGGCAGAACGTTCATTGTTTCAGATATGACAGACCATTTTCGTAACAGAGCTCGTAAATGGTTTGGGAACCATGTTACATTGAAGATGGTGAAATATTATTGAATGAACGTATCGGCATGAAATCAATCGCGGCGGTTGCCGCATTTATAAGCGGTGTGTATTTTAACAATGCGCTTTCAAATTGAAACAAAGGGCCATTACGATTTTATTGATATTACGGATCAGGTGGCGTCGTGTATCGCAAGATCAGGGAAAGCAGGCGGCACGGCGTTTGTGTTCGCTCCCGGCACGACATGCGCTCTTATAACCATGGAATACGAAGAGGGCATTATAAAAGATCTCACTGCGCTTTTAGAGAGGCTGGCTCCCCAAAACACAGAGTATGAGCACCATAAAAGATGGGGAGATCATAACGGCGCAGCACACATAAAATCAGCGCTGATGGGAACTGACGTTGCTCTTCCGGTACAGAACCGTGTATTACAAATCGGAACATGGCAGAGAATTGTGTTTATTGATTTTGATGAGCGTCCCCGAACGCGTGAGGTTATAATGGAAGTATTCGGTTGAGCGTCGTTTGATAAAGGCCGTTTGTTTATGAGGCATGACGCCAGATAATATGAGATTTTCGGTAAAACATCGGTATATGCTGGTCATTGTTTTTTTTGTGGTCTTTTCTGTTCTTTTTTCACTATTTTTAAGGGAACAGTTTGAAATATTCAAAGATCGCGAATCCTTAATGTTGTTTGTACGACAGTTTGGCATTATCGCGCCGATTGTCGTCGTTGCTATTGTTATCGTTGAGACGGTGATAGCGCCGCTTCCCGGAGGCATTATGCCGATTATTGCGGGAGCAGTGTTCGGACCGGTGCTCGGCACCCTGTATTCATGGATTGGTAATGTCTTTGGTTCTCTTATAGCGTTTTCCCTCTCACGAATTTTCGGAGAGAGCGTCATCCGTGTCTTTTCTCCCCATTTTGACAAACAGCGATATAGCGAAACGATCCGTAGGTACAAAAATTTCTTTTGGTTTCTTTACGCGACTCCATTTGTTGCTGTTGATGTGTTAAGCTTCGCGCTCGGCGCTTCCACCATGAAGTTACAACGCTTTGCTCTTGCCATTATGTTTGCATTTTTCGTGCGCATGGCAATTCTTAATATGTTTGGCGATGCCATCGCACGGCTTGTCTTTGAGTGATTTTTCTATAGACTGTATGATACTATGTCGCATTTGCGTCATTTGATGCGTGTTGATGCAGATATTTATATGCGAAAAGGAAACCTTTTTGATCCATTGTCCAATAAGTCTTATCGGTTAAGCAGAACCAAGCTCGAACTGTTTATGAATTGCCCGCGCTGTTTTTATCTTGACAGGCGTTTCGGCATTAAACAGCCTGCCGGGTATCCATTCAATCTCAATGCCGCAGTTGATTTTTTGTTAAAGAAAGAATTTGACATTCATCGCGCCAAGGGCAAGGTGCATCCATTATTGAAAGAGAGGGGGATTGAAGCAATCCCTTTTTCCCATGATGAACTTGACGAATGGAGGGAAAATTTTAAAGGTGTACGGTATCTGCATACCCCGACGAATTTTCTTGTAACAGGAGCAGTGGATGATGTATGGTATGATGTAAACAAGGAACTCATCGTTGTTGATTATAAAGCCACGAGCAAGAATGCAAAAGTTACAATTGATGAACCGTGGCAGGATAGCTATAAGCGCCAGATGGAGGTATATCAGTGGCTTTTAAGAAGAAAGGGTTTTCGGGTGTCGGATGTCGGCTATTTTGTATATTGCAATGCAAAGAGAAATAAAAGAACATTCGGAGGAAAATTGGAATTTGATATCGACATTATTCCGTATCAGGGACGTGATAACTGGGTTGAGGGTATTCTTTATGAAATCCGGCAATGTCTTACAGGCGGTCTTCCGTCGTATAACGAGCTGTGTCCGCATTGTAATTATAGGAGGGCGTCTCAACAGGTTGAAGCTTATGAGGAATAGATTTTTTTATTATGGTAGAATGAAAAGCGTATGTGGAGAAGTTTAACCATCGGAGTTCTCGGCGTTTTTGTGATTGCCGTTCCTTTTGTCTTTCTGCCCGGCACAACGCGGGTTGTAGTGTTCGTATTTGTAGGATCTATGATCACTTTTCTTGCTTTATGGAAACTTGCTTCTGAAGGGAGGGAAAGCATTGAAAAAGGAACACACAGTGACAAGACAGATGCCGATGATCCAGAGCTTTCTAAATGAGCAGAAATACTTTTTATGATTACATCATTGTTGGAGGAGGTATTGCTGGTGTCAGTGCCGCTGAGGCCATTCGTGCGAATGACAAGTACGCGAGTATCTCAATACTTTCCGAAGAACCGGAGCTTTTGTATTCACGGGTCATGCTCCCGCTTTATGTGCGTGGAAAGATAAAGCGCGAGCAGCTTTTTTTAAGAGCTGCGAATGATTATGAGCGACATAATATAGCGCTTTGGCTTGATGAGCGTGTGGTTGAAATAAACAGAAAAAAAAGAGAAATTGCAACGGACAGAAAACGGGTTTTGAATTATAAAAAACTGCTCATAGCAACCGGAGGTGTGCCGTCTCAGTGGAAAGAGTCCGGCGCCCAGACAGTAAAGATGCTTCAGTTTCAGAGCATCAATGATGCTGATGAATTACGAGCATTGCTTGCTTTAGGCAGTAAAGGCGGCGCCGTTGTCGTTGGCAGTGGTTTTATCGGGTTTGAGTTTATAGAATTCTTTGTGTCAGCCGGGTTTCACACAGCAGTCGTTTCTCCAGATCCGTGGTATTTTCATCATTTCTTTGACAGCGAAGGCGCTGAAATTATCAAAGAAAGTTTCATACGGCATAATGTTGAGGTGTATAACGATGCTCATATTGTGTCTATTGCAGAATCTCCGGAAGGGATACATGTGAAAACGAAAGAAAACTTGGATATTGTTGCTGACGCAATAGGTGCGGGGGTTGGACTTAAGAGGAAAGTGGAAATGTTTGAGAAGGCGGGACTTGTTGTATCACGAGGCGTGTACACCAACGAATATCTTAAAACGAATGACGATAACATTTATGCGGCCGGGGATATTGCTGAGTATTATGATGTTGTTTTTCGTAAGCGCATGCTTTTAGGGACTTGGAACAATGCTTTTTTGCAGGGAAAAACAGCCGGTGAAAATATGACAGGTAAAGAAATTGTGTTTCGCAATGTTCCAAACTACTCTATTAGGCATTTTGGACTTTATATCAGTATGGTTGGCGATTGTGCGAGGTCGGAAGCAGATTCCGTTATCAAGCTTCGATGGCCGTATACAGACCAATACAGAGAATTACACTTACGAGAGGGAATTTTAAACGGAGCGTTGTTGATCAATCGTCCCCAGGATCGCAATATTTTGGAACAATTGATTAAAAAAAGAGTTGATGTGCGTTCTCATGTGAATGACCTGCAATCAGCACATTTTGATATACATCAGCTAACGGCATGATGCATTATCTTTTTTCCATACTGGTGGTGCTGTTTATCGGAGGTTTGTTTTATTATGTTTTTTTTCTTGATGGGGTTGTTATATCTTATGACCGTTACGATCAGGCGGATACGGAGGCAGCGGCAGAAACTAATGAGGTTGCTTTGCCGAAGCATGTGGTTCCCCCAACCCCCGTAAGGGCGATTTATATGACGTCATGGGTTGGAGGAACGAAAGATTGGAGGGCGGAATTGGTCCAGTTTGTTGAGCGCACAGAACTCAACGCCATTGTTATTGATATAAAGGATTACAGCGGCATGGTTTCGTTCATTACCGGCGATGAGGTTATTAAGCGGATCGGATCGGAGGAGGAACGCATATCTGATATGCAAGCATTTATTCATGAATTGCACAGCAAAAACATTTACGTCATCGCACGAATAACCGCGTTTCAGGATCCTCACTATTCAAAGCTGTTTCCGGATGACGCTATAAAAGATTCGCGCGGGGGTTTATGGAAAGATAAAAATGGTCTTACGTATGTGGATCCGCTTGCCAGAGATTTTTGGGATTATTTGGTGCGTGTTGCGCGTGCTGCCGAGGCGGTCGGATTTGACGAACTCAATTTCGATTATATTCGCTACCCGTCCGACGGGCCCATTCAATATGCTGTCTACCCTTATACAAAAAACGGCATTGCAAAGGCGGATGTCATAGAGGAATTTTTCCAGTATATAAACCATGAACTTGACAGCGTCCCGGTTCCGCTTTCGGCTGACCTTTTTGGCTTTACAACCTATTACGAGAACGATTTAAACATCGGCCAGATCTTGGAACGCGCTGATCCGTATTTTGATTATCTCTCTCCCATGGTGTATCCCTCGCATTATCCGGACGGCTTTAATGGATATGCAAATCCGGCGAAGCACCCATATGATATCATTCGCCTCTCAATGACCAGAGGTATGGAGCGTCTTATGAACGCGAGTTCTACCCCGGAAAAACTTCGTCCATGGATTCAGGACTTTGATCTTGGCGCAACATATGATGAATATATGGTAAGAGAAGAAAAACGCGCGGTGTATGATGTCGGGTTGGATTCGTGGATGGCATGGGATCCCGCAAACCGGTATACCCGCTCGGCATATGATCCAGCGAATTAACTTCATCCACTGGACAGTAAATGTGCTTCATTGATACCATGTTTTTATATGGTATTTGATCTTATTATTCTTGGAGGTGGTCCTGCCGGCGTTGCGGCGGGCGTGTATGCTGCCAGAAAAAGACTTACGACGCTGTTAATTACCGAATCCATCGGCGGACAGTCAGAAGTTTCTGCTAATGTGCAAAACTGGATTGGCATGGCGAGCGTGTCCGGTTTTGAGCTCGCACAGATGTTTGAAAAGCACCTCCGTGCTCAGGAATCAATAGATATTCAAATGCCCGAGAAAGCAAAAAAGGTGTTAAAAAGCGGCAATGAATTTATTGTTGAGACAGAGTCTGGCGCCACATATAAAAGCAGGGGTTTGATTATTGCAACGGGAGCACGCCGCAGAAAACTCAATATACCCGGTGAGGAAGAGTTTAACGGCAAAGGGATTGCGTATTGTTCAACGTGTGATGCGCCGATATTTAAAGGGAAAGATGTTGTTGTTGTCGGTGGTGGAAATGCCGGGCTTGAGGCAGTCGTTGATCTGCTTCCGTATGCGACAAAAATTTACGTGCTTGAGTTTTCTGATGCCTTGCGAGGGGATACTGTAACGCTGGAGCGCATCAAGCAGGATGAAAAGGTGGAAATTATTACCAGTGCCCAAGCGCTTCGCATTGAAGGGAACAAGTTTTTAGAGAAAATTGTGTATAAAGACAGAGTAACGGAAAAAGAAAAACAACTGGACGTTGGCGGCGTGTTTGTAGAAATTGGCTCCGTTCCGAATTCAGAGCTTGTAAAGGATTTGGTTAGTATAAATAAACATGGCGAAATCATTATTGATCATAAAACTGCCGCTACAAGCGCTGAAGGAATCTGGGCGGCTGGCGATGTCACTGATGAAATATTTAAACAGAACAATATTTCCGCCGGCGACGCAGTGAAGGCGGCGCTCTCGGCGTATAGTTACTTGTCGGAGCTTAAACGAGAAAGCCCGGCTTCTGTTCAGGTTGGGGCGGCTGAATAGAAATGCTGATCATCCGGTACCAATATCCGAATGGATGCTAAAATGATGCTAACAAAAAAGAAACTATATGCGCATCATTAGTATGAATGAGCATATGAGCATTAATATATTATGAAAATAGCGATAAATGGTTTTGGCAGGATAGGACGGACGTTTTTTCGTCAGGCATTTGGGCAAAAGAATATTGATATTGTTGCTATCAATGATCTTGGCAGTGCCGGGAATCTTGCATATCTTTTACAATATGATTCTGTCTATGGGAGATATAGCAAACCCGTTCAGCTGGCCGGTGAGGATTTAACGGTAGACGGAAAGAAAATTTATTTTCTACAAATAAAAGATCCCTTAGAGCTTCCATGGAAAAAGCTGGACATTGATATAGTGATAGAATCAACAGGCGTCTTCGCCACTTCGGAAAAATCAAAAGCACACATCAATGCCGGTGCGAGGCGCGTCGTGATCACCGCTCCCGCAGAAGATGACGAAACCATCACTGTTACTCCGCATGTTGGAGAAAAAAAAATAAAGGACGTGCGTATAACGTCTAATGCTTCCTGCACCACTAATGCTACAACTCCTGTGGTGACTATTTTAATGCAGAACCCCGGCATTGAGAAAGCGATTCTCAGCACTGTGCACGGATATACCGCTACCCAAGCAATTGTGGATGGTCCCGATAAAAAGGATTGGACCCGCGGCCGCGCAGCTGCTGTCAACATTGTGCCTTCCACTACCGGCGCTGCTATTGCTACTGAAAAGGCAGTGCCGGATATAAAAGGTAAGTTTGACGGCATTGCAATAAGAGTGCCTGTTATCACCGGCTCGGTTATAGATTTTACTTTTATTGCGAGCAGAAACACCTCTCGGGATGAAATTAATGATATTTTCAGGCAAGCCGCACAAGATGACTTCTGGAAAGGAATCTTTTCAGTTTCAGAACAGCCTCTTGTTTCAACAGACATCATAGGCAATGCGCACGGCTCCATCGCGGATCTGCACTTTACGAAAGTTGTTGATGGGAATCTCGTGAAAGTGCTTGCGTGGTATGACAACGAGTGGGGATATTGTTCCATGCTTGTAAAACACGTTTTGTCGCTTAAACCTTTCCTATAAACAACCTTCTTGAAACAAAATCTGCACAAAAAACAACGATCGTAGGAAAATGTGTACTTTTAGAAAAGTATGTACTTTTTAGTTTCTACAGGGAGCATGACGGCTACCAGCAAGATGTATATATAGTATGATGTAATGATTTATGCTTCAAACATGCCGTTTCATGTCCGCGTGCTTTTTTTTTGTCTTTCTAGTTAGTGATATAATGAAACGTGATTTATGAGAGTATTTTTGGGAGCTGACCATGCTGGGTATGAGTTGAAAGAAACGCTAAAGTCATATCTTCGTGATGTAGGATACATTATTGAAGACTGCGGTGCGTTTAGGCTGAATGCAGATGATGATTATCCGGATTTTATAGGGGAAGCGATAAAAAAATTGAAAAAAAGTTTAGAGAAAGACGCAGATGCTGTTGCAATTGTAATGGGCGGATCAGGGCAAGGTGAGGCTATGGTAGCTAATAGATTTCATGGAATAAGGGCTGCGGTGTATTACGGGGGCAATGCGGATATCATTAAACTCTCAAAAGAACATAACGATGCAAATGTCCTTTCATTAGGCGCCCGATTCATATCAGCACAGGAAGCAAAAGAGGCAGTTTCATTATGGTTGAAAACGGTTTTTTCCGGAGAAGAGCGGCACAAACGAAGGCTAAAGAAAATCCATGCCTTATACAAAGGCATTTAAAAGATATATGGGATCTGTTGAGATTATACCGGCGATCAACGTTAATACATTTGAGGAGCTTGTAAAAAGAATAAAAATTATAGAAGCATATCTCATGCCGCTCGCAGACGGGCCGCAATGGGTGCACATTGATGTTGCAGACGGGTCTTTTACTGAAAATACCATTTGGCATAATTTTATTGATTTGAAAAATTTTCAAACAACTCTCAACGTGGAAATGCACTTAATGATAAACAATATAGACTCAGATATTTTTAATTGGTTGTTTCCAGTTATAAAAAGAAATATATTTCATTTAGAGGCCGCCGAAAATGCATTAAATGTAATTGATATTTGCCATGAAGCTGGCATTAAGGCCGGCGTTGCAATTAACCCGGAAACGCCGTGGGAGAGTCTTGAATCTATCTTCGGCGAAGCAGATCTTATTCAAACGCTTGCGGTGCACCCCGGCGTTGCCGGACAGGAATTTGATGAATATATATTTACGAAAATCAGCGATATACGCCGCTCGTGCCCCGGATGTATGTTGGAGGTTGATGGCGGGGTGAAAGTCGGCATTGCGCGCAAATGTGTCGGGATGGGCGCGAATATTATTGTTGCCGCATCAGCGATTTTTAATAACCCCGATGTAACAGAAGCGTATCGCGCATTGAAAGACGATGCACGGCTGTAATGTCATGCCGGTTTATGTTGTTGAATCGCTTGAAGTATTATAATGATATTATTACGGCAGATAGAAAATATATGTAAAGTGGAAAGTGTATGGTCCGTAGACGATACTATAAGGTTATAGTTCCTTAATTCATGAACCATCTTCACGACAAAAAGATAAAATTTCTTGAAGAAAAGGCAAACGCGATTCGTCAATCTATCATTGAGGAGTTGGTAGAAGCGGGTTCGGGGCATACTGCGGGGCCTCTCGGCATGGCCGATGTTTTCACTGCTTTTTATTTCCACATCTTAAATCATAATCCTAAAAAACCTTTCTGGGAGGATCGTGATCGTCTTATTTTATCAAACGGGCATATTTGTCCTGTGCAATACGCAACCCTTGCTCATGCAGGATACTTTCCGCTTAAAGAACTGAAGACGTTAAGAAAATTCGGCACACGACTTCAGGGTCATCCCCACAAAGACACATTGCCGGGCGTGGAGACGACATCCGGTCCTTTGGGTTCTGGTCTCGGTCAGGCAGCCGGCATGGCGTATGGTGCGCGTATGGATAATAAATCGTTCCGTGTGTATTGTTTGATGTCAGACGGAGAACACGACGCGGGAAATCTGTGGGAGGGTGTTATGTTTACCGGAAAGAATAAGCTGCATAATCTAACGGGACTCATTGACAGAAACAATATTCAGATTGACGGTATGACTGAAAATATTATGCCGCTTGAACCTCTTAGGGAAAAATATGAGGCGTTTAACTGGCACGTTATTGACATCAATGGTCATGATTTTGAGGCAATTGTTGGCGCTGTTGAGGAAGCGAAGGCAATTTATGAAAAGCCGACTGTAATTATTGCGCACACCATCCCCGGCAAAGGCATAAAGGAAATTGAATTTGATTATACGTGGCATGGAAAACCTCCGAAGTCCGACGAGGCAAGAAAATTTTTACATGAGCTGAGAACGCTTGGAGGAAAAATTAAAAGTGAACATGAGTAATTCAATAAACAAAAGCAGGCTTCATATGCTCATATTTTGCATTGTTGCTCTTGGGATGACGTTATTGGTGCTTCAGCAGTGGTATGTGACGGTCAGTGCAATAGATGCGCTTTATGCGAACAGTTACTATTACGATATAAAGCTAAGGGATTTATGATTCGTTCCGGGGCAAAACTCGTTGAAAATATATTTGATGCCGAATCTATTGAGCAAATCCCAACCCGTAATGGCTATGGGGAGGGTCTTGTAGAGGTTGGTGAAAAGGATTCAAGGGTGGTTGCGTTGTGCGCTGATCTTACCGAATCAACGAGAACACAAGAGTTTGCTGATAAATTCCCAGAGAGATTTATTCAGATTGGGGTCGCTGAACAGAATCTTGCCACTGTTGCTTCTGGGCTTGCGAGTTACGGGAAAATTCCTTTTATTGCAAGTTATGCTATGTTCAGCCCCGGAAGAAACTGGGAACAGATCAGAACGACGGTTTGCTATAATAATGTTCCTGTTAAAATTATCGGCGCTCATGCAGGGGTGTCGGTTGGACCTGACGGCGCAACGCATCAGGCAATTGAAGACATGGCTATTATGCGGCCAATTGCCAATATGACTGTTATAGCTCCTTGTGATGTCCACGAGGCGAGAAAGGCGGTTATTGCTTCTGTTGCTGTTAATGGCCCGGTGTACATGCGGTTTGCACGCGAAAAGACACCGGTTTTTACCACCGCTGCATCACCTTTTAAAATAGGGAAAGCAGAGGTGTTTTTTGACTCTTCAAGTAGTTCAGGACGAAGCGCCCGACTTGATGTCGCTATTGTTGCATGCGGTCCGTTGGTTTATAACTCATTATTGGCAGCTGGTAGACTTCTTAAGGACGGCATACGGGTGCGTGTTGTGAATAATCATACCGTCAAGCCGATGGACGAAAAAACCATTATAAAGGCCGCGAGGGATGCTGGCGCAGTAGTAACAGTGGAAGAACATCAGGTGATGGGTGGCATGGGATCTGCGGTTGCGGAAGTTCTTGCAAAAAATTATCCTGTTCCTATGGAGTTTATAGGGGTTCAAAACCGCTTTGGAGAATCCGGTTCACCGGATGACTTGATTGAAGCATTCGGCATGGGAGTGAAGGCAATTACTGGCGCCGTAAAAAAGGTGTTGAAGCGAAAGTAATGCGGTGCAGCCCATTTTTGTATGAGTGATCTATCGCCATGACTATAAAAGATGACATATGTGGGATGAAAAATAAAAAGGTCTCCATTATTGTTTCATTGTTCTATTGAATATGAAAGAAAACATAAAAAAATTTGGAATAGTACTCTGGTTGGCAGCTTTCTTTACCTATGTAGGCGGCTTTGCGGCGCTTTCCTATGGCAGAGATTTTCTGGGAATCGGCTGGCAGGTTTGGTTCTGGAATTCTTTACTGCTCGGCGTGCTGGCCATTGGCGTGAAGCTTGGAGTTTTAATAGAAGAGTAGCGGCGGATATCTGAAGCAATATTCCATAAAGCCTTTCGACAACACAGGCGGCCCCAGCCAGCAGATTAGTTGTGTTGGTTATGGTCGCCCTAAATGAGGAGTTTGTTTGTTTTATATCCTTTCAATACCTTCGCTATCCAGCGGTATAGAAAAAGTTTTTTGGTTGTTTAGTTTTAGAGAATTTTCGTGGGCGTATAAAAATCCGGCGCTTCTTTCATGAACTGTTCCAGTTGGTCACGGGTCAGCAGTCCCTTTTGTGCGCCTGTATATTGCACAACGGACATGGAGTTTGTCGGTCCCCAAGCAAGTGCTTCGGGGATGGATTTTCCAAGCGCAAGCGCCACTGTAAATGTGGATGAGTAACTGTCTCCCGCTCCGGTTCGGTCGTACGGCGGTTTTGGATCCGGATACATTGGCATTTTCCATGCGTTTTTTCCGTCGTATGCATATGCTCCGTTGGGACCGTCTGTTATAGAGACAATACGCGGACCTCGTTCGTGCATCAACTGCAGCAGTTTTATCAAATCTTCTTCTTTTGTGTTTAAAATCCTTTGAGCCTCCTGAAGATTACAGAAAAAAAGATCAGAAATCTCGTATACATCTTTTAAGATTTCGTAACCCAGCTTTATTTGAAAGGTTCCCGGCTGGTAGGCGAGTTTAATACCGGGATGCTTTTTTATATATTGGACTATTTCATGATGAAAAGGGACGGAGTTTTCACCAAGGGAGCTTAAATACATCCAGCGCGGCTTTCCGACATCAGGCATTTTGTAATCGTATTCTTCGTGCTTAATAAGAATGGTACGCTCTGCTTTAAACCAAAGGACATAGTGGTAGTTTGTGGGTTTTCCCTTATGGATTGAAACAAAATCAATTGCAACTCCGTTGTTTTGAAGCGACTCCAGGCACTCTTTCCCGTTTTGATCGTCTCCCAGATTTGTAATAACCGCTGATTTCAAACCCAATCGTGCGGCGCTGACCGCAGCGTTTGGGCTATTCCCGACAGCGCGAACAACTTCAACGCGCTCGTAAGGAATTTTATCTCCAAACCGGACGCAGAGTTCTTTTGTATGATGATTCATGTGCACATCCGCGTCCTTTAAACGTATGAATGCGTCCGTTGTAATATCGCCGAGCGCAATAAAATCAAATGTATTCATTTAAAGAATATTAGTTGGTAATGGTGCTGTTTGAGTTTTGCAGGCAATGTTTCCTAAGGAGCGCATATGTCAGGTATCTCTATCAACAGTGTACGCACTATATAATCTACATAATATCATAAGCATGTGTTAAACTAAAAACGATGATGACGCTTTCAGAAGTTTTAGATGTGGCGAGAAGCGGAAGATGGGCTGTACCTCATTTTAACATTTCTAATTTCGTTCAGTTAAAAGGCATTATTGCGGCTTGTGCGGAACTGCGCTCGCCGGTGATGATCGGAACCTCCGAGGGTGAAGTCGAGTTTATTGGGTTCAAGGTGGCCCGCGCGATGGTTGATGCGCTGAAAGCCGAAACAGGACTCCCTCTGTTTCTCAATGCCGACCATTTTCATAGTTTCGCGATGTGCAAAAAAGCCATTGACGAAGGGTATGATGGAGTGCATATTGATATGTCAAAAAAACCTTATAAAGAGAATATCAATGAGACCAAGCAAGTTGTGCGATATGCACGAGCAGCAGAAAAAGATATCAGTGTTGAAGGAGAACTTGGTTATATTGTGACTGACTCGTCAAAGATTTATAAAAAAATTGTGGCAATACCGCAAGAAAGTCTTACTAAGCCGGGAGAAGCGATCTCGTACATAGAGGAAACCGGCGTGGATCGTTTTGCGGCTGCAGTGGGGAGCTTGCACGGCATCGCCGCAAACAAGCCGATATTGGATTTTTACCGCATTGAAAGACTGCGTGAGATTATTCCAAAAAATACCACTTTGGTACTCCACGGCGGTTCTGGGCTCCTTGATAATGACTTTAAGCGTGCCATCGAATTGGGTATAAATAATATTCACATCTCAACAACGATACGAGCTGCCTATATAAAGGCTTTAAAAAAGGCTCTGAAAGAAAAGAAAGATGAAACCACACCGTATAAACTATATGACCCTGTTGTTCGCGCAGTTGCTGAAACGGTAAAAGAACACATAAAGCTCTTTGGGTCGCAAAATAAATCAATGGAATAAACAGTTTGCTTTTAGCCGATAGGTTTGCATACATCGTCATTTCAGTTATTATTCGCTCATTAATTAAAATTTATGCCGAAGGTATATGTAACACGCATGATCCCTCAAGCAGGGATTGAGAAATTAAAAGAGAAAGGATATGACGTTACCATAAATCCAGATGACCAGGCGCTGGATACATCGGAACTGATAGACGCCCTTAAGGGGAAAGGGTATGATGCAGTGCTTTGTCTTTTAACTGATCATGTGAACGCTGAAGTATTGGATGCTGCTGGCAGTAATTGCAGGATCTTTGCGAATTATGCCGTCGGGTATGATAACATAGACGTCAAAGCCGCATCAGAGCGCAACATTGTGATAACAAATACACCCGGCATTCTTACCGAAAGCGTAGCAGAACATACGTTTGCGCTGATGCTTGCAATCAGCCGCCGCATAGCAGAAGCAGACAGGTTTGTAAGAGCAGGAAAGTATAAGGGTTGGGCGCCGAAATTGCTTTTAGGAAACGACGTTTCTGGTAAAATCATCGGGATTGTGGGGCTTGGACGTATCGGAAGCCGCGTTGCTCATCATGCCGCAGGAGGATTTGACGCGCGTATCATATATCACGACCTTACAAGAAATGAAGAATTTGAAAAAAGTGTCGGCGCCGTTTATAGAGAAACACTTGAAGAACTCTTGGGAGAAGCGGATTATGTATCTTTGCACGTCCCGCTTCTTCCTCAGACAAAGCATCTTATCAACGCCGAGAAACTGAAGCTCATGAAACATTCTGCGTATCTTATAAATACGTCGCGCGGTCCGGTCATTGATGAAGCGGCACTTGTGCATGCCCTTAAAAAGAAAGAAATCAAAGGTGCTGCTTTGGATGTTTTTGAGGATGAGCCGGAATTAAAACCCGGACTTGCTGAATTGGACAACGTTATTCTTACCCCCCACATTGCTTCCGGAACTGAAGAAACAAGAAATAAAATGGCAGAAATGGCCGCCGAGAACATTATCGCTGTTTTTGAGGGCCGTACACCGCCGCAGCTTGTAAAACCAAGCTGATATACATAAACATGCGCCATCTTACTATGCCTGTTGATTTTTGTGTTTTTTTCGCTAAGATAGTGTCATGCCCATATTAAAAGCACAAACACGGGATCTGTTTAAAAAAAAGGTAAAACAACTTCGGGAAAAAGGAGATATTCCCGCGGTGCTTTATGGTTCAAAAATCAAAAAAGCTGAACATATTACCGTTTCGTGTCGTGAGTTTGAGCTCTTATGGAAAAAGGCCGGAAGTTCAAGCATAATTGATCTGGCAATAGAAAATCAAAAGCCGCGAAAAGTGCTCATCCATGATGTCGCAGTGGATCCTTTAAAAGATCGTCCAATACACGTTGATTTTTATGCTGTTGATGTTTCAAAATCGGTTCGCGTCCACATTCCATTTATATTTTCTGGCGAAGCTCCTGCTGTAAAATCAGAGGGAGGGATTTTACTCAAGTTAATCCATGAGGTAGAAATTGAGGCATTACCGCAAGATCTGCCGCACGACATCATGGTTGATGTTGGGGTACTAAAAACATTTGAAGACCACATCACGCTTAAAGATATTACTTTCCCGAAGGGAACAAAGATGATTGGAGAGGATGATATGGTTGTTGCGCTTGTTGAACCTCCGAGGAAAGAGGAGGTTGAGGAAGCTGGTCCGGCAGAGATTGATTTCGAGAAGATAGAAAATACTGGAAAGAAAGGCCTTAAAGAAAAGGAGCTATCAGGAGAAAAAACAGAAGCGCAAACATCTGAAAGCAGGTCTTCAGATGAAAAATAATGAAACAATCATTTTATTCTATCGCGGTTTTTTTACTGTTTTTCGGCGCGAATGCCTTTGGGCAGGGTCTTTCTGATGCAGTTGTTGAACAGCGAAAGCATCTGGAGGAAGAATTAGGGAAGATCGAGCTTGAGATTGGAAAGTTTCAAGATGTCATCTTGAAAAAACAGCAGGAGTCTTCCTCATTGGAGCGCGATATTGCCATACTGGATGCACAGATTAGAAAAACACGTCTGGAGATTAAAAGCCTTGAGCTTGAAATTTTGCGCCTTTCCGGGCGAATAGAGGAAAAAGAGGATTCTATTGACGATATAAATACAGTGATAAATCGTCAGAAAGAATCGCTCGCGGAATCGTTAAAAAAACTTCGGGAGTATGACGATTATGCTCTTATTGAAATTCTTCTTTCCCACGAACATCTCTCTGATTTTTTTGGAGATGTTGATACTATTGATGTTATCCAGTCTGCTCTCAAGGAGCAGTTTCATGAACTCCGTTCAACAAAAAATCAGGAGGAAGAACTGAGAGATAATTTCATTGAGCAAAAAAAGAGTCAAATTGAAGCCCGTGCGCTGCTTGATATAGAAAAACGGACTCTTGAAGCGCAAGAAGTTGAAAGAAAGAAAATATTACAGGAAACGCGCGGAGAAGAAGCTGCCTATCAAAGGATGCTTGGGGCAAGGAGAAGCAACGCCGCCTCAATACGCTCTCAGCTGTTTTTACTTGAAGGTTCTCCCGCTATACCGTTCGAAAAAGCCGTGTTGTTCGCGGAACGAGCTTCTGTGAAAACAGGCGTTCGGGTGGCATTTATTCTTGGTATTATCGCGCAGGAATCTGAATTGGGACGTAATATAGGACAGTGTAATCTTCCAGACGATCCCCCTCAATACAAGTGGCGGGCAATCATGAAACCGACTCGCGATCACAAACCCTATTTGGAGATCACTGCTCGGCTTGGTCTTGACCCGAATCTCATGCCTCTTTCATGTCCGCTTGGAGGAGGATGGGGCGGAGCAATGGGACCCGCACAGTTTATCCCCTCTACATGGCTTATGTTTGAGGATCGCATAGCCCGTGCAACCGGACACAACCCCCCTAATCCATGGGAACCGGAGGACGCTTTTATGGCTTCAGGACTTTTTCTTTCAGACCTTGGCGCAACAAGTATTTCAGGGGAACAGGAAGCCGCCGGCCGGTATTTTGCGGGAAGCAGATGGAATACATCTCTTGGCCGCAGGTATGCAAGTCAAGTGCTTGCAAAGGTAACGGTATATCAAGAACAGATAAACCTTCTCAAAGGTCTTGCGGTTGATTCACAATAGGGTTTTTTAGGGACGAGCAAAATGTTGCGATAAGCTCTGCTGTTTGGATTAGTTGCCAGTTTTTATTGATTGCTCTTTTTTGCTTTTTTTAAAAGTTTCTATGATCGTCTCAAGGTTGCCATTCAGTATTTTCTCAATATGGCGCCATGATTTTTTTATACGGTGATCAGTAATACGGTCTTGCAGATAGTTATAGGTTCTCATTTTTTCTGAACGTTCTTGGAATCCGATTTGTATTCGGCGTTCGCTTGCGGTTTTACTTATGACACCTCCATGCTCTCGATCGTACAGCTTTGCTCTTAAAATTGACATGGCGCGCTCACGGTTTTGTTGTTGGGAGCGTTCTGTTTGTGCTCTTACAACAATGCCGGTTGGCTTGTGTAATATACGTACAGCTGTTTCAACTTTATTTACATTTTGTCCTCCCGCGCCTCCTGATCGGGCGAATGTTATCTCAAGGTCCTGTGGTTTTATTTCAATATCTGTCGGTGGAACCTGTTTTAAGATGGCGACTGACGCCGTCGAGGTGTGTATGCGGCCGGACTTCTCTGTTTTCGGTATGCGTTGTACTCTGTGTACTCCGCTTTCTTGAGACAATTCTTCGTATATGTTTTCTCCTTTCAGTTCGAAGATACCTTCTTTTAAACCACCCAGATCATTTTTTGATTCGCTGATACAGTGCATCGTCCATCCTCGTTTTGCTGCGTACATTGCATACATATTGCTCAGCGTATCAGCAAAAAGCGCTGCTTCATCTCCGCCGGCCCCCGCTCGTATCTCTAAAAGAATGCTGTTCATAAAACCTTTGTAGACTTTTTTTCCGATTTTTTGCGGGATTTTTTAGCGGGAGTTTTTAAACGGCGTTCAATTTTTTTCTGAAATTTTTCAATTCGTCCGGCAGTGTCAATAAGTTTTTCTTTTCCAGTATAGAATGGATGGCATTTGTAGCAAATTTCAACTTCAAGTTTTTCTTTTGTGGACCCCACGATAAAACTGTTTCCGCATGCACAGGTTACTTTAGCGTTCTGGTGATATGTTGGATGTAAGCCTTTTTTCATAATGTGTTGTATAGATCTCAAATCAATTTTGAATATTAGAGAAAAGTTTCTGATTAATTAGTGATGATTATAACCGCACTGTACCATATTATATCGGGTCTTGCAATGGTTGTGATTTTTTATTACAATGTTTCTACCCCTTCAAAGGAGGACCTGTTGGTTGTTATGAACCTTACGGCATTTCCCTCACGGATGAGGTTTGAAGAGATTCATGCAGCATCAGGCAGTAAAACTTTTTTATTTATCTTCTAAGAGACGTATGGAGGAAACAAATATAATAACACAACCCCCTATAAAACCGGAAATAGAAGCATTATTTAATGCAGGGGTTCATTTCGCGTACAAAAAAACGAGGCGTCATCCAAAAATGCGGGAGTATATCGCCGGTGTGCGCAGTAATGTCGAAGTATTTCATCTTGAACGTGTATATGAAAGACTAGTTGATGCGATGGCCTTTATGGAGAAACTCGGAACCGAGTCGGCGGTAATTCTATGGATTGGAACAAAACCCGCCGCTTGCTCTATTATTACCGACACGGCGACAGCGCTACAGCACCCATATGTTGCGAAACGCTGGATAGGAGGAACGCTGACGAATTTTAAAATCATTCGCGGAAGGGTTGAATATCTGAAAACCTTGGAAGAAGCTATACAAAATCCAGACTTTTTAAAATATCCAAAGCACGAACGCATGAAGACGAAAAAGGAAGTAGAAAAACTTCAAGAAGAGTTTGGAAACCTTCGTCTCCTTAAAAGCATTCCGAATGCAATGGTGATTGTTGACGCGAATGAAGAATTGACAGCGGTGACAGAGGGGCGAAAAGTGGGCGTGAAAACAATTGCCATTATGAATTCGGATTGCGACCCCGACGCTGTGACTTGTCCGATACCGGGGAATGACAATGCCGTTCAAAGCATCAAATACTTAATTGGTAAATTAAAAGAAGCATATCTGAAGGGTAAAGCCTCAGCCCCCAAAAAAGACGAAGTGAGGGAAAAAGAGGTAAAAGACGAAGCATTGCAGAACCCTGTAAAAAACCACCAAGTGCCGGCAAATAGTTCTTGATGAGCATCCAAACAATAATTAATGATCTACTGATAACAGAATCCTCCGGACTTATAGGTTATAGATTATACACTATAAGCTATATATCATATGGATATATCAACTGAACAAATAAAAGCGCTTCGTGAGAAGACTGGTGTTTCAGTCATGCTGGTAAGAAAAGCTTTAATTGAAGCTGGTGGAGATGAAAAAGAAGCAATGAAGAAACTTGAAAAACTTGAAAGTCATCTGGCAGACAAGAAAGCGCAGCGCAATGCTTCTATGGGTGTTGTGGAATCATATATTCATCATGATGGTCGTGTTGGAGTGCTTTTGGCGCTTAAGTGTGAAACCGATTTTGTTGCCAGGAACGAAGAGTTTAAAAAGGAAGCACACAATATTGCAATGCACATCGCCGCTATGGATCCGGCTGACAAGGAAGCGCTTCTAGGGGAACCATATGCGCTGGATCAGTCCAGGACAGTATCCCAGGTGCTTGCCGCCATAACGACGAAGTTTGGTGAGCACATCACGATTGAAAAATTTGTTCGTTACTCCATTTCATGATTCTGGTATTTCTTACAATATTTGTTATCAGTTTTCTTTGGATTGTGGTGATTATGTGGTGGCATACGCCAAATATGTTAAGAGCAAATAATGCTGTTTTTCTTAAGAGTCAAAGCTTTCACTTAAAAACTGACAGAATATTATCCTTCACCATTATTGTCGGTTTTGTAGAACATATTGTGAAAGTTCGTGTCATACCTCAAGTGCTTCGTTTTCTGGGTTTTTGTTTTTTTATTATTGAGCGCGGAGCGACTATTGTTTCTATAAAAGCGAGGCGTGTCCGCGCTTTTTTACAAAGCAAATCAGCGGTAACAGCTCATCAGTCTTCATATTGGGATGAAATTCGCCAATGGAAGAAGAAAAACGGGCTGGAAAATGGAAAAGCGCCTGAAAAAATAAATTTTGCGGTAGCAGATCATGATATTTCCAACCATCGTATCGATGATTAATTTAAACTCGGATGGAGGCCGTTTTTTGAATCTTGGTATAAAAAACATTCCATAATCTTGTGAAATGTTGCTGGCATGGTCCCGACGCGCTTTTTTATACTAAGATAGTGAAATTAGGATCTCGGCGTTTGCGAATTTTGTCGCTTTAGCCCCGACGCACTATGATTGTATTGGATAGTGCAGTTGGAATTCTGCTTTCTTGCAAGTGACACATAGAGCGACGAAACTCTATGGCACTTTGCAGAACAGTGGAGTTGTATGTAAGACAGGGGAACAACGGTGGTGCTTATCCCGAATGAAATGTACAGATTTAGTTTTGCTGTAGAGCGGCTGTTTTGCGTCAGTCCCGCGCCAAGGTTATTATTAAAAATAAGGAACATGCCGATGTAGCTTAATAGCAGAGCAACGGTTTTGCTCCGATATTCTCAAAAACAAAGGTTTTGTTAGAATATCGAGAGTCCCCGATTTTGTAAAAAAATTGCCGGCGTAGCTCAGTGGCAGAGCAGCTGTTTTGTAAACAGCAGGTCGTCAGTTCAAATCTGACCGCCGGCTCTACAAAATTTTTACAAAATCTGGATAAACCGTAAGTTGTCGGCTTGAGTCCGACCATCGGCTCCATAGTTAAAACAAACTTTTGAATGACTTGACAAGTTATTTATTTTATGATTTATTATTAGTTGAAAGGGAGTGTATATGATAAACAAAATCGGAAAGATAGTTGTAGATAGAGATCTTTGTATCGGGGCGGCATCCTGTATCGCAATAGCTCCGGAGGTTTTTCAACTTGATGAAGAAAATAAAGCGATTGTAGTAAATCCTAAGAGAGCTGATGACGAAACGATTTTGCTTGCCGCCAAATCCTGCCCCACAAAAGCCATTATAGTATTTGATGAAGAGGGAAATCAGCTTTATCCATAAAAGGTTGATAAACGCTGTTTCGTTTTTTAAACAAAAAATGAAATACGTAGCTTGCATAGCATCACTGCGGTATCGTATTTTTTACTCGATTCGTTATTATAATCATATAGCGTGGTATAATTATAATGCAGATATGTATAGAAATACGAAATCCTAAACACAATGCTTGAAACACTATTTACATTCATATGTTCAAAGCTCTGGACGTTTTATTCATTTGAATGTAGTGTCGGAATTTGTTTTGGATTTCGAAATAAAAGGAGTTCGCATTTTGGTTTATGGAAGAATTAACAAAAACACAACTTGTCTTGTTGGTGCTTTTGGTTAGTTTTATGACGTCGGTTGTAACAGGCATTGTTACGGTTACGCTGATTGATCAGGCGCCAAAGCCGGTTACACAGACGATTAACCGAGTTGTTGAAAAAATTGTTGGCACTGGAGAAGGAAGCAAAAATAACAACGATCCTTTTGTAGTGAATGAAAAAACTGTTGTTGTAACGCAAGAGGAAAAGATTACATCAATAGTTGCTAGTGTTGCGCCGGCGGTGGTAAGCGTTGTTGCGACAAAAGATGTTCCTCTTTTAACTGAATGTTTTTTTAGCCCTTTTGGCGATAATGACATGTTTGGACGGTTCTTCCCTGGACTGAAGGTTCCAAGCGTTTGCGAGGAAGGAACGGAACGTCGGCAAGTTTCAGCCGGGAGCGGTTTTTTTGTGAGTGAGTCTGGTTTTGTTGCGACAAACCGACACGTGGTTGCTGACGAGACTGCTGACTATAGCGTTATATTAAATAATGGCGACAGCTTGCCAGCACAGGTGCTTGCACGCGATCCTTTTCAGGACATTGCCATCTTAAAGATTGACGGAGAAGGTTTTACCAGTCTCGCTCTTGGAGATTCCAATACTCTCCAGATAGGGCGCACGGTTATTGCAATCGGCAATGCATTGGGTGAGTTTCAAAATACGGTTTCCGTAGGAGTTGTTTCCGGTCTTCGGCGGACGGTGAATACCATTGGCGCCGGAACCGTAGAAGAACTTCGTTCGCTTATCCAAACCGATGCGGCAATCAACCCGGGAAACTCCGGCGGGCCTCTTATTACGCTGGACGGGAAGGCAGTGGGAATCAACACAGCAGTTGCCAGAGGAGCAGAAAATGTCGGGTTTGCACTGCCAGTCAATATTTTAAAAAAAGATCTGAAAGACATTGAAAAATATGGAAGAATCGTGTACCCTTTTATAGGTATTCGATACGTGCTTGTAACCAAGGACGTAGCTGCTGAAAATAACTTGTCTATTAGCTCTGGAGCGCTTATTTTAGGGGATGCTGATCGTCCGGGCGTTGTTTCCGGTTCTCCAGCTGACAAGGTTGGCCTTACAGTCGGAGATGTTATACTGGAGATAGGAGGGGAAAAAGTCGGGTCTGAAAATCCGATCTCCGTAGTTATTGAAAAATACAAGCCCGGGGATACGGTATTGTTTAAGGTATTCAAGTCTTCCGGCAAGGAAGTTGACGTGGAGATAACATTCACGGAGTTTAAACCGTAAAGGAATAGATCAAATCTTGTTTGGCAGACACTATAGTGAAGATAATCCCAGCCCATTTTTTATAAAAGTAAACATGATAGCAGAAAGAATAATTATTCATAAAAAAAGCGGCGCAAAGCGCTTCGCCCACCAAAGAGTGGGCTGTTTGGCCGCGCACTTTACAAGGAATATAAGCGATAAAAAATGGGCGGGGCGCTTAAAGTGTAGCCTTCGCTTCGTTTAGTAAATTTTAATATGTTACCCTTTTCGAATTTTACAATAAAAGCGCAGGAAGCTCTTAAAAAAGCTCATGAGCTTGCTGTTGAGCGCGGGCAGGGATCGCTGGATGCCATGTATCTGCTTGCAGCTCTTTTACTGCAGGAAGAAGGTGTTATTATTTCACTGGTAGAGAAGCTCGGGATTGATTATCAATCATTTGCGGACTACGTCCTTGATGCGCTTGATGCGAGGAAGAGTCAACAACTCCTCACGCCCCCGTCGCAGTTTTATATCACTCCGGAACTAGCCCGTGTGCTGGAAGAAGCGCATAGAGCCGCTATTTCCTTAAAAGATGAATATATTTCAACGGAACATCTGTTTCTCGCGTTTCTTGAGACTCCCTCAAAGGCGCGTGACATTCTTGATCGGTTTCATATTGATAAAGAGTCGGTTTTGCAGGTTCTTGCAAGTATCCGGGGCGCTCAGCGTGTAACCGACGTTGAGCCGGAAAGCAAATATCAGGTTCTTGAAAAATATGCCAGAAATCTGACGCGTCTTGCGCGCGAAGATAAACTTGACCCTGTTATTGGCAGAGATACGGAAATTCGCCGTGTCATGCAGGTGCTTTCGCGACGGACAAAAAACAACCCCGTTCTTATAGGAGAAGCAGGGGTCGGGAAAACAGCCATTGTGGAAGGGCTTGCCCAGCGCGTTGTGTCAGGAAGCGTTCCGGAGAGTCTTCGCGATCATGAGCTTGTTGCTCTGGATCTTGGTGCGCTTGTTGCGGGCACGAAGTATCGCGGAGAATTTGAAGAACGATTGAAAGCTGTTCTTAGAGAAATTCATCGTGAAGGCAGCAGGATATTATTGTTTATTGACGAGCTGCACACGCTGGTAGGCGCAGGGTCGGCGGAAGGCGCTATGGACGCTTCTAACATGCTCAAACCCGCGCTTGGAAGGGGAGAACTTCATGCGATCGGCGCCACGACGATAAAAGAATATCAAAGACACATTGAAAAAGATCCTGCTCTTGCGCGCCGCTTTCAGCCCGTATATGTGGATGAGCCCTCTCCTGAAGATACCGTTGCTATCCTTTTGGGGTTGAAAGAAAAATACGAGGTGTTTCATGGAATTAAGATAACCAATGAAGCCATTCAAAAAGCGGTGGAGTTGTCTCGGAGATATATTACTGACAGATTTCTTCCGGATAAAGCCATTGATCTTATTGATGAAGCCGCATCAGCGCTTCGGCTTGAGATTGACAGTGTACCGCGTGATTTGGATGATGTTCGCCAAGAAATCATGAAATTGGAGATTGAACGGGAGGCGATGAAGCGCGATGAGGGAAGCAAAAACAGCCGCCGGCTGCGTGTTATTGTGCGGCAGCTTGCTGAACTGCATGAGAAAAACAAATCCATTGAACTAAAGTGGAAAAACGAGAAAGACACAATTGTCCACATTAGAGAACTCAAGAAAGATTTCGAGAAGTTGCGGATGGAGTCTGAAAGTGCGGAGCGCGCTTCAGATTTTACGAAAGTGGCGGAGATTCGTTATTCACGAATGCCGGAGCTTTCAAAACAGCTCAGAGAAGGAGAGAAACGCCTCAGAAGATTACAAGCATACAGAAAGATTTTAAAAGAGGAAATTGGAGAGGAGGAAATTGCCGAGGTTGTTTCCCGATGGACGGGCGTACCGGTAAAACGCATGCTTGAAGAAGAAGCAAAAAAACTGCTTAAAATGGAGGACGCGCTTAAGAAACGTATTGTAGGGCAGGATGAAGCTATAAAAGAAATTTCACATGCGGTAAGGCGGAGCCGCGCCGGCATTAATGAAGAGGATCATCCGATCGGTTCTTTTATATTTCTTGGAGCAAGTGGTGTGGGGAAAACTGAACTGGGCCGCGCGCTTGCCGAATTTATGTTTAATGATGGAAAAGCGCTTATCCGAGTTGATATGTCCGAGTACATGGAACGGCATACGGTTTCAAAGTTTATCGGTTCTCCTCCGGGTTATGTCGGGCATGAAGAGGGAGGTCAGTTAACAGAACTTATTCGTCATAGGCCCTATGCTGTTGTGCTTTTTGACGAGATTGAAAAAGCACACCCGGAAGTGTTTAACATTATGCTTCAAATTCTGGATAACGGCCGCTTAACGGACGCAAAAGGAAGACATGTCAACTTTAAAAATACCATCATTATCATGACTTCTAATATTGGCTCCGAGCTTGTAAGAGAAGCCGGATCTATCGGGTTTGATTTGTCTACTGGGGAGAAGGAAGCGAGGCAGTTAAAATCAAAAGAAGAGGAACTGAAGTCAAAGATTCACAAGCAGCTTGAATCGCATTTCAGGCCGGAGTTCTTAAATCGCCTTGATTCGATAATCATATTTAACAACCTTTCCAAGGAACATATTCTTGCAATTGTTGATATTCAGCTTGCGCATGTACAGAAACGCCTTGACCAAAAAGAAATAATGTTGGTTGTTGAAAAGAATGTAAAAGAATTTTTGGCTCGCGAGGGATATAACCCTCAATATGGTGCAAGGCCGCTGAAAAGATTTATTCAAAACAAAATTCTCAATCCTCTTGCCGAAAAAATGGTTTCAAAGGAAATACAGGAGGGAGACAGGGTACGCCTGACTGTTAAAGATGAGAGTATTGTATTTGAATATACGCATCGCGTAAGCACTGATAAGAAGAAAGGAAAGCGAAAAACCGCAACCTCTACCATAAGGTAAATACATAAGGTATAATACACTCTATAGTTTGCTTTGCGTTAGTTCGCATTTATAGCATACATGCGTCGGTGGCGGAGTGGACAATCGCACCCCGCTATAAGCGGGGCGGCCTTATATATGTGGTATGTTTATATTCTTAAGAGTAAAAAGGATAATAAATATTATATTGGATGTACATCAGATTTAGATAAACGTCTTGTTCGTCATAATAAAGGAGGCAATAAATCTACTAAAAACAGGAAACCGCTTGAGCTTATTCACCGTGAGTTATATGATGATAAACATCAAGCTCTAGCCAGAGAACGAAAGATAAAAAGTTATAAGGGTGGTGATGAGTTTAAGAGGTTAATATCAGGCGTCGGTGGCGGAGTGGACAATCGCACCAGACTGTAAATCTGGCGGCCTCAGGCCTACGCAGGTTCGAATCCTGCCCGGCGCACCAAGACACAACTCAATTCAGTTTCAGAGATTTTTTAATCATATGAATCCAGAAAAACCAAATTTCAATCCAGAACCTCCAAAAGAGGAAAATAAAGAAATCAAGGGTGATGGTTTTGTAATGGGCGGTAAGGATAGAAAACCGTCTCGGTTTTCTAGTTTTTCCCATGATACTTCCGTAGAATTTCGACCAGGCGAAACCAACGAAGGAAAGATAAAAGCGAAAGAAGAAGCAATGAAAAAAGAAATTGAGCGCACTAAAAATTTCACTGACGCTGACTATGCCGAAGATTTGTTGAGTGGTATGCTCGAGACGAATAATCCTTATTCGGAAACCTTTAAAATTAAACCTGATGGAAAATTTGATAAAATTTTGAGAGCAGATGGCGCTCCTGTTTATTTGGTGGCATATGGTGATACACCGGCTGAACTTTACAAAATTGCAGCAGAGATAGAGAAGAAGCATCCGGAGTATTATTTTGCTTTCGAAACCGATCCGCAAGGACAGTGGATGAAATATACGGTTTCGAAATCCGAAACTGAAAAATAAATTTGTATAATTTCATAATTAAATTGCCGCCAAAGAAAAACTTGTCCTTCGGCAGTGCTCAGGACAATCCTGAGTTTATCGAAGGATTGAAATTGTCGCCTCGTTTTGCGAGGCGAAAACCGCCAAAGAGCCCCGAGAAAAACATCGGCGCGAACCATATTTTAATTTTGGGGGAAGAAAATTTTTTATGAATCCTACGCATACGCTTGATGAATTTTTAGACCTTGTTGATGAAAACGATAACGTCGTTGGTAAAAAAAAGCGGTCAGAAGTTTACGCAGAAAATCTTTCAAATTTCCGGGTAGTGAACGCTTTTGTTGTAAACTCTAAAGGAGAAGTTTGGATACCGAGGCGAGTCGCGAACAAGCGGATATTTCCTTTGTGTTTGGATATGAGTATGGGCGGCCACGTTGAAAGCGGCGAGACATACGAGCAAACGCTGAAACGCGAGACACAGGAGGAATTGAATATTGATACCGATAAAGCAGAAGTGCGTTTACTCGGCCATTTAACCCCGCAGAAAGACGGCGTTTCAGCGTATATGAACGTTTACGAGATAAAGATGGATGAAACACCAAATTACAACAAAAGCGATTTTGTCGAGTATTTTTGGCTGACGCCAAAAGCACTTTTTGAACGAATTGCCAACGGCGAAAAGACAAAAGGTGATTTACCAAAACTTGTAAAGATTTTTTATGGAGACAAGTAGTCAACCAACAAAAAGAGCATATGCGATTTACCATGTCGGTTTGAAAGTTCTTCTCAAAAAAGGAGATGAGTTTTTGTTTTTGACGGACGCCGTTGGCAAACATTTTGATTTGCCTGGAGGCCGCATAGACGATGTAGAGCATACTACTCCGCTTACCGAAGTTATCGCGCGAGAAGTCGGAGAAGAACTTGGCGAAGAAGTAAAATACAAGCTCGGCAAACCAGTTTTTCAATTTCGCCGACATTTTGAAAGTAAAGGGTTGCATATTTTTCTCACAGTTTACGAAGCAGAATATTTGTCCGGCGAAATCAAACTGTCTGCCGAGCATAGCGACCTCCAATGGGTAGATCCGAAAAAAGTTGATTTGAAGGATGAACAATTTTTTCATAAGGAAGAATATCTTGCTTTCAAAAAGTATTTTGAAAATTTGGTTTGATTGCATATAATTAAATGCCGCCACTTCGATAAACTCAGTGCAAGCAAAGAAAAACTTGTGGTTCGGCAGACTTACCATCCTGAGTTTATCGGAGGAAAATTGTCAGCGGTGCTGCTCCCCGCCTGCGCCGAGGCTTGGTTCGGCTTTACTCACCATAAGTCGCTCAGTGCAGGCCGCCGCATTTCTGAATTTTCGCGGGGGGATTTCCTCGCCCTTCGATTGACTCAGGGCGAAATGCCGAAGGTACTGAGGAACGAAGTATGTTCGGATTTTGTCAAACAAGCGCATATCAAAATGAATACCCAGATTTTTACTGGATATTCATTTTGATAAGTTTTCAGAAGGAAAGCCGTTTTCTACTCAAGTCCTCTTCGGCGGGGTAAAGAAGGCGGCCTCATAACAAACCGCGAGCTTTGTTATGGGATTTGCCGTATAAAAAGGTTTTTTTAACCTATGTTTAGGCACAATCTGCCATAGTCCTTTTTGAAAAGTTTTAGTATGCTAATAATAGCGTCGTTATCTATTTTTTATGGAACGTAGACAATAAAATAAAATGTTTAGGGAAAAGAAAGGTAAGGGCAAGACGAAAATTAAAAAACTGTCAAAGCAGAAAAAACGGCCCCCAAAAAGAGCTCCCAAGAGCATTAAAAGAAAGACAGAAAAGAAAAAACAACCTGGCACGCCGGCTCTTGTAAGAGCAGTAGAAAATCCGATTATTCTGCCAAAACCCGAACATCACTGGGAGGCATGGCAGACGTTTAACCCCGGAGTTATCTTGCTTGAAGATAAAATACATTTTCTCTATCGAGCAATCGGGGAAGACGGTATCTCGCGTTTCGGATATGCTGTTTCCAGTGATGGATTTGCGATTGATGAGCGATTACCAAACCCAGTTTTCGAGCACCGCTTCACAAAGCCGGTGTTTAATTTTTATTCTTTTGTTTCAGGAGGAAGTTTCGGGGGGAGCGAAGATCCGCGCATTGTTCAGGTAAACGGAGAAGATACATTATATATGACTTATACTGCTTGCGATGAAGGATTGAGAATGGCCTTGTCATCAATAAAAGTTAAGGACTTTTTACGGAAAAAGTGGACATGGGAATTGCCGGTTTTGATCTCGCCGCCCGGAGAACTTCATAAAAACTGGGTTATTTTCCCGGAAAAAATAAATGGGAAGTATGCTGTCTTGCACAGCATCAGCCCTGAAATATCCATCGCTTATCGCGACAGTTTGGAATTTCAAGAAGGCGAATACATTTACAGTTTTTATAACGGCAATAATAGCCAAAGAAAAAATTGCTGGGATAGTTGGGTGCGGGGCGTTGGGGCGCCGCCGATTAAAACAAATAAAGGCTGGCTGTTGTTTTATCATGCCATCGATGAAAGCGACCCCGGCAAGTACAAGGTTGGCGCCATGCTTCTGGATATACATAATCCGGCTAAAATACTTTGCCGCTCTCAAGAACCAGTTCTGGAGCCGGAAAAAGATTATGAAAGCAACGGTTTTAAAGCGGGTGTTATATATGTATCCGGAGCGGCGGTGAAAAACGGAGAACTTTTGGTGTATTATGGCGCTTCGGATAGCTATATCAGTGTGGCCCACGCACCAGTAGAGGAATTTTTGAACAGATTAATAAGTCAGGCCAAACCGAAACTCAAGGCAAAAACTCTAAAGGGAACATAAGATGATTATTGAGCGCTTTAAGAAAAATCCGATACTCACGCCGGATAAAAATCAGTCTTGGGAAGCTGAGGCTGTTTTTAATGGTTGTCCTGTTCGGAAAGGAAATAATGTTTTTCTCCTTTATCGTGCCGTTTCTCTGATCCATTATCACACGTTGGCAAAAGCAAAACTCATGGTGTCTGATATCGGTATTGCCGAAAGCAAAGACGGGCTCAATTTTTATGACCGAAAACGGTTTATTTTTCCAGAGCACGAGTGGGAAAGGTTCGGTTGTGAAGATCCGCGAATAACAAAACTGGACAACAAATACTATATCTTTTATACCGCGCTTTCAAGCTGGCCTCCCCGAACGGAGCATATAAAAGTAGGACTTGCCATAAGCAAAGATTTAAAAACGATTGAAAAAAAACATCTTATAACCCCCTTCAACGCTAAAGCAATGGCTCTTTTTCCGGAAAAAATCAATGGCAAAATCTGGGCGGTTTTGACGGTGCACACTGATCGGCCGCCGGCAAAAATATGCCTTGTTTCTTTTCAAAGAGAAGAAGATATCTGGAATGAATCATATTGGAATAAATGGTATCAAAATTTTGATAAGTATTCTTTGCCGCTTCAACGCCGGCCGCAGGACCATATCGAAGTCGGCTCTCCGCCGATAAAAACAAAACATGGCTGGCTTTTATTTTATTCCTATATTTGGGATTATATTTCTCCCCGAAGGTCTTTTAGTATTGAAAGTGTACTGCTGGATTTAAAAAATCCTTTTAAGATTATCGGAAAAACCGATTTCCCACTTCTTTCTCCTGAAGATTATTATGAAAAACACGGTATAGTGCCGAATGTCGTTTTTCCTTCCGGAGCGTTACTGAATAAAAATACGATCTCATTATATTATGGAGCCGCAGATACTACCTGTGCGGTTGCTTTTATTGATCTCCCCTCGCTTATTGATAAGTTTATAAAAAAACAAATCGTTCTGATAAAGCTTCGTCGAGCCAACATAAATCCAATCATCACGCCAAACAAAAATCATCCTTGGGAAGCAAAAGCGACATTCAACCCGGCGGCCATGTATCTTAAAGGAAAAGTTCACCTGCTTTATCGGGCAATGTCGGAAGATAACACTTCAGTGCTTGGTTATGCGACAAGTCGGGACGGCATTCACATAGATTATCGTTCTCCGGAGCCGGTTTATATTCCTCGGGAACAATTTGAACAAAAGCTTGAAAGGGGAGGAAATTCAGGCACGGAAGATCCGAGACTCGTAAAAATTGGGAGCAGAATTTATATGTTCTATACCGCCTTTGATGGGAAAAATCCGCCGCGAGTGGCTTTCACTTGGATTAAAGAGCAGGATTTTTTAAACAAGAAGTGGGATTGGTCGCGTGCCATGCTTATCTCCGCTCCTGATTTGGATGATAAAGATGCAGCTATGTTTCCGGAAAAAATAAAAGGGCGGTACCTTATTATTCATCGCGTCGGCGACGATATTGATTTCTCTCATCATAAAACACTGGATTTTAACGGGACGAATTGGCTTGAAGAGTATCGCTGGATAATGCCGAGGAAAGGACGGTGGGATTCGAGAAAGGTTGGTGTTGCCGCTCCGCCGATAAAAACAAAGGCAGGCTGGCTTCTGCTCTATCACGGAATTTCAGAAGAAGACCAGTTTTATCGCGTAGGAGCGATATTAGTTGGTTTGCGTGATCCTGCAAAAATTATCTGTCGCACGGATTATCCGATTTTTGAACCGGAAACTTCTTATGAAAAAGAAGGAGAGGTTTCAAATGTGGTATTTCCTTGTGGGGCGGCACTTATTGGCAAAAAACTTTTCGTATATTACGGAGGAGCGGATAAAGTGGTTGGAGTGGCTACGGTGAATATTGATGAGCTTCTCGGTGTGCTTAAGGTATGTAAATGTTAGCAGGCCTTAAAAAAGCAATTGGAAAGTAAGTGGCGCGTAGAAACAAAAAGACCCGATTTGTTTCGACGGATCGATTCTTTTATTTTCACCTGTCAAAATATTTGACAAGCAAGATTACTTGATATATACTTGAAGCAGATCATCTAGAATGAGAATACGGTATTCTCATTCTATTGCGCAATAAAACCGGGAACTTTAAGGAGTCCAAAGATGGATGTATGTACATATGGAAATGCAACTCGGGAAGGGACGTTGCTCTGTATCTTTCATACCTTGAACCTGAAGTTCTATCATGTGAAGATGAATTGGAACGGCGCTCCTTTTCAAGATAGCGTGTCTGTGTGCGGTCGCTTCTCCAATCTTGCGGAGTGCGATGGGAGTTGCACTGAATATGCCCGGCGCGAGTTTACGCTCGACGAAGCGGATGCGGAGGAACTCAAGAGAATGCTCGAGGATTACGAAGAAGATAAGCTTGACGCGCAGCTTCTCGCAACTGAGATTAAGGATGAGTTTTAGTACATTGTTAAAGTGGGGCCGAAATAGGCGGCTCAACAGGAAAAGTCTCCGATATTGGTTTGATCCCATATGGGAGATTTTGTCTTAAGCCCAAGTCTGATTTGGGCTTCTGCCAAAGCATTCAATACTCATTGAGCATTTTGGTAGAACTGGCATATTGAAACAAACACTTGCAATCTTGCACGTATTGTGCTATGCTCAACCTTGTCCGATGCTGGGAAGCTTACCGAGCCGGCAAAACTCAGCGCTTGAGGACAACAGATGCGCTCGGACCCTAGGGAAAATGGCGTTTCCCGGCCACTCTCGGGTAATGACAGGGATAGGTTCCGCAAGGAAAGCTGGCCCGAACGGAACCGAAAAGAAGAACAGCGGCCAATACACATGACCCCAGTGTGTAGGCGTCAAAAAAGCCGTGAAGGTATGGGGCCGCCCCCTCCGAACGCTAATGCTAGTAGGAGGGGGTTTTTCTTTTTAATAAAGAGTTAAAAATTGTCGTTGGATGAAAAATTTGTTACTATGCTTATAGTTTTTTAGCGGGAGTAGTTCAGTTGCACCGCCACATTTGCCCAAGTAGCTCAGCTGGTAGAGCAACTCCATGGTAAGGAGTAGGTCAGCGGTTCAAGTCCGCTCTTGGGCTCCAGTTTTGTAGAAAAAGATACAGAAGCACCCAGAGCGTGGGACGCGCTTCGCGCGTCCCACCAAAAAATCGGTCTTTTGTCTGAAAATCGGATTCTGGAGTATATTTACGACCTCGCTAGAACCTATTTTATCAAAAATGCCTGACCAAAGGAAGCCGCCCCGCCGCCGCTCGCTAACGCTCGCCGCCAAGCAAAATACTCTTTACGATTTCGGATTTGCGCGCGCCACCAAAAAATTCTTCTAAAAAGAAAAGAGTATTTTGCTTGGCTCTGCTCTGAACGAGCAGGCGACGGGGCTGGCCTCTATTTTTGCTCGCGGGGGCAAGGCGTTTCCTCCCCCTCGCCCCCTCCACGCCTTGCCCGCTCGCCAAAAAAGTTGGGTGGGTTGGGATCAAAACTGTTGCACGGCGGTTTTGAGAACCGCTTTGGTGGCGTCAGAGATGTTGGGCGTGTTGAACGCTTCATCCGAGAGTGCTACCAAGTAATACGCTTGGTGTTCGCTGGGTTCCAGTTTGACCTCGTCGTCGGGAGCGGTTTCGACGAGAAAGTTAAACTGTCTCGTCTTTTTGCCGGAACCGGACGTATAGTCGAATGGACCGAGATACGCGAGGACCGTCGTGATGACAAGCCCTGTTTCTTCTTGAACTTCCCGAGCAAGCGCCGTGAGCAAGTCTTCACCTGCATCTACGGTACCGCTCGGAAGTTCGACGAGTCCGCCCATGAAGTCGGACGGAATGCGCTCGAGAAGAAGAAACTTGCCTTCCTTGCGGATTACCGCTCCAATGACCAGCTTTTGAATACCATCCTTTTGGGAATCGGTAACCAGTTGCTCGAGGGTGTTATGATCAACGTTTGACTGCATAGTTTTCCTTATTTAACAAAAGAGTTTTAAAAATCTTTAACCACTTTTTTCTTTACAAGCGTTTGATAGTGGTTTGGTTTTGCTCGTTTTAAGTATTCAATAATTTTCCCTCGCGCTGGAGTTATTGTAAGATTCTGCGATTTTGCAAAATCCATTATCATTTCAATCGCGCTTTCAATTTCAGATTTATCGCTCACCAGCAACTCAATCTCTGCAATGTTGTAGGTAAAGTCTTGAAAATCAACAATATCGAGGTCAATGATAAATAGTCCCTTTTTATATTTTCTTCGCGTAGTTTTACAAGTGCAAAACGGAAAATACCCCGCTTTTATTAAATCGTCCGCAAGGTTTTTATTTGGAAGCAGATTTAGGGCTCGTCTAATTTTCTGTTCATCTTCCAGCTCATCATATTGGTCAGCTAACCTTTCTACTCCATTGTGCAGAGGAAGTTTTAGCTCAAACACCCTATCACGAGAACGGAGCCATTTGTCTTGCGAAGTTAGTAGAAATTTTTCGGTATCATAGTAAATATCGCTAAAAACTCGCTCGCTCAAAAACTCAGCATCTTTTGTGAGCTGTTTTTTATCTTGTTCACTAAGAATAAATTTTTTTTCCACTTCAATCATAAACTTAATTGAGTAATAAGCGCGGAGTGGTCGCTTAGCTTTTGTAATCTTGGTTCATGAAGGTAAACCGAATTTTTTGTAGCGGGCAATAAGGCATTTGAAACAAAACAATGGTCATAACGGTATCCATCGCCCGTTTTTCCTACCCAGCTATATTCTTGCTTGGATGGATGCAGAAAACGCCACGCGTCGCTTAATTGATATTGCAGTAATTGAATATAAAAATTGTATTCCCAATTCTTGAAGAATGGGTAGCGTGGCCTATGATTGGGTTCAAGTACATTAAAATCTCCGCAAACAACGCGCATATTGTTTGAGTTTAATTTCTGGAGAGCACTCAAAAGAGCTTGTAAAAAAAGCTTCTTTCTTTTTATTTTTTCGTTGCTTACATCGCGAGAGGGGACATAAATACCCACAACTTCTATATTTTTACCAAAAAATGAAAATTTCCCGCACATAACCCGCGACGGGATAAAATTCATATATTTAAGAGTCCCTCCCGATATAGGAATTTTGCTCACAATCATTGACCCATATTCTTTATGCTCAATATCAGGAAAGAGCACATGATACCCGTATGCCTCAAAATATTTTTTCAAAAACAAACATCCACGACTTGTTTTTATCTCGGTTAAAACAAAAATATCTTCTTTTCTTTTGCGAATCCATTCCGCTTGTTTGGCGGCGCGCTCAGGCGATGGGTTAGCTATATTCCAAGTAAAAATAGATAGGTTTTGCATATTACTTTAATCAATTTTACCACAAAAAATCCCGCAGCAGAATACTTAAATCCTACTGCGGGTGCGTTTTACGGATTAACGATTGGGCATACCTCCGCGTCCACTTCCTCAATGCGTTTGCCCGAAGAAATGACTGCTGCGGGACACCCTTTGCCACACTCCGCGTTAAGACGACATCCTTCGCAAGTCGGATTGCCACCGAGACGATATCGCTCATGGAGCTTGTATTCATCAAGACGGGTAGCAATATCGGCATCACGGAAGATGTTGCCAACAATGAACTCTTCCGCCTTGTGCTGGCTTTGCGGAGTCCGCGCCGCAAACACGAGATAGGGACACACCGTGAGTTCGCCGAGAGTAAAGACATAGATGATGTTGCCCGCTTCGCATCCTGCGAGCGGCAACTTCTTTTCGTTCGGGAATCGGATGTAGACCATTTCAACTTTGTCCGCAAACTGCAAAGTTGTGTTGGCGATCTGACGCATCACTTCATCGGGAGCTCCGAGCTTTCCCGTCGTCCTTACGCCCCTTCCCATGGAGGAAAGCGGATTCATCAACATGTATGTCGCGCCGTTTTCCACCGCGAACTCGCAGAGCTTAGTGTATTCCTCAGCCTCAGCGAGGTTGTTGGGAGTCACCAAAAGCCCTTGCAGCAAACCATATTTAGCCAATGCCTCAATGGTCGCGATGGTAGTTGCGAACGACGTTTTGTCGCCGCGAAACCTACCATGGCTTTCAGGAGAAAAGCCATCCAAGCTGACGTTGCAGTGCGCACCCAATTCCACGAGTTGTTTCATCTGATCTTCGCTAATGCGGGTTGCGTTTGTGCAGATGCCAACTTTCATACCAACATTTTTGTAGAGCGATACGATCTCGATGATATCCTGGTATGCGAATGGTTCGCCGCCGGTAAGCGTAACACTCACCACGCGGCACTCTTTGAGACGCGGTACGAGGATGTCGCGGATACTCTCCAGCGACATGGTATCGCCGTATTGTCCAGCCGAGACGAAGCAATGCGCGCAATGTAGATTGCACCATTCGGTAATCTGCACGAGCGCTTTCCGGTGCGGCGGCTGAACTGATGTGCGGAAGTAGCAGGACGCCATCTGGTTGGCGGAAATGATGGATTTTTTCATGACACTTCCTCCTTCATGTTGAGTAGCTTTTGAATTTCAATCACAATGCATTCAGAAGTATCGCCAACAGGTTGTTTGTCATTCTCCAACAAGAGAACATTAAACCCTTTTTGGACGATGAATTCTGCCGCTTCGCGGTAGAAACGCATCTCTTGTTCTCTCGTTTCTTCGCGTTCAAATCGACTTAGTTTTGTTCGCTCGATTGCGAGCCGTTGTCCGAGAATAGTGGGATCAGCGACGAGGATAACGCTTAAATCAGGAGCGAGAACTTGCGAGTTAATGCTCCAGATGAATTCAAGCGAACAGCCGTCAAGACGCTGAAGCACCAGCGACGATTCGACGTATCGGTCGGAAAGAACGATTCTGCCTGCCGCTAACGCCGGGGTAATCTCTTTCTCTATATGAAAGTATCGATCTGCCGCCGCGATACAGGCTAGAATTTCTTTCCCATACAGTTCCTCCGCATTTCTCAAGAAGTCGCCGAGCGACGAGCCGGTGGGCTCTTTGGTACGAAGAACACTACATCCCAAAGCACCCAGTTTTTGCGCGACATCTTTGACAACGGTAGTCTTTTCCCAACGCCGTTGGGGCCTTCAAAAGTGACAAACAGAGACTTTTGCGCGATCATTATCAGAATCCTCCGTATTTCGATTGTGAAAGAGCGTTTTCAAATAAGGCAACGCGCCTTATTTGATTTAATACCTTATCACTTTTCGATGCCTATTTAAAGGGTTTAAAGTGTTCAGAAACCCACCCAACTTTTTTGGCGAGCGGGCAAGGCGCTTCCTCCCCTTGAACCCCTCCACGCCTTGCCCGCAAACCAAAGGTGTAGCCCCGCCGCCCCGCGCGGTTGAGCGCGGAGCCGAGCAGAAAAACTTTCTTTTCCTTTTAGGAAGAAAAAATTGGTGGCGCGCGCAAAATCAAAAATGTAAAGAAAGCTTTTCTGCGAGGCAGGCCGCCGTACTCGGCGGCTGGCTTCCGCAATTCAGGAATTTTTGATAAAGTAGGTTCGAGCGAGGTCGTAAATATACTCCACTACAAAACAAGACGGCTTTTTGAGAGCCATTTCGTGGGCGGGGCGCACAGCGCCGCCCACCAATCAGTCGGTGTTTTGTCAGAAAGTCTAATCTTGGGCTTAAAAAACAAGCGCAAGCAGATAGTTTGATTAGTTAATATGAATTTGCTATTGTTGAATATTATTGAGTTGAAAACTAGATTCACCGAGTACTTAACACATTATGTCCTCGGTGCTTGATTTGGTAAAACGCTCGCGTAGCCCATTCGGGTCTGAGGCCCTCAGGATCGAAGACTGGCGAGCAAAATTAATATGCCGCAGCCTAATTTAATTCGTTTCAGATGCAGTGATTGCAAGCGCTATAATTACTATTCGCATAAAAATATACGAAAAGTGGAGCGCAAGCTTGCATTTAAAAAATTCTGCAAATGGTGTAGAAAACACACCTCACATAAAGAGGCCAAAAAGTAGTTTTGCTCGATGTGTTCAGTTTTTTTGCGCTTTCTCGATATGCGCAGATTTTTTTGGTATAGTGGACAAGCCTACTGGGGGTATAAGCTTAATGGCAAACTGCGGGTCTCCAAAACCCGACTTCTAGGTTCGAATCCTAGTACCCCCGCCAGTTAGGAAATGAAAGAGTTGGGCCTTTCAATTGAGGATTTATTAAGATTGTAGAATAATTAAAGTATGAAAAAATTTATAAAGACGTTATTTGTTTTCATCGTTTATTTATCTCTTTTGCCTCAATCGGCAAGCGCCAACGCGCCCATACCGGAATACGGAAAGGCACGAGGAACCATTGATATTCCTTGTGTGCTACCACCGCCGGCCTGGAGATATCCAGGTGAAAAAGAAGGTGCCATGATCACACATACTATTACTATCGATTTTTGGAATGTGGGCAAAGCCGGCGGGGATCAATATGAGTACGTAGCGGTAACCACCGAGTATTCAGGTAAAAACAGTAGCTGTTCACGGGGTGGAACACATGGCGATAAATTTGATGGTGGACCCAATGGAAAATTTCAAGCATTTGGACGAATGGTAAACGGAAAGTATATTGAAGTAACTTGGAATGGTGGAACAAGCAATATACCCGTTCTTACTCCGGAGGTATTCTCAAAATATAATTGGGGGGGTTTTGAGCCGGAAAAAATTCCCACCATTGAAGGAGGGGAATACCAAGTGGAAACATTCGGAAGCACGCGTTTTAATGGTCTTTACGGACAGGTTGAATTTATTATTCCCAATCCGGACGGAACATATGATGAAGAATCATGGAATCTTGCCAAAATAGATATGGAGTTGCCGCCGGGCACGCGTCTCAAAGTATCGGAAAAAAGCGGTTTGCAGCTCGCACTCCCTAATCAAACCACCATTAACGTCGGGCCGGAAACAGAGATTGTTCTCGTTTCGGTTGATCCGCGAAAAGGTGTGATGCAACTGCTTTACGGCGAGTTAAAAGCCAACGTCACAAAAATGATGAAAGATGGTTCCATGCAAGTCGAAATGAGCCAGGCAGTGGCCGGAATCAAAGGCACAATCTTTGTTTTGGAAGAGACCGGCGACACCTCCACGCTAAAAGTCATTGAAGGAACCGTTGCCCTTAAATCAAAAACCAGCGGCCAAGAAGAAAAAGTCAATGTTGGAGAAGCGCTTGTCGCCGACCAAAACGGCTTGGGGCAAAAAACCACCTTTGATGTAAATGCGGAAAATGCCTATTGGAAGAACTTTGAAGGTAATTTCGGCAAAATCAGTACCGGCTCAAAAAAGTATCTGTACTACTTGGGAGTTCCGATATTACTCGTCGTTGTTGTCGCGATCGTCTTCGTTATCAAGAGGAGAAAAAGTAAAGTTTAATTTACAATCTGCCGCCAAAGAAAAACTTGTGGTTCAACGGGCTCACCATCCTGAACGAAGTTGAAGGAAAATCGTCCCCCAGTAGTAGAACGCTTTGCGTTCACTACGGGGCATGCTTTCTGCTCCGGTTCCCGCCTTCACTCAAGAGTTTCGGTCGGGCAAGCAAGGCGAGGCGGGCGGAAGGGGGGTGTGGGGGGAATTCCGCCCGCCGAGCCCAGCCAGTTCCGTTCGGATATTTTCAAACAGACACCGCACCAATTTTGTTTGCGAGTTTCGAGCAAGCACAAAATTGAGTGCCCTGAGGAAGGTCGAAGGGCAAACAACTTTTTATCGTGAGACCGCCTCAGCCGAGGCGATTATGAGACCGAGGTACCTCGAGAAAACAAAAATAGCGAGACAATTACGTCTTACGAATGCTTGACATAACGGCATATATTTGCTATACTTAAACATCGTAATAGTTCCTTGAAATTAGGCTTATTTATGAGGTAGCGCATTGGGCGTAAGGGCTTTTTACGCCTATTGCGCTATCTCATACAGAGGAAGCCGTTAGTCCCGCACGTTGCGGGACAAATCCAAAGAAAGAAGGAGGATGACGATGTCACAAACATTGATCACCAGCCGAGACCCGAAAGGTCTCCACGCAGTCGGTCTCTTCGAGGCCGTCTACAACAAGTCCAAGCTCGACGAGGCACGCGCACAGCGGCTCAACGAGCGCGGTGGCGAACTGCAGGACGGGATCGCGAAGCTCATCGCCGAGCTGTCCGTGTCCAACCAGTACGCCAACGAGGAAGTCCGTTCCAGCTACACGTACTCGAAGGAGTACAAGGGGCCGAAGCCGATCAACGACCAGATCAAGGCGATTGCCAAGATCTTCGATCTCGACCCGAGCCAGGCTCTCGAGTTCGCCAAGAACTTGCCTGCGCTTCCTGACGGTGCCGAGGGATGGTTCACCATTCCGAAGTGGCAGACGCTCGCGCCGACCTACGGTGAGGCGGTCGAGAAGGTGCTCGCAATGATCGCGTCGAAGCGGAAGTTCTACAACTACCGTGACGGCCAGCTCGGAGCGGAGTACCTGCGACAGCACGCCAAGACGGTGAAGATGTTCCAGAAGCTCGGCGACGAGCAGAAGGACTTCGACATCCTCGTCGTTCCGGCCCAGTTCGGTCTCCGTCACAAGGGCCGTTCGGTGCGCCGGGCACGTGAGGTCTTCACGGCCAACGAGTTCGGTCTCGGAGCCTTCGCAATCGGCATCATGGTGCTCACCCACCCGGAACGTCTCGTTCAGTGGGAACAGCTCCACGTCGACTGCGCTGGTGACGAGTTCGCCCCGGGCGCCGGTGGCGACTTCTCGAGCGCGCCGTTCTTCGACTTCGACGGCGGCGGGGTCGAGTTCGGCGCCCGCTGGTACGTCTACGCCGACGGGCACTATGGTTCCGCTTCGGCCTTCCTCTCGCAGTCTTGAGGTCTTGAATCCTTGGATCTTTTGACTCCTTGTTAATTGATCCTTGGATTCCGTCCCGCCATTGCGGGATCGAAAAAATTGGGGCTGTTCACGTTCGCGTGGACAGCCCCTTCTTCATTTTTATAAATGTCGATAAGCCGCTTTACTTTTTCTCCGGACTAAACAAGGAATGGAAGATCACCGTAAAAAGTGATAAAATGCTCCTGTACAATTGGATATTCCGTAGCGGCCTAAACCGAGGATTTCCAGCAAAAGTTGCGAGAGTCCCTTCGGATATCAACTTTCAGTCGGGACAATATCGAAATTACAGCTCACGCTGGGAGTATAAAAATAAATAGGAACGTTTTTTATCGTATCCCTGTATCAAAGGTAATTGTATACTCGCTCGTTTCTCCCGCTATGACATTTACCAAGTGTCCTTGTATGCCGGGACCGAGAGGGTTTTCCCAAATAATCGAATATTCTCCCGCAGGAAGATGTACTAAAAAGCGACCATTGGTGTCGGTACGAAACCGCGCGTATTCGGCGCTGCCTATTACATTTTGCACTATAAATGCCCCTTGAATTGGTTTGTCGGAACACTCCGGCTCTGGCGGTTCGCGCATAACAGGGCATGTCGGCCCCAAAAGTATCGTACCTTTCACACCGCTTGTTCCGTCGGCAAGATTTTTTACAAATAATCTGCCATCGGGCGTTCTGCACTGTTCTGGATAAGATTCCATAATCGGATATCCCGCATCGGCGCATGCTTCAAAAGAAGTGATCGGTTTGAGTTGTTTAAACAAAATCGGAATCTCCAGCGCATCGTCATACTCGGGAAGTCCAGACGGGTTGTCTTTTTGAAAAATGAGCGTGCCGCGTCTGCTGAAATCAGCATCCCAACTGGGATCTTGAAATTCAATTGTTCCCTCAAACGGCACAAAATCTTCAGTCATCCATGTTGATGTTGGATCGTTTGGATTAAGAAGCGCACTTGCATACGATTGCGCAATTATCTTTCCGTCCCAGTCCACAAGCATAATGGGAAAAGTACCCTCAAAGTACCATGTGCCGCGCGCCTGACCTCGTACGGTAAGCGGAGAGGTAATGGCAAAAAGCGGTCTTGGATCGTGGACGACAACGAGGTCTCGCTTGGATGCGATATGTCCTGCGAGATCAGACGGGATGTCTATCGCATCAATAAGATCAATCGCCGCCTCCATGCTTGAGACGGACATACCAAGGCGCTTGGAGAGGTTTTCCAAAAGCGTTTCGTATCCTTCGTTTGATACAGTTTTCTCAATGGTGCTTACCGAGCCGGACACGTTCCTCTGAAATTTGAGCTCTTCTTTATCATACGCGTATTCTCCTTCGTATGTTTCTACGCTATCAAAATCCGCTTCGCGAAGTCCCGGGAAGGCGCGCATAAGGAGCAATGCGTCAAATCTTTCAATCGGATGGCCGTCTCTTTCCACGCCGCGGGCAATAAGTTCATTTCGGAACCTATCAACAATCTCTGGCAGGATTTTGTTCTGTGGTTTCTGTATATCGCGCATAAAGACGACTGCGCCCAATACAAAACCGACAACAATCAATATCCCAAAGATTCCGATAAGTATTTTATGTGATTTTTTCATATTTCATTATTCCCACTCATGCTTCGCGCAACGAGCATAGGAACGCCGAAAGCAATAAAGAATGGAATTGTTGCAATTAAACCTAATTCGGCCCCCCTTCGGCTGCATTGTTCTGGGTTTGGATTCTTAAACGATCTCGTTTCCATAGTTATGTATCCATGCATATATCTATACAGCGAGTTTGGGTTGTTTCATCGGAATGTTCTTAGATCATGAGAGTGCGCATACAGCGCAGAGGTAAATCCGAATAACAGATAAAGTATCGCCGCAATAGTGATACATCGCTTCATTTACATATACTATGATAAATAAATTGATTTTGCCAATCAAGGCGCCGTCATCTTATAAGATGAATCCGTGGAGCGGCGTTTGTTTTCTTTTTATGCAAAATTCGCACTGCGATGTTCTCAATAATAGCCATGACAATATTGAAAGTTTCGTTGCTCATTGCTTTTACTTTGCTGTATAATGTGAAAATATGATTGAACATTATTCTTTAGCGGATTATCTTGTTGAAAAGCAGGGAATCTTAAAAAATAAAAAACTAATTGATGCGTTTAGAGCTGTAGACAGGAAAGATTTTGTAACCGAGCAGGACAAGGATATTGCATATGCTGACCATCCGTTGGAGATAGGGTATGGACAAACTATTTCACAGCCGTATACTGTTGCATTTATGCTGGAATTACTAGAACCCCAAGCAGGCAACATTGTTATGGATGTCGGTTCTGGATCGGGGTGGACAAGCGCTCTTTTGGCGTACGTCGTTGGTAAAGAAGGAAAGGTTTATGCTATAGAAAGAGTTCCGGAGCTTTGCCGATTTGGGAGGGAAAACGTCGCAAAATATCCTCAACTTGCGAAACGCGTTGACTTTTTATGTCAGGATGCCACTGATGGTCTGCCGGAGTTCACGCCTGATAGAATACTTGTCAGTGCCAGCGCCAATGCTGTGCCAGATGTATGGAGGGAAACGCTTGCGGTCGGCGGCCGAATGGTTATTCCAATACGGGAAACAGTAACGCTTTTTATTAAAAGAGATAAAAATGAATTTGAAAAACATGAATATCCGGGATTTGTTTTCGTTCCGCTCGTCAAAAACTGATGGAGCGCTGATTTTTTTTGGATTCTTTTTTATAGCGGCAATCATATTGTTTTATGCATATAGCTTCAGCTTTTTTTTGCCGCCTGTGCTTGATAATGTTCTGTTTATTATTCCTGAAGGCGCCAGCGCCAGTGTCGTCGCTGAAACGCTTTTTCAAAAAGGGGTTATTCGTTCACAAAAATCCTTCTTGTTTTATGTAAAACTAATCAATGCGGAGAAAACGTTTCGTCCGGGGATATTTGTTTTTTCCGGCACTTATTTGATGCCGGATGTGATAAACAAACTACAGCGGTTTCCAAGTGCAAGAACAGTGACGCTGCTTGAAGGATGGACGACAGAACAGATAGGAGATTATTTTGAAAAAGAGGGGTTTTTCCTTAAAAGCGCTTTTGTTGAGGCGGCAACGCAGTACGACGGAATGCTTTTCCCGGACACCTATGAGTTATATGTTGATGTTACACCTCAAGAGGTGGTTGCGGCGCTTTATCAAAATTTTCAACAACGCACTGCACATCTTCAAGAAACCATTGAAAAATCAGGCAGAAATTTTAGTGACATTGTCATTATGGGTTCTCTTTTAGAAAAGGAATCTCACGATTCTGCTGACCGCAGGATTATTTCGGGGATTCTTTGGAAAAGACTTGATAATAATCATCCATTACAGGTTGATGCGACATTGACGTTTCTTACAAAAAGAAACGGCCTGAAGCTTACAACAGACGATTTGGCGATTGATTCCCCATACAACACGTATAAATATGCCGGACTTCCGGCGGGTCCCATCGGAAACCCGGGCTTGGACGCCATTGAGGCGGCGGCGTTTCCGGAAGAATCCCCGTATTGGTATTATCTGCATGATAAGTACGGAAACCCTTATTATGCTTCAACGTTTGAAGAGCATAAGCAAAATAAGTTTAAATATTTAAGGTAAAAAGATAGCACTAACCCTTTCTTTTCTTATGCTTTTATGGCATAATATTTTTTATGTTAAAAAAGAATTCCAAGAAAAATCGTGTCTTTGTTGCTATGTCAGGCGGCGTAGATTCTTCAGTGGCAGCTGCACTTCTTCAAAAAGAAGGTTATGAGGTGGTGGGTGTGTTTATGAAAGGATGGCAGGCGCCAAATATTGAATGTACATGGAAAGAAGATCGGCGGGATGCAATGCGGGCTGCGGCAACGCTCGGTATACCGTTTTTAACGTTTGATTTCTCACATTATTTTTATGAAAATGTTGTGCGTTACCTTCTTAGTGAATACGGCAACAATCGTACTCCCAATCCTGACGTGATGTGCAACAAAGCAGTCAAGTTTGGATTTTTCTTAAAACGCGCCAGGGAATTGGGAGCTGATTATATCGCTACGGGACATTACGTTCGCCTGCGGCAAAAGATGAAAAGTAAAAATACAAAGATTAAAATTAGAGTACTTTCTACGGCTCTTGATTTAAACAAAGATCAAAGTTATTTTCTCTGGACATTGACGCAGGAACAGCTGCAATACTGTCTTTTCCCGATCGGAACATATCATAAAAGTGAAGTCCGCAAACTTGCTCGGGCATTTGGTCTTCCCAACGCCGATAAAAAAGACAGCCAAGGAGTGTGCTTTATAGGTAAACTCGATATGTCTGATTTTTTAAAACAGCATATACCGGAAAGAAAAGGCCCCGTTGTAACTACTGGCGGGGATGTTGTTGGCCAGCACAAAGGCCTGCATCTGTTTACGATTGGTCAGCGCCGTGGCATTGGAATCAGCGGAGCAGATCCTTATTATGTTGCAAAGAAGGATCCGGTTACCAACACGCTGATTGTGGCCGATGGCACTAGAGATCCACTGTTATACAAGAATAAGTTCCGTGTCGGTGGCATGCATTGGATTTATGGCGTAGCTCCGAAGATGCCGCTTAAGTGTCTGGCTCGGATTCGTTACCGCCAACCGCTTGAAGAGGCGACTGTTATTGGGGCTGGTGATGACTCCTATGAAGTAGCATTTATCAAACCGCAATTTGCCGTTGCAAAGGGCCAGTCCATCGTTTTTTATCGTAACAGCAACGCGGCGCGTGGCTGCGCGGAAATGCTCGGAGGCGCTGTTATATAATCTCGTGATGCTGGTACAATAAGATTACCAATGACCTCAAAAGAAATTCGGAAAAAATTTCTTGATTATTTTTCGGCAAAAGGGCATACCATAGTGCCTTCTTCAAGCTTGATTCCGGACGATCCATCGGTGCTTTTGACAACCGCCGGAATGCAACAATTCAAACCGTACTATACCGACCCTCTGCGCGCTGAGAAAGATTTTGGCTCGCGTTCAACCGCATCGGTGCAAAAAAGTTTCCGCACCTCGGATATTGATGAGGTGGGGGATGCCTCGCATCTCACATTTTTTGAAATGCTCGGCAATTTCAGCTTTGGCGGTTACTTTAAAAAAGAGGCAATTGGGTACGCGCGAGAGTTTATTACAAAAACTCTCGGGCTTGAAATATCGTTCGTAACGGTTTTTGAGGGACTCGCGTCAATTGGCGTTCCCGAAGATACGGAATCACAGAAAATCTGGAAGGCGCTTGATCCGGCGATTCGCATTGAAAGACAGGGGGTTGAAGATGTTTTTTGGGGACCGACGGGAAGCTCGGGGCCGTGTGGACCCACTACGGAAATTTATTGTAGAAACGCAAATAACGAAGATATAGAAGTATGGAATATTGTTTTCAACGAGTTTTTCTTCCCGGGAAGCCGCGAAGAGCTACTTGGCAACCTAGTTGCCAAATCGCCGAAAAAACTCGAGTCCCTTAAACATCCGGGGGTTGATACCGGCATGGGACTTGAACGGCTCGCGATGATCGCTCAAAAAACAAGAACTATTTTTGAGACCGATCTTTTTGCCTCGTTTATTGAAAAATTGACGGATGATCCGCCGCTCCCCATTTCTCATCAACGTGTAATTATCGATCACCTTCGTGGCAGTGTCTTCCTGCTTGCTGATGGCGTGAGACCATCAAATAAAGAAGCCGGATATGTATTACGAAGACTGCTCCGCAGAGCATTTGTATACGAAAAAATCTATACTCTTTCACCTGATATTTTTGAAAGCATTCTCTTGGCTGTTATTGAACAATACGGCAGTTTTTATGGAGAGTTACGGGAAGCAAAGAACAGCGTCATAAACGAATATTGGGCGGAACGCGAGCGGTTTTCAAAAACACTTGAGCGCGGCGTGCGGGAGCTCACCGCGCTTCAAGAACCCATAAGCCCCGCCAAAGCATTTCGTTTGTATGAAACATACGGAATTCCTTTTGAAATTATCAAAGAATTAGGAGTAATACATACGCTTAACTTGACGCGCGAAGATTTTGATAAAGAATTTCGAAAACACCAGGAAAAGTCACGGGCGGGCGCTGAGAAAAAATTCGGCGGTCACGGACTGCTTTTTAATACCGGTGAGTTGAAAGCTGCCGATAAAAAGGAATTGGCGGTAGTAACGCGGCTCCACACCGCAACCCATTTACTGCATGCCGCTCTTCGGAAAGTCTTGGGAAACGAAGTTCAGCAAATGGGATCTGATATTACTGCCGAACGCACCCGGTTTGATTTTTCTTTCGGCCGTAAGGTTACAAGAGAGGAATTGGATCGTGTTGAAGGGCTTGTAAACAAAGTTGTCAAGGATGATTATAAAGTAGATTATGATACAATGAAATACGATGAGGCAATAAAGAGCGGCGCACTGCATTTTTTTAAAGAAAAGTATCCGGATAGTGTGAAAGTTTATACTATTATTCATCCAGAAACCGGTGAAGTGTTTTCAAGAGAGTTTTGCGGAGGTCCGCATGTGAAACATACAGGAGAGATCGGTACGTTTGTTGTTATAAAAGAGGAAGCATCCAGTTCCGGTGTGCGCCGGATACGCGCTGTAGTAAAATAAATTATATGGGATTTCTTACTCCTTTTTCAAGCAAAATCAAAAGGTCACTGGCGATGGAAATCAGTACCGCTTCTATCAATGTTATGTTGTTTGAAAACGGATCTGCTGATAAGCCAAAAATTACCGCACACTATCGGCGCCAACAATCCTTTGAAATGCTAAGAGATGTCGAAAAATTCCAGCGCTTTACGCTGATAAACATTTCAGATCTCTTTCAGGAGATCAGAAAAAAAGAGCAGGACTGTTGTTTTAAGGATATCGTTGTCGGTTTTTCTGCCCCGTTTTATATAGCGAGGACGGCAGACCTCACGAAACGTTTTGGATCATATCATCAAATTTCCAAGAACGATGTCGGGACTCTTTTAAAAACCGGCGAACAACAAATAATGGAGGAATTTGCCGGCAACGATTTGTCTGTTTTTGAGGCGACGGTGTTGAAAAATATGCTCAATGGTTATCATGTTGAAGATGTGATAAATAGATATGCAGAAATGCTTTCCATTAAGGTTAGGTACGCGGCTTTGCACAGCAGCTTTTTTGAAGAGATTAAAAAAATGGTTTCCATCTTTGGTTGTTCTCCGAACATACAGCTCTTTACGTTTCCGGCGCTCTATGCCCGCCTGCTGCGTGACGTTGTAACAAAACGCGGTTTACAGGTGTTTATAGATTTTGGCGGGGAAACAACAGAAATTACTCTCTTAAAAAATGCTATTATTTATCAGATTTTCACTGTCCCGTTTGGTATTGTGGAAGTATTAAAAGGTATAATGGAGAAGTTTTCCGTTGATCATCAAAATGCTGTTATGCTGACCAATAGTTATATGAAAAGGATCCTGGAAGAAGAAAAATTACAGCAAGTTGATCAGATGATTAAAAACATCCTTCAGCGATGGGCCGTTTCCATAAGTGATATTTTAGAAGGCATTTCAAGAGCGCCAAACGATACATTTTCCATTTTTCTTCTCGGTGATGCAGCGGCGATGCCGGGGTTAAAGGAGGCTCTCAAAACAACGCCAGCGCTGAAAAATATTCAACATTCAGTGAATATTCAGCATGTTTCTCCAATGGCATTTCAGGAATATGCCCAAAGCGCTGTGTTGCTGTCGGATCCCGGAGACTTGGGTTTGGTTGGATTGGTGCTGGTGTCCAGTAAGCAAGCCGATAAAGAGCTGCATATTGCGGCGCGCTAGTGATAAGTTAAGAAAATGATTGATAAAATCAAAATCCAAAGGCCTGCGTCCGCGGCATCTTATCCAGGCAAAAAAGCGGTTATCAACGACATCCGTCCAACACGGACACACAAACCCGTGCCAAAGACAGCGCCGCCGCCACAGGTGTTGTCACAGGAGAAAAAGAAATCTTTTCCGAAACAGGACGATCATTTCATTGGACGGAACAAGCGCCGTTTTCGATACTTTAACTGGAAAGGAATCACCGTTTTATTACTCATCGTTTCTCTTTTGCTTGCTGGTTACGGGGTCCTGATATCTTTTAGTTCGATGACTATTGTTGTTGCTGCCAAGAACAATACGTTTCAGCTTAAAAAATCGGTCACATTGCGTTTGCCCAAGGAAACCGTCGCGTTCACAGATCAGATCACGAAAGTGTTTCCTTCTGAAACAAAGACCAAAATTTCCAAGAAAGCATCCGGTGATATATTGGTTTATAATTCTTTTAGTTCCGCGCCCCAGTTGCTTGTGGCGCGGACGAGGTTTGAATCTCCCGATGGAAAAACATATCGCATTGCGGAAAATATTTCTGTTCCGGGGGCAGTGATTAAGGATGGGAACACAACACCAAGCTCCATTCAAGTTCGTATATATGCAGACGAACCCGGTAAGAATTATAATATAAGCGAACCTGTTGATTTTACCATTCCTGGATTTAAAGATTCCCTAAGATATACAAAGTTTTACGCACGGTCTGTGTCGTCTATTGATGGGGGAGTTGATGGAGAAATGGATGTTGTGGGAGAAAGTGAAGTTCTAAAAGCGGTAAACATTCTGGAAGATGAGTTGAAAACCCAGTTGCATAATAAACTGAACGAGCTTATTCCGGAGGGATTTACAACCCCCGTGAATGCCGAGAACGTTTCAATTCTATTAAGCGAAACCAACCCGGCAGTGGGAGCGGCAGGAAAAGAATTTAACGTAACGGTGAAAGGCAGGGCCACGACAACGATTATAAAACAAGAGGCTGTTGAGAAAGCGTTGGAGGATATTTTATTTGATGATTTTCCCCAGGAGCGCAATTATCTTCAGTTGCTGTCGCATGAAGGGCTCCGTTTAACTGATTCAAAGGACGAAGGCGGCACGACCATTGCTCAATTAGAAATGCAGGGAAAAGTTATGGTTGCTTGGATGCCGGATATCACGTCATTAAAAAAAGACCTTATTAAGGGAAATGTTGATGATATTGTAGCTGTTTTTCGAAACTATGAGTCTATAGAATCAGCGAATGTGATATTTTTTCCTTCTTGGTTAAAAAGAATTCCCTCTAAGGAGGAAAAAATACACGTAAGTATTGAATAATGGGAGATTTTCCTACAAAAACCAAGTTCTTGACATCTTACTTTTTATGCGCTACCATCGTATTAACTGCTGTTTATGAAAACCGGGGCTGACGGTAAGATATTCCACGAGGGAGAAGTCATAGATTTGTTGAAAGGAGCTCTTTTTCGCGTGCGGTTTGATGACGGACGCGAAGCGTTATCCCATCTTTCAGGCAAGATGCGCCTGCACCACATAAAGGTGGTGTTAGGAGACCGTGTCAGAGTAGAATTTTCTCCTTATGACGAAACTCGAGGAAGAATAATTGAAAGGCTTTAGACTTACAGTATTTTGCTCCATGAGCTTTAAGGGCATGGTAGATATTGTTTCATACACCCTTCAGCGTGGCATACATGCATCAGTTATAACCATGAAGGTACGTTCATCTGTTAAGAAAATGTGCGATAAATGTAAAATTATAAGGCGCAAAGGTCGAGTTCGCGTTATCTGTTCTATTCCGAAACACAAACAACGGCAGGGATAAATCCAGATAAAATGCAATATGCAAAGGTCAAATATCAAAGCGGAGGTAATCCGGTGGATAATTCCAAAATGTTGAATTTTGTCTGTGTCTTGCTGTCGGCTAAGAATGCGCAGTCGAAAGAGATTTGATTTTTGTAAAACACATGGCACGAATTGCAGGAATTAACATTCCAGACAAGAAAAAAATAAGTGTCGCTCTTACATATATTTACGGAATCGGTCATCCGGCTGCCGATAAAATATTAGACACCGCGAAGGTGTCCAAAAAAAAGCGGGCGTCTGAATTGAGTGTTCAAGAAATCAACCGCATAAGAGGAATTATTGAAAAGCAATATATGGTTGAAGGCGTTCTTCGGAGAAAGGTATTACTGCATATCAAACGTTTAAAAGATATTGGAACGTACCGGGGGATGAGACATATAAAAAACCTTCCTGTGAGGGGCCAGAGGACAAAAACAAACTCTAGAACTCGGCATGGTAATGTACGGCGGACTATGGGTTCTGGAAAACGGAAAATGGAAAAGAAATAAACAACAGCTTAAATTTTCAATTTTTACAAAAGTAAATATGAAAGCAGGCAGAACAATCATTGATAATAAAAGCGCGATAAGGGGTTTTGCCCGCCAAAGAGCGGTCTGCTTGTTTTTTACCGAGCTCAAGGATTTGGTGCTGGGTTTGACCGCGCGCCTCGTTGGGTACATAGAGGGTAAAAATAGGTTGAGTGCTCAATTGAGTAAATTGCCCGCGCGGCTCGCTGATTAAATTGGTATATGGGCAAAAAACGCATTGTTAAAAAAAGAGGAGAAAGCGTTGAAGAGCAGATCCAAGCGCGCATTGCCAAGGCGCGCGCTAAATCTTCAAAAAAGAAACTACACAGTGCCTTAGTGCACATCTCCTCATCATATAACAATACGCTTATTGCTCTTACTGATGAGGAGGGCAATGCGGTGTTTCAGTCATCGTCCGGCGCACTGGGATTTAGAGGTTCAAAAAAAGGCACGCCGTATGCGGCAACACGCGCCGCTGAAGATGTGGCCTCATTTGCCCAGCAACTTGGTGTGAAGGATATTGATATTAGGATAAAAGGTATTGGGTCTGGGAGAGAGACTGTTATTCGATTTTTTGTACAAAAAGGTTTTAATGTCAGATCGATTAAAGACCTTACTCCCATACCTCATGGGATTCCCCGACTTCCTAAGCCGCGTAGAGTGTAGAAGCGCATTGGTTATAAATGAAACAATAATTATGTCTGACGCAAAGTGTAGAATTTGCAGACGTGTAGGAGAGAAGCTTTTCTTAAAAGGTGAACGCTGTTACACACCGAAATGCGCTATTATTCGAAAACCATATCCCCCGGGAGTTCATGGTCCAAAAAGAAAAGAACGCTTCAGAAAATCTGAATACGGCACACAATTAAAAGAAAAACAAAAAGTGCGCTATTTATATGGTATTTCTGAGCGCCAATTTGAGAATTATGTTTATAAGTCTCTAAAAAATCCATCAAAGGATGTGGCGGCCACTCTCGCTGCATTATTAGAATCCCGTCTTGATAATGTGGTGTTTCGTCTTGGTTTTGCTTTATCAAGATCTGTTGCGCATCAGATGATAAGTCACGGTCATATAGTGGTAAACGGGGGGGTTGTAACGATACCCTCTTACAAAGTGCATATAGGGGATCTTATTACATTAAACAAGAAATTATCTGATAGTGGCACTGTGAAGCATCTTGATATAACGTTAAAAAAACACGAAGTTCCGCCGTGGCTTGATTTGGACAGAGAAAAGAAGATAGGAAAGGTAATTTCCACACCACTTCTAGATGAATTTATTACGTTATATAACATGAAGTCGATTATTGAATTTTATTCACGATGATTATTATGGAGGATACTATTTTACTACCAAAACATCCTGTTATCTCCGAGGGCGCAGAAAACGAAGCAACCTTCACCATAGAAGGGCTACATCCCGGGTATGGTATTACACTGGGTAACGCTTTAAAACGCGTTCTTCACTCGTCTTTACCGGGCGCGGCTATCACAGGCGTTATGATTGAAAAAGTCAACCACGAGTTTTCTACTCTTGAGGGCGTTCTTGAAGATGTGCTTACCATTCTTTTAAACCTCAAACAGGTGCGGTTCAGGATGTTTTCGAATAATCCGGAGACAGTTTCAATTCACGTGAGTGGAGAACGGAAACTGACGGCAAAAGATATCAAGTGTTCCTCTAACGTCGAGGTGGTCAATCCCGATTCTCATATTGCGACGCTCACTGAAAGTTCCAGTACATTTGTCGCTGAATTGACCATTGAACGCGGTGTTGGGTATGTTTCGCGCGATGTGTTGCGACATGAAAAAGTTCAAGCTAGTGTTATGACGTTAGACGCAATTTTTACACCTGTACGCAAAGTGCGATATGAGGTTGAACATATGCGTGTCGGGACTGCCACTAATTATGATCGTCTCCGTCTTTCTATTCAAACAGACAAGTCAATCACTCCAAAGGAGGCGTTTCTGTCAGCTGTCGGCATTCTCAAAGACCAGTTGAAGCAACTGGAGAGTTTTGGTGAGGTTGATATATTTGAACAGCAGCCCGAGGTTGTTTCCGGGGAAGGGTTTACGAAGGAAGGAGGATCAAAGGACACAGAAGAAATAGACGCGATGCAAACACGTGTTGAAGACTTGAAGCTTTCTTCCCGCACTGTCAATGCGCTTACAAAGGCGAATATATATACAGTTGAGAATATCGTTGGTAAAACAGCCGATGAATTATTGGATCATGAAGGCATTGGCGAGAAAGCTCTTACGGAAATTCAAAGAGCAATTGGAAATCTTGGCATTATCTTAAAGCAGGAAGAATAGACTATTCTATGCGTAAATTAAAAAAAGGGAGAAAATTTGGACGTGTAAGAAATCAGCGTAAAGCGCTTTTTTTATCACTTGCGTCCTCACTGGTGCTTCATGGCAAGATTCAAACAACTGAAGCGAAGGCTAAAGAACTGCGCAGATACCTTGAACCTGTTATAACGAAAGCCGGAAGCGGCACTGTAGTGAACAGAAAACTGCTGGAGAAATTTCTTACAGCCGCGGCGTCGCGGAAACTGTTTTCAGAAATCGGTCCAAAGCTCAAAGAACGCAGGGGTGGGTATGTACGAATTATAAAAATAGGGAAGCGAGGTGGAGATGCCGCCCCGATTGTTTCTATGGAGATTATCACTTAACCGAAGAGCCGGTATTATTTATGCTTCTTATGGAAGAAAGGATTATTACAATTAATGCGGAAGGCAAGGCGTTAGGTCGGGTTGCTTCCCGAGTCGCCGCAATCCTTATCGGAAAAAACACCGCTGCTTTTAAAACAAATAAAGTATCTCCTGTGGAGGTTGTCGTTTATAATGCGGCAAAAGTGGGTGTTTCAGGAAAAAAAAGAGATACAAAACAATATAAAAAGTTTTCTGGATACCCCGGTGGGTTAAAATACGTTTCATTTGATAAACTGGCGAAAAGAGATCCCACACTGCCGTTATTAAAAGCCATTGAAGGCATGATTCCAAAAAATAAGCTTAAAGGACAGCGGTTGAGAAACTTAAAGTTATATGCGTATGGCAAAGAAGATTAAGAGAACACTGGTTAAAAATAAGGAAGGTAAACGAGATCTTGATAACAGAGGAAAGTATATTGAGGGTATCGGACGGCGTAAAACAGCGATAGCGCGAGTCCGTATTTATGATACGCCGGGAAATATAACGGTGAATAAACAGCCCTACAATAAATATTTTCCTGTTTTAGATATGCAGGGCGTTGTAGAAGATGCCTTTCGCATAACGAAACTTTCCGGCAAGATGGTTGCCACCGCGCTTATTAAAGGCGGTGGTATACAAGCACAGGCAGAAGCTTTTCGGCATGGGCTCTCGCGTGCGCTTATAAAGCATGACCATTCCTTAAGAGATGTGCTTAAAAAGGAAGGGTATCTGAAACGTGATCCGCGCATGAAAGAGCGTAAGAAATTCGGCCTTAAAAAAGCGCGACGCGCTCCTCAATGGTCAAAACGATAATGCAATATTCAGTTTGTCCATTTTATATTGAGTAAAAAATAACTGGAATAGGTTCCCGATGATGATCCGCCTTAGGCGGACGGGAACCGCGCAAGACTTCGTCAATGGAATAGGTTCCCGATGATGATCCGCCTTAGGCGGACGGGAACCGCGCAAGACTTCGTCTTGCGGGGTGTTATGTGGGCATATTTAGCACTCTTGACATTAGAGTGCTAAAGTTCTATAATTTTCATAATGACGGTTAAACAACAGGAAATTACGTCCAGAGAAGGCGAGATATTGAACCTTTTAGTCCGTAGTTACATTCACACCGCAACTCCGGTCGCTTCCGTGCATATTACAAAGAAAATAAAGAGAGTCTTAAGTCCTGCATCCGTTCGGAATGTTTTTAAGAATCTTTCCACAAAAGGATATGTCAAACAGCCGCACACGTCGTCGGGCCGTATTCCAACCGAAAAAGCGTATCGCTTTTTTGTTGATTCAATTGTCGGGGCATACGGCGATGAACTTGAAGACGCCTTATTGTTAAAGCAGCGAGATCTTAAAAATCTTCAGCGCCACATTGCAATGAAGTTACATCTCGTAAGCGGTATACTGGGACGCGGTGCCGTGTTGGGGACTATGGGTTTTGAACAGCTTTTTACTGAACCGGAGTTTTCTGAACAGAATATGGTAATACAGTTTGGCCGATTTCTTGATAATATATCAAAAAAGCAATCATATTATACAAAAAAGCTTAGCAGGAAGCGTGTGACCATCGTTATAGGAAAAGAAAATCCCACCCTTGAATCAAATAATATGAGTGTGGTGGTATCGTTAATGGAGAATAATGAATTATTTTATACAGCCGGTTTAATGAGGATGGATTATGAACGTATTATTGACTTCTTTATCAGGTCATGAAGAAAACAGTGAGACAGACGGCCAGTGAGGCAGAAAAGATAGAGTATCTGGAAAAAGAACTCGCTCGTTCTAAAAAAAACAGCCAGGAATATCTGGACGGATGGAAGAGATCGAAAGCAGATTTTATCAATATGCGTAAACAATATGAAGCCGAGAGAGCAGAATTTGTAGAGTATGCAGAGGAAAATATATTAATTGAACTGCTTGAGCTTATGGATATTTTTGATGAGGCATTGAAAACAGCGACAGATAAGGGAATAATGCAACTGAGGAAGAAATTATTATCCATACTGAACAAACACGGCGTGTATATCGCAGAAGTGTCCGTCGGGGACATATTTGATCCTCAAAAACACGAAGCATTAAAAGGAGAAGGAACGATTATAAAAGAGATTGCGCAAAATGGTTACGTGATGCATCAAAAGGTCATCCGTCCCTCAAGGGTTATTGTGTCAAAAAATTATTAATCATTTGTTTTATTAATTATTTAGTATGTCTAAAATATTAGGAATTGATTTGGGAACCACTAATTCAGCAATTGCTGTTGTTGAAGGTGGCGAGCCGCGCATTGTGGAAAATGTTGAAGGAAACAGGACTACTCCCTCAATGGTGGCAATTTCAAGGTCTAACGAGCGCCTCGTAGGTCTTTTGGCAAAACGTCAGGCGGTTACAAATTCAAGAAACACCATATTTTCCGCTAAGCGTCTTATTGGAAGAAAGTTTTCCGATAAAGAAGTACAGCGTGATAGAAAACTTCTTCCTTACGAGATAAGAGAATCATCAAAGAGCGGCGTTGAGATAAAAATGGCGGAAAAATGGTATCGGCCTGAAGAGATTTCCGCCATGATACTGCAGAAACTAAAAAATGATGCAGAGAAAAAATTAGGTGAAAGTATTTTGGAAGCGATTATCACAGTGCCCGCGTATTTTGATGACGCTCAAAGAAAGGCAACGAAAGACGCTGGGGAAATCGCCGGCTTTAAAGTGCACCGGATTATCAATGAGCCGACCGCCGCAGCACTTGCCTATGGTCTAAACAAGAAAAGTAATGAGCAGGTGGTTGTGTATGATTTTGGAGGAGGAACATTTGACATTTCTGTTCTTGACATCGGGGACAATACCGTTGAAGTAAAGGCAACGGGCGGAGATACTCATCTTGGAGGAGATGATTTTGATCAAAAAATCATAGATTGGATTATTCATGAATTCAAGAAGGAATCTGGAATTGACGTTTCCAATGATCATCTTGCCCTTCAGCGTCTTAAAGAAGCCGCGGAGAAAGCAAAACATGAACTTTCCTCAACACTGGAGACGGAAATTAACATCCCTTTTATTACGTCGAATGCGTCGGGACCTCAGCATTTACTGATAAAACTTTCCCGCAGTGTGCTTGAAAGCATAGTACACGACTATATTGAACGTTCTCTTGAGATTACAAAGCAAGTTGTTGCGGACGCCGGTTTAAAAACATCCGATATTGATGAGATTATTCTTGTGGGAGGGCAGACAAGAATGCCCGCTATCCATAAGGCGATAAAAGGTTTATTTAACAAAGAGGCAAATCACTCCATAAATCCTGATGAGGTTGTAGCTCTTGGCGCTGCAATTGAAGGAGGAGTGTTACGAGGAGACGTAAAAGATATCCTGCTACTTGATATAACGCCACTCTCGCTCGGCCTTGAAACGTTAGGGGGTGTCTTTACAAAATTAATTGAAAAGAACACCGCTATTCCTACCTCTCGCAGCCAAGTGTTTTCCACTGCCGCTGACAATCAAACCTCGGTCGAGATTCATGTTTTACAGGGCGAAAGGGAAATGGCTTCGGGCAACAAAACTCTCGGGCGATTTATTCTTGACAATATTCCTCCGGCCCCGCGAGGCGTACCGCAGGTTGATGTTACGTTTGACATAGATACAAATGGCATTCTTTCTGTTAAAGCAAAAGACAAAGCAACAAACAAGGAACAGTCCATTAGAATAGAGGCAACAAGCGGATTGAGCAAGGAAGAAATTGATCGGATGAAAAAAGAAGCGGAAGTTCATACTGAAGAAGATAAAAAGAAACGAGAGACAGTGGAAGTGAAAAATGCCGCAGAATCACTTATCTATTCGGCGCGGAAATCATTGCAAGAAGCAAAAGGAAAAGTTGACGATGCAATATTAAAGGATGTGGAATCAAAAGTTGAGGCATTGGAAAAGTTGAAAGACGGAGGTGATGTAGATCAGATGAAACAAGCATCAGAAACATTATCACGGTCTCTGACTAAAATAGGCGAGACGCTTTATAAAAAATCAGCATCAGAAACTCAACCGTCGTCGGACGGCAAAAACAATAACGGCGGCCCAGAGGTAAAAGATGTGGAGCATGAAAACGTGAAAGACGACAAAAAGGATGAAGACAAACAATAAAGAAATTATACTGCTTGTCCTTTTTATTTTCTCGGGCTGGATATTTTGGGTTTTATTATACCAGTTTTTTCTCTCACCAGAAGCGTATAGCCCAAGAATATATGTTCCTGCTATTGCATTTCTGTTGTTTGCGGTTCTGTACGGGTTGTCGATAACTCTTGTAGGGGAAAGAAACGTGTGGCTCTTTGGATGGTTTCTTATTTCAGCTGGGAGTATGTTTATGGCGCCGTCATCTGTTCAAAGTATTTGGGCGGTTTTGTTGTTTCTTGGAGGATATTTTTCGAGTTTGCGGGTAAAGACGGCTCTTTTATCCAGCATCGGGAAAACATTCTATTTAGCAATTAGAAAAGGATATCCATGGATGCTCACCGCGTTATCACTTCTTATTGCCGCAACGTTTATCGGTGTGAGACCGGAAAAAACAGCTAGTGTTGAAACACTGTTTCCAGAAGAATTTTTTGTCGGATTATTGAGAAAAAGCGACAATATTATTGCAAAGAGAATACCTGAATTCAATACTGATATCTCATTTAGTGAATATGTCATGAACATTGCGGAATCAGAATCTCATATTGATATAACCAAGCTTTCTCAAAATGAGAAGGTACAGTTGGTTTTAGAGGCCGAAAAACAGATTGAAAATCGTTTCGACATTGATATTGATACTGAAAAGACGCTTGGAGAACTTTTATACATTGGTGGAACGGCAAAGTTTAGCGAAAGAATAGGACGAATTAGCGCTGGCTCATCGGTAAATTACTTACCGTATCTTACTGTAATAGGTATTTTTATTGTTCTTAGGACATTCTTTTTCCCTATTGGGATTCTTGTGTTGTTTATGATTGTGATTATTATCAGATTGCTTTTGCATTATAATATTGCTAAATTGGAAAATATTGAGTATACCGTTCAGTATCCGACATTGTCATCATAACCGATGCTCATACGCTCATTGATACCCATATACTCAAATTTTATTTGTATTATTAGTGTACATTTGTATTATTAGAATCGTGTGTTTATGAAGGATTATTATAAAATTTTAGGTGTTGATCACAACGCTTCAAAGGAAGACATTAAAAAAGCATATAGGCGATTGGCGCACCAATATCACCCAGATAAACATACTGATGAGAAGATGCGAAAAGAGGCAGAGACCCGGTTTAAAGAAATTACTGAAGCGTATCATATTCTTTCAAATGATCAACGGCGTTCGCAGTATGATACATTTAGTACTTCTGGATTTCATGGAAGCGATGCGGGATGGGATTTTAGCGGATTTGGGCAGAGTGGTTTTTCAGATTTTTCAAATATTGATATTGGAGAGATATTCGGAGATTTTTTTGGGTTCGGCAGAGCAAAGCATGCTCCAAGGCGCGGTCGTGATATATCCATAGATATTGAAATTACTTTTGATGAATCTGTCTTTGGAACAGAACGCCGGATGCTTATTAGAAAAATGGCGCTATGCTCGGGTTGCGGCGGAAGCGGAGCGGAAGAGGGGTTTGGAGAAAAAACATGCTCTCGGTGTCATGGGTCTGGAACCATACGTACAACCAAACAGTCATTTTTTGCTTCTTTTTCTCAATTGGTTGAATGTGATCTGTGCGGCGGCATAGGAAAACTTCCGGAAAAGGCATGCAAAAAATGTTCCGGAAGCGCTGTAATTCCTCAAAGCGAGGAAGTAAGAATTGTCGTTCCCCCAAGTGTCCGCAGCGGAGAGATGATTCGTCTTTCCGGTAAAGGTGAGGCAATTGCTCGCGGCGACTATGGAGATTTATATGTCAAAGTCCATGTACTGCCTCACAAGGTTTTTCGGCGTGAGAACGATGATATTCACATGCAGCTTATTGTTCCTCTTTCTCAGGCGATGATCGGAGGCGAACAAGAGATTGAAACGCTTGATGGCAAGATTAAAATAAAAATTCCTCACGGGACCCAAACAGGAGACATGCTGCGCGTTCGCGGCAAGGGCTTTGTCCGTGAAGGTGATGACCGTGGAGATCTCATTATCAATGTGATTGTAAGAATGCCGAAGCGCGTCAGCAAAAAACTCCGCGCTATTGCAGAGGAAATACACCGTGAAGGGTATTAAACAAATATGATCCCGGATGTGTCAATTGACGTATTGCTTTATATTTTCTTAACAGGCGTGTTTTTTCTTTTAGGAATACAAAAGGATGCGGTAAGGATTGTTGCAGCAATATTGTCAGCATGTGTGGTCTTGCTTCTTTGGCTGACTTTTCCGGTTTCAGCATTTATTAAAAACACTATTCCACAAATGCTGCTGTTTCTTATTATTTTGGTATTATTATATGCCGCATTTATGAAAGTGAGATTATTTGGCGAGTTCCAAAGGCAATTAGTGCCTGTGTTGTTTCTTTCGCCTCTCGCGGCTGGATTATTATTATCTGGTTTTGTATCATTGATGCCGGTACATGAGTTATTGAAACTATCTCCGCTCGGCAGCGTCATATTTGGCGGCTTTTATGCGTTATTTGCATGGGTAGTTGCATCTGTTGGGGGTATTGTGATATTTTCTCAAACAAAGTAATTTATTAAACAGTTGCAGTTGATGGCTTTTTTCCTGTCTTGTTTGCGTGTGATTGCTGGAGCAAGTTGCATGTCATGCGAAATAAACTTGACCGCCCGTAGCTCAGTTGGTAGAGCAGCAGCCTTTTAAGCTGATGGTCGTAGGTTCGATTCCTACCGGGCGGACACTTTAGAAAAGCGCAAGCCAGAGGAAGCCGCCTCGCGGAGTTTATCCTGACGAAGGAAGGACTCGGCGGCCATTTCGTATTGAATTTTGGGGGCAAAAACGAATTTGCTGGAGGACTCCATGAGAAGCATTGAACGAAGTGTTGCAGTAACTGGTTGAATGTGCTCCACGCTGGCTTGACAGGATAGATGTAATATGCTACACTATGGTGCATAATTTGAGGTGTAGATTTGCCCTTAAATTAGCGAAAATAGCTCTTTGATAAGGCGGGAAAAGGAGAAAAACAGAAAATCGTTTAGGTTTACCCGGTGAGTAGCGCATTGGACATCTGATTTAGATATCTAGTGCGCTACTCATATCGGGTAGAAAAAACCTAAACCCAAAAGGAGGTCTGTATGAAGTACGCATTGAGTATCATCGGTCTGGTCTGTTTGGTTGCGGCGGTGGGCTGCAACAATCAAACGCCTGCCTCGGTTTCCAGCGGGGTCGTCGCGGTCGCTCAGAATGAGCGCTATCGCTTCAATGCGGAGATTGCTTCTCTCAACAAAGCACTGAATGAATTCCGCGAGTACCGTGAGTACCTTGAGAACGATCCCAGATTCCTTTTCTACCTGATGGACCGCGATCTGGACGCCGTCGAGCAGGGTCGAGAGGCGCGCGGTAGTTTCAGCGACTACTTCGTACCCAACGCGGCCAAGGCGCTTAAGGCCGGTGCCGCAAGGAAAGACATCGCGACTCGAATCGACCGGGTGATCGCTCTTGCGGAGAAGGAAATCTACTTGTCCAGTCTCGTGGCTCAACTCATGAAGGAAGGCGGGTCGGCGGCTGTCCGATCCTACGCTGACGAGTGGATTCGAGGAAGCCAAAAGTAATCCCATCAATCTCTCCCGTCAAGTTCCAGCCCAAGCCCTTTGCAGTAGTAACATCGCTGTAAAGGGCTTCTTTTTTTCAATAATTTAGAAGACAAGAATTTGCCGCCAAAGCAGTAAATTTTTCAATCCAGTTTTCATTGAAAAATTTACTGAAATGATTTATTCTTAACTCAATAAAAACTTGTGGTTCGGCAGACTCACCATCCTGAGTTTATCGAAGGGAAATTATCATCAGTGCGGCTCACTTCGACTTGGTTCGGCTTTACTCACCACAAGTCGCTCAGTACAGGCCGCCGCATTTTCGGATTTCTAGGTGGGGTTTCCCTCGTCCTTCGACTGGCTCAGGACGAAAACGGCTTGCCCGCCCGTAGTCCCGCTTCCAGCGGGACGGAGGAGGGTTCGCACTATTTTAAGAATATTGGGCTAAGAATGTAACTTTTCTAAACAGTTTGCCATATCTAAAGTAAGGCATTTGTGATTCTCCAGAAAGATTTTTATAATCGTGATACTACAGCAGTTGCGAAAGAACTGCTTGGAAAATATTTGGTGCGAAAAATAGGAAACCGCATACTCGCATATTCAATTATAGAAACGGAAGCGTATGTCGGACCAAACGATAAAGCATGTCATGCGTCCAGGGGTTTTACAAAACGAACCGCAGTCATGTTCGGCCCTCCGGGGATCGCCTACATATATCTTATCTACGGCATGTACTATTGTTTAAACATTGTAACTCGTGAATCAGGATATCCGGCGGCAGTGCTTATTCGCGCTCTTGATCATCCTGAAATGACGGGACCCGGACGGCTCACAAAATTTCTCAACATAACCGGTTCCCATAATGGAGCGGACATGACAAAACGGTATACACTTTGGATTGAAAACAGGGGAGTGATTGTCAAAAAAAATGCTATTACGGCAACACCGCGGATCGGAGTGGGTTATGCCGGCGAGTGGAGTAAAAAACCGTTTCGGTATATAATAAAAAACAGTGATTGACACGTTATTATTAATCATTATGTTTGCTGGCGGCATTGCTTTTGGCGCCGTTGTTGTGTATGTTCTTACCAAAAAAGGGCAGGGCCTTTCACTTATTCAAAACCAAATAAATGAAATATCACGAACACTTGATATGAAACTCGGAGAGTCATCGAAACAAATGCACGAATCAATGCAAAATCAGTATCGTGAATCTAAAAATATCATCAGAGAAGTAACGGAGCGCCTCACGCGGCTGGATGAAACCAACAAACAAATTGTTGGTTTTGCAGATCAGTTGCAGTCTCTTCAGGATATTCTGCAAAATCCTAAACAGCGCGGAGTTCTTGGAGAATATTATCTTGAAACGGTGCTCAAAAATGTACTCCCCGTATCAGCTTACGCAATGCAGTATAAAATCGGGAAGAGCGATGATGATAAAGATCTCATTGTTGACGCCGCTATATTCGTCGCTGATAAAATTATTCCAGTCGATTCAAAGTTCTCATTGGAAAATTACAACCGTCTTGCCGTCGAGCGTAGTCCTGTAGAGAGAGCGCGCTTGGAGAAACTTTTTAAACAGGATTTGAAAAATCGCATTGATGAGACCGCCAAGTATGTGCGCCCGCAGGACAGTACAATGGATTTTGCTTTGATGTTTATCCCGTCGGAAGCCATCTATTACGATTTGACGATAAGTCAGGTGGGAGCCGTGAGAGTAAATACGGCAGATCTTATCCAATACGGATTAAAAAAGCGCGTTCATATCGTTTCCCCAAACTCATTTTATGCGTTTTTACAGACTATTATGCAGGGACTTCGGCAGATGCAGATTGAGCAGTCAACAAAGGAAATTCTTAAGCGGGTACAGGAGCTCAGTAGACACATCACTGTTCATGATCAGTATATGTCAAAACTCGGCAGCGCCCTTGGTACCAGTGTGAGCCATTATAACAGCGCTTACAGGGAGCTTAAAAAGGTAGATAAAGATGTGCTTAAAATAACAGGATCTTCTCCGGATGTTGAACCTCTTACTCTTGAAAAACCAGAAGAAGTTTGATAGTATTTTACTGCCAATATAGTATTATCGTTTATACGTTTATATGATTGCTATCATCGAAACGGGAGGAAAACAATACATTATCAAGAGCGGCGAAAAGCTGGATGTTGAAAAGCTGCCTCAAAAGGAAGGGGACAGTATAACATTTGATAAAGTGCTTCTGACTGCAACCGACAAGGAAGTGAAAATCGGCAGGCCCTATGTTGACGGCGCTTTGGTTACGGTAACGTTGATCGGGCACGGCAAAGGAAAAAAAATCCGCATCATGCGGTATCACTCAAAAACAAGGCACAGGAGAAGAAAAGGGCACCGCCAGCTTTATAGCCGCATTGAGGTGGCAAACATAAAATGATTATACGGAAAGCGTCCAGATAATGACGCTCCGTTTTTATTTCCTGTTTTTAAGAGCAAACTTAATTGTTTCAGGATCTGCATATTCTAATTCTGAACCCGTTGAGAGGCCTCTTCCAAGCCTTTGGAATTGAATTTCGTTTTTTTTGATAAACGGCTCCAAAACACGCTCAAGATACAACGCCGTTGCGTCTCCTTCAGGCGTTGCTGAAACGGCCACAATAATTTCTATGGGTTTTTTAAGATTTCTGTTATTCATGAGCGTTTCTATGCGTTCATACAGCCCTTTCACGCGTTTATGTACCAACCCTTCCTTTTTCTCATCTAAAATAAGCCCTCCAAGCAGATGATAGGCTCCTTGGAAATATCCTGATCGTTCGATATTTTCTAAATCCTGATCTTTTTCAATAACGAGAATAGGGTGTCCTGATTGGAGGTTTTTACAAGACGTACATATGTCAATATCTTGTGTTTTTTCTATGGCACGTCCGCACACATTACACCGCTGGACGCTTTTTTTAAGATCAGCAAGAACTGCGGCCAGACTATCAGTTGATTCTTTATCCCAATCAAGCAACGCATAGGCGAAACGCGCAGCTTGTCTTGGACCAATGCCCGGCAAACGGACAAGATATCCAATTAATTTTTGGATGTTCAGCGGAGTTGCCATACGAATTACATAGTAACCGGTTCTTCCACTGCTTGATCAACATCGGGCGGTTCTGCGATGTCTCCCATGTATTTTTCTACCGGGGAGAATTTGACTTTTTTTTCGTTAAAGTAAAGGTACACTCTTCCGGTGGGACCGTTTCGGTGTTTTTCAATCAGGATTTCTGCGATATTTTCTCTGGCTCCTTCACGTTTGGCTTTATCTTCCCGGTAAATAAATATTACAACATCGGCATCTTGTTCTATTGAACCGGATTCTCTTAAGTCTGAAAGGCGAGGGATAGGAGGATGTCGCTGTTCCACAAGCCGTGAAAGCTGTGAAATCGCAAGCACCGGCACATCAAGTTCTTTTGCGAGGGATTTTAAAGATCGGGAAAACTCGCTTACTTCCTGAACCCGATTTTCTGTTCTTTTTCTTCCTTCCATAAGCTGCAGATAATCCACAACGATGAGCCCCAAACCATGCTCTGCCTTTAGTCTTCTTGACATAGCACGTATTTCTAAAATGGTATTTGACGCCGCATCATCAATAAAAATAGGCGCTTTGGAAAGCTTCTCTAAAGCGTCTCGAATGCGGGTGAAATCGTCTGAATCTTCTCTTAGTCTTCCTGTTCTAAGGTTCCATAGATCAACATTTGATTCAGCGGCAATGAAACGATCTATAAGCTGCTGGACAGACATTTCCAAACTGAAGATTCCAACAGTAATGTTGTTATGCACCGCAACATTTCTGGCTATATCAAGCGCAAGTGCCGTTTTTCCTAAAGAAGGCCTGGCGGCGAGCACAATAAGATCAGACGGCTGAAGACCGGAAAGAATATTATCTAACTCCGGGAAGCCCGTTGGAACACCGCGTATTGCTCCTTTACCGCGGTGCAGAAAATCAATTCTCTCCCAAGCTTCGGTCAGCGCATCTTTCACTTTGATAAACCTTTGTTTCAACGAACTTTGCGAGATTTTAAATATCTTTTTTTCCGCATCGTCCAGCAACGCTTCTACATCTCCTTCCTCCTGATACCCCAGATTATTGATTTGATGTGAAGCCTCAATAAGATCTCTAAGTACTTTTTTCTTTTTCACAATATCTGCATAATGGTGGATATGTGAAGCAGTTGCCACGCTATTTACCAGAGACGTTAGATAACTTGCATCTCCGACATCTTTGAGCAGGTTTTGTTCTTTGAGGCGTCCGGAAACAGAAACAATATCAACGGGACTGTTCTTATTGAAGAGATCGAGCATTGCGCCATAGATGATGCCGTGATCTTTGCGGTAGAAATCTTCCGGACGCAACATATCAGCCACTCGTTCAATGATGTCAGCGGCAATCATAATTGAACCGAGAACAGCCATTTCCGCTTCCGCATTGTGCGGAGGCACTTTTATAAGCTCGGTCATGATTTTATGCTATCCGATCGCAACGGGTGTTTCAAGGGCGTTGGAGGAAAAGCATTTTATATCTTGTGGAAACGCTTGACGTTTTCAATCGTTATTGAACCAGCGCGGATATGGTATCCTTTTTTTGTGTCACGTAAGCTCCAGCCCATTTTTTCGATGACGCTGCGTATTTTGTCTGCTTCTTTCCATTGTTTCCGTTTTCTTAGTGATTCCCTTTCTTTTGCAAGTTCCCGTATCTTTTTTGGTATGCGGAGTGTTTTTTTGCTTTCTTTATATAGCGAAAGACCGAATACATGATCCGCCCAAAGCAGCAGATCTTTTGTGGCTTCATTGCGATGTATCAGTTTCCAAATATGCGCAAGCGCCTTGGGTGTGTGCAGATTGTTTTCAAGGCAGCTTTGGATTTTTTGCTTGTGAATGTGCTGGGCCTTTCCGGCCGGCGCCTCTTTTAGATATGCAATGAGCCCTAATCGCGCGGCTCGCGCCGCGTCCAACGCTTCCAAGTGAAACAATAATGGGCTTCTCCAGTGTACAGTCAGTGTTAAATATCTAAAATCAAGAGGACTATATCCATACGCAGTGAGATCTTTTAGCAGCACGGCGTTTCCTTTTGATTTTCCCATTCGGATTTTATTTTTTTCTTTCAGCATTAAAAGGTTTGGATGGAGCCAGTAACGAACAAATTGTTTTCCGGTGGCAGCTTCACTTTGTGCAATTTCGTTTGTATGATGAATCGGCACATGATCGATGCCGCCAATGTGTATATCAAAGCTGTCTCCGAGATATTTCATGCTCATAGCAGAACATTCAATATGCCAACCGGGAAAACCTGTTCCCCATGGCGATTTCCATTCCATTTGCCTTTTCCTGCCGCTTTCCAAGGATGGAGAAAATTTCCACAACGCAAAATCATTGATTGATTTTTTATCTTTTATACTTACTCGCGCTCCCGCTTTAACACCTTTCACATTCATTCCGGCAAGTATGCCATATTTTTTGAATGTCCTTGTATTAAAATAAATGCCATCGTTTGTCTTATACGTATATCCTTTTTGTTGAAGCTGTTTAATAAGTGTTATTTGTTCTTTAATATGCTCGCTTGCCCGCGGGAATGCGTCTGGCTGAAGGATATTTAATGCTTTTATATCTTTTTTAAATTCCTGTTCGTAGAATCTGGCGATTGTATGCGCAGATTTGTTTTTTTTGCGGGCTTCCTGCTCAATTTTGTCTTCCCCCGTGTCAGCGTCTGAAGTGAGATGTCCCACATCGGTTATGTTTATCACCTGTTTAACGCGATATTCCATTATAAGAAGCGTTCGTTTTACTAAATCCTGAAAAATATATGTCCGGAGGTTTCCTAAATGAGAATGTTGATATACGGTTGGGCCGCAAGTGTACATTCCCACTGTTCTTTTTTTTAGAGATTTGAACGCTTCTATTTTTTTTGTCAGGGTGTTATAGAAACGTAGCATGCTTACTAAACCCGCGAGCCGCGCGCGAGCGATTTATTCAATTAAGCGCCCGAGAACGGCCGCTCTAGTTTCTAAGTAAACTTTCTTCAAAGCCAGTGTCTCGATTTGAAATATCCAAACATAAACAGCACTCCAAATATCATAATTCCAAATATTATCCAGAAGTCATTCTGGTTTCCCGCAAACGGCAGCCATCTCGTGTTCATTCCAAAAATGCTTGCTATTAATGTCAACGGAAAAGTGATAAAAGCCATAATGGTGAGCCGACGCATGATTTCATTACTGCGTGATGATAGCAGCGATTCGTTGGTGTTGTTTAACGCTTCGAGGGTATCTTTGTGATTTTCAAGCGCGTCCCATACTCTTACATATTCACCGGTGATGTCGGAAAGGTAAGGACCCATGTGGTTTTCAAAAAATATTTTTCCTCTTTCCTTAAGTGAATTAAGCACCGTTTGTTGAGGTTTTAAAGCTTTTCTATAATCAAGCAGTTCATAACGCAGGCTTGAAATGGCTTCAACGATTTCTTCTGCGTTGTGTTTTTTTTGAAGCAACGCTTCTACCTTTTCGATTTCAACCGCAAATTTATCGAGTTCTTCAAGTACCATTGTGAACAGTTCAGAGATTATATAGTGAAGAATGTAGCCGCTATTTGAACCGAAATTTTGTTTACACAACGATTCGTTGCCTGTCAGTTTATTATAAAGCTTTTTTAAAACTGCCACCTCTCCGTAGTGGGTGGTTGTTAAATATGTCTTTCCGATAATAAAGTCGATTTCATGCGTTGAGGTATGACGTTCTCCCCGTTTGGCGCGAATAGGGAAATGTAAAACCAGAAACATTTGTTCGTCATACATCTCAATCCTCGGACGATATGTAGGAAGCAGCAGCTCTTCTGCAACAAGCGGATGAAGGTTGTGTATGCGCTTTAGAGCCGTTATATCCTTTTTGGATGGATTTTGAATATCAACCCACGTTAGCCCATTGCATGTAAGTTTTTGCATTGCCTCCATTATACTTTATAATAGATTTGATGAGAAGCAGGAATATCAGCGTTGTGCTGCTTGCGCTTCTGTTTATAGGAGCTTCTTTTATTTTGGGTGCATATGTGGGATACCAGCAGCGTCCGTATGTGGATTTGGTAAGAAATATTCTTAATATAAAGGAAACAGCCATCGCGGAGCCTGTGGAGGTTGATTTTGGGCCGTTTTGGAAAGCGTGGCACTTGATTGAAACAAAATATGTCGCCGGTGAAGAAATAGACCGCCAGGATCTTTTGTGGGGAGCGATTTCAGGTCTTTCGAGTGCCGTTGGCGATCCCTATACGGTATTTTTTCCTCCCGAAGAGAATGAATATTTTGAAAGCGAGGTAAAAGGTGTGTTTGGAGGAATAGGCGCTGAGATTGGAATTCGCAAGAACAATCTTGTTATTATTTCTCCCCTTGAGGATTCTCCTGCAAAGCGTGCGGGATTGAAAGCAGGAGATAGAGTATTGGAGATTGACGGTGAAAATACATCTGGCATGACATTGGATGAGGCCGTACGCCGCATACGCGGAGAAAAAGGAACGGTAGTTGTACTGACGGTTTTTGGAGAGGAAGAAGAAGAGCCGAAGGAAATAGGCATCACCAGAGATATCATTAACGTTCCGGTTCTAAAAACTGAGCACGATGAAGAAAAAAATATTTTTATCATCAAGCTTTTTAGTTTTTCAGCCCGATCGGGCCAGGAATTTAGAAACGCTATAAGGGAGTTTATTCTTTCCGGCGCTGATAAACTGATATTAGATTTGCGGAATAACCCCGGGGGATTTTTGGATTCAGCGATTGATATTGCGAGTTGGTTTCTGCCGAAAGGAGAGATTGTTGCGGTTGAGGAATTTCGAGACAGGGACCCGGTTGAATACCGAAGCAATGGATATGCTGTTGTACGAGGATTGAAAATGGTGGTGCTGGTAAATCAAGGATCAGCTTCTGCTTCAGAAATCGTTGCTGGAGCCCTGCAGGATCATGGAATTGCCACTATCATGGGAGAGAAAACATTTGGCAAGGGTTCGGTACAAGAGTTAAACAACATTACTCAAGATACGTCTCTTAAAATTACCATAGCGCGCTGGCTTACCCCCACCGGAAGATCAATTTCCAAAGAGGGGCTTGAACCGGATATCATTATTACAAAAGAAGAGACAGAAAATCCAGAAGATGATATTTTTATGATAAAAGCAAAGGAGTTTCTGTTACAATAGGTTATATGAAAGTTATTTTGTTGCAAGATGTTGCTAAAACTGGCAAACGCGGAGAAGTAAAGAATGTTTCTTCGGGGTTTGCGCGCAATTTTCTTATTCCTAAGAAGCTTGCGAAGCCAGCAACGCCCGCAAATATAAAGGCTTTGGAAAGAATGAAAAAAGATTTGAAGCAGCGGGCATCAAAGGAACAGAAAGCGACCGGCGAAATAGTGAAGAAACTTGAGGGATATATCGTGGAATTTTCCAGAAAGGCGGCTGAGAGCGGTGCATTATACGCAGCCATTGATGCCGCGGCGGTTGCTGAAAAACTAAGAGCAGAGGGTTTTTTAAATGTTGAAGAAAAACTTATTTTTCTTGAGAGTCCAATTAAAAAAATCGGAACATTTTCTGCTATGGCGAAGTTTGCCGACGGACTTGAAGCGACATTTACCATTAATGTGAAAAAAGCCCAATGAGTACGAAATATATTTTTGTTGTTGGAGGGGTCATGTCCGGTATAGGGAAAGGTGTCGCCACATCATCAATAGGTAAAATTCTTCAATCTCGTGGGTGGAAGGTTTCTGCGATGAAAATAGATCCTTATATTAATGTTGATGCCGGTACAATGAATCCCATAGAACATGGTGAAGTTTTTGTAACTGAAGACGGGCTGGAATGTGATCAAGATATCGGCAACTATGAGCGCTTTTTTGGGGTGCCAATGCATCGGGTTAATTATATGACCACTGGCGCTGTCTACCAGACTGTGATCAATAAGGAGCGTAATTTACAATACGGCGGCAAATGCGTTGAGGTGGTTCCTCACATACCGGAAGAAATCATTCGGCGTATCAAAACCGCAGCGCGTCATGACAAAGCTGATATTTTAATGGTGGAAATAGGCGGAACAGTGGGGGAATATCAAAATATGCTGTTTCTTGAGGCAGCTCGTATGATGCATCTTCGAACTCCCCATGATGTGCTTTTTGTTATGGTCAGTTATCTGCCGGTTCCAGAAAAAATTGGCGAGATGAAAACAAAACCGACACAGTATGCGGTGCGAACGCTTAATAGTGCCGGGATTCAGCCGGATCTTATTATTGCCCGCGGCGAAACCCCAATTGATAAGCCGCGGAAGCAGAAAATTTCAGTTTTTTGCAATCTTTCTGATCAAGACATTATTTCAGCTCCTGATATTACCACTATCTATGAAGTCCCTCTTAATTTTGAGAAAGATAAACTTGGGGACAGAATTCAGGACAAACTAAAACTTAAAAGGCGCAAAAAAGACCTCCATGACTGGGGAAAGCTCATTCGTTCTATAAAACGCAGCAGAAAACAGGTGCGCATTGGAATTGTTGGAAAGTACTTTGCAACCGGTAATTTTTCTCTTACAGATTCTTATATTTCAGTTCTCGAAGCTCTCAAACATGCATCATGGGCTGAAAGGCATATTCCGGAACTGGTGTGGCTGAATGCAGAATTGTATGAAAAAAACAGGAAGATACTCAAAAACCTGCAAGACTTCGACGGTATAGTTGTCCCCGGCGGCTTTGGTAAACGGGGATCAGAAGGGAAAATCAATGTAATTGAATATTGCCGCAAGGAACGGATCCCGATTTTAGGGCTTTGTTATGGAATGCAGCTTATGGTTGTTGAATTTGCAAGGCATATAGCAAAAATGAAGAACGCTCATTCAATAGAGTCTGACAGCAAAACTCCTTATCCGGTCATTGATGTTATGGCTGAACAAAAAAGCAATATTAAGGAGAAGCATTTGGGAGGGACCATGCGTCTTGGGAGTTATAGCTGTAAGGTTATAAAAGGAACAGTAGCTGAAAAAGCGTATCAAAAAACAATGGTGCAAGAGCGGCACCGCCACCGTTATGAGGTAAATAATAAACATATAGATCGGCTTCAACGCAAAGGCCTCGTTGTGTCAGGCATTAATCCAGAGCGGAAGCTAGTAGAAATAATAGAGATAACTGATCATCCTTTTTTTCTTGGAACGCAATTTCATCCAGAGTTTACGTCTTTGCCGCTTCAACCCCATCCGATCTTTTTGGCATTTCTCAAATCTATTATTAAGAAGCGGCGAAACGCATCTTGACGGGAATTTGCTTTTTTTTCTGCGTTATTGTATGATATGTTTTGCGTGTGTTTATTTATTTATCTTTTATAAATTTTTAGGAGTTACTATTATCACCACATGATATGAACGATCAGCAGACAGTAAAGACTGGAGACATCGTTGAGATATCTGTTGACGGCAAGTATACAGAGACCATCGAGATAGACAGTTATAAACTTCTATCGCATCTTTTAATGGGTAAGAAAGTCAACGATGAAGAAAAAATGGATTTAGGCCTTGGAGCTCCCAGAACCGTGAAAATTTTAAAGATCAGATCCAAAAAATAATAATAGTGATCGGTGAACGGATTTAAAAAACCGCTCAAGCTTTTAGGGCAAGAGCGGTTTTTGTTCGGCAAATCGGCAAGTCCGACCTCCCGAATCTTTTAATGGCTACAGCGTCTCCCGTCTAAGGAATCTGAATATTTTTGCCAGTTCCGGAAGCCAAGGTCGGTCAAAGTGCGCAAGGAGCGCGGGAAGCAGGATCAAATCTCCAAAAAGAGCATACAGCATTGTTACACTAAGGAGCCGGGAAAATGTGTGGTATGGAATCAGGTCTGCCATATTCATTGCGAGAAATCCGGCGACAACGGCGACGGTGCTGGTCACAATCGGGAATGCGAGCTCTTGGATGGTTTTTTTTACTGCTTGTTCAGGAAGAAAACCGCTCTTTCTGTGATGCGTATATTGTGCGAGAAAATGTCCCGTATCATCCACAACAAGACCAAGCGCAATGGCGCTGACGATGGAACTGCCAATATCAAGATCAATCTCAAATATTCCAAGCAGAGCCAAGCTTCCGAGCACCGGCAGGGCGTTTACGACAATGGCAAAAGCGGCGAGTTTTATAGACCGAGTCAGCACTACGAACGTGACAAACACCAGCATTATTCCGGTCGCAAGTGACCGCATATTTTCTTTGGCAATTTGAATGCCTGCACGGAAGAATTGTGCGACTCTGCCTGTAAGAACAGCGTCAATCCTGTTTTCTTGCGCGAAACTTTTTACAGCTCTATCAAATTTGCTGAAATCGTCCGAATTTCGAAAAGGCGTTTGGAGAAGCACTGTCAGGCTTGTTCGATCGTGGCTGATGTACGGTTCAATGTCGTCATCTTCAAATAACAGGAGGAACTGCGATACCCCCTCTTTCTTTTTCGGAAATTCTTCAGGCATATCCTCGTCGGCGCTGAAAGCCAGGCTCAATTGCCGCAATTGATCGTAGAAGTTTGAAGCCCTCAACCCCGGGATGAGTATTTTTTGTTTTTCAACAAATGCATGGACAGTATTCTGTACTTTTGGCTCAACAGCGATTTCTTGGTGGATATTATCAAACACCGTAAGCGGGATAACGTATGTTCCAAAAATTTCTTTTACCCGATCAAACTGTAAATGGACAGGATTGTTTTCCTTAAGGTAATCAATCGGTCCGTAGTTTACCTTGAGTTTTCCAATCCCCAATGCGCTAACGGCAGTCAAGATGGCAATCAGCACTATCGTTTGTCGGCCAGTAAGCATAAACAAATGCCGATTTCCGTCATTCGGTATCTTGTCTTCATCATCCTTTTTCCTAAACGCAAGCACAGGAAAGGTGAGTGTTATAGTGACAAAAAGACATGCCAGAATCCCAAATGTCCCCAGAAATCCGAATTGCCTGACAGCGGGAATGCCGCTTATTCCGGTGGTGCCAAAGCCGATCATAGTTGTAATCACAGCAAACGCAAACGGCCGTAGTGCAGATGCCGGAAGCCATCCAAAAAACATGTTTCCGCCGCGCTTCGCATAGCCGAACGCATGAATCGTAAATGCAGCCCCCAGAGGAATCAGCAGGTTGACCATAAGAACATTGACCGGATTTTGCGGGATGCCAACGATAACCATCAGCGCAAAAGTAAGCGCCGTTGTTGAAATTCCCGTAGCTCCTGCGAGGATGCCGACCAATACAGATCTTGTCTGTATCCAAACAACCGCCATCATGATAAACACCACGATCGGCAGTATCATTGAAGCGCGGTCTGTTGCGCGGGAAAGTTCAGCGCTGACATTCAGCTCGCCGCTTTGAAGCAAATCTCCGCCGTTACAGTCTGAAGAAACTCCATCACAAAACCCTCTGCGAAAGGCACTGCGGTGTTTTTCCAAAACAGCCTTTACTCCGTCACTTACTGTCAGCGCGTCAGTCTTTTTTTCAGCAACTATATATATCGCAACCGCTGTTGCTTCAGCGTTAATGAGCAGGTTTTTGTATGGGACATACGCAACAGCCAGCTCACAGCGCTTTTGAGCATCAGCGGAAACGTCTGGAAAATTCTTTACCTCAACGGTATTGCCTCTACCGGCAATATAGTTAGCGTTTGTAAGAGAGATGACCCTGTCAACGCCCGACAAACGCTCAAGATCGTCTGAAAGGAGCGTAAGACGCTTCCATCCTTCTTCTGTGCAAAGCGCATTTCCGGTCGCGACAACGATATTTCCAGCGTCGCTCGGAAATTCCTCAAGATATCTCTCGTAGTACCGCGCACTTACATCACCCCTCGGAAGAAGGGCAGTGTAGTCGTCATCGGTGGTGAGATGTTTGAGAAATGGTACACTGACCGTAAATACCAACGTGAAAAACGCAATGGCGCTTTTGCGGCCAAAGGCACGCATCATCCATTCCTTCATGTTCCTTCTCCTTTGTCAAAGAGAAACGTAAATCTATGTTGAAAGTACTACAAATATATCGTTTTGTCAATTAAATGAGTGGTATATAATTGTTATAAGAGCGTTTTTCAATAATAATAATAATAATAATAATAATAATAATAATAATAATAATAATAATATTAGTAGATGGCATTATTATCGTATAAATTTTTTAGAAATTTTCTTGCAGTCGTTGCTTTTTATCTAAGCTATATTCTTTTGCGTCCGTTTTTTAAAATTATTTTCTCTGTAAAAGTTACTTTTCCGGAAAATTTTAGGGAAAAAATACAATTTCCGGTCATTTTTGTTACAAATCACAAGACCCATTTTGACCCTTGGATTTTTGCGGCAATGATGCCTTTTGTCTATCTTCGCGGAATCGTGCCGATCCGCTATATGGCGACTACTCGGTTCAAACACTTTTTTATGAAATTTCTTTACAGGATTGGAGTTATTAAAACTATATATTTTATTTATAACGTGCTTACTATTACTGATAAAGAAACTATTGAAGAAAAACTGACGCCATACATTAAAGCTCTTCAAAGTAACCAGACGGTCATGCTTTTCCCGGAAGGGGGATTGTTCCGTCATGATGCGGTAGGAGAATTCAAAAGAGGTGCGGTATATCTTCATGCAATGAGCGGTATGCCAATTTTGCCGGCTTCTATTCGATTTTCCGGAAATGGCTTAAGAAAAAAATGCCATGTTCATTTTGGAAATCCCCTTATGATCCCTATTAATTTAAAAAGCGGGGGAGACGCCGTGCAAGCCGATGCATTAAAACATCTTCGGGAAATCATTGTTGGGTTGTATGAATATGCGGAATAAAAGCTTTTTGCAGTATATGATTTTTTAATAAAATCTATGGTAAAATAAGTGGTGTATGAGATTAGACTTGAAAAATGCTCAACACAACTTTTTGGAAAAAGTATTTTGAGGTTTATGATTTACTTAATGAACTGATACCGTACCGGGAGTTATTAGACAAGATTTGTGAAGAGTTGGATGTAAAAAATGGTGATTTGGTTTTGGATGCTGGTGCCGGAACAGGCAATCTTGGAGTTGAAATAGAAAAAAGAGACGGAAGAGTTGTTGGATTCGATTTGTCACCAGAAGGGTTGGGAATACATAAAAAGAAAACTCCATTTGCTGAACTGGTAATAGGAGATTTGTCTCGCCCACTACCTTTTGAGAATAATTATTTTGATAAAATTTGCTCAAATAATACGATTTATACAATTCCCAGAAAATACAGAGAAGATATATTTAGAGAATTTTACCGTGTACTAAAACCGAGAGGGAAGGTGGTTGTTTCTAATATTACCCTAGGATTTAACCCATTCAAGATATATTTAACCCATATAAAACAGAGTTTTAGAAAAATTGGCATAATGAACACCATGTTAAAGGTTATTAAATTGGCGATTCCAACTATTAAAATATTTTATTATAATCACCTAATTCAGAAAGAAGACAGAAGCGGACGTTATGATTTCTTTGAAGTTGATGAACAAAAGGATTTATTGAGAAAAACAGGTTTCACAAATATTTCTGAAAATAAAAGTGTCTATGTCGGACAAGCTGTTCTCAACACAGCAATTAAATAGTAAAAATCTAGTAGGTTAAAAAATATAAGAACCTTTTATGTGGAAACTAGTATTCTATACTAAAATATTGCTTCTCAAAATTTGGCTCTCATTTAAGGGCTATGAGTTATTTGTTCGTGACTATAACTCGACACCTTCGGAAGTGTTTATTTTTAGAAAAAAAATATACCAAGTAGAAAACTATTTTGGAGATAATATTAAAATTGAAGATGTATGGAAAGATAAATATGACGAGAAAAGTTTTCACGTTTATGTTAAAAATAAAAATTCAGTTATCGGCGCTTCTCGGCTAACATACATAGCGCCATTACCAATCACAGATGTGTTTAATGTTCACTCACTTAATAATAGTGTTGGTGAATTTTCTCGTTTGGTAATTGAAACGGATTTACGAGGCAACAGAAGGTTAATTCTTATAGCTTTGACTTACGGGATGCTAAAAGCTAGTAGAAAAATTGGTATTAGACAGTGGGTAGCATTTATGCCATTAAAATTTAAAAATTCCCTTGAAAGGCTCGGAGTGAAATTTTCTGAAATATCCCAACAAGCGTTGACAAATTATCATATCCAAAATCGTTCCATCTTATCTGGCTACTTTAAAAATGATATCAGACCGTATATCATAAAGACAAAATCTCTAAAAAGAGGTTTTGCGGGAATATTTAAGTAAATTTATATCTTAAAAACACTAGCTGGATGTTAAGTGTTGCCAACAATATTTTACTGACTGTTGTTTTCATCAACTTTATTCTTGGTTTCGCGGTTCTCAGAAGAAACTGGAAAAATCCCACTAACCTTGCTTATTTACTGCTTACGTTTTCCATAATATTATGGGCTATTTCTCTTTTCTTTTTTAGGGCAGCAAATAGCATTGATAATATTCTCATTATTGGGAAAATTGTCTACACAATCCCTCCATTCATTCCATTCTTTTTTCTTCTGTTTGTTTATTCACTAGTTGGATCAAAAATTTCTTTACTAAAACTAGCAGTCTTTCTCTTACTTCCAACCATACTTATTTCTGTTATTAGTCTGGAAACTTCGTTAGTAATAGCTGGCGCCGTGATAGAAAGAGGGATTAACCAGCTGCACTTTGGTTCTTTTTACTTTTTATATCTTTCTTATCTTACGCTTTATTTTTTAATAGGATTTATAACTTTATTCAAACGGTATCGTACTGAAAACAATCTGATTAAAAAAGCTCAATATAGACTTATACTCATTGGAGTAACTACTGCAATAGTGGTAGGGCTTTTTGCTAATGGATATTTCCTAACAACTTTTGCGTTTCAATATAACTGGGTTGGGCCAATAGGGACGGTATTTATGGTAACACTCTTCGCTTACGCTATTGTCCAATATCGTTTATTTAACATTAAAGTAATTTCTGTTCAGATATTTGGCGGAGCTTTAGCTGGCGTACTTTTAGTAAAGTTATTATCCTCTCAAGGTCCCAGCGATTTTACCTTTAATAGTATAATATTTATTGGAGCAGTTGTTATAACTATTCTTCTAATAAGAGGAGTACTCAAAGAAGTGGAAACAAGAGAAAAAATACAGGAACTGGCGGGGAAACTAGAAGCAGCAAATGCAGAACTTCGGCAACTGGATAAAGCAAAGTCAGAATTTATTGATATTGCTTCTCATCAATTGCGCACTCCGCTCTCTATTATGAAAGGGTACTTGTCAATGCTGAATGAAGGTACGTTTGGGAAGTTGTCTATAAAATTGAAAGATCCGTTAAATAAAATCTATATTTCAAACGAGCGCCTTATTACGCTTGTCGCGGATTTGCTTGATCTTTCGCGAATTGAGCGAAAAAAACTGCAATATTCATTTGAACATATGCAAGTTTCCAATGTTATTCACTCAATTGTGATAGATTTTAAACAAACAGCCAGACAAAAAGGTCTGGCACTGCATTGGAGAAAACCAAAAAAACTGCCGCTTGTCTATGCCGACCCGCAAAAGCTGCGTCAAGTGTTTTTAAATATTATTGACAATGCAGTAAAGTACACAAACAAGGGATCAATTGATATTTCATTAAAACAAGACGGTGATTTTATTGTTTTTTCCGCAAAAGACACCGGTATTGGGTTAACAGAGAAAGAAGCACAGCGGCTTTTTCAGAAATTCGTTCGGGGAGAAGAAATGAAACGGGCAAAAACACAGGGCATGGGGCTTGGGATGTATGTGGCAAAATTGATTATTCAGGATCACCGGGGAGCAATTTGGGCGGAATCTCCCGGAAAGGGAAAGGGGAGTATCTTTTTCGTAAGACTGCCAATAGCAAAATCCGAAAACAAAGAAGACGAAAATGAAAAACAAATGGAAGAATTTATTAAGAATATCTAAAAAAACAAAACATTCCATTATTCTTGGGAATATTGGGATATTTTTAAATATCCATATAGTTTAAAACCAATCTTGACGCAATAACGCATCAGTGATATTTTTTGTAGAAGCTTAGGCAGTTCATTGTCAATTGAATAACGGGGAAAAGGAGAAGTTCATGAACTTGCAACGACTGTTTGTAGTTATTGCCTTAACAACAGCGATATTTACATTTGGTATTGCTGCTGTGGAGATAAGTAGCGATCTGGACGGAGACGGTATCTTTGATGAAAGCGACAACTGTTTAACAATTTCCAATCTCAACCAAGAAGATATAGATGGAGATACAGTAGGCGACGTTTGTGATAATTGTCCTTTCACGTCTAATGCCGCACAGGAAGACAGCGCGGGAATTGGGAATAACAGCGGTCCGGACGAAGTAGGCAACGCATGTCAGTGCGGAGATGTTACTGACGACGGTGCCATGAACGTTCTTGATGTCGCCATTCTCCAACGTCATTTGGAAGGACTGCCTCCGGGTCTTACAGCACTGCAAAAATGCAGTACCATCGGTCACCCGGAGTGTGATTCCTTAGACGTCTTGGCTGCGCGAGAAGCTTTAGCGGGCCTCGCTCCAAACGTATCGCAGCTCTGTTCTGCAACAGTTACCCTTAGCCTTTGTGATCCCAATGAGATTGATGTTTCTCAAATTGACATGGCAATGGAAGGGGCATTGGATAAATTCCCAAACGCTTGGGAGAATTCATTGAGTCTGCTGGTTCTTATGGAAAGTGTAGAAATAAAACTCCGATGTTCTCTGGAAAGACCACCCGGAGAAACCAACGCTTCTCAACCGTCACTGGCGCAGGAGAGTCAAAATGGTTCTTCTGCCGATATCAAGTATTGCGGACGTACCGACAGTCGGCATATTCCCAAGTATCCAGAGTTTTATTTTCCCAAACCGGCAACATGCTTGAATGACGCATGCTTTGAACATGATCAATGCTATGGGAACAATTGCATCGGAGATCGGTGTATATTCAGCCCGCAGACAGCAGAGATTTGCGATGATCCGCTCTTTTCCATTTGTAATTCTTCCTGTTTGTACTTGCAGCCTTTTCGTTCTATAACCAGCCGAATAATTTGCGGGGTTGCAACAATCCTGCAGATAAAAGGTGTCGCGAAGTTAGGTTGTTACGATTCTCCATGTTCCGATCGAAATGCAATATGTTTGCCACCTGCCGGGAAATGCTTTCTTAAATGGGAAATACCCATTGCTTTAGGATATCCGCAATTCATTACCACTGATAGCAACGGCAATATCTATGTTGCGCAATCGCTTCGGATACAGAAATTTGATGCCGACGGAAATTTCCTTGATGCATGCGAATATCCGCTTGCCCATCACTCTAACCCGAGGGGCGTCGCCATTGACGCTGAAAGCAATGTCTATCTTTCATGGACGCTCGGCATTGATAAGCTTGATGCCGCATGCAATTTTATTTCCGCCTGTCAGGAAGGGCCAGTCGGCCTTTATTTTCCACAGGGACTTGCCATAGATAGATATGAGAATCTGTATGTGGCTGATACGGGTAACGACTTGGTGCAAAAGTTTGATATTGCATCAGGATGCGTATTTCTTGAAAAACGGGGAAACACAGGTGCTGGACAGGGGGAATTTCAATCTCCTGCAGATGTTGCCGTTGATTGGCTGGGGAATGTATTTGTTGCTGACTCCGGGAATAACCGTATTCAAAAGTTTGGTCCTGATGGAACGTTCTTGATGCAATGGGGCGAAACTGGAAACCAAGAAGGGCAGTTTGAAACGCTTCGCAGTGTGGCCCTGGATAAAGAAGGAAAAGTTTTTACAGCAGAAGGAGAGGCATTTTCCGCCGCAGTACAGCATAGAATCCAGGTGTTTCATTCGGACACGAGATTTCTTGAGCAATGGGGGAGTTTCTGCCGTCTTGATACGAGCGAAGGCTGTATAGATCCGGATGGATCGGGGCCTCTGAAACTTGGCGACGGACAGTTTAATCAAGTAAATGACTTGGCCATTGGAAATGATGGAAGCATCTATGCTGTTGATCTCTATAATCGCAGAATCCAGCGGTTCAGTTGTCCTTAATACAAACCGGCTTCAATTTGTAAATAAAAACCCGTTCCAGGTTTCCTGCTTGGAGCGGTTTTTTTTAACTACATCAGATTTTTTCTTTACCTGTGTCTTTTAATAATTTACGAAAATAGAGCCAAACCATACCAATGTAGCATAATAAGTTATACCAAAAAAAAATATGCCTACCAAGAATCCATGTGAGAAATGATACCATTCTTTCCGTAAAGCGAAATAAATCAGAATAGGCCCAATAATAGCTATAGGGATTTCCAAAACTGCCAATAACAGTGCAGCTGGCAATGAAGGTAAAAGAGGCAAATGAAAGGTTGGAATCAAAAACAGAGCAACACGATTAATGATGTCATTGATGGGCGCACGTGAAATGATTTCTGGCACAATATACCACAATAATAACCCTCCGAACAAAAACCCTGCCGTCCATTGAAGAAAGGGCAATACACGGTGTTGAGTTTCCATAATACAGATTATACACTACTTATTTCTACTGTTTCATCAATGTCAACCGTGTGTTTAAAAGGAAGCGCTGTCTATTACGCGTTTATTATTTCATATTCTTAAAAACATGAGATAAGCGGCTGGGTCGCAGTCTGCTCCAGGTGGCTTTTTATTCTGCAAACAGCTTTCTCTCTGTCTCTACTCATTGGAACATCGGCCTTTTTGCTGATATAATTTAGATATGGCGAAAGAAGCTATAAAAATGCCTTTGGTGAAAAGGAAAAACGACAGCGAAAAAGACCAACTGGTCATTCGCGGAGGTAAAAAACTGAAAGGCGAGATAGTCATCCGCGGCGCAAAAAACAGTATCCCCAAGTGTATGGTTGCCGCTCTTTTAACTAATGAGCAGTGTGTTTTGCATAATGTTCCTGATATTAAAGATGTAAGGATTGTGTCGGAAATGATACAGGCGATGGGCGGAGAGGTGGTGCAACTAGAAGAAGGGTCGCTGAAAATCATCACTAAAAATGTTCAACCAATCAATCCCAGGCAACTAAAACACATTGCCCGAAAAAGCCGCATTCCTATACTTTTTGCAGGGCCGTTACTTAGGCGTTTTGGAACTGCAATGATACCGGAACTGGGCGGCTGCAGCATCGGTCCAAGACCCGTTGATTATCATATGCATGCTCTTGAAAAACTGGGCGCTACAGTAAGTACAATACCGAGCGGTTACCATATTACTTCCAAAAAACTTACCGGGACAAAAATACGTCTCCCATATCCAAGCGTCGGCACAACAGAACAAGTGCTTTTAGCTGCCGTGAAAGCGGACGGCGTAACGGAGCTTTCAAACGCAGCCGTTGAGCCGGAAATTATTGATCTTATATCATTGTTGCAGAAAATGGGCGCGATTATTTCAGTTGATATTGACCGTGTGATTACAGTTATCGGCACGGGAGAACTTCGGGGATATGAACACTCGGCTTTGCCGGACAGATTAGAAGCCGCTTCGTGGGCGTGCGCGGCGCTTGTAACCGATGGAAAGATACATGTAAAAAATGCGCGTCAGCTTGATATGACCACTTTTTTAAATAAATACCAGCAAATCGGCGGAAGATTTGAAGTTGACGAATCAGGCATAACGTTTTGGAAAGGAGGAGCATTACATTCTATAGCGCTTGAAACAGACGTGCATCCGGGTTTTGTTACCGACTGGCAGCAGCCGTTTGTTGTTGTTTTAACACAAGCCCATGGAGCGTCAATCGTTCATGAAACGGTATATGAGGAACGTTTTGGTTTTGTTGAACCGCTCAATAACATGGGAGCTCAAATTCAGCTTTATAGAGAATGTTTAGGAGGAAATAAGAGATGCCGTTTCGGGCAAAGAAATCATTATCACAGCGCCGTTATTATGGGGCCAACGGCGCTCAAAGGAGCGGAAATAGTGGTGCCGGATTTACGGGCAGGCTTTTCGTATGTGATTGCCGCACTTGCTGCAGAAGGTGTTTCTGTAGTAAAAAATATTGATATTATTAACCGGGGATATGAAAACTTTATTGACAAACTCACAGCGCTTGGAGCAGCAATTGACGTCTAGTTTTCAGTTTATGGTGTGTAGTTTATAAGTACAAAGATAAAAACATGCCGGGATTATAGATCATATATCAGAAACTTTCCCGGTTATGATTGGTATGAATGTATAAATTGATATCGCATTATCTTTTTATGGGCAAGCAATTAAAAGTGGGTGATACGGTAACGCTTCATGGATGGATAAACGTGAGGCGTGATCATGGAAAAATCATCTTTATGGATCTAAGAAGCTCTTTTGGACTTCTGCAGTGTGTGTTTACGCCGAATGAAAAAGATGCGTATGATATCGCCAACGCCATAAGACCGGAATGGGTAGTAGAAATCACCGGCATTATTAAAGAACGTCCCGAAAATATGAAAAATCATGAACTTGAGTTTGGCGGCATTGAGCTTGAAGCAAAAAGAATAAAAATCATCAATGAAGCATTACCCCCCCCATTCAATATAGACGCAGCCGGCCATGATATAAGTGAAGATTTGCGCCTTATGTATCGGTATCTTGACCTTCGGCGTCCGCGCCTGCATGAAAATATCTTAAAACGTGATCGTGTGCTCACTTTTATGAGGAATTATTTGCACGATAGCGGTTTTATTGAGATTGAAACGCCAATACTTTCAAAATCAACCCCGGAAGGCGCCAGAGATTATGTCGTTCCTTATAGAAAAGATCCGGGAAGGTTTTACGCCCTTCCGCAAAGCCCCCAGCAATATAAGCAGCTGCTCATGGTTGCCGGATTTGAGAAATATTTTCAAATAGCCCGATGTATGCGCGATGAAGATACACGATTGGATCGCCAACCGGAGTTTACTCAGGTAGATATGGAAATGAGTTTTATAAGTCGGGACGACATCATGCAAACGGTGGAAAAAATGCTCACTGCTTTTATTAAGGATCTTTATCCTCAAAAGAGAATTATAGAAAGCCCGTGGCCGCATATACAATATGCGTCAGCGATGGAAAAGTATAAAACAGACAGACCGGATCTAAGAAAAGACGCAAGCGACCAACATGAATTGGCATTTGCGTGGATTGTTGATTTTCCTTTGTTTGAAAGCGAAAAGGAAAACGGCTACTATGCTCCGAGCCATCATATGTTTACAATGCCAAAGGAAGAAGATGTTCCGGCACTTGATACAAATCCGCATTCGGTGAAATCGTATCAGTTTGATTTAGTGCTTAACGGCAACGAAGTAGGAGGCGGCGGGATTCGTATCCATAATCGGGAATTGCAGGAAAAAATTTTTCAACTCATTGGTTTTACGGAAGAACAAAAAACTTCTTTTGGTCATATGCTCACTGCTTTTCAATACGGCGCGCCTCCTCACGGCGGGATTGCATTGGGATTTGATCGATTATTTATGGTCTTACAAAATGAACCAAATATAAGAGAAATCATGGCATTTCCAAAAACGGGAGAAGGGGAGGATCCAATGATGAATGCTCCGGCACAGATCAGCAAAGCCCAGTTGGAAGAATTGGGAATTATCGTAAAGAAAGAACGCAAGTAAAATAATCAATCCGCATGATCAAACGGTTTAGATATCGGAATTTGTTTGATGATTGTATCTTGGTTTGACGAGAATCCATGCAAGATATGAAACGAAATGAAGTTCATTTGCTTTTATTATAAAAACGGTGAGTTAACATATCATGTCTTATACCATTAAAGTTGCATCATTCGAAGGACCTTTAGAACTGCTTTTAAACCTTATAGAGGAACGAAAATTTTCAATAAATACTGTCGCGCTCGCTGAAGTGACACAAGGGTATTTTGAATATCTTACATATCTTGAGAAAGAGGTAAGGGAGGATAAAACAACATATGAACAGCTCAGTGCATTTCTTGTTGTTGCATCAACCCTTGTGTTGATCAAATCTAAATCGCTTCTGCCGGGATTTCAACTTTCTGGAGAAGAGGAAGAAGGCATTGCCGACCTTACTGCGCGTCTTGAAATTTATAAACAAATAAGGGACGTTGCTGGTCACATAGAGCAACGTCTCTATAAACGGACCCCTCTTTTTACAAGAGAACCATTCGAAGGCGTTCATGTACAGTTTCTGCCTCCGGATGTTTTCTCTGTTGATATGCTGCCGCAAATAATGAAAAATCTGCTCGTATCTATCCCATCTAAAGCATTGATGCCCAAAAAACAAATAAAAGAGGTGATATCCATTGAGAAAAAAATAAAAGAACTGGAAAACCGAATCAGGGAAGGATTGGTAAAATCCTTTTCAGAATTCGTTGGTCACTCTACCAAACGAACAGACATTATTGTAAGTTTCCTGGCGCTTTTGGAACTTATTCGACTTGGCATTATAGTAGTGGAACAGAGAAATCACTTTAGCGATATTATGCTTCGGAAGAGCGACTAAAAACATGGACGTCAAGAATAAAATAGAGTCAATACTTTTTATCTCCGGTGAACCAATAACGATGCCTGCTCTTGCAAAAGCCGTCGGCGTAAGCAAAAAGGAAATTGAGGAAGGTATTGAAGCATTGAAAGCTGAACTGCAAGGTCGCGGTGTTCGGTTATTAAGACACGAAAACAGCGTCGCGCTTGTTACGGCGCCGGAAAACGCTGACTTGGTAGGGATATTTCTTAAAGAAGAACTGAAAAGCAACCTTTCAAAGGCAGCAATAGAAACACTTACTGTTATTCTTTATAAGACGCCAGTGAGCCGTGCCGCGATTGACTATATTCGGGGTGTAAATTCAAGCTTCACTCTCCATACGCTTCTTATGCGAGGTTTAATAGAGCGCGCCCCAGATCCCAATGACGCAAGAATATTTCTCTATAAACCTTCAGCAGAATTTTTAAAATACTGCGGTCTGGCGTCGATTGATGAACTGCCTGAATATACATTACTAGCGGAGCTAAAAAACAAGGAACTTGCAGCGATGGAAAAAGAGGGACAAGAGCAAGAAAACGCAAAAACATAACTGACTATGAAACTATTTGGTTTATTAACGTTACTGGTCTCGGCTATAATCGGTTTTGGCCAAGTGGTCAACAAGGATCGTTTGAATGCTTCTATCGCCACTATACCTCTTATAAAAACAAATACTATTGAATTAGTTGATCAAAAGAACGCTTATAGCATGCCAAGTGAGGTGCAAGCGGAAAGTTTACTTCTTTACGATATCGCCGAAGATGAGATTCTTGTCCAGAAAAATACAAATACGTTTGTTCCTATAGCAAGTCTTTCTAAGCTGACAACAGCACTTTTGGCTGTTGAATATCTTCCTCTTGACAGTGTTACAACAATAAGCAGTGAAGCTGCCGAAAGGGACGGTTCTTCAGCATATCTCATCGCTGGGGAGCGCCTGTATATAAAAGATCTGCTTGCATTGATGCTTGTTGGTTCAGCAAATGACGCGGCAAAAGCTATAGCGGATGCTGTCGGTGAACATCTAGGCGGAAATACATTTGAGAAGCGTCAGCGTCTTTTTGTAACTCTTATGAATGATAAAAGCGCGGAACTCGGTATGCGGCATACGTTTTATCAAAACCCGACGGGATTGGATGTTAAAGCATATGCTCCAAGCAACTATTCTACGGCCAGCGATCTTGTATTATTGATCAAAGAAATATCGAAATATCCATTATTATGGGAGCTTTCAAGAAATAATGAGGCAACGGTGATTTCACTAGATCACATTGAACATAAAATCAGCAATACAAACATCATTTCTTCTGATATTCCTCACTATGTCGGAGGAAAAACGGGCACAACCGATCTCGCAGGGGAATCACTCATACTGCTCTTTGAACACCCCTTCGGTCACCCGTTAGCGCTCATGCTGCTTCACGCCCCGGCACACACTCGTTTTGAAGACGCGCTAAACTTCTTGCAGCACAATAACATTTTGTAATACTATAAAAATAATGGAAAACGGCGAAGTGGTGTTGAATGTCCTGAAAGTGTTCGGCCTCGGCATAATAGCATTTTTTTTGGGGGTGAGTATTACGCCAATACTGACAAGGCTGCTGCACAGTTATAAAGCATGGCCGGTCGTGAGCCGTACAAAAGCTATCACAGGAGAAACAGCTTCCGTTGTTGCGGCATTAAGGAAAGATGAACCGCTGGAAGTGCCTCGACTTGGAGGTATTTTAATTTGGGGAACTGTTTTCATGGTTACGATGGGATTTTGGCTGCTCTCCGAATTCATTCACTTGTCTCTTTTTACCAAACTCAATTTTCTTTCCAGAAATCAGACATGGCTGCCGCTTTTTACACTGGTGAGCGCGAGCATTGTGGGGCTTATTGATGATGTGCTTCATATTATGAACAGCGGCGGATACGTTGCCGGAGGACTTGCGCTTCGGAAAAGAGTTTTTCTGGTTGCCGTCCTCGGTCTTATTGGGGCGCTGTGGTTTTACAGCCGGCTTGAACAATCCTCAATAATATTTCCATTTCTCGGCGAAATTGAGCTTGGCATTTGGTATATTGTATTTTTTATTTTTGTGATGATTAGTACTTTTAGCGGAGGTATTATTGACGGCATTGGAGGACTTTCCGGAGGGGTGTTTGCGGCTATATTTTCCGCATATTTGGGGATTGCCTTTTTTCAGAACCAAATCGACCTTGCCGCCTTTCTCAGCGTTGTTGTTGGAGCTATTCTTGCATTTCTTTGGTTTAATATTCCTCCCTCAAAGTTTTACATGGGAGAAACAGGAATACTTGGTCTCACCACTACACTGACGGTTGTGGCCTTTCTTACTAAGGCAGTCATTGTGTTGCCGATTATTGCTCTCCCGCTGGTGCTTGCCAGCGGTTCTGCAATTATTCAAATCATCTCTAAACGGTATTTTGGCAGAAAGGTATTTCTTGCGGCTCCTCTGCATCATCACTTTGAAGCAAAAGGCTGGCCACAATCGCAGGTAACAATGCGATTGTGGGTTTTAAGCACCGTGTTTGCTATTATAGGAATGGTGATAGCGATTATTGGAAAATAGAATGTACGGATCAGTTATAAACTCGTCGTCAAAAGCTTTATGCTCGATTATCTTATAAAAAATGCAGTAGTTTTGGACGGAACAGGCAAGGATCGATATGCAGCTGACATTGGCATTGCTGGTGAACATATCAAAACAATAGGACATCTTGAGGATGTAAAAGCAGAAGAGGTAATAGACGCGACCAATATGTTTGTCATGCCCGGAATTATAGATGCGGTAAATCATTCTGATACTCATTGGACAATTTTGGAAGAGCCCTCCCAGGAGAGTTTACTTCGTCAAGGTATTACCACAATCATTGGAGGAAACTGCGGTTCTTCGCTTGCTCCAAGCATAGAGATTGCGGCGCTTGAATCAATACGAAAGTGGGCCGATATTTCACAGGCCAATATCAACTGGAAAACACTCGGTGAATTCCTTGACGAGCTGGAGCGTCACCCTTTAGGAGTAAACTTCTGCACGCTGGTCGGACACGGAACACTGAAGAGAAATGTGTTTGAAGATATGTCGCGTAAGCCGACGGAAGAAGATGTTGAAAAAATGAATCTGCTTTTAAACAATGCGCTCAATGAAGGAGCGTTTGGCATATCGTTTGGACTTGCATTCAGTCAGAATGTACCAGCACATCAATACGAAATCAATACGCTTGTGAGTGTTGTTGAAAAAAACAATGGTGTGGCGGCTTTTCATATGCGTGATGAAGGAAAAAACCTGCTTGCTTCTATTGGAGAAGTAATAGACATCACAAGAACCATTGGGGTATCAACAGAAATATCACATCTCAAAGCCATTGGGAGGAGCGCATGGGAACGTTTTCCGAATGCGCTTGAAATTCTTCGAAGCGCAAAAAAAGAAGGGCTGGATATCAATGCAAACGTTTTTCCATATGAACGAACCGGATCGCTGCTTTTTACGCTGCTTCCGGAATGGGCGAAAAAGGGGGAGCGGGAAAAAATCTTGGCAAGCTTTCGAAACCCGCAGGAAAGAGAAAAAATATTGGACGGCATTCGAGATCTTACATTGCATTTTGATCGTTTTACGATTGCCTCAACGCTCAGAAAATCCGGCCTTATAGGAAAAACCTTGGAAGAAGCGGCGGCAATACTTAACATGACTCCAGAGGAAACTATGGTGGAATTGTTGTTGATCAATGAGCTTACCATCACTATTTTTGGCCAAACACTGCAAGAATCAAATATTGAAACGCTGCTGAAAGAACCTTTTATCCATATATCTTCTGACGGGATCGGCAAATCAGGTGACAGCAGCTGGTATTCATTAAAAGAAAATCTTATTCATCCTCGTTCTTTTGGCACCGTTCCGAGAGTTCTTGGAAGATATGTGCGTGAAAAAAAAATTATATCTTGGGAGAAAGCTATAGAAAAAATGACCGGTGCGGTTGCTGACAAGTTCCACATAAAAAAGCGCGGGAAGATCATGAAAGGATACTCTGCAGACTTAGTGATTTTTGATCCGGATAAAATTATAGACAAAGCAACATACGAAAATCCATATCAATATCCTTACGGCATTGAGCGAGTGTTTATCAATGGAGTTACAGTTGTACAAAAAGGAATATATAGAGGAGCGCTTGAAGGAAAGGTTCTTCGCCGGTCATAAGAAAACAAAACGCATCCCCAAGGTCCTTGTTTTTGGATTGGGAAGACACGGCGGCGGACTTGGAACGCTGGATTTTTTTGTTTCTCTTGGATGGCGTGTAAGTATTTTGGAGCAAATGCCCCGCGTTGCTTTTTCCGATGTTATAAAAAAGTTTCGCGGAAAGCACATAAAATGGAATTTTAAAACTTATGGTAAAAGAAATCTTTCGGGTATTGATCTTGTTATTAAAAACCCAGCCGTTCCATTAGATCATTCCATCATCACTTTGGCAAAAAAAGCGGGCATACCAGTCACTAACGATGCTGATATCATGATGACACTGATACCTAAAGAGAGAATTATCGGCATAACCGGAACCAAAGGTAAAACAACAACTGCTGCGTTGACTGCTCATCTGCTGAAGTCTCTATATAAAACAACATTTGTTGGAATCCCCGGAATTCCTTTTTTTCATGTGTTGTCTGAAAAGAAAATGCCGCAGTGGATTGTTGCAGAATTTTCAAGTTTTGATCTTGATCTTGTAACACAAAGTCCGGGAGTTGCGCTGATCACTTCGTGTTTTCCGGACCATTTAAATCGCTACCGGGACTTCGCTTCTTATCGAAAATCCAAAGCGCATATTTTTCAATTTCAAGATGATTCAGGCGTTCTTTTCCTGCCGAAAGGAGATAGAAACAACAGCTTCTTTACCGGAAAAGCCCCGGCCCGTGTTGCATATTTTGATAAGGGTCGGTTCGCACATCACAAAACGACGCCTTGGAATATCCATCCAATAACTTTTGCCGGAGCTTTCGCCATTGCTTCATACCTTCGTATCCCAAAACGGATTTATGGAAAGCGCCTGAAAAGTTTTCATAAACCAGAAGGGAGGATGGAAGTTGTGATGAGGAAAAAAGGAATAGTATTTATCAACGACACAACCGCTACAAACCCTCGTGCCGCCGTCTTTTCAATAACGACTGTGTATAAAGAAAGAAAAAAGAAAAAGGGGGATCTTATTGTCATCGCCGGAGGAGAAGATAAGCGGTTCCCAGCTTCAGAGGTGCTCCGATTTGCTGATATACTGCGCCGTCATGCTAAGGCAGTCATTTTACTGCCCGGCAGTTTTACAAAGCGCTTATCACCCCACTTACGGAATCATAAAAACATTACCTATGCCTCATCAATGGCAAAAGCAGTTAAAGAAACATTGCGTTCTGCGAAACAGCATGATGCTGTTTTGTTGAGCCCCGGTGCAGCGAGCTTTAATCTTTTTACAGACGAGTTTGAACGAGGCAGGGTTTTTAAACATTTCGTCAATCAGGCGTCTATCCAGCGGTCGGATATATGAAATATGTAAAATGAAAAATATATAAAAACAGGTTTTAGTTTTAGACCGTATTTAGCAGCAGATATGTTATAATGAACATATGCAGCGCAGGAGGTCTAAACACGTCGATTATGTATTTGTTATTATTGGGGGATTCCTTCTTGTCGCAGGACTTTTTATCCTTACCTCGGCTTCTTTTGGCCTTGCTGAATTAAAATTCGACACCCCTTATTTTTACATAAGCCGTCAATTGACTGCCGTGGCTATCGGACTTGGCGCAATGTTCATTGCCTCCAAGATTCACTATCGCTTCTGGAGAAAGGCGGCTTTGCCGATTTTGATTTTTAGTGTTGGTTTGCTGCTTATTTTATTTATTCCGAAACTCGGTACGGATTATAATAAGGGGGCTGTTCGATGGTTAAGTATTGGCCCTATTTCCTTTCAGCCGGTTGAACTTGTAAAAATCGCTTTTATTATTTACATTGCGGCATGGCTTGATGCAAAAAAGAAAGAAATAAAAAGTTTTTCACACGGATTTATCCCATTTATTTTTATTGTTTCATTTGTTGGTTTGTTTCTCGTTCTACAGCCAAACATCAGTTCTTTTATTATTATAGCCGGCGCTTCCTTGATACTATATTTTATCGGCGGAGGCAAATCCGCACAGATTGCCGGCGCAGTGCTGCTTGGAGGATTATTGATTGTTGGTTTTATGTATGTTGTGGATTACAACTTCACCCGCTTATTGGTTTTCTTGCATCCAGAATCTGATCCGCTTGGAAGCGGGTATCAAATCAAACAGTCGCTTATCGCGATTGGCTCCGGTGGCATTCTTGGAAAAGGGTTTGGTCTTTCTGAATTGAAGTATAAGCATTTGCCAGAACCAGTAGGGGATTCTATATTTGCCGTTTTCTCTGAAGAACTTGGATTTACCGGCAATCTGACACTGATTATTCTATTTTTATTTTTTTTCTGGCGTGGTATGCTGATTGCAGTACGCGCTCCAGACAGGTTTGGACAATTACTGGCTGCCGGCATTATGCTGATCATTCTTTTGCAAGTTGTGGTAAACATTGGCTCTTTTACCGGTCTTCTGCCCATTACCGGAATACCTTTGCCATTTATAAGTTATGGACGCTCAGCAATGGTCGCATTACTTGGTAGCTTGGGCATACTTCTTAATATTTCCCGCTATGCGGTATGAAACGGTTGTGCAGACGTAACTGGAAAAGCGCCGTCTATTATTGAGGCATCTTTAGAAGATTATGAAAATTACATTGCTTGGCGGCGGGACAGGTGGTCATTTTTATCCGCTCATTGCAATAGCTCGTGAACTGAAAAATATAAAAAACGAAGAACACATTGTTCAGATGAATATTACACTTGCCGGTGATATATATCCGGGTGAAGAACTTTTACGAAGTGAGGAAATGTCGTTTAGAAGGGTCAGCGCAGGAAAATTCCGACGCTATTTTTCACTGCTCAACATGCTTGATATTTTTAAAACATTGTTGGGTATTTTTAAAGAATTTTGGCATTATACTACAGACCCTCCCGATATTATTTTTTCAAAAGGAGGTTATGCAAGCTTCCCTTCACTTGTTGCCGCGCGTCTTTATAAAATACCGGTGATTATTCATGAATCAGATGCCGTTCCCGGTATTGTAAACAAATGGACTGCGCGATTTGCCGAACGAGTTGCTATCGCATTTCCTGAAGCTGTTGAATATTTTCCAAAAGAAAAAACAGCCCTCGTCGGCAATCCAATAAGAAGGTCACTGCTCGGCGGCAGTATTGAAGAAGCGCTTGATATATTCAATCTTGAAGAGGGTATTCCGACAATCCTTATTCTTGGCGGTTCACAAGGCGCTGAAGCGTTAAATAACACTGTTCTTTCAGCTCTTGGAGATCTTCTGGTTTCTGTGCAGATAATCCACCAAGCGGGACCGAAACTTTATAAAGCGGTTGCTAATGAAGCAATGGTGATCCTTGACCGTCTTGATAAGAATATAAAAAACCGTTATCACGTATATCCGTTTCTTTATGAAGCAGAACTTCGTAATGCCGCTTATATCAGTGATGTCATTGTTTCAAGGGCGGGAGCCGGCGGAATATTTGAAATAGCTGCATGGGGTAAACCGTCTATTATCATACCGCTCCCGTCTTCAGCAGGAGATCATCAGCGGGAAAACGCATATAGTTATGCGCGCAGCGGCGCTTGCGAAATTCTTGAGCAAAATAATCTTACAACACACCTTTTCCAGAGCCATATTATGAAAATTGTTGATAATAAGGAAGTTGCAGAAAAAATGAAAAGAGGCGCCCAATCCTTCGCTAAGATTGATGCGGCAAAGCGGGTGGCCAAGGAGATTGTCCGTTTAGGCACGCACGAGTAAGCATCAAAAGCACAATAAAGCATCAACATGATGACCGAACCGAATTCCTTACATTTCGAGAATGTTCGCGTTCGTATTGCTCCCTCACCAAGCGGTTTTTTACATATCGGGACTGCGAGAACGGCGCTTTTTAATTGGTTGTTTGCGAAAAAACACAACGGAAGCTTCATTTTGCGTTTTGAAGATACCGACAGAGAACGATCAAAAAAAGAGTTTGAGTATAACATCAGAGAAGGGCTTGAGTGGCTCGGAATAACATGGGATGAAGAGTATCGGCAGTCGGAACGGCCTGCGGTTTATCAAACATACTTGGAAAAACTATTGAGTGGCGGCTGGATTTACCGTTGCCCGCACAGAATTGAACAAAGCAACACTCCCCACATCTGTCCTTTCAGGGATCAAGACGAGACGGAAGAAGGGATCTTTCGATTTAAAAACAACGAAAAAAAGACGATAACATTTAATGATATGGTGCGCGGAGCAGTTTCTTTCAACCCAAAAGACCTTGGAGATTTTTCAATTGCTGTGGATTTCTCAAGACCGTTATTTATTTTTGCCGGTGTTGTAGATGATAAAGAAATGCATATTTCTCACGTTATAAGAGGAGAGGATCATCTCTCAAACACACCAAAACAGATATTGGTGGGGCGGGCGCTTGGATTTCCTGAGCCGAAGTGGGCGCACATCCCGCTTATTCTTGAAAAAAACCGCTCCAAACTTTCAAAGCGCGATGGAGCGACGTCAATTCTTGACTATCGGGAAATGGGCTATTTGCCCAACGCGCTTTTGAATTTTATGGCGCTGATGGGATGGCATCCGCTGGATGATACAAAAGAAATAATCTCTCCAAAAGAATTGATAGCGGAATTCTCTGTAGAGCGCATCCAAAAAGGGGGAGCGGTTTTTAACATAGATAAACTAAATTGGATGAACAAGCAGTACATAAACAATTTAACGGATAAAGAAACAGCACAGTTGTTCATTCCTCATCTGATGAACGCCGGTCTCATAAAACCGGAGATTAAAAACATTCAGTTTCCTGCGGCATACGGCGGATACACGCCAACGGAAACATATGTCGCTAAAGATGGAAAATCTGTGCGGCTTGACTATATCATACAAATAGCTGCGCTGGAAAAGCCCAGAATTGAGAAACTTTCTGACATCACTGTATTTGGCGATTTCTTTTTTTGTAAACCGCAATATGATCTTGAGTTGCTTTCATGGAAAGGTGTACAACCGCTGGAAGATATCCGTAGAAAACTTGACATAACAATAAATTTATTGGATAAGCTTGAAAACAAAAATTTCACAAAAAATGAACTGGAAGGCGCTTTGATACCCATAGCCGAAAAGGAAGGGAAAGGAGAGCTATTATGGCCCTTAAGAGCCGCTTTATCGGGCAAAAAGGCCTCTCCGGGGCCGTTTGAGATTATGGAAATATTGGGCAAGGAAACGACCATAGAGCGTCTTAAAGAAGCTAAAAAACGTCTATTGGAACATGTTGAAAAGATATAAATTTGCTGTTCTTTTTGCGCTTTTACTATTTTTACCGATGTCATCGCTTCAGTCGTCAACTATTGATGAACTGAAAGACAAAATACAAGATCGAGAAAAGCAGATTTCAGATATTGAATCGGAAATCGCTTCCTATCAAAAGACGCTTGATGAGACAGAAAAAAAGGCGAGCACGCTGAATAATGAAATTATCATCCGCGACACAAGAATAAAAAAGATTAACGCTGATATCCGTCTTACCGAATCCAACATTAAAAAGGCTGAACTGGTCATTGAAACACTCATCCTTGAAATTTTAGATAAAGAACAAAAAATAACTGACAGGAAAGCTACGCTTGCCGAGCTAATAAGAACGATACACGAATTAGAAGGGGAGACATTAATTGAGATTTTTCTTGCAAATGAACAAATCTCTGATTTTTTCGGAGATGTTGAATATCTCCAAAACCTTGATTCGGCGATTCAAGCGAACCTGATGAATCTTAAGGATTTAAAAACGATTCTTGAGAATGAAAAAGAGTTGAATGAACGTGAGAAATCGAAATTAAGCACGCTAAGGAGCGACTTTTCGGCGAGAAAAACAATTGAAGAAAATATTAAAAAAGATAAAGCGGCATTGCTTAAAAAAACACAGCAGGAAGAAGCAAAATATCAACAGCTGCTGGATGAACGAGAAAAGGCGCGGGCAGAGATTATTGCGGAAATAAATGAAATTGAAGAACAATTGCGGTTGCTTATTGATCCTTCTCAATTACCGCCGAAAGGGACAAAGGTGCTGGCATGGCCGGTTGAAGACCCATTTATCACTCAAGGATACGGCTATACCGTGTTTGCTGTTAAACGATCAGACATCTATCAGGGAAAAGGACATAATGGAATTGATTTCCGAGCCAGCATTGGAACACCTATTCTTGCAGTTGCTGATGGCGTTGTTGTTGATACGGGAAATACTGATCTTACTTGTCTAGGCGGATCATATGGAAAATGGATTGTTATAAAACATAGTAACAACCTTGCAACCGTTTATGCGCACCTTTCTCTTATAAATGTTAAAAAAGGACAGGAAGTAAAAAAGGGAGAAAGCATCGCTTACAGCGGAGATTCCGGCTATACGTTAGGACCTCATCTTCATTTTACCGTCTATGCCGCAAATACGCTTCGTTTTGCGCCGTCTCCAAGCGGGAGATGCCGATATCAGCCCTATGGAGGCCCGATAGATCCATTAGATTACCTTCCGTCAATTTAATTGGAATTTATTTGAGCCGTGTAATATAATATAAGCGATATGATTCGTTTGCTGATAATATTTGTATTAGTTGTTGTTTTACTAAGTCTGCTTGGGGTAAATATTGTTTCATTGTTAAATAACAAAACCTTGCGTGACAATTTTAGTTTTATTTGGAACTGGACAAAACATATCTGGATTACATATCTTAAAGCGCCCGTTGCGCGTGCGGCAATTTTTATCTGGGAAGAGGGAATAAAGCCGGTTTTTCAGCTGCTCAAAGACCGCAATAATGCGAGTAACGAAGGGGATGCGCGCATAGGACGCACTATATCCATTACTTGAAGTTTTGAAGTTCAGTCTGCTTATAGGTCGCCAAAGGTATATTGTGCGACCTAGGCGATGAGGGGTTTCCTAGGATGCGCCACGATTCACGATCTCGCTGCGGCGAGGGTTCCGACACCTCCCTCCCCGCCTGTGGGTGAGTTTGTCGAGCAGTGAGAGAAGTTCCCTCGAGCCGCGCCCTGTAAAGGGTGGAGGGAGGACGCCGAGTTTGCGTTTTGGAGTCGGCGGTGCTCGCCGACTAGAAAAACTCGACGCCCTTCCACAAAGGAAAGGCCGGTACGCTGATAGCGTACCGGCCTTTTTTACTTCAGTCACAGTCAAGCGATGTGTCGGAAATAAAAAAAGCTTGTTGATACTGTGATCACAAGCTTTTTTTGGTATGGCTCCTCTTCTTTACCGCGCTATTACGCAGTACTCCCTTACGGCTCGTAAGGCCATATTGAAATGACGCTGGTCAAAATCATCCGGGAACCGCTGTTTCAGCTCCATACAAAGATCCTCTGTTTTCACTTCCCCAGCCACAAGTACGCGCTCTAGAAGTGCTGTTTTGTAGAATGTGATGGGATAGATACGCATCTGATGTGTGAGATCCCGATGATCTTCAAGCAGGCACTGATACTCATTCAGTTTTCTTTTTGCTCTGTTTATTCCCCTACTGCTCTTTGGAAGCAAATACGTCAAAATTCCCCCCATTCTCGCAAATGCGATTTTTGTTTCGGTGAAAGTTTAACACAATATCTGTTTTCTGTCAATCAAGGAACATACACAACACAAGAAAAAGCAGGAAGCAACAAAACGACACGACAATCGTCTCAAGCGTACTTTTCCTCCCCTGTTGGTCTGATAAAGAACATATAAGAAACTGATACCGTCGTCAACATTACAGTTTCTGTGAATAATTGATTAGCGGCTTATCTCTACGTTAAATAGAATATAAAAAGAAATGAGCTTGCTGAGCAGGTTTTTTTCTTTTTTCCAACACGGTACAATGTTTCTATGCGAACGAGTTATTCGGCGTTGGATACATACAAACAGTGCCCTAAAAAATATAAATTTCAGCAAATTGACAAAATAAAAATTCCAAAGACAAAGGAAGCCGTTTTTGGCACGCTCGTGCATGAATCGTTAAAATTCATGTTTTCCCGAGACCCTCTCTTCCCTACTCTTGAAGAAGTGCTGGCATCTTTTAGAGAAAAATTGGCCGAATCTCCAATAAAAAATGAGGATAAAGAACGATATGGGGAAGCCGGAATGGAAATGCTTAGAAAATTTTGGAAGAAAAATCCCCCATGGAACTTTAACGTGATAGACACTGAATCAAGGTTTGAAGTGACATTAGACGACAACACGAACAAAACCACACATGTGCTCGCGGGAATCATTGACCGCATTGACACGCCGTCTGAAAGCACTTATGAAGTAATTGATTATAAAACCTCAAGAAAACTCCCGTCTCAAAAATATGTTGATGAAGATTTACAGCTTTCTTTATATCACTTAGCCATCACAAAACGCTGGCCCCACACAGATCCGGACTATATTATTCTTTCTCTTTATTACCTGAAAGCCGGTGAAAAACTTTCCACTAAAAGGAGCGGCGGGGCATTAAAAACGACTGAAGAAAAAGTTCTGGAAAAGATTCATGCCATTGAAGAAAAAATAAAGAGTGACGATTTCCCGCCAAAACCTTCTGCTCTTTGCAATTGGTGCGGCTACAGACCTATTTGTCCCGCGTGGAAACATCTTTATCAAAAGAAAAAAGACGCAAGCCCGCAAGATATAGAAATAGAAAGGGTCATTGACGATTTTTTGGAGCTGAAACAAAAATCAGAGGAAGATAAAAAAAAGATTGCCGAACTTGCTGACAAAATAAATGTATATATGGATTTAGAAAAGGTTGAACGTTTATTTGGCAAAAAAAATATTATTTCACGCAGCATTCAGGAACGCACTGAATGGAGCATAGATGAAGTAAAAGAAATTCTCCAACCGCTTGGCCTATGGGAGGAAATTCTTAGCGCCGATATAAAAAAATTAAACGCGCTTTTTTCAAAACTCCCCGCACAAACCAGAAAAAAGCTTCAAGAAAAAGCCATAAAACTGAAGCGGTTTACCGCGCTTAAAGTTTTAAAAAAGAAAGTCTCGCCGCCTGACGAATAGTGCATACGCTGTTTTATTTACAAAGTTTAGACAATTCGTAACCGGCTTTTTCAGCCTCCGCAACGGATGCAAAATAAAGGCGATTTTCCTCTTTAATGCGGTTTGCCGCATTGCAGAATTTAGGATAATACTTCGTTCCGTTTTTGCTTACTATATAAAACATATCACTCCCCTGCTCTTCTATATGAGGAATCTTTATGCTAAAAGCGTTTTCTTCTATGCTGATGGGGTAAACACCGTCGTCTTTCAAAAGCAACTGTAATGCGCCAAAAATCAATACTGAAACCAGTACGCTTACGAACATGATGAATACTTCATCGCGTTTGAGCAAGCCCTTTACTTTTTCTATGATTTTTTGTATCATAGTTATATTATAGTATTATGAACGGGGCGGGCTTTTTGTAAAGAACCGGCCGCTCCAAATCGGTCTAAGCTGAATTTTTTTAAAATTATGGCACATACAAAATCCGGCGGATCAACAGCAAATGTCCGCGATTCTAAACCGAAATATCTTGGTGTGAAGCTTTATGACGGCCAGCCCGCAAAATCCGGTTCAATTATCGTGCGCCAGCGCGGAACAAAATTTATCCCCGGCAAAAACGTTCGTGTAGGAAAAGATCATACGCTTTACGCTGTAAAAGAAGGAAAAGTCCAATTCAGCAAAAAAAGAAAAACCAGATTTGATGGTTCGGTTTTAAACAAAAAGATTATACATATTATTTAATATCGTCCGATAAAATACCTGCGGCTGTTTTTATACTCCAAGTTCCTGTTTTTTGATAAATATTAAAAAAACCAGCTTTTGAGATTATCGCAAGCTGGTAAGTATGGGATCAGAAGCTTTATACAAAACAACAGTTCTCTTTCACTCGTCGATCTGGACGTTATATCTTCTGGCCATAACCAGTAAATATCTGTCTTCATCTCCGTGATAGCTGTCCTCAATCACCTGTATCGGATCCTTGTCGTCATTGAACATTTTCTCATAAATAACAGCAAAGATTTCTTTTCTTTTCTCTTCACTTAACAACTTTTTCATTATTTTTCGCCGATCTTGTTTGTCATGCACTTCTTCCCTCCTTGAATTTCCCATGAAGCACAATAATACACAAGAACTGCTTCTAGTGTTTTTATACTAGTAACCTTGATATATGTCAATAGTAATATGGTGACAGGAAACCATCTTACTTCTTATTAAACAGCATTATTGATGCTGTAAAGAGGCATATGGATGTCGCGAAATGGGTGATCATTTCATGAAAACACTGAAAAAAACATTGTATACTTCATGATAAACGCGCATCCCAATCTTTTAAAAATTTACTGCTTGACCACTCTTTATCTAAACCCACGCCGGTTACAATCCTGATGTTATGGATTTTACACGTATTCCACTCCGGAATTGTCTGTTCGTCCACCCTATCCCCTCCTTTTGTAAAAACATCCGGCCTGATCATTTCAAGGGCTTTACATATGGTCTGATCATTTTCTATCTCAAATGGGACAACAAAATCCACCCCTTTAACGGAGCTTACTACCAAACAGCGCGTGTGCAAATCCTGAAACGGTTTTCCTTTTTTTGCGGAAAGAAATGCGTCTCCATTAACCACCACGACCAGCGTATCGCCGTGCCGCTTGCTTTCCTGAAGATAGCTGATATGGCCCGGATGTATGGGATCAAATCCGCCGCTTGCAACAACAATTTTCCCCAAACGATCCCGTCGGAAATGTAAATCATCAATGCCAATGATTTCTCCTCCTAGAGACGGCATATCCCAACAATAGCTGCTTATGTATTCAATGGCAAGCCCGCGCTATCTGTATGAATGCGCTTCATACATGTTATTGAACATATGTCAGCCATTTTTTATATGCCTTCCTCTCCCCTTTTACAATTTCTTCAAAATATGTTTTTACTCTTAACGTAACCGGACCGATGTTACCGTTATTGATAATTTTTTTGTCTATTTTTCCAACCGGCGTCACCTCCGCAGCAGTGCCCGTAAGAAAACATTCGTCGGCTTTATAGCAATCCTTCAGGTGAAACTTTTTTTCTCTTGCGCGTATTTTTAAATCTTTTGCAATTTGTATAACGGCATTTCTTGTAATACCCGGCAAAATGTTGCCGAGGGGCGGAGTGCATAAGACGCCGTTTCGCACTATAAAAATGTTTTCTCCGGAACCTTCCGCCACAAAACCTTGTTGGGTAAGCAGCAATGCCTCATCATAACCGGCTTTTCTCGCTTCAAGGTGGGCTAAAACAGAATTGACATACGGTCCGCTTATTTTCGCGTTTGGGTTAAAAGACATCGGACTAAAACGCCTTATGTTTGCTGTTTTTATCTTTACTATCTGTTTCTTTAAATACTTTCCCCATGGAAGCACTATGACTGCCAGATGCACTTTTGTTTTTTTTAGGATGAACTCCAAGAGCGCTTTTACCATAGAACATAATGGGTCTTATGTAGCCGGTTTGCAGTTTTTGGGCTTTTACGGTATCAATAACAGCTTTTTTGATACTTGAAGCTATCCATCTTGGTTTCATCCCAAAGGAATGGGCAGAATATATAAGACGCTTTATATGTTCGTCCAGCCGAAACACCGCGCTTCCGCTTTTGGTTTTATAAAATCTGATTCCTTCAAATGCCGCCGTCCCGTAGTGTAACGAATGGCTAAGCAAACTGATTCTTGCTTTGCTTTCTGGTCTTAATGTTCCATCAATCCAGATCATAAATATGTATTGCAAATTTTATGCTAAACATTCTTTACGAACAGGTCGTCTTGCCCGCAAAAGGGGCTCCAAGCGCGGTATCGGCGCTGTCCACATCCCCATCGCCATCCCAGTCAGCATCAATACATTGAGGAAAAGCAGTCAAATCTGCACCCTCACATGTTGTACGAAAATCGTTTAACTCTTGAACAGTAATATTTCCATCATGATCATTATTCTTATCCATCATAAGGTTTTGGTGAGTAAACACCCAGTACGGCCGCAAGGGGTTTTCCAATACTCCCCGCAGTAAATATCCCCTGCCGTCTTTACAGGGTTTATACATGTAATAGTGTGTTTTAGCGCCAGCGCCTGATGGATCGGTCGGTAACTTGCTGATATATCCAGCATCAACCAACGGTTGCAAGTTGCTTGAAGAATACCAATAATCTCCGGGGGACGGGCCTGCGCTACTCCCCGGCCCTAAAGGACCAATGTCGCAATGGTCACCGACAGTAGATGATCGAAACCAGCCGAGGCTTGAGTCACAGTAATAATAGGGTTGGGTAAAGTTGCTGAAGGGGTAGTTATTTTGATCATTGTGATAAAATTCCAGTGCTTTTCGTATCTCTCTAAGATCTAAAATTCTTCTTGTGTCTCTTGCTTTTGACCGGAAACCGCTTACCGAAGGCGTAATAATGCTCGCCAACAAGGCAAGGATCGTTATAACAATTAACAATTCCAACAATGTAAATCCGTCCTCCTTTTTTTGCATTAAATAAAATGAAGAAACAGCAAACCTATCTCTTTCACGCTAAAACCGGCCATGACAAGATAAGACATTGCCGAATAAGATGGGTATCCATATTTTAAGTATATTCTTTACATAGCCCTTAAGCGAATGAAACCGCACTTCACATTGCTTATGAGAAGACAATATGTTGACGCACACAGGAATTGAGCCCGTGTTTCTGTTATCCGTCCATTACATTGAATCCTGTGACCCCTAGGGGAGTCGAACCCCTGTTTCATCCGTGAGAGGGATGCGTCCTAACCACTAGACGAAAGGGCCATACATTGAACGGATAAACGGATGCGCCATCAACATTTCTCACTTGGTGAAAATAAAAATGATTTTGTTTTAAGAGATTTTGAAAGAGGAGTAAACTACTACAGTATAAAATATACACGCTTTTCTCCCAGATTTCAAATTTGAACATTATTTACGAACATGTTGCCTTACCCGCAAAAGGGGCTCCAAGCGCGGTATCGGCAATGTCCACATCCCCATCACCGTCCCAGTCCGCATGAATGCATTCAGGGAAAGTGGATAAATTTGCCCCCTCACATGTTTTATAAGCAGTTAACTCTCCAGCAGTAATCGTTCCGTTATTATCCTTATCCATCATAAGGTTTTGGTGAGTAAACACCCAGTGCGGCCGTAAGGGATTTTCCAATACTCCCCGCAGTAAATATCCCCTGCCGTCTTTGCAGGGTTTATACATGTAATAGTGTGTTTTAGCGCCAGCGCCTGATGGATCGGTCGGTAACCTGCTGATATGTCCATTAACAACCAACGGTTGCAGGTTGCTCGTTGAATACCAATAATCGCCGGGGACTGGTTGGCCAGGATTAGACCCCGGCCCTAAAGGACCGATATAGCAATGATCAGAGGGAGAATTTGATTGAAACCAGCCAAGGCTTGAGTCACAGTAACCATTTGGTGCAGTAAAGTTGCTGAAGGGGTAGCCACCAACGTCCACATTGTAAATTTCCAAAGCACGCCGTATTTGCATAAGGTCTGTAATTCTTCTGGCATTGCGCCCTTCCTGAAACCTTTTCAGCGGATTTAACGTGACAAAGATCATCCCTGCGATAATGGCAGTAATTGAAATCACTATTAACACCTCAAGAAGCGTAAAGCCTTTTTTGCCGATAAAAAGGCGAAACCTATCAATGAATCTAAGCATGAATGTGTAGGTTCTTTTTTTTCCAATAAGACTCCTGACGCACAAGAAGCGTTTCTGCTTGTGTATGATCCGCCATAACCGCTTCAGTTATTTTTTCCATCCTCATCGCCTGTGAACCCTTAATGAGCACAATCGTCCCCCTGCTTATCAGTTCATGGAGTTTTTTCCCGGCCTCGTTGGAATTTGAAAATTCAAAAATCTTTTCTTTATCCATTCCCGCTGTAATTGCTCCTTCCGCTATAAACTTGGCGCGCGTTCCCACAACAAGCAATAAAGAACAAACAGTGCCCGCTTTTACGCCAATTGCGCGATGTTCCTGCACGGTGTATTTACCTATCTCCAACATATCCCCAAGCACCGCTATTTTTGCGTGAGTCGGCAGTTCCTCAAGCACTTCCAGAGCAGCTTTCATAGAAAGTGGCGAAGCATTATACGTGTCATCTAAAATGATGGAATGTTTCATACCCTCAATGAGTTTTAAACGTCCCGGAGACGCTTCATAATGGGAAAGCGCTTCTCCGATTTCAAGAAGATTTATGTTCCGTGAAATACCCGTAGCCGCCGCAGCCAGCGCGGCATAGACATGTTGTTTTCCTATAACTCCCGAGATGCGTATAGGCAAAACATTTCCTTTATAGATAAGTTTGAACGTGATTCCCAAAGGAATCAAATGCCCTTCCTCTTTTTTTAAAGTAACCGCATAATTTGAAGCCTGTACGTGAGCTTTTTCATCAAAACCATACGTTAAAACAATTGCCGGCGTCTTATCCGCCAGCCCACGCACCGCAGGATCATCAAAATTGAGAATGGCATACCCATACATATCAAGCGGCCGCAAAATCTTTGATTTTTCATCAATGACTTCCTGCGGGCTCTGAAAGTATTCAACATGCACCGGAACCTCCCCAATTGCTGTTATAACCGCAGTAGAAGGACGAATAATTTTAAGCAACATGTCAAGATTTCCGGGACGATCAATGCCCATCTCCAGCACAAATATTTCGGGATATGGTTTAAAAGAGAACGCTCTTATCAGTCCCGCAAAAATATTTATAAACCATCCCATCGGCGAGCGAAAAGGGCTTGGGAGGCCTAACATTGCCAAAGGGACTCCGATTTCACTATTATAGCTTTTTGGGCTTTTCGCGACTTTATAGCGGCTTTTTAATACCGTATAAATCGCCTCTTTCGCGGATGTTTTCCCCACACTTCCGGTCACACCGATAATTGAAGGCTTAAACCGAAAAAGCACTATTTTCATTTCAATGTGCAAGATCCACAAAATAATTTTCTTAAAGATTTTTATCATAATCTGTCAGGCGGAATTTCATAATATGAAAGCACGAATTGCATAAGTTCCCTGAAGGGCTCTGTGAGCGACTGGGAAGCATACCGTACGCCAACCGGCCTTTCAATATACATGTATATAAATACATGTGGATCAAAGGCGGGAGCAAAACCAACAAAAGAATGGATAAAATCTTCAGAATATCCTCTTGATTCCTTTAATGGAACTTGCGCCGTGCCTGTTTTCGCAGCAACAGAGTATCCGGGTATTGCCGCTTTACCGTCATACAGTTTTTCATCAACAATATCCACCATCATCCGCGTAACAGTACGGGCAGCTTCTTCTGAAATAACCCTTCTTTTTATTTCCATAGAAGAATGATGCGTCTTATCTTCAGGTGTTTGTATTTTCTCCACAACATACGGTTTTAGCAAATTTCCTCCATTGGCAACCGCAGAGAGAGCCATGGTGATTCCTATTGGGGATACACTAATCCCCTGCCCAAAGGAAGCCGTCGCGTACTCAATAGAACGGGGAGAATTGAGATTTTGGATATTGCCAGCAACTTCTCCCATAAGATCAATGCCCGTTTTTTCTCCAAGTCCAAACGCTCTGACATATTCTCTAAATGTTTCCTTTCCCAATGCTTGCGCGACAAATACAGCGCCGGTATTGAGCGAATTCAACAATACCTGCCTTATATCAATATACCCTCTGCCTTTCGCGTCAAAGTTTTTTATTATATAATCATCAATTTCTATTTTCCCTGCATCAAAATATGTCGTATCCGGCGTAATGACCCCCTTATCAATACCTGCGGCAATGGTGATTGGTTTAAAAACCGATCCCATCTCAAAAATATGCTGTGTAAGCGGATTTACAAAAACACCGACATTTTCCGTATCATAATACTCATTGGGGTTATATGTTGGGTAAGCTGCCATGGCGATAATCCTGCCGGTCGTGGGATTAAGGACAATGATGCCTCCTCTTTCCGATTCCCATTTTTGAAGTGTTTGTTCCAGGATATATTCAGCAGTGGTCTGTACGGCAATATCAATGGTCAATATTAAGTCTCCCCCGCCGCTTTTATAGGTAATGGGGTTTTTAAAAAACGAAGCAATGCCGCCGTTGTTGCGGCTCATATTGAGCGCTGAACCATTCATGCTTAGCAAACTGTCATAGTACTGTTCAACGCCATATCTTCCTTTCATGCCTTCTTCACCGGAACCCACAAAGCCGAGTACGTGCGCCGCGAGCGATTCTCCCGGATAATAGCGAAGATTTTCTGTAATAAATACAATGCCCTCCGGAGCGTCCTTTTCAACCAATGCTTTTGTTTCAGCGTTTACCCTCCGCAGAATAATCTCAAACGGATCATCCTTCAAGGCTTTTTTATAAAACACGTCTTTATCAATCTTAAAAAAATTACTGAGATGAGCATATACTCTATCGGGATCTTTTACTGCCCGGGCATTAATGGCAAGCACGTAGAAAGGCTTTTCAGTTGCCGCAAGAAAAAGAGCGTCTTTGCTTTGAAAATAAATTCGTCCCCGTTCTTTTAAGGGACTGTGTTGTTCCTGCTGTTGATTATGAGAAAGTGCCTTGTATTGCTCTTTGTGTAAAACCTGCAAGTATACAAGGCGGCCCAGAATGACGACGAACACCAGTAAGAAAATCCACTGAATGATGTTAATCCGTGCCGGTCTCATTTATATTTAAACCTTTTTAAAAGAAAAAAATAAGAAAAAAGCAGGTTCAATTTGAAGATTCGGAAAGAAAACCGAATCTATGCGTTCTTCTCACAAATACTGGTTTTGTTTCCTGCACAAGGTCTGTGTTTTTAAGATATATCGTGGTTTTTGTTGTTGATAATTCAATATATTCAGCTTCAGCGGCGGTTGACACCAACGATGTTTCATGTAAGACCGATTTTTTTTCTTTTAAGTCTAAAGCGATCACCATCCCTTGTTGTATTTGAAACAACCATAACATGATCAGCACAATAATGAGAATAATTCCCGTGAGCGTTTTCGCCGGTATGATGCGCTTTTTCATAGTCGTTCCCATACTCGAAGCAACGCCGAGCGCGCCCTTGCGTTTATCATGACCTCGCTCCTAGTTGGCCGTTTTGCATGCTTCGTAATTATTTTTCCAAAAGCATTTTTTTCGTACTCTTTAAATGTTTCTTTCACTATTCTATGTTCAAGCGAATGAAATGAAATGACTACTACTCTTCCTCCTTTACCAACGACATGACATGCGGCTTGAAGTCCTTGGCGAAGGTTTTCCAGTTCTTTGTTGACTTTTATTCGAAGCGCCTGAAATGTTTTGGTTGCAAAGTAAATTTTTTTTCTTTTATACCATTGAGGCACGGCTTCTTTGATAATATCCACCAGATCAAACGTGGTTTGAATATTTCCTTTTTTCCTCGCATGACAAATAGCTTTTGCGATCTGCGGGGCAAATTGTTCTTCCCCATATGTTTTCAAAATTGTTTTGATTGTCTGATAGTCTGAAGAATTTACAATATCCGCAGCCATCATATCAATGTCTTTTGAAAAACGCATATCAAGCGGCTCATTTTTCTTAAATGAAAACCCTCTTTGAGATCGCTCAACATGAAAAGAACTTAACCCTAAATCAAACAATATGCCCTTTATGGGTTGGATTCCATATTTCTTGATAATGCTTTTCATATGTATATAGTTATTGTTTTCGATAATTAAATTGTCGTTTTCCGGAATGAACGGGATAATGCTTTCATCTTGTTCAATACCCAATACTTTTCCATTTGGCTTTATTTTTTCTAAAATTATTCTTGCATGCCCGCCGCCGTCAATGGTCGCATCTATAAAATTTTCATTTGGTTTGGGGTCTAAAAAATAAATAACTTCTTTTTGCATTACCGGCGTATGAAGCTCGTCTTGCACAACACTCACATTCAACCACATCTACACTAATACAGGCCCTGTTGGCCAAGTTCTTCGGCAAGCTCATCGGCTCTTTTTTCTGAAGTGGAGTTATACTGATTCCATTTTTCCTCATCCCAGATCTCCGCTCTTGTATAAACACCGGTAATGACAACTTTTTTGTTAAGACTGGCATAATTTTTTAAATGTTCAGGAATAAGGATTCTTCCTAAACTGTCAATTTCAGATTCCCCTGCCCCGGAAAGCATTATTCGCACAAATTGACGAATCTTGGGTTGACCAATTGAAAGATGACTTAGTTTCTGTGCTATGGCTTGCCATTCTTCAATGGAATATATGAATAAACACTGATCAAGGCCTCTTGTGATGATTATTCTGTCTCCCAGTACTTTTCGCATTTTTGCCGGAATAGAAACTCTTCTTTTCTTATCAATACTGTGTTTGTATTCTCCAATAAGCATGTCCGTGTTTTTAGACCGATAATGAGCATTTCATTTCTGGGAAGGTGAAATTTGCCTCATATCTTGACTTATCCACTTTATCCACAGATTTATCCACAATTTACCACTTTATTAACATTGTAAACCACTTTTTAAACATTTGTAAAGTGTTTTTATATAAATAAAAAACGCCATAGAATAAGGAATTCTATGACGTTTATCCACATGGGTTCCTTTCCTGCCATAAAGGAACCAATATCTCGCTTTATGAGCAGTCAATATAAAAAGAAAACCCTTATGAGATGTATGGGTTGCATATCATAAGGGTTTGAGCGTTGGGAAAAGGATTACATCACGAATGTTATGCGTATCGGTTAAAAGCTGCACCAAACGGTCTACACCCAAGCCAAAACCAGCTGTCGGCGGCATGCCGTATTCAAGTGTTTCTATGTAATCTTCATCCATTCTGGAAACTTCTTCATCGCCCTCTTTAAACATCTGCTCTTGTTTTATAAGGCGGCTACGCTGTTCTATGGGATCGTTAATCTCGGCGTATGCATTGATCAGTTCTATGCCTCCTGCGATAAGCTGGAACCTCAACGCTGTTTCGGGAAATTGACCGGACATTTTCGCAAAGGGAGATATATCTATCGGATGGTTTGTGATAAATGTCGGCTCAATAAGATGCTTTCTTACGACTTTTTTAAAAATCTCATCTAATATCTTCCCTCTTGAATAGACTCGGTTCATCTCAACGCCAAACTGCTTTGAAACAAGAAGAAGTTCTTCAGTATTCATATGTTCAATGTTCGGCAGAAGGGCGTATCGTTTAATCGATTCAGAAAATGTCATCGTCCGAAACGGTTTTTTAAACGTAATAGTCTTGCCGTCAAACACAATGCTGTTTTTCTTTTTCACTTCTTTTACCGCCGCCATTATCATCTTTTCCATAAGAACTTTTAATGATTCATAGTGTTCAAATGCCATATAACCCTCCAGCATAGTAAATTCCGGCGAATGAAGAACATCAATTCCCTCATTGCGAAAGCATTTCCCTATTTCATACACACGGCGAAGATTTCCAACCATAAGCCGCTTTAAATACAGCTCCGGCGCAACACGAAGATATAAATCCATATCAAGGGCATGGTGATGAGTGGTGAACGGGCGCGCGAGGGCGCCTCCATAGAGAGGCTGAAGAATCGGCGTTTCGACTTCATAAAAGCCATTGCCATCTAAAAAATCTCTTAGCGATTTTATAATTTTTGTTCGCTCTAGAAACCTTTCACGGCTCTCTTTATTCATTAAAAGATCAAGGGCTCTTTTTCTAAACCGTTCTTCAACATTTTGAATTCCATGCCACTTTTCGGGGAGAGGCCTTACACTTTTTGCAAGCGGCCACCAATCAGTTACCAACAGCGTCTTCTCTTTTTTTTTAGTGGTAAATAATAAACCGCTCACACCTACAAAATCTCCGATATCAATGGAGTCGGTAAAAAGTTCATGTAATCGCTCACCCAAAGTATTCTTTTTTATATAACATTGAAGACGAACTTCGCTATCTTCAAGATCAAAAAAAACAGAACCGCCATGAGTTCGGATACTGCGAATTCTGCCGGCAATACTTAATTTTTTTTTCTGCTTTTTTAATTTCGTAAAATGGAAAAGAACCTCTCCAATATCATGAGTACGGTTTACATTAGCGGGATAAACCGAACCAAATACTTCTTTTAAGCGTGAAAGTTTCTCCAGCCTGATATTACGAATTTCTTCCAGAGACATAATAGAAACGATCAATCATCAACAGATGTCAACAATGGAATACTCAATGTTCCCTTTTGGAGTTCTCACAACAACGGTATCTTTTTTTATCTTGCCCAAGAACGCTTTTCCAAACGGCGATTCATTTGAAACCTTGCCGGTAGCGATATCGACTTCGTGCGTTCCGACAATTGTATAACGCTCAAGTCCCATCTTACTGCTTACAATAACAGTGCTGCCAACTCCAACTCTGTCTGCAGGGGGCGGTTTTTTTATAATCGTAGCGCGAGATAAAAAATCTTCCAGTTGCGCTATTTTTGCTTCATTAATGGTATGTTCCTCTTTTGCCTGATTATATTCAGCGTTTTCTGATAAATCCCCGAGACTTTTTGCAAACTTCAGCTTCTGCGCTATTTCCACGCGACGCTCGTTTTTTAGTTCTTCCAGCTCCTGCCGTAATGCTTCATACCCCTCTTTTGAAATATATTCTTCTTCTTCAGAGGCATATTCTTGTTGTTTTCGTTTCTTTTGTGCCATAGTAGTATTTAATTCGGACATTATACTTTATTGGAATTACAAGGTCAATTATACCATATATACTTCGTACACATCGCCTTTTTCATGGAAATTATGAATTCCCTTTATACACATCCAATTAATCTGTCAGTTCAGCAATTCCTCCGTGTTCCGAAATCCAGTTCAAAAGCTGCAACGCGACAAAGACGCTTCCGACCTGATTTTCACTTGGTCCTGCTTCTAAAAATACCACCATACCAAGTTTCGGCTCTTGGGAAGGCGCAAACCCCACGAGCCAGGAATGGGTACGATTTTTCTCTGCTGCCTGTGCTGTACCGGTTTTTACAGCAACAGGAATCTCTTGAGAGCCGAGAGCACTTGCCGTACCTTCAAGAGCCGCGAGTTTTAACCCTTCATGAACAATTTTTAGTTCATCTTTGTTTAAATGTAACAAAACGGGAGTGCCTGTCCATTCCTTTATGGCCGTCATATCATCATCTACTACCTTTTTTAGAAGATGCAGTGTTGGTAAATACTCACCGTTTGCTAATCCTCCAATAGCACGAGCGGCTTGAATGGGCGTAGCCAAAACATCTCCTTGACCAATACTAACGTGATACGTATCTCCAATTCGCCAAATTGGATCGCTCGGATGCAAAAACTGTTTCTCATCAGGTCCGGGCACAACGCTTGTTTTCTCTCCGGCAAGATCAATGCCGGTAACAGACCCGAAACCGAATCGGTACAGCCATTCGCGTATTTTCTTAATCCCCAACCCCTTCACATCACCAAATCCGCCGCCAATGGCGTAAAAATATACATTTGATGAAACAGCGAGCGCGCGCCGCATATCAACAAAACCGTGAGCGCGCCAATCTTTAAAAACAGTACTCCTGCCGGGATAATATGGATCAGGAATCGATATTGAGCCAGAACTAAAGATCTGTTTATTTGCAGTTATAATATTTTCAGTCAAAGCGGCAACAGCAATGTACGGTTTTATTGCGGATCCCGGCGGATAGTTTCCCGCAATGGCTCTGTTAAAAAAAGGATTGCTTGGGTTTTCGAGAAGCTTCTTGAATTCTTCTGAAGAAATTCCTCCCGAAAAAAGATTGACATTAAAGCTTGGGATACTTATAAGGGCAAACACCTCTCCGGAAACAACATCAAAGACAATCAAAGCGCCACCCTGAAATCCCCGTTCCGCAGCAGTTTTTGACAATGCTTCATATGCAAATTTTTGGAATTCTGCATCTAAAGTAAGCACAATACTTTTCCCGGGCACAGCATCACGAATAATCCCTTCAGATACCACAATGCCATCAGCATCAACTTCTTGGAGTTGTTCTCCGAGTTCTCCTCTGAGATATTCGTCGTAAAAATATTCAACACCATCCCGCCCAACTGCCGAAAAATTATAAAGCTCTAAATCTTTTTCCACGTCCTCTAATGCCGGAAGGCCAACAAACCCTATCACATGAGAAAACGCGACGTCATCGTGTATGGTCCGTTGTATTTCATTCTCATGCGACACCCATCGATTTTCAACTATAATACGGCCTTTTCTGTCATAGATAAGACCTCGCGGCGGAGAAAACACTGTTTTCTGGATGCTGTTTGACGCCGCCCTCTTTGCGTATGCCTCTCCTTGCAACAGAGTAAGCCACGATACACGAGTCAACAAAAAAACAAGCAAAAAAATGATAAAGGTAAAGAATAGAAAGAATGAAAACCTTGAAAACGGCTTTTCCAGTATTGAGGCGGGTTTGGCCTCATCAATTGAGCCGTGCAATGAAGCATCCACCAACACTTCATCAAAGGCAATGTGGAGATTTAACTTCCCGCGTTTATTCTTTCTTGTTGAAAATGGAAACACGGAAAAAGCTGTTGCTCAATAACAATAAAAGCAAGAAAAGCAGAAGGAGTAAAGTATATTCAATTGCCATAACGCCCCCTCTGACCGCGACCGTCAAAAAATTGCCGGGCAAGGGACCCAACACAAGGACCATCACTGCAATTGTTTTTACGAAAACATAACACCACACACCAAAAAGAAAAATGAAAACGTTATGCAAAACATATCTTTGCCCAATGATTGTACAAGCTTTATAGGCCGCCATAAGCCCAACAGTAATGCTTAGCACCTCGACACCAAACGGAAATGGTGAAAGTGTTTCTAAAAAAAACGCCGCAATAACCGTTAATATAATTACTATGCTCTTTTTCACACGCCCCGCCAGAATATAAATGACGATCGGCATTAAAGCAAACATAATGCTATTTTCCTATAAATACTTCCTTAATAATGTCTGCATTAATCGGACTTCTCACCAGTAATTCCAAAAACGGGGTTGTAACTTCATCTTTTATAGATACAACTTCACCGATAATGAAACTATCAGCTATATTGTTCACCACGATCTCGCCGATATCTACTGTAACGCCTCGAGGCACTTTTGTGATATAAAAACCAGCTCCCTTCCCTTCAAGTATCACCGGAACCCCCGGGCCGGCAAGGATGCCGTTCATTTCCGTAAAAGGAGCAAAAGCGAATTTCACTGTACTGGAATGACCGCTGGTGTCCTGTATGAAACCTAAAAGCGCGTTTTTATAAAAAACAATATTTCCGCTGGAGACGCCATCAGTATGTCCTTTGTTTAGAAGAGCTGTGTGAGCAAAGCTGTCAAGACGCTTGAACATCACAGAAGCTGGAATAACATCGTGTGTTATCTGTAGAGTGGATACTTCAGCATCAAGAGATTGATATTCGCTTATTCTAACTTCATCTCTCATACTTTTAATTTTTAAATAAGTGTTTTCTTTTTTAAGCTCAATAATCCCACTGCGCTTTCCAGCACCAAGCAGGGAAAATTGCTCAATAATCCCAGACCATACATATCCAGCGCCAACAAGAGGGGTGGAAAGAAACGTAAGCGCTAAGGAGCGCATAGGCGCAAGAATATTGATGATGAAACTGAAAAGAAGCGCCGCTATAAAAAAACCAAAAAAGATTCTGATATTTTTGGGCCGCCCCATATATCACACGTATTATGTAAACGAGACCTCTTCAGAAGTTTCGTCAATTAAGACATTTTTTAAATGGTCAATATCTTCCAAAACAATCCCTGTCCCTCTCACAACAGCTGTTACCGGATCATCAGCAACATGTACTGGAATTCTTGTTTCTCTCTCAAAAAGTATATCAAGTCCGCGCAGCTGCGATCCTCCTCCCACCAACACAATGCCCCTGTGTATGATATCGGCCACCAGCTCCGGCGGGGTAACTTCGATTGTTTCTTTGACTGATTTTACCAATGCATGCACTGAATTTTTAAGCGCTTCCCTGACATCCGCGTCCGTCACAAGCACTTCCCTTGGAAGGCCGGAAATGAGATCCCGTCCGCGCATTGTTGCCTCCAGTTCTTCACTCTGGGTAACCGCGGAACCAATGGCAATTTTCAGATCTTCAGCAGTTCGTTCTCCTATAACGATCTTAAATTCGTTTCTTGCAAAATCTATAATATCCGCATTCATTCGATCTCCGGCAACGCGGAGATTTTTTGAAGCAACAATGCCGCCAAGGGATATCACCGCTATATCACTCGTACCCCCCCCAATATCAACAATCATATTGCCAACAGGTTCCTGGACTTCAAGTCTCACGCCAATTGCTGCCGCCATGGGTTCGTCGATCAAAAACACTTGCCGAGCGCCAGCTGATTTTGCCGCATCAATAACTGCTTTGCGCTCTACTTCTGTAATGCCGGACGGCACGCCAATAACAACGCGCGGACGCGCCAGCCGCCGGACATAACTGCCATGCACTTTATGTATAAAATGCATAATCATTTCCTCCGTTATTTCAAAATCAGAAATCACACCTTCTATCAGTGGCCTGTGGGCGACGATGTGTGATGGAGTTCTGCCAACCATTCGTTTTGCATCAGACCCAACCGCAACGACTTTGCCGGTTTTTTGATTCACAGCAACCACAGAAGGCTCATTAATAACAATTCCACGACCAGCAACGTATACCAGTGTATTAGCGGTCCCGAGGTCAATGCCTATGTCGTTTGAAAAAATACTAAATAACGAATTAAACATATTGTTATTTTTTTAGTAAAACTTCAAACAGCTCCTGCTCGGACAACAACCGTATAGTATCTTCCGATCTTTTCTTTATCTCTACCTTCCCTGCTGTGGTCGTCCGCTCCGAAACAACGGCTCTTATAGGAATTCCAATCAAATCAGCGTCTGCAAATTTTTCACCCGCAGTACGATCAGAGCGATCATCATAAAGAATACTCACCCCCATATCAACAATCCTTTCATACAGTGTCTTGGAGAACTCTGCCGCTTTGCCTGCATCGGCAAGGGAAAGAAGATGCACTTGGAATGGAGCAATTTGCTGGGGCCATATAATACCCCGTTCATCATGATGCACCTCAACGACAGTTCCCATAATACGCGATGATCCAATACCATAACATCCCATCAGTATCTCGCCTTTTGCCCCGTCTTTTAACAAGACGGAAAGATCAAACGGTTTGGAATACTTCGTGTATAACTTAAATATATTTCCGACCTCCGTGCTCTTCCGGACCGCCCACTTTTTCCCTTCATGTTCAACGATAGATCCGACTTCCTTAGACCTTAGATGTTGCGGCATAAGCTCACCATTGAACGCCTCGCCGCTATCCGCAACAAAAATGACATCTTCCCCTGTGGGCACCACAACTTGAAATTCATCAGAATATTTTGAGAATGTGCCCCCAGAAGCCTTCACTCGCAATGTTTTCAGGCCAAGCCTTAAGAAAAGCCGCGTATAGACATCTGCTACCAGTTCATAGTATGTATGAAGCGACTCCTCGCTTATATGAAAGCTGTACAAGTCTTTCATGCGAAATTCTCTTCCCCTCAGCAACCCGGACTTTGCCCGAGGTTCATCCCGAAACTTTGTCTGAATCTGATATAACGCGAACGGGAAATCTTTATAAGAAAGGGGGGAGCGTTGAACAAGCGGAACAATAGATTCCTCGTGTGTTGGGGCAAGCGCGAATTCTTTATCAAAATGAGAAACCACTTTAAACAACGCATCAAACCCGTGAAATCGCCCCGTTTTCTCCCAATATTCCTTTGGATGCAGCGCGGGCATGAGCACTTCGTTGGCGCCGAGTTTGTTCATTTCCTCCCTTATAATGTTTTCAATATTTACAAGCGTTCTTAAGCCAAGCGGAAGATATTGATACGCTCCCGCCATCAGCTTATGAATAAATCCCGCGCGTGAAAGCAGTTTTGCATTTATTGAAATTTCATCTTTCGGATCCTCATGAAGCGTTTTGGCGAACAATTTCGACTGCAACATAGGCGTATGGTAGCACCGAAAATTGAAAAAATCAAAACCGCCCCTAGGCTAAATTAAAAAACGGTCTGCTTACAAAAAGCGTACAACATCCCAATAGGTCACAATCAGCAACAACCCAATCAGCACAATAAAGCCAATAGAGTGAATAATTCTGGGAATATGAGGCGCAAGCGGCGCCCCCCTTATTTTCTCTATAAGAATGAAAAACAACCTTCCCCCATCAAGCGCCGGAATAGGAAGGACATTTAAGACGGCCAGGTTGACAGAAAGCAACGCTACCAACTGAAATAGATACGAAAGCCCGAGACGCTCTGTATCTACAACGATTGTTGCTATTCCAACAGGGCCAGCAATCCCGCCATCAATGGGCGAACCACCAAACAACGACAGGAAAAATGTGCCCAGAAACCGAACAATAGCGCCCAAACTGACAAGCGTTGTCTTTAAGCCTAAAAACAACGCTTCATACCATGGCGCACTAACCAAACCGGTCTGCAGCATAGCAATACCAATAGCGCCTTCACCTTGAGGCGGATTTTCTCTGGGGACTATCAGAACATTTTCTATTTCTTTACCGCGTTTAATTACTACTGTTATTTCTTCCCCTTTATGCGCATCAATAAAATCCTGAACCTGCTTCATTGAATGTATGAAGACGCGCTGGTCTTTTGCTGAAAACGCATATATAACGTCACCAAACATAAGCCCATGTTCTGCGGCCGGCGAATGAGGAAACACTTCAACGACACGCACCACAATATCGCGAACACCTGCGGGTAAAGGGGTATCATCTTGAATAATAATCGGGCTTCCCAGCCAATGTACCAACGAAAATAGCATAAAGGCCGTAATAACGTTTGCAACGACTCCCGCCACGATAATGAATGAGCGTTTTCCGGCTGACTGCGCTGCAAAACTTCTTGGCCCTCCCGCTATGTCTTCCTCTCCTTCTAAACGAACAAATCCGCCAAGGGGGAGCAAATTAAGAGAATACAATGTCTCGCCTTTCTTGACGCCGAAAAGCCTCGGAGGAAACCCGAAGCCAAACTCCTCTACTTGCACACCGCTTTTCTTCGCAACGATAAAATGCCCAAACTCGTGGGTAAGAACAAGCAGAGAAAATACCACAAGGAAAAGAAAAACAGCAAACAACATAATTAATACTATCCTTCTATTTCTCTCATTTTTTGAGATTCGATATTGTTGATGGCATCGGAATATTCATCAATAATTTTTTGGAGCTCTTTATGAAGACGGAACTTTTCATCCTCCGAAATCTCTTTATTTCTTTCAGCGGTCTGGATAAGATTTTTTGCCTTATCTCTCTTTTGACGCACTTTGACACGAGCATCCTCAATTTTTTTTCCCAATACCTTCATAAATTCCTCCCTTCGCTCACTGGTAAGAGAAGGAAGTATGAGAAGAATTCTCCCCTCCTGCACCGCAGGCAACATACCGAGATTCGCTTCCTTCAAAGCATGTTGAATCGGATCAAGCAGCGCTTTATCCCAAGGCTGGATAAAAATTGTTTTAGGATCAGGCGTAGAAATGGAGGCAACATGCTTTAACTCTGAAACATTTTCATACGCCTTTACTTTTATATTTTCGACTAATGCAGGCGTTGCACGACCGGCGCGGAGAGATCCAATATCTTTGAGAAGATATTGTACAATATCTTCTAACTCCCCCTTTACATGGCTTAGCATATCTTGCATTGCAGAAATTCTTATAAATATTCACATGAAAACAAAAACTCCTCAAGCAAGAGTCCCGGATTCGTATTTGTATGCTCCATAATATATAACGCATGGCACGCCAGAGAAAGGCGCTTGCTGATTTGAAGAAATTCTCTGTCACCGAAACGATCAGTTGCAACATATTCATGCAGTTTTTTTTCAAACAACATAATAAGTTCTGTCAAAAGCGTGCCTGCTTTTTCCTTGTTTTCAGACAACTTCTTCAACTGCTCAAGTCTTTCATATGAAGGCAAAGAGAGGAAAGTGTTTGCTTGCTTAAGAGCCGGACTTTTTGATTGTCCATTGAATAGAAAAAATACTTGCAGGCGGGAACGCATGACTTGAGGAACTGAAGACAGGTTGGAGGATAATAAAATAAACAGTGTTCCTGCGGGCGGTTCTTCCAGTATTTTTAGCAGCGCTCCTGCCGCCTCGCGTGAAAGCCTATGGGCATCGGCCACATACACTATGTTCCACCCCGATGTACGCTTTAAAAAAATATGCTTTTTCATTGTTCTGACAGCCTCAACGCCGATGGTGCTTTTCCCGTTCTCGTTTTTGAGAAACTCCACGAAAAGTTCCGGGTTTTTACCGTATGTGCGGCACTCGTAGCATTTCCCGCAATAAGCAAGTTTACCGGCATCCTTTTTTCCTGAACAGATAAAGAACTGCATTATTGCTTGTGCGACGTGCTCTCGGTCAGCTTGAAGAGTTGAAATAAACAAGTACCCATGAGGAATGCTTGCGCTTAAAAGCTGTTTTGCTATGGTCTTTTTAAGGACTTGAGTGAGCATACTATCGCTTCAGCAGTATGCTCTTTTTATATGCTTCCAGATGCTCAAGCGCCGTACCACAACCTTTTGCAACACACAACAGCGGATCATTTGCAACAGACGCTGAAACGCCGGTTGAACGGTAGACAAGCTCTTCAATATTTCTAAGAAGTGAACCGCCGCCTGTCATAACAATGCTTTCTGATATAATATCAGCCGAAAGCTCCGGCGGCGTATTCTGCAAGGTGGTTTTAATAGAACGGATGATATCATCAAGACATCCCTGAATCGCTTTTACTACTTCGTTGGTTGAAATATCAGCACTTCGCGGGAGCCCAGTGAGAATATCCCTCCCCTTAATAGTACAGACCAACTCCTCTTTTACCGGTATTGCCGACCCAACGGCAATCTTTATTTCCTCTGCAGTGCGCTCGCCAATGGCAAGATTGAGATGTTCTTTAATATGATCGGCAATGGCCTGATCAATTTTATCACCAGCTACTTTTACAGAATTTGATGTTACAATTCCTCCAAGAGCAATGACGGCGGAATCGGTCGTGCCTCCTCCGATATCTACCACCATATACCCTCGCGGCTCGTGGATTGGAATGCCCGCCCCGATAGCTGCAAGAATCGGCTCTTTCACCACATACGCCGATTTTGCACCGGCTTTCATAGCTGCTTCCACAACCGCCCTTCTTTCGGTTGAGGTGACTCCGGCAGGAACGGATACCATGACATCGGGTTTAATAATGTTAAAGCGTCCCAGCGACTTAGATATAAAATAATTCAACATTGCTTCAGTTACCCGATAGTCCGCTATAACACCGTTTTTTAAAGGCCGATACGCAATAATGTTCTCTGGAGTGCGCCCGATCATGATTTTTGCCTCATTACCTACCGCAAGCACCTTCTTAGACCCCACAGAAACGGCAACGACCGATGGCTCATTAATACAGACTCCTTTTTGCGGCACAAACACGAGTGTATTTGCCGTTCCAAGATCAATGCCGAGTTTTCTGATAAATAACGCCATATTATCCACCTACCATAGCATAAATATATGAGTTTGTCTTGTGAAACAGGAATGTATCATTATAATATATATAAAATACTCTCATTGGCACTATGACGCGGACATATAGGAGAACGCTTTTTCTAATATCCAGCATCCTTTTTTTTATCGCAGCAATGATTATTGTGCTGTTTTCTCTTGGTTACCGTTTGTCAAAGGACGGAGGGATTGTAAAAACGGGAGGCCTTTTTATCGCATCAGTTCCGTCTACAGAAGTGCAAATTTTTGTAAACAATAAGTTTGTAAAAAAGACAGCCCTCATCTCACGAAGCATTTTCATGCAGAGTTTGACTCCCGCAACATACAATATAAGAATTGAACGGGAAGGATTTCATACTTGGGAAAAAAATATTGTTGTAGAACCAGAACGTGTTTCAGAAGTCCGTGCTCTTATGGTAAAAGATCCTGTTGATGGGAAAATACTGAGCCGCGGAAACTTTATTTCCATTGAAGCGGAAAGCGAGAAAATCCTTAAAGTCGTTACAGAAAAGAAAGAAACACGATTCTTTGATACTGAAAAAGAGGAATTTCTTTCAACAATCCCCGAAAAGAGCCAACCCGCTCCTGAAACCCTGCCGTCCACAGCGCAAGCCGTTTTGTTGCGGGAAAATCCTGATGGTTATGATATAGATGCTGAAAAAGAAAAAATCCTATGGTGGGACGGCAGAACTATTTTGGTTGAATGGTTAAATCCTCAAACACTTCCTTTTTACACAAAAGAGTCAACAATAAAAATTATTGACAGCAATCAACCGATCCGTGAAGCGGTATTTTACCCAAGGCGCGATGCGGTAATCGCTACCTATGAAAATGCAGTAATGATTATAGAACTTGATGGAAGAGGAGGGCATGTCATAACACCTGTATACAAAGGGAAAAAACCAAACATTGCGCTCCTAAACCCAAAAGAACGCATATTATATATTCTTGATGATGGGAACATTATTCGGGCAGAACTTCTCTAAAAAGTTTTATATACTTCGACTGGCAAGTGCTTTTGCAACTCTCCATACATCTCCTGCGCCAAGCGTTGCAATAACAACATCCCTGCTCCATGTGCGCTTTTTGAGTAATATTGCTGTTTGTTTTATTGAGGCTACAAAGCGAACATTACCTCCATTTGCACGGATCTTTCTGAACAAATCCATCCCTCCCACCTTCCCTTTTTTTTCTCTTGCTGATCCGTATACTTCCAGAATAATAATCTCATCTGCATCATAAAAAGAAGACGCAAAATCCTCCAAAAAAACCTCAGTGCGCGAGAAGGTATGAGGTTGAAACACCGCAATGATATAATGATGCGGATAACGCTCTCGAATCGCGCCTATCGCAGCTTGGATTTCCTTTGGATGGTGCGCATAATCATCAAGCACCACAGGCGAAGCATGGGCAGCGGTATAATATTCAAGTCTCCTTTTGGTGCCGCGAAACCGCCTGATAACGTCCCTTGAAACATCGTCTTCCACTCCCAACTGATGTGCCATATGATATGCCGCGGAGACGTTCATGAGATTATGAAACCCAAAAATATTTTCTAAAGGCAAGTCTATTTTGTTGAAAGTTGTTATGTTTCCTTTCAACACAAGCTCTCTGAAACCTTCTTTTTGTAAAATCTCTTCATGTATCACCACCTTTCCCCCTTCTTTTAAATTACCGAATAATTTTTTAAACGCTTCATTATAATCTCTGGGCGTTTTATAAAAATCTGGATGGTCATAATCAATATTAGTAATTAACAACGCATAAGGCCGCATCAAAAGCATCTTTGCTTGATATTCGTCTCCCTCAATAAGCATCCATTCGCTTTTCCCAAACCGCGCAGTACGCTTCCATTCGATAACTTCACTGCCAACAAGCACCGTCGGATCCCAACCGGCCTGTTCTAAAATCCTTCCAAGAGCCGCAGTGGTAGTGGTTTTGCCGTGAGTACCAGTTACCATAATCCCTTTTTTCTTGTTAAAAAGCTCCGCAAGCACCTCGGTATAAGAATATACCGGAATATCAAGTACGGCTGCCCGTTTCAGTTCAGGGTGTTTTTGAGTGTAAGCGGTTGAATAAATTACCTCATCAATGCCGCTTTTTATATTTTTTTCACTAAACGGCAAAACGGGAATTGCAAGGTCTTTTAATATTCGGTCCGTAAAAAACACCTCCTCTGTATCAGAACCCTGCACTGTATCACCGGCGCCCTTCAGCAAGGTTGCCAGTCCCGTCATGCCCACCCCTTTAATTCCAACCATATGTATGTTTTTGCCGGCCATGTCAAGAATTTTTATTCGATATGCACCTATAGTACTATAAAATCGTGTTTATCGTAACCGTATATCCGTTAAAACCAATATATCCGCTCAACAAGCAAGCGGCGCTTTCCTATTTCTCATCCTTACATCTGAAGCGCGGTGCACTCATTACAGTTCCCATAAAAAACAAGCTGGTCTTAGCAATAGTTGCCCACACCGATTCAATTAAACAAAAAAAGCTATTTTTAAAAACAAGCCCGTTTCAGGTAAAACGCATTCACTCAATAATATGTGATGCGCCGTTCTTTCATACAGATCTTATAACAATTTCAAAAAAGCTTTCGGAGTTCTATGTACAACAAGAAGGGGTTATTCTAAGACACTTTTTTCCTTCTTATATCCTCAAACACTGCAAACAACTGAGTCCATACGTGCAAAAAGAATTTTCACTTAGGAAAAGCACAACACCGACACTTGTTACCGGAAGTATCAATGTAAGACTTAAAGAATATCAAAACATTATCAATGATCACATACAAAAAAATAATATTGTATGGCTTGTAACGCCAACCATTGCTTTTGTAGAATACTTCTATAAACACTTAAAAACAAAAGCAGAAAAAGTAATTATGCTGCATGCTAAACTCCCAGTAAAAACGTTGATTGAAAATTGGGAAGCGGCGAGAAATAAAAAAGGCCTGCTTGTTATAGGGACGCCGGTGATACTCGGAACCCTGCATCATGCTGTTAGCGCCATTATTCTTGACAACGCATCATCGCCGCACATGCGTTATCCGCATATTCCTTATATAAACATACGGCATGTGTTTAGGAACATAACCGAAGAAAAAACCATCACATATGCAGAAGGGCTCATAACACCGCTTACCGATGACGTCTATGATATCAAACGAGGCGCTGTAAAACTTCAGGAAACCCGACACCCGCGTCAGAATGGGACAAGAATATTTATTGATATGCAAAAAGAACAACATAAAAAAGGCGCGTTTCCTATTCTATCTGAATCGCTGATGCATGAAATAAAAAAAAGCAATTCCAGAATGATATGCTTTTTAAATAGAAAAGGATACAGCCCCCTTATTCTGTGCAAAGACTGCGGATCCGCCCTCTACTGCCCCTCGTGCAAAGCTCCGATGACATTGCACAAAAAGGATAAAAAGCGATTTTTTATCTGTCATCACTGCGGCCATACCATGTCCGCTGAAACCCAATGCGCCGTATGCGACAGTTGGAATCTGACAGCGTACGGCATTGGAACGCAACGGCTTGAAGAAGAAATGAAAAAACTTGCTCCGGAAAAACATGTTTTTCGTTTTGATGCTGATACAATAAAAAACAATAAAGAAAGAAAAAAAATATTTGAGCAATTCCTTCAAACAAAGCATGGCATACTGATAGGAACAGAAATGGTTTTTGAAGAACCAGAGCTCTACTCTCCGTTTATTGCGATAATCAGCGTTGACCATATGCTGACACTGCCGGATTTCCGAATAAATGAACAGGTTTTACGAATACTAGAAACGTTAGCAGCAAAATGTGAGATATTGATGCTGCAGTCTTTTCTTACAGACCACCTTCTTATAAAATCGTTCTTAAAACATGAAAGCAAACGATACTTCATAAAGGAACTGCAAGAACGAAAAAAGGCATATCTTCCCCCTTATTCGCTTATGATAAAAGTAGTTCTTGAAAACAAAAATAAAGCACTGCTTATAAAACAAGCGCAGCAAGCGGAAATGCTGCTCAAACACATCAACGCCCACACACAATCAGTAAAAGCTTTCATACCAAAAAAAATGGACAGATGGAGGTGGCACATCTTCCTTCGCGTTTCCTTAGATCAATGGGTTAAAAACGAAGACCATCTAAAAAGGACGCTGGCAAACCTCGAAGGCAACTACAGTATTGTTGTTGACCCAGCTTCAACTCTATAGTAAAAAATGTCTAAAAAATCAATTGTAAAAATCGGGAATAAGACTTTAAGAGAAAAAGCCGAGAGAGTCTACTTAGATAAAATAACCTCTCCGGAAATCCAGCAAACCATCCAAACCATGTCGGACACATTAGCTGCAACATCCGATGGCATAGGGATTGCGGCCCCGCAAATCGGCGTACCTTTACAGATTTTTATAGCCTCGGAAGAAGCGCTTTTTGAAAGAAAAAAAGACGAAACCAAAAATATAAAGCATCATTGGAAACATTTTGTCTTTATAAACCCAAGGGTCGTTAAATTATCAAGAAAAAAAAAGGAAGATTATGAAGGATGTCTCAGTGTTCCGGGAAAATACGGTTTGGTCAAAAGAGCTGAAAAAATTACCATTCGCGCATATGACGAACACGGGATGGAACATACCAGAGGAGCGTCTGGGCTCTTTGCAAGACTTTTTCAGCATGAAATAGATCACCTGCAAGGCATACTATTTATTGATAAAGCCCAGAAAATAATAACCCTGCTGGATCATAAGAAAGAAAATCCTGTATGACAAAGCGCCGCATCGTATTTTTCGGTACCCCGAATTTTGCCGTAACCATATTAGAATTTCTCCAAAACACAGACATACGTCCGCTGCTTATTATCACAGCGCCGGATAAAGCGCGCGGAAGAGGTAAAAAAATTCTACCAACTCCGGTAAAAACATGGGCTCTAATACATAATATAGAAGTTGCCGCTCCCGAAGTTCTAAACGACCAACTGCTTACAAACAAACTCGTCAAGATAAAACCGGAACTTTTTATTGTTGCCGCCTATGGAAAAATCCTCAAAAAAAATTATCTCCAAATACCGTCCGAAGGGGTGCTTAATATACACCCTTCTCTTTTGCCAAAATACCGCGGTGCTGCTCCAATACAGGGAGCGCTGTTACATGGAGAAAAAGAAACAGGAGTTACGATTATACTGATGGACGAACAAATGGATCACGGACCCATACTTGCACAGGAAAAAATAAACATCCTTGAAGAAGATGACTCAGTCACTCTCTCCCACAAACTTGCTGGACTGGGAGGAAAGTTGCTTATAGAAACAATATCAAGTTGGTTTGAAAGAAAAATAACTCCTCTTCAACAAAATCATAAGGAAGCGACCTTTACAAAATCGATTGATAAATCAGAAGGAAAGATAGATTGGCAAAAAGAAGCCGAAGCAATTGTCCGTTATGTAAAGGCGTACAAATTATGGCCAATCTCGTGGTCTGTGCTAAATATCAACGGAAAGAAAATACGCATAAAGATTTTAAAAGCGAAGCTTGCCGACGATAACAGCAAGGGGATAAAAGCTGGAACGCTCATTAAAAAAAATGGCGACATGTATGTCGCCACAAAAGACGTCTTTTTGCGCTTAGACGAACTTCAGCCGGAAGGAAGAAAAGCAATGCCAGGAAGAGACTTTATGCGGGGGCTTCCACTTTCATCCGCTGATAAGCCGCTCGCTTTCGATACTTAACATATTCGTGTGCCAGGTCGTGTTCTCTCTTTTTCGTAATGGTGCCGTCAACAAACTGATTGATGAGACGAACCATTTCATTGGTCTTTCGCTTTCCGTGCCTTCCTTCCTGGAGCGTATTTTCAATAAACGCCGCGATTTCCAGAAAACCGTGAATAGAAAGATACACAATGGCTGGTGATTTACACCCACTGGAGTTATTGCCATTGTGTATGGCAATCTCCTGTATCGCCCTTTTTGCCCTGTAAAACTCGCTATACCATTGTTGGTCCTTCTCACCCATTCCGTTCTCCTTATTTTTTCAAGTAGCGTTTTTAAACTTACTTTATATAAAGCTATCACATACAGCAATGCAAGCTGAAAAACAACATCCCAGCAAAAACATATGACGCTGTGATTGCTGGCGCAGTCTTTATCATAAAGCTTTATTCAAAAGGATTTGTTTTAACTTCCCCAAAAGGATTTTTGTATCCTTCTTCAAAAGGATTCACCGCGGCACCGGAGAAAGGATTTGCGGCTTTAGTTGCTTCTTCTTTCGCTTTTTTGCTGCCTCCTGTCTGGCAATTTCTTTTCCCTCTTCAATACCCGCAGCCCTACCGGTTTTCTCTCCAGCGGAATTTCCATACCAGTATCCCGCACCGGCCCCCGCAATTAATGCAATAATCATCACGATTATTGCGGCAGTAGAAAAATTTTGGATCCGTTCATAAACAACATTACTTAAAACAGAAAGATTCGCTGACGATGAACACACATCAGCCGCCAACCGGCGAGAAATTCTGGTTTATTATATTCAATAATATCTCCCTTTATTATAAAAAAGACGAAAGGAAACAAAAAGAGTTATTCGCTATTAAAAGAGAAAAATATGCATTATATAACCCTCATGAAATGACGTTTTCCTTTCTGGATAACAGATCCCGGGCGTACTATGATATCCGGATCAAGGGCTGCTTTCCCGTCTATTTTAATGCCGCGCTGCTCAATAAGCCTTCGTGCTTCACTTTTACTGACGGCAAAGCCGATCCTGATCAGCGCATCAGTAATAGTATTGCCGCCAAGACGCGCTTCCTGTATTTTTTCTGGTATGTGCTTATCCCGAAAAACAGCTATAAACCAGCTTCGCGCTTCGGCAGCATGACGCTCACCCCAGAAGGTTTTAGTAATTTCATACGCAAGGTCTGTTTTTACGTCTCTTGGGCTTATTTTGTTTGATGCAAGGCCGCGCGCATACAGCTCTATTTCTTGCATTGACACTCTCGTGCAATGAATGAAGTACGGCAAAATGAGACTGTCCGGAATGCTCATCACTTTCCCAAACATAATATCAGGCTCATCGGTAATATTAATCGTATTTCCCCTGCTTTTACTCATCTTTTTGCCGTCCGTTCCGGAAATTAAATTCATCATGATAATATCCTGCGGCTCCTGGCCGAAATGTTGCTGCATTGCACGCCCTGCGAGCATGTTAAATCGCTGATCGGTAGCCCCAATTTCAACATCCGCTTTTACCTTTACCGAATCATATCCCTGAAGAAGAGGATATAATACCTCCCGAAGAGAGATACGGCTCCCCGATTTAATTCTCATTTTAATGTTTGTTCGCGCAATAAAATCAGAAAGAGAGAACAGATTTGCCTGCTGGGCTATTTCGCGAAACGTCATTTTTGCCAACCACTTAGAATTATAGAATATTTTAAGCCCTCGGGGGTGTAAAACCTTCTTTACCTGCTTCACATATGTTTTCATGTTGCTTTTTACTTGTTGTTTTGAAAGCATCGGGCGTTCTGATTCTTTATCGCTCGTGTCACCGATCTCGCCGGTAAAGTCTCCAATAATTAAGATGGCTTGATGACCGAGCTCTTGAAAATCTCGGAGCTTCAAAAGCAGCGCCGCATTGCCCAGATGCATATCAGGACTTGTTGGATCAACACCGAGCTTGACGTGAAGCTGTCTTTCTTCAAGAAGACGCTTTTCCAAGTGTGCCGCGTCAATAACTTCCACAACGCCGCGATGAAGCAACTCCTTTATTTTTTCTCCATAAGCCGCCATAGTTGTTATCATACGTATAATTATATAGAAAATCTTAAAATACAGGAATCACGAACACGAAATAAAACATTGCACAGATGATAAGAACAATATAACATTGATCACAGTATGGAAACGTTGATAAAAGCAGATATATTCTTTTTTATCGCAAGTGCCGCCATCATTGTCATTGCCGGCCTTCTGATCACTGTTCTTGTTTATTTCATTCGTATCATAAAGGATGTAAAACATATATCAAAGGAGGTTGCTGATGAAACGGATGCCATCACAAAGGATATCTCCCATTTAAGAACAAGCATACGAGCCAAAGGGGTTGTGCTGGCATCATTTTCAAAATTGCTTCATAATTTAAAGGGACACAAAAAACGTCGAACAAATATTAAACATAACAACGATTAAAACCCATGATAAAAAAGTCACGACATACAAAAAGGAACGTTACTTGGGGATTTGGGCTCGCAGCAACAGCCATAGGAACCTATTTTCTCTATGGAAAAGAGAAAATAAAAAACAGAAGAAAAGTGAAAGGTTGGATGTTGAAGGTAAAAGGAGAAGTGCTGGAAAAAATTGAACGATTCAAACAGGTTGATAAAGCGACTTATAATAAAGCAATAGATGACGTTGCGCGGCGCTATAGAAAACTACGAAATGTGAGCAATAAAGAGCTTGCTCTGTTAATAAAAGAGCTGAAACAACACTGGCATGAAGTGAAAAAAGCATCCGTACGGAAAAACACAAACACATCACGCAAATAAGTCAAACAATAAAAAAACTGCGGGAAAGAAATAATAAGGAAAGCGGTTATTATGTAACCGCCTTTTCTACATATGCAGCAAGTTTTAACGTGATATAGGCAGTCAATCCAAGTTGCATCGTGGGGGCGAGTCCTGTTTGGAAAAAAGGTATGATGGGCATCAAACTGTTATACATCCACCGATTTGTAAAAAGCGCATACCATTCAAGTCCGACGGCAAAAAGAATTCCCGCAACAATAATGAGCCATGGACGCTTTACGAAATAAGAAAACCGCATAAACGCAACTCCAAGTATGGTAATGAATACAGCATCAAATACAGCCGCCTGAAAAAGGATAAAATTGGTAATCGGCCCTCCCTTATAATGGACGTAGAGCACGGCATGGGCGTGTTCCCATACGTAATTTAAAGAGAATGCCAATAAAAAAAGCACAATAACTTTTTTATAAAAACCGAACGTCATATAAAAAATGACGGGCCCGCAGCGTTGGAATGTCCTGCGAGCCCGCATTACTTAACGAAAAACCTTTAAACTGTCTTTTCAAGCCATCCGTTCGCGCACCATAAATCTCTGTGACGGGAGGTGATACTGCAGTTAAACAAACTCAATTCCGAAGGCCCCGATTCTTCTTCATCCAAGACTAAAACCCTCAAGTCCCATGTCTTGCTGTACACATCCCCGACAATCCTAATAACCGATTTCTTACATTCCGGACCGCATAAACCCTTCAGCGCGTTTCTTTTCCTCACATGACAGTTGTAATGATGAAAAAACCGCTTCCACCGCTTCACTTCATCAGAATGTCTTACTTGTGTTTGGCCAAAATTCGGCCGGCGTTTGCAAACTTCCTTATTCTTTTTCTTTTCAATAGTGCTCACCAAGGAATACATTCTCCTTCCTACATAGTAGATAAAGTACGTTCTTCGTGCTTTTTTCATGTTATAATATGCCTCACACAAGTCAACCAGCTATAAAAAACACCGCTTCACTGTTTAAAACATAAAAACATGGAAAAGTCAATATTTGACAAAACAAATGCTGTCATATAACCTAAAAAAGGAGCACCAAGGTATTGCCCGGTTCCTTTCTACCCCCCCCCTTGGGGCAATATCTAAAATATAGGCCGGACTGCATGCCAGCAGTTCCGGCCTTTTTTTATATCTCGTAAAATACGTGATTGAACAGGGGGGATGTTTGTTCGTACTACTCATACCGCAATGCTTCTATGGAAAAGTGCTGACACAGAGTTGCGGCCTGCTCCGTAATGTCCTTGACCTTGTAACCCTTGGGGTACGTGTAGCGAGAGTTGACCTCCTCGTCGGCGAACTGATTCGAAACAGAAAGCTCACGGATGGCCGACACGATACGAGACTGAAACACGTCGCCGTTCTCGATGAGCTTCTGGAGAGACTATCCTTGTCGAGTGTGACCTCCGCGAGAGCTTTGTCTGCGGCGTCCTTGACAAACTTCCTGTACTGTTTCTGCTGGTCAGACATGATTGACTGTGTCGTCATCATTAACCTCCTGTGTTTTTGCTTGTCCGCTATATCCGCTAGCTAACGGGGAAAGCGGAGATTCTATCCCGTATCGTACGGGACAAACGACTTGCTCTAACATGAAGCGAGTATGCTGGACACCTGTTTCTCTAAGATGCCCACAATACCCGCTCCATTAAGCAAAATAAAACCTCTTTCTTACCATTTTCAAAAAACTATTTCAACCGGTTCTCTAAAACTATAGCAATATTTCACCACCTTGCAAGGATTTTACTCATACCGAAGCGCTTCTATAGGAGATTTCTTTGATGCTTTAACGGCCGGATACAAGCCGAACACAAGCCCAACAAATGTTGAAACGACAAGCCCCAAGATCGCCGCTGAAATGGGAAAAGTGAAGGACCACTGAAGATTTGAATAATAATAACCAAGCAAAAAAGAGGCGGCATAGGAAAAAAACGCTCCAACAACAATCCCTATCATACCGCCGACTCCTGTTAAAATCATGGCTTCCATAAGAAACTGCATCATAATATCTTTATTGGTGGCCCCAATGGCTTTGCGTAACCCTACTTCCCGTGTCCGTTCCGTTACCGATACAAGCATAATATTCATCACTCCTATACCGGCAACAACAAGCGCAATGGCAACTACCGACGAAAGAAAAATGGTGAGTGCTCCTATAATACTGCTTACCTGTTTTGTTATTCCCTCCTGTGTCACGACAAAGAAATCATCTTTGTCGGTATCGGTTATTCCGTGCATTGCCCGAAGCGTGACTTCTATGTCGTAAACGGTTTGCTTGACAGCGTCGGGACTGGCGGCCTTTACTACCACTTCGTTATAATAATCAATCCCCAGAAGATAGGTCTGGGCTGTTGTGTAAGGAATAATGACCAGTTCATCCATATTTACAAACGATACCTGTCCGCGCTTTGGCAGAACGCCAACGACCTTAAACTTACGGTCTTTTATTTTAATGTTTTGACCAATCGCTTCAGACTCTCCAAAAAGCTCTTCTTTTACCTTTGGTCCTATAAGGGCAACGCTTGACCGCTGACGAATATCGTTTTCATCAAAAATGGTGCCTTCCTCGGGATAAATGCCGTATAAATCAGTAAAAAACTCGGCAGACCATCCAAAAATGGTGGGGGCAAAAGTCTCATTCTTGTAAGAAACGCTTCCCGGAACAATAACAACCGGAGCAATATTAACGATTCCCGGGACATTGTTTTTCCTTTGCAAGGCCTCGACATCGCGGATTTTTAAGGAATCGGCAAATATTGTTTCTGCTATTTCAGCCGGCCCTTTGGGTTCTTGTCCCGGCCGGATAACGATCATCTCTGCCCCAAGGGCGCCGAGTTCATTTAATATCAAGGCCTCTGCACCGCGTCCGATAGACATCATAAGAATGATGGACGTAATGCCAATGACGATTCCAAGTATGGTAAGAGCCGAGCGGCTTTTCTGTGCGCCTACGCCCCTGATTGCGGTTTTAAAGCCGTGTTTGATATTCATTATTGATAAAATGCGGTTATTGTATCATTCTTTGCCTGCATGATTTCTCTTCCTTGTTTTTTCATCGCTTACAATCTCGCCGTCACGAAGCTTAATAACCCGCTTCGCAATACTCGCAAGATAACTTTCATGTGTAATGAGCACGACTGTCCGGCCTTCATCATTCAGCTGTTCTAATATATTCATAATCACTCCTCCTGATTTGGAATCTAAATTTCCTGTTGGTTCATCTGCAAAAACAATCTGTGGATTATTCACCAACGCACGGGCAATAGCGACGCGCTGTTTTTCGCCCCCCGACAGTTGTGACGGCTCGTGGCGGATTCTGTGCGATATCCCGACTGCCCCAATTGCTTTTTTGGCGAGCTCATCCCACTTAGATGCAGGCACGTTTGAATATAGAAGCGGTAATTTTACATTTTCCAAGACAGTTGTCCTTGAGAGTAAATTATAAGCCTGAAAAACAAAACCCATTTTTTGATTCCGTACTTGAGCGAGTTCCACGTCAGAATAATCATCAATAGTTTTATTGTAAAAACGGTATAATCCGCTTGAAGGCCTGTCTAAATATCCTAAGATATGAAGCAGTGTGGACTTGCCTGAACCGGAAGGCCCCATAATAGCAATAAATTCTCCCTCATCAACGGAAAAACTTATATTCTTCAATGCTACTGTGGGAATTTTATCTGCTCCGTATATCTTACCAACGCGTTGTAACTCAATAATGATCATCAATGACGTTGTTGCTATTCGGGAAAGAACGTAATCACACGGTCCCCTTCTTGAAGGCCCTCAATGATTTCAATTTCACCAAACAATCCCCTAATACCCGTTTTTACCTCCTGCTCTGTAATCGCTCCATCCGCTCCAAGAATCCTTACAAACTTTTTATTGTCTTTCCTTATCAGAGATCGTCCGGGAACGTGTATAACACGTTCACTTTCAGCGATCTTAATATCAAGATTTGCCGTCATTCCGGGCTTCACAAGGTTTCTGTCATCATCAAACAACAATTTGACCTTATATGTTGAAACTCCCTCAATAACCGTTTCAGCCGGATCAATTTTAACAACACGTGCCATAAAAAGATCATCATCTCCATATGCGTCAAGTGTCACGCGAGCGGTTTGTCCCACTTCTATATAGGAAACATCTGCCTCCGGCACATTGGCTTCAATCTCAAACTCGGTATCTGATATAAGAGAGATCATCGGATCATTCGCTGAAACAATCTCTCCTCTTTTTGCATCCTGCTTTGCTATGATGCCGCCTATGGGGGCGCGAAGAACGGTTTTTGCAATCTGTACATTATATTGCTGTACATCAGCTAATGCCCGCTCTAACTCTGCCTCCTGAGCAGTTATCTTCTCTGGTGTTGTGCCGGCGCTTTTTAAAACCAACTCGCTTCTAGCAAGTGCCAATGCCGACTCAGCGCTGCGCAATTCCTCATCGGCCTGTAAAATATTGGATATTGCGGCATTGACATTAGATCTGGCGGTTGAGACGCCAGATTTCCAGCCGTCAAAGATAGTTTGAGTAACATCTGTTGGTTTCGGCGCGTCATTGATGGCAAACGCCACTTTCGCAAGATATGATTTTATCTTATCAAGGTTCATCTGTGCGGCGTTTGTGTAGGAAGACAAATCACTTACTACTGTAAAATCCGCGACAGAAGCCTCCCATAAGGTGAGCAATGTTTCAATGACAACTCTTTCAGTCTCAAGATCAGATTCTATCTTGCTGTTTACAGTAAAATGGAGATCCGGAGACGTTGTTCGGGAGTTGCTGAAAAATTGATCTATTTTATTTCTGATGGCATCGTCAGATTTCGTATAAGCGTCTTTTACTTTATCAACCAGGTTCTTTTTAGCGTCTTCCAGAGTCGCTTCTGCGTTTGCCACCTTCACCTTTTGTACGTCTATTTCTTCAATGCGCGTTCCTTGTTTCAGCTCATCTAATCTTGCCTCCTGCACTTTTAAATTTGCCTTTGCCCCCGCAAGCTTCGCCAAGAGTGTCGCTTTATCTTGTTCTATCAATACCTGGCCAGCCACCACTCTATCGCCCACTTCTATGTGTATGTCTGAAATTTCTCCAATGTTCTCAAAAGCCAAATCAATATCATCACTGGCTTTCACATGACCCGTCACGCTCACTTCCTGAACAAGGTTGCCGCGTTCAGCAACAACAAATTCATATGATATCTCCTGATTGTTTTTTTGCATCACTACAACAACCGCCGCAATGACTATAACAACTGCAAAAATAACTAATCTTTTATTAGATAATATTTTAAACATACGTTTTTTATTATAATTTTGCGGTATTTTGTTGACAGTATACACTAAAATGACACTGTAAAAAACAGTGAAAAATTCTACCTGGCTCCTACTATACAAGAAAACCTCATGTTTTTACACATCAGTATTGATTAGGTGTTACTTTGAACATCTACTTAGAGTGTTTTTTGTTATTCTCCGGCATCACTCCGGGCTTCCTGTAAGAACCTAAAATATCACTGAAGATAAAAACACCCCCGAGCATCACAAACCCGGCAAAAAGAATAATATGTGAGACTTTGATAAGAAAAAATGAATTCCGAAATACTGTTATGCCTATGCCTCCTGCTCCTCCCAGAATAAGAGACAATCCCAAGAAGAATTTCTTTAATGATACTGATATTTCTCCCATCACCCTGGTTGTAATAAAAGCAAAAGCCAAGGGAAACGCTATAAGCGCGAGCAATATATTAAAAGCTGCATCAAAAGGAAACGGAATATTCCAAACTATAATACCATCCCTAACAGAAACATCCGGTATTGCTGAAAAGTGAATAACAGTAAATAAAACAACCATCAACATAAACAGTGGCGGTACCAATTTTTCCAGCAATACAAACCCGCGTCTGTAAAAAGCAATCTTTACTGCAAAGATAAGTCCGCCAAAAAAGGAATATTCTTTACAATCATAAATATCCCAATAGCTTTCCCGTAATCACTTGGAATAAGCAGCGCTGGAACTCCTATAAGATAAAGCGCCAAGGCAATTCCAAAACCAAACCTATACATCATTCCGGAGTACATATTTCCCGATGTGCGATATTGGTTAGAGTGACGAAACTCATCCACAACATGACAGTTGCGCCGAATAAAAACATAATTGCGGAGTAAGGAATACTGCTCATACTGTCAGTATAACGAATTGGTACAAGCACGCTACGCATATCGCCAATTACTACAGGCAATAAAAAGAGCATTCTTGACCGGCTTACCATCTTAGCGTTAAAATAAAAAAAGAATCGGACTTTGTCAACAACCTTGTCAATAAAGAGGGGGGCGCGAAATGAAGAAAATTGCCAGCATTGTCTGTTTGGTTTTCATTGTGAGCGGTTGTGCTACACCTGCTCTAAAGGAAACCAAGCAAAAGATTGAAGCAGGCGATTACCATGCCCATGCCGGTGTCCTTGTGTCCTACGGAAAAGTTTCACATCTGTACTGCTACACCATTTTGGAAGATTTGCATATATACGAAGCTTCTAACCAGCTGATACGAGAAGAACGGGTAAGATATGACGAGTTGATCGATCTTTTGGACAGCGTCGTCAGCATCAGCACACAGCGATTCCAAAGGAACAGAAAACTGTCGCGCGAATTGCAGGAGCTGGAGAAATATTGGCCGGCAAATCTGAAAGCATTTGGAAAAGCACTGGACTACGGCGTATATGAGACAGCCTTTGCACAACTCATGCACATCTCGGAAGAACAATCCAGAAAATCAAGCCAGCTAAAGGACGCTATCATCACCAACGAACATGAGTGGACTGCCGAAATAAAACCGGTTCTTGAAAAGCTGCAGCATCTCGTTGACGAACAAAATGACAGACTGGACCACCTGCGGGTTCGGCTTCGCCAGATTGAAGAAGAAAAGGAAATAAACGTGCGCAACGCGAGATTGATAACCGCTTGCAGAGATCCTTTAACCAGCAGAAATAAAGAAGACCACAAACGATCCTTCGCATGGATTGAAAGAATCGGCTACGCCAAACCAGAAGGCCTCATCAAGGCACCAAATATCACCATCATGCGAACGGAACTGCAGTTGGAGTGTCTGAAAAAATCAAGGAGTTACGGTTGGGTATCGACCTGTGATCCTGAAGAAGTGTTGCTGGCAGGAAAATGGAATGGCGATTTTACTCAAGATGCTGAAGATGCTGATGGGGAAAAAAAGAGCAGAATTGAAGAAATCCTTGAAAGCAGCACACACATCGCAGACCTTGAAACGACATTCCTGTCATTAAAGGACCAACAGAGCAACAAGTGGATGCCTTTTTACCTCAATCACGACAGTGTGGTGATGGAGTACACCATAAATGCGGCAAAAAATTTGCTGCCCGAAGCCGTTGGAGGAGCCGGGAAGCTGGCTAGAGGCCAAACAGGTTTTTGATCTTCATACTTCGGCAAGCTCTGCCCCACGGTAAACCCATTATTTCTCTACAGAATAAAGAAATAATGGGTTTTTTATTTTCCGTCCAAATGTTTAAAATTGAAAACGAAGGGTTTTTATATACTCATCCATTCCTTACTTTTGCACAACAGTGCCTCTGTAAAATCACTTGACCAAACCGTGTCATTATGATAGCCTGCTTTTTAGGTGCTGTTCTCTCAATAACCATAGCGCAGTAATGCGCTCAAGGGGGGGCAATGGGAATCGATGCATCTCAGGTCAAAGGTGTTCCTATGAAGCTGGTGGTAAGGAGACTGCAATTTCAGGGGATTGATCCTGAAGAAGCAACTCCTGCCCAGCTCAGAAAGGTAACAAAAGAGATCATCGAACACAGAACGAAGAACAAAATTGTTCTTCATGAGCAAGCTGTGAGACGTGTAGTGTTAGCGATGCGATAGCGCATCCAAGGAGCCCCATTTTTCGCAACCGGTCGTGAAGGCAAATGCCTAAGCGACCGGTTTTTTTTAAAAAAAAATAGGCAGTAAGCAAAACTAAAAACGTTTCTATAAAAACCATATATACCTACGCCCCACTCGTAGATATACGAGAGGGGCGTTTAGTATGACGCGGGATCTTCAAAAAGATCAAAAAGAGCTCCGGAATGTGGCATCATTCCGCCGCCAAGTCTAATAACAAGCACCTGCGGATGCAAATCAAGCAAACCGCACCAGTCAAGATGACTCTCTTTATCCACCTGGTTCCCAACTCTGCAGTCACACCTGCCTGTAACCGTTCTGCGCACATTCTCTACCTTGACAGGACAGCAGCCGTATTCTGCTTTCACTTCCTCTCGAACCTTCCGGACGCGCCATCCATGCCTCTCACTGCTGCTGGCAACAACTTTATCTCCTGCGTTATATTTCTGGATCTCGTCTCTGTGTTCCACTTATGCCTCCTGGCAAGAGCTACAAATGTCCTATTTCTATAAAAAACCATATATCCTTCAAAAAATTTTGTCAACCCCTATCTATATAGCATGACCCAGCCGTCCTGAGACACATTTTTTACATTCTGTTTTTAGCAGTAAAGAGCAGTACTGAACCGCACAGATTTTTTGCCTTTTTTGTTTGGCAAAGAGCGGAATAACAACGATTATATCCTTGACCTTGTCAGAAAAAATGGATATTGTTTGTGTAGACCATCACATGGGGGATGAGTAATGTCATCGTACACTATTTGTGTTCTTTCCATCATCATGTATCTGATCTCAATGATTGCGGTAATGTCTTATGCCGCCGTTCCTTTCGCCTTCCAAATACAAAAGACGGTTTTTGTCCAAAAAAACGCCGAAAGGGTTAAATTTGGTCAGATGATACAAGACTGGCAAACAAGAGAAAACAACAACCCTTTCAATACCAGCCAGCTGGAAAACAACAGTCTGTTCTATAAAGAATACATCAGGGTAAAAACTGCGGTCGATCGGCTGGAAGAGAACATTGAAGGCAAGGCACAAAGACTCAACTTTTTTATGCAGGGAATCGAGAAACAGTATTATAAGCCGGACAGCAACAACAATGACCACTGGCCCACAACAACTGAACTGATGAGTGCAAAGCATAAGGGTGATGACTGCGACGGATTAGAACTCATACCGAGACTGTACTTCAAAGAAGCGGGATACCTCTATGTCTATAGAGGAATATTCTCCTTTGGAGGTAATTCCAAATATAAGAACCATATGGCTACTGTGGTATTCCGCAACAAAAATGATACGGATCCGCTCATTGTTGACCCCACGAGCATTTTGGAAGCCAGTCGCATCTCTGAGCTAAACGGCAAATGGTCGCTGGCTGTTCTTTTTAATGAACATAGCATTTTGGTTCCTTCTACAAAACAACCGACCGCTTCTCATAAGGTAAGCGCAGATTGATTCTCTACAAAATAGGCCTACACTCACGTGGCGGCCTATTTTTTTATTATTTTTTCGAGGCATCGTGACATTTCGCTCATGCTTTATTGAAATCGTTTTGCTTCGTGTGCAAAAAAGAGCCTCAACCTGTAAGATCGAGGCTCTCATTTACCCCGCCAGTTCACCTCTGAGAATACCCTCACGAACCACAGGTGAATTGGGAAGCGCTATGTGGGTATGATACACATCCTCAAAAAGAGGTGTTAAACCGCCGTTGGCGCAGAGTCGCTCAACAACGATATTCTTTGCTCCCTGAAATGACGCCGAAGCAGGAGGGCACCACTTATCATGATCAGAAGAAATCGTTACTATTTTAGAAGCATACCTTCTGGCCTTCTTCTTTATACTGGCTAATACGTTTCTCTGAAGAGGCCTCGGCACCATAAACATTGCCGCTCCTATTTCAACCAGTCCCGGGGATTTGCGGATGTTAAGAGGAGAAGCAATGGTGAACACTTTTTTGATTTCACTATAGTGCGGAAGAAGCGCAACCGCCTCAACTCCTCCTAAACTATGTCCTATGACATAGTCAATCGCTCCGTAGCGCTTTTTAAATTGTTCAGCGCTTTCAAACAGCAGCGTCCGTTGCCGTACGAAACTCGGGATGTTGAGCCACCCATAATCAGCAACTTCGGCTGCTATACCCAAAGACCGAATCCATGCCGCCAGATTATTGTAAACAAAGCTGGGAGCCAGAAAACCGCAAAGAATAAGCGCTGTCGCTTTAACGTCACGAGTCCTGTTTCTATCCGCATTGTCTACAAACAAACTATCAAAAACCATCCGCCGCGCAGCTCTGATTTCATGATACATGCCGCCTACAAAGGAAAACGTGTCCGGCACGCCCGTCGCCATGCTTTTCACCCCCTTTCGGATGATACTTTTTAAAAAACGGTAGGCGTGTCATATGCAACCCTCGCGCATATGCCTACCACACGCCATATCCCTACTATTAGTTTAAGAAAAACAGAAAAAATAGCAACACGTTGCCAGTAAGCCTGCTGTTACAAAGTATTTGAGCTGGGCGTTATAACTTCTTGCTCCGATGGCTGTAGGGCTTTTTTGCCTCTATACAGTATGTCAAAGACAAAACTGCTGGCAAGTATTACAAAGCCTAAAAAGACAATAATATGAGAGATTTGCGTTACCAAAAATGAATCATTTAATGGCGCCAATAGCGCTCCCCCGCCGGCAACGAACATTGACAATCCGATAAGGAATTTCTTAATCCTGTTTTTTAGCCCGTACACTTTTGAAGTCACAAAAAATACTCCCGGCAAGAATGTCATTGTTGCCAAAAGCAAAATAAAAGCGACTTTTACTTGGATGGATTCGTCAAAAAAGATAACGCCGGAAATGGAATAAATGTTCGGTAAGTATACCAAACGATACACGATATATATCGCGGATAGAATACTCAATACCATTGGAAACCAAAACTCCAGTTTCTTTTTATTCCAAACATTAAATACAAGCTTTACCCCGTATATAAGGCCTGCAAAGAGCGGAACATCCGCCAGCACAAAAAGCACCCCAAGCGCTACTTCCTGCTCGTTGAGATACAAATGCGAAAAACCGAATATATAGAGCGCCGCGGCTACACCAGCGGCCATACGATACATCATCTGCGAATACATATTGCCGGTTTGACGATGCGCCCGATAGGCGCGGACCATGAGCCACAACACAACGGTTGCGTCAAAGACGTACATCGTCGCCGTTGGCGTGTATACAATTCCGTACATGTCACAAATACATTATAAGCGTATGAGACCTTTTGCGCATCACCAGATTTCTTCCTGATACATCAGGTTTATCACAGATGAAATGATTACAGCAACGTATAATGCCGCCAGAAACAGAGCAAAAAACCCGTACAACCATAAAAGTATGGCGTTAAAGCCGCCGTTTCTCTTAAATATTTCTAATTCATACTGATAGATATATCCGTGCCATACAGTAAAGAGAAAACTCCCGTGATCAAAAGCATAGGAGGCCGAAGCAGCGGGGCGGCTCTCGTTCTAAATATCTTATACCATGTTCTTCTTGTTTCTTGTTCAGTGATGACATAACCCACGGGCACTATCCATAAAAGCAGTAAAACAACAAAAAGCCCGGATACTATAAATCTCCACGCTTGATATAATAAACACTGTTTAAAAAAATAATGCCAAGCAGAAACGTTACTGTTTGCTTATTTAACATGCCTTACGTTACAAAATTCCAACTATCGATTCCGATAACAATAAATACGGCGAGATGGGTCCCTATAATAATTCCGAAAGTGCTCTCCATAAAAAGGATACAACACTGTTCCCATGACTGTATTTTTCCAAATTTCACCTTTCATATCAATACCCGTCCCTGCTGCAATGAAAAAACCGCATCAGACACCACGACCGTGTCCAAGAACAGCTTCCGTCAAAATCGTTGCTATAAACCATAAATTTTTAAAAATAAAAGATCCATCACGGTAGACGTGACGGATCTTCCTTTATCAAGTGGCAGTCTAAACAAAAATGCCACTTGTTATGTTACTTTGCGTCTGGCACCTCGGGTAATCTGGGGAGCATAATCATCTGTCGGATTATGACACCGTCCCTTTCCGCTTCCAACACTCATCTCCTCTTGCCGCAGTACAAAACGCTCAAAAACCGCCGGCACAACGCAATCACGCTGAAACGCATACAGCAGAAAATGGCGCTGGTCTTCCGATAAAGAACTCTCTTTCAACTCACGCATGATAATGCGGCGAAGAAAATATTCTACAGATCCCATTTCATGGTCACGAATCCTTCTTAAGCCTAATCCTTTCGGTGTTGACTCTACACGCGTCTCTTGAAAGTAACGGGTTATCCTTACGTTCAGCTCCGCAAAGAAAAAAGGCATGGAAGAATGTGCTATCAGCATCTCTTCTTCTTTCAAGGCCAACTGCATGAGTTTTTTTAACACTACCTTTTGGCAAGGGATTGTTCTCTGCCGTGTTTTCTTAGACATGTCCGTATCCTCCCACAATATGCACCAAAAAATTGTACACAACCAACTTTGATATTGCCTGTTCTTGTAATATTTGTCAAGCTATTAAAACATATGAAAAACGTATCCTCTTACCAATATACTTCTCAATAGAGGTGTCCAGTTTGGCAATGATCACGAGTGTTTGGGACGCATAAGGGGGTTTTATAGAAAAAATATTGATGAATCCCGGAAATATATATAAGCCCGGCAAGAACAATGAGGGTTACAATGTTTTGAAGCGGGCGGGAAAAATACCGGTTTTAAAACGCTCATCAGTATCCGCATCAAGATGACCGTTTTCTTTATTTGCTGGCGGTTCGCCATTAGATTTCAGCAGCATACGGTACCTATGTACAAAACTTTATGGACTGTGAATGCTTTTCTTTCTCTATACCCTGCTGCATATATATTCAGTTAAATGGTAAAGCACACGTTTTGAAAAAAAGATAAAACGTTTTTCTTTTTTATATCTTTTCGCACACCATTATGTTTTCACCCTCCGAAGGATATCGAAAGGGTGAAATTCGGCGAGATTGCCAAAATAAATCTTTTTTACCCGTTTTCGAGCTGCAACCGGCAGGGCATGCAAAATTTCTTCTGACATCTGGCGAGAAACAAACAGATATACGAAATCTTTATTTGATGCATGACGTTTGACACTCTTAGCAAGGTTTTTTGAGAAGCGTTTTCGGATTTCCTGTTTTTTTACTTCACGCACAGCGCCCGAAAACATAACGCCTCCGCGCGTGCGTGTTGCAAAAAACCCTTCTTTGTCTGAATAATGCGGTGTTGCCACACGAACCGTTTCAAGCTCATGTATCTGGCCATTCGAGACATAATACAGAACGCCGGATTGTTTTCCGGCAACCACAAACAACGCCTTTTCATTTTCAAACTGCGGAAGCTGACGCTGTATCTTCATATCACCACTCTATGCAAAAAAACCGAACATGTACAGGCGTCTTACATGGCGACAAGATCATTTACTGCGCTAATAACAAGCAACGCCGGTGATGTTTATGAAAGTCTTCGATGTATAACCACTGACTTTGTCTGATATGGCAACTTGTCCTCAATGGCTGTGTATCTTGAAAATAGTCCGAATCTATTTCGCCCTGAGCTTATCGAAGAGCGAGGAGTCCCCCGCAAAAAATCTGAAACGCGGCGGCTCGTACTGAGCGACTTGTGGTGAGCGAAATCGAACCAAGTCGAAGTGAGCCGCACCGACTTGTCCCGCCGAAGTTTTAACGAAGACGGACAATAACTTTCCGCCCGAGGCGAATCTACCTTTTGTATAACAAGTTTTTCTTTTCCGCCAAAAGCGGATCTGCCTCGGGCTGAGGCGGCAAATTCTTTGTTCCTTCAAAAAAAAGAATGCTCGGCGTTAGATCTGCCGAGCCATGACGTAATGAAGGTTGTAAGACTCTTAGAACCGACTGTCTGAGGTTTTGGATTCAAGGGTCGTCGTCAGATTACAGTCAAGACAAAGAACTAAGTGCTTTTTCAACCACACATCGCCCTCCGGACTATCGTAGGCCTGCACGTAGTGTTCAACGACCGGTTGTAGGGATTTGCATTTTAAACACTCGCCCCTGCCAACGTCTGACAAGGTTACAACCGAGTACCAGTATGGTACTCCATCGTACTTAGCATCCTCCCAAGATCTAGTCCGATCATACTCGCCCCATTCCTGGCGCGTCTGGTACACTTTTGTACCATCTGCCAAAAACTCTTGAACGACCACTCGCTTGCGCAGAGTGGCATCGAGAAAGAAGAACGCATCTCCATACTTTCCAGGATCTGAATCTCGCCACGAACTTAGTAATCTGTTTAGAATCTCTGCGATCGCCTGATTTTCCTGATTTTCTCTTTCGCGATGGCTAGCCTCATCGCTCGCGGTTCTTGCGGCGTTTCTCCTCGTAGCAATGCTATTCTTCAAAACCTCGATATTTGTAGGAAAACCCATGAGAAACCTCCTTATTTTGAAATGTGCTGTCAACTGATTGTAATTTTAGCAGATAACTTAAAAAAGTCAATAAAAAGAAAAAAGAAACTCGAGGAAGTTTCTTTTCTATAAATCGCTAAAATCGTTATGAAAAGTTTTATTTCCAACTATTCTTGCACTTCCTCATTCCTAAAGGAATTCGTCAGTGCCTTCTTCTTTTTTATTTTAGTGGACCGAAGGCCTTGACGAGCGGAATAATGTATCCCTCACATTCGTTCGGGAACTTCTCCTCGCTTTTGATTTAGAAGGTCGAAGACACTGAGACGAGTGTAGCGAGTCGAAGTGCTGCGTATTTAGAATACCCTCAAACTTTTGAACTTATTTTACCAAATCTGATACATAAATCCAAAAAGCGAAACCTCCGCTAACCCGCCGCCAGCCGCCGCTTTGCGGTGGCCTGCCTCGCAGAAAAATTTACTTTACATTTTTATTTTGCACGTCCTTAAATTTATTTCAATTGAGGAAAAGCAAAATTTTCTACCTGGCTCCACGCTAACGCGCGGGCGGCGGGATTTCGCTCGCGGGCAAAAAATTTCTTCCCCTTGAACCCCTCCATTTTTTGCCCGCTCGCTTTTTATTTGTCATTATTGACGGGTTGACGAATTATTTTTCGATACCCTTAACAAATGGTTGGTAATAAAGTATATTGTGCATGGTAAGAAAATCATAGTGATTTTCTGGAATGTACTTTTACAACATCAAATAAGGAGGTGAATACAGTGTTTTGCCGATCAGTTACGACCCCAATTATTAAACCAGTCAACGGGGCGTGCAATTTGTCCTGCTCGTACTGTTATACTTTCGGACTCAAAGAATATGTTGTTAGAAATCGTATGCGTCCGGAAACATTGAAAGCTGTGATTGATTTCTTCTGTAGCGATCAAGACGACATTGAGTTTATCTGGCACGGAGGCGAACCCTTGCTTGCTGGATTGGAATTCTATCGCGAGGCAGTGGAAATTCAACGCGCATGGAGACAACAAGGAAAGAAAATCACAAACTTTCTTCAAACAAACGCTACTCTTATTACTCCAGAGTGGGTTCGTTTCTTCACAGAAAACGATTTCCTTGTCGGCGTGAGCCTTGATGGGCCAAAAGAATTTCACGATCAAGTTCGTCGTTATCCCACCGAAAAAGGATCGTACGATGAAGTCATGAAGGGCATTGACTTGTTGCGCCAAGCAGAGATATTCAACGGAATAATCTGCGGCATAAGCATTGTCAATCACGGATTCCCAAAAGAAATTTTCAACTTTTTTCTTGTGGAAAATATAAAAAAGTTGAAATTCGCCAGAGTGAAAAATATCGGGCATTGTAATAACGTATCTTCGTTGGTTATTTCACCAGCGCAATACGCTGATTTCATGATTGCCATTTTTGATCTCTGGTTGGAATTAGATGATCCAGAAGTTGAGATTAGAGATATACAGAGCGTTGTTAGTCTGATTCTCGAAGGAAATAAACGCGAATGTATCTACATGGGACAGTGTAACCAGTTTGTCACTGTCTACTCTGACGGCTCAATTTACGGCTGCGATTCTTTTCCAAAGACAGACGATTTGCGTTTCGGCAGCGTATTTGATGAACCGACCGCAGTTAGATCAAATTCGCGGCTACAAACCTTCCGAGAGCTGCTGGAAAAAAGAAAAGAGTCCTGCCGCACCTGTGATTGGTACTTTATATGCAAGGGAGGATGCGCAAAGGATTGCTACGAACAGCTTAATTCTGTTGAACCGCTAAGCGAAGTGCGTAAAAATCTACAAAGGTACTTTAAACACATTTCAACTAAAATAAGATCATACAATCTTATTTAACCGAGAGTAGTACATTTCAACTCAACACGAAAGGAGGTGAAAGCCATGTTGAATTCTGTTTCTGCCGCGAAAGCAAGCTCCCGGCCCGTTCCGAAAGTTCTGCTGGAGGCTAAGAAAGAGGCCACGATGCAGGCTTCGGGAAAGGAAAAGCCTTGGGATAAGGCTTGGGACAAGGGTCACTGGGCAAATAGAAAGTGACCACCAACGCCCCTTCAGACCAAAATTCTGAAGGGGCTTTTATTTTGCATTTTGCTTGATGATTCCCATTAAATCTCTAAGATAATTTTCATCAATTTGCCGAGTGTCGTTGATATACTTCTTTGTTGCTTGATAGAGTTTGAAGGCAACAAACTTCCGCCATCCCAACAAATCTTTTGGCCTTGAAGTATGGGAAATAATTTTCGTGTTGAAGCATTTCTCGCTCAAATAACCCTCCGGAATAAATGAACTAATCAGCAATTCTTCCAGAAATATTCTGTTTGGCATACCTCCTGCCAGCTTTGTAAATAATTTATCGTTTTCTCTGGCAATGTTAGTGATTTTTAAAAATAGATTTTTATTTTTCCTCAGCATTAAATGAAAAAATTCATGAGCTAAAACAGCCAATGGAAAGAAATTATTAGGCGCTTTAAGACCAAGCGGGATTTCAACGACTATAAAATTTTCTTTTGGCGTCCAAGAAAACCAAGCATTGATCTCCTTATCATTACTTACGGGGTCAGAAATAAGGTAAATCGGAATTTTAGAAATTGTGGAATATTTTATCCCACTCAGTTTTTTTAATTCAAGAATAGCTTGCTGAAATATAGACTGATTATTTTGAAAATATTGTTTCCATAGAAGCAGATGTTTAGATATTTTGCTCCAATGAGAAGAAAAATCGAATTTCAGCGGAATAATGGCTTTTTTTATTTGTTTTGTATTTTGTTTTCCGATTGATTTTTCAATCTGTTTCCAAATCTTATTTTCATCTTTTCCATAAAAAGATAGGTTGATATTTTTATCAGCTAAATATTTTTGCAAATCAAATTTAACCAAGTTATATTTGTTTGTTTTTTGGGCGAAAAATAAAAGATTAGATAAACGAGAAATTTTAATTGATAAATGCATATAACTATTGTAGCGGGTCAAAAGAAAATTGTGAATTTGATCGAAAAATAATTCGTCAACCCATCAATAATGACAGATAAAAAACGAGCGGGCAAAAAATGGAGGGGCTCAAGGGGAAGAAATTTTTTGCCCGCGAGCGAAATCCCGCCGCCCGCACATCAGCGCGGGACCGGGTCAGCGCAGGTTTCGCTTTTTGGATTTGTGTATCAGATTTGGCAAGATAATTTCAAAAGTTTGAGAGCGTTCTAAATACACAGCACTTCTTCACCTTCGTAGAACGAAGGTGAAGAAGTGCTGTGTCTCCTGAACAAAATCCGAACTTTTTACCAAACGAATCCCGACGAATGAAGCCAGCCCGCCGCCGCGAGCTGACGCTCGCCACACCACAAAAAAGTTTTCTTCACTTTTCCTGATTTGCGCGCGGCGGACTTTTTCTTCTAAAAGGAAAAGAAAACTTTCTTGCTGGGTTCTGCTCTGAACGAGCAGGGCGGGCGGGGCTGGCCTCTATTTTTTGCAAGAACACGGCGGAATTCCCCCCACACCTCTTCGAGTCTGAAGACTCATCAGAGTCTGAACGACCCCCTTCCGCCGTGTTCTTGCTCGGACGGACGGAATTTTTGGCGGCGATACGGAATCTTCGTCAATTACGACGCATATTGAGTTTTAGGTCAAATTTATTGCTGTATTGGTAATCGTGCAATCTCTCCATAAAATTTACTTTTTTCTCAGCAAAGATGTCTCGTGATGGCATGACGAATTCTTTTATTTTTCTGCCTAGCCAAATTGAAAATTTCTCGCAAGAGAACAATACGAGAAAGAAAAGTAAAACAAGGGAGGGGTTTGATAGTGAAAACTCTCCTGCTTTCCAAAGATGACCTAAGAAAACAGCAGAGGGAAAAGTCACCAACAAAACAGCAAAAAGAATATTCTTTGAAATCAAAAAATACTTGAAAAACGGTTCGATATTTTCCTTATCGTCTTTTGGCGGCGGATTTTCGCCTTTGCCATAATGATATTTGTCTATAGCGGTTTGAATTCGTTCATAATGTGCATCTGAAAGCCAAAATATAAATTTCAAAATTCTATTGGCTACTTCATTCCGAATACGTTTAAAAAAGAGTCTGTCGGAAAGATGGTTGGCTACCAAAATCTCTACGAATTCGTTCATTGAAAATTTTTTGCCTGTCGGCTCGTGAATTATCTTTTTAGAATTTTCATCGAATGTAAACTCACTGCCATCTGACATGAAATTTGTAACTTTTTTCTTGTATTCCTCCCCATCCGTTATAACGTAATCAGTCGTTTCTTCTCTCTTCTGTGGCTTGGTCATGTCCACCCCATAGAAAAACCCTCGGTCTAATGCAGCAATTTTGACGAACATTCGTCTCCCATCATTATGGTATGGAGTACTCTCCGGGTAAAGGCGTATCAACGAAAATCCCATTTCGTTTTGAAATGTCGTGATGCTTTCGTCTGATGTTTGGTGCGTATAAAGATTTGTGAATTCTTGAGCATTCATATCACTGCATGATTTGCGTTATTTGCCAATCAGTAAAATCTCCGTTTACCTCGACCTTATGTGTTACGGATTGATCACCAAAAGAATCTCTGAATTCTGTTACGGAATAGGAATAACCGCTTGCGCCGGAATCTAACAGTCCTACACAAAATACAGCTTCAAAATTATGTTTACCGAAAATACTTTCGCGGACTTTACTTCTGAAAAATTGACCAGCGCCATCGAAAAAAACTACAAGGAGCTTTTCTCGTGCATAATCATCACCTCTTTCGATTTTTAGGTTTATTGCATCGATTATTCTTTGCTCTCCGCCGGGCAACCTGCGGCCTTTCGGCACATCAAGCGCAGAAACATGCTCCGTTTGAAAAGCCAGTTTCAAATCTTTATCCACAATAAATCCATCACCGGCATCATCTTCCATAAAAGTGATTTCTCTCCCGTGCATTTTCCGCAGGACAGCGCATATCAGCCAATTAGCCCATGCTTCTCGAGGACGAAGACTGAAATTCTTTATCTCCCTGCCGTTCCAGAGAAACTGTGGATTTTTTACCATCGGCTCAAAGTCTTTGAGTGCAATTCTCAAGTCTTTAACAAGTTTATGGTTTAGAGAAGTAAGTTCGGTGATTAACATGGCATTACAAAATTGTCATCACTTTCTCATACAACATCGGCAAGGCATCCTGCCTCATGCGGAATTTTGTGCCGTGATTGTGGCCTGTGCGAGCGTCAAAGTCCACAAGGATTTTACCTTCGTCCAACGCTTTCAAAAATCCTTCAAAATTAAATTTCTGTAACATCATCACCTTTGTGTAATGATAAAATTCTTTTTTCCGAACGATTTTCACTTCGGCCTGAACATAAAAAGCATTGAGTAGTTTTGTTCCGGCTTTGTGTTCCAAATCGTCAAAACCCCAGTATGGTTGCGGATCTGGTTCGCCAAGACCAATACGCTTTTTCACCGATTCAACCCATGCTTTATGCCGCAAGTCAGCACTTTTTGCGTCAAACGAAATTAAAATCTTTCGCTCCTTACGGTCAATCACAACCTTGAAGCCCCGATCGCTTCGCGATTGGCCGTGAATTGTCTGCCGGAAGCTCATTTCGCCTTTCGAATATTTCTTGCCGTCTTCTTGGTGCGCCCAGCCGTATTTTGGCAAAAGCACTTGCGGCACAAAGCGAATGGCGCGTGGCGAGGGTTCGATGTGGAAAAGCGTTGTAAGCGAGGTGGAATTGAGGCGTTGTGCTTTCAATTCCCACTCTGCGGCGTTTGGAATCGGCAAATTGTTTTCCTTGATACCAAGCAAATCCTCAAGAGTATTACCGATACCACCAGCATTTCCTCGCCGCGCGTTAGGAACAAAGCCCATCGCCGATATTTCTTTCAGCTTGGCTATTAGTTCCGGCTTTGTATAAGTTTTAGGTTTATTCTTTGCCATAGTATTACCAAAGTTTAACTTGGGATTGATGTTGTTTTATTCTCTTTTTCGCCATTTCGCAATACTCCGGCGAAATATCAATCCCAATATAATCCCGCTTGAAGTTTATCGCAGAAATTGCCGTTGTGCCGGAACCCATAAATGGGTCCAGGATAATTTTAGCGTCCGTGGCGGAAACAATCCGGTCAATCAAATTTACCGGAAAGGCGGCCGGATGTTCATTGTTCATTTCTTGCGTAAAATCCCAAACATCGCCGTGCGCGTTCGCCTTTGTAGTAAGTTTGAATTTTGGTTTTGCGATAAGGTAAATAACTTCATAAGTAGGTAAGAAATATCCGGCGTTGAAATTGAGGCCGCCTTTCCGCTTCCAAATGATAATCTGGCGAACCGGAAAACCACTCACGATGTCTTGCCGGTCTTGCAATAAGCCGCCCTGTACACGCCATTTGTGATTGTAGAAAATTGCGCCGTCTTCCGGGATAATTCTCATCATTTCAGTCAAACAATCCCGCTGCCATTTCACATATTCGTCATGGGGCATACAGTCGTCGTGGTGTGAATAGCCGTTTTGCAGGGCGGCGTTTGCCCACTTTCCGCCACGGCCGTCTTTCATTCCGTTGCCAGTAGAATTTTTGAGATTGTAAGGAGGCGAAGTAATCACCAAATGCACCGAGCCGTCCGGTATTTCTTTCATTACATCAACGGCACTGCCGCAGACGATCTTATTCAAAAAGTTTTCTGGAAATTTTGTCTTCATATCATTTCAAAAGTTGGTCTATCGAAATATCCAACCCTGCGGCAATTTTGACGACTGTCTGAATTGAGGGCTTGGTGATTACGTTCGCCTCAATTTTAGTCAAAGTTGTATAGGGAATGTCGCACTTCCGTGCGAGTGCGTCTTGTGTCAATCCTTGCTTGGTTCGCAGGATTTTTATTTTATCCCCAATTTGTTTGTTGTTCTTGCTTTCCATAGTATGATAGTATAAGTATGAGCGTTGATGCAAGCTCGCACAATCATACTAACATGAATTTTATTTTTTCTCAATTTATTGCCGCCAAAAATCCCGTCCGTCCCCGCAAGAACACGGCGGAAGGGGGTCGTTCAGACTCTGATGAGTCTTCAGACTCGAAGAGGTGTGGGGGGAATTCCGCCGTGTTCTTGCAAAAAATAGAGGCCAGCCCCGCCGCCCTGCTTGTCAAAGCAAAGCACCACAGAAAAATACTCTTTTCATTAAGAGAAAAAGAAACCCGGCGCGCGCAAAATGAAAAGAGCAAAGAGTATTTTTCTGTGGTGCGGCGAGTGGTAGCGAGCGGCGGCGGGGCGGCTTCATTCGTCGGGGTTCGTTTGGTAAAAGGTTCGGATTTTGTTCAGGAGACACAGCCACATTGTATGAATCGGAAAGGTTGCCTCGCGGCTTCGCCGCTCGGCATTGAATTTGGCGAGGATTTGCCAGTCATTTTTGAACGAAACCGAAACCGCTCGCTCCGCGAGCTGGGGGTTCATTTCGCAAAGCGAAATACAAATGAAATTTGTGAGCCGACTTTTTCTTTTCCACCAAAGGCGGAAACCAAAGCGACAGTAATTATCCCAAAAGCGATATGAGCAAATTCTTTCTCTACGCAAGAAAATCAACCGACGAGCCGGATAGGCAAATTTTGAGTATTGAGGCGCAAATAACCGAATTGCGAGAGTTTGGTGAGCGAGAGCATTTGGAGATCGTGCAGGAGTTTGTGGAGAGCCAGACAGCTAAAGAGCCGGGGCGACCCGTTTTCAATCAAATGCTCTCGCTCATAGAGAAAGAATTTGCTCAAGGAATTTTGGCGTGGCATCCCGACAGATTAGCGAGAAATAGCGTGGACGGCGGCAGAATAATTTACTTGATCGATACCACCAAAATTCGTGAGTTGAAATTCCCTACCTTTTGGTTCGATGCCACGCCACAAGGAAAATTCATGTTGAATATCGCTTTTGGGCAATCCAAATACTACATTGATAATCTTTCAGAGAATGTGAAAAGAGGGTTGCGTCAAAAAGTGAGACGAGGCGAATATCCGGGCGTGGCTCCCACCGGATACCTGAACGACAAAGTGAATCACAAAATGGTGAAAGACCCCGAACGCTATCGCCTCGTCCAAAAACTTTTTGAATTGTACGCAACCAAAAATTATTCTCTGAAAGATTTACGAAATGAAATTACTGAAATTGGCTTGGTGAGCCGGAACGGAAAGCGGCTAACTGTTTCCAATATCCAAATGATTTTACGCAATCCGTTCTACTACGGCGCGTTTAAGTTCAACGGCGAGTTATATGAAGGCAAGCACGAGCCAGCGATAGCAAAGAAACTTTTTGATAAAGTCCAAGAAGTTATGTCGGAAAAATCTCGTCCCAAGAAGCGAGGCGAGAAGACATACATTTTTCGCGGATTATTGAAATGTGGAGAGTGTGGTTGCGCTATTACCGCCGAGACGCAAAAAGGACATTCGTATTATCGCTGTACCAAAAAGAAAAATGTTTGCTCGCAACCCTACATCCGCGAAGAAAATCTCGCCTCGCAGATTTCCGACATACTTCAAAAAGTTTATTTGCCGGAAGATTGGGCGGACAATATGCTCGCGCAATTAGAAACAGACGAAGCGAGCACCGCCCAATCTGATGCCCTTTTCGCTCAAAATCTAAAAAACGAGGTTAAGGCGTGCGAGGGGAAGCTAGACATGCTTTTAGACGCTCATTTGGAAAAGACCATTACCAGCGAGGAATATATTGCCAAGAAAAACAAGATCCTCGCACGCAAGATTGATATTGAGCAGAAATTGAAAGATTTTGAGCGGAAAGGGCGATCGCTGGCTCGAACGGACGAGAAATCTCATTTTAGCCGCTCACCAAGCTAATTCTGTCGCTTTGGGAGATAATTTTTCTGAAAAGAAAAATTATCTTGAAAAAGTCGGCTCGAACCCCCAGCTCGCGGAGCGAGCGGTTTCGGTTTCGTTCAAAAATGACTGGCAAATCCTCGCTGAATTCAATGCCGAGCGGCGAAGCCGCGAGGCAACCTTTCCGATTCATACAATGTGGCTGGGGAGCAGGGATTCGAACCCCGATACTCGCCTCCAAAGGGCGATGTCCTACCATTAGACGACTCCCCATTGATTGCCACCCATGATACCTTAAAGCTTGTGATTTTTAAAGAGTTTGGCAAAATAAATTCACAAGAAGAACTTTGTAAGAATTGATAAAAAGTTTCCCAAACCTCAAGAGATCAGCTGGTTCTGATCTGTTTGTGTTATTCTCAACACTGCAAGCTCCAGAGGGATCTGCGGGAGAACAGTGGTGTGGGGTGAATGATATGCTTCTAACAACGGAACAAGAGCCAATTCAATTTTTTTCACTCCCGCTTTTTTTGCGAGATTTTTTAAAAATGCAATCCGTTCATCCGAAAACGTGCCTTTCAGCTCGTTTTCGTATGCCATATTTATGGCAAGAAGCAGCGCGGTGCGTAAATCCTCAATCGCCATTTTATTGAACATTTTAGGATCAACCCCCTGCTCTAAGGATTGCTCAATGACGGCAAAAGCGGTTTTGATATCGCCATGTAAAAGCGCCGATGAGAACTTTGCAACCAGACCGGCTTTCGGAAGTCCAAAAAGAATGGAAACGTCTTCTGAAGTAATTATTTCCTTATCAGCAATCCCAAGCAATTGTCCAAACATGCTTTCCGCATCCCGTAGCGACCCTTCCGAAAGAAGTGCTATGACATGCGGCACTTCTTTCTCATGTTTTATGTTCTCTTTTTGAGCAAGCTCTTCAAGGCGTTCCTGAATCACTGAAACCGGCAGACGATGAAATTCAAAATGCTGGGTGCGCGAGCGGATGGTGTCCGGGACTTTTTCCGGATCGGTCGTGGCCAATATAAACATCACATGCTTGGGCGGTTCTTCAAGTGTTTTTAAAAGCGCGTTAAACGCTTCACGCGTCAGCATATGCACCTCATCTATGATATAGACTTTTCTCTTTGCCCTATGGGGGGCAAATCGTACTGCTTCCCGCAGTTCCCGAATCTCGTCTATTCCTCTGTTTGAAGCGGCGTCAATTTCAATAAGATCAAGCGCGCTCCCCCTAAGAAACTCCTCACAGATTCCGCATGCATTGCATGGTTCTCCGCTGCCTTTCTGTTCACAATTCACCGCTTTCGCCAAAAGCCGTGCCACCGTGGTCTTTCCCGTGCCGCGCGGACCGGAAAACAGATATCCATGCGAAACACGCCCCGCCTCAAGCGCGCTTATTAACGCACGCACAATATGATCCTGTCCTTTTACCTCGCGAAAGGACTTGGGGCGGTATTTTCTATAAAGCACGAGCTGGTGATCTTCCATGCCGGAAAGATATCATAAAAAGCGTTTGCTTAAAAGATAAAAAGGGTTATTGAGAAGAAATGGTTTGTTCAACAGCACGCGGAGCAGATTTAAACACGATATATTTATATCCTAAAAAATTCCAGAAAAGCGACACGAGCGTTGCTCCAATTTTAGCAAGAATCTCCAAACGCTCCTTTGTTATGCTGTTAAAAGGATCTATATAAGTCGTAAAGAGATACACAATAAAACTGTTTATCGCAATGCCGCCTGCAGACACAATAAGAAATGCCGTAAACTCTTTTTTGCTTGGCATGTCTTGTCCTTTGAAAGTAAAATAATGATTCCAAAAATAACTGTTGGTAAGAGCGACAATAACGGAAACCGCATTTAACGGAATAATATATAGGCCCTCATATACTCCGGTAACACGGCTTAATATTGAAAGAATGCCCGTATCAACGGTAAAGTTCATAAGGCCGACAATCCCGAACCGTCCTGCCTGTTTTAAAATTAAAATACGCGCAAAGATGCGGGCAGCGACAAAATATCCCGCAGATTCAACTAGAGGGAAAAAGATATAGAACGTCCAATACGGAAAAGTGACGCCCTGAAACACAAGCGGAATATCGGCATTGATGAAAATAATGTTGGCGAAAAAAGCAGTGACAAACCCTACCGTACCGGCGGCGATATAGTCTTTTCCTCTGCTTTTATTGGTTTTGTTGTTTGTTTTGGTTTCCTGCATATTTTACCGTTTCTATTTCCCCTAACACTCCGAGTTGTCTTTTTATAACAAAGAGAAGCAAATAAATCAACAAGAAAAGAATAATAAAGGCGCTCACGATACCTATATTTATTGTAAGCAGCCGCTGTCCCCAAAGAACCGAGAGTGTAGAAAAAAAATAAATAAGAGAAGGGGACGCCAAAATGCTCACGCCCTGCGGAGAAAACGTATGCATAAATGACGCCCAAATGATAATAACACTGTAAAGCAGAAAGAAAAGGAGAATCAAAAACTGCAACGTCAGTTGGAGCCCCTCCTCAAAGGTAAAAAGCCGAAGCGAAGTGACGCTTACCCACGCAAGCGATACCCCATTGGCAAGGGCGCTGGAAAATCCGAGCTGTTCTTGTTTATACTCTCCGAAATAAAGTTCCATAGAAATCCAAAGCAGAAAAATCGGGGTTAACACCCACCACACGGAAAGATCTCTCACCAGTGCGTGTCCTATCTCTCCGAACCCTAACAGCAATTGATTAAAAATCATGGCCATCGTTATCCGAATTTTTCCTGCCGGCGGGCAATCTCCGTTTCTACTTCTTCTCGCAATCTTCCGTACTTCAATCTTGATAAGTCCCTTACTGCCTCGCACACCGCTTTATTGCTGGCGGCGGGCGAATACGATTCTATATTAAACGGGCGCGTTGTCTTCCCATTAATCAGCAGCCGTATGTATGCGTGAAAATTATCTATATTTAAAAGGTCTCCTGCGGTAAAAACCGGCGCAAACTGTTTTTGCAATAGTTCCGTATCATCAACTCCAACACGGAATGAAACAATCGTTCCAACATTTCCGAATACTGCATCTCTAATTTCTTTTGAAAGCTGGCCGATAAACTGGTGGGCCATAACAAGGTTTAAGCGGTATTTCCTTGCTTCTGAAAGAATTGTTGCAATGGATTTCGTGGTGACATTCTGAAATTCATCAATATAAAGATAAAAGTCAGGCCTTTTGCTTTCCTCAATATCAACGCGCGAGAGCGCCGCCATAAGCACCTTTCCTATGATGATAAGTCCCAGAAGGTATGAATTGAGTTCTCCGAGTCGTCCTTTGGAAAGGTTTATCAAAAGAATCTTTTTATTGTCCATAATTTCCCGAAGGCGAAACGAGCTTTTCTCCTGCGCTATGATCGGCCGCATAATCTCATTGGCGAGAAAGGTATCAAATTTTGACGTAATATACGGCACCATATTTTGCAGAGACGCTTCGCCTCCGGCTTTCTCCGCTATCTGCTTCCAAAACATTTTTACGACTAGATTGGAACTTCTGGAAATCTTAAACTGACGATAGTCTGAATCAACCATCACTCTTGAAATCTCAAGAAGCGTGTTTCCTGATGACGGATCGTCCATCACCAAAAGCGTGGCATTTCGAAAATACTGCTCAAACATCGGCCCCCCGGCAACGGACATATCATAAAGTTTGTTAAAAATTTCAAGCAGTTCGTTTACAATAAACGTCTTTTGCTCCGGGTAGCGGCCATCATATTCCAGAAAATTCAACCCCATGGGACGTTCAATATCGGCCGGGTCAAAATATACCACATCTTCAACGCGCTCTTTCGGAATAAGGCCTAAAATGTCTCTTACATCATCTCCGTGGGGATCAAGAAAACACACTCCCCTTCCTTTTTCTATATCCTCCGCAATCATGTTTTTTATAAGTGTTGTCTTTCCGGTACCGGTCTGGCCAACAATATACATGTGCCGCCTTCGGTCATCTGGAGTAATGTATACCGGCACTTCTTCTCCCTTAAACACGCTCTTACCGATTAAAAGACCTGCTTTGGGCAGATTTGCCGGAGGAGGCGCCTCGCGGGACGTTAACATTTGGAGTCTCGGGGCTTCGGAACCCGCATAAGGAAAACGAAACACTGATGCCAGTTCGTCGGTCGTAAGGTACATGCGGGCAAGCGGATTAAATATACGAAATGAAAAGTTATATACCGCCCGTTCCAACGCCCGTCCTTCAAGCGGCATCGCTTTAAAACTGTTGCCTTGGGGTTCAGTAAACTGCAAAAACGCCGCCTCAAGTTCCCGTAAAATTCTTGAAGCGTCATCTTCGTTAGCAGAAGAAGCCAAAAGGCGTATATTCACATCAAAACCGGTACGCGACGCTTTCTCTGTTATGAGTCTTGCCACTTCTTCATCTCCTTGTTTTATCTCTTGGCGTGCCGTTCCGCCGCCGCCTGAACTGCCGGACGGCGCAAATCCCAACATTGCCATCGCTGCAACAAGCCATGGATGCAGTTTTTTGGACGTTGCCAGCGCTTCTTTGATGTTTTTTCCCTCACGCACCGCTTTCGCTGCTTTTTTCCCTGCGTCATTGAGCGATCCGCTGGTAGGGCGCATTAATATTTGTATTGCCGCGCCCTCGCCTTTCTCGTTTAACTTTGCAAAAGCGCCGGCGATCACAGCAAACGGATCATGACCAATGCGTTCATATGTATGAATCGGGAGAAGCGCATCGCGCTCAAGCACGAGATGTGAGGCCTTTGTGATACCCTCCGCGTTGAACATATTGTAATCTTCAGCTGGCTCCACGCGGCTGTCTGGGAACATCGAATGCGTCAATTTTTGAAATGTAGAAGCATAAAAATTCGGAATCGCTGCATAAAGAACTGTTTCACCACCGGTTTCCGGAAGCGCAATTTCAAAAGATACTACCGGCTGTCCGTAGAACGCTGCCTTTCGTTTCGTCCGTTTTAACCCCAGAAAACCGGCATACATCTGCTCCATGGTGAGGAAAAGTTTCTTGGAGTTGTCTTGCTGTCCTTCTCGCTCTGCTCCCATATCTTGAGGAAGCAGAATTCTAAAAAGCCGTAAATGCAGCGAAGAAGAAACGTCTCTAAATTGCCTCTCCCTCAATACAAAATACCGGATAAGAACGGCCACAACGATACTTGCGGCTGTTATAACATAAAACGTATTTAACAATAGCGAGGCCATGTAAAATATAAACGGATGTACTGTTTATGTTGTATGTTGTCTGGCTATTTTTTAATCTTGTCTTCCGCAACCAACCGCTCGTAAAACCGATCAACAAGCACATCATGAAATTCATCCAACAGATGCGGATTTTCAAGCGCCCGCGCTACCCGTACTGCCTCCATGATGCCCCGTGAAAACGCTATTTTAACCAATTCTGTAATCTGTTTCTTATGATCATCAAAATCTTTCAGTACGTCATCAACAGGCAGCGCTCTGCTGGACGGTGTGGCGTTTTCTATATGCGCTTCCAGCACTGTCCGCACAGCCTCTTTTGAGGTTTTTTCGTTCATTGATTCCAGAGATTCCGGCTTTCTTTCTGTTTGCTCTGTTTCTTTTCTTCGGGATCGTTCAAGCGCTTCTTTTTTCTCGGCTACTTTCTTTGTAAGATACTCAATCTCCTCTTCAGGGTTTTTAAATTGTGGTGTCTCCGGCATAGAGGTATCATAACATATATGAAGAAAGTGTATCTAATGCTGGCGGTGACAGTAGCTGTTGGGATTTTTCTTCGTTTTTGGAATCTTCAGCATATCCCGCCCGGACTTTATCCCGATGAAGCGATGAATGGCAACAATGCCCTTGAAATGAACGAAGCCGCAAAAGGTTTCCCAACATTTGGCTGGCGCGTCTTTTTTAGTGAGAATAACGGCCGTGAAGGGCTGTACATTGATATTGTCTCCCTTTCCATAAAATTCTTTGGGAATGATCCGTTTGCCATACGCACCGTTTCAGCAGTTTTTGGGACCATAACCATATTGGGGCTTTTCCTTTTTACGCGACAGGTGCTCTGGCAAAGACCCCATCGCAATACCATCGCGCTGATCGCGGCATGGCTGCTTGCTACAAACTTTTGGCATATCAATTTTTCCCGTATAGGGTTTCGCGCCATTATGGCGCCCTTTTTTCTTGTATGGGGATTATATGTTCTTTATAAAGTTGCAAACGGGCATTATAAAAACAGCGCTTCAGGATCACTGCTGGCAGCGGGAGGAGGAATTTTTTTCGGGCTTGGATTCTACTCATACATCGCCTATCGCATAGCGCCGCTGCTTTTGGCATTTCCTTTCATATCAGGACTTCGTTATCACAAACGCCTTCGCGTTCCGACCTGTTTTCCATGCTTTTTTTTGCTGTTTCTCTTTTCTACATTTTTAACCGCCTTGCCGCTTGGAATATACTTTATAAATAATCCCGCAGATTTTTTCGGGCGCACCGCCCAAATTTCAATTTTTTCCCAAGAGGAACCGTTAAGGATGCTGGCCCTCAACACCATAAAAACAATAGGCATGTTTTTTTGGCAGGGAGATTTTAATTGGAGACACAACTATGCGGGGACACCGCAGCTTTGGTGGCCGGTGGGGTTGCTTTTTCTCATCGGCGTCATCCGCGGCTTTATTGTTTTTATCAGTAAAGAGAAAAAGAAAGAGCGGGATGTTTATCTTTTCCTTTTTGCGTGGATTATGCTTCTGTTGCTTCCGGTTATCACGTCAGCCGAAGGCATCCCGCATGCGCTCCGCGCAATCGCCGTTATTCCGGCCGTTATGATCATTGCTGCGCTGGGACTTGGTCTTATGATTGATCTTATAGAGCACTGGATATCAAAAAAAATAACTCAAGCAGATGCTCAAAAAAAGTCTTTGCGTTTAAGAAAAGAATTTATCATCCTGCTTCTGGTTTTTCTTTCAGGAACAGCGGTGCACGCATTCAACCAATACTTTCAACGATGGTCCATACGGCCGGAAGTTGCTGATGCGTTTGCCGTAAAGTATGCCGAAATCGGAAAAACATTAGATTCGCTGCCCGCAGCGGAAGAAAAATATGTTATAGTAAATACACCGGGTCATGTGCTGGTTAGAACAATCCCGATGCCGGCACAAACCATCATGTTCTTAACGCAAACATTCAGCGCAGACGAACAGAAGAAAAAAAATATCACCTATCTGCTGCCGGACCAACTGCAAAACATACGATGTCTAGACCACTGCACCATAGCGCTTATGGAAAAAGACATACACATCGCAAATGCCATAAAGGAACAATTCTCTGGTATTGCAATGCAGCTTACGGGGAACGCATTGGTTTTTCGCAGGTAATCCATGACTAAATCGCTCCAAAACACCATAGCCGTTTTTATACTGTTGGTGATGTTTTTTCTTATGGCAAGTTCAGCGTGGAATGATTCTGCAATCATGGACGAGCTGGCACACATTCCTGCAGGGTATAGCTACGTGCGGTTTGGGGATATGAGATTAAATCCGGAGCACCCACCACTTATAAAAGACCTCGCGGGACTGCCGCTTTTGGCGTTAGACCTTCGTTTTCCAACAGACCACCGCGCATGGAAAGATGAAGTAAACGGGCAGTGGGAGATGGGAAGCGTTTTTTTATACGAATCGGGCAATGATCCGGATCAAATCCTGCGTTTTGCACGCTTCCCCATGATGCTCTTCGCGATTTTTTTTGGATGGGTGTTTTTTCTTTGGGCGAGAAAACATTACGGCGCGGCAACAGCAATCATTGCGCTTTTATTTTTTGCATTCTCGCCTACGTTTCTGGCCCACTCTAAATACGTCACAACAGATCTCGCCGCCTCGTTTGGATTTTTTATAGGTATTACAACATTTCTCCGGTTTTTAAATTATCCATCATACAAAAATATCCTTATAGCAGGGGTGGGCTTTGGCGTAGCGCAACTGCTCAAATTTTCCCTTTTCCTCTTAGTCCCTTTTTATGCCGCCATTGCACTTGTATGGATACTGATAAGCCACTTTGAACATCTTGAAAGAGTTCCGCTTCAAAAACGCGTCATACATCATGTAAAGCATGGGCTGAGATATTTTAAAAAAATTATTCTGATTGGCCTTATCGGTCTTTTACTGATTGCGGTTGTGTACCAACTGCATGTACTGAACTACCCTGTGGAAAAACAGGTCAGCGATACAACAATAATTCTGGGATCGTTTGGCATGCGCCCGCTTGTTGACGCAACCGTGTGGATGGCAAATACGCCTCCTCTTCGCGGTTTTGCATACTACATGCTCGGACTGCTTATGGTGGTACAGCGCGCAGCGGGAGGCAACACCACGTACTTTTTGGGAACAATTCTTTCGGGCTCCTGGTGGTATTACTTTCCAGTTGTGTATCTCGTAAAAGAAACGCTTGCTTTTCACATATTAACGGCCCTTGCAGGCATACTTGCCGCAAAAAAAATCTTCAAGAGCAACAATAAAACCTTCAAGGGTCTGCGCCAATGGACAAGAGAACATTTCATCACTTTTTCCCTGCTTCTCTTTATTGCGTTTTACTGGATATATTCCATGCAGGCAAACCTCAATATCGGGGTAAGACACGTCCTCCCCACCTTTCCGTTTTTATACCTGCTTGTTGCAAAAGAAATAAAAGAGTGGGTTAAAGGAACAATCATCGTAAACCCACACACGTTTGGCGCTTTGATTAAATCGCTTTATAAACTATATATCAGGCCAATTCCTAAATACCTTTTTATCGCTGTCATAATGCTTTGGATTGTAACCGGAATGCTGAACACATGGCCCGGATACCTTGCATATTTTAATGAGATCACGCTTTTTACGATGCCGGGGTATGAATGGGCAGTAGATTCTAACTTTGACTGGGGACAGGATCTCAAACGCCTCAGTATTTGGGCAAAAGAAAACAATATCGAAAGGGTTGCTTTGCATTACTTCGGCGGCGGCTCTCCTACATATTATATGGGAGATATTTTTGAACCATGGTGGTCTGCAAAAGGAGCGCCGGAAGGCTACTTCGCTATCTCGGGAACGATTCTACAGGGTTCCCGCGGCGAACCGGCAAGAGGATTCGTACAAAAAAAAGAAGATTCGTACGAATGGCTAACGGGAATAAAACCAATCGGCAAAGCCGGCGATTCCATTTTCATTTATAATCTGCCCGTCACTGGCATACAATAAACTGTTTCTTAAACCATTCGCCTATTTATACGTAATGAGAGCATATGCGACTATTCGTCTGTCCACTATATCCTAAATAAATATCCTTTAACCGTGCTTAGGATGATTGGCTTTCAGCCGCTTTATCAAAGCGCTTCGCGCAATGACGTTCTGTTAGATAATATGTGAATGTTAAAAATAAAAATATATAAATGAAACAATACATATTTGGTTTTGTTTATACTTTCGCGTTTACTCCCTGAATTTATAATATACTTTATTGCCGTAACGGAGGTCTACATAATCCAAATCCGCACGCTTTTCTTTTATTTCTTCACGGAGTGAAAGGATGAGGTTTTCAAGCGCCGTCTCTGGAGAAACGCTTTCATCAATGAATATGCTCCATTCCTCTCCTGTAATAATTTCTATCGTTTCATTGCTTTTGTTAAATACAAATTGCACAATTTCAATTTCCTGCAGCTCTTCTGCCGCACGAACAAAAACACGCACGATATGAAACCTCGCGTCGCGTAATGCCGGGGAACCAACTGAAACAATATCCCCGCTCTTGTCATATATTTTTGTTATCAGCGCTCCTTTAAATTCAGGAGCGCGTTCGTATGCGATACCGTCTTCGGCAACATAAAAACAATCGCTTTCAGTTTGTGATTCGTAATCCTTAGTTTGTAGTTCGTTTTTTGCAGTTTGCAAAGAAACGTCAGTCCCCGCCTCCCGGTCGCCGATTCCTGATTCCCGACAAAGCACCGCCCACAACGTTCGTTCTTTAATTTCTATAAATAGCGTTTGAGAAAAAATATCCTTTCTGACTTCCGCATTTGCAACACGCGGAAAAGCGCCAAGCAGCACATGTGAGATTTCTTTTTCATCAAGAATCAGAAAGTTCCTTTTGGGCAAAACAAAAAACACGTTCTCGCGTAGATACCCCCAAACGGCGCTTCGCAGATCATCTTCGGAAATATTCCCCGCGCCTTCAAAAACAAGGTGTTCTACTAAAAACTGTTCCGCTGAAAAGATTTTTACTGCCCCAAACACTAATAATCCGGCGGACATTAACAACAGAATAATAATAAAGAAAGTTCGCCGGCGCCTCCGCTGGCGCCTCCTGTTGAAAGCAGCTTTTCTTAAAAAAGTTTTACGGCCTTTGAGGGCCATAAACACTGCCGTAAACCCTTATGACGAGGGTTTACGGAAGACATCTTTTCCAACAAATGACCGCAACGCTTCAGGGACAACAACGGAACCGTCAGGTTGCTGATTGTTTTCAAGAATTGCAATCAAGATTCGCGGCGTTGCAATTACAGTATTGTTGAGTGAATGCGTAAACTGTATCTTTCCGTCTTCGCCGCGGTAGCGAATGTTAAACCTTCTGGTTTGAAAATCATGATAATAACTGGAAGAGTGTGTTTCTCTATAGCGGTTCTCGCTGGGAATCCATGATTCAATATCGTATGTCTTGACATGCGCTCTTCCTATGTCACCTCCGCAATTAACCACCACGCGATACGGAATGTTTAACATCTGCATAAGCTCTTCAGCGTTTTTGGTCAGTTCTTCATGCCACCTCACCGATTCCTGATGATCATTTTTAACGAGCATCAGCTGTTCTACTTTATAAAATTCATGAACACGATAAATTCCTTTTGTGTCTTTTCCGTAACTTCCTGCTTCACGGCGATAACAGGGAGAAAATGCAACGTACTTTTTCGGAAGCTCTACTTCGTCAAATATCTCCCCTGTGTGATATCCCATCATGCTTATTTCAGCAGTGGCTGAAAGATAATGGTTGTCCCCTAGAGAATAGACATCATCTTTTGTTTGAGGGAAATGTCCGGTTCCTATCAGATGTTCGCCCTTCACAATCGCCGGCGCGCCAAACAGTTCAAATCCTTTTTTTACAAGATGGTCAACAGCAAACTTCCACAGTGCAAACGACAAAACAACAACATCTCCTTTTAAGAAATATCCTCTCATTCCGGAAACCTTTGCTCCGCGCTCAATATCAACAAGGTCAAGTTCTTTCATTATAGTAAGATGATCTTTGGCTTTAAGATCAAATACACGCGCATTACCCCACCTACGCACTTCCACGTTATCTGCGTCGCTTTTTCCTTCCGGCACTGACGGGTCTGGAATATTCGGAACATCAAGCATCAAACTCTTAAAATCATAATCAACAGTCTTTAATTCTTCTTCCATTTTCGCAAGCAGCGTTTTTACTTCGCGCATTTTTTCAATGGAAGCGCTCCGCTCATTTTCATTGCTCATCAATGCAATCTCGTCAGACGTTTTATTTATCCTAGACCGAAGGGCTTCAACCTCTCCAAGAAGTCTTTTTCTGCTCTCATCCGTCTTAAGCAGCTTTGAGATGTCAAACTGCACACCTTTTTTCCGCGCAGCTTCTCTGATAAGATCAGGGTTTTCTCGGATAAATCTTATATCAAGCATAAACGTAGTATAGCGCCTCCAATATAACTATAAAAGCGCTCTTAAAATATATTCACAAAAGCAAAAAGTACATTCGCCTCTCAATATAGCTCATAAAAAGATCTTTTAAACAAGCGTAACGAAGATAAACGTTCTGAAAAACAGAAAGATGCTTGACTTATCTAACAATTCGTGTTTTTTATATAACCGCTGATCAGCATATCCTCTAAAAACAAGATGTCAGACAATCATACTTGCTTATAAAGACGCCGATGGCATCAAAGCACTGCGAAGAGCTTAGAAAAAAAATATATCGAACACTTATCCACCGCTTTCTCTATTGCTCGGTCCAACGTATAATGAAAAGACGCTCCAACAGTTCCTCAAAAGGTGATGCGCGCCGGAAGTATACCAGTGATTATAGCAACGTCCGTAAAAAATTTTATATACAAGCCGATACGCTCTAAAAAACTGTAACAAACAAGAAATAAATCATTCAAAATCAGCTGTATAACGTGCAAAAAGCTATGCGAATAATAAAAATTAAAAAAAGAAGCGGCAAGATTGAAGATTTTAACCGCGAGCGCATAGAAAACGCGATTGAAAAGGCTTGTATAGCAACCGCTACAAGCATAGAAAAAGATATGACGATCTCTATTACCGATAATGTCATCGCCCTGCTTGAAGATACATTTAAAGAGCAAATCCCCGGCGTTGAAAACGTGCAGGACTTGGTTGAAAAATCTCTTGCGGAGCACGGCCTTTTTGAAGTTGCAAAAACCTACATCCTTTATCGGGAAAAACGCGCCGATATACGCGAATCAAAAAAACAGGAACTGCTGGATAAGATAGAAAAAAGTGACATCCTAGTAAAAAAACGGGACGGTACAGTTATAAAGTTTGACATCACGCAAATCGAAATAGCAATAAAGAACTCCTGCAGAGGATATGAACATCTGGTAGACATAGAAAAAATTCTTGAAGAGGTAAAGTTAAATCTCTATGACGGCATCACAACAAGAGAAATCAACAAAGCCGTCATTATGACAATGCGCGCTCATATAGAAGAAGAACCGGCGTACTCATTCGTAACGGCGAGATTTTTATGGAACGATCTTTATAAAGATGTCATCGGGGTGGACGAATTTGATAAAGCGTTCACAACAATCTACAAGGAAACGTTCCCTAAAAAAATACGACAAGGAATAAAAGAAGGAAAGTTTGACAAACGACTGCTTCATTTTGATCTCCACTACATTGCAAGCCACTTAGAACCCCAAAGAGATAAATTATTCGGATATCTCGGAGCACAAACATTGTATGACCGGTACTTTATAAAAACAGCAGATGGCGAAATGCTGGAAACGCCGCAATACTTCTGGATGAGAATAGCGCTGGGGACCTGTTTAAACGAAGAACAAGATATAGCCGTTGAACATGTTATCGCGTTTTACAATATCATGTCGCAAATGATTTATACTCCCTCTACCCCAACTCTTTTTCATGCAGGAACTCCCAAACCGCAGCTCTCGTCGTGTTATCTAAATTCAGTCTCAGATTCACTCGAACATATCTTCAAAACATACACAGACAACGCACAGCTCTCCAAGTGGTCTGGAGGAATCGGAACAGACTGGACACAAGTGCGGGCAACCGGAGCGCATATAAAAGGAACGGGCGTTGAAAGTCAGGGTGTTATTCCATTTTTAAAAATCGCCAATGACGTAACCATTGCAATTAACCGAAGCGGCCGCAGACGCGGAGCCACCGCGGTATATCTGGAAACATGGCACTACGACATAGAAGATTTTCTCGAGTTGCGTAAAAACACCGGCGACGAGCGCAGAAGAACCCACGATATGAATACGGCAAACTGGATCCCCGATCTTTTTATGAAAAGAGTAAAGGATGATGGCACATGGACACTGTTTTCTCCGGAGGAAACCCCCCAGCTGCATGATTTATACGGCAAGGATTTTGAGAAAAAATATACCGAATACGAAGAGAAGACGGCGAAAGGCGACATAAAGATATATAAAACAATAAAGGCGAGAGATTTATGGAAAAAAATGCTTACTATGCTTTATGAAACGGGGCATCCATGGATAACATTTAAAGACCCTTCCAACATCCGCTCTCCGCAGGACCATGCGGGTGTGGTACACAACTCAAACCTCTGCACTGAAATTACCTTAAACACATCAGAAAACGAGACAGCGGTTTGCAACCTTGGCTCATTGAATTTTGCAAAACTGATCAAGGACGGGAAATTTGAAATAGATCTTGTTAAAAAAGTAGTGCCCATAGCGGTAAGAATGCTGGACAATATTATCGACATCAATTACTACCCCACCGAGGACGCACGGCACTCAAACTTGCGCCACAGACCCATCGGCCTTGGCATCAGAGGATTTCAAGATGCGCTTTATATGCTCGGGATTCATTTTGACTCTGATCAGTGCGTCCGCTTTTCGGACGAATCAATGGAAGCGGTTGCATATTACGCATATAAGGCATCGGCTGAACTCGCACGAGAGCGTGGCGCATATGAATCCTTTCAAGGATCAAAATGGGACAGAGGCATCCTGCCACTCGATACATTGGACCTTTTAGAAAATGAGCGCGGTGAAAAAATCCATGTGTCGCGCTCCAGCACATTTGACTGGGATGGCCTGCGTGAATTAATCAAGGAAACCGGAATGAGAAATTCAAACTGCATTGCAATTGCACCAACGGCAACAACAGCAAACATTGTGGGATGCATTCCAACTATTGAGCCCATTTATAAAAACTTATACGTGAAATCAAACCAAGCGGGAGAATTTACCATCATCAACCCCTACCTTGTGAAGGATCTGAAAGAATTAAACCTTTGGAATCAAAGCATGTTAAGTAAAATAAAATATTATGACGGCAGCATCAAAGAAATCAATGAAATTCCCGATACCATTAAAGACAAATATAGAGAAGTATTTGAAATTGATCCGCGCTGGCTTATAAAGTCTGCAGCCTATCGCGGCAAATGGATCGATCAGAGCCAATCGCTGAACATCTTTTTCAGCGGAACATCCGGGCGGGAACTCAGCAACATTTATATGTATGCGTGGGAGATGGGGCTTAAAACAACCTATTACCTAAGAACCCTTGGCGCCTCGCAGGTTGAAAAATCCACCATTGATGCGCGTGAATACGGCGTTACACACTTACGAAAGCAAGGTATGATAGAAACGACAACGATTACCGCAACAATAGAAAGACCAAAAGAAGTAAAAACAGTGTCAGCTGTAAAAGAACACATATTAAATGAAACAGATAACACTGACTGTGAAGTTTGCCAAGCGTAATGCGGAAACGATGATCCCGGCCACTTTTTTGTAAAAAAACATGAACATTACAACAACAGGAAAAATAACAATAGCGGCGCGGGGAGCTTTTTCCATTGAGGAATGCGCTATTCGCGCACGCGCCTCGCGAGGTGTTGCGCGGCAAAAAAGCAGCGGAGTGCTCACTGTTGTTTTTAAACATTACTCTTGGACTTTCATTTTTTAAAGAACAGCGGCATGCCTATTAAAAAAACAACCGAAAAAGTGGATATCAACAAGCGCCGTATCATCAACGGGGAGGACGCGGATGTTATACAACTGTACCCGATGAAACACGTTTTTGCGTGGGACGCGTATAATGCCGCGAACGCAAATCATTGGCTCCCAACGGAAATCGGAATGCAAAAAGACGTTGAGCAATGGAAAGCAAAGGACGTCCTAAGCGACGACGAAAGACATGCATTAAAAACCGTTCTGGGGTTTTTCACTACCGCAGATTCCATTGCGGCCAACAACGTTGTGATGGCATTCTACCGCCATATTACTTCCCCAGAGTGCCGACTGTATCTTCTGCGCCAAGCGTACGAGGAAGCTATACATACACACTCCTACCAATATATTGTCGAAAGTTTAAGACTTGATGAAAGTGAAATTTTTAACATGTACCGCGAAGTGGACAGCATTTATAATAAAGACGCGTTTGTTCTTTCCTTTAACGAGGGAATTTTTGATCCTCTTTTCAAAACGGGGACGTTTGAAAACGACCAAAAATTTTTAGAAAACATCATAGTATTCTCGCTGATCATGGAAGGGATTTTCTTTTATAGCTCCTTTGCTGTGATGTTTGGTTTCCAGCGCCAAAATAAAATGGTTGGCGCCGCAGAACAAATACAATATATTATGCGAGATGAATCAATGCATCTGAATTTCGGCATTGATTTGATCAATACGATAAAACAAGAACAACCGGAGCTTTGGACAAAAACATTTCAAGAGCGCGCAATTGAACTGGTAAAAAAAGCTGCGCAGCTTGAATATCGGTTTGCTCAAACAGCCTTCCCAACAGGTATCTTCGGCATGAATGCCGAAAGCTTTAGACAATATATTGAACACATCGCCGACAGGCGCCTTACAAGAATAGGTCTTCCGCCACAATTTAACAGCAACAACCCTTTTCCGTGGATGTCGGAAGCAATCGATTTAAGCAAAGAAAAGAATTTCTTCGAAACGCGGGTTACTGAATACAAAACCGGCGGGGTGCTCGACTGGAACTAAAAACCGCTCACATTATTTTATGTGGGAACCTTTTTATAGAGAGGTTTTTGTGGTTAATTTTTATTATCCACAATTACGGACGTTGATACTAAGGTTCTGCTATGAGAAACTTAGACGATCTTGGCGTTACAGACAAACTCATATTTCTCCTTGATTCTGATGACGTATTTTATAAATCTATTGGCAGTTTTTCCATGCCGGAAACGCTTTTTATCAATGCAAAAGGAGAAACGGTTTTCCACAAACGCGGCCCAATGGAATTGCCTGAAATACGGCAACACATTCAAAGCATACAATGAAGCATGATGACAAATCATTCACCTACAACAATACTTGAGTATAACTATATTGACGAAGGAATATATATTGACACAAACCAGTGCTGTAAAGCACATATGGACGAAATGCTGTTAAAAAAAGGAATAACAGCTGATATCTCACTGGAAACAGTGAGACTTGACCAGCCGTTCGGTGTAACCTTTTATGTCTGGATTCCTGTTGAGAATCACACTGCACCAACGCATGATCAGCTTGATTTTGGGGTATCAGTGCTTGAAAAGCTTGTCCAAATGAAAAGAAAAGTATACGTGCATTGCCAAAATGGTCATGGCAGGGCTCCAACACTGGTAGCGGCGTATTTTACCACAAAAGGCATGACGCCTGACAAGGCCGAAGCATTCATAAAATCAAAACGTCCCTCCATCCATTTAGAAAATGTCCAACGAAAAGCCCTTAAGGAATTTGCTAAAAGCTGACGTATGGAGTTTGCTATTGCCGCATTCATTGCCGGACTGTTCACATTTCTTGCCCCTTGTACCCTTCCGCTGGTACCGGGATACCTGGGATTTATCAGCGGAACGTCCGTTGAAGACCTTAAAAACCCTCTCAAAGCGAAACGTGCGAGGTGGAATATTCTCATCAATGGCCTGTTTTTTATCACGGGCTTTAGCGTTGTATTTATCATATTCGGCACACTTGCAGGCTTTTTTGGCGCTGCACTTGTAAGTTACAGACTTTGGCTTACGCGAATAGGAGGTATTTTTGTTATTATCTTCGGGCTTTTTATGTTGAATGTTATAAAAATACCCTTCCTTGCCAAGGAAAGGCATGTAAGAGTGCCTTCCATTTTTAAACGCGGAAAGCCGCACAATTCTTTCATATTAGGCTCCACGTTTGGATTCGGATGGACACCGTGTGTGGGCCCGGTTCTCGGCTCCATCCTTGCTCTTGCCGCATCATCTGCTACTGTAGCGAAAGGAGCTTTTCTACTCTCCGTATTTTCATTGGGGCTGGCGGTTCCGTTTCTTATCATTGCCGTCGGATACGGTTCTGCCGCGCAAAGGATTGAAAATATAACAAGATATCTTAAACCCATATCCGTTGTTGGAGGAATTTTTCTTATTTTAATCGGCTTACTGCTTCTCACAGACCGGTTTGTGCTTCTTATCTCATACGGTTTTGGAGTTCTGCGGTTCTTGGGTTTAGGTATGCTGGAAGAAACGCTTTTTCAGTTCCTCTAACATCAATAGCGTCTAAGGCACGAAAAACGTTTTAAAGACAAAGAATGTGGTTAAAAAGAAATCAGCAGATTTGCTTTAGCATTTATCTGCGAACAGCTGTTTCAGAACGCGATTTAAAATAGGTATAAAGTCGAAGGACATTTCCAATGGTTGGAGACTGCGGATACGGAAGAGCATTTTTAAGGAACCAACGCGCTTCTAATATTTCAACGCCGTGAGGACTAAGCGCCGCGGTGTCTACTTTTCCGTAAAAACAAAAAACCGAATCTTTTAAAAAATGTCTTCCGGTATCGTAAATGCCCAAATAAACAAGAGGATCTGCCGTTAAACCAACAACTTCGCGCAGTTCCCTTTTGGCGGCGTCCACTGGAGACTCTTCAAAAGGAGTCTGAATCCTAATGCGCCCGCCGGGCAAAGTCCAGTAACGCCTCCAGTATCTGCTCCTTACCAGCAACAATTTGCCGTCATACTCTATAAGGCACTTTACGCTTTGCGTGCGGGGTCGGAAAACAAACCAATACAGTAAGCGTAAGGGATAGGCAATATTGAAAAACGTTTGCTCAAGAAAAGCCATATTGCCGTTTTTAGCCCTGTTTTAAGTCTACCACAGAAGCAAAAAAATACATAAAGCATTCATATGGCATCTCCTTCGGCATGAAACCCTTTATGCTGGCGGGGGTTTTCATAAAACCTTACAACTAAAATCCCTGACTTTAAAAGAAAAGCAGCAACGACAGAATCGTACTACCCAGCCGCAAAACGTAATATTCTTATTTGTTTATTTTACTGCATTGGCAAATCACCTGCTTTTGATTGCTTTGGTGGCAACCATCCGCCAATTGATGTTGGTATGCCGCGCAAAAGCAAAAGAGCAAGCGGCGCCCCCCAATTAGCCCATCTTTCCACAAATTCAAAAATTGAATCGCCGGCAATCGGACGCATAAGAGCAGTCCAAAAACCCCAGAAGGCCATCCAAAGAAGCGCAAGGCGGACAGGCTTCATCAGAATCAACACAGCCAAAAGGACGTCTATCAAACCAACCAGCCACAAAAACGTAGTCGCTGTTCCGACATCAGAAATGCCGAAAATAGAAAACCATTCCACCCACGCTTTTCTCCCCTGAAGCGCGAATACGCCGTGTCCGACGAACTCTCCGGCCACAGAGATACGCAAGACCCATTCTACTTTTCTTACATTATTCATTGTCAAAAACAAAAAATAAACTAATAATAAATAAAGCTTCGACCACACTTTATTATAAGTAACCCGGAACATATAATAAAGAAAGTGACGAACATGATATAAAAAGCGCCTGCTTGCAAAGGTTGTTCACGCGCCTCCCTTGCAGAAATCAGAGCGGCATGTATAGAATGAAACTACGCGTTTATAGTTGGTTATCTTTAAAAAATTAATACATTATTTACCATATATGGCTTATCTTATATTTTCCTTACTGGCGTTTTTTGTTTTAGCGCACCCGGCGCATGCGCTCGTGGCAGAGCTTAAAATCGTCGATGCTGAAGGCAACGAAAAGAAAAATTTCTCCAAAGATGAAGATGTATACCTGGCCGGAAAGTGTGCGCTTGCGAACGGAAATGAAGTAAAAATATTCATCTCTCGCGATAAAAGTGAATGGACTTCTGATCAAAACCTCAGTGACGTTTCCGGCGAGATTGAAACGGTAAAAATAAAAGACACAGACCTCCCCATTATTCCTATATGGAAACACCCGCTCAATAACGGATCATATGATGTCATTATAGACTCAAACGGCAATTTTAAACTTGATTCTTTTGAAAATTGCATTGCTCATGTTGCAACAGCGGGCTTTACCGTTGAATCTCAAGTTGTTTCGCCGTCAACCAATCCTCAACCCCAATCAACTCCTTCTCCAGTGTATGTTCCGCCGCTGCCACCTCCTCCGCCCGCGCAAATAACTGTGCAACAGTCCGAACCGCCAAAACCGTCAACGATCTTTTCATTGGAAGAGCGAATTGAGGTAAAAAGCCTTTCTAACGTTCGCGCTTCTGCCGGAGGAAGTCTGGTTGGCCAACAACCAGCAGGCGTTGAAGGAGTTATTGTTGGAGGTCCTGTATACGCAACACTTTTAGGCATCGGGTATTGGTTTTGGAATATTGACTACGACATCGATCCCGATGGCTGGACAGCAGAAAAAACCTTAAAAATTGCAGAAGTTCCTCCTCCTGAACCAGAATCGGAACCAACACCTCCTCTGCCAACAGAATCAACAGAAGTATTAGAACCTCCAGCACAACAAGACGTCGCCCCGTCTATTCAGGATTCAGGCAAAGAAAGTGAACTTGCAGCGGTGTCCGAAAACTCCCCGGTAAATAATATTGATGTGCTCGGCGGAATCTGGGGAGCAGGCATTATAGGGCTTGCAATTGTCTTAAGCGCGTGGATTTTAGGAAGAGCCGTGCGAAAACGGGGAGATTAAAAACAAAGCATCCAGCCGCCAAATACCGCGGTCTCTTTTTCTTCTGCCATACCCTGACTATATCACTTTTTCCTATGCCGAAAACAATAGCCACTTCCCTGTACTGCCACAACTCTGCACTTCTTTCCTTTAGTGTTTATTGCTTTACAGATTTTTTTCTTCATAGATTCATTTTTTATTCTCTTTATGAGTGTTTAAGGTGCGGATTCCGCTCCTTAAATTTATTATATCTTAACGCATACGCTGTTTGACAACTTCTCATCAGACTATCTGTATGTTCTAGAAACCGATGTTGGTGAGCCGGAACTGGACTTCGCTTCCATTGGACTTGCTCCTTTCTAGTATTTCTACCGGTTGGTTGGGCGGATCGAGAGTTGTAAAACAACATCAAAGTTATCGTCCTTCGCCATTTTGTTCCGCTTCTCAAAGCTGCACGAGACACAACGATGGAGAATGGTGTATTCTCCGCCATTGAACTCCACGCCCACGGGATCCATCGATCCTTGACACTGCGCCTTACGGTCGCCGGGATTCATGTCAACGTGTTTGCTCCGCAGACACTGCGGACAGTGATTCGTGTAACCGCTTCCGCGCACAAAGAAACCGCACCATTTGCAGATGAAATCTTCCTTGGTACGCTGAAATTTTTTTGAAGTCATCATAGTTTTTACCTCCGTTTTTTGTATGCCGACTAAAACCAAAAACGAAAAACTTTTTCCTAAAACATCTTGATTTGAATTATGGTGTCTTTTTAAAAAAAGTCAGAACCCATTTTTTTGATATTTACAGCTGCCGTAAAATTATATATCACCGTAACCAATCACGCCAATGCTTCGGCCATCCGATAAATAAAAGCAATGCAAGCGGCGCCCCCCAATTAGCCCATCTTTCCACAAATTCAAAAATTGAATCGCCGGCAATCGGACGCATAAGAGCAGTCCAAAAACCCCAGAAGGTCATCCAAAGAAGCGCAAGGCGGACAGGCTTCATCAGAATCAACACAGCCAAAAGGACGTCTATCAAACCAACCAGCCACAAAAACGTAGTCGCTGTTCCGACATCAGAAATGCCGAAAATAGAAAACCATTCCACCCACGTTTTTCTCCCCTGAAGCGCGAATACGCCGTGTCCGACGAACTCTCCGGCCACAGAGATACGCAAGACCCACTCAATAAGTTTTGTGTTCATATTAAATATTTTTTAGTTATTTATTCGACCTTTTGAAAAATCTCAGGCCGTTCCAGCCCCCCTACAATAAGCTCGCCAACGGCGCCTTTATCAATAGCTCGCGAGAGACTATGGTCAACCAAAAGATATTTTCCGGGGACTTCAACCCTGAACTCCGTTATCATGGCACCGCCCGGCGGCACAATGGTAGTTTGCACATTTCGATGAGGCGGAGAAATAATATCTCCTTCGGGATATAGTTTGTCGAGTATCCCGCCGATGACATGGAAATTCGAAGCAATATGCGACCCAACGCCAAAGAATATACGGATTGTTTCTCCGACATTTGCCTCGAGCGCATTTTCGCCCGTAAGCGCGCCAACCCGACCGTTGAAGGCAAAATACTCCGGCTGTTCCTGTTGCAGTTTTTCCAAACTGAATGCTTGATGGCCTTTCTCGCCAACCTTGCCTGCTGTATACCATTCGCCCTGCATGATATAGTATTCGCGGTCAACCTTCGCGAGCCCCTCTTTTGGCTCAACAAGAATCATTCCGTACATGCCATTTGCGACATGTGTGGGAATGTGAGGGCTTGCGCAATGGTACACATAAATGCCCGGACGCGTCGCATTGAACTGGAATGCGCGCGTTTCCCCGGATGCGACTTGTGTCAATACCGCTCCGCCGCCGGGGCCTTCAACTGCGTGCAGATCAACGGAGTGTTTGGCGTGGCCCGCCTCGGCATGCTCGTCCGATCCTTCGGCGTGGTCGCCGTTCGCATAGGCGGGGGGAGCGATTAGAGCATCAACAACAAACGAATGGGAGGATGCTGCGGTATGATGATCTCCTTGGCTATGATTCAGGCGAATTTCTACAGTATCTCCTTCTTTCACTCGAATGAATGGCCCGGGTACGGTGCCGTTATAAGTCCAGTATTCATAAGTTACCCCGGGTGCAAGTTCGGCGATTACTTCTTTAGTTTCAAGTTCCACGACTACTTTTTTGTTTTCTCTCCTTACAATAGGAGACGGTAAATCATCGGCGTGTTTGCTGATGTCGCTTACGCTCACCGGCTTTGCCGCCGGGGATATCTCACGCGTAGTTTTATACGCAATCCCAACTCCAATAATAAGAATGATAATACCAACAAAAATCCAAACCTTTTTCATAGCGATTTATTCTTCCAAAGATCGTGGAGAATCCGGCAGGACTCCACGATTTTCGGATCGGCTATTTTATAATATACATTGAGTCCGTTCCGCCGCACGGTGACCAACCGTGCCGTGACGGAGAACCGCAAGGTGCTGCGATACATTGGCTTTGGGGAGTTTAAGAGTCTTCACAAGTTCTTTCACTGCCAGCTCTTTTTACTTGAGTAAATTCAAAATCTCAAGCCGTTTGGGATTAGCGAGTAGTTTATAGATGGTGGCGTTACGCTCGTACGTTATTTTAGGAAATGATGATTTCATGGTTCGACGCCGCTCACCATGAATCCTGAGCTTGTCGAATGGATTCATGGTTCGACGCCGCTCACCATGAATCCTGAGCTTGTCGAATGGATTCATGGTTTCGAAACCACATGGTACGATTAAATCATACCACATCCAAGATTCTCCGCAAAATAGGTTTTGACTTTTTTGAAAAGACACCACCAAATTAAATATGTGGACCGGATGAGGTTTGAACTCACAACCTCCTGCATGTTCCGATGTGCAAAGGTGGACCTAGGGAGAATCGAACTCCCACACCCCGCGTGCAAGGCGGGCGCACTACCATTATGCTATAGGCCCACCTTTGCACATCGAGAATCCTCTATTTCTAAACAAATTTTAGAACTGTTTTATTAAATTTTCCAGATATACACGCTTTTTCAAAGATTTTAAATATCGCTCTCTTTTAACCACCTCGCTTCTCGTTTCATACGCTTCTTGATATACGAGTGACCAAGGTCTCTTGTTTTTCGTGGATCGCACCATGCTCTTATTGTGTGCTACCAGCCTTAGGTCAATGTTCTGTGTGAAACCAATGTAATAAGCACCGTTCTTGCGAGATGGAATAATGTACACATAAAACATTTCAAAATTTATAGAAATCGGGACAAAGCGGGTGCTCTGGCCAATTGAGCCGACCCCTAAAACAAAGAACATGATACTACAAAATCGCAGAAAAATCCATGTTACGTTACTGCAAGGCGTATCAAATGATCCAAAAGCTGCTGGAATTCCAATCCTGCGGCTTTTGCGGCTTTCGGATAAAGCGACTCACTTGTAAAACCGGGAGAGGAATTTACCTCCAACACATACAGTTTTGTACCGTCCAATATCATATCAACCCGGGAGTAATGCTGTAAGTGAAGGGCTTTGTGCGCTTTTACGGCTGTTTCGCGGATATGACGCAGCATATCTCCATAAAAATCCGCCGGGCAGATTTCTTTTGTTGAACCATCATATTTCGTCTGATAATCAAAGAACCGGTTTTCAGGCGGGATGATCTCAACCGGAGGAAGCGCAAAATATTTTTCACCTCCAAAATTCTCCAGCACGCCGCATGTCAGTTCTCTTCCCTTAACATATTTTTGGAGCATTGCGTGATCATCATACTGAAATGCGCGCTTAAAAGCGGACAGTAAACCCTCAAACGTATGGACCATAGAAACCCCAACCGACGATCCTCTTCTTAACGGTTTTATCACCCACGGGGGAGCCGAAAAATCAACTGCTTTTTTAACAACTTCTGATTCATTGATATTGTCTTTTTTAACGACAAAGCTTCTTGGAAGATGTAAACCCGCTTTTTTAAGTACCTGCCCGGAACGATCTTTATGCATTGCAAGGGCTGATCCAAAAACACCACTCCCCACATACGGAATCCTTATAGAGTCAAGAATGCCCTGTACTTTCCCGTCTTCCCCATATTCACCGTGCATTGCATTAAACACCACATCCGCGCCTCTAAGCGCTTCGGCTGGAGTCAGCCATTCTTGCTTCTCCCCCGCCAGCCATTCGCCGGTATGGGTGACATAAACAGGATGAACGTGATAGCGCCCATGAAGCGCTTTTATAACGTTTCTTCCGCTCATCAAGGAAATGTCATGCTCGCTGGAAGGTCCCCCCATTAAAACCCCGACGGTTTTCATGCTTACAGTATAAGCCTTACAAACAAACAAAAAAAGACGACGCCTGTGAGTTTTGTTGGCCTTCCTGCGACATGATATAATAAAAACGTGCAGGAAATTACACTTACAGAACTGTCTTCGCCCGGGTGCCAAATCTGCAAAGCCTTTGAAGGATTTTGGAGCTCCGTTGAAAAAGACTGGCCCAATGTCAGATACAAAAACGTAAGCGTCATTACTCCAGAGGGACAGGAATTAGTCCAAAAATACATGATTTTCGCTTCACCCGGCATTATTATAAACGAAGAGCTTTTCTCAACCGGCGGGTTTGACCGCAAGAAATTTATCACGAAACTAAAAGAACTGTCGTAGCATGGGTTTTTTAAAAAAAGTCGGTCCCGAATATATCCTGCGTTACTCTTTGGGAATAACATATCTTTACTCGGGCTTTGATCTTTTTAGACATCCGACTGCTTGGTATTGGGCCCTGCCTATATGGGTAAAACAACTCATAGCGAGTTTGGTTGATATTAATTTATATCTAAAACTGCAGGGCATCGCTGAAATTATATTGGCTGTTTTGCTGCTTTCATGGTTTTTGAAACGAGTACTCATTAAATGGATAGCGCTGATTTCGGCACTGGAACTGGCCGCTATTTTACTGCTCGCGTTTTTGCCGTTTAGCCAAGCCAACTTTTTAATTACTTTTCGCGACATCGGACTTCTGGGAGCGGCGCTTTCTCTTTTTGTTATTTTATCCAAAGAAACCAAACCATCAAATGGATCAGACATCAACTAAAACCAAACTGGTTTTTTCGTCTTTAGTCGCGGGACTGCTTGCTTTTATCATTTTCGGCCTGCTTTGGGCGTTTGTCTTTGGATCCGAAAAACCAGAAGGGTTCGCATGGTATCTTTTTAGCTACGCCATGGGGCTTACTATGATTGTGCTTCCTTGCACGTTTCCCCTCGCGTTCGTCATAGTTCCTCTTTCTATGGGAAAAGGCGTGGCAAAAGGCCTTGGAATCGCGCTAGCTTTTGGAATTGGCGTGGCAATAATGTTGAGCATTTACGGTATTGTAGCCGCCTTGGTGGGGCAAGCGGCAATCGGCGCTCTTAACACGCCTTTGGAAACCGTTAAAAATTGGACATATTTTCTCGCGGGTGTTGCCGCATACCTTTTCGCGCTCGGAGAGCTGGGGATCATCCGCGTACGTTTGCCTTCATACAGTGGCGCCGCTCCGGCTTTCATCCAAAAACAGCGCGATTATATCAAAGCGCTTTTGCTGGGGCTTTTTTTAGGAAATATCGGCGTTGGCTGCCCCCATCCGGCAACGCCTCTTATTCTGGTGGAGATTGCGCGCGCGGGAGATGTATTTTACGGTTGGTCGCTTTTCTTCGTTCACGCGATCGGCAGAGTGCTGCCGCTGTTTTTGCTTGCGTTTCTTGGTATCTTAGGAGTTAACGCGCTGTCGTGGCTGGTGGCGCGAAAAGACAAACTGGAGCGGGCAACCGGCTGGGCGATGGTATTTGTCGCTGGATTTATTCTGACACTCGGCCTATTTACGCATGATTGGTGGGTAAACTCCGGACAGCACATACTTTTGGAATCGGTAACGCAGGAAGCGCGGTTTACCGGCATCCTCGCGGAGCGGCTTGAAGTCACAGCGCCTCACACCCACGGCCTGGAGGAAGGATCCGGACTTTTTGGCCTTCCGCTTTGGATGGGCAATTGGGCTTTGGTCTTGCTCTGGATAACCCCCCTTTGGTGGTATTATTCAAAAAAGCGGAAGGAAGCATCCTCCGAAACCGACGCCTCCGCTGCCATAGCAAACGCTTCCAAAACACCATGACTCCGGAAGAGAAAAAACTAAAAAAAGAAGCATTAAGGTGGCACTTCTGGTTTGCTGTTTCGTTTTCGCTTTTTCTAATCGTAACTTTCGCGCTTTACCTGCCTCTCCGGTTTTTACATCAAGTTGGAGTGAACGAAGAAGTTACGACGGCGCACGTAGATGAAGAAGGAGCGAACCATCATGGAAACGCGCAATATCATGAAGAAAACGAAGTCAAAGAAGGGCTTGCAGTAAATCTTAATGCTACTCCCCCGCCCTTCACCGTTGGCAATCCGATCAGACTCGATTTCCGCGTAAGTCAAAAGCCGGCCGACACACCTGTGTCAGCCGAGATATTGGAAATAGCACATGAAAAACCGATGCATGTTATCGGGGTGCGAAGCGATATGGAAGAATTCAGACATATCCACCCGGTACCGACTGAAGAAGCCGGAGTGTTTTCCATAAAGCACAAGTTTGACAAACCCGGAACGTATAAATTCTGGTCCGAAATTAAAAAAGACGGCATAAACCACAGTTTCGGCCATCCCGAAATTTCCGTGGAAGGATCCGGACCGGCGTTTGAAAAAGAGGTTTCTTTAGGAAAAAATATAATAGTTGATGAATACCAAGTGGCGTTGCGGCTGGATGATATTATTAAGGCCGGTCAAGAAACCGAACTCTTTTTCGACGTCCATACTCTTGATAGCCACGAAATTGAATATGAAAATTATCTTGACGCAACCATGCATCTTACGATAATTAAAGACGACTGGAAACAATTCATCCATACACACCCGGAAGAAAAAGATCACCACGCAAGCAATGTCTTCATCCAAGAAGCATTTGCCAATGGAGGCGGACACAATACAAGCGTTGGAGGGCACGGCGTGGAATTTCATGTTACTTTCCCTGAAACGGGTCTTTATAAAGTGTTTGCTCAATTCCGCCCCAGTGGAATTGGCCTTCCGGAAGAAGAAGCGCTTACCGCCGGTCTTTGGATAAAAGTTTCAGACCGCCCGGCGGTTTCTTCCCGGTGGATTTTGCTTTTTGCCTCGGTAGCCGCAATAGCTGTTTTAAGCTGGCTTGTCAGTAAATATCTGAACGTAAAAGAGTAAATACGCCGTGCGCAATGAATAAATATTTTATAATTTTAATAATGGGAGCGTTGGTAATATTGGGAGGCATATTTTATAGATCCTTTTTACTCCCCGAATCGGCAGTGCCAGTCATCAGCGGGAAAACACACGAAATCACCATTACAGCGAAGAAAGACCAATGGAGGTTTGAACCCGAAATTATTGAAATAAATCGGGGAGACAAAGTTATTGCCACCGTAATAAACGAAGACGAATATGACCACGGCATTGCCATTGATGCTTTCGGAATCTCCCAGAGAATGCCGGCCAAAAGCACAATTCAATTTGAATTTGTGGCTACACAGGAAGGAGATTTTCCTTTCTACTGTTCGGTGCCTTGCGGAGAAGGCAAAGTTGATGGCGTAAAAAGAACGCATTTTGATATGATCAGCAAACTACACGTAAGAAGCATTAATTCATCAACAGAATAAACAATATGGCTGCAACTAAATTAGTACTTAAGGTAAAAGGAATGCATTGTGCTTCCTGCTCCACGCTTATTGATAAACTTATAGGAAAACAGGAGGGCGTCATTTCTATTAAAACCAATTACGGCTCTGAAAAAACGGCCGTAACATTTGATGAATCCAAAATTTCGCTAAAGAAAATAGACGAATTAATCAACAAACTCGGCTATGATCTTATCCGTCCCGATGAAGCCGGCATAAACATTGTTGAGGAAGAAAAGAAAGAAAAGCGCAAAATTGAGGAGTCTAAAAGAAGAGTAATAGCCGCTTTCATATTGGCGTTTCCAATCATTGCCTACTACATGCTGATTCATATGTTTAACGTAACGCATGTACATGAGTTCTTTGATTTTTTAAATATAAGCCGCCCGGCGCTTTCAAGCGCAGGTTTTATCGCTTATGGCTCTTACCTAACTAATTATCTTTTCTGGCTGGTAGCACAGCCGTTAAAACTTCTGGTCGGCATTTTTGTCAATATAGCCAATCCCCCGTTCCGCATTGACCTTAACTATTTTTACTGGATTTTATCCACCCCCATACAGTTTGTCATCGGCTGGCAATTTTACCGCAATTCGTTTACCGCTATCCGCGTAGGATCTGCCAATATGGATGTTTTGGTAGCCCTTGGAACTTCGGCAGCTTACTTTTATAGCACTATTGGTTTTCTTTTCTTTAATATTGACCACCCTTTTTGGGAATCTTCCGCAGCGCTCCTCTTTTTCATTCTGCTTGGGCGTTACTTTGAAGCGGTTTCCAAAGGAAGAGCTTCCGCTGCTATTAAAGAACTGCTTAAGCTTGAAGCTAAAGAAGCCCATGTGATTAGAAACGACGAAGAAGTTACAGTTCCCATTGACCAAATTCAAAAAGGAGAAATCGTACTGGTTCGTCCGGGCGAAAAAATACCCGTAGACGGCAAAATTATTGAGGGGAAAACACACATTGATGAAAAAGTAGTAACTGGAGAATCGTTCCCGGTGGGAAAAACGGTGGGAGACGAAGTAATCGGCGCCACCATAAACCAGGAGGGCTTAATCAAATTTCAAGCCACCAAAGTCGGCAAAGACACTCTGCTCTATCAGATAATCAATATGGTAGAGGAAGCGCAGGCATCACGAGCTCCTATCCAAAATCTGGTGGATAAAATAAGTGAATATTTCGTGCCTGCGGTAATAGTGCTTTCCGTATTAGTGTTCGCCGGCTGGTATTTCGGAGCTGCTCTTCCTTTCAGGGCTGGACTTTTGCGAATGATAGCAGTCTTGGTGATTTCATGTCCTTGTGCTATGGGACTTGCCACTCCAACTGCCCTCATCGTCGGCATAGGGCGCGCTACCAACTTCGGCATAATTCTCAAAGGGGGAGAAGCGCTGGAGAAAGCCTATAAAATAAATTCTATCGTTTTTGATAAAACCGGCACTCTTACCATAGGCAAACCGGTAGTAACCGACTTTATGATGGTGTCAGACAAATTTAAAGAAAAAGAGGCGCTTCTCCTGGCCGCTTCTTTGGAAAAAGGTTCGGAACATCCTTTGGCAAAAGCCGTCGTGGAAAAAGGAAAATCAATAGCCACCGGCAAAAATGCATTACAAACGCCGACTGCATTTGAGGCAGTTTCCGGTTTGGGAATTAAAGGAAAAGTAAACGGCAAATTTATAGCCATAGGAAATCAGGCGTTTATGGATAAGCTCGGAGTGCCAACAGCGCAGCATGAAATGCTGGTGGAAAAACTGCAAAATGAAGCTAAAACCGTCGTTTTTATGTCCGTAGGAAAAGAGGCGGCGGCTGTTATCGCCATGGCGGATACCTTAAAACCCTACGCCAAAGAAACCATTACGGCGCTAAAAGCCATGAGGAAAGAAATAATAATGATTACCGGAGACAACCAAAAAACAGCCGAAGCCATCGCGCGACAAGTCGGAATAGATCGCGTTATGGCGAAAGTTTTACCGCAGGAAAAAGCGAAAACGGTAAAAAAACTCCAAGAGGAAGGAAAAAGCGTGGCCATGGTTGGAGACGGCATAAATGATTCACCGGCGCTTGCGCAAGCCGATATTGGCATCGCAATCGGATCAGGCACCGACGTGGCTATAGAAACCGGGGAGATAATACTGGTAAAAGATGAACTGAGAGACGTAGTAACAGCCATCCAGCTTTCAGGAAAAACCATAAAAAAAGTGTGGCAAAATCTGTTCTGGGCTTTTATTTACAATATATTGGCTATACCGATTGCCGGAGGAATTCATCTTCTTATCACACAAGCTTCTTTCGGCATACCTGCGCCTTGGGTATTAGACGTAACCAAAAGTCTGGGGTCGGCTTTCGGACAGATTTTCTTTAATTTTTCGCAAGCGACTTTGCGTCCGGAAATTGCCGGCTTTGCCATGGCCTTTAGCTCCGTTTCAGTAGTAACCAACTCGCTTTTGCTTAGGCGCTACGTTCCGCCCATGGAAAAAATAATTGTCAAAAAGAAACCTTCTGATGAAACTCATTACAAGTTAAAAAACAACAAAGACAATTATGGAAAAGATTGAATTAAAAATTGAAGGAATGCATTGCGGATCCTGCGCTACAGGCATACAAATGCTGGTTTCCCAAATGGACGGGGTGAAATCCATTTTTGTAGATTATAATAGCAAAAAGGGTGCCGTGGAATTCGACTCAACAAAAGTAACCAAAGAACAAATCATAAAAGAAATAGCCGTTCTGGGATATCAAGCCTCATAAACGTTACATATTCCTTGCGCTTTTCTAAAATGTGGGCACGGATGGACTCGAACCATCGACCTCTTCATTATCAGTGAAGTGCTCTAACCAACTGAGCTACGTGCCCGCCAACAGTGACCATTCCAACCGAGCTACACCCCCGGCATCATATAATTTAGCATAGAAATCGAGACGAGTAAATAAAAAACAACGAGAGAAAAGTTCAACCAAACGTAAAGGTAAAAGCGCGCAGTCCCGGTTTTTCAATAAGAATTTCCAGAATAAATATTGATTCTACTGGCTGTTTAAAATACCTGGAGATTTTTAAAGCTGAAGATACTGAATAGCGAATGTCTGATAATATGTAAAGTATACTTTATATTACGTTATGGATTTCGTCGGTTAAGGATTTGTTTAAAACCATAAAAGCCCCTTTAGGGGCTTTTATGGTTGAAATGTGATTACTTATGCTTTGCCTAAAATCTTAAACATCTTCGTTCCGCATACACTGCACGTTCCTTTTACAGCTTTCATCCCGTTTTTCATAACCGTTTCCTGCGCATCTTTCATTTCCCGCTGCTCCTTGCATTTCATGCAACGTCCCTTCACTGGTTGATCCATATTATTTAAAAGATAAGAAGTAATACGACCTTATAAGAGTGTTTTTAGCAGTGTGGTAACCGCTATCGCTGTTATAAGCATTACGCCAATAATAAAACACCTTTTTCTCTATTCTATACCTTATATAGGAAAAGAAAGATTGCAAGCTCATTTGAACGTTATTAAGAATCCGCCGAATAGGCCGCCATTTAAAGGTTGAACGGCCAACACCTTTAAACCATTTTGTAGTTTGTAATGTATAGTCCAAAGTCAGACTAAGGACTATCAACTATAAACTGGGTTAATCGACCTGGTAAGAATATAAATCCTTACTAGGATATGATCCACGCACAGGTTCCCCTACGCGTGCCTTGTTACGACTTCGTCCCTGTCACTGAGCTTAGCTTAGACCCCGCTAAAGCGGGGGCTTTGGCCACTCCCAGCTTCCTTGACGTGACGGGCGGTGAGTACAAGACTTGAGAACGTATTCACCGCGGCGTGCTGATCCGCGATTACTAGCGATTCCAACTTCATGAGGTCGAGTTGCAGACCTCAATCCGAACTGGGGCCGGTTTTGATGGGATTGGCTCCCCCTTGCGGGTTGGCAACCCATTGTACCGGCCATTGTAGCATGTGTGTAGCCCAGGGCATCAAAGGGCCATGCTGATTTGGCGTCATCCCCACCTTCCTCCCAGCACCACTTTTCTCAAACTTGAATGCTTGCGCATCCTTGTCATTTCAAAAGAATGCAGCCATATAAATATGGTACACCTTAAGAAAAGTGGCGCTGGGCGGTCCCCTGAGACACGTATAACTCAGGGCAGGGGTTGCGTTCGTTAACCCACTTAAGGGAACAGCTCAAGCCACGAACTGACGACAACCATGCAGCACCTGTCCCGCCGTCCTTGTGAGAAGTTCCGGCTTTCACCGGGATTTCGTCGGGATGTCAAGCCCTGGTGAGGTGCTTCGCTTGTCATCGAATTAAACCACATGCTCCACCGCTTGTGCAAGTCCCCGTCTATTCCTTTGAGTTTTAGCCTTGCGACCGTACTTCCCAGGCGGATGACTTAACGCGTTAGCTTCGCCACTGGAAGGGTCGATACTTCCAATAGCTAGTCATCATCGTTTAGGGCGTGGACTACAAGGGTATCTACAATGTTGTTACTTACTTGGAAATTGAGTTTCCAAGTCGGGCAAGTTATTTCTACTTACCTCTCTATGTCGCCATAGAGTTCGGACTATATCATCCCCGCCTACCAAAAATAAGTGCCGGCGCGCGATGAGTACATCGCGCGCGGCATAATTATTGTTGGCGGGGCTCGGCGTATAGTCTCTGAGGGGTCCTTCAACTTCGTTCAGGACTTCCCTGCTGGTTGTCCGCTTCGCTCATCAGATTTTTACTACAGTATACTGTAGTACTGTGAGATTTTTGCGGGCTTTCCAGCATATAGCTCCCTCATCGCTCTCGCGATTTCGGGATCCGCAATTTTGCAATCGCTCTCCGCCAACTGGCGGATTGCGAGCAAAATTGGGACAAGTTTTTTAACCACGTGCGTTTCGCACATGGGGACTAGCGCTCGATACACCCTTTATATCTCGCTCATGTGAGCGAGCGCCTTTTTGCGCAAATCTTGCGGAGGCAAGATTTGAAATCAAGGAGCTTCGCAGAAAAATTCATCTGTCCGGGCACGCCCGAAGGGCGGCGCAGTTTTGAATTTTTCGTCGCGAAGCGACTATGATTTTTTCTTGCCGAAACTCAATTTGCAGCAAAAATGGTGCGAGCGATTGTTAATCCTCTTTGATCCCCACGCTTTCGTGTTTCAGGGTCAGGTATGCGCCAGCGTACTGCCTTCGCCTTCGGTGTTCCCCACGATATCTACGGATTTCACCCCTCCACCGTGAGTTCCGTACGCCTCTCGCATCCTCCAGCTATGCCGTTTCCTGCCCATTTTCCCGGTTAAGCCGAGAGCTTTAAAGCAGGACTAACATAACCCCCTACACACCCTTTACGCCCAGTGATTCCGGACAACGCTTGGGCCCCTCGTCTTACCGCGGCTGCTGGCACGAGGTTAGCAGGCCCTTATTCAATCGGTACTGTCATCCCGGCAAGCCGAGATTCATCCCGATTAAAAGCAGTTTACGTCCCGAAGAACTTCATCCTGCACGCGGCGTCGCTCGATCAGGCTTTCGCCCATTGTCGAAGATTCTCGACTGCAGCCACCCGTAGGTGTTTGGGCCGTGTCTCAGTCCCAATGGTGGGGGTCACGCTCTCACGTCCCCTAGCCGTCACTGCCTTGGTGAGCCATTACCTCACCAACAAGCTGATAGCCCGCAGGCCGCTCCTTAAGCGAATTGCTTCTTTCGTGTTACCACAATATCGGGAATTAGCTCCGGTTTCCCGGAGTTATACCCGACTTAAGGGTACGTACCTACGTGTTACTACCCCGTTTGCCACTCTCCCTCGACTTTCTTGCGAAAATCTCGGGAGCGTTCGACTTGCATGCCTTATCCACGCCGCCAGCGTTCGTCCTGAGCCAGGATCAAACTCTCATTGAAGATGAAAGTCTGTATTGCTTCGCACTTCAACCAACTTCGCAAAAGCGTCAGCTGGCGAAGAACGAAATCCTGCCTGCCCCGTATAAATCGCGAAGCGATTTTGTTCGGGGAGACAGGATCAAACTCTTAAGTTATTCGACGGATTCTTAATAACATAATGCGTCAGCGTTTTGCAGTTTTGGGCTTGACGATAGTCAAGCATATCATCCAAAACTTATATCTTAAACGCATCAACATTTTATGGTACTTAATTGTCAACGTGCTTTCAAAATACAACCGCGACTATCTCACATTCTCAGAAACAGTCGCGGGTGTACTTGGATTTTCAATGTATTTAGATTTGCTAATTTCCTTCATCCATACATCTCCCTAGTTCTATACGTTTATTATATGGCAGCAGAAGTAGTTGTCAAGCCCTCTTTTTTAAAGTGTGGAAAAGCGTTAGACCTAAAAAGAATGCGTGATAAGCATAAAACATACTTCAGAAAACCGACACCGAATTATCCTCGCGCTTCAATGATTTTTTTATACACCCTTGCGCTTGGACGTATATTCCTCTTTAAAGTTTTATAATCAATACCGACAAGTCCAAAACGGGGCCAAAACCCTTTATCCCATTCAAAATTATCAAGCAGCGACCAGTAAAAATAACCTCTCACATCAACACTTTCTTTCATGGCCTTTTGGATTTGTAAGATATTGTCTTTTATGAATTGCTCGCGGGAATAATCACGCGCGTCTGCGATACCGTTTTCAGTAATGAAGAGTGGTTTTTTATAAGCCCGCAAGGATTTGAGGATATAGTAAAGCCCTTCGGGATAAATCTCCCACCCCATGTCGGAAGTCTTTTTATTTTCATTCTGACTGAAACTCCACCGAACTCTACTATGAAAATAATAATTTACTCCTATAAAATCCTGTTTTTTTTGAATTGAGTTGAGAAACTGAAAGTTCCAAAAGTAATTTGCAAAAAGGGCCAGAAGATAATTCCATGGATTTCTTCCATGCGGTTCAAAGTAAACTACGTTTTTTACAATCCCAACCTGCGCCTTGGGTAACTTCTTATGAATAATATCATATGCTTTTTCATGCGTTCGCCGAAGATTTCGAAGCACTACAATATACCGTAGTAGTGACTTGCTTTGTGGAGGCCAGATACCTTTCAAAAAACTATTACTTGCATACACCATCGGTTCATTTATGGTTATCCAAAAAGTAACATCGGGATAGAAATCAACAATTTTTTCCACAAACCGTTCAAAATATTTTGGCGCGTCGTTATGCAACCATGCGCCAGACTGTTCAAACCATACCGGAATCGTCCAGTGATATAGCGTAACAAACGGCTCAATTGCTCTTTCTTTTAATGCATCAATAACTTCGCGATAATGTTGCACCTCTCTTTTATTAAATTTTCCCTCTTCCGGTTCAATGCGCGACCATTCAATAGAAAAACGGTGGGCATTATGACTAAGGCGGCGCGCTAGATCAAAATCCTCCTTAAAGCGGTGATAATGGTCAACCGCCTTGCCTGAAATATAATTTTCTTCATGTAAAGGACTTGGATATGCTTTTAAGATATGCTCAGGCCACTCTTTTTTTATTGCCGCTAAGCGTTTGTTATTTGCTGTTTTTTCTTCCCATATAGACCAGTTATTGAGATTGTTCCCTTCAACCTGATGGGCGGAGGTAGCGCTTCCCCAGAGAAAACCCTTGGGGAAGATTTGTTGTTTATAGTTTGTAGTACGTAATTTATTGTTCACTACTTATGCATTAAAACTGAATTATATAAAAACCTTTTTTCTCAATTTCTTTTTTTTGGTGAAAGTCATTGAGATGAAATATAAAAACAGCATTCACTTTTTTTCTTAACTCTCTTCCCATATATGCCTTTGTTTTAGGGTTCCATTCTTTAAGAATAATAGTATCACCACTTTTAACTTTAAAATCGGCCAACCTCATTTCAAATTTCTTTTTATCTTCCTTTACGGCACGAAAGTATTTTGGCCAGATTTTCTTTTCTATTGTTGCCATACCTCTAATTAGAGATTCCACAATTTTCGAGAATTGTGGAATATTTATTATGCCACCTCGACACTATAACATTGTTCGCAATACACCGTCTCTAATCTTTCAAGTGCGTACGAAGTCTCAAATTCATTCGGACAGCGACCAGGTTTATGGAAATGTTCGGCTGTATTTTGGTATATACCATTATCGGATTTCGTGCCGCTACACGTACATTTCCGGTGCCAGAGTTTTAAAGGGTTGCGCTGTTTAATTCTCTGGTAGTGCCTGCAGTTAGGACAAAGTCTTGGAAAGGAAAGGTTTTGCTTTCTATAAAACTCCAGTTCTTGTGGAATTATTCTAAAGGCTACTGAGCAGTTTTCATTGCATTTTCCCTTGTGCTCGCAACCGATGATTTGGTTTAAAATATCATCGGTGATATCTTTAATGTGGTTAGGAAGATTTTGTGGCTGGATAGTAACATTGTGTTCTTTGGCTTCTGGATTTTTCCATGAATAACCCCATTCTAAAATCTCTTCCTTTGTAAATGGGAGATATTCTTGGGCCATTGTTTCATTATATGCAAAGGGAGAAAATTCTGTGGGAAAGAATTCTCCATATTTATATATCCTTTTTTTCTTGTCCACATATGGCATTTCATTCATATGTTCTATTATTTTTGGTATCAGTTTCTCGTATTCTTCTTTAGTATATTGCTTATTTAAAACACAGTATTGTTTATTCCGAAGTCCATTACAACCAAAAATATCAGAACAGTCCCTACAATTATATGAGTATTGGACGTTGTGGCCCTGAATAATATTTTGAGAGAAAAGAACCCGATATCCCCATGCTGTATCAACCTCATAACAGAGTTGCGATTCTTCTCCAGTCTCAACAAGGTCATAACTATCTTTTACAGCTGTGGCAATTAGGACATTTTTACAATTCTCAGTAGAAGATGTTAAAGGATCAATATCAAAACAAAACGTACAATTCTTTGCGTTCGTAACGTTGTTTCCAGTCGTATTTACTGAATTGAATAAATGTGCGTAGCGACGGGGAAATGTTTTCTTTAGCTCTTCAAATTCTTTTCTCAACTTCTTTACAGTTTCTTGATTTCCTAAATTATATTGAGAGATTTTTTTCTTATATTCTTCTTCTTGGTAGGGCTTATTGAAAATATGATACGATTTGTTGCGAAGACCTATGCAGCCAAAGCAGTGATGACAATTGACACAATCATAGAGAAATGAAGAATTATAGCATTCAGCCGCATATTGCGAATGAGTAACATTGTAACAATGTGCGCAGTCAATTGTTTCATAACAATTCTCTGAATCTATAAGATAAAAATAATCAGCACTATTTTTCACATTTCTCGTATAATGCCCATAGAGACAATCCTCTGCCATAAAGCCGACTGTACGGTAGCAGTTTTTAGAAGAGTTTATTAGAGAACAATAATGACAATTGATAGAATTCAGTGTATTAAGGTTTTGTCGAGGAACAACATCAAAGAGTTCCTTTAACTGCTTAAAAAATGGGGTGGAGAAATTATACGTTCTTTCATATTCTTGAGGATCCCATTTCTCTGACCTCCAGATTTCTTCTCTAAATACAGGAAACGGAACGTCAGGAGAAAAAATAGAGACGATTTCTTTCCCATCAAAACTATCTTTACGCTTAAAAAGAGTACGTTCGTTTATAGTTGCCAGTCTTCGATGGAACCGACACTCCGGGCACCATGTGGGCGGCGGCACTTTTATTTTCTCGTAAAACACAAGGTCTTCCGACTCAATAGTAAATTCTTTCTTACAATTCTGACAATTTTTTATTTCACTAATCATATTTCAGTTTTACTTACCCGTCTCCGAAGCCTCTTGACCTTCCGAGATTTTAACGAAGGAGACTGACAAAGGCAGGATATATTTTAGTTTTAGATCCATAATCTTCCTTATTTGTTTAATTCAGCAGAAGCTGTATGAATTTCTTCTTTGGCTATTTCCCACATCTCTGGGTGACCATTTTCTTTAAGCCAATACCACCACTCTACTCCCCATAAGTAGAATGTGTCAAAACCAGATTTTTTTGCATATGCAATTGTATCCCGAAACTTCTCTGGGTTCATAGATTTATATTGCTCTTCAACAGAAACCTCATAGGTCATTTCTTTCTGCCATGATTCTCCCTGCAACTCAATCACCACCATCGGTTTATCCCCCGCAATCAGCCGCGTCAGTGTGCGCTTTGCCCGAAAAAAACTCGGAGGCAGCGGATATGTAAAATGTCCAATATGGTCATTATAAATGGTGCGATACATTGTCGTGCCAAATACGTCCCCGCGCCTTGCGGCCGGGATCCAAATAGAAAGTTCTCCTGAATCTGTTATGATGATCGGTTTTTTGGTGAGCGACCGAACGAGCGCAATTTCGCCGTCAAGATAAAAACGCGCTTCCTTTGGACATTCTCCAAACGACAAAAACGGCTCGTTTTCAACCTGCCACATAGAAACGGCGGGATGACCGTCGTAGCGCCTTAAAACCGCCTTAATATATGCAAACAACCGTTCCTGCTTGTCTTTACCGTCCAGAAGAGTCGCCCATTTTGGAATATGACACTCCGGCCACCTTGGGAGTTTCATTCCGACAGCCACTATCACTTTTCCGCCGCGCTTGTTGGCTTCTTCAAGCTGCCAGTCAAGCTCAGAAAAATCAAATGAATCTTTTTTTGGTTCAATTTCATTCCAATAAGCTGGCAGACGCACATGTTTTATTCCAAGATCATCAAAAAGCGCCGTATACACTTCGCGCGAATCAAGACCAAAACGTTCTGCATAAAAACCTACATAGGTCACTCCAAACTGTTTTACATCAAGCCTTGGGCTTTCCAGAACAAGTAAAGAAGCAAGCGCGACCAATAGTGCCACAATTCCTAATGCATGTTTTAATCGTCTGTTCATGAAAACGGAAATGTATACAAAAAAAGACCCGCGCCGATAATAACAACTCCAAGAAATTTCTGCACAATGACGCCCTTGCGGAGGGATTCTCTTATAACTACCGGTACAAAAATGCTAAAAAGCAGTGTCATAAAGAATACAAATAAATACTCAATTCCCTTAAGAGCAACAACGAGTTTTTCTGATCCCAAAAAAATTGCATAGTTGAGCAGTAAAAATCCAAAAGCCCCTATTATTTTATTTGCAAGAAAAATGCCCAAAGAAGATCGTTTTATGGAAACATGAGAGGTAAAAACAATTTTTCTTAAGACCGGTATCAACAGAATGAAAACTGCCACAAGAAAACTGCCAAAGCGCATCCAAACGAATCCAGACACAAATGACTTTACACTGCCTTCTATAAAAACCGCAGAAAACTCAAAAACCTCTTTTGTTACGCTAAATGAAATGGCAAAGAAAAGCCCGGAAATAAATGTTGGGGCAACTAACAAGTAATTGAATGAGAGCGTTTGCTTTCCTGTATGAATCATGAAAAAGAGCCCTCCCACAACAAACAAGATAAACGCCAATAATTCTTTTGTTTCTAAAGATGAGCTGAATATGCTGAAAGAGATAATGAGCGTAAAAATCGGCGTAAAAACTCCTGCAGTAAGCGGCACAACACGGGAAGCTTCAAATGAACGCATCGCCCGATAAAAAAAATAATACCCTACCATAAGAGTTGCACCAGCAGACAACGCCAATAATATTATATGGAGAGGGAACACTGAAAACCCGAACGGAACAAGTACAACAACACCAACACTTAATATGCTGGTATAAAAAGCATACGTGAGGGGCTCTGGAATACGGGATGTAAGGAGTACCTTATCTATGACGGCGGCGAGTCCGCTTAAAAAATATGAGCTAATGGCGATCGGTAACCACAACATATATAAAAATCATTAGCTTATGGGGATGTTATATGCTTTTTTCGCCATTCAGCTATACGGGCATGATCACCTGAAAGTAATATTTTAGGCACACGATATGTTTTGCCCTTATATACATAAATTTCCGGGCGTGTGTAGTGAGGGTATTCAAGTATTTTTTTGGTGTTTGCTTGAGATTTCATTAAGCCCTCCCAATGTGACTCTTCCGTTAATGACTCCAAACGAATGACGCCGGGTATGAGCCGTCCGACCGCTGATATGATAGCCATGACCCCAACATCTCCATCGGTCATGACATAAGGCCCGATTGATACTTCATCCGCCTTTAATATTTTTTTCACTCGCTCATCTATGCCTTCGTATCTGCCGCTAATCAGGATTAAGTGGTCATGCTGTTTTACAAACCGAACAGCCATTTTTTGATCAAATTGACGTCCTTTTGCTGAGAGAATGATGACTTTAGATTTTTTCCCCTTCTTTTTTCTCAACGCACTCTCGACCGCACGAACTATTGGATCTATCTTAAATACCATGCCCGCTCCCCCGCCATATGGAGCATCATCTACCGTTTTATGCCTGTCTCGCGTAAAATCACGAATGTTGAAAACCCTGAAACGTATAAGCTGTTTCTTTCTGGCTCTCTTGAGCACTGAAATACTAAGATAACTTTCAATAATTTCCGGAAAAAGCGTAATAACGGTAAATTGCATAAATACATTGTAACACAAAACATCCCGGCTTACCGGGATGTTTTGCAGACCAAGAATGATTAGAGTTTCAAATCACCTAAATCATCAACGTCTTTCTTTTCTTGAGTTTCTCTCGTGCTTCCTTCTGGCTCCTCAATTTTGAGGTTGACTCGCGCATTATGCTTCATACCAACAACACGCAGAAGGGTTCTTATTGCTTTGGCAGTATTTCCGTTCCGTCCGATGATCTGACCCATGTTGGATGGGTCTACTTTGAGAGTAAGCAGTACTCCCATCTCATCTACCTTGCGGTCAATCTTGACGGCGTCCGGATTGTCAACCAAAGATTTCACAACAAACTCCAGAAAATCCTTATCAGCTGTATCAACCATAAATCTTGCTATGTTGACAGATAATCAAATGGAATCGACCTTTTCGGTATAATTGATCACATTGTAACATATACGGTTATAAAAAGCAACCCCCATAAAGTATTTTGCTATTGATGTTCTTTCTTATACTGCTGTTTACACTTCTTCTTTTTTGTTCCTTTCCGCGGCTCCGAGCGGCTTTTCGCTTTTTATTTCTCCTGTCTTTTCTTCTTGAATAGCTGCCGATGTTTCTGTTTTTGATTTTTCTAACATTTCCTCCTGCTCTTTTTCCCCTGCAGCAGTTTTTTGCTGAGCCTCGGCCGCAGGCGTTAGAATGTCTATTGGAGCAACTTTTTCTTCAACTGCTTGCGTTTTATTCTTTTCCGTTGCCTTTTCTGCTTCGCCGAACACAGATGCTTTAGCTGCTTTCTTTTTTGATGGTTTTCGCGAATGAACCTGTTTTTTCGATCCAACAACGATGCCAGCGGTAACTAACATATTATATACAGTGTCGGATGTTTGAACGCCTTTGGATAACCAATGCTTGATCCTGTCCGCTTTGAGCTGTGTTTCCTTTCTTATGGGATCTCGCCAACCGAGAGCTTCCAAAAACGCTCCGGACTTCGAGGCTCTTTTTGAATCAATAAGCACCACCCGGAAATGCGGGCGATTCTTTTTTCCTGAACGCTGCAACCGTATAGTAAGCATGGTTAATTCAATATAATATAGCCCTCGTCGGAAAAAATGTCAAACTGTGCCGCTCTTACGCAAGAGCCGTTATAAACTTTAGCCTCTAAAACTCGAGATCCGAATATCATCCATCGACTTTGGCTCAAAACGACCATGAGCAAGGTTGAATGAGTCGAAACTCGAAACAAATTCTAAATTCGAATGCCCTAAACACTTTTATTTTTTGGTTATGAGGCATTGTCTCGGGTTTCAGATTCCGTGCCAGGGATGTTAGCCGTTTACTCAGCTACTTCCAACGCTTGTTCAAATTGAAGCGACAGTAACTTGGAAATTCCTTCGCCACCTATTGTGACGCCATATAAAACGCCGGCGGCACGCATCGTTTCACGGTTGTGCGTGATAACAATCAGCTGGGTTTTTTTGCTTAAATTTTTAAGCAGCGTTGCATACCTTTGTGAATTGGCCTCATCAAGCGCCGCATCGGTTTCATCAAGCACCAGAAACGGTGGAGGATTTACAGCCGACATTGCAAAAAGAAGAGCGATGGACGTCAGCGCTCGTTCCCCCCCAGAAAGCATAGCAAGGGAGTGAATGCGTTTTCCCGGGATACTAACAGAAACCTCAATACCGCTTTTGGAATCCTCCCGCAGCGAGGGTTGAAACAATACATCTTCCGATGTGTTTTCTTCTTTCTCTTTCCCTGTATATTTTCTCTGCTCTATGGTTTTGATTTCCGCACGGCCACCGCCGAACATCCTGTCGAAGAATTCCTGAAAAGCCGTGTTAATTTTATCAACTCCTTCCTGAAATTCACGCTCAAGCTTCTCTGTTAATTCCTTCACAAGACTCCTTAAGGATTTCAGCGCCTGCACTAAATCGTCTAACTGATTTGTGAGAAACGAATCTCTTTCCGAAACCTCCTCGTACTCTTTTAGCACTGCCATATCTATAGCTCCTGATTCTTCCATCTTTATCCTTAACTTGTCCAATTTTTTCCGCTCATTTACTCTCTCATCCTCATCTGCAAAAAGTTGAGCCGAGGAAATATCAATATCAGTGGCATGAAAGAATCGTGAGGCTTCTCCCTTCAGATGCGAAAGTTCATTTTCTAACAGGCGAATCTTTTCCAATTCAAAATCAAATTCTTTCAATTGCTTTCTTATCTCATCCAAATCCCTCTCCTTTAACCGCAGCTTCCGCTCATCATCCCTTAAAGCAACAAACCTTTTTCTATACAACTCCTCCGCTGTTTCTCTTTGTTGAAGCAATTGCTGCAGCTTATCCGCAGTTTCCGCTAACGTTCTTGTGATTTGCTCTCGTTCTTTTTGAAGTGATTTCTGCATTTCTGTGCGTGGCGATGCCATTTTATCAATCAAGCCAAGCACTTTGTGCATTCTTGTTTTAAGCTTTTTCATGTCTGCTTTTATATCTTCGATATTATCCCGAGACACTATTATATTAATAAATTGAATAAATTCTCCGATTGCAGTTTGTACATAGCCAGCTGAAATGGATTTCTCCTGCTCTGGGCCCCTCACGCCAACATCGTCAAGTTTGCCTTCAATACGGCCCAGCTCCCGTTCAAGTGATCTGCTGCGCGCCTGCAGTTCCTGAATACTGCGTTCAACGCTTTCTTTTGCGTTTGCGCTTTGTTTGTCATCTTCATGGGCTTTCGCCGTTTCTTGTATGTATTTCAGCAAATCAAGAGTCTCATCATGTTTTTTTAAAAGAGGATTTTTCTTTTCCGCAATTGATGCTCTTGCCTCCTGAATAGTACGTTCTTCACGAGTGATATACACACGGAACTGCGCTATGAGGTTTTCTCTTAAGGTTTCCGTGTTGCGCATTTTTTCCGCTTGCTTGCGCAGATACTTTAAATGCGGGTTGATCTCCTTTTGTATAAGCTTTACCTGTTTTATATTTTCCTCTGTCGCTTCCATCTTCTTTACAGCTTCATCCCTCTTTATGTGATACCCTTTAAGTCCGAGAGCATCTTCTATCATCTCTTTCCTTTCTTCCGGAGAAGCAAGCAAGATACGATCGGATTCCCCCTGTGAGATAATATGATGCTGAGTAGACCCGAGGCCGACTCTAGAAAGCAGTTCAGCGATATCTTTAAGACGCACCTGCGAGCCGTTAATGAGATACTGATTCGCGCCATCACGTGTAACCCTCCGTGTAATAATCACTTCATCAAATGCTATCGAGAATTTTTTATTCATATTATCAAATACAAGCGAAGCGGATGCGCGGCCCAAACGCGGGGCTTTCGATGATCCGCTAAAAATGAAATCCTCTCCGCGCTTCCCGCGAAGCGTTTTTAAGGATTGTTCACCCAATACCCATCGTATAGCTTCTGCTACGTTAGATTTACCAGCGCCATTTGGACCTACAATAGCCGTTATTGAGGTGAGAAATTCAAATATCGTTTGTTTCGCGAACGATTTAAATCCGGAAAGTTCAAGCCGTTTTAGGTACATACCACCAAAAAAAACCAAAACTCAAATATCAAAAATCAACATGACGATATTCCGCTTCGCTGGATTATTGATAGTCCCGCCTCGCCGGGACACCATAATGTTGCATCTTGAACTTATTGTGTATTTTATTGCCACCGTTTTACCTGTAACCCCAGCTGAGCCGCTGCCGCTTCAGCTTCCTGTTTTGATAAACCATCCCCTTCCGCAACTAATTCGTCTTTTAAAAAAACCCCAACGCGAAAAAATCTTCTGTGATCCGGGCCTTCTTCGCTCAGTACCCTGTATGTTGGTGTTATGCCCACACGTTCCTGCGCCTCTTCCTGAAAAGAACTTTTTGGGTCCTTCCATAGTTTTTTTTCCACAATGTCTTTAGCATAGGGCATCAGGACTTTTTGAAGAAACGTGCTTACGGCTTTATATCCCTGATCCAGATATATCGCGCCAACAACCGCCTCAAAAGTATTGGCCAAGATGTAGTCACGAGCTCTTCCGACATCTTTTGTCTCCCCTCGGGACAGAAGAAGATGGGAATTAAAACCAAGCTTTCGGGCTACCGTTGAGAGCATATCGGCGTTTACCAATGCAGCTCTTATGCTGGTAAGTTCTCCCTCCGGTTTATCAGGATATTCGGTATACAAACATTCAGTAATAACGAGTTCAATAACTGCATCCCCTAAAAACTCCAACCGTTCATTGTGTCCGAGTCGAAATCCAGGGTTCTCATTTAAATAGGAACGATGGGTAAGCGCCTGTAATAAAAGATCTTTGTTTTTAAATGTCACTCCAAACTCCTTTTCGAGCGATGAGAAACTTTTCATGTCTGTTGTTGAAGAACCGTTAAGGCGGCTTGAAAAATCTTTTTAATATCCGGATATGTCTTTATATTTAAAAGCTCTGATTCGCTCAACCATTGCGCTTGCACAAGCCCTCCAGACTGCTTTAGTTTTAAAACTTTATCAGTTGTCTCAACGAGAAAATACGCAACGCGTTTCCGTATCGGACCGCGCTCCGGATCGTGAGCGACATACTCATTGGCGCCAAGTTCTTTTTTGACAACAAGGTGCGTAATACCTAACTCTTTGCTGAGTTCTCTTTTCACAACTCCGCTAGGGTTTTCGTCTTTCCCGATACCTCCCTTAGAAAGAGTCCAGTATCCAAACACATCGAGCACAAGCGCAAACAAGAATTGATCCTTCTCTTTTCTGTAAACCACCCCTCCAACTTTATCGTCACAGGGAAGTTTTTTTATCTCTTCGGCTGTTAAACCTTTTTTCGCATGAGCGTCTTTTCCCGGCTCCCCCATCTCCCGATACACAGTACCAACCACACCATTGATAAATTTTCCAGACTTTTCTCCTCCAAAAGTTTTGGCCAGTTCGATTGCCTCGTTAATCGCAACTTTGGGCGGCACCTCTTTATAATTTCCAAAAATAAGTTCCCACAGCCCTATACGCAAAATATTCCTGTCAACAATGGCTATCTGGGAAAGCGGCCATTCTGGAGCTGCTTTTGTAATCAGCTCATTGAGAGCATCATGCTTTTCGAGAACCCCATGGATCAGTTGCCGAGAAAATTCTTTTTCTTCCAAGCCCGGGCCAAATTCCTTAAGATTGCGTTCCAGAATGGAGTCAATATCAACTTTGCCGTGTCGCGATCCGCGAAAATCCCACTCATAAAGCGTCTGCATTGCAATTGATCTTGCTAAATGCCGGGAAGCCATACAATGAGTTGACAGCTTATATTATACATACGTAAAGAACTGAATAGACGAGTTGATGGCAAGCGCCTAGAGTTAACCAAACATCAAACGCCTAACTCTCATATTATCATATAGCGCCAACAGGAGAATAATAGTTAATAATGTGCTGTCAGGCGCTTCCTTATGATTTTTTTGAAAGATCAGCGGCATCAAGCGGTTTCCCTGAATCTGCATGCTGTTGTTCTTGTTCTTTAAGCTCTTTCGCCTTTTGTTTGCGCTCTTTTTTGCTGAGTTTCTTTAATACATCAATAACTTCCCTCCCGTGATACGTTCCGCAATTACGACATGCCATATGTGGCAAAACAGCTACCCCGCATTTCATACAACGGGTCAACCTCATTGTTTTTAACGCATGATGGCTTCTGCGTTTCCGCGTATGGGAACGCGTGTGTCTCATTCGTACTGACATAAAAAAAGCATATCATATATAATAAAAACACGCAACAAAAAATACATTGTATCCCTTTATAAAGTAATATAAAATACAACAATTATGGAGAAAATGACGCCTCAAAAACTCGTAGATCAAATTCTTGAAGCCGCCGAAAGGGAACGCGCGTCAGACGTCCATATAGAGCCGGGTAAGGATGATGTGATTATTAAATTTAGAATCGACGGTATTTTAAGAGAGGTAAAACGTTTTAAAATACATATGCTCGAAAACCTTGTTTCGCATTTAAAGGTACTCGGGCAACTTGACATAACCATACACTCAACGCCGCAAGAAGGATCATTTGAATGGCTTGGAAAAATCAAAGATGAAAACGACCAAATGCGTTTTTTAAGCATTCGCGTGTCAATTTTCCCAACAATCAACGGCGAAGCCATAGTACTCCGTATTTTAAACCGGTCCGAGCTTTTGATGAGTGTATCACAACTGGGTTTTGATAAACACGACGAACAATTAATCAACAAACTCATCATTTCTCCGTACGGCATGATTTTGGCATCCGGTCCCGCTAATTCAGGAAAAACGACGTTGCTGTACTCAATGTTGAAGGAAATAGCAGCGCCCGAAAAAAATATCGTAGCCCTCGAGGACCCGGTGGAATACAACCTTGAGTTTGTTCGTCAAAGTCAAATCAACCCCGCAAGAAATTTTACATATGAAGCTGGTCTTCGGTCAATTCTAAGACAAGATCCGGATGTTATTATGATAGGTGAAATTCGAGACCGACAAACAGCAGAGAACGCCATACACATTTCCCTGACTGGGCGGTTGCTTCTAACAACAATTCATGCAAATAACAGCGTTGGAACCGTTGCCAGACTTCTTGATATAAAAGTAAGTCCTCCCCTTATTGCTTACTCCGTGAACGGTATCATCGCACAACGACTGGCAAGGAGAATATGCAACAACTGCAAAATCACCCACCCTCCGGAGTCCGGTAAATTGGAAATGCTGGGTATTCGACCCAACTCCATGCCGTTTTTCAAGGGGAAAGGATGTGACGAATGTTTGAACACAGGATACTACGGCCGAGTCGGCATTTTTGAGATACTCGTGATAGATGACGAATTCAGAAAAACAATAGTCGGGCACGAATCAATAGAAGAACTTATAACGCTTGCCGAGAAAAAAGGATTAAAAACGCTGCGCCAAGACGGGATTCAAAAAATGAAAGACGGTATTACAACTATAGAAGAAGTATTGCGATTGGGAATCTAGAAAATCACCCTCAAGTCAGTAAATGATTGAAAGAGATTCCGGTACAAAAAGATCTTCTATGAACAGCACTTAAACCGTGCTTTCTAATGGCATGAATGTGCTTCTTGGTGCCGTATCCTTTGTGAATATGCAAATGATAAAGAGGATATTTGAAGTGGAGTCTCCCCATTTTTCTGTCCCGAACAACCTTGGCAACAATAGAAGCGGCGGAAATCAGAGGAACTGTTTGGTCTCCCCTTATAATAGTTCTCTGCCTGTATTGAACCGGCGCGTCCATACTTCCATCCAGTAAGACAAAGGTCGGCTTTTTCGGATACCGCTGAAGCAGCCGCGCTACTGCGGTTCTCACTGACCGCGCAATACCATATCTGTCAATATAAGAAGCGGAAACAGAGGTGAATCTGCAGGTGCCGCTTTCCTTCAAGGTTTTGTACCACTCTTGTCTCTTTTTAGGACTTAATTTTTTAGAATCTTTAATACCCTTTAGCGTTTTTTTATTAAAGCCGGAGACAGCCGCTACAACCAATGGACCGGCAAGAGGACCCCTACCGGCTTCATCTATACCAACAATCAATCTCTGCTCCATAAAATCAAGTGTATCATGGCGGCTCATATACCAAAACCCCCGCTATCCAGCGGGGGTTTTGCTCTTTATATAATATAGTGAAAGTGAAATCGACCTTTCACTATATATAACAAAATAGAAACCTAAAATGTTACATGTTTAGAAAAACGAATCCACTTGATACCCCTCAAACAATTTCTTGTAAGCAAGAATAACAACGTTGCAAACCCTATCAAAACAAGCCGAATAGTCATTTCTGTATACAAGTAGGCGCTATAAAGAAAATCCAAAAGAGAGAATGTGCTGTTGGCAACGGTATGTGTGATGGTGTTTCCTACAACGCTTGAAAGCGCAATATGTGTATTGATATAAAAAATAAACACGCTCAGCGCCATGATCTCCAAACCAAACCAAGGCGCAACGCGCTTTAGAAACCATATGCCATATATTCTCTTCATAATTCGGGGTTTTAATTGTTCAGATACATAAGGATATATCATAAAGTTTCATATACCATATTCTTTAGTAATTTTTTTGCCCTAAACAAACGCATCTTTAACGTAGAAAGAGGTATATCTTCTTCTGAAGCGATGGCGCTGTAAGATTTGTCCTCAAAATAATACATTTTCACGACCCTGCGCAATTCATTAGGTAGCCTATCTAATAGCTTTAACGCGGTAATTCGGGCATCGGTTTCCACATCAATCCTTGATTCACCGGGAAGATTCTTATATATCTCCGGATCTAAAACAATTTCACGCTCTCGTGTCCTTTTGAGTTTGCGGTAATGAGAAATGGAACTATTAAACGCTATTCTATATGCCCAACTTTTAAAACTTGCCCCTTCCTGCTTCTTAAACTTGTTAGCGTTCAAATATATCTTCGTAAAAGCCTCCTGTACAATGTCCTCAGCTTCTTCCTTTTGCCTTACTATATTAAATGCGAGCCGAAAAAGCTTTTCCTGATAACGGTCAACTAGTTCTCCAAACACGGCGGGTGTTCCCATAGATGAACGAAGCAGTTCTTCATCGGTTTGGTAGTTGAGCATTCTGGATTGCGACATTATGACATTGACAACTTCCTATAATTTTTACGCTCTATTACGCTCTATGTTACCTCTTATTATTGCATAACGCGGCGCCGGACAGAAAGGTTACAGCCGACACCAGGCTTTTAGAGCGCTGTTATTTATTATACAATGGTCATATGCAGTTTGTCCATCTTCATGTCCACAGCCACTATAGCCTCCTTGATGGGCTCGCAAAAATAGATGAACTCGTAAAGGAAGCATCAGGCATGGGAATGCCTGCTATTGCCCTCACGGATCATGGAAATCTGTATGGAGCTGTTTCGTTTTACCAAAAAGCAAAGGAGTTCGGCATTAAGCCAATTCTTGGCATTGAAGCGTATGTTGTTGAAGGAAACATGCAAGAAAAACAGCCCGGAATCAGCAACAAACGATATCATTTAATTCTGCTGGCCCAAAACAACGAGGGTTGGCAAAACCTCATTAGACTTACCACGTTGGCACACCTTGAGGGTTTTTATTACAAGCCACGGCTTGATAAAAAAACAATCCGCAACCATGCCCGCGGCCTTATAGCGCTATCTGGATGCCTTTCCGGAGAAATCCCGCAGGCGCTACTTGCGCAAAACCTCTCGCGTGCCGAGAAGCTTGTTGAAGAATATAAACAAATTTTCGGCAAAGATAACTTTTTCATTGAACTTTCCCACCATCCCGGCATTCCACATCATCAAGCATTGCAAGAATCCTTATATCAACTCGCTCGAAAAACAAATACGCCAGTCGTGGCAACACAGGATGTCCATTACTTAAAACCGACAGATGCGCCTTATCAAGACATTCTTCTTGCTGTGCAAACAAATTCAAGGCTGGACGATCCTGACCGTCTTACAATGAACAAAGACGACTTTTCACTAAAGCCGCCGCATGTCATGAATGAGCTGTTTAGAGGAATACCGGAGGCAATTGAAAATACCGTTCGCATCGCTGAACGCGTTAATGTCAGCCTTCCTATAGGAAAAATCCAGCTGCCCCATTTCCCGCTTCCTGAAAACGAAACACCGCAAACATATCTTGGAAAAATCACTAACGAAGCAATAAAACAAAAATATTCAAATGAATTACTGCAAAAGGCTTATACACGGCTTGATGTAGAACTCGAAGTGGTGGGAAAAACCGGTTTTGCATCGTATTTCCTCATCGTCCATGATGTCGTTCAGTGGGCTAGAAAAAACGGTATTGTCGTCGGTCCCGGAAGAGGTTCTGCGGCGGGATCCATCATTTCATACGTGCTGGATATCACTTCCGTAGATCCTTTGGAATATAACCTTTTGTTTGAAAGATTTATGAACCCGGACCGCATCAGCTGGCCGGATATAGACCTTGATTTTGCTGACGCAAGAAGGGATGACGTTATTAACTATATCGCCGAACGATTCGGACGAAATCACGTTGCACAAATCATCACATTTGGAACAATGGCAGCCCGAGCGGCAATACGAGACGCTGGTCGGGCAATGAACATAGACTATCAGCTGTGCGATGAGGTTGCTAAAATGATACCTTTCGGATTTTCTCTAAAAAAAGCACTTGAAATGGCGCCGGGATTAAGACAAGCAAGTGAACAAAAAAAAGAAATAAAAAAATTATTAGAAGCAGCTGGTCATCTGGAGGGTGTGGTACGACACGCATCAACGCATGCGTGCGGCGTGGTTATTACCAAAGATCCTCTCACAGCCATCACCCCTCTTCAATATGCAACAACAAGCGCTGAAGATAAAAAACAATCTATCGTTACACAGTTTGATATGCATTCAGTTGAAGCGTTGGGGCTTCTGAAAATGGATATTCTTGGTTTATCAAACTTGTCCATTATTGAGGAAACAATTAAGCGCATAAAAGAACGCCGCGGGAAAGACATAGACATAAATAACATCCAGCTTGATGATCCAAAACCGTACGAAATGCTCACCGAAGGACGAACAGTCGGGGTATTTCAATTGGAGGGCTCAGGAATGACCCGCTATTTAAAAGAATTAAAACCAACACACATTGAAGATATTATTGCCATGATATCTCTTTATAGGCCCGGCCCGATGGAACTTATCCCCTCATTTATCAGACGGAAACACAAAAAAGAACATATCAGTTATCCTCATCAGCTTTTGGAACCATATCTAAAAAACACCTACGGCATTATGATTTATCAAGAACAATTGATGCAAATGTCGGAAGCCATAGCCGGCTTTACACCCGGGGAGGCAGATACATTAAGAAAGGCGGTAGGAAAAAAAATCAAAAAACTCCTGGACGAACAGCGGGAAAAATTCATAAAGGGCGTCATAGACAAAACTGGATCAAAGAAACTCGGAACACAGCTTTGGGAACTGATACTACCTTTCGGCAGATACGGGTTTAACCGCTCACATGCCGTCGCATATGCCATGGTTGCGTATCAGACTGCATGGCTGAAGTATTATTATCCCATTGAATTCATGGTTTCTCTCCTCAACGCTGATGCAAAGAACATCGATCGCATCGCATTTTTGGTTACAGAATGTAAAAAAGAGCATATTGTTGTCCTCCCGCCGGACATCAATGAATCGAATGCGGCTTTTACGGTCATCGATGAGAAAAAAATCCGCTTTGGCCTTGGATCCATAAAAAATGTCGGACATAATATCGTTTCGACGATCATAGAAAACCGCAGCAAAAACGGAAAGTATGCCGCTCTTTCTGATTTTTTAGAGCGCGTTTATACACGCGACTTAAATAAAAAATCTCTAGAAGCCCTCATTAAATCAGGCGCGGTGGACACGTTCGGAGAAAGAAACACCATGCTGGAAAATATGGACATGCTTCTGGCATACCTAAAGGAAAACCAAACTATGAACGAACGTAACCAAACATCTCTTTTCAAACTGATGGAAAATCATGAATCTGTTCCAGAACTTAAATTGATACAAATCCCGCCAGCGTCAAACCATCAGCGACTGGCATGGGAGAAAGAACTTCTTGGACTTTATATCTCCGGACATCCTCTTCAGCAATTTAAAAAAGCGGGTTTATTAAGGCAAAACATTCATATTATTAAACATGAAAGGACCGGCGGCGCAATACGGATTGCAGCGATGTTGTCTGAAGTACGGCGCATTCTTACAAAACAAGGCGAGCTGATGGCGTTCCTGAAACTCGAGGATATAAATGATAACATAGAAGGAGTGGCGTTTCCCTCCGCCATGAAGCAATACGGACACCTCTTAGAACAAAACAAGTGCGTTCTTATTGAAGGAAAAGTAAATATAAGGAATGGGGCACATAACGTTATCTTAGATAAAATAGAGCCGCTCACGTAGATGAAAAAAAATAAAAAAACACAAATTGCAGACGAATTGGAACGCATGCGCCATACACTCTCGCATCTTCTAGCGATGGCGGTAATGAAGAAATACCCAAAAGCAAAGCTTGGCATTGGACCTACTATTGAAGATGGATTTTACTACGATTTTGAGCTCCCGAACACCTTAAAAGAAGAAGAGCTGGAAATGTTTGAGCAAGAAATGCGTAAACTCATCAAAAAAGGGTTGGGAGTACTGGGAAGAGAAATCTCCGCAGATGAAGCACGAACGACGTTTAAGAACCAACCATACAAACTTGAGCTCATTTATGACTATGAAAAGGAACACAAAAAACTGACCGTATATACCATCGACGATTTCACTGACCTTTGTAAAGGAGGGCATGTTCAAAATACAACTGAGCTGGACCCCAATGCATTTAAACTCACCAGACTGGCAGGCGCATACTGGAAAGGAAACGAAAAAAACAACATGCTTACCAGAATATACGGCGTGGCTTTCAAATCAACAAGTGAGATTGACGCATATATTAAAAAACAGGAACAAGCGCAAAAAAGAGACCACAGAAAACTGGGGAAAGAGCTTGATCTGTTTGTTTTCTCAGAGCTGATAGGAGGCGGTCTGCCGTTGTTTACCCCAAAGGGCACTATCCTGCGTGATCTATTAGATAACAAGGTGTGGAAACTGCGCGAGGCGAACGGATACAAACGGGTGGACATACCACACATGACAAAGAAGGATTTATACGAAAAAAGCGGCCACTGGGAAAAGTTCAAAGACGAGCTGCTGCATGTAACAACGAGAGAAGAACATCAATTCGTGTTAAAACCCATGAATTGCCCCCACCATATACAAATTTTTGCGCGTCGTCCAATCAGCTATCGCGAAATGCCGGTACGGTACGCAAATACAACAAAAGTATACAGAGACGAGCAGACAGGAGAACTGATGGGGCTAACACGCGTGCGCTCAATCACCCAAGATGACGCGCATATATTCTGCAGAGTTTCACAAATAAATGAAGAGGTTGAAAAAATTTGGGATATCATTGAGGAATTCTACAAACAACTTGACCTTGACGTACATGCAAGGCTCTCCACACGGGACCCAGCAACACCAGAAAAATATATAGGAGCACCAAAAAAATGGGAAATGGCGGAAGAAAGTTTAAGAAAAATAATAAAGACAAAAAGGGGAAAGAAAGACCCGGAGGAATCAAAAGGGGAAGCGGCATTTTATGGTCCAAAAATTGATTTTAACGCAACAGACTCGTTGGGACGTAAATGGCAAGTAGCCACTATACAACTTGATATGAATCAGCCGGAACGCTTTGATTTAACATGTATAAATGAAAAAGGAGAAAAAGAACGGATTGTCATGATTCACGCCGCTATCATGGGTTCAATAGAAAGGCTCTTGGCAATTCTCATTGAGCACAACGCAGGAGCATTCCCGCTCTGGTTAGCTCCCGTGCAGGTTGCCATAATACCTGTAAACGACAAAAACGAGGCGTACGTAAAAAAAACCGAAGAGCTGCTTCTAAAAAAACATATTCGGTTTGAAACGGATCGAAGAAATGAATCCTTAAACAAAAAAATTCGCGAGGCAGAACTTCAAAAAATTCCTTATCTTCTCGTTGTTGGAGATAAAGAAAAAAAATCAAAAACAGTAAGCGTCAGAGAACGGGAAAAGGGAGATAGGGGCTCAAAAAAGTTGGAAAAATTTCTCCAGTCACTGAAAATGCATGAGTAGCTTTCAAAGTGTGCTCTGTTGCCAAGCAAAGTGTTTTTGTGCCGCGCATAAAATATAAAAGGCATGGAAAGAGAGAACCTCATCGTCATAGCTGGGCCCACAGCAACGGGTAAGTCAGCGCTTGCCGTTAAGATTGCGAAGCAATTTGGAGGAGAAATCATATCAGCTGATTCCAGACAAATATATAAATATTTAAACATCGGCACCGGAAAAATAACCAGAAATGAAATGCGTGGAGTGAAACACTACTGCTTAGGAATAGCCGATCCAAAAACATCGTTCACTGTTGTTGATTACAAACGCTGTGCTCAACAAGCTATTGCCGACATAGCGGCTAAAAGAAAACTGCCTATTATGGTTGGTGGAACAGGTTTTTATATAAAAGCGCTGACTGACGATATCTCTTTTCCGCAAGTCAAACCGGACAAGGCTTTAAGAAAATACCTTAAAAAAAAATCAGCGCCAGAACTTTTCAATATATTAGAAACTTCTGATGCGAAGCGCGCTCATGCAATCGGCCAGCACAACAAACGACGGCTTATCCGGGCAATTGAAATAGTAAATACAACGGGGGGTCCCATTCCAAAACTGAAACTGGCACGACATTTTAGAGTGCTTATGATAGGCATAAAAAAGACTCCCAAAGAGCTTAGAAAAGCAATTCAAAAGACGCTGACATTAAGAATAAAAAAGGGCGTGTTAAAGGAAGTAAAAAATCTTCATTTTAAACACGGAATCTCATGGCAACGGCTTTGTAATTTGGGTCTGGATTATAAATACATCAGCTTATACTTGAAAGAGCAAATGGAGAAAAAAGAGGCCCTTGATAAGCTGGAAGTAGAACTTTGGCGGTATGCAAAACGCCAGACCACATGGTTTAAAAAAGAAAAACGCATCAAATGGATCCGCTCTGAAAGAGAAACAGTATCATTGGTCAGAGGTTTTCTTAAAAACTAAAAAGACAAATTTATACACTTTCATACGATCGTAGTTTTATGTGCAGATTTTGCTGCGTAGATTTTGCTGGTTGTTTGTTGTAACCGACGTCACTGATGGCGCTGTATTCTATTACCGGCGCTCTTTTTCCCAACAATCGCGCACTGTTTGCGGGTTAGCGCCCAAACCGGTTTTTTTTACTTCTTTTATGGTCTGGCCTATTAAAAACTGGAGGGTGTTATCGCTGCCTGTTAGATAATCGCTGAATGCTTTTTCATTGTCTTTTTTGACCGTTTTCATTGCTCTTAAAATTACTTCGGAATCGCTGGTTTGTAAAAATCCCCTCTCCCGAGCAAGCTCCAATGGATCGCCCCCTTCCTCCACCATAATGCGTAAAATATCCTTTGCGCCCCTTGAAGAAAGTTCCTCCTTGACAATCATTTTTATAAGCTCAGCGAAATTCTCCGCGGTCACCAAAAGCTCTTTCCACGGAAGCGCCTTTTCTTTTAACAGACCATTCAAGTCGGTTATAAGATAGTTGCGAAGCAATGTATAAGCCTTTTTCATGTTTGTTTCATCCGCTTTTTCTCCTTCACTGACTGAAACATGCATCCAAGAAGTAAGCTCGGAAGAGGCTGATTCAAAAAAAGAAGCCATATCCCTGTCCCTCATAAACACTTCAACTGCTTCAGTATCAAGTGTATATTCATCCTTTAAACGTCTCCTTTTTTCCCACGGAAGTTCCGGAATAACGCTTCGGATTTCCTCCAATTGAATGCCTCCCGGGAGATTCATTTTAAGCGGCGGGAGATCTGGTTCCGGGAAATATCTATAGTCATGGGCTTCTTCCTTTGCCCTTTGGGAAACTGTCTTCTGCGCGCGCTCATCCCATCCTCTCGTCTCCTGCACGACTTTCCCACCGGATCTAAGCAACGATTCTTGTCTTAGAACTTCATATGCAACCGCGCGCTCAACAGATTTAAAAGAATTGAGATTTTTAATCTCCACTTTCGTCCCAAGCCCCTCACCTTTTCTGGCAACGGATACATTGGCTTCTACTCTCATTTCCCCTCGTTCCATTCTGGCTCGTGAAACACCGAGGTAACGCAAAATAAGCTGCAGCTCCTGGGCAAACATACAAGCCTCCTCGGCGCTCGAAACATCGGGCTCTGACACCAGTTCCATCAATGGAACCCCAGCTCTGTTAAAATCAACCAAAGAAGCTCCTTCTTCATCATGAATAATACTTCCGGTATCTTCCTCTAAATGAATCCGTGCTATTCTAATACTTTTACCAATGGGAAGCGGCAACATCCCCTCTACAACTAATGGATACTTATATTGAGATATTTGATAACCTTTTGGAAGATCCGGGTAAAAGTAATTTTTCCTGTCAAATTCGGCATATGTTGCAACCGTGCCGTGAAGCGCGAATCCAACAAGCAAGACCTTCTTTACTGCCTCCATATTAATAACCGGAAGTGTTCCCGGATGTCCCAAACAAACGGGACAGATATGTATGTTTGGATGTGTTTCTTCCGGATCGTTCTTCGAATCACAAAACATTTTAGACTTAGTCTGAAGCTCTGCGTGAACTTCAAGTCCGATTGTCGGAACATATTCCATAGAGTTTTGGCTCATACACAAATAAAAAACAAATATACGAATATATTAAATAAAACAATCTGTAAGTTCAAATAACAAGAAAGGCACTCTAAAAGCCCTATATGTGTTTTACATATTAACATAATTCATGTATACTGTCCCGCATGCTTTCTTATTCAGATTTAAGACCAGGAACGGCTTTTATTATGGACGGCGATCCATATGTTGTGCTCGAATATAATTTCCTGCGAATGCAACAAAGAAAACCGGTGGCGCAAACGAAAATAAAAAACCTGCGCACCGGAAAAACCATTCAGCGCACATTTCATCAAAACGAATCATTTAAAGAAGCGGAGATAGGAAAAGAAACCATAATATACATCTATAATAATCGCGGCAAATACTGGTTTCATAAAGAGGGTAACCGCAAAGAGAGATTTTCCATCGATACATCTGTACTTGGAAATGCGGTAAATTTTTTAAAAGAAAACACAGAGGTAACAGCAAGCATCTTTAAAAAAGATATCATCAACATTTCAATTCCTGTGAAAATGGACCTTCAGGTCACAGAAACCCCCCCCGGAGTAAGAGGAAATACCGCGCAGGGCGGCTCAAAGGAAGCAATACTGGAAACAGGTTATAAACTTCAGGTCCCGTTTTTCATCAACCCGGGTGATATTGTGCGTGTGAACACCGAAACAGGTGAATACACAGAGCGCGTTGAAAAAGTCTAACCCTACATCAGTTTTCATGGCCGCAACGCGCTGGCTTTGCGCGGTTTTCAGATCCCGCTGGAAACGGGAGCGGTGTATTATCACAAATCCATCCATGAGGGGGCGACAACAGATCACTGCTAAAACCGCTTTGCACTTTTAAGTGAGCCGAACTTTTTCTCCCGGGCGCAGCTTTGCGCCTCCTTTTTCTTTCTCAACAACACTTCCCTTTGTTGGGCTGTTATCGATACCGGACTGCTCTTTTTCGCCATTCGCCACTTCACCTTTCCACACTTGTCTTAAAACATCTCTTAACCCGGGGAGATTTGGATTTCTCCTTTTCAGTTTTACACTTTGTTTATTTGATAAGGCATGTAACGACAGTGTTTCCTCAACCGGCTGGCGCACCACATAACTACCTTCCGAAACTCCCGGAAATCTCTTTGATTTGGAAGCTTTTTTTGAGTTTATAGCATCTTCAAGGGCATAGACATCATCTTCAAATTCAATACCAAGCGCCCCAAGACTTGCGCCATACTGCTGATAATCGCTTTTTTTAGGGAATTTACGGGCCGGAATAGAAGAAAGTTCTCCTGAATTAACTTTTTTAAAACACGAGGTACAATATACCGGTCTCCTGCCATCTGGTTTGTACGGCACCTTTGCCTGCTTACCGCAATGAGCACATTTGGCTATGTACTGCTTTTCTCCGTCTTCTTTATCCTTACTCTCTTCATTTTCGTCCCCTATGCCTCCACTCCATTTATGTATTTCTTCTTCAACTTCCTTCATGTCGCGTGAATACAGGCGTCGGGAATTCAACATAATCCTTTCCGCACAATCCGGTATGGATTTAATTTGGATGGGGGGCAAGGTTGAAGCAGAAAATGGTCTACATGTTACTCCATCCACCATCAGTTTTAGATAAATTTCACGGTTGGGAAGGTTTACGAGATCCTCGATGGTAAACTCCGGAGTAAATTCCTTTTCCAAGAACTCAGCATCAGCCGCTCCAACACGAAATATAAGAAGCGTGCCGACATTCCCGAATACCGCATCTCTTACTTTTGTGTCCTGCTCTGTAACAAGCTGACCGATATACTGATGTGCAATAATAAGATTTAAGCGGTATTTCCTTGCTTCAGATAAAATAGAGGCAAAGGAATCCGTGGCAAAGTTCTGGAATTCATCTACGTAAAGATAAAAATCTTCTCGCTCGTTTTCAGAAATTCTGACACGCTCCATGGCAGCGAGCTGAAGCTTCGTGATCACCATAGCGCCAAGTAGCCTTGAGTTATTCTCTCCTATCCTTCCTTTAGAAACGTTCACCAGAAAAATTTTTCTTTTATTCATTATATCGGGAATATTAATGGTGCTTTTTTTCTGCCCGACGATATTTCTGATAAACGTTGTATTTAAAAATTGTCCTACCTTGTTCTGAATTGGAGCAATGGCTTCACTGCGAAATCGTTCATTATAGTTTTCGTATTCGTGCACCCAAAATGACCTCACGACCGGATCCTTCACATTTGCCAGCACTTTCCTTCTATAGTCCTTATCAACCAAAATCCGGGGGATACCGAGCAGTGTTGAATCAGGCGCATCAAGAAGCGCAAGCACGCAATTGTGCAAGATATATTCCATTCTAGCCGACCAAACATTTGCCCAAATTTTTGTGAAAATACCCATTAGATCAGACGCCACCAAGTGTTTATACTTGGGATCGGACACCTCTAACACGTTAAAACCAATAGGGTATTCCATGTCTGCTGGATTAAAATAAATGACATCATCAATCCTGTCCTTTGGTATTTGATTGAGCACTTCTTCAACGAATTCTCCATGAGGATCAACAATCGCAACGCCTTTGCCATTGTTAATATCCTGAATGGCAAGATTCTTCAGAAGCGTTGTCTTCCCTGTACCGGTTTTTCCGATCACATACATATGCAACCGGCGGTCCGGCGCGCGAATGCCAAAAACTCTCCGGTTTCCCCGGAAGTTTTCTCTGGCAAAATATGTTGTGTGCGTTTCGTTTAAGGCCACGAAACAATTATACCATACATAAGCAGTAAGATAAAAATCATCTTTATTGAAGCGCTTGCCTTAACCAATCGCTATAATCAGCGTTGATGTTTGAAATAGAAATGTGAGCAATGCACGGCGTTTTATAGCTTCCAATTTGACGGATAATTTTCTCGGCTTTACTAACCTTTGAAGGGACTGTTTTTATAATCATAACTGCCTCTTCTGTTTTAGTGAGAGAATGATTCTCTGTATCCCGATACACGCTTTGAATTGGGAATATGTTCACGCATCCTGCTGCACGCGCTTCAAGAAGCACGCTGGCAATGCGCTCTCCTTCCTCTGTATCTTTGCAAGTTACGTAGAGAAAAATCATAGGTATAAGGCAAGATTTATGAACTACGATGTACGAATGATGATGCGCTATTCTTTATCCGTATATCATAACTCTTGCATCCTCACTACGTCGCCACTGGCGTGGTGAACTCTGTCTCCTTTTTTCCGCCATGGGGAACTGCGGCCAAACACCACTTGTTTTGATTATGCCACTTCATTGTTGTAACAAGCTTCGCAATACACAATTTCTGGTCCTTCAGGAGCAAACGCAGTTTCGAATGTATTGGGACAATAATCAGATCCGTGGAAATGTTTGGCTGTGTTTTGATATACAAATCTCGTGCCTGCTTGTGGAGAGCTTGTCAAGCCCGCGCAATAACATTTCCTTCTCCAAAGCTTTAAAGGAGTGCGCTGTTTTATTCTTTGATAATGGCGGCAGTTTGGGCAAAGCCGCGGCAGCGGGAGGTTGAGTAACCTATAAAATTCCAACTCATGAGGAATTATCCTGAAGGCCGTTGAACAGCTTGCCCGGCACCGAGGCGGCTTTGGTGCGGGGTTTTCATTGCATATTCCTCCATGAGCGCAACCAATAATCTGATTGAGTATATCGCCGGTCACATCTTTTATATGGTCTGGAAGGTCTTTAGACAATATAGTGATAGTATAATCCCCCATTTCGTGATCTTTCCATAAGTAACCTTCCTTCAAGGCTTGTTCCTTGGTTAAAGGAAAATATTCTTGGGTTATCGTTTCATTATATGCAAATGGCGAAAGTTCCGGAGGAAAAAACTCCCCATATTTATACATCCTCCCTTTTTTATCCTTATACGGCATTTTATTCATGTGATGGATGATTTGAGGAACAAGTTTGACATATTCTTCTTTAGAGTATTGCTTGTTTAAAATGCAGTATTGTTTGTTGCGAAGTCCGACACAGCCAAACAGATTTTGGCAGCCGTAACAATTGTAACTGTAAGAAACATCATTTCCTGAATAAACAATGATATCGCATATATATCCAAAACCATCCACCCCGCTGTCAACAGATTCATATAAAAGCTCTGCGTTTATTCCCGCTCCATAATTATCGTAAGAATCACTTATTTTTAAACCCCCATGTACAAGAAATTTGCTGTCGCGAACGTCATCTGTTAAGCGGAAACAGGATTTACAGTTATGCACATTCCATAAATAATCTCCTGTGACATCGCTGGAGTTAAAAGTGTAAGCAGACTTCCGAATAGACCGAAGCTTCAACTCTTGAAACCTTTGTTTTAAAGCTTGTAGATTCTTAAAACTCCCTAAATCAAATTCCTTGATTTTTCTCTGGTATTCCTCCTTTGAATACGGTTCGTTAAACATATAATATGATTTGTTGCGGAGGTTCGTGCAGCCAAAACAGCTTGCACAACCGTGACAGTTATAAAGAAAGAAGGAATCATTGCAGTTTTCCAAGTTTTGAGAGAAAAATACACGGTAAAGTTTTTCTGATGTTACACTTTCATAAACTAACTCGCTATTCCAGATCTGAAGCGAATCAACTGTATCTTTGCAATATATCAGCTCAGAGGAGTACGCAACGTTCTCCCCCTCAAACGAATCGAAGACAAGATAAGCATCCTTAAGAGCGCTAACGCGGTTGCAAAAGAAGCTCCTTATTGAACGGCCATTAAATACAGCAGGGAGGGGGCTTTGTCCTAAAAGCTCCTGAAACTGCGAAAAAAACGGTTTTTTAAAATTATATTCCAAACCATATTGCATCGAATCCCACTGATCAGACCACCAAATATCCCTGTCATAAACCACCAAAGGTTTGTCTGTACTAAAACCGCTTATGATATTTTTACTACTAAAGGCACATGCCCTCCGATATAAATTTCTATCATTTCTAAACATCATTCTTCGTTTAAGCCTGCACTCTGGACACCATGTAGGAGGCGGGACATTGATTTTCTTATAAAATGCAAAGTCCTCGCTCTCTATAAAGAACGAGGTTTTGCAGTTTTGGCATATTCTTTGCCCTTCTCTCATAAGATCTGTCCTGATGTTGTTTAAACTTTAGATTTGATAACAACATCGCGTCCCGACCTTCTTTACAATAGGAAAGGAGGTTAAGAATCCTCGATAGTATCGGGAGATCATCGATACTATATAGCCATAAAGTTATTATTTACCGTAACAATGCTGGCGAGTGCGGGTTTTAACGTACGAACGCTAAAACCGCAAACTATATACCACGTTCTACAAATTATGGACTCACTTAAAGAATTGGTTCCGGCGGCGGTTTTTCCTTTTCTCCTTCCGTTCCTCCGCCGGGAATGTGCCCATCCTCCCTTCCTAAAATTTCCATTTCTTCTTTCTTCATCAAGCTCTTTACCTCATCAGCAGGTAATGCATATTTTTTGTGATTTAGCGCAATAATGCTATCCTTCAACGAAAGATGCGGCGAGGGCAACACCTTTAACGTTTCCGCTGAGAAAGGATCATAAGTATTTCCGTCAATCGTCATTTTGATATAAAACTCCTGCATACCCAGATTGATCATATCCTTAGCAGTAAAAACCGGCGTCACTTCTTTCTCAAGCAGTTTTGCATCCTCTCCTCCAACCCTAAAAACCACCAGCGAGCCGGTATTGCCCAATACTGTTGCCAATACCTTGTAAGAAAGCTGTGAAGTATATTGATGGGCAACAGTGTTGCAAATACCATACTTTCGAGATTCAGAAAAAAGATTTTCAAACGTATCGGTTACTAAGTTATGAAACTCATCCACATACACGTAAAAATCCACGCGCTGCTGTTCGGGGATTTCTGCGCGATGCATTCCTGCCTGATGCAGCTTTGTGATAAACATGGATCCAAAGAAACTTGAGTTCTCTTCCCCTAACTTCCCTTTTGAAAGATTAATAAGAAGTATCTTTCTCTCATTCATGATTTTTTCCATATCTATTTTATTCTCCTTTTGGGCAAAGATATTTCTTAAGAGCGGATTTGAAATAAACTGTCCGAGCTTATTGACAAGCGGGATAATCGCATCGGTATCAAACCTCTCTGACCAGTCGGCAAACTCAATCGCCCAAAAACGCTTCACCATATCATCTTCGATAAATTCCACAACCTTCTGGCGATAATTTCTGTCAGTAAGCATAGAAATCATCCCGCGCATGGTCGCATGCGGATAATCAAGCAACGCAAGGCAGGTAAAACGGAATACATGTTCAAGACGGGGCGTCCAATTCGCTCCAAACTGTTTTTCCATAACTTCTATGAGTCCCTGCGTGGCTTGATGTTTAAGATCAGGGTGCACTTTGTGAAGCGGGTTAAATGAAACCGGATAGGCAGTATCAGACGGATCTATCAGCACTACATCGTTTATACGCTCTTGCGGCACAAAATCGAGTATATCGCTTACCAAATCACCATGAGGGTCTATTAAACAAAGGCCGTGACCATAGGCAATATCCTGCCTGATTAAGAGTTCCAGGAGTTTTGTTTTTCCGACTCCGCTTTTCCCGACCATATATAAATGGCGGCGCCGGTCACGCCGTTTAATGCCGAAAATAAACTTCTTCTCCTCAAGGGCAGCCTCATAGTTGGTCCGCCCAAAAAATGACACTTCCCTCGGGTCCACGCGCTGATAAATGGGAAGTTCGCTCGGCGGAGGAGCATATCGTACTAACTGAATTTGACCTGTTTTTACCATTATTTTAATGAGGATTAAAAATCAAAGATAAAAAACAATTTGGCTTTTGCATTTTATATAACATCCAACTCCCTTAGTACATTCTCATATTTTTTTATAATACCGCCAAGCGCGCTTGCTGTAACAGAAGTTTGGGGATCATGTGCAATTCTATTGCGCAAACGATGTACTTCCCAAAGATCATTGATACTTTTTAGCTGAAAAGCGACAGCGCTTATTCTATCACCCATTGTCTCGCCCGGGATACCTGTTTTTTTGAGAACATTATCAACAATTTTATCAGCCCTGATCACCACAAGGCTGGCGTTTTCGTCAGTTGCTGAGGCGGCGCTGGAAACAAGTTGAGCCCAATCTGCTTTTGCTATCTTATCGCGTTTTACAACGGCGCCGTCAGCGCTAAAATCCGGCATCCGAGCACTGATTTTGTCCCTATACGGAATCGTACGAATGATTGCCATGATGATGCCAAAAACAGAAAAAACAACGACAATTCCGGCAATGATTTTCAATGTTAAAATCAAAACACCCCAAAACGGTAAACGAAAAAAACGTACTATCATCGCAATAGGGTCAAAGTTTGCCGCTGCAGAAAAAATATCCATAACGATTTTACCGCTGCATCAGACGGTTTTCCTCCGCATGTTCATATGCCATTTCCATATAATTTGGTAAAATGCTCGTCATCCTCTCCTCCAAAAATGGGAAGTTCTGCCGAAGGGCCAAGTGTCTTGGATTCTTTGCGCTTGATGAGCGGAGCGGTTAATACTGTTTCATTGGGAAAGTGGTAAACGGTTGCAAGTTCTTCCGTATTTAACACCGATGTACGCCTTGCAAAATCCCATAAAAATAACGATGAGCTGTATACCCCTCCTACACGCGTTTCTTCAGGCATTCGACGTTCGCGGTAATTTATATACATACGCTGTTTCCTTCCTTCAGCCCGCTTGTTTGGAAATATAAAAGGTTTGTACACCCATTTCACCATTGTCCAAGCCTTAAAGTTATGACGAAAACTGTTTAAGCTATGGGAACTATATTGATTCATTGCGGAAATCACACCACGCCGCGCAAAAGTTGAAGAAAACACAGAACGCTCGGCTATATAAATATACCTAATAACTACTTCATATCCTGCCTTTGTAATTTTCTTCTCAATCAATTTCAGCGCTTCTGTTTCGCCCGGAGTGCGAGCAATCATCATTGGAGCTCCTTCTTCTTGCTCACTAATACTGGCCTTCTTTTTCCCAACAGAGGTTCCCTCTTTTAACTTTTGAACAACCGCATCAGCCTTTTTCTGCCACCCGTTATCAGCCGGCCGTGCAAGAATCTGAATTAAAATATTTTCTCTTTTATCAATTTTCTTCAATGCCTCTAAAAGAGCAGAAATCGGATCAATATACTCAAATTCGTTTGGAGATTCAAACTCTCCATAGGTTCTAATCGGATAACAATCTTCTCTCTCAAGCAACAATTCAGTCCCCCAAAGATCATATCCGGCGGCATACAGACCGCTTAACGATGGTGGAAACCTATTCATATAATCATGGGTTGCGATAATCTCGAGATCAGGATATTGAGCGTAAAGCTGCGCTTCAACAGACCTTTGGAGTTTCCTCGTCGTTCGGATAAAATAATGAAGTTCTCCTCCAAGACTTACAATTTCAAAACTAAACCACAGCGGCACTTCTCCGTGCCAGTATTTTTCAATCTTATCGCTCGGAGCATTGCGCAAACCATGCATATTTGCAAAAAACTGTTCCATCCCGCGCGGCCCTCTGATCAGGGCACGGGGAACCCGAACTTCAAGGAGTACCCATTCCTGCGATCTCTTAAAATAGGTACGGGTATAGTTAAGCCATGTTCCAACAAACACTGTAAAAGTCAGCGGCGGAAGCCAAATCCACCAAAAACGAATTAAGAATCCAAGAGCAGGGCCGAAAGATGGAAACAGATCCTTGTATATCTCAACAAATGTCATAAAGGATGGCTTTATTGATCCTGCAGCTTCCTTTTATCACGCCTTAAAGGCAAAAAGAAAATGAGATATAGCGCAATTTCTAAGAAAGAAGCGTGTAAGTGCCGTTGTCACTCAAAGTGAAATGTTTCCTGTTTTGAAGATTTGTGACAACAGTACTTTTCTTTACCAGCCGCTGCTGACATACCTCTTGAATAATCTTTTCTTCAGTGGCAGGACCGTTTTTCAATATCTTTATTATAACATCTTTAACAAATCCCGGCTCATAACCCCAAGAATGCAGCGCGTAAAGCCCCCGCCCCACCAGTACAAAACGATCGTCTTTAATAAGCTCATTATGCACTGTCTGCACATGCACCGGACGATTGACGGTTTCCTTTATACGACGAGCAATTTCAGTAAAATGTAACGGCTCATCAGCCTTTTTAAGCGCGATATATGCTTCATCTTTCATCCCGCGCGGTTTAACGAAGGAGCAAGAAATGTGCCCGTATTCACCCCAACTGTTCCTCCATATATTTTTTGTTATTGCAATGAACGACAAAAGAGCGTTGCCCGTATGGACGTGTATGCCGGCCTCGTCAAGGCGCTTCCTTAAAAGCGCTAAGAATTCATCCTCATTATATGCTTCTTCCCGAAGTTTCAAAACGTGAGTAAATTCCTGAAGCGCTTTTTCAATTCTTTCATCGAAATATTTCTTATGCTGCCACCTGGAATAGAAAAATTTATTATCTTTTCTGCGCTCTGCGCCATCAAAAAGCTCCAACAAAAAGAGAGTCAAATTGCTTGCCTTTGGAGCCCCGAACACGGCTTCCTTTAAAATATGATGCTCTGGAATGACAAAACCGCGATCTTTAAAAAGGCCCTCCAAAAACATAAACGCCTCATCAAGCAGTGAAAACTCATCGGACTCAGTAATCTTTCGCAAACTGTCATTCTCAATCTGTCGTACACGCTCCCTGGTAATTCCCCTTTTTCTGCCTATGGCCTCGAGCGTCATGGCAGATTTTCCAAATAAACCGTAACGCTCTTCGATTATTTTCTGAATACGGGGAGGGAGCGCCTTGATTACCTTTTTTACCTGTTGTTCAAATTGAAGAATGGTTTTTGGCATGCCGACATATTACCACGATGTATAAATTTAATCAACCCCCCAACTCAAAAAAGCAAAATACGTGTCTTACATAACTGGCCCAAAATATATACTGCCGCTGGAAATGTGAAAAAGAGAGATTACATCATAAACACTGAAACATCGCTTTTTTGAGTGTGGCGCTCATATTTTTACAACCCAAAAACAAAACGAGCCGCTTTTTGGCTCATCTCTTCCGTATGTTTTCCTGTGCCGCTAAGAAGTTATTGATCACCGCAATGTACCTTAAACACACCCACTCCCTAGATAGCAATACAACATATCTTATAGGTGTAGGCCTGGAACAGTTTCACCAGCCCCTTTGTATGCAAGAAAGGAAGATTTCATTGTGATAGACTCTACTATCCCAAGCGCAGCCATCATCGTAATAAAAAGGGAGCCTCCGTAACTCATAAATGGCAGGCTAATTCCGGTAATGGGGAAAAGTCCTGTATTCATGCCAACATGTATCATGATATGACTTGCAATCAGCGCCATAATTCCGACAATAACCAGTTGGGGAAAATTCCCTTCGGCTCTTAGTCCTATCGCAAAAAGACGCCAAAAAAGAATGCCAAAAAGAGCAAATACAACAAACGCTCCCAATAACCCCCACTCTTCAACGAATGCCGCAAAAATAAAATCGGTTTCCGATTCAGGTAAAAACCTCAGCCGCGACTGTGTTCCATACCCAACGCCTTTACCAAATAACTCTCCAGATCCAACGGCAATCGTTGACTGTATCGCGTGATATCCACTGCCTTGTGGATCAGCATAGGGAGAAAAAAAATAAATGACGCGTGATTTTTGATCCGGATTTAAGAAAAACACCCATGACCCCGCCACAACAAATATGGTCACCAGCGCAAGAACAATAAATTGCTTCATATTAACACCCGAGAACAAAACCATCCCGCCCCAAATAGCAGCAAACACAAACGCAGTTCCTATATCGGGTTGTCTCACAACCAGCATAAACGGGATACCCGCGTAAATGGCAGACACAATGAGATGTTTTGAAAGAGCTATTTCCACATGCCTGCGCGCAAAATACTTTGAGAGTACAAGTATAAGAATCAACTTCATGAATTCAGACGGCTCGAGTGAAAAAAACGAGAAATGAAACCAGCTCTGCGCCCCCCTCACTGCTGTTCCCGCAATAAACAACGCCAAAAGAAGCCCGACACCAAATACATAGCTGAGCATAAGAAACGTCGTGTTGGACTCAAAAATATGCCAGTCAATCATGGAAAACACAAAGAAAACAAGTGCCCCAATGCCAATCAAGATGAGTTGTTTCGAAAAATAATAATCCGTCCCGCTTTCCCCTATGGATTTCATGGTTAAAAGCCCAAAAAATATAAGAGGCAGGATACTTAAGAATAATATCCAATCAAAATTCCTAAAGCGACGCTTCATATGGATGACGTAATAAGAAACGTAATGAGATTCGGTGCTGCCAACCGAAAACCTTCAGGCCATGCAAAAACTGCGGTTTCTCGGCCAGATCCCTTTATTTCATCGATCACGGTTCGCGAAATTGCATACACATTTTCCTGCTCATCATGCAGAAAGACAGCCACCACGATATTTTTTACTGGAAAAATTGAAGCGTTTTCAACTATCGCATCAACGCGCGGCGAGGATCCTGTAACAAACTGGTGTTCTACCACATTCACTGGCGGAGGAATTTGTTCGATGCGTTCCCATTTTGGAACAACAAGTTCAAGTTCTACCCGTTCAGGGTCGCGTAAACCAACACGTACATTTGGCTCAAAAATCAATGCTTTCTCTCCCGGAAAAAGCATGATGCTTCCATTTTTAGAGAAAATCAAAACTGCTTTGTTGTCATATGCTTTCAACACATAATTGGCCTTACCGCTGAGCAATTGATTGTTGTTTTGGACCAGTGCCCCTATGTCGTAGAGGCCTTGGCTGATCTTAAAAAATCTCTTCCACAGCTGTATTGGCTTTTTTGGCAGTTCTATAAGACATTCCGTAGGACAAGAACCGCCGCAATCAATACCTTTCTCATCACGATTCTGTATGCCATCACGACAAGTCCCATAAGTAAGGATAAAATAAAGAAGGCCCCCCACAATAAGAATCGCAATAGATCCAAATAATACTATTCCGACAAGTTGCCTTTTTATCCTCCAAATTTGCATATGTTCAATATATCACCGGCAACCAGAAGAAAAAAGTTCAGGAGGTGTTCCCGATGTACTCAAAAAACTCCAGCAAACTGGAGTTTTTTGAGTAGAAACAGCAATGCCCGCGCCAACATTGCATGCCTAGAGCTGACGGCTACCTATGTTCTCCTGATGAGTATCATGGGCAAAGCTGGACAGGTCACCGATCAGTAACCCTGCCTTCCGGCAGATAAGTATTCAGGTTATGAAATACAGAATCCTGGCGGCTACCTACTTTCCCCTGATGAGTATCATCGGCTCAATCGCATTTCACTTCCGAGTTCGGAATGGGATCGGGTGGTGCTACGACGACGAGCCACCAGGATTCTAAATTCCATTTGTCATGACAAATGACGAAATCTAAACCTAAATTCACCGGGTAAATCCGAAATCGCGACTCATTCTGGATCAGGATTTCGGATGAGTCAATTGTCAATGGTTAGTTGTCAAATGAACCGATAAAATTGCTCAGCAATTTTATCGGTTCCGGCACTCTGTCGGAGTGGATACGATCATTAGTACTCCTCGGCTGAAATCCTTGCGGATCTTACACCTAGAGCCTATCAACCTCGTAGTCTTCGAGGGATCTTAAGATTCCTAATCTTGGGGCCGGCTTCCCGCTTAGATGCTTTCAGCGGTTATCCGTTCCCGACATAGCTACCCAGCGCTCCAGCTGGCGCCAGAGCTGGTAGACCAGAGGTCAGTTCTTCCCGGTCCTCTCGTACTGGGGAAGACTCCCCTCAAGAATCAAAACGCCTGCAGCAGATAGGGGACCAACCTGTCTCACGCATGTTATCACTTATTACTAAGTGCATTGGACTATATCTTCTCTCGCAAATAGCAAGAGGTCAGCGTGTAGCCTCTACGGGGCCATCCGCCCGGAGCAGATGGTTCCCTCGGTATTGTCCGTCTCCACTTTTGAATTTCGCTGTATTATTGATATTTCTAAATGTAATGAAACTCAAAAATTGGTTTGTCCCTCACTAATGCCTAATTGACAAAAGTGGGGCTGGATTTTACCGATATAGCTGACTTTTTCTTCTCTTCTTCCGGCTTTTAGGAATTGGAAAAAGAGAGACCGCCGTGATTTGATTGGACATTTTTTCCTATTTGTTAGACGAAAAGAAATGCTGCAAGCGGATTCAGACTGTAAAACGTCCTTTACTAAAAGCTAAAAGCTCATAGCCAAAAGATGCTTTACGGTCTGAACCCAGCTCACGTGCCCTTTTAATTGGCGAACAGCCAAACCCTTGGGAGCTGCTTCACCCCCAGGATAGGACGAGCCGACATCGCTGTCGTTTTTACTACTATTGCTAGTAGGATCGGACTATATCTTCATCCTGCTGATCTGAAAGCAGGAGATCGGCGTATTAGCTAATCAATTCTTGATTAACTCTATCCTCTTTTTCACAAGAAATTGAAGGATAAGTCTCTACAGGGTCATTACCTCATTTGTATATCATGGAAGGAAAAATTCAACGATGACAGATCTCTGTAATGAGGTAAGACTTCCCACGGTATTGTCCATACATATATGTTACCATGCTATTTTCATGGTTGGCTCGTATGGAGTCCACCGTTATAAGCCGATTTATTTTTTGTATGGCATCGCTGCCATAGACACCCCGATGTTCAAGGTGCCGAACCCCGCCGTCGCTATGGACGCTTGGGCGGGACCAGCCTGTTATCCCTGGAGTAACTTTTATCCGTTGAGCTTCCGCGGCGTCTAATGCCAACGGTCGGATCACTATGTTCTGCTTTCGCATCTGCTCGACATGTCCGTCTCACAGTCAAGCCGGCTTATGCCATTACACGACCAGCGCGATTTCCATCCGCGCCTAGCCGACCTTAATAAACTCCTCCGTTACCTTTTAGGAGGAACGCGCCCCACGTAAACTACCCGCCAGGTACTGTCTCCCCGCGTTTTTGCCGCTGAGATTAGAATCTAACTCTTTCAAGATGGGTGTTTCATTGGCGACTCCACTCCAGCCGAAACCAGAGTTTCAACGTCTCCCCACTACGCTACGCATGAAAGACCTAAACCCAATACCAAGTTATAGTAAAGCTTCCAGGGTCTTTCCGTCTAGCTGCAGGTAACCGGCATCTTCACCGGTATTGCATTTTCACCGAGCTCCTCCCCGAGACAGTTCCCCAGTCGTTACGCCATTCGTGCGCGTCGGAACTTACCCGACAAGGAATTGCGCTACCTTAGGACAATTATAGTTATTGCCGACATTGACGAGGGCTTATACAACCCAGCGCTCCGCGCTGGAAATCCCAATGACAAAATCCAAATGACCAATTTTTGACATTTGAGCATTGACATTTGAGCTTCCCGGTGCGAAGCACCAGTCGCATTTAACCTTCTCGCATTGGTCAGGCGTCACCCCCTATACATCCTCTTACGAGTTCGCAGGGAGCTGTGTTTTTGATAAACAGTCGCCAGGGATACTTTCGCTGCGGCCCCGGATTGCCCAATGGTAGGGGGAAGAGATCAGATCTCTTCCCCGACGAAGATTGCGCGATCTTGCCATTCGGCCATGATCGCCTCTTATTCTTCTTCTGTTTGGGATTTTTCGCCCTCTTCTTGGGGCTCCATTATTCCCTCCTTTTCCACCATTGGACAATCTAGGGCGGGCCTTATTCCGAAGTTACGGCCGCTTTTTTGCCGAGTTCCTTAGAGAGGAATCACTCGTTCGCCTTGGTCTGCTCGACCTGCCCACCTGTGTCGGATTACGGTACGGTCCCATTACTGCTTAGCTCATAGAAGTTTTTCTTGGAAGGCTCTTCAATAGAATTTACCTTGCCGTAGCGCGGCATTTTCGCACAGCGCGAGAATCGGGCTTTAAACCCAGTGCTCCGGATTTGCCTAAAGCACATCTCTGAGCTGCACGAACGCGAATCCAATAACACGCTCTATGTTATATCCTCCGTCACTCCATAGAATGCAATAACAGGGTCACGGAATATTAACCGTGTGTCCATCGACTGCGGCTTTCGCCATCGTCTTAGGACCGACTAACCCTTGGCTGATCACCATTGCCAAGGAAACCTTGGGCTTTCGGCGTCGGGGGATCTCACCCCGATTGCGGTTACTTGTGCCAACATTCTCTCTTCTGAACGCTCCATTCCGGCTCGCGCCGTAAACTTCACTGCATTCAGAATGCTCTCCTACCACCGCTGCGCAGCAGCGGAAATTCAAATGACAAAATCCCAATGTCAAATTTGACATTTGAGCTTTGATATTTGATCTTCCCGATGCCGCGCATCGGTCCGCATCTTCGGTACTATGCTTAGCCCCGATTATTTTCGGCGCAAAATCTCTTGACGAGTGAGCTGTTACGCACTCTTTAAAGGATGGCTGCTTCTAAGCCAACCTCCTCGCTGTCTAAGAAATTTTACTACCTTAAAATGCACTTAGCATACCCAACCGCATCACATGCAATGTGATATGGCTAGGCGTCCCATAAGGGACAGATTTAGGGACCTTAGATGGCGGTCTGGGCTGTTTCCCTTTCGACCGATGGAGCTTAGCCCCCATGGTCTAACTATTCAGTTATGTAATGCCTGGCATTCGGAGTTTGATAGGTATGTCGAGATTGCTCCCTATACATACCTTCCAGTGCTCTACCTCCAGGAAAAAACTGAACGCTAACCGTAAAGCTATTTCGGAGAGAACCAGCTATTACCAGGTTCGATTAGCTTTTCACTCCTTACCACAGATCATCCGATGGTTTTGCACCACCAACCGGTTCGGGCCTCCTGCCGGTTTTCACCGGCATTCACCCTGTCCATGGCAAGCTCACCTGGCTTCGGGTCTATCTAACACCCCCATAAACGCGCTATTAACACTCGGTTTCCCTGTGCCTTCGGACTCAAACGTCCTTAGACAAGGGATATTAGATAAGTCGTTGGCTCATTCTTCAATAGGCACGCCGTCACCCCGAGCAATATTGCTATTGCGAGGGGCTCCGACTCCTTGTAGGCAAACGGTTTCAGGTTCTATTTCACCGCCCTCACCGGGCTGCTTTTCACCTTTCCCTCACGGTACTTGTTCACTATCGGTCTTGGAAAGTATTTAGCCTTAGCCGTTAGTTCGGCTCGATTCTCCCAGCCCATTCATGTGCCGGGATACTCAAGAAATCATTAAGGAGTGCAAACCCTTTTCGCATACAGGACTGTCACCTTCTATGGTTGTCCTTTCCAGGATCTTTCTGCTAAGAATTTGCATTTGTAACTCCCCTTGAAACACGCCTCGTGCGATGAAAATATCCCGCACAAAGCATGGTTCAAGATTAACGATCCTTACAACCTCCAGCCCCACTTTCTGACAATAATCCTTCTTGGCACTATACATTTCTTCGCACATTATATGTCAGAAACATATTTGATTATTTACAGAAAGTGGAGCTGGATTTGGGCTTCTCCCTTTTCGCTCGCCGCTACTAAGGGAATACCAACCGCTGCCTTGCAGCGGAAATCCGAAATCCTAAATTCGAAATCCGAAACAATATCCAATATATATATGCATGCTCAATCCAAAACGTTTTGCTTATTTGAATCTGGAATTTTAAATTTATTTCGATTATCGATATTCAAGTTTCGTGCTTCCGTTGCAAAGCAACGGTATATGTTGGTCTCTTTTCCTCTGGGTACTGAGATGTTTCACTTCTCCAGGTGCACCTCCCGACATATCGCCGGGATAACACTGTTTTCACAGTGCTGGGTTCCCCCATTCGGAAATCGCCGGGTCAAAGGTTGCTCGACACCTCACCGACGCTTATCGCAGCCAAGCCACGTCCTTCGTCGCCTTTCCAAGCCTAGGCATCCACCGTTCGCCCTTATTATCCACTCCGACAGAATGTCGGATTCAGGTCACCAATATGATCTTTTGACCGCTCAAAAGTGGTGACCGCACAACGCGTATGCGTTGTAGATTTTTTTACCTGCTTCTATATGTTTTCAAACAACTTTCCCTTCCAACAAAAAACCGCCCATCAGGCGGCCCTCCACACGACCAAAAACCGATCCTTATGTGGGTGACTCGCCTTCTCTATAATATATGCCGAATCTCATATCGTATCTGTCATTATAATTTTAATATTCTATATGTCAAGCAAAACAAACAAAAACAATGTGGGTAAGTATGGAAAAACCCCGAAATTCAGGGTTTTTTCACTGGAAATCTGGGGACCTTTTATCGTTACCTCCCAGAAATATCACTCTTGAGGCGCTCTATGAATCGGGCAGCTTGTTCCTTTCCGCCAAGCCCAAACGCAAGACCACCCGCAATAGCAATCATGGAAACCAAACCGATAAACAGTGTCCTCGCAAACGCCTCGGCAATACTCAATTGATCAAGAGCAGCGAGAATGGCAAAAATCCATATCGCCCACTTCGCGATACCTCCAAGAAGAGAAGCCGAGGGAAGACGGGCTGCCTTTGCAGACCCTTCAACGACTTTTTGCAAAGCTCCGCCAATCAACGAGGCAGAAACCAGAATAATAGCGGCAACAATCACGTTTGGTAGATACAGGGCAACTCTTCGGAGAAACTCGGTTACCTGATCAAGCTCAAAAACATCAACCGCAGCAATAAGGAAAACGATAATGAAAAACCATCTCACCAATCCTCCAATAAAAGCGCCGGAATCAAGGCGAAAACCGGCTCGGGAAAATGGATCCTCTGCTCCAAGACTTTTCAGCGCCTGATCAACTTTTAATGCCTTCACAATTTGAGCAACAACTTTTCCCAAAGCCACCGCAACGAGCCAACCAACCAAAAAGATCATTATTGCGCCGATCAGTTTTGGAAGGAAAGCAATAACTGCTGTGCCTAGGGATGATAAAACGTTTAATATATCCTGTAGTGGATTTGCCGAATACATATTATTTTTTAAAATGATTTGTTATAAGACCTTTCTTTTATTTTACCACCTGCGCCGCGCCTTACGTATCCTTTTCTCGTTGTGGATAACAAAAACGCGTATATGCTTTATTTTTAAAGCGTTTTGGAACTACAAACATAAGTTGAAGGCAACAGCCATACACAGTTTGTTTGAATAAAAAGGCCGCTCCGGTATTCGGAACAGCAAGATGTGTAGTATTCCGCCTCCATCATTAGTTCTATAAGTATCGGAGAGAACATGATAATCAAAAAAGCAATAAAGAAAACGCTGCGATCCTGTCATTCGGAACAGTGTAGAAATCAAATACTTCAGAAGACCCATGGTTACTCCTTTCTTTTTCTCTTGAATTTTAAAATAACTGATACAGAAGCATAACAAGGCATACGAGCGCAACAACGATAAACGCACCAAAAAATACTTATATAAAACATCAATAAGTATGTTGAGCCGAATCTCGTTGCCTCCGAAATAAACAGGCACAGTAATGCTCGACTCAACCATCCTCTTGGCAATACTGCCAGTAATATCCATCTCTTGTTCAGATATAATTAATTCGCAAAAGAAAAAGCCCTCGGCGCGATGTTGCCACGCCGAGGGCGAACGATTTCAAGGAGCAAAGGTTCCCAAAGGATTCAGGAACCAAGGCCCCAAGGACTGGAGCTACTTGCGGACGGCCGCGAACCGGCAGATCTCGTCAAAGTCGTACCCGAACCAGAACAGTTCCAGGTAGCGCCTCGAACCGAACCTGCCGAGGCCCGGAACGTCGCGGTTGCCGTACCGGTTCTGCCAGACGGAACCAGAGGCGACAACCGTGAATTCGCGCTGGACTTCCGGATACTTCTCGCCGAAAGCGAGAAGCTCTTGAAGCTCGGCCGGACGATAGCCCATCATGTCGAGCTCGCGGAGCGCCTCGTCGGTTGAGATGCACCGGTTGAAGTGGATGGGCTCCACCGCAATCTCGGCCGTGCCCTTCCGCTTGGTCGGGAAGTTGCGGGAGGTAATGTCGGAGTTGGCCAAGTCGTAGCGACCGGCCTTGACTCCGTCCTCCACGCTCCTTCCGTAATCCACGGAGAGGGGGTAGGTGTTGCTCGCCTTTGCCGAGGCTTCGGCGGGCAGACCAGCAGGCATATTGTCCGGCGTAAGCGCCTTGCGGAGAACTCGCGCGAGCGACTCACCGTTTTGCGTCCAGCCGTGCGCAACATTGGAGTCGATGTCGCGCGGCAGTGCCCGTAGAACTGCCGCCTGAAACTCAATATAGCTACCAGTCACGTAAGAGATGGTTCCATGCTTTATAGTCATGGCTGTTCCTTTTTTTCGGGTTTGGATTTTGCCGCCCCATTGCAGCCCAGAAAAGACATACATCTCCTCGGGGCTGCAATGGAGATACTGCAAGCAGCTATATAAAAGTGCTGTTTTTAACTACTATAATGTTGACATGTTATACCCTATCTGTCAAGCAACACATAGCGGGTATGCGGGATGCCCGCGCTCCACTTTCTTAATTCTGACAATGTTTCGTTTGGTGTCTTTATACAACTCCGCTCGTACCTACTTTATCAAAAATTCTTGAAAAAGAGAAGTGCCGCCGCTTTGCGGCGGCTACGCCTCAGCAAAATTTTCTTCTCCAATTT
>Ga0209541_10000027_pt1 | contig 242828 bp, 226 predicted proteins | sample RifCSPlowO2_01_FD_184027 | JGI IMG/M metagenome (GOLD analysis project Ga0209541, IMG submission 184027) | Groundwater microbial communities from Rifle, Colorado - Rifle CSP2_plank lowO2_0.1 (SPAdes) (version 2) | ecosystem: Environmental > Aquatic > Deep subsurface > Groundwater | place...
TAAAAAGTGGTTCAAGCATCACAAAGAAGATGATAACAAACTAAAAGAATTGGAGATGAGAGTGGGGGAGTTGGAAGAAAGACTAAAAAAATAAAAGTGGTATAATAACGGACAGGAGTACAAGATGAAGACCAAAGAACCAATCATCACTGGTGTAGCCTTCGAAATATTATAATACAAATTGTAAGTAGTAAAATTATTAATTTTATGTATAATAAGCATATGAAAAACTTAACAATTTTAGGATTAACATTATTATTTACACTACCAGTCGGCATGTCAATTTCTTTTGCGGAAACTAAAACACAAAATGAAAATTTCACACGCGTTCTTATCAGTTTTGATAAACCGGTAGGGGCAAGCGAACAAGCACTTGTCCGAGCGCATGGTGGAAAAATCAAATATAGCTATTCTATTGTGGACGCTATTGCCGCTACATTGCCCGCTCAAGCAATTGATGGTCTTTCACATAATCCGCATATTACGTCCATTGATATTGACGATACTGTATACGCGACTGATACTGAACTTGATAACTCGTGGGGTGTAGAGCATATTGGTGCAGGCATGGTGCATACTAATTATGCAAACAAAGGCACTGGAGTAAAAATTGGCATTATTGATTCAGGGGTTAACTATCTTCATCCTGACTTAAACGATAACTTCGATCCTGCAAATCTTGGCTATGACTTTTACTATTATGATATTGATCCGATGGATGTATACGGACACGGGACTCACGTTGCCGGTACTGCCTGCGCTGAAGATAACGATAACGGCAGTGCAGATCCAAAACTTGGCGTTATTGGTGTTGCCCCAGAGTGCGAACTTTATTCACTTCGCGTTCTAAATGAAGATGGTGTTGGTTATTGGAGCGACATTATTGCGGCTGTGCAATGGTCAACTGGAGCAGAACTTCAAATCCAAAATGTTTTTACAGGTGACTGGCTAACGGTGCAAGGTATAAAGATGGATGTGATAAATCTTTCTCTTGGAAAAGGCCGCAATCCGGGTACCACCGTAAAACGAGCATTTGATAATGCCGAAGCGACTGGTGTCTTAATTGTTGCGGCAGCCGGAAATTCAGGGACCATATCGGGCAAAGGGAAAAATGTTATTTATCCTGCAAAATTTGCTTCGGTCATTGCTGTTGGTGCTACCGATTCTCTCGATAAACGCGCAAGTTTCTCAAGCACCGGGTCCGAGGTAGAGCTTGTGGCACCAGGCGTTAATGTCTATTCAGCATGGAATGACAATACCGACTACAACACTAATGCTACTACCTGTAGAGATGGAAATATTGACGACTGTTATAAATATGGTTCAGGCACTTCAATGGCCTCGCCTCACGTAGCTGGTGTTGCGGCACTTGTCATAGCGACAGGTGTTACTGATACCAATGGCAACAATCGTATCAATGATGAAGTAAGGAAAATAATGAACGATACCGCGATAGACTTGGGAAGTGCGGGGAGAGATTCTCAATACGGATACGGATTAGTTTCTGCCGTGACTGCGGTTGCTCAATAGATCATTAATAGAAAATTGAGAGTATGGTTTAAAATAATTCCCTGTCTGCCGACAGACAGACAACTTCGTATTTAATCCGCCAAAGCTTAAGCGGAGGAGATCCACACTGCCAGCCCGAATAAAACTTGTTTGAAGGGCTGAGAAATTTTTATAACATTCTTTAAGTCGCAACTTTTGATATAATCAATTTTAAATGATTACACTCTATAATGTGGTTTCAGCAGATGGTTATATTGCTCGCAAAGATGGGAGTGAAGATTTTATTCCTAATTCCTATTGGCCTCATACCCTAAATGTTCTCAATGGTTATGATTGTATTATTGTTGGACGAAAGACTTATGATGTAATACAAAATTATGAAGAAAATATGAGGAAATCTTTTGAGGATCTTCCTATAAAGAAAATTGTTATTACAAAAGATAAAAGTTTCCACCCAAAAGAAGGTTTTGAAGTGGCTTATGCCCTTGAAGATGTAATAAATCCTGATCTAAATATTGTAGTAACAAGTGGCCCAACTCTCAATAATTATTTGGTAGAAAATAACTTTGTAGATAAAAATATATACAAAAGACCACTATTGGAATTGGTGTGATCCGAGAAAAAAGTAAGGAAATTATGTATAATTTACACATGGAGTATGCGTGGCATTTTTTAGAGCTGTCTGAAGTTTTTAAACACACTGATTCAAACGCAGATGGTGTATTAACTGGCTCAATCCAGAACCGAATAAAGAAATACGGTAGAAATACATTGCCCGAAGAAAAACCTTTATCGGTAACTCGTCTTTTTCTTAGTCAGTTTCATAACCCTCTTATATACATTCTTCTGGTTGCTTTTGGTATATCACTTTCACTAGGACATCTCTCTGATGCCATTTTTATAATTGTCGTTCTTCTCATAAACACCACTGTCGGTTTCTATCAAGAATACAAAGCAGATAGATCTATACTTGCCCTAAAGAAAATTGTTAGTGTTTCTGTCAGAGTTATTCGTGACGGCAACCTAAAAGAAATAGATAGTACTGAATTGGTCACCGGAGATGTTTTTCTACTTCGTGCCGGTGACAAGGTGCCTGCTGATGCCCGCATCTTTGAATCAAAGAATCTCAAAATAAATGAATCAAACCTAACTGGTGAATGGGCAGCAGTTCACAAGAAAGAAGGTGTTGTTGAAGAAAAATCTTCTCTCGGAGACAGAGTAAATATGGTTTTTATGGGAACTCTGGTTGAAGAAGGTAGTGGTAAGGCTATTGTAGTCGAAATCGGATCACGTACTGCTATAGGAAATATTGTCTCATTAGTAAAAGAAACAGAAGAAAGAAAAACTCCGCTACAGAAGAAGCTGTCCAAGCTCTCAAGGTTAACGGGGACTTTTGTTCTTTTTGTCATATCACTGGTAGTGATAATCGGTTACCTTCAGGGTCAGTCATTTACAGATATTTTCATTGCCTCTCTTGCTCTTGCGGTATCTGCTATACCCGCAGGACTTCTTCCTGCAATCACCGTCATCTTAGTACTCGGAATGAATCGTATTCTTAAACAAAAAGGATTGGTACGTAAATTGGTAGCTAACGAAACTCTGGGAAGTGTTACGGTAATCTGCACAGACAAAACTGGAACTCTAACCGAAGGTAAAATGCAGGTCAGTCATATCTTTGCTTCTAAAGACGAGTTGTTTAATAACGGAGATGGACTTCCACCAAAGGAGGCTGGGAATGGAGTGGAATCGCATATTTTAGCTCTTAAAACTTCTTTATTTACCAGTGAAGCATTTATTGAAAATCCTAATGACGAACTGACCGAATGGATAGTTAGAGGTCGTTCAACAGAACAAGCTCTTGTATTAGCTTCCGCGCATGCAGGGTTAGAACAACGAAGACTCAATACGGAGTATAAGATTGTTGAACAGCAACCTTTTGATTCGAGTAAAAAGTATGCACTTTCGATACGGGAATTTAATGGCAAGAGAATTCTTTATGCAACTGGAGCACCTGAGATCATTTTAGAGAAAAGCCACTTCGTCCATTGCGATAAAATCGATCACATGGAGGAAGAAAAAAGGACAGCCCTTCTAAATAAACTTGATGGTCTCGCCAAGAAAGGTCTACGAGTTGTAGCCTGTGCATATCGGGAACTTGATAAAAATGCATCTATTGAAAACGTAGACGAGCTTCTAGAAAAACTAACTTTCATTGGATTTATCGCCCTCAAAGATCCGCTTCGTGAAGAAACAAAGCAATCTATCATTGAGACTAAACGGGCAGGTATTAGAACGGTTCTCATTACGGGTGATCATAGGCATACCGCCCTTGCCATCGCCACAGAAGTCGGCATAGAAGCGAGAGAAGATACTATCCTTGATGGTAAAGAGGTTGAAGATATGGATGAGAAGTTGCTCAAAGAGAAAGCTAAGACTGTGAATATATATGCGAGGGTTTCTCCAGAGCATAAATTAAAAATTATTCGCGCACTTCAAGCAAATAACGAAGTAGTTGCTATGGTTGGCGACGGTGTTAATGATGCCCCCGCTCTTAAGGCGGCTGATGTGGGAGTGACAGTGGGATCAGGCACGGATGTGGCCAAGGAAGTGGCTGATGTGATTTTGCTCGACAATAATTTCAAAACAATTGTAAAAGCCATAGAACAGGGACGAGTGGTGTACGAAAATATACGAAAAGTATTTGTGTATTTAATTGCTGATGACTTCTCTGAATTATTCATCTTTCTCGCCGCTATGATATTCGGTCTACCTCTACCGCTTGTAGCGGCTCAAATACTTTGGATCAATCTTGTTGAGGATGGTTTCCCAGACATTGCTCTCACGACAGAACAGGAAACCAAAGGTGTGATGGATGAAAAACCGAGAAATCCCAATGAATCAATACTTAGCAGGCCAATGCGTAAGTGGATGATATCTATATTCTTTATCACCGGATCAGCAGCTTTCCTCTTATTTGTCGGTTTCTGGAATATGACAGGAGATCTAGAAAAGGCTCGAGTGATGGTGTTTGCCCTTATGTGCCTTGACTCACTCATCTTTGCTTTCGCCGTTCGATCATTCAAAAGACCGCTCTGGAGGAAAGATATATTCTCTAACTATTTCCTAAATGGAGCTGTAGTAATTGGCCTTATTCTTCTGGCAGGTGCGGTATATTTTGCCCCACTTCAGAAACTGCTTTCTACACAATCACTTATGGCTACAGAATGGTTAATAATCTTGCTCATAAGTACTGTTGAAATTATTATCCTAGAGTTCTTTAAGAAGAGATATTTCAGGGGTAATCTTATGGTGGGGTATCGTGAAAAAAGTAATGTAAAGTATGTTTGACATATTATCCTGCCTAGAATGTTTGGTATAATTTACTTATGACTAAAAACAAAGTTGCCTCTGGTACAGTACATAAAATTCCGGAAGATCTAAGAAAAATCATTACTTCTGACACAAAGGCAAAAGTAGCATGGGAGGATATTACGCCTCTAGCGCGTAATGAGTGGATATGTTGGGTTACATCTGCAAAGAAACCAGAGACGAGAAAGCTCCACATAAAGAGAACGGCCGACGAGCTTAAAGAAGGCAAGCGCCGACCTTGTTGTTGGGCTGGATGTCCTCATCGTTGAAATAGCCAGAGGTTTAGATATAATATGTGTAAGATTTATTACTATTAAAAATAATTAACAAATATGTTACCGATCAATTTGTTAGCGGTATTAGTCGCGGCGGTTGTAGCTTTCATACTAGGATTTTTATTTCACGGACCTTTGCTGGGCAAAATTTGGATGAGACTTGCAAACATAACTCCAACTGGAAATGAAAAGCTGGGAGACATGGTGCCACAAATGTTGTGGAATCTACTTTCTAATTTTATTACTGCATACGTCCTCTCTGTAATTTATTTGTTTGCTTCCTCTTCTCCATTTTTGAATGGAAGCGGAGTAGGGACTGGTGTTGTTGTCGCTTTATGGGTTTGGTTTGGTTTCCTTGTGACTTCTTCTTCCATTGAGGTTATCTGGATGGGGAGAAAAGCCAAGTTGTGGCTATTTGAATCTGCATGTTCACTTGTAACTATGGTTGCAATGGGAGCGATTATCGCAGCTTGGTAATAATTAAATATGGGAGAAGAAACATTTTGGACACTTTTGGGCGACTTGGCCCACTGGGAATTTGAACTCTTTCTAATATTTCTTTTTGATGTCTTAATAGGTCTCTTAATTTGGCCTTACATTAAAAAGTGGTTCAAGCATCACAAAGAAGATGATAACAAACTAAAAGAATTGGAGATGAGAGTGGGGGAGTTGGAAGAAAGACTAAAAAAATAAAAGTGGTATAATAACGGACGGGAGTACAAGATGAAGACCAAAGAGCCAATCATTACTGCTGAAGACCTCAAGAGACTTGTCCAAAAGTTAAAAGATCAAGCTCCTGTGATTAGGGAGCACAAGAAGGGAATTGTTGAGGCACAAAAGGTGCGAAGAGAGATTCTTCGACAATCTTTCACAGTCTGACGGAGGATCCCAATGAAGCAGGTTGCACTAACACTATTACTGTTGTTGATAGGCATCGGACTTTGGATCTATTTGCCACCAGCGGCCAAGTCAGTGTGGAGAGCGTGGCAGCAGACAGTTGAGGCCAACAGGCCTCGATAAAAATAATGTGTCCAGAGGGGCTGTTCTTCGGATCAGCCCTCTTTCTTTTGTAAAAATTTTGCAAAAATAGTCCAAAATTTGATATTTTAATGCGCTTTTCATAAACAAAAAGCTACCGACTTGGTAGCTCTAAAATCAATGGGGCAAAGAACTTACTCTCTCTTTGCTACTTTGTTACCTATATCCACAAGTACTGATTTTTGACCTTGTGAATAGGCATTGTCTGATATTTGTTGTACCTCTAAAATACTGTACTGTGGAGGTGGTTGTCCGTTTTTGCCCGCTTCAAAAGCTTTGTCTGTTATGCGTTGTTTGAAATAACTTGTCATAGCCCCCGATAATACATCAACCCAAAAGTTGTTAGGCATAATTTTCTCCAAAAGCATCATACAATAAAACAAAAAATAAATCTTCAATACCTTAAAAGTGTGCTATAACTAAAGAGACATAAAAAAGTATGGGTAACAAAATTATTATAATAATTTTATTGGTGCTAGTGGCTCTTGCTGGGGGGTTTTATTTTTATAATAAAAAAGTGGAGCAAAAGAGACCGATCGCTTGTAACATGGAGGCCAAACTTTGTCCTGACGGTTCCACAGTCGGTCGGACTGGACCAAATTGTGAATTTGCACTCTGTCCTACTACAGAAATAAAAGAAGAAGCAACGACAAAGACGGGGACTATTTCTGGTACGATAACAACTAGCCCCACTTGCCCCGTAGAGCGCATACCGCCAGAACCGGGTTGCGCGCCAAGGCCTTACGCTACATCTATAGAAATCAAACAAATAGGGAAAACATTCATTTTAAAAACAATTAAAAGTGATGATCTGGGTAAATTTAATACAGAGCTCCCTCTTGGATCATATGAGTTAAAACCAGCCGGTGGCTCAGTCTTTCCAAGCTGTGGCTCTACGACAGTACAAGTTGAATCTGGCCAAAATAGTGTTGTAGATATTTCTTGTGATACTGGGATAAGGTAGAGAAATAAAACATCTCGCGCCGTTGCGGTTGACATATAACTTAGAACCTGCTATACCCAGAGAGTAAGATCTTTTGAAATTGCTGGCGAGCATAATACGCAAAAAAGGAGAAAGAGGATGAAACTAGCTTTTGCTATTCTGTTCACAGCGTCATTTCTTATCTGGGTGGGAGTGAGAACCATTGCCGGAATCAATTTCGATCGCAACTGCGAGGGTTATCTCAAAAGAGCGGCCGACGCCAATACCATCGATTTGGCTATTGAAAATCTTAAAGTAGCTACAAAATATGCCGAACAAAATGGAATGACATCTGGATTCACATCCATTATGTATCGCACGCCAAATGAAGATATTGGCTTCTGGTACAAGAACCTGACAGCTTCTCTCAAGGAGCTTCGGGTGGTCAAACCGGATACGCCACAACTAGAGAAAACCAATATTCTAATGAAGTTGAGGGAAACTCTTCTCGACCAGAACAGCATTACCTCTCCACCCGGCATTTCGATCTACCCAAGTAACGGATCATACGCAATGTGGAGTATCCTTAGCTTCTTTCTGGGTTTCGTGTTTTGGATCATGTGGGTTGGTGATAACAGCTACTAGCCGACCACCAGACCGCCTGAGAGCCATCCGCTCCTCGGGCGGCTTTTTTATATGAATTTATTTTTTATGTTAAAATTGTAGTATGAAAAAAGGGTTTACTCTCTATATAGTGATTATTCTCGTAGTAATCGGTACTTTAATTTGGCTTGCGTTTTCTAGATCAGAAAAAAGTGAAGCCCCTATAACGTCCCTAATAACTTATACCAACTCTTCAGACAATCTAATAAAAGTAGAGTTGCCTTTCCCCGGAGCCGTAGTGGGTAAAGAATTTTCTGTAATAGGTGAGGCAAGAGGAACTTGGTTTTTTGAAGCATCTTTTCCAATAGAAGTAGTAGATAAAAATGGCAAAGTGATTGCAACAGCTATTGCCCAAGCGCAACCTGACCCTGAAACAAACGAGATTAACTGGATGACAGAAAATTTTGTACCGTTTAAAGCAGATATAAAAGTACCACAAAATTATATAGGAGAAGCAACCCTTGTACTCAAGAAAGACAATCCTTCCGGCCTTCCAGAGCACGATGCTTCTATATCTTTCCAAATCAACGTTGAATACTGATTTCTTAAGTATAATATGCTATAATGAAATTATATGAAAAACTTTATTATATGGATTGTAGTCTTAGCTATTATTGGAGCGGCTATCTATTTTGTTAGCAAAAAATTATCAAGTAACAGCGAAGTGGTGGATACTTCCAAAATAAATACGGGAGCAGAAAATAACCTTAATGCCACAAGTACCACAAATCAAAATGAGCCAGAGACTGTTATCGGCAAATCAGCAGAGAGCCGTGATGTCATCGCCTATCATTTCGGCACTGGAAACAAAGAAATTTTATTTATAGGTGGCATACACGGTGGTTATGAATGGAATACCTCACTTTTAGCTTTTGAGGCGATTGATTATTTAAAAGCAAATCCAAGCGTCATCCCAGCTAATATAAAGGTGACCGTTTTGCCGGTTTTAAACCCAGACGGCTTAAATAAAGTTGTAGGGACTTCTGGACGCTTCACTCCTTCTAGTGTGCCCGCCTCTAGCGCAACCGTAGTTGGCAGATTCAATGCAAACAATGTAGACCTTAACCGCAATTTTGATTGTGATTGGCAAACTTCTGCCACTTGGCAAAACAAAACAGTAAGTGGCGGAAGCAAAGCTTTTTCTGAACCGGAAAGTTTGGCCATAAAAAATTATGTAGAAACAAATAAACCAGTGGCTATTGTCGTCTGGTACAGCTCGGCAGGTGGGGTATTTGCGTCAAATTGTCACAACGGAGTCTCTAGCGAAACTAGCGCAATCACAAAAATCTTTGCAGACGCTTCGGGGTATAAAGCTTATAACGAATTTAATTTCTATGAAATAACAGGGGATATGGTCAACTGGTTTGCCAAAAGCAATATCCCGGCGGTGAGCGTCTTACTTACAAACCATACGGATACAGAATGGTCTAAAAATCAAAAAGGTATCTTGGCTTTACTCAAATATTACGCTGAATAAATGCTCATGTCCTCCCCAAGGAGAATTGCTCTTGTAATAATTTTTGTTTTGCTCCTTGGTGTTGGCGGATTTCTATTTGTGAGTAATAGATTGAAACCACCACCTCCAGCCGTCAAAGAAATCAAAAGAGAGATTCGAGAAGTAATCGGCACTTCTGTAGAAGGTCGTGCGATAGAAAGTTACACCTACGGAAATGGAGAAAAGCATCTTCTTTTTGTGGGTGGCGTGCACGGTGGTTATGAATGGAATAGCGTGCTCCTTTCGTATAAATTTATGGATTATCTTAAGGCAAACTCTCTCGTTTTACCTCCAAATATAAAAGTGACGGTCATCCCGTCATTAAACCCAGATGGAATTTATAAAGTCTTGGGGAAGGAAGGCCGCTTCGGTTTTGATGATATTACAAATATTTCTAAAACAACTAGTGTACTTGAAAAAGCAAGATTTAATGCAAACGACGTAGATCTCAACCGCAACTTTGATTGTAAATGGAAACCTGAAAGCACTTGGAAAAGTAAAAAGGTCTCTGCCGGTTCTACGGCCTTCTCCGAGCCAGAGGCCAAAGCTCTCCGTGATTTTGTTTTGAAAAACAAATCCAATCTAGTGGCTACTGTTTTCTGGCACAGTCAAGCAGGAGCAGTCTATGCTTCGGAATGCAGAGACGGTATACTCCCGGTCACTTTTGATATTATGAATACTTATGCAAGAGCCTCAGGGTACAAAGCAATCAAGACTTTTGATAGCTACGAGGTGACGGGGGACGCTGAAGGCTATCTCACATCTCTAAACATTCCAGCAATTACAGTAGAGCTTACAACCCATAATACTGTGGAGTGGAAAGAGAATCTCTCTGGTATCAAAGCTCTCTTTGATTATTTTAGATAAAATTTGTGATATAAAAATATTTGTGTTATACTTAAAATAGAAAGGGGGAGAATTACTGTCATGCAAATCCAAATACATGGTAAAGCCGTCCGAGTCTCTGGATCGCATCAAGAGCTAGCCATCGACTCAAGACAATTTAGGGACTGGGTTGCTAACCTAGACCCCCGGTTCATTGTCCGGTCAATAGAATTTCAGTCTGTTGATTTTGCGAACCACGGAGTAAAACACCAAATCAAATTCATAAAGTTCATGGCAGAGGTGGTAGATGTTAAAGGCAAACCATTTTCTGGAATCGTTTTCATGCGCGGCGGATCAGTGGCAATACTCGTTATTTTGGAATGCGAAGGGGTGGAATATACAATTCTCACTCTGCAACCAAGATTTCCAAGTGGCTATTTTGCTTTCCCTGAAATTCCAGCAGGGACAATGGAAGATGGAGACGACTTCGTCGGGGGTGCCACACGAGAACTTGAGGAAGAAACTGGAATCAAAATAAAAAGAACAGATCTTGTTGATATTACATCTTTAATTTACGGCAACAAGTTCAGGGGGGTCTTCCCAACAATTGGAGGTTCGGATGAATTTTTGCGGATTTTTGCTCTTAAGATTTCGGTAAGCCATGAATACATCCAAAATCTTCAGGGAAAGTGCACCGGCTTGGTTGCTGAAAATGAGCAAATTACTTTAAAGGTGATACCACTTGAGGATCTGCCCTTGGAAACGCCAGATGCCAAGGCTTTGTCGGCCCTCATGCTTTACAAGACAGCAAAGAAGTTTGGAAAAATTTAGATCCACCCCAAATTATGTAGTCGCGAGCTCTGCTTGCGGCTATTTTTTTATTTTATAAAAAGATATTGCAATTTTTTATAAATATGATATAATCACACGCGGAAGCAACTTGTAAAGAAAGGATGCTTAAACGATGTGTGACAAGCCGATTATCGAGTCTTTACTCGACATCGATTTCTACAAGTTATCGATGGGGCAAATGATTTTTCACCGGCACCCAAAAGTTCCGGTCACTCTGTCTTTCATCAACCGTACTGCGAGAGTTCCACTTGCAGAAATCGTGAGTATCGGCCGTCTTCGAGAAGAACTCGAGCATTGCCGAACTCTGCGATTCTCATCTCAAGAACTTCACTACATCATGGGCACTTATGAATACGAACAGCCCATGTTTCAACTCGACTATATTAACTTTTTGAAGGGCCTTGCTCTTCCGGAGTTTAATCTCGAGATTGACGGCGATCAACTGAAGATTTCTTTTCCGGGCGATTGGGCGGAGGCGACCTATTGGGAAACCTTAGCTATGTCGATCGTGAATGAACTCTACTACCGCGCTCTGATGCAAAAATACTCTCCCTTCGAACGGGAGTTGGTGGAGTCGGACGGCAAGATTGCTCTCGGAAGAAAAATTCGGGAGCTACGAAGAAATCCGAACATCACGTTCTCTGATTTTGGCACTCGTCGACGTTTCAGTCGGCAGTGGCAGGATTACGTGGTTTCAATACTCGCTAAGGAATGCCCCGATCAATTCAAGGGTACTTCCAATGTTCTGCTTGCTCAAAGGTACGGGCTCATGCCAACCGGCACGAACGCCCATGAGCTGCCGATGGTTTACAGCGGCATCTACTTCGAAGAAGATACGGAGAAAAATCCAACCTACTCCCAACACCGAGTCCTCGCGGACTGGGAAGAAGAGTACGGAATGGGCCTCTCCATTTTTCTGCCAGACACGTTTGGCAGTGACTGGTTCTTCTCTAATGCTGTGACTCCGAAGCAGTTTCGAAACTGGAAAGGGTCACGACAGGATTCTGGTATTCCGCTCAAATACGCCGAAAAACGGATTCAGGAATATCAGGATGCTGGGATCGATCCAAAAGAAAAATTGATCGTCTTCGCTGATGGTCTTCGAGTAGAAACGATGAAGGAAATCTCGGAACGACTTCATGGCCGTATTCGCTACACCTTCGGTTGGGGCACAGATCTTACAAATGATCTGGGCTTCAAATCAATTTCTATCGTAGTCAAAGCGGTTGAGGCTGCCGGACATCCAGTGGCAAAACTCTCGGACAACATCTCGAAGGCTACTGGCCCAAGAGTGGCAGTCGAGCGCATGAAGCAGATGGTTGGCTACACCAACACTTTTGCTGAAGCATGCAAATCGTAAGTATCTTTTATATCTGGATGGCGAGCTTAGCTTCGGCTTTGCTCGCCTCCTTTTTCAAGCCCCTCACAATTTATTGTGGGTGGCTCGAAATTGGAATTGATCTTTGAAATAAAAACTAGAAGAGGAGAACTCTACATGAGACAACCGATTATTCTTTCGACTCCATCGTCGGACTATTTTGCTGACCTTGTCGGCAAAAAACTTTACGATCTTGACCAATGGCCGCTAATTCGTAAAACTTTCGGTGGCGGAGAGAAATACCTGAGAATTGATATGGGAGAACGTATGGAATTCTTCGGCAGAGACGTAGTCATCGTGGGAAGTACTCACACTGACGAAGACTTTACCGAAATTTGCCGTGTTGGAACCGCTGCCGCTAAATACGGCGCGCACCGGATCATCTTCTGTTTACCATTCTTCGGATATTCAACGATGGAACGGGCTGTGAGACCCGGTGAGATTGTAACGGCGAAAATCAATGCGCGGATGCTGTCTCAGCTTCCGCACGGCGATGTTCGCAATTGCTTTCTCATGCTCGACTTACATACCTCAGGCCTCGTCCACTACTTTGAAGGCGAGTGCTTACGGTTCGAGCTCTATGCAGAATCAGTTTTGACCGAAGCTGTGAAAAAGCTCAATTTGTCCGACTTTATATTTGCATCGGCTGATCTGGGGCGTCCGCTCTGGGTTGAGACTTTTGCAAAAAAGTTTGGCACTTCCATTGCGCTCGTACGCAAATCTCGTGATTTCGAGGAGACAAAAATCCACGATGTCATCGGCGATGTGAACGGAAAGAATGTCATTATTTATGACGATATGCTCCGGAGTGCGAAGACTGCAGTAGACGCCGCAAATGCTTACCTCGAAAAGGGGGCTCTTGCAATTTACCTTGTGGCAAGTCATGGAGCGTTCAATGACGACAAAGCGATTGAACTTCTGGAATATTCAAAAATTCAGAAGGTTATCATCACGAATTCTCACCCGATGAGTAATCATCAGCGTGTTGTTCGTTCGTCACAATTCTCAAAATTCGTCGTGAAGGATGTTTCGCATCTTTTTGTCGACGCAATAAAAAAACTTACAGAAGAGAAAGGGTAAGGTATGAATCTCATCAAGATTGGTCTTGCAAATCCCGACCCAACCGTTGGGGCATTCAGGTCAAATACTGAACGTTTGGTGCAACTTGCAGGGCAGATGTCTAAAGAAGGTTGCACTATCGTGTGTTTTCCCGAACAGTCAATTTCCGGCTATCCAGTCGAGGATTTGGTGTTATGGGGAAAGTTTATCGAGGGTCAATGGGAAGGTCTCGTCCGGTTCACAGAAGCGACATGGCGACTCAATACGGTTTTCGTTGTAGGTCTCGCTGTGGAGTACGAATCGAACGCATACAATGTTGCGGCCGTGGTTTGCCAAGGTCATATCATCGGACTCGTCCCCAAAGAGAAACTTCCAACTTATGGCGTCTTCTACGAGAAGCGTACATACTCGGCAGGAATTCCTGGGTTTGTCAGTAGTGTGAATGATGTTCCTTTTGGAGATCTCATCTTCCAATTCCCATTCGGGAAAATGGCGATTGAAGTCTGCGAGGACATCTGGTCACCTGACGGACCAATGCGACGACGATCATATAGCGGGGCAGAAACGATTATTAATATCTCTGCCTCACCGTATCGTGCGGGCGTTTTAGGAACACGACGCGAACTCATTTCGACCCGAGCGGCAGACAATGTCGCGACAGTCGTCTATGTAAATCAATTCGGTGGAAACGATGGATTGGCGTTTGATGGTGGAGGGTTTATAAATCAATGTGGCCGTATGCTTCTTGAAGCTCGGCGCTGGGATGAAGGATTTTCCACTAAAGTTGTTGATCTCGATCGCACATCGCGACAACGGCGAGAAAATACAACTTGGCGTTCGGATCGCGAGAGATTCTTGCGAGACGAAGAACCAACAGTTGTAATTCATACGGATATTAAAGTCCGACTGGGTAATTCTGATTATCCATACCCGGTTCCAGCTACGAAAAATTTCTTTATTCCCGCCGCAACGACCAGTCCAAATCCTCAGGAAGAATATTTCTCTGATTTGGTACAAGCGATGCTCACAGGACTTGATGGATACTTTCGTAAAACGGGAGCGTTTGATCGGATCGGCATCGCCATGTCTGGCGGTAAAGATTCGGCACTTACGCTCCTCATCGCTCACCTCTACGCGACGAAGAAACTCGAGAAAAGCGGAAGGGAGCTTTCGGATTTTATCCGGTGCTTCTCGATGCCAACTCGATTCAACTCTTCGGAAAGCAGAGAAATCGGATATGATCTCTGTGAGACACTCGGTGTAAGTTTTGCCGAGCTGTCCATTGAAGACGAATTTGAGCAGGCTGTTAAGGATGTGGAAAAAATGCTTGCTCCTGGTGAAAAGATCACTAAGGTTGGTATGCAAAACATCCAGGCTCGCATTCGTGGAAAACGGATGTGGGATTGGTCAAATGCAAATCGCGGTATGTGGCTCCAGACGAGCAACATGTCGGAGAAGGCGGTAGGCTACACGACGATTGGCGGAGATATGATGGGAGCATATTCACTGTCCGGAAATCTTCCGAAGACAGTGGTTATCGAGCTCATTAAATATCTCAATCGAACGGTATTCAATTTGGATCCGCTCGATCGATTAATTGCAAGTACAGCTTCGGCGGAACTTGCGGAAAATCAGGCTGACGAGCGCGACCTTATGCCATTTCCGGTACTCGACGCATGCTATGCGTTGTTTGCCGGAGAGAAGATGGCACCAGAGGAAGTCTCGTATGTTCTCCACTACATGTTCCCAGAATACGCAGAGAAGGAGCTTACGGAGTGGGTCGACCGCTTTATGTATCTTTTCCGAATCTCGATTTTCAAGTGGGTCCAGGCACCGCAATCAGTGCATCTTGGCTCGCTCGATCTCGATCGGGAACGTGCACTTCAGTTGCCAGTGGTCCAATCGGCAGAGTGGCTCGAAAAGCCTCTAAGCTGTACAGACACCGCTAGTTAGATCATAAAGTACCTTTTATACCAGCTCGTATTCGCCACATCGGCGGATACGAGCTGTTTTATTTTTATCTAATCTGTGGTATAAAAGTGGCGGAGGAATTTAAGATGTCCCTTATACAAAATGAAGTGGTCGGTGTAATTGTCGCTCGTTTTCAGGTACCGGCTCTCCATGAGGGGCACCGGTACATTCTTGATTATGTGCTCGAAAGGCACAAAACTACTCTGGTTATACTTGGTTGTTCTCCGATTATGACTGATAGAAATCCGTTGTCATTTGAGATGCGCCGACAAATGATCGAGAGTGTTTATCCTCAAAAGATTGCAATCGTTTCGTCAGACTCCATACCGTCTTCTTACGAAGAACGATCTAGGAGAATCGATGAGGTCATTAGAAATACATTTTCGAATCGTACTGCAATTATCTACGGTTCGCGAGATAGTTTTGTACATACCTACCAAGGTGTGTTCGAAACTCACGAGGTACCAACAATTTTTTCTGGAAGTGCAACCAAAATCCGAGAGAAGGTCGATGTGATCGATTCTACTGATTTTCGCTCGGGAGTAATTTACGCCAACTTGCATCGAAAGCGATCTGGGTACCCGACAGTAGATGTGGCTGTTCTTGATTCAACTTTTCAACAGATTTTACTGGTTGGAAAGAAAGATGAGGAAGGCAAGCTGCGTTTTCCTGGAGTCTTTTTTGATCCAGAACTTGATGATTCGTATGAAAGTGCGGGAGTTCGGTGTATTGCCAAAGAAATTCCAGGCATAACCACTACCTCACTACAACTTCTTCAATCATTAAAGTTGGATGACTGGAGATTTCGTAAGACACATGATCGAGTTGTCACAATTCTTCTGCAGACTAGATATTTAGGAGGCCTGCCTCTTCCAGGAAGGGGTGTCAATCAGGTAACTTGGGTCAATTTGAATAATCTTGAAAAAGTTCTTGTGGATTGTCACAAACCACTCGCTCTGATCATTAAAAAGTGAGTGAAATAGAGGTTTTTAAACAGGCGCCTTGGGTCAAACCAGGGCGCTTTTATTACCCTGACTTTTTATATAGATATGATAGGGTCATCCCGGACAGAGCAACTGCTCTAAAATGCAATTTGACTTAAAAAAAGGAGAAACGACCTATGGCTAAGGCCAATATTCACTTAGTGGTAATCGACCCTCAGAATGATTTCTGTGATCTTCCGGGAGCAAAACTCCCTGTCACAGGAGCCAACTCCGACATGGAGCGACTTTCGAAATTCATCGATCGCACCGGCCGGAAATTGGAAGACATTCACGTCACTCTCGACAGTCATCGCCTCATCGACATCGCGCATCCGGCGTGGTGGATGGACGGGAACGGCAATCAGCCGAATCCTTTCATCATGATCTCGGCGGCCGACATCGAAGCGGGCATCTGGACGCCGCGTAACCCGGGATTCCGGAAACGGACTCTCGAATACGCGCACGCTCTGGAATCAACGGCGAGCAACTACATGATTTTCGTCTGGCCGCCCCATTGCCTCATCGGCACATGGGGACACAATGTCCATTCGAAACTCAACGACGCACTTCAAAAGTGGTCGGACGAGCAATATGCGATGGTCGACTACGTTACGAAGGGTTCCAACCCTTGGACCGAACACTACGGCGCTCTCATGGCCGAAGTACCGGATCCGAATGATCCGTCGACCAGTCTCAACACCGGCTTCCTCTCAATGCTTTCCGAAGCAGATATTGTGGGAGTCGCCGGCGAGGCTTCAAGTCACTGCGTTCTGAAGACTGTACAGCAGATTGCCGATCACATCGGCGACGCGCACATCAAGAAATTTCACTTGTTGCGCGACTGCATGTCACCGGTCCCTCAGACGCCTGGCGGTCCGGACTTTCCGAAGTTTGCCGAGGATTTCTTCCGAGATATGAAGAGCCGCGGTATGACGATCACCACTTCAACCGATTTCCTGTCGTAGGACAGAATCAGAAAGGAACATGGAGAAAAACTATGCCAAGAATGATGACTGACACTACGATGGAAACGGGGAAAATCGGCGGAGCGCAAGCTTTCCAGTTTTCCGCAACTCGCATCGAGCATCTCGGTGCAACTGAATACACACTTGTGACGATCGTCATTGACGTCACTGGGTCCGTCCAAGGCTTTGCGGATGAACTCCTCAAATGCCTGAAGGCGGCAGTGGATTCGTGCAAGAAGTCGCCGCGTTCGAATAACTTGCTGCTTCGCGTAATTCTCTTCTCGTCATCCTTGAGGCCAACCGGCATCGAGGAAATCCACGGCTTCAAGCCGCTTGGCGAGATTGATCCGACGCAGTATCAGCCGTTCAATCCGTACGGGAATACGAATCTTTACGATGCGACATTTTCGGCGGTCGGAGCGACCAACACATACGCAAAGAAACTGATGAGTCAGGATTTCCTGGCGAACGGAATCGTTTTCGTCATCACTGACGGCGACGACAACACTTCATCGGTAACGATGCGGATGATCAAGGAGGAGATGGATCGGGCTACGAAGGGCGAAGAAATCGAATCGCTCGTCGGAATTCTGATCGGCGTGAATGCAATGCAGTACGCGCCCAAACTCGACAAGTTCGCTCAGACCTCTGGTTTGAAGTTCATCGACGCTGGTGAAGCAACCAAAGGTAAGTTGGCGAAGCTCGCGGAGTTCGTTTCTCAATCGGTCTCAAGCCAGTCCCAAGCGTTGGGAAGCAAAGGACCAAGTCAAAAGATTTCGGCCACCATCTGATAAACAGAAGGCCAAGAGGGGCGGTCGCAGCAATGCGCACCGCCCCTTATTCTTTGAAAATTAAAGAAAGGAGAAAAGGTGATAATATTCCACACCGACCATTATTTCCAAATAGGTTCTGCTCATTATTCAAATGGCAAACCTTGCCAGGACTATTCACGTTCTGGTTCAAACTACACAATCGCCTGTGCCATCGTTTCGGACGGTTGTTCGACTGGAGGGCACACTGATGTGGGTTCCCGAATTCTTACGCTCTCAACTTTCCAAGCAATTCGCGATCATGCGAAGGCTTCGGGAGGAGCACTAAACACTGCTGTGGTGAGTATTACATCTCGCCAACAGCAAATTATCGGCACTGCACGACTCATGCTTGGTCTGGAAAGAGTAGACATGCTTGCAACATGCGGGTATGTATATCTCACCAAACATGGCGGATTCGTGCACATTCAAGGAGATGGAGTTGTTGGATTAAAATATCGCGATGGGCATATTAAAATGTCCCGTTACGAATGGGCCGACAATACACCATTCTATCCTTCGTACGGAGAAGGTGGTATCGAAAAGTTTGTCGGTGCACACGGTGGAGACTTGGAGGCAAAACGCCTTTCGTGTTCGACTGTGATTCGCAAGACTGACGGTTCTTATACAGAAGAAAGTTCGCAAGAATTTACTCTTCGTGAAGGACTCGAAGGAGTTGTGACAAAAATCTCGCAAGAGGAACTGGACGAAGTTGGGTTTGTCGCCGTCTTTTCAGACGGAGTCACTCAAATCGAAAATGTTTCTTGGAGAGATGCTGTGTCAGCTTTTCTTTCGTTCAAAAATACTGGTGGAGAATTTGCCAAACGGCGAATGATCCGAGGTATCAAGGACATGCAACAATCCGGAAAAGGTCCTGCCGACGACATTTCATATGCAGTCGTTAGGATCGACAACACAGAGGAGGAAACACTTACATGAGCAACATCTCTGTTGTGCTCGAACATAAAGGCGCTGTAACTCTCCGCGATAGCAACTATGTTGCGAGTGGTGGCGAGGGCACGATCTATAAAATCTCCGACATGGTGGTGAAAATCTACCACAAGCCGGAAGAAGCAAAACAGCGAGGTATGCCGGATAAAATCCGACTTCTCGCTCACCTCAAACATCCCTGCGTGAGTTCTCCTCTAGGTTTGGTTACCAAACCAAACGGAGATCTTGCCGGACACTACTTACCGTATGTTGATGGACATCCTCTCGCGAGAGTGTTCACTAACGACTTCTGGTTGAAAGAAGGATTCACTCAAGCCCATGCTTCGACTTTGGTCAATCGCATGCGAGAAGTGTTTTCTTTCGCTCATCAGAATAAAGCTGTACTAGTTGACGCTAACGAGCTCAATTGGTTTACGCTTTTCGGAGGTCGTGATCCGGAGCCACGAGTGATCGATGTCGATTCCTGGTCGATTGGCAGATGGGGGGCTAGCGTTATCATGCCTTCGATTCGGGATTGGCACTCGAAAACCTTCAACGAACGCACAGACTGGTTCGCGTGGGGGATTGTCACATTCCAGATTTACACTGGGCTTCATCCTTACAAAGGGACTCTCGACGGTTTCGACCGCGGAGACCTTGAAGGACGGATGAAAGCAAACGCCTCTGTTTTTAGCAAAGGAGTAAGGTTGAATCGGGCTGTTCGAGATTTCTCGACCATACCGAACCCGCTTCTTGGTTGGTACGAAGCTGCATTTCAAAATGGTGAGAGAAATAATCCTCCATCGCCATTCGATACAAGTGTTGTCACTCCGCGTGCCGCTCAGGTTCTGCGGATGGTTACTACAGGAAGGACGGGGTTACTTGTGTTCGAAAAACTCGCAGACTTTCCTGGCGATCCGGCGGTGAAAACATTCCATTGCGGAGCAGTTCTGCTTTCTTCTGGTAGAATGATCGACTTGGCAACCAAGAGAGAGATCTGTATGGTCACTTCTCGAAATTGCGAAGTCGTAAAATCTGGAAATGGGTGGCTTGTCGCAGAAATGCGGAATCGAGAAATTCACTTCCAATATGTAGAAGAAAGTAGTCTCAAGTCTACTGAGTTGTCACTCCGTCTCAACGGATACAATTTAGTCAGTTTTGAGAATCGGCTTTTTGTTGTGACGGATGCCGGCTTGAGTGAAGTTGATCTAAAATTCTTTGATAAACCAATCGTATCGATCGGTAAGAATTGGAATGCGATGGTTAATTCAACAAAGTGGTTCCAGGGTGTCGGTGTTATGGACACTATGGGCGCCAAGTTTATCATCACACCTTTCGGAGAGAAAAAGGGTATTCAAACGCGTATCCGAGAACTCGATGAACTTAAGGTGGTGACGGCAAAAGCAGGTAATCGCTTCGTCTCGCTCATTGGTATCGATCGTAGTGGTGTTTACCATAAGGTGGAAATCACTTTCGACCGTGAATATCAATCGCACAAAGTTTGGGTCGCCGAAACCGACGGTCCGGAACTCAATTTAGCCATTCTTCCGAAAGGGGTCTGCGCGACGATTATTAAAGACGGTGAACTCGATATCTTTGTCCCCATCAAGAACCAAGACATCAACAGAGTGGAAGACAAGGGAATCGGGACCGACATGATCCTTTCAAATTGGGAAGATAGGGTAATCTATATACAAAATGGTGCAGTATGGTCATTGCGTATGAAGTAACCTCCTTCCATCTGTTCTTTATGACCGCGCCCCTTCAGGGCGCGGTTTTCTTTTTTATCAACGATTGATTTTTGTTGTAAAATATTATATTTTGTTTTGGGAGGTGGTAAGACAATGGTACACACTAATCAGAAATCTGTCTCCGAGGTGAGAGAGATTTTGGCAGATCTTTTAGAAGCATTTTTTGTTGAAGAGGGCGCAGATCCTGAGGAAGTTATCACCCTTTTGGAGCACAGAACACCTGGACAAAAGAGGGGGTTTCTGTGGGCACTCCAAGGTGCTTTAAATGCTGCGGGACTCAAGGCTAGATCAGAGTCCAACAATAATCCTTTTGAAGAGACAGAGGATTTAATAATTCGCTACGGCCTCATGACCTTTTATGAGGCAGCTCAATTCAACTTGTCCAGCTTCTTGACAAAATCGTAAGCTGGAGACCCTCACCATTGAAAAAATTGGTGTGGGCTTTTTTAAATTTTAAATAAACTTCTTTCAATCATTACTTAAAACGAGGGTGCTATAATATAAATTATGGATATTTTACAAAGTATTATTTTCGGAATAGTAGAAGGTATAACCGAGTTTTTACCAATCTCATCAACTGGCCATCTCATTTTATTGAGTAAGCTATTACATATTCCTCAAAATGATTTTACCAAAAGTTTTGAGATTATTATTCAACTTGGCGCTATTTCAGCTGTTATCTTTCTCTATTTTAAAACACTTTGGAATATTGAGACAATCAAAAAATTAATTGTGGCGTTTATCCCGACAGGAGTGATTGGTCTTTTATTGTACAAGGTAGTTAAAACATATCTCTTGGGTAATGAATCTATTGTCCTCTGGTCACTTTTTTTAGGAGGTATTGCTCTCGTTATATTTGAATACTTCCACAAAGAAGAGAGGGCTGTTGTAGAGAAAAATATTTCTTCTATTTCATATCGGGAAGCTTTTTTGATTGGACTTTTCCAATCGATTGCCATTATTCCCGGTGTCTCACGTTCTGCGGCTACCATCGTAGGAGGACTCTCTTTAGGTCTCAGACGTACCACTATCGTTGAGTTTTCATTTCTCCTCGCTGTCCCAACCATGCTAGCGGCTAGTGGGTTAGACCTCATCAAAAATTATAACTCTTTTTCGGTAGACCAACTCGGGGTACTTTCAATAGGCTTCACCTCCTCCTTCGTCGTGGCTATGGGGAGTATTGTATTTTTATTGCGTTATATCCAAAAACATAATTTTATAATGTTTGGTCTTTATCGCATTTTACTTCCAATTTTACTCTGGCTGATTATTTTTTAATATATAGCACATTAAAACGCCCATTTTTAGAGCGTTTTAATGAAATTATAGCCTTCGCTTTAACCCTTTGACCTACACCACTTACGGGCTAGTAGTCAAAGAAAATTGACTTGAGGTGGCTGTATTTGCAGATGAGTCGCTAGATTCTATTACTAAGTAGTAAAGAGTACTAGTAGATAGACCTTCTATTGTAAGATTGTGGCTAGTTACAAATGTGCCACTTTGTGTAAACGAAGCAGAAGAAATATTTAAGGGAGTAGAAGTAGAGTAGTAAACTTTTGAAGTCGCGTTTTCATTTGTATTCCACAAAACTTTTATTGTAGATGTTCCCGCTACTATACTTGTAGAACTTATGTTAGGGGCTAGAGTGTCTGTAGTAGTTGTAGCGGTTTTTGTTATAAACTGAAACTCACTTGAAGTAGCGGTGTTACCAGCCTTGTCCTTTGCTTCAATTATTCCATAATAATTTGTGCCAGGTACTAAGTTGTTTAGAACTACATAATGATCTTTGCCTCCCAAGACTTGTTTGTTAACAGAGACAACAGAAGAATTGGCTATATTTACTGGAGTAGAAGTAGAGTAGTAAATTTTACCTCGAGTTTTCTCATTTGTATTCCACAAGATGAGCGCTCTCTTCTGGCCTGTTTTTGTTGTGATATTGGTTATAGTTGGGGCAGTAATATCTGGAGTTGTGGTAGCTTTGTGTATTCCAAAGAAACAATCATCATCTAGATTTATATTGTTTAGATTGCTTGTCAACCAACTAAACGGTAGTACTCTATGGAAAAAGCTATTCCAACAACGTCTACTGTCATCATTTTTATTTTTATTCAATTTTTTTTCTAATTTTTCTTGCAATTTTTCTGATCTTTTTTCTTCTTTCTCTTTTTGCTTTTCTAATCTCTTTTCTATTTTTTCACGCTCTTTTTCGACCCTATTTTTAGAGTCGGCAAAAGAGCTAACTGGTGTTACTACAACGAGCGTTAGCACCAAAGTTAAGACGAGATTTCTTAATAAATAATTCATAAATTATAATTTAACTTTTAATTACGGCACTTTTGCACCGCTTAGTAATAGGAGACGGTGGTAGAGACAACTCCTTTCGTAGACAAAATAAAATTTACATTGTATGTTTTATGGGGTGGGAACGAAAGAAAATCCCACCTGAAACGTCACAACATATGGACTTAGAAAAACAAAAAAACCTCTTCAAAGAGATATACGGTAAAGAAGCAGATAGGATATTTCGGTTTGTGCTTCTTAGGATCTCAAAAAAGGACGAGGCTTTAGATATCACGGGAGATGTTTTTCTCAAACTCTGGCAGACAATGTACAACGACAAACAAATAGATAACCCTAGAGCATTTCTCTTTGCCATAACACGCAATAAGATAATAGACTGGTACCGAAAGAAGAAAGCTGTATCCTTAGACCAGATGCTTGAAAGCGAAGATGGAGATGGTAAATTCATTCCCCAGATTAGAGATCCGGATTCTCATATAAAAATCATGGCTTCGGCAGAAGCCAAAGAGGTGATAGCAGTATTTAAAAATTTAAATCCGCAAGACGCAGAAATCATGATACTGAGATTTGTAGATGGTTTGAGGCCACAAGAAATAGCAGAGGAGCTAGGTGTCTCTAGTAACAGTATATCCATCCGTATTACGAGATTGATCCTGAAGTTGCGAGAAGAGTTTAAAATAGATATAACAGACAATGAATAACCAGATTTGGAAAAAAGGAATAGAAGATCTCAAGAACATAAAACTTTCAAAAGATGAGAAGGATCTTTTGTATAAGCAGATATTAGAGGGTTCTTCAACCCCCAGAGTACCCATACTTAGCCCCTTCTTATTTTTTGTGAGAAGCCATGCGCCTATTTTATCAATGTCTTTGGTACTTGTACTTTTGGGAGGGGTGAGTGTGGCGGCAGAAAATTCTCTACCCGGCAACGTCTTGTATCCAATGAAAGTAAGTGTCACTGAACCATTGAGAGACATCATAAAAATAAAGCCCGAAGAAAAAATAAAATGGCAAGCAGAAAAAGCCACTCGTCGCCTAATGGAAGCCGAAATCCTATCTGTACAAAACAGACTTGATGATAAAAAAAGAGACAGGATAGAGAAATTATTTGAAAAAAGCATTTCAGACTTTGATGACGGCGTAAGCAGACTAGCAACATCATCTGATAACAATAGACTAGAAGATATAAAATCTGAATTCAATAGACGCATCTCTGCTCACTCAAAAGTAGCCGAGAAGGTCAATGAGAATAAGAGCAAAATAGACAGTGCCGAACTTGATATCTTTGAAAAAAATGTGTCGGGAGCAATACAAAAAAATAAGAAAGAAAAGGAACGTAAAAAAGAAGTTGAGTCAAAAAATGAAAAGAAAGATAGAGAAGAAAGAGAAAAAGAAGATCAAGAAAAAATAGATAAAATAGTAGAGAGAAGATTGAAAGAGCTTGAAAAAGAATTGGATAAATCAGAAAGAGAGGAAGAAAAAGATTAATGAAAAACCCCTAAATAATTTATAAAAATGCCGTCCCGATGTTTGTCGGGACGGTCTTTTATTTTGTGCCCAAAAGATAGTTCACCGCATCTTCAGCGCCGTAAAAACCATCACCAGACGCCATCAGATGGGGTAGAAAAGAAACATCATCTCCAAGGGTAACAACCGGAGGCTCTTTTTCATCGCCAAAACCAGCTGTAGAGATAAGAGCATTGCAAAGACAACCTCTGTCAACTGCATCTTTTTCGTTCCCACCTTTGGGAACAAACTTCTCTACAGGTTCGGCCGGACAACGAGAACCGATCGAGCCATCTTCTCTTTCAAAAAGAGTAACCAGCACACCTTGATCACATCTGCGCTCTCGAGCTTCGTAGACATTTCGGTTAGAAAGCGTTCCCTCTAATTCCACTATCTTGAATGGAAACCCCGTTGAAGAAAACACTATGTCTGTCCTGATGTTAAGTTTACCCTCAAAACCGAGTTTCCTGATTCTTCTTCTAAGTCCATTATCCATACCCGACTGCTCACAAAGAGCAAAGATGGAACCAACTTGGATACCAGAAGCCCCAATTTCAAGCGTCCATTTTAGTTTCTCTGGAGAGGCGTAGGAGCCACCAATCCAAAACGGCAAACCAAGGCTTGCAATTTTAGAATAATCCACCAGATCTTTTTCACCATAGACACCCCCTTTTCTTGGGGGAGCATTGTGTCCACCCGCTGTAGGCTCTTCTATAACAAAACCATCAATACTTCCTTCTGGTAATCTTTTCATGAGAATGGTCGCCAAAAGATTTGAAGCAATGATGGGAATGAACCCTGGTTTTATCACAGAGAGTGGTCTACCTCCAAAAAAACGCTCGGGATTAAAACTCATCTCGTAACTTGTGATATTTTTCCCTTCTACTGGAACACGATATTTCACTACCCGACCTTCAGCCACCGCATTTATCACTTCAGGAATTTGGAGCGGTATACCAGCACCCATAGTGACAAAATCCACTCCAGCAAAAATCGCACCAGTGATGGCATAAACATGGGGCAATGCCACCTTCTCTAGGTAGTTTATGCTCACCGGGTTTGAATGCCCCTCTTTTGCTAACCAAACAAGTGCAAAGTTTGCACAAACGGTAAGCGAAATCAGAAGTGAAGATGGGTTGGTACTAAAAACGGGTGTTGCTTTGAAAGCGGTATTTGGAGGAATTCCACCTTCCACATAAAACGCCTCCAAAACTCTTGCTACGTGTTCTGGAAAAGGAAAGTGGGAGAGAGCTCGCCTCAAATGCCCACCCGGATCACCCCTTTGAAGTATTCTGGCAAAAATTCTTTCAAAAGCTACTCCAGAAACAGTGCCAAGTTGTCCCAACATTGAGACGGCCTTAGCCAAGTGCCAGTTGGAGATATTTACCCCCATACCGCCTTGGATTATTTTAGGTCTAAAAGCCTTCGAGAATGACATAAATTATGGCCTCCTTATGCCAATGATCTTCTTCTCACATAATAGCACTTTTGATATTTTAATCTAAACATATCTATGATATAATTTTTATATGGCAAAAGGAGATGGACACAAAAAAGAAAAAAAGAAACCAAAAAAAGTGAAAGTTTAGTAGACATTGCGCACAATATTGACAAGATATTGGTTTTAGTATATACTGTATTAGTAACTAAATCTCACTAGTTTTTGGCATTTTTGTTTTGCACTCACTATTTGGGACATCTTTGGTCACCCTTTTAATATAAGACCAAAAGTTATAGGCTTTTAGCCTTTTATATTTTTATGTATACAAATACACGATCGTCATCAAGAAATTCAGTCCGTCCTAGAGCGGTAAATTTTGCGCGTAAACCATTTCACAATAAGAGAGGGGCTCACTCCCCAAACAGATTTTCTCGCTCAAGTAGACCTATCAGCGGAGGTAGGCGTGGCAAGAGCGAAAGGATAGATATAACACGCTTTATAAATAAAGTTACCGTCACAGAAGAGGTTAGCCACTTTACCCCTACTCATAAATTTCAAGATTTTTTAATAGATGCAAGACTTCAAGCCTCTGTCGTTCTAAAGGGTTATATTTTACCAACACCGATACAAGACCGAGCAATACCGCAGGTGCTTTTGGGTCACGATGTGGTTGGTATTGCCAATACCGGCACCGGCAAGACGGCGGCCTTTCTTTTGCCACTTATCCACAAGATTTTACAAAACAAAAAAGAACAGGTGATGGTGATCGTACCAACTCGCGAACTCGCCATCCAAATAGACAACGAGCTGAGAGAATTTGTAAAAGGTATGAAAATATTTTCTGTTTGCTGTGTTGGAGGTGCTCCCATTGGTAGGCAGATCAAAGATTTGCAATATGTGTACAATTTTATTATCGGTACGCCAGGCAGGCTCAAAGATTTGATAGACCGCAAACTTATAACTCTTTCTGAGTTTAACACCATTGTTTTAGATGAGGCCGATCGTATGCTAGATATGGGTTTCGTAAATCCCATGCGCGCCATTATGGCTGGTATGCCACAAAGTCGCCAGACATTATTTTTCTCTGCAACCATCTCTTTAGAGATTGAAAAACTTATTGGTGAGTTTCTAAAAGAGCCCATCCGTATTTCAGTTAAAACTTCTGACACTTCAAAAAACGTAGACCAAGATATAGTGCGCGTAAAAATGGGGGAGGAAAAAATAGATACTCTCCACGATTTACTCAATCAAAAAGAATTGACCAAAGTCTTGATTTTTGGTCGCACCAAACACGGCGTCGAAAAACTTTCTAAAGTTTTAACAGAGAGGGGTTTTAAAGCAGAATCAATCCATGGCGACAAAAACCAAAATAGACGAGAGCGGGCGCTCAAATTGTTTAAAGATAACCATGTCCAAATACTGGTAGCGACTGATGTGGCCGCGAGAGGTTTGGATATCGCTGATGTATCTCATGTAATAAACTATGATATCCCCGCTACTCACGATGACTACGTCCATCGGATTGGCCGTACAGGTAGAGCGGGAAAAGGGGGTAAGGCGCTGACATTTGTTGATTAAGTATATTACATATAGACATTTTTAAACATTTAGTAGTAAGGTTTAATAATGTTTTATACAGTTTATAGTTAACTAAAAATCGGAAGTTATTTTTAACCTCTGGTTTTTAGGCTGAATTTATTAAAAATAATACAACAAAGTTTTTTAAATAGTTTTAAATGTAAATTTAATCTCTATTTTTAAGAGGATTGATAGATTAAATTACTAGTCATATAGGCGGGTTTATACACAAAAAATAAAACAATAGAGGCACAAAAAGGCATATAATAAAAAATGAGTCTATAAATATATGTATGCGTAGTAATAAAAAACTATATTATTTAAAATTTAATAATATTGGGACTAAAATCTTACTTTGGTTTTTTTCTTTTTGGTATATATTTTCATCACCTATTTTAATTCTAGCAGAAGAGATTTTAGAACCAGAACCAATAGGAATACAAGAGGAAGTGCTATTACAGAAAGAGGAAGCAATACCCCAAAAAGAAACTACGCCTGAAATTATAATAGAGGAAAATACTAGCATTGAAATTTTAGAAGAAAATAGTACCGAGACTGAAGGGTCTACAACCACTCCTAAAGTATCAGGTGCAGAAAATTTAATAGAAAATTCTAATAATTCAACCTCAACTACAGATATAATTTTGAATAAAACTTCAGACGAATCTGCAAATACTCCTGCGATTAAAATTATAGAGAACGCGACGAGTTCAACCCCGATTGCCACTTCTACCAATGAAGTTGTAAATTCTGCTGAAGAGATCACGGAGAAAAAAATCTCGCCAAAGCTTAATTTCAAAAATAATACTCTAGATTTGATTTTACCTCAAAATATCTCATCAGATGAAATACTAATTAACCCCACAAACAGTACCGAGACATCACCTTTGCGACTTTCACTTGCCGACAGTATTTCAACAGAAGTCGCTGAGACAAAAAATGATTATACTATTTATAGAGATGTATTTTTAGATACTGACATTGAATATAAAATAACTGAAAATGGCCTTAAAGAAAATATAATATTAAAAAATACTGGGCATCCAAGTGCATTTGTTTACAATATTAATTTAGAAAGTTATGACTATGTCTTAAATGATGCCGTCCTAGAGCTTTATAAAAAGGGAAAAGTTGGCAATAAACTCTTCCTGCTCTACAAAATTTCTGCTCCATACATGACAGATAGTAATGGTAATGTAAGCACTCTTATTGAATTAAATTTGATAGATGGAAAATTAGTTATTACTCCTGATCAAGAGTGGCTTAACAGAGCTTTCTACCCAATCATAGTTGACCCAACCGTTGAGGTTGTCGTCTTAAATGTCCACTCACATCCAGCAGAAGGTGAATATTGGAATGTAGACTTTACTACAATCGGAGAAGGCGATCTCGCCATAACTCCAGCTGACGAAGCCACTATTTCTGATGATGAATTTACTTCTCTTTTTTGTGGTGACGAAGATCGTACTTCAAATGCTCAGATTTTATCAGGAGATGTAATCTTTTATCCAAATTGGAATTGTGAAGAAGTTGCTAGAGTCTCACACCTTACTTTAAAGGCGGGAAGTCACCACCTTCTTTTTCAATTTGGAGATACACAAGCTGAAGCCTTTAATGCGGCTTACACTTGGGATGGGGGTGGGGTAGATGCTTTATGGTCAACTGACGCAAATTGGAGTTCAGATATTGAACCAACATCGGCTGATACTGTAACTTTTGATAATACATGCGTTTCAAATTGTAGTCCAACAATAGCTGCAGACACCACGATTGCTGGTCTGACGATAGCATCTACATATGCAGGCACAATTACCCAATCAGATGGAAATACATTTACTGTAAACGGTACTTTTTCTCAAGCGGGTGGAACTTTTATTGGTGGCATGAGTACCACCACATTTAGAAATACATTTACAATCTCTGGTGGTACTTTCACTGCAGCTTCAACAACTGTGTTCGGCGCACTTCCGGCACCTCGAACAATTAATATAAATTCTAGTCAAACTTTTGAAAAAGTGGATTTCAATAGTTCGGTTGGTAATTACACTTGGACCATTACTTCCGGTGATACTTTTGTTGTGACGCGTGATTTATATCTAACAGACGGTGGTTTGAGTACTGGCACCATAGATGCTAGAGAAAATATATACCAAGCTTCAACCTTTGACGGAGGTACGGCAGTTTTAGACTTTGGTGATGATGGTGTTGGTCAAACTTATAATCTAAACGGTGGGGTTGGTTTAAACTTAAGGCTCAACAGCGCTTCGGATGCTTCTGATACGATTCTATTCAATTCTGCGAGTACACTCTATGGGGTCACTACAACCGCAGCATTTGTGGGGACAATACCTATTTCCAATCCGAGTAATTATAATGTTTCTATCGCTTCTTCTGGCTGGTACCAGGCAGCGGGTACATTTACACAAGGGCCTTGGGAATTTGGAGTTCTTAATGTACCTAATGGTAACAGTGTTTTTACATTGACGGGAGGAACATTTACAGGAAGTACAGCAACCACAACTTTTACAGGTTGGTTTACAATTTCCGGAGGAACATTTACCGCCGCTTCAAGTACTGTATTTTTGGGAGCATCTGCGGGTACTACTATGAACATAAATGTTAGCCAAACTTTTGAAAGATTAGAGTTTAACGATTCCAATGGTTATACTCGCACCATTACTTCCGGCGATACTTTGATTGCAACTAGAGATTTATATTTAACAAACGGTGGCCTCTCCACCGGCACCATAGATGCTAGAGAAAATATATACCAAGCTTCAACCTTTGACGGAGGTACGGCAGTTTTAGATTTTGGTGATGATGCTGTAAATCAGAATTACGAATTAAATGGTGGTTTAGGTCTTATTTTAAGACTCAACAGCTCATTTGATGCCTCTGATACTATATTATTTAATGCCGCAAGTACTCTATATGGCGCTACTACAACTTCTTCTTTCGTAGGAAATATACCAATTTCTAATCCTGGAAATTATACAGTGGCTTTTACTGCTGGAGGCTGGTACCAGGCAGCGGGTACATTCACGCAAGGTCCGTGGGAATTTGGTTCGTATAATTTAGTAAATGCAGATAACCCTTTTGTCTTAAGTGGAGGTACTTTTATTGGTAGTACCGCTACAACATCTTTTTCTGGTAACTTCACGATTTCTGGTGGTACATTTAATCAAGCCTCCACGACACTGTTCCGCGCTTCAAATGGTGCAACTACAAATATAGATGTCCCGACAACCCAAACATTCCATAATGTAACCTTTGGTAATTCCGGTGATCCATATACGCGTATTATAGCTTCTGGTGATACATTGATAGTAACCGGAAACCTCCTTCTTGTAGATGGGGCACTAACTACGGGTACCATAGACGCTCGGGGAAATATTTACCAATATTCTACATTTAATGGTGGTACGGCAGTTTTAGATTTTGGTGATGATGCTGTAAATCAGACTTATAATCTTAATGGCGGTACAGGCATAAACCTAAGGCTCAATAGTTCATTTGATGCCTCTGACACAATTTTATTTAACGCTACAAGCATGCTTAACGGAGTAACAACTACAGCTGCTTTCTCAGGCACAATACCCATCTCTAATGCTGGAGGGTATAACGTTAGGATTGGAGCATCTGGCTGGTATCAAGCCGCAGGTACTTTCAACCAAGGAGATTGGGAATTCGGTGCATATAATCCTCCAAACTCCAATAATGTTTTTGTAATGACTGGAGGCACTTTCAATGGAAGTACTAATACTACAAACTATTCTGGAAGCTTTTCTGTGACCGGAGGTACATACAATTCTGCATCAACTACTGTCTTCCAGGGAACAAATAGTGGAACCACTATTGATGTAAATGTAAGCCAAAACTTTCATAATATTACTTTTAGTAGTGCAACCTATAGTAGAACAATTACTTCTAGCGACACCATAACTGCTTTGGGTGATATTACTTTTAGTGCTGTTGTTGCTGGCGGTACCACTGAAGCTTATGGTGATGTAACTGTCTCAACAACAGAAACTACCGCTTTAGTATTTCGCGGTAGCGATACTCAAACTTTTAACCTAACCGGTGCCACCGGAAGTTATAACGCAGATATAACAATCAATAAATCCGGCGGGGAAGTACAACTTGCTTCTACTCTTACAATGGATGCTGCTTCTCAAGATCTAACTATTCAAGAAGGCACTTTTAATATCAATGGAAATACTCTAACGGTTAATGGCTCATCAGGAACGTTCCCTGTACAAGATGGAGGTACTTTTAAATTCCAAGGAGGAGAGACTCTTACTATAAACTCTGGCTACCCGACTCTTACCGGAAGCTCTACGGTAGAGTACACAGGAAGTAGTAGTTATACTATTAAAGGATACACTTACCGCAATCTATATATAACAGGTTCTGGTTCATTTACTGCAACATCGGGCCCTCTAACTATCGGTGGTAGCTTTATCCAGTCTGATGGAACCTTTACTGCCGCTGGAGCAACAACAACAATTGCCGGCAATATCACTCGTACGGCAGGTACTTTTACCCATAATTCAGGTACGGTGCATTTGAATGGCGCAAGTCAGGCGGTCAATGATTCCACAACATTTAATAATTTATACAAAGTAATCACTTCCACCGATACCCTTACCTTTGAAGCTGGGGCAACCACAACCATAGCTGGAACAATGACATTACGTGGTGCATCAGGAAATGTGCTTACACTACAAAGTTCTACAAACGGGTCACCTTGGTATATAGATCCACAGAGCACCAGAAGTATTTCTTATCTTGATGTAAATGATTCCTATAACTCTAATGCTACAGTTATAGAAGCTGCGGGTACTAATTCTACCGATGGTGGGGGAAACACAAATTGGAGATTTGAAACCAATGCTCCAACGGCTGGAAGTGTCACTATAACCGATACTCAATTAGATGCCCTTACTGTTAAAATTTCTGGAGCTTCTGATGATACGGCTTTAGCCACACTGCCATATGTTTTTCATAATATAACTACCGATGTATATTTTACTGCCACTTCTTCAACTTACGCCACTTCAACAGGATTGAGTAACGGAACATCTTATACTTTTGAAGTCGGCGTCTATGATGTTTATGGAAACTCTGCTACTACCAGTTCGGTATCGGGATCTACCTTGAGTCCTTCTTCTCCGAGTGATAGTGGTGGTGGTAATTCTGGTGGCGGAAGTAGTAGTGGTAATGGTAGAGGAGGTATTTCTGATTTATTTTCAGTACTTATAAATAACGGAGAATTTTATACAAACACAAAAGATGTGATACTTAATCTTAAGTACCCTCCTCAAAGTAATGCGGTAACTTTTCTAGTTTCTAATACTTCCGATTTCTCTAGTTTTGTTAGTATTCCAATAACACCAATATTTGACTGGGTCTTGTGTAGTCTCTCTTCTTGCCCAAACGGAGAGTATTTTGTATACGTTAAATATCTGGATAATAAAGATAAGACTCTAAGCAAAGTATCGGATAGTATTATTTTACAAACTACCACAGTAAAACCTCCTCCTATTATTCCTCCATCAACCAATCCTGGGAATAGTAATCCCCCCACTTCTCCTCCTGGTAATGGTGGTGGGACAATAGAATCTTTAAAAATTACAGCTACCGTCTCATCTGATGGGGGAGATTTCCTACCAATATCTTACGGTAATACTCTTACAGACTTTAAACTTAGGATAAATACAGAGACTTCTATAAAGAGTAAAATAGATTATCAAATTGATTGGGATAGTGACGGCATTTTTGATGATCTCCTGTCTTCAAATGTTAAAACGATAACAACTTCAGTACACAATTTTACCATACCGGGAGAGTACGTTGTGTTTGTGAGAGCTAGCTCATCTGATTTTATAGCCACATCCAGAGCTCGTATAATTGTAGAAAATCCACAATTTGAATCTACTATAGCAGGATCTTTGGACAGAAAAAATTGGACTACTAATTTGTATGCGCCTATTGATTCAACGGTTAGTTTTCGTATTGAATCGTTTGGTAATGTAGAAGGTTGGTATAGTTATAATATAAGTTGTGATTCCTCCGGTATTGTAGATAGAGAGTATAAGAAGACTACGAGGACTACATACATAGCAAGGAATACCTGTCTCTACACACAGAGTGGAATATATACTGTTACCTTAATTGCTACAAACGGAAGTTTGGTATCTACTTCGCAAATGTTTGTTGTTGTGGGTAGTGACCCAGCTCCACCCCCTCCCATATCAACTTCTACGCCCCCAACTACTCCACCAGTAGCAACTTCCACCCCCCCTATATTAAGTACTACTACTCCACCTATATCAAATAACCCTCCAGGTGGGGCTCAAAATGGAGAGGGTACAATAGACAGAGTTATTGCTGATGTTGTGATTCCTTTTGTAGATCATACAAGCTATATTGCATCTAGCATATTTGCAGATCTTTCAGAAAATAAAATATTTAATGTTCTAACATCCCTATTGCCACAGATCTTCTCTATTTTGCGAATATTACTCGCTCTTTTAGAGTCTTTGGTTGGTCTAATAAAATCAAATCCTGATATGGTAGCAATTATTTCAGGTGCTGTTGCAATACCAATCCTAACAGTATTAAGGAATATGCTTTCTCCTTTTGCAATAAGAAATTTCTTTGATTTATACGCGGGCGTACTATCCGTTTTCAATAATTTTCTTACATGGTCTCATCTAAGAACAAAGAGAAGATATTGGGGTATGGTTTATGACAGTGAAAACAAACAACCGATAGATCCAGCAATAGTAACACTTATCAACATACATACAGATAAGATTGTTGAGACGGCAGTAACAGATCTTTACGGAAGATATGGTTTTATGAATTATATGGGACAGTTTAGAATTGATGCCAAGAAAACCCATTACTTATTCCCATCTAATAAGATCCTTGGTGATTCTGATGGTTTGTTTAACAACGTCTATCATGGAGAAGTTATAAATATAGAAAAAGTAGATGACCTCATAACTCCCAATATACCTATGGACAGAATGTTCTATGACTGGAATCAGGAGTTTAAAACAGTCCATATACACCCAAGGGTTGATTACATTCTTTCTTATATATTCAAAGTTCTCTCACTTTCCTTAACAGCTGTTGTTCTATATCTATTTATATTTAATACTTCTTTAATTACAACGATCTCCCTTGCTCTGACTATAATTATGATGTTTGTTTCCCGGGCCATACCTCAAGGCAAACTATGGGGTAGGGTAAAGGACGATAAAAATAGGGATATTTCTATAGTTCTATATTATGAAGGGCTCTCTAATGTAGTAGTGTCACATGCTGTTATTTCAGATAATGGTAGATATTTTCTAAAAACTCTCCCCGGTAAATATATACTCTCTGTTAGGAATTCAAAATCTGGTTTAGAAATATATAAAACCCACGTAAAAGTTGGTAAAATTGGTGTTGTAAATAAAGAGATAGATATATCAGAAATATCTGTCGGAGAAATGGGAAGTGGCCAATAGTACAGTAAATATGCTAAACTAATCTAAATATAAAATTATGACTAATAAAAATACCTTAGCTAGTAAAAAAATCCTTTTTGTTGAAGATGATATGTTTTTTGCAAATATGATTTCTATGAAACTGGGAGGTCTCGGCTGCGTCTTGATGAACGCCATAAATGGCGAGCAGGCCATGTCTGCATTAGAAAAAGACAAACCAGATTTGATAATTTTAGATCTTTTGTTACCGGGAGGTATGGACGGTTTTGCCATACTTGAAAAAATCAAAGGAGACACTAATCTTAAAAATATACCCGTAGTGATCTTATCAAATTTGGGTCGGATTGAAGATGTTGAAAAGGGCATACGTTTAGGAGCTTTTAGATATTTGACTAAAGCTCTTGTTTCTCCTAGTGAGGTTATTGAGAACTTAGAATTAGCTCTAAATTCAAAGAAGATGTAGGTATGGTAAAATCCTTACTTAGCCATACTTGCTAAGTGATAATTTATAAGATACCATAAGAGAGTATACGAAGAAGACAAAAATAAAGTCGAGTTTTTATCTATACATTAAATAAAATAAACAAAAAATAACTTCATGACAGGAACAATAAAAAAACCTATGGAAGGGAAAACGTTTGGATTTATCTCTCCTCAGGGTGGTGAAAAAGATGTATTTTTTCATCAAAGCGCTCTCGTCGGCGTCACACTTGAAGAATTGGAAGAGGGTGATGCGGTCACCTTTGATATCACACCGGGTGAAGAGGGGGGCAAAGGCCCTTCTGCTACAAACGTAGCACGCGCCTAATTTCAAAAAGTCGCCCCGATACCCATCGGGGCGACTTTCGTTTGTAGCTACTATTTTAATTTAGTGTTATGATTGTAGTGTCCTTATTAATAATCTCTCGATAAACTCGAGATAAGTAAAAAACATGGCAAAAACAAATTCAGCTTTTATGAAGCCGATGACAGTTAGCCCAGAGCTAGCAGCGGTAGTAGGTAATGGTCCAATGCCCAGATCAGAAGTAGTTTCTAAAATATGGGTGTATATCAAGGCTAATAACCTTCAAAACCCAAGCGACAAGAAAATGATTATGTCTGATGAAAAACTTTTGAAAGTATTTGGTGGCGAAAAGACTGTCCACATGATGAAGATGGCCGGACACATCTCCAAGCACCTTTCTTAAGTCTTATTTGTTTTGTTTGATTAAATAATGTATACTGGGGATAACTTCCCTAGGCGGGATTTTATTTTTCAATTAATTAAATAGGGATGGAAATAAGAAATGTAGCGATCATAGCCCACGTAGACCATGGTAAAACAGCCTTGACTGATGCCATACTAAGGCAAACAGGCTTTGAAGAAGAGGGGGTTTCTATGGATTCAAACGCGCTCGAAAAAGAGCGTGGCATTACTATTTATTCAAAAAATGCCAGTGTCATATATAAAGATACAAAAATAAATCTGGTAGATACTCCCGGGCACGCTGACTTTGGTTCGGAAGTAGAGCGCATCCTTCGTTCTATTGATTGCGTGCTTTTAGTAGTAGACGCTCAAGAGGGGCCTATGCCCCAAACCCGTTTTGTTTTGAAAAAATCATTAGAAATTGGCCACAAACCAATCGTAGTTTTAAACAAAATAGACAAAAAAGCCGCCGACCCCAAGAGAGCCCACGATGAAATATTTGAATTATTTTTTGACTTAGGCGCAAGTGAGGAACAGCTTGATTTTACTACTGTCTATGCGATAGCCAAAAACGGGGTAGCTATGAAAAATTTGGGTGACCAGAGCGAGGATTTAAAACCTTTACTTGATACTATTTTAGAAAAAGTGCCAAAAGCAAAAAACAATAAAGAGGCGCCTCTCAAAGCCCAGCCTTTTAATTTGGCTTATGATAATTTTTTGGGCAGAATGGCGATTGCAAGAATTTATGAAGGGACATTGAAAGATGGTCAGAAAGTTTTTGTAAAGAAGACTTCTGGTGGCACAGAAGAAGGTAAAATAACTAAAATATTTTCATTTGAAGGAATCAGTAGAAAAGAAATAAAAGAAGCAGAAGCTGGAGATATAGTGATGATCGCCGGCTTGCCAGACATATATATCGGAGATACCGTGACAGACAGCGAAGAAACAGAAGGCTTACCTATTATAAAAGTAGACGAACCAACCATTGCCTTGAATTTTTTGGTAAATAATTCTCCTTTTGCCGGCAAAGAAGGTAAATTTGTGACCGGAAGGCAAATCAGAGACCGCTTGATAAAAGAATTGGAAGTAAACGTGGGACTAAAAGTTGATTTGGAGGGGGATAATATGGAAGTTTGTGGTAGAGGAGAACTCCATATCGCCATCCTTTTAGAAAATATGCGTCGCGAAGGATTTGAATTGCAAGTCTCCCAACCCCAAGTCATTATAAAAGAAATAGACGGCCACAAAAATGAACCATTTGAGGAAATTACTATTGACGTTCCCGCAGAAATGCAGGGAGTAGTTATAGAAAAACTAGGTAAGAGGGGAGCAGTGATGACTAGTAGCAAATCTCACGAAGGCCACTTGCGCTTTGTTTTTGAAGGACCCACTCGAGGTCTTTTGGGTTACCGCAATCAATTTGTAATTGATACCAAAGGTGAAGGTGTCTTTGCTAGCAGAGTGATCGGCTTCAGACCTATGGCCGGAGAAATACAAAAGAAACCGACCGGTTCTATGGTCTCAATGCTCTCTGGTAAGGCTTTGGCTTTTGCTTTAGACAACTTACAAACTAGGGGCACTTTATATATAGGACCTACTACCGAAGTTTACGAAGGTATGGTCATCGGCAACACTTCCAAGGGGGATGATATGAGCGTAAATCCAACAAAAGGGAAACAACTCACCAACATGCGCGCTTCAGGCTCAGATGACAAAATATATCTGGCACCGCCGACCCCCATCACTATTGAAAGTGGCTTAGAAATCATGGCCGAAAATGAATATCTAGAAATCACTCCCAAATCTACGCGCCTTCGCAAAAAACTCCTGACCGAACTTGAGCGAGTGAAATCTGGCAAGAAAAATTAGACTATTGTTTATACACAAAGTCTGTATAGACTAGTTTTGGATATGGTAAAATTGAATCTAATGGGTTCAAATATTAAAAAAATTCTTTGTTTATTGTTTTTACTTCTATTTTTCTTTTTCAATAGTATAAATACCGCTTTGGCGGCTGTGGGCATACCGTCTATTATAAGTTATCAAGGGCGACTGGCAGATGCTAGTGGCGATCTATTGGGGAGCTCTGCTGGAACAACTTATTATTTTAAATTTTCTATTTGGAATGTGGCAACTGGTGGCACCTCTGGCACCAATCGTCTCTGGCCCACAACTGACCCTTCCTCATTTGCTACTTCTGTTCGCCAAGGAGTATTTAATGTAAATATTGGCGATACCGCAAATGGTTTTCCCCATACTCTTGATTATAATTTTAATACATCAAGCGATATCTACTTACAAATTGAAGTATCCTCCGATGATGCGTCTTTCCAAACTCTTTCCCCAAGACAGAGGATAAGTGCTGCACCTTTTGCAAGATTAAGTGGCGCAGTAAGCGGTACTGGCCAATCTTCTTTTGGGACAACTACTCCATTGGGTGCCTCAGTAGTTTCTATTGAAGCCACTTCAACACAATCAATTGGACTCACTATCCGCGCAGCACTTAGTCAAATTGCAGATTTATTCCAGATTCAGGATTCAACAGGAGCAAATCTTTTCGTAGTCAATAGTAGTGGTTATGTAGGAGTTGGCACCACAACGCCAAATAGAAAGTTAAACCTCTTAGATGTAAACAGCGTTCCCCAATTAAGATTGAGTCAGACTGGTGCTGTCTATGGTGAATTTTATGCTGATTCTGCTGGTGATGTCAGACTTTCTTCAACTGGAGGTAACTTGAGGGGTAATGATGAAAATTTATGGGTTTGTTCTGGCGGTAGTTGTGGAGTAGAGACTCCGGTAACTAAGGGTAATATAATAGTTGAAACTGCCGTGATATTTGACAATAAGTTTAAACTTAAACAAATTGATGCCTCAACGACTATTATGTACGATACAACCGATAGTGTGATCCTAGAGTTTGATGAGGCTGGTGGACCGTAATATTGTATTTCAATGACTCTTTTTGAAGAACTCAAAATATTTATAAAAAATATTCTGCATTGGATTTATTCTTTTGTTGGTTTCTCTTTTTTCTTTTTTATTTTTGGCTTAAAAAAAGTAGTAATTTGGGGTAAAGATTATTTTTTACCATTACCAACTGAGATTTCTTTTTCTGTTCAAGTTTTTAATAAAATCAGATCTGACCTCCTACCACTAAATGTACAGTTAGTCGTTACCAACCCCATGAGTGCCTTTGTGTCTCAAATGTTACTTTCAATATTACTTAGTTTTTTGTTTACTATTCCATTTTTTATTTATAAAATAATCACATATATAGCACCCGCCTTATTACCACACGAAAAGAAGGCAGTTTTGTGGTCTTTGTTTCCATTTGTCTTCCTATTTTTTGCTGGTGCCGCTTTCTCTTATTTTTTTCTAATCCCCGCCACCTTCAAAGTACTTTACCCATATGCTACAACTATTGGCGCTGTGCCTTTTTTCTCAATAGATGAATTTATTTACTATGTTTTCAGTCTAATGATCGCCGTCGGGATGATGTTTTTGCTACCTCTATTTATGATTTTATTAAGTATAATAGGAATAATCCCCGCCAGTTTCTGGAGAGGTAGGTGGCGACATGCTATTTTGTTTTTTTTGATTATTTCGGCTATAATTACTCCAGATGGAACAGGAATCACCATGATTATGCTGTTTCTTCCGCTCTCGGCACTTTATTTTGTCGGGTACGTTTTTGCTAATAAATTAAGTAGGGAGCATAATTAGTAAAAAGGTCGAATTAGTAAAAAGTTAAATACAAAAATAACATGTTTGGATTAGGAATTTCAGAAATAATAATAATTTTAGCGGTCGCCGCAGTTCTATTTTTTCTTTACTGGAGAAATAAAAAGGGTAAGGTATAAATGGAATGGTCGAATTGGTAAAGGTTAAATAAAAAAATAACATGTTTGGATTAGGACTTCCAGAAATAGTAATTATTCTAGTAGTGGTAGTAATTTTCTTCTTTGGTGGAGAAAAAATAGGAGAAATAGCAAGGGGATTGGGCAGATTTACTGGAGAATTTAAGAAGGGTAAAACCGAAATGGAAAAAGAAATTAAAAAGGCCGGAAAAGGGTTGCGGTAAATTCAAAATAAAAGATAAATAGAAAAGTGTGGATATAAACAGAAGAAAATTTCTAAAAATAATATTGATTGGTAGCGGAACTTTTTTAGTAGGAAAAATTTTGGAGCCTTTATTTTCAAAGTCTTTGTTTTCGGATGAGCCGTTGGCTAAAACTAATTCTCTCACCAAAATTAATGGGGGTGACTCCCATGCTTTTAGAGTTGTTGAGGATAAAAAAAGTTTGTCTATTTATGACAACTCGGGAGAAGAAATATTTCAAATAGATAAGGGAGCGTAGCGAACACTTATGCCGAGGTAGTCCGAGGTGCAAGGGAGCGTAGCGAACACTTATGCCGAGGTAATCAGAGGTATAAGGGAGCATAAATAATAAAACTTAATCAAAATTTACCATGGCAGAAAAAACAGAATGCAACAATCATAAATGGATCCCTCTTTTAGGGATTGATAAAAACAAAAGTGTCCCCACCTCTCTTTTTACTTGTTTAAAATGCGGAGATTTAAAGGTGGGTATTCAGACCATCAAAATATCTCGGTTCCGATTGGATATGGGTGAGTTGCCTATAAATAGTGTGGCTGGTATTAAACTGATGAACGAACCCACAGCAGACACCACTGCTTCTGGTTTAATTATAACGGCGACTGTAGACACCAATGCTGAAGGGATTGGGGCACCTTTGTTTATGTCTGCGGATGGACATTTAGATACAGCCGACGCAGATTCAAATACCACTTCCCCTTGTGTGGCCTTGGCTATGGAGACAGGAACCGGCAGTAAAAAAATTCTTGTTCATGGTGTTCTCCGGGTAGATGCTTGGAATTGGACAATCGGACCGGGGAGCGCCAGTTTGATTTATGTATCTACCGTCACGGGTACTCTCACCCAAACCCAGCCTTCTGGAACAGATGATATTATTCAACCAGTAGGCTGGGCACTCTCTGACGATTGTGTTTATTTTAACCCATCAATGATATATTTGACCCACGTTTAAAACATGACTGGCATTAAAAAGCAATTTTAAATAGCCACTGTTTGTGGTATTTTTTAGTAACAAAATATATGCTCTCTATTGTAATACCAAGCAGAAATGAGAAATTTTTAAGGCAAACCATACTTGACGCGCTCTCTAATGCTACCGGAGAAATTGAAATCTTTCCCGTCTTAGACGGTTATGAGTTGCCTCCAGAAGAAATAGTGACCGATCCCAGAGTGCATTATTTAAGACTATCTTTAGGAGATAATAATTGCCACAAGAGAGAGGCTATCAATATGATGGTTGATATTTGTAAAGGCGAATACATAATGGCGCTGGATGCTCATTGTATGATGGCCAAAGGTTTTGATGAACAACTGATAAAAGATCATGAGCCCAATTGGGTTCAAGTGCCTCGCAGACATAGACTAGATGCAGACAATTGGTGTATCCAAGAACAGTCAGACAGCAGGCCACCAATTGATTATGAATATTTGATGTTCCCATTAGATAGCGGCAAAACCCCTAATAATCCGCGCGAACCCAAAAAAGATGGTCACCCATCACTGCACGGTTTTAAATGGGACCAAAGAACTTTGGCTCGAGCCAATATACCAATTGATGAAGCGATGACCATCCAAGGCAGTATCTGGTTTATGACCAAAAAATATTTTAAAGAGTTGGGACTAATGCAGACCGAAGGTCACAATGGCTGGTTTCAAGATGGGGAAGAAGTGGGTTTCAAAACTTGGCTCTCCGGTGGTGAGGTGATGGTTAATAAAAATACTTGGTACGCCCACCTCCACAAAGGCAAGCACTATGGGAGAATGTACCCTACAAGCAAAGAAGCAATCAAAAAAGGAGAGGATTATTGGTATGACTTTTTTGTTAATAATCGGTGGGACAAAAGAATCCACGACTTTGAGTGGTTAATCGAAAAATTTTGGCCCCTGCCCAATTGGCCGACTGATTGGAAAAAAAGATTATGGCCACAAGAAACTGCCTCGTTAAATCTTATGAGTCCAATAGAACAATTAAAAATGAACCACCCGATTTTACCAGATAAGGAGTTCTTTGGTTTTAAAGTGAGGACTCGTGAGAATTTCCATGACGAAAAAATCATTAACGAAATTTTAAATGAGGTATTGGATATTTATAAAATACCGAGTAATGCAAAAGTTGTAATTGATATTGGAGCTAATATTGGATGTGTTTCTCTGAGAGCCGCAAGATACGGGGCGACAGTTTATGCTTTTGAACCAGAAATATATAATTTTGAAACATTAAGTCACAATGTTTTGGTCAATAATTTGTCAGATAAAATCAAATGCATAAATCTCGGTGTTGGTAATCCAGGAGAAACAAAACTATTTATGCACCAAAAAAATTCTGGAATGATTTCTTCCAAACAGCAGAATAATGGGTTAATTATTGATAATCCAGAAATATGTAATTTTATATCTATTAAAGATGTATTTAATAATTATAATATTGAATATTGTGATTTGTTGAAGTTGGATTGTGAAGGAAGTGAAGAAGATATTATTAGAGATTTAGATGATGATTTAGTAAAAAAGATAGAGCAGATTTCGGTAGAAATTCATGGTAGCAGAGAAGTCAGAAATGAGTTACTTAAAAAATTATCTAAGTGGTACACTTGCGTTGGTATAAGCCGGCGTGAATGGGTGTGCCAAAAGAATACGAATATTTATGAATATGACAATGGTGGTTAAAATCCCTTTATTTTAGTAAAAATAATATTATATTAATAAAAAATAAATCAAAATAAAATGAAAAAAATAATCAAAGCAATAATTAGCTCAAAAATTTTGACTCTATTAATAATATCGGGAATATTTATTTTTCCAACAACAACATTAGCGGTAGTTCAATCACTGAATGGACAATCTGGACAAACACAATTATTTGCCAATGATACAAATGTAACCATAAACTCCACCAGTAACACCCATTCTTTGGGTTGGAGCGGTATCCTGTCAGTTTCTCGTGGTGGAACAGGGGAGAGCTCATTTACTAATGGTTCCATACTGTTTTCTAATGGTACGTCTATCGCACAAGATAATTCTAATTTATTTTGGGACAACATAACTCATTCATTAACGATCGGTGGGAATTTAAACATTGGTAACAATATTGTAGCGGGTAACCTTTCGGGCACAAATACTGGAGATCAAAATTTGTCAGATCTAGTTCCTTATACCGGAGCGACGGGACCAGTAAATTTAGGCGCTTTTGATTTGACCGTTCAAAGTATGACTATTGGTCATGGTGGTGGGAACGAATTAACAAATACCGCTATTGGATACAACGCTCTTGAAGGTTTTACAACCGGAAATGATAATACCGCTGTTGGATTTGCAACATTAACCGGCGAAATTCCATTATCATCGGAATCAAATACAGCAGTAGGGTCAAGAGTATTATCGAATGCGATATCCGGTAGTTTTAATACAGGAATTGGACGACAAGCACTAAATAAACTAACAACAGGAAATTATAATACTGTAGTTGGTCATGATTCTACATCTGCCCTTACGACAGGAAATGCAAATATTGGAATTGGAAATTTATCTTTAGTAGCATTAATTAGTGGTAATAATAATATTGCTATTGGAGAGAGGGCTATGGGTAGAATTACTACAGGGGGTGGAAATATAGGAATAGGAGATAGTACAGCCCAGGTTCAGGCTGATGGAAATACTTTTCTCACCAATCCAGTTAATAGTATTTACATTGGCAATGGAATTCTTGGTTTTGATAATAACGATAATAATACTATTGTTATAGGGAATAGTGCTATAGGTGCAGGAGCCAATAAAGCAGTTATTGGAAATTCAAGCGTGACAGATGTTTACTTCGGTTCATCTGCTGGTAATGCAAACTTGCATGCTGCTAATATTTGTGAGGTATCTTCTGGTTCTTCGGCGCCATCATCAATTCCTGTAGCTTTGGGCCAAGTATACATAGACACCAGTGCAGCTAAAGTGTATATTTCAACGGGCACTTCAAGCAGTTCAGATTGGGTCCTTATTAATTAAGGGAAAATATAAAATTACAAAAGAACTTGGGTCGGTTCGTATTATAGTTGGCCCCTGCCCAATTGGCCGACTGATTGGAAAGAACTATTATGGAAATGAAATTATCTATTATTATACCTTCCCATAAAGACCCGCTAATTCATCAAACAATTGAATCGCTGTTGCAAAATATGCGGGGAGAGTTTGAAATAATTGTGGTTTTGGACGGTTATATTCCAGATGTGCCAATCAAAAATGACCCTAGAATTAAAGTGTTGGCGCTAGAAAAAAATGTGGGGATGCGAGATGCTATAAATGCTGGTATGAAATTATCTCAAGGAAAATATTTGATGAAATGTGACGAGCATTGTATGTTTGATGAGGGTTTGGATATAAAAATTCTTGATGATATTGAAGATGATTGGGTAGTAATTCCCAGAAGATACAAGCTTGATACCGATAGGTGGGTGATATGTAAGGATGACAAGGAACCGATTGATTATGAAAGACTAGTCATCAACCGGCCGGAAAAAATTGGTGGGCTCAACTGGCCCCAGAGGGCCAAAGAAAGAAAAGATATTTTAATTGACGAGACCATGGTTTTTCAAGGTTCTTGTTGGTTTATGTCTCGCAAACATTGGGATTTTTTGGGTGGCTTGCAAAAGGAGGGGTATGGTACATTTGCTCAAGAAGCGATTGAAATTGCTTTGAAAACTTGGTTGGGAGGAGGTAAGGTGATGGTCAACAAAAAAACTTGGTATGCTCACAAGCACCGCAAATTTGGTAGAATTTCACCAGTCAAAAACTATGAAATAGACGCGGGCAATAGATACTCGCAAGATTATTGGTTAAACAACAGATGGGAAAAGAGAGTTCACAATTTAGATTGGTTAATGGCAAGATTTAGATAAATATGGACACCTTGGATTTTGTAGTTAAAAAATTTAGGATTGATTTGTCAAAAGGGTCACCTTTTGAATTGGATTTTTGTCGCATTGTGGATTTACCAGTGTTGTTTAAAGAATTGGGATTTAAGATTGGTGCAGAAATTGGGGTACTCGGCAGTGAGTATTCAGAAAAACTTTGTCAGGCTAACCCAGATTTAAAACTTTATTCGATAGACAAATGGGAAAAATATCCGATCCACAAAAATCACCGGAAACAGTGGCAATATAACCGATATTATCAAAATACCGTTAAAAGATTGAAACCTTATAATTGCCAAATTATAAAAGAGTGGTCAATGGATGCCGTTAAACAATTTGAAGATGAGTCTTTGGATTTTGTTTTCATTGATGCCAACCACGATTTTGAATATATCACTCAAGATATTATATATTGGGGTCAAAAAGTGAAATTGGGAGGGATTATCTCTGGGCATGATTTTGGTGAAAGTCCCCGAAGTTTGTTTTGTTGTGTTGAGGCGGTAGTGCGCGCTTGGACCAAGGCCAAACGCGTTCACCCTTGGTTTATTCTCAATTCCAAGCTTGGTCCCGATGAACGAAGTTGGATGTGGGTAAAACAAAAACCATGGACACCTTAAAATATGAAATTATCTATTATCATCGCTTTTTATAATAGTCATAGAGCTGTCGCAAGACAGGTCAAATATTTCAAAATGATGAATCTGCCTGATGATATTGAATTCATTTTTGTTGATGATGGTAGTTCTCCACCTCACAAACAAGCTCATTATGATTTAAAAAATCTGCGACTGTACGCCACTCGTGACAAACGGCCTTGGACACAAGGATTAGCTCGTAATATGGGAGCCAAATTAGCTCAAGGAGAGTATCTTTTAATGACCGACATTGATCATATCCTTTCCAAAGAAGCGATTATGACTGCTTATAATTTTACCGGAGACAAGATGGTATTCCCGAGATATTTTGGAGTCTTGTTGGAAGATGGAACACTTACTCAAGACCTGTCAGTATTAAAAGAATACGGGATGCAAATGGAAAGGCTCGAGACCAAAAGAGGTCTGTATGCCAGTTTCCATGGCAATACTTGGGCGATGAAAAAAGGTGTTTTTGAATTACTGGGTGGCTATGATGAAGAAGTTTGTAGGCGCGGATACCACACTGGAGACGACACTATTTTCAATAGAGTATGGGATGCTTATGCTATCAAAAAAGGAGTAAAGCAGATTGTTGGACCAAATATCTATATATTTCCGGTTTCAAAACACCATATTGAAGGAAACAATAATCCTATGGGCTTATTTCATAGTTTAAGTCATGAAAAAATTCCTCAACCGAGGAAAAAATAATAAAAAAAAATGGATTTATTTAATTAAATCACCCAGTAATTATAGCTTCCTATACAAAAATTCTTTTATCCCTTATTGTATATTTAGCTATCTTAGTCATAAATACAAATCAAATATATGAAAAATATTCCATTATTTTGGCCACAGCAATTCAAGCATGAATGGTTAGAATCTCTAAATAACGTTTTTAATACTCGCTGGCTTGGTCAAGGACCTCTGGTAGAAGAATTTGAAAAGAAATTTGGAGAAAAATTTAATTATAAATACTGTCTAGCTTTAAATAGTGGTACTTCAGCTTTGGATCTTGCTTATCATCTAATTGGTATAGATAAGGGTGACGAAGTTATTACCACATGTTTTACTTGTACAGCCACTAATATTCCTTTAGTGAGACGCGGGGCACGACTAGTATTTGCTGATATAAATGAAAATCTTGTTATAGATTATGCAGATGTAGAAAAAAGGGTGACACCCAAAACAAAAGCTATTGTAGCCGTGACATTGGGGGGAATACCAATTGATAAGAAAATTTTTAGATTAGCAAAGTCTTTAAATATACCAGTAGTAATTGACGCCGCGCAATCACTGGGAGTTTCTGAATCGTATGGAGATTATGTGTGTTATTCGTTTCAAGCAATTAAACATTTCACTACTGGAGACGGTGGCATGTTAATTCTTAGAAATAAAAATAATTATAAGAGAGCTAAAAAATTAAGGTGGTTTGGGATAGACAGAGAAGCAAAACGCAAAAGAGGTTGGAATTGTTTAATTAATCACAAAACAGCAATGGAAATTGAAGAAGCGGGTTATAAATATCATATGAACGATATAGCTGCTGCCGTTGGTTTGGTCGGGCTCAAACATACAGATGAGATTTTAGATTATCGACGTGATTTATGTGATTATTATACAGTTGGTATGCCAGAAGATATTCGCTGTGTGTATGGCGGTTCTTATTGGTTATTTGCAATCATTACCGAGCAAAGGGATGGTTTAATCGAATATTTAAGAAAAAATGGAATTGAATGTGATATTGTTCAATTACGAAATGACATATTCAAAGTGTTTGGTGGTAAGAGACAGAATTTACCTAAAATGAATGAACTGGAAAAAAAATATATGTATCTTCCACTCAATAGCAAAATTACCAGAAATGATATAGACTTCATCAAAAAGACGATTATTCAATGGAAAAACAAAAAAATATAGGAAAAGATACGAAAGTTGATTGGATAGAAAACTCCGCAAAACAAGCCAGAGTATCTTTGGGTGGGGTATCTTCTTGCCTTTGTACTATTTATCATAACGGTAAAGCAAAAATTATGATTATTGATAATTTTGAAACACCAGAGAAGTATCGTAATCAAGGGTATGGACAAAAATTAATGAAAGAAGTTATTGATTTTGCTAAAACTCAAGATATAGATTCGGTGGAATTACAAGTCAATAAAGACAACGGGGTTGCCATTAAATTGTATGAAAAAAATAAATTTGAAAAAACTGATAAGTACTATTATCGACTAATTTTAAACAAATGGACGATATAACCATTATAATGATGACCCCCAATCGCGTTCCCAAGCAGTGGGCGGCATTTCATAAAGAAAAATTGCTGGAGGCGGTTGGAAATACTCCCATAATAACAATTTCAAGCAAACCATTAGACTGGGGAATTAATTTAATACAAACAGAGTATGGATTAATTAACCTCTACCAACAAATGCTAAGAGGTGCGAAACTTGCCACCACCACTTATGTGGGGATAGCGGATGACGATACACTTTATCCAAGTGAGCATTTTCAATATCGACCGCCAATGGATAGATTTGCTTATAACTTTAATCGATGGCATTTATTTACATGGGGTGAACCGTTTTATTTTCATAAACCTCGTCCCGGTAATGGATTATTGATTGCATCGAGAGAACTTATTGTCAATGCATTGGAAAAAAGGTTTCGGATCAATAAACCATTGTCATTAGATTACATGACCGAACTAGGAAGCATAAATGGTGTCATTGAATATGATGGGGCTGGATATATTTCATTTTCTACACATTATCCTGTTGTCAGTTTTTATCATGACTTTTCAATGGATCGAGCATGTAGACGTCATTGTAAAAAACCTTGGCCGGTTAGGGCCTTCGATATCCCAAAATGGGGTCGAGCAGAAGAATTAAGAAAATATTTCGAATGATTTGTTCAGTGTTGTGTGGAAGATTCGGATCCTTTTGGGTGTAGGTAAAAAGATAAATGAAATTTGCAAAATATAAAAATTTCGAACACGAAGAAGATAGTCAAAACCTTTTAATTTTAAAAAAATAATATTATATTAATAAAATAATTTAATCAAAATGAAAAAACTAATTAAATCAAAAATCTTAATGGTGCTGATTATACTAATGATATTTATTTTCCCAACAACAACATCAGCGGTAATTCAATCATTGAATGGACAATCTGGACAAACACAATTATTTGCCAATGATGCAAACATAACCATAAACTCCGCTAGCAATACTCACTCATTGGGATGGAGTGGATTTTTGCCAGTATCTAGGGGTGGAACAGGGGCAAGCTCATTTACCAATGGTTCCATACTCTTTTCTAATGGTACATCCATTACTCAAAATAATTCAAATTTATTTTGGGACAACATAACTCATTCATTAACGATCGGTGGTAATTTAAACATTGGTAACAATATTGTTGCGGGTAACCTTTCAGGCACAAATACTGGAGATCAAAATTTGTCAGGCTTAGTTCCTTATACTGGAGCGACGGGACCAGTTAATTTAGGGGTGTTTGATTTGATGGTAAATGGAATAACTGCGGGGAAAGGACCTAATTCAGGAGGCTCTAATGATAATACTGCTTTTGGTGCAAAAGCTTTGGATGGGAATACAACAGGAAGTCATAATACAGCAATCGGTAATTTGTCACTCACTTTGAATCAAGGCGGTGTAGATAATGTTGCTGTCGGGCATAGGTCCATGCAAAATAATACAAGTGGTGTTAATAATACGGCAGTTGGTTCAAATTCAGCCATTAATAATGTATCTGGTAACGAAAATACAAGTATAGGAGCACTTGCAAATTATGGTAATTCGACTGGACATGGTAATACTTCTATCGGTACATCTGCGTTGCGATGGAATAATGGAGTATATAATGTTGCAGTTGGAGTAGATGCTGGAAGAGAACAGGCTGACGGAACTACGCAGTTAACTTCCGCAGACAATAGTATTTATATAGGTTTTGGTGCCAGAGGTTATGATAATAGTGACGATAATAGTATTGTAATTGGTCATAATGCAATCGGTGCAGGAGCCAATAAAGCAGTTATTGGAAATTCAAACGTAACAGATGTTTATTTTGGTTCATCTTCGGGTAATGCAAATTTACATGCCGCTAATATTTGTGTAGTATCTTCTGGTTCTTCGGCACCATCATCGACCCCTGCAGCTTTAGGTCAAATGTATATAGATACAAGTGCCACCAAAGTGTATATTTCAACAGGCACTTCAAGCAGTTCAGATTGGACCCTTATGAATTAAGAGAGAAATAGAAAAAATAAATTCGTTCATGTCAATAAATAATTTAACAGTTTTGTATTATTCAGCTAACACTGAAGATCCGATATTTGAAGCTAACATCAGAAAGAAGCTTATTGCCAATATGGGAGATTTACCGTTAGTTTCGGTTACTCAAGAACCGGCTTTGGATTTTGGGAAAAATATTTGTGTTGGTAAACATCATGCTTGTTATGGTAACGAATTTCGTCAGATCCAGATTGGTTTAAAAGAAGTTAAAACTGATTATGTTATTACAGCAGAAGCGGATGTGCTATATCCGCCCGAATATTTCAAATTCCAACCAACTAGAGGTGATTGTTATCGTTATGGAAATATTTGGCTCAGTTATATTCGACCCCAAGATGACTCTCAAGCTGTACAAAGGGCATTTTTTAAAAAATATTCTGATGGTGCCCAGATTATGAGAAAAGATTTTTGGCTAGATTTCATCAGAAAAATGATTGGGGATGAAGATAAATGGTTTACTGAAGAAAATAAGCCGAGAAGAATTCGCACTCCAAAAACAGATCCCAAGTTTATCTGGATGGGAGAAAATCCTGTTGTAACTTTTAAAACTCTCAACAATGTGAGCCGTTTTTCTTCACGTCTACCAATACGAGAGTATAAACCAGTCACTACTCTTCCATACTGGGGTGATGTTGGGGAATTAATAAAAAATATGATCGTGTGAATTCAAAGATATTTTTATGAAAAATTTAATGATCTATATAAATCCGTCAAAAAAATTTACCGAAGATTATATCGATCTGGTTAAGGTGCAAATAGATAATTCTATACGAACATGGAATAAAAAAGATATTCTGTTGGTAACTAATTTTCCTTACTCCTATGAAGGGATTAATTCGATAGTAGTACCTGATGATTTGTTTTGTAGTCATCGCAGAAGAGCCAGCAAAATAAATGTCATTTGCTATATGATAGACAATCAGATGATAGATGATATATGCTGGTTCCATGATTTTGATGCTTATCAAGTTGATATATTTCCGGAAAATATATTGAAGGACAAAGACGCCGCTTTTACCGATTATGGTTTTAATACAATGTGGAATACCGGTAGTTTCTTTTTTACCCCAAAAGCGAAAGACATTTTTGAACTTATACGTCAGACTATGAATGCAAAGCTTACCAATGAAGAAGTGGCTCTACACCGACTAACTTTAAGAAATATAAACAATATCAATGAGCGTTATATAAAACTTAACAACACTTATAACTTGGGGCGAATGCGCCACAATGAACTTACTTTTGAAAAAGCCGATAAGCCCATCAAAGTATTTCATTTTCATCCTAGGATGAGACAACTTTATGAAGAAGTTAAACCCCTTATTCCCAATCATTTGATTGAAATATTTAAAAAACATGGTTACTAAAAACTTATGATAACGCTTCTTATTATGACAAATGGTCGCGGAGAGTATCTTGAACGAACATTATCTGCACTAGAAAAACTTCATGGTAATTTTTCAAGAATACTAATTCATGATGATTCCGGAGATGAAAATTACCATAATTGGCTTAAAAAAATTAATTATGAAATTGCTACCACCAATAAAGTTGGTTTTACAAAAGCCGTGATTTCTGGATGGGAGAAACTCAAAGAAGATTCTAATGAGTGGGTTTTTCATTTGGAGGATGATTTTGTCTTTACAGAAGATATCTATGTTAATAATATGATTGATGTTATTAAGCACAATAATTATATAAAACAGATAGTGCTTCAAAGACAACCAATCGGTAGCCGGGAAAGAAGGAAGGGTGGGATAATCGCCTCACATCCGGAACGGTATGAAGATAAAACTGACGGTACCAATTATTGGGTAGAACATAGGGTTAATTATTCTACTAACCCTAGTGTTTATAACAAATCTCTCATTTATAAACATCCTTGGCCGGATATGCCATATTCAGAGCGTATATATGGAAGAATATTATTCAACGATTCAAATGCAAAATGTGCCTATTGGGGAAAAAGTACTGATAAACCCAAGGTGATGCATATAGGAGATGTTAGAAATGGATTTGGTTATTAATATGGTATAAAAAATAAATGACAAAAGAAAGTATGTTGGGTAAATGGGATGGATGGTACAAGGACGCAAAGACAATGGGGGCTTTTAGATATGGAGATACCATTACCTATAAACTAGCCTCTGATTTTTTGGCTGATACCAAAGAAGTAGAAGATTGGGGTTGTGGCACCGGCGGGTTTAAGAGATTTTATAAAGGCAAGTATGTCGGTATTGATGGAAGTAAAAATACTTTTGTCGATAAAGTAGCTGATCTAAGTTCATACAGATCAGATGTAGAAAGTATTATGATGCGACATGTTTTGGAGCATAATTATGATTGGCAAAATGTATTAGCTAGAGCAGTCTCTTCATTTAGAAGAAAATTTTGTTTGATAATTTTTACACCATTTCAAGATGAGACTTCCGAAATTGCTCACAATAAAAAATATGGAGTAGATGTGCCGGATTTGGCTTTCAGAAAAGAAGATATAGAAAAGTTTTTTGTTGGACTCAAGTGGCGGATGGAAACTCATAAGACCAAAACTAGTTATGGAGTAGAATATATTTACTATGTGGAAAAAAATATACCAAAAATAGCAGTTATTTCAGCCAATTTGGGTGGTATGGACAAAACAATATCAAACGCACCACAATCTTTACCATATGACAATTTTATGTTTACAGATAGCAATTTTCCGCCACGTTTTAATGCAATGACCCCAAGACTTCAAGCCAAAATTCCAAAAATTTTTGGTTGGCAGATGGCGCCCGATTATGACTACTATTTGTGGCTTGACAGTACTTTGTCTTTATCTAATACTGACTCGCTCAAATATTTTTATGATAATTGCCAATGTTATGACATTGTGGTATTTAAACACCCAACACACCCCAATGTCCGGCAAGAAGCTAGGTATACCCGAAAAGGCCTAAAGCAACAGTCCAAAAATCTAGGATCTAAGTATATAATAGCCAGATATGAAAATGAGTTATTGAAAGAACAGATGGAGGAAATTGAAGCCGATAAAGATTTTGTGGATGATTTTTTGGTAAACGGTGGCGCCTTTATGTATAGGAATACTAAGGGTGTCCAAAATATGCTCAAAGAGTGGTGGTATCATACTTCCCGCTATATTATCCAAGATCAAATATCTTTTGCTTATGTGCTCAAAAAGAGCGGTCTTAAAATAAATTTAAAATCCGATAATATTACCGATTGCACTTTTTTAACTTCTAAAGGCCACAAAGCCGACAGTAAATAATATGCAAACTCTATGATAATAGGAGACGGAGACATCGCAAGCGCACTGAAAGACAAGAAGGAGTTCTTGTATTTTGCCTCTGGTGTAAGTAATAGTCAGGAAACTAGAGAGTCAGAATATAAAAGAGAACGAGATTTGTTGATGGAGCAAAATAAAAATAAACATTTGGTTTATTTTAGTTCTTTGTGTGTTTTTTATTCTGATACCAGATACGCTCAACATAAAATTGAGATGGAAAAAATGGTTAAAAATAATTTTAAATATTACACCATCATAAGGCTTGGCAACATCACTTGGGGTAAAAATCCACATACTTTAATAAACTTTATACGTAATAAATTAAAAAATAAAGAAAAAATAAAAATTCAACCTGTCTATAGATATCTGGTAGATAAGGATGAATTTTTACATTGGATTAGTCTTATTCCCACTTGGAATTGCGAGATGAATATCACAGGCAAAAGATTGTTAGTTAAGGATATAGTAAAAATTTATGGAAAATCTTGATTTATCTATTTTAATACCGGCACGCAACGAAGAATTTCTCAAACGAACTATAGAGGATATTTTGAGCAATATTGAAGCGGATACAGAAATTATTGTGGTTCTGGACGGCTATGAGACCGACCTACCCACTCACCCCAGACTAAAAGTAATTCATAATCCAGAAAGTATTGGCCAAAGAGCTGCAACCAATCAAGCCTGCAGACTTTCCAAAGCAAAATATGTGATGAAAACAGATGCCCACTGTGCTTTTGACAAAGGGTTTGACCGAAAGATGATAGAAGCATTCAAAGAAGTCGGAGACAACATAACCATGATACCTGTGATGAGAAATCTACATGCTTTTAATTGGGTTTGCGAAGAAGGACATAGTAGGTATCAAGGTCCTTCGGGTCCCTGTAAGGAATGTAACGGACCAACTAAAAAAGATGTGGTTTGGATTGCCAAAACCAATCCTCAAAGCGTGTCTTATTGTTTTGATAGCGAACCTCATTTTCAGTATTTCAATCTTTTTAAGAAAAGACCGGAATATGCCAAAGATTTTGAAGATAAAAAATTGACTGAGACTATGTCTATCCAAGGTTCTTGTTTTATGCTCACTCGTGATAAATATTGGGAACTGAATATATGTGATGAATCTTTAGGTTCGTGGGGTTCGCAGGGTATTGAGGTAGCTGGTAAAACTTGGCTTTCTGGAGGTAGGGTCGTCTGCAATCACAAGACTTGGTATGCCCATATGTTTCGCACTCAAGGTGGCGATTTTGGTTTCCCTTATGAGAATCCGGGCAAGAAAGTGGAGCACGCCAAAAAAACAGTCCGCGAACTCTTTTTTGATAACAAATGGGATGGTCAAATTTATCCACTCTCGTGGCTTTTAGAAAAATTCTGGCCAGTGCCGGGTTGGAGTGAAGAAGCTAGAGCCCAAATAAAAGCTTGGCCTTTAATGAATAAACCATCAGCACCAACAGCCGGTATTGTTTATTATACTGACAACCTGTTAGACAAAAAAATAATGAAAGCTTGTCAAAAGAGGATCAAGAAGTCGGGCTTGCCGATAGTCAGTGTCACTCTAAAGCCTTTGGACTTTGGTGATGAAAATATTGTTTTGCCATTGGAGAGGGGATACTTAACTATGTTCAAGCAAATTTTAGCTGGTTTAGAAGAGTTGGACACGGATGTGGCCTTTCTCTGCGAGCATGATGTTTTATATCATCAAACTCACTTCAAATTTAGACCACCACAAAAAAATATTTATTATTACAATATGAATATTTGGCAACTGCGGGTTAGCGATGGTCATGCCGTGTATTTTGATGCCAAAAGATTAAGCCAACTTTGTGGTGATAGAAAATTTTTGATTGAGCATTTCAAAAAACGCATTGAACTCATAGAGAAATTGGGTTTTAGTCGCCGAATGGGTTTTGAACCGGGGACTCATAATAGACCAGAGAGAGTAGACGATTTCAAAGCAGAAGGCTTCCGTTCCGAATTTCCAAATGTTGATGTTAAACACAATAAAAACCTGACTTCGGCCAGATGGCATCAGTCGGAATTTAGAAGTCAAAAAAATTGCCAAAATTGGCAAGAAGCTGATGAAATCTATGGTTGGGGAAAGGGGAATACTATTATATAATTTATTTATGAATACAGTGCCCGAATCAAAAAAGGTCGGAGATGTTGCGACTTGTATAAATAATTTTGTATAAAAGATGGCTGTAGCAATTACACAAACCGCTAACCCTGCCGGAGTCGCAGCTTCTTCAACAGTAGCTACATATACAAGTGTTTCTATCGGTGTAGCGGCAGCTGACCGAATTGTTGCAGTTGTTGTCGGGACAGAACTTGCAGGTGCTAATCCAAGTGCTTGTACCATAGACTCTGGTGGCGGGGCTGTTGCGATGACGGCTGCTACGGGGGGTGACTTTGCGGCGATGCAGACTCAGATATTTTACTTGCGCGTGCCAACGGGAACTACTGCCAATATTGATATTACTTTTTCAGCCGTCAGTCCAGGTAATACCGACAACCATATAGCGGTTTATAATGTGGCAGGTGCTAGCGCTACTTTATCGGCAGAAGGCGGAGACGGAACCACTGATGCTCAAGACAACCTTTTAACTACTGGGTCAACAACAATACCAGCGAGTGGTGGAATGTTAGCTGTTGCTGCTTTTGCCACCGATACGACAGCCAGAACGTGGTCAAATCTTTCAGAAGATATTGATGCTGATGCTGGAGCTTTCAGGTTTACGACTGCTACGTCAACAACAGCAGGAACAGCAACGAGAACTTGTAGTGGAGCGAATAATGAAGACGGTGCACTATCTTATGTGATTTTTAGCGCAGGAGGATCATCGGCCTCAGCATCACTTTCACCAAGTGCTTCTCTTTCTCCATCAAGCTCTGAGTCTCCATCACTCAGTCCTTCAAGTTCTTCATCACCATCACTCTCACCTTCAGCAAGTTTGAGCCCTTCAAGTTCTGAATCTCCATCTTTGTCTCCTTCCGCGTCACTTTCTCCAAGCAGTTCAGCATCTCCTTCACTTTCTCCATCAGCATCTTTATCACCATCTTCTTCAGCAAGCCCGTCGTTATCTCCCTCTGCTTCTTTATCTCCATCCTCATCTTCTTCGCCTTCACTTTCACCAAGTGCTAGTTTAAGTCCTAGTTCATCGGCTAGTCCATCGCTTTCACCGTCGGCATCTCTTTCTCCTTCTTCTTCATCTTCTCCATCACTTAGTCCATCTGCATCTCTATCTCCATCTAGTTCTGAATCACCATCACTCTCTCCAAGTTCTTCTGAAAGTCCATCTCTTTCTCCTTCTTCCTCATCTTCACCTTCTTTGTCTCCTTCCGCTTCACTATCTCCATCATCATCAGAAAGTCCTTCGCTAAGTCCTTCCGCAAGTTTGAGTCCAAGTTCTTCGGCTAGTCCATCTCTTTCACCGAGTGCTTCTTTGTCTCCTTCAAGTTCTGAATCTCCATCACTTAGCCCGTCATCGTCCGATTCTCCATCTCTATCTCCCTCCTCATCAGCCTCGCCATCCCTCTCACCGTCGGCGTCACTTTCACCCTCAAGTTCTGCATCTCCTTCACTCTCTCCATCCGCATCTCTTTCACCATCATCGTCTAGTTCTCCGTCTCTTTCTCCTTCAGCATCTCTTTCTCCCTCATCTTCTTCCTCTCCGTCTCTTTCTCCATCCAGTTCTGACTCGCCCTCATTATCTCCATCCTCGTCTGGCTCTCCATCGTTATCTCCATCTGCCAGCTTAAGTCCTAGTTCATCGGCTAGTCCATCGCTTTCACCGTCGGCGTCGCTTTCACCAAGTTCCTCAGCTTCACCAAGTTTGTCACCGTCTGCCTCGCTTTCACCATCTTCCTCGGCATCTCCTTCATTGAGTCCATCTGCTTCACTTTCTCCAAGCAGTTCTGCTTCACCAAGTTTATCTCCATCTGCTAGCTTAAGTCCTAGTTCTTCGACCTCACCTTCGTTGTCTCCTTCAGCATCACTGTCGCCATCATCATCAGAAAGTCCATCCCTTTCACCTTCAGCATCTCTTTCACCCTCCTCATCGGCATCACCATCTCTAAGTCCTTCGGCCTCTCTCTCGCCAAGCAGTTCAGCGTCACCATCTTTGTCTCCATCGGCCTCTTTATCACCGTCTTCTTCGGCCAGCCCAAGCTTGTCGCCATCCGCTTCACTTTCACCTTCCAGTTCTGAATCTCCATCTTTATCACCATCGGCAAGCTTAAGTCCAAGTTCATCTGCTTCACCCTCGCTTAGTCCATCTGCATCTCTCTCACCATCCTCATCCACCTCGCCATCTTTGAGCCCTTCGGCTTCGTTATCACCATCTAGTTCTGCATCACCATCATTATCTCCATCAGCCTCACTCTCACCATCGGCCTCTGATTCGCCATCACTTAGTCCCTCATCATCCGAATCACCATCCCTCTCTCCATCCTCATCATCCTCACCTTCACTTTCCCCTTCGGCATCTCTCTCGCCTAGTAGTTCCGAATCTCCTTCACTTAGTCCATCTGCATCCCTCTCTCCCTCCTCATCAGCCTCGCCATCACTTAGCCCATCAGCTTCTCTTTCACCAAGTAGCTCCACCTCTCCCTCTCTTTCTCCATCAGCATCTCTTTCTCCGTCGGCCTCTGATTCACCATCACTTTCACCAAGTTCTTCAGAAAGTCCATCTCTCTCACCGAGTGCTTCTTTGTCGCCTAGTAGCTCTGCATCACCTTCGCTATCACCATCAGCGTCACTCTCACCCTCAAATTCTGCATCTCCTTCACTCTCTCCAAGCGCATCACTTTCTCCTTCTAGTTCTGGGTCACCGTCTCTTTCACCGTCAGCATCGCTCTCTCCATCTTCTTCAGCAAGCCCATCTCTTTCACCTTCGTCTTCCGATTCTCCGTCGTTATCTCCATCGGCATCTGATAGTCCTTCACTTAGTCCTTCCGCAAGTTTGAGTCCAAGTTCATCGGCTAGTCCATCGCTGTCTCCTTCAGCAAGTTTAAGCCCTAGCTCATCATCCTCACCCTCACTTTCCCCTTCGGCATCTCTGTCACCTAGTAGTTCCGAATCTCCATCACTTAGCCCGTCATCGTCCGATTCTCCATCTCTATCTCCCTCCTCATCAGAAAGCCCATCGTTATCTCCAAGCGCCTCACTTTCCCCGTCTTCATCTTCTTCACCGTCCCTCAGTCCATCTGCTAGTCTTAGTCCAAGTTCATCGGCTTCTCCATCACTCTCTCCATCTGCTTCACTTTCTCCATCATCTTCTACCTCTCCCTCTCTTTCTCCATCAGCATCTCTTTCTCCGTCGGCCTCTGATTCACCATCACTTTCACCAAGTTCTTCAGAAAGTCCATCCTTATCACCATCATCTTCTGCCAGCCCATCTTTATCTCCATCTAGTTCGGAAAGTCCATCTCTTTCTCCATCGGCATCACTTTCACCGTCCTCATCGGCCTCACCATCACTTTCACCAAGCGCTTCTTTATCCCCATCAGCTTCTGATTCACCATCCATCTCCCCGTCAGCATCACTTTCACCAAGTAGTTCAGCCTCGCCATCTCTCTCACCAAGTGCTTCATTGTCTCCCTCCTCATCCGAGTCCCCATCACTTTCCCCATCATCATCAACATCTCCTTCACTTTCACCGAGTGCCTCAATTTCTCCTAGCAGTTCGTCTTCACCGTCTCTCTCGCCAAGTAGTTCAGCCTCGCCATCTCTCTCACCATCAGCTTCACTTTCCCCATCTACCTCAACGTCGCCATCACTCAGTCCATCCAGTTCGACTTCTTCATCACTCTCACCAAGTGCTTCGTTATCTCCATCTTCTTCCAACTCTCCTTCAGCCAGCCCGTCTATAGCAGTTACTGAACTAAAAACAATAAATGATCTAGGTGAAGCTTCTATAAAAACAGTCAATGGAATTCCAAGAGCGGGAATTAAAGAAGTAAATGGGTTAGATTGGAGTGTCTAGTGTTGCTTTACGTGTGTGATTTATTATAATTAAGATATGTATCAAAAGATTCTCAATTTTATAAAATATAATAATGCATTCACTATTATTATAGGTTTATTGTTTTTTGGTTCTGGAGTTGCTTTTGCCACTAGCCCCGATGTGCGTGAAAGTGTTTATACAAGTTCTGAAACTGTCGTCTCTATTGATAATAGTTTAATTGTTTCAGCTGATTTAGATAATTTTAATTTTAATTTGAGAATAAATTCTATTACCGAGGATGAAAAAAATTATTATGCCACTTATACATATCAAACCTTGGTGGTTGAAAATAGTATTTGGCAAAACAAAGAAATAGAGAAGGTTTTGACTGTGAATAAGGAAGCGCTAGATGGCAAAGATCTCGGACTTTATGTAGCCAAAGAGTTGGGGGAAAATGTGAGCTATGAATTGTCTTACCTAAAAAGAGTAAAGGCGTTGGAAAAAGAAAAAGGGGAGTCCCAAAAGATAGTCACCACAGAATACTCCGGCCTTATTGGAAAATTGCTGGATCCCAAAGAACAGGTGATAGAGGGCTACAGTCCAGTCATACCAGAAGTAGTATTGGAAGAACTTGCCACAGTAGAATCAGATCCAGCATCAGTCATACTTTCTACTCCATACTATGAACCATCAGATAAATCCGCATCTACTCCTACCGAAGAGCATCTTCAAAATGCCCCTCAACAGGAATCACCAACAGAACCTACATCCGAAGAAGTAGTTGAGGAAGGGGTAGGTGATGAGGTCGTTCCCACACCAGCAGAAATGGTTGACGAAGAATTGATTCAAGAAGTGGTAGAGGAGCTATTACCAGAGCCAGAAGTTGTGTCAGAACCGAGTGTAGAAGTTGCTCCAGATTCAACCCCCACAAATGACTCACAACCTTCGCCAGAAGCTCCGCCTTCGTCTGAGACTACGGACGAACACAGTCCGGCGAGCGAGGCCCAGCCTTTGCAAAATGCTACGGCGGGCGAGGCAGAACTTACACCATAAATGAAAAACTTTTGTTTATTTGTTATTTTTTTCACCATGATTTTTGGCGCCAAGCCAGTTTTTTCGGAGGAATCCACTTCTACTAGTTTTAAGATGTTGGACACCGTCATTGCCCCATCTGGATATGCAACTTCAACCAATTTTCAACTTTGGAGCACTATTTCTGAAGTAGCGGTAGGTACCAGTACTTCGGTTTTATACGGCGTTAATGCTGGCTCATTGTATTATCCTTTTGCATCATCTCCGGTAATAGGAGCTACTGCTGGAGATACTCAAGTGGCTCTCTCTTGGACTGCTTCTACAGGATTTTTGGGTTGGACAGCTTCTGGATACAACGTAGCGCAATCTACTACATCAGGTGGTCCTTACTCTTACACATCCTTGGGAAATGTCACTTCTTCTACCAGAACAGGATTATCTAATGGCACAACTTATTATTTTGTGATAGTCGTCAAAGATATTTTTGGAAATAGCATCGCGAGCTCTACTGAAAGTTCGGGTGCTCCAGCCTCTTCTGGTGGAAGCGGGGGAGGTGGTGGTGGCGGAGGAGGTGGAAGTAGTTCACAAGGTTCCACTAAAGTTATTTTAAAAGGGCGCGCCTATCCCAAAGCATCCATCACAATCTTTAAAGATGGTGCCACCGTTGCTACCCCCACAGCAGATGATAATGGTAACTGGCAGTTAGATACCACTGTAGTCGGAGGCATCTATACTTTTTCGGCTTATGCCATAGATGGTGATAACCGAAGGTCGCTCACCACCAGTTTTACGGCTAATATCCCAACCGGCCAAACAACCACTTTATCTGATATTATTATCGCCCCCACCATTGGATCCGATAAATCAGAAGTAAAATCTGGAAATAATATAAAATTTTATGGTTTCGGTTATCCAAAGTCAGACGTCAATGTTGTTATAAATTCCGAGGTCACCTTAGTTGATAAAACATTATCAGACAAATTTGGGTTTTGGACTTATACCTTAAACTCAAAACCCTTGGAGTTGGGGTCGCATACCTCAAAATCTCAAGTGGTAGCACCAGATAGCGTGACCTCACCTTTCTCTGAAAGTTTGGCTTTTAGGGTTGGTGACAAGGATGTCGCTTTTGGTAAAATATCTGCCCCAGCCGGCAGTTGTAATAAAAATGGAGATTTAAATAATGATAAAAAAACAAATATTATAGATTTTTCTATACTCTTATTCTTTTGGAATCAAAAAATACCAAAAAATCCTTGCGCCGATGTAAACAAGGACGGAGCAGTTAATATTTTTGACTTCTCTATTATGCTCTTCTGGTGGAATGGATAGTTTAGTATTACAATTATAATACTATGTGGAAGTTAATTTTAGAATCTCCTTTTTTGCATCGTAGAGAGATTATTGTAATAACAACCAGCCTTTTAGTATTCACTATTGTTTTGTTATTTTCAAATCAGCTCATAACTTTTTGGAGCAACTTTGTAATTGGAGAGCAGATGTCTCAAGTTGAAGAAGGAATACAAAAAGAACTTAAAAATACTGCTGAGGAACGAGGACAAATCATTGCTTCCGAGACATTGGTCGGGGCCCTTAAAAGAAATAGCCCACTGGAACTCTTGGCAATTGCCCAAACTGAAGCAAAAAAAAGAAATTTACATTTTGTTGTCATCACCGATAAAGACGGATTTGTGCTTGCTCGCTCTCATCTACCAACCCAGACGGGAGACAACTTTTTTCTAACGAGTGCTTACGGCAGAATAATAGCCGAAGACGAGACTAAAGCTGTAACCGCAGTTGAACGGGGCCCCCGAGTTTATTTAATTTTTGTAAGTTCTTCACAGATTTTTGATAAAGGCGTGGCCATTGGAGGTCTCACTATCGGCCATTCACTCAACGATTCATATGCCACCAGTTTCCAACAAAAATATTTAAACACAGGAGAACAGATCGTCTTCTACACACCCAGTGAAGGCATATTTGGTGACAGTTTTAACAATAAAGAAAAGACCGGACTTATCAGTACTTATTTTTCTCTAGGCCCTGATTTAACCACCCCAAATCTTGCGGGACTTTCAAAGGAAATAAAAATCAATGGCAATTATTACGCCATTCGCCACATAGTCTTTCCCGGTATTGAAAAAAGTCCTGGTGGCGCATTTGTCTTCTTCCCAGTCAATCACAAATTATATAGTCTTTTTTGGGCGAGTAGTATAACTCTTTCACTTTTTATTTTTTATTTTATAACCCTCTTTTTATTAAAGTTTTTGGGACATCACAAAAATCGTCTGCCAATTTTATTATTTATAGGTCTCGTCTTATTCATTACGACATATTTTATAGGTTTCATTAAACTAGACCATGGAGCCACAGAGCTCAAGAAATTGCCTTATCTCATTTATAACTCTACTATGAAATTTGAGCCAGAATCAGATGTGATTAGCCAATCTTCAGAAAAAACAATAGCAATCAATGTATACACCGGCGGTGAAGCAATCAATGCTGTCAGCGTAAGAGTTAAATATGATCCCGAAACAGTTTCAATTCTTGATATTTTAACGATAAACTCATTTTGTGACCCATCTCTTTTCTTAGAAAAAGATATAGATGAAGAAAATGGGGAGATCAAAATCACCTGTGGAATTTCTAATCCTGGATTTTTTGATACAGTCGGCACCGTAGCGGAAATTTTGCTACAACCTTTGGACTTAAAACCAATTTCCCTTGAATTTACGGCTGGGTCACAAGTCTTGGCAAATGATGGTCTAGGTACAGATGTTCTCCGTACAGTCACCAATGGTTATTATCAGGTTGTTCGTCAAAAATTTGCCGAGAGTAATATTCAAAATCCAATTCCTATATTTTCCCCTAGTCACCCCAATAGTAATCGTTGGTATAAGAATAAAAATATTAGACTGTTGTGGCCCAAGCTCGGTGGCAGTACCTACTATTATAGTTTGAGTCGTGGCCCCAAGACAGAGGTAGGGGATAAAACCCTGAAAACGACGAGTAATGAGCTTAATACTTCCGTAGACGACGGTGTATATTACTTTAACCTTCAAGCTAAAGATGCAACAAATAAATCTGGACCAGTTTCTAACTTCAAAATAATGGTGGACACTACTCCGCCACTTGCGCCAAAGATTAAAGCAAGTAATGAAATAATAAAAGAGGGGGATACAGTAAGATTTGACTTCACCTCAGAAGACGTGTTGAGTGGTCTACAATCAGGATTTTATGTGAAAATGAATAAAGGCATTTTCTTGCCAGTTAAACCGCCTTTTTATGTCCCATTTTTAGAGTCCGGAGAATATCCTATTGTTGTCAGAGTATTTGATAAGGCCAACAACTTTAGTGACAACAGTATAGTCATTCAAGTTGAGGATTAGTAATATAGATATAATATGTAGTATAATTATTTAATAAAATGACCCTGATTAAAAAATACACCACTATAAGTTTTTTCTGTTCTTTGTTTTTAGTATTTTTTGTTGTTCCAAATTCACTCCAAGCGGAGTCCGTGTCTTTGAGTAGCACTAAGACGAGCTATGCGGTAGGTGACAGCATATTGGTAACTGCTTCGGTTCAAACCGGTGGACAACAGATCAACACCGCGGAAGGACAAGTTAACTTTCCTCCCAATTTGATGTCTGTTTCTGATGTTAGATATGGCAACTCTATTATCTCATTGTGGGTGCTAAAACCAAGTGCTAATAACTCTCTGGGAGAGATCAATTTTACCGGGGGAGTACCGGGAGGCTTTAGCGGTAATACTGGGAACCTTTTTACTTTTATTGTTAAACCAAAAAAAGAAGGGGTACTAACCATCAATTTGAAAGATGTCCATATTCTCTTAAATGACGGTAGTGGGGGAGAGCTCTTGGGATTAAAGATGATACCTCTCACTTTAAACATAACTGCAGCCAAAACAGTAACGGAAGTCCCCGCCAAAGATACTCCCGTAGAAATAGCAGAGGGATCTATAATCTCGCCAGACAAAGTGCCTCCTGAAAATTTCGCGCCAATGGTTAGCCACCACGACTCTATCGCCAACGATTCTTACTTTGTCGCTTTTTCAGCGGTAGATAAGGATTCTGGAGTATCCAAATACGAAGTCCGTGAAGTGCCAAAAATAATTGGGCTTTTAACAGATAGATTTTCCACCCCATGGGTTGAAGCCAAAAGTCCTTATGTCTTATCTTTTCAATCTTGGGGCAGTTTAGTTGAAGTCAGAGCCATAGATGGAGCAAACAACAGTACAATCTCTAGCGCAAACAAACCTTTCGGAACAACCATCACTATTATATTTGTTATAATATTAATACTATTTTCTGTAATGCTAACTTGCAAATTTACAAAAAATAGTTATACACATATAAAATAAAAACGCAAAATGAATTTACTGAAGAATCATTTTACAATATTTATATTTTTATGTCTTTTCGTGCCTCTATCGGCAACGGCTCAAGGTATTTTATCTCTATCACCATCTACAGGAAGCTATCGTGTTGGTGAGTCTTTTTCTGTTATTGTAAATCTAAATACTGGAGGGGAGTCCGTCAATGCCAGTACGGGGCAGATTAATTTTGATAATTCCAAACTTCAAGTTGTCAGTTTGGGTTATTCACAGTCCATATTTAGTCTTTGGACAGATAATCCATCTTTTTCAAATCCGGCCGGCACCATCAATTTTTCTGGAGGAGTTCCAAGTCCAGGTTTTACCGGAGCTTCAGGCAGTATCCTCCGGATAACCTTCAAAGGGAAGGCTTCCGGTCAAGCGCCAGTAAACTTCCTATCCGGATCAGTCTTGGCCAATGACGGCCAAGGCACAAATATAGCAGATGGCTTAAAAGGAGCTCTCTATGCTATTACCCCATTGGATTCTTCTTCTGAAGCTACCACTATCACCAATCTCAAATCAGAATCTACCAAAGGGGCAGAGAGACCAATCACCACGCCCATAATTACAAAATGGTCTAAACAATTAAATGAAAATGATGCTTTAACTATAGAAGGTCTCGGATACCCCTTGGCCAAAATATCTGTAATTATTCAGAAAGACACAGAAGAATTGACAAGTGGCTACACCTTTTCTGGTTTTGATGGGAAATTCAGATTTACATACGCGGATAAGGTGAAGACTGGATATTATAATGTTTGGGCTCGAAACATAGCGGAAGATGGAAATCAAAGCGGCCTTTCTGATCCAGTTACCACAGAAGTAATCGCTCCAACATTTATTAAAGTGGGGAGTTTCGTTATTAACTATTCTACAATCATAATTGCTCTTGTATTACTCTTGTTATTTATAATATCCCTTTTGCTTTTAGTATGGTTCTTTTATAAAAAAACAAAGAAACAACAAGGAATTGAGATATCTGAAGCTGGGCAAACTCTCGAAAAATCTTTTAAACTTCTCTGTAGTGACATAGATGAACACATTGCTAAACTAAAAAAGGCTAGGGTCGAACGAAACCTAACATCAGAAGAAATAGATTTTCTAGAGCAGTTTGAAGAAGAACTCTCTCAGGCCAAAGGGGTTATCGCCAAAGAAATACGAGATATCTCAAATTAAAAATTATTTGATCACTCGACTGCACCAAAGTAGGAAAAGGCAATCCACATCTAATGTTAAAGCTAGCAGACTTAACAAATAAAACGATCGTTTAATTTGTTAAGTCTGTGTGACAGGTGATATAATTGCATATTATGAGTCTTGTAATGGAAATACTAGAAGACCTTTGGAACACTCATTTGAGTTATAAAGGAATGCGAGTAAATTTACTTGGGATACCAAAACCATTTGAGCACAATAAAAATTCCTTTCATAGTACCATGTCTAGATTACGAAAAAATGGACTGGTAGAAATAAAATCGGGGAAATGGATTCTCACCAAAGAAGGTAAGGAATATTGTGAAAATAAAAGAAAATTATCGCTAAAATTCCATTCACCATTTATTCTCAACGCTCCAAAAAATCTTTTACTTATGTTTGATATCCCCGAATCAAGAAAAGCTGAGAGAAATTGGCTCAGATGGCATCTCCGAGAATTTCAATATTCTATGATTCAAAAAAGTGTTTGGGTCGGCCCAAGCCCTTTACCTAAAAAATTTGGTGCTCATTTAAAAGAGATGGATTTGTATACTTACATAAAAACATTCAAATTGGCAAAACCTTATCAAATTAGCAAAAGATAAGTATTCCAAATTTCGCTACTTAACAAATTAAACGATCGTTTAATTTGTTAAGTGTTTGAAACGAAATTAATAGCAACTATAAATTAATTTGTAAACTATTGAATCAACGCTTCTATACCATCCCAGAGACCGTCACCATCAGTATCGCGGATTTTTGGATTTGTTTGGGTGCAAGTTTGCCCTTCTTTGACCGCTAGACATTCTTCATCATAATCCGCTATACCGTCCTTATCTTTATCTTCCGTATAACGAACAATCCTATCATTTAATTCTTCTTGGGACGCAGTGCCCTTGTTTACAATAACACCTTTAAAAGGGCTAAAGCTCAACATTTTTAAGTTTTTATTTTCATCTCTCACAAAAAATATGATGGATCTATCGCGACCAATAATACTATCATCTTCTCTTGTTTTAAAATCAGTTGCTAAAATAATTTGTTTGCTATCTTCCCAGACATTTACAAAATCTTCCTTTTTTAAAACATTGCCGTATTCCCAAGCTAGATTCATTCTCGCCTTGCAATCAATAGTGGTTTTGGGATCTTCGCAAACAGAAGCTACTTTATAAACAACACCCCTCACACCTTCCAAATTTTGGTCTTTGTTATACCCCAAATATTTTTGGAAAACAGCCCAAGCCAAATCTTTGGGATCATTGGAGAAGGGCAGAGTTTGCCCCGGCAGTTCTGGTTTGATTTGGATACCAGTATGTAAACCGCCCTCCTCCACTTTTGGAGTAGAAGTTGCCGTTTGGGAATAATTGCTTCTAGACTTAGAAATAAAGAAGGTTAAAGCACCCGCTATTATCACTAAAACTATAATTAACAATGCTTTTTTAGTATTCATGTGAGGTTGCATAATGATTTGAAAGCTCTTTTATAAGCCCCGGTCCATTATAAATCATACCGGTTATTAAAGCCACCAAGTCCGATCCAGCCTCAAATTTTGAAATCATATCTTTGGAAGAGAACACTCCACCACAACCAATAATAGTAAACCTATTACCATAAGTAACCTTGGTTTTTTTGATTAATTCGTTTGAAATTTCAAAACACGGCTTGCCACTTAAACCACCCCCAAATTTTTTTGGTACTTCTATTTTAAAATCTAAGGAATTATAATCTTTGTTTAAATTCCCTATAACTACTCCTTTGATATTTTCAAATTTTTCTATTATTTTGAGCAAGTTATCAAACTCTGGCCACTCCAAATTTATAGGCATTTTTATATAAATCGGTTTGTGACATTTGATAGAAGAAATTTTCGAAAGCAATAGCGAAAGTAACGCTGGATTAGTGAAAGTTCCTCCAGTAAAAGAATTCGGGCAAGAAATATTTAGAGTATAATAGTCGCCAACATCTTCTTCGTTTAATCTCTTAAAACTATAAAAATAGTCTAGAACGCCCTCTTCTACTGCCGAGGCTTTTTCATCATTGGTTCGAGCAATAGAAATGCCGATTACAAAATCATTTCTCCTTTTATAATTTTTAAGTCGCTTGATAATTTCATCCACTCCATCATTACACAGTCCCTTATTGACGATAATACTCTGTGATTTTGGAAGCCGAGTCAAACGAGGTTTTTTGTTTCCCAGACAAGCTCTGGCGGTAATAGAACCTACCTCCACACCTCCAAAAGATATTTCTGGCAAAATGTTTAAGAGCTTACCGTTGTAATCAAAACCGGCCGAAAGTATAAAGGGGGTCCGATAGGTTAAACCGTCAATCGTTTTTGAAATATCTCTGCCTTTGTATTTATAAAAAAGGGCAACTAATTTTCTTAGGACAAAACTTTTTCCCAAAAAAGGACCTAAAAAAACAATTAGATTATGCACTTTTTCTGGATCAAACTTAAAAAGTATGGGTTTTAAAACTTTTTGATAAAACATAGATAAAACATAGATTGGATGATGATTATAGTATAATTAAAAAATGACAAAAGACCAGATAACCTCTCTGATAAAAAAACTAAACACTCCCAAAAAAGTGCAAGATTTTTTGGACAAAATACCTTTCAATTTTGAAGAAGGGAGGGAGACTTATATGTCACCTTCAAAAATGTTCCAAAACAAAAAAGCCCATTGTTTTGAGGGGGCTATTTTTGCCTGCTTTTGTTTACAACGCCACAAAATAGAAAACTATCTTTTGGATTTAAAAGTTAAAGATTTAAAAAAAGACAGCGACCACACTCTCTGTATTTTCAAGATCAATGGGTTTTGGGGAGCGATAAGTAAGACCAACCATTCTGTACTGCGTTTTCGCGATCCGATTTATAAAAATGTTCGCGAACTGGCGATGTCTTTCTTTCATGAATATTTTTTGGACTCGGGAGAAAAAACTTTATCATCTTTCTCAAAACCATTTGATATTTGGAAAAAATTTGGGACTTCGTGGATAACAGAGGCTGAGGATTTGGATAAAATAGCCGAAGCACTTGATAAATCGCCACATATAAATTTCATACCTAAAAAAAATATAAAATTCATAAGGCCTGCTGGTAAAATAGAAGTGAGGGGAGCCGCTATAAAGGAGTGGTAGAAAACCAAAAATAATGATAAAATTGTTAAATGAAAAATAAAATAACATTTTGGCTAGGGGTAATAGCGGTAGTAGTTGTAGGCATACTTGTTTATGTTTACGGGAGTAAGTCAGCAACTCCGATAGTAGCGGAGGACGGCAAAATAAACGGTAACTATACGATTGAAAGCATTATGAAATTGGGCAAGCCCTACATCTGTACTTTTGAAAAATCAGACGGTATCTCTAAAATCGCCGGAGTGGTACATACCGATGGATCAAAAATTTATGAAGAATTTAGGATAAGGACTGATGCTTCCGAAGCAAAAGAATTTAATAGCTTTCTAATAATAAAAGATGAGGAAGCTTTTATTTGGACGAGTCTACAAAATATAGGCTACAAATCTTCTGTGGCAAAAAGTGCTTCTAGAAATGCTTCCCCTCAAGAACAAGCTCAAATCATAGGCACCAAAGATGAAATGTCATACAAATGTGAAATTTGGCCAGAAGTAGACAACACTATTTTTGAGCCTCCGACTTGGGTAAAATTTTCAGAATTAAATAATTAAATATCCACAGTTTTTGCTCGCTTGACTTTTCTTTTTAGTAATATAGTATTTTTCTAGAAGCAGTTATACCACCAGAATTGGAGCAACAATCAGATGGTTCGAACTCGAATACTTCCGAAGACTAAGAGAGCCTGTCCAAAAATGGCTCACAGCGAAGGAAGAAGCCATCGAAAAAGTAGGAGAAAGTGGTCTCTTACCAAAAGGAGACTACAACATCCGCAGGAGAAAGCGGTTATCTACTGTTAGCTTGGTGGGAATAGGGGTCAGATTTGGCCGCTGTGTGAGTTTTCCACAGTGGCCTTTTGCTTGCTTTATTTTTAAATAGGGTGTATAAAATTAAAAGTTGTACAAACCTCCCCCGAGGTAAAATGAACAAGGAGAAATCAATGAAGGTTCCCACAAAGAGCCAAATGTGGACACCCCCAAGTGCTTGGGGCTTGCGACCAGGACCACCATCCTGTTATGCAGAAAGGTCACCCGACCTACGTCCACCTCTCGCTCCACCTATCGCGAAGAAGGCCCAACCGGCCCAAACGAAAAACGGAGGTAGCCCGAAGTTGCAGTAATTCGCTTTCATGCTTCAGGGGTCTTTTACCGGTTATGGACCGGCTTCCCGCGCCAGGCGACTGTCGCGGGGAGTTTTTTATTTATAATGTTATAATTCTTTTATGGAAAAGTATCAAAACTCTAAGTTTATTTTTGTAGTCGGCATAGGAGGCTCTGACTTGGCCTCAAAAGCGGTTTGGAATGCCTTAACCTTACACAAAAAAGATGTAGAGAAAAAAATATTTTTCCTAGAATCCCCAGATGTAAACGAATACGACAAGCTAAAAAATCTTGTTCAAACAGAAATAGCAAATTTAGAAGATGTTATCTTAATCGCTGTGAGCAAATCAGGCAAAACCATGGAGACATTGGAGTCTTTCCGCAAAACATTTGATATTTTATCTGAAAAGTTCGGAGCATCCACAAATGAAAGAGTAGTAGTTATCTCCTCCAAAAACTCTCAACTTTGGAACCTGGCCGAAGAAAAGGGGATAGAAAAATTACCTTGGGAAGGGGAAACCGGTGGCCGTTTTAGCGCTTTTACTACCCCCCATATCACCATCCTTTCTATTGCTGGGCTAGACGCCAATGCTTTTGTGGAAGGTGGCAAAGAAATGGCGAAAGAATGCGAAGATGAGACTGTAAACAATAAGTCGCTTATTTTAGCTAAAAATATTTTTGATAATTATAAAAAAGGAGTAGAGATATTGGATTTTTTTATTTTCAATTCAGAGCTTGAAGATTTGGGAAAATGGTGTAGGCAACTCATCGCCGAAAGTCTCTCTACGTTGACTCCTACCGTATCCATAGGTCCCACCGACTTGCATTCGATGTTAGAGCTTTATTTGGGTGGCCCCAAAAATAGGTTTACAATATTTCTAATGTCGCTTAAAGAAATTGGCAATAGTATAAATGAATCAACTTATGAAAAGACTGTACGAGCATACGAAGAGGCGACACTACCGTTTGAAAAATATGAGATGCCTGAAATAAATGAAAGAGAGTTGGGTAAATTTATGGCCCTTATGATAGAAGTCACACTTTCTCTGGCAGAAATGCTCCAAATAAACCCTTATGATCAACCAAGAGTAGAGGAATACAAAGAAAAATTAATTTAAAAAAAATTATGTATATCTTATTTGACATTGGAGCGACAAAAACAAGAATGGCCTATTCAATAAATGGGGAAATCTTTGAAACCCCTGAAGTTTTTGAAACCCCAAAAAATTATGAAGATGGTTTTAAATTATTTAGCGAAAAAGTAAACAAACTAAGGAGTGGCAGAGAAATCAAAAAAATAATCGGTGGCATGAGTCGCAGTATCTCCGGATGGACTGAAGGAAAATTTAAAGACGATCTCCAAAAAGCTTTTGGGGCAGATATCTTCATAGAAAATGATGCCGCAATGGTAGGGCTTGGTGAGGCTAGTTGGGGAGCGGGCAAGGGTTTCAATATAGTAGCCTACATCACCGTTTCCACCGGTGTTGGAGGTGCTAGAATTGTAAATAGCAAAATAGATGAGAAAGCGATTGGCTTTGAACCGGGAAATCAAATTATAGATATGAATAGCAAAAAAACTTTGGAAGAAATGATCTCTGGCAAAGCTTTGAAAGAGCGGACGGGTAAGAACCCAAAAGAAATACACGACGAAAATGTCTGGGACGAACACGCAAAAATGTTGGCTGTCGGTTTAAATAATATAATTGTAGAATGGTCACCAAATTGTGTAGTCTTGGGTGGCTCAATGATTACCGGTGACCCCGCTATCCCTCTAGATAAAACAGAAAGGTATCTCAGAGAGATTCTCAAAATCTTCCCTGAAATTCCGACTATTAGAAAAGTTGAGCTCGGAGATTTTGGCGGTCTCTACGGTGCTCTGGCATATTTAAAAAATTTGAAATAAAAAGAGGAGAAGATGGTCTTTCCACACTTCTCCAAATATTCTGCGCACTACTTTTTTGATCCGATCGTGATCCTTTGACACTTGTCAGGCACAATTACCAACTCATAATCAGGATCAAGCCATATTTCATTAATATAGGAAACGATCTGCTCCAGAGAGACCACGAAAGAGAATACTCCAAGCTTGTTGTTTTCTGATCCTATATGGCTTTGCCTGAATCCATTCTTTGTCGCGTCGCAACCTTGAAGCAGACTTTCCCTTATCCACACAAAAGACATCGTAGTACTCCTGAAACAACCCAAGTATTTTAAGTACATTAAAGTTATCAAATAGTATATGCCAAGCCTTATGCTTAAAATGAGGAACGTAAGAAATATTTTTCCTTATGCTTTCACCACCAAGACTAACCGGTCTGCGATGATGTCTTGTCTGGTTGCTTGGCCCACCCTTAAAACTGTTGGACTTCTTGTTTCTTGATGTCGTAAAGACCTCCTATTCTGTATTCAGCATACTCCTCAATATTTAAATTACAAACTCAAGTTTTTTGACTAAAACTTTTACCAACTACAATGCCGATAACTGCCCCAATGATTGCTCCCGCTATAAACTCTGAAAACCAGTGAATATCAAAAGAGACGCCAATGCCTATATATAGCGCGTAAACAAAAGAGAGAAATCTCACAATTTTATTTTTCGGGTAGAGAGTGATGAGTGCAAACGCCATAGCGAAAGCTACAGTAGTGTGAGATGACGGCCAGCCCCAAAAAATTCCTTCTTTAAAAAAACCAAAATTAAATTGATTGCTTATATCCACGACTATTGTGTGAGGTGGAGGGATACGCCCAGTAAGAGCTTTATAAGAAGAAGAGATAAGATAGCCCACAAGCGCCGCTTGACCAAGCACCCAAGCAAGCATTTCTATTTTTTTATCTCTCCTAAGTCGACCAATTAGAAGTATCAAAAGTGGACCAATTATCGGCAATATACCACCCACAATAATGGCGGGAAAAAATAAGTTGTTGAAAGAGTAAGCTCTGGTAGAAGAGAAGTAGTACCAATCAAATCCAGAGATGACTAATACAGCGGTGAGGACCCAAGCAAGCAAATGTAAACTAAAATTTCTACCCCTAAAGCTGTTAAAAATATTCTTCGGTAAAGAAAAAATAAAATATTTCACCCTATATATCCTATCATAAAATGCTTTTTTATTTTTATATCGATCGACAAATAATCTGACTTCTTGAGCAGGGTATAAAAAATAGTGCTCATCCAAAGATAGGCACTATTTTGTTAATCTGATAGAAATTCCAGATCGATACTATGGAAAATATCACTATGATTCCACATCTCAAATATAATGATCGCTTTTTGTGTCCATAGTAATAGACATATGCAATCATAATTTTTGTGATAGCCAAACCTCCAATCAATCCAAACATAGACATCAGTATCTTTGTAATGAATACGGCTTCAACTCCTCCGAGATATACTATCCCTATGTATGTAGTGACACAGTCTATTATCTGAGTGATGACGAAAAGGACTAACAAAAACATCTCTCTCACCCCTTTCTTGCAAGAAGATACAATATTTAGAATAACTCGTCAATTTGCTATTTATTTAAAATATGATTAAATTTAGCTTTCTTTTTGTCAGAATTTTAATTACACTTTCGATATGGCATGGGAAGATAGACCACAAATAATTAAAGACGTTGGGTTTGATTTCTCTTGGGACTCCAAAAAAGTTTGGGCTTTGGATATACCCGCGGAAGAAATGGATATGCAGAATCTGATCTGGCATTTTGATATTCCGTTCTGGGAAGTGGAAGATACTGACGACTATAACCTCAAACCATGGGAAGTAATTGATGAGCCAGATAAGCACTCTGTTCATTACAAAAAAATCCAAAAAGCCGATCTCAAATATCCGATTGATATTATGGAAAACAAGGGCAGGTGGCTTATTCTCGATGGTTTGCATCGGCTTGTAAAAGCCCATATGCAAGGACTCAAAAAAGTAATGGTCCGTAAAATACCAAGAGAGAAAATTCCAGAAATTTCAAAAAAATGAAAACTTGGACGCTTAGATTTAGGGCAGTAGATAAGAAAAACTTCGATGAATTAAGAAGTGGCATCAAAGCCGTGGAAACCCGGGCTGCCACAATAAAATATCAGCCAATCGAAAAAGGAGATACCTTGATTTTTGTCTGTGGCAAAGACAAGTTTTCAAAAACAATCAGCAAGAAGACTCATTTCAAAAGCATTGATGCAATGTTCAGAAAAATTCCGTATAAGAAAATAATGCCGGACCTTAGCTCAAAAGAAGAAGCAAAGAAGAGATATTATTCTTACCCAAATTACAAAGAAAAAATCAAAGAATTCGGTCTGCTGGCTTTTGAATTGAAATGAGAGTAAATTGACCCAAGAACAATATGACTACTTTATACGAAGAAATCAAAGCGGTGATCGATCCAAAGCTCTGTAATGAGCAGATCTCTCAATACTGGCTCGAGCGGCTGGAGAAAGGAGATTTAACCAGGGACGATGGCAATGTGAGCCACTTCTGCTGTTACTTTCTGCCTTATGACCCAGCCACACAAGAAGTGTTCATTGTTCACCATAAGAAGTCAGGCCTTTGGCTATTCCCGGGTGGACATATAGATAAAGGCGAGCCACTCATGAGGACACTGAATCGAGAGATCGAGGAGGAGCTTGGAGTTAAGGATAGAATCAAAGAAGAAATCAGACCTTTCCTCCTCACCATTACGCCCATCGAAAACCGAGTTCAGTCCTGCAAAGAGCATATGGATATCTGGTATCGCTTCTCGACAGACGGATCAGAGTTCAATGTAGATCCAAAAGAATTTCACGCCACCAGGTGGACCAGTATCGAAGGAGCCAGAGAGCTCATGACTGATCCTCCAAATCTGGAGGCCTTAAGAAAAACTGAGGAATTTTTCTCCTCTTAGAACGCCGAGACCTCTCGGCTTTTTTTTACATCATTCACCGTGTAGTGCGTAAAATAAGGACATTTTGTGTTATAAATATAAGTAATAATGAAAAAGGTAGATAAGAAAATAAAGAATAATATCGTTATATATCAAGCAAAATCTGGAGCAATAGAGCTCAAGGGTGATTTTGGCAAGGAAACAATTTGGGCCACACAAGCGCAAATAGTGCGGCTTTTTGATGTTGATCAATCTGTGATCTCAAGACATATAAACAATATTTTTAAAGACAAGGAGATTGATCCAAAAAGCAATATGCAAAAAATGCATAATGCAAATTCCGATAAACCCGTTATTTTATACTCACTGGATGTTATTTTGGGAGTAGGGTATAGAGCAAATTCTAAAGTGGCAATAGAATTTCGTAAATGGGCTACCAAAACTTTGCGGGGTTATATCGTAGACGGATACGCAATTAACAGAAATCGTATTGCCAAAAACTACGAGCAATTTTTGAGCGTAGTTGAAGATATAAAAAAGCTTCTTCCATCTGGATCTGCGACTGACTCAAAAGATGTTGTTGAGCTTGTTTCTCTTTTTGCCGATACGTGGCTCTCGCTCGATGCTTATGACAAAGAACTTCTACCAAAAGGGAAATTAACCAAGAAAAAAGTTGGTCTTACTGCCGAAAAAATCTCCGACAGCCTAAGAGAGCTGAAGCGAAATCTTTTAGAAAAAGAAGAGGCGAATGATATATTCGGGACTGAAAGAAACCAGGGGAGTGTCTCCGGTATTATAGGCAATGTGATGCAATCATTTGGTGGTAAAGAAGTTTACCCAACTGCTGAAGAAAAAGCGGCACATCTTTTGTATTTCATGGTAAAAAATCATCCATTTATTGATGGTAACAAAAGAAGCGGAGCTTTTGCTTTTGTTTGGTTTTTACAACAAGCAAAAATTTTGGACGTTTCCAAACTAACTCCGTCAGCTTTAACCGCGCTTACAATCATGGTAGCCGAAAGTGATCCATCTCATAAAGAAAAAGTGGTTAAGCTTATTTTGAATTTAATTTCTAGAAAATAAATTGCGAGCGGCTTTCTTTTTGTGGAAAAATTTTTGAAAGAATTATAAAAATTCGTAGTGGTTTTGTATTCAGGAGTTTTATAAAAGGACATTTTTATATAAACAAAAATCCGCCCTCCAACGGATCTTGTCCATTGTGGGCGGTTGGTTATCGCATACTTACGTATCGGTTGTCAGTGCAACAGAGGAACAGAATTTGCTTTTGATCCATCCCTCTTTTCTTGAGTTCTTCACGGAACGCCTTGTATGGAAATACGCCATCGAGATCCATAAGATCCTTCAGACGAACTTCCTCGTGCCTGAGGAGTTTGTTGGCGGTCTCGATTTGCTTGTCAAAACGGTGCGCGTTGTACTCCTGAACATGTTGGCATCCAATCAGCGTCAGGATGATACATATCACACATAACTGAAAAGTGTGTCTCATTCTATTCCTCTCCAAAGAACATGGATTTTACTCCCATCAAAATATTCTTCGTAAAGAAAACTTTGATGGAAGGACCAACACGACTTGGTGTTGGTCCCGGGAGGAGTTTAGCGAGCCCTGATGGCCCACCGAGTATCGTTCTCGTAGCAACCCTTGTGGTAGCCAACCGCGAGAAACGACTCGATCGGGACGAAGCACTGACCGTCCCACGCCGGCATGATGCAGTGATACATCACATGTTCCTTGGTGGGGTTTTGATTCGAGATCACGATCGGCTCTTCGTCTAGCTTGATCTTGGTGCCCATGATTGAAGGATTGTATCCTTGATTGTGAGACTCCATGAATCGTTCGACCTCAACCATGAGCATTTCTTCTCCTGGAATGAGGTCTTCTCTGGTGGGCGGACGGTATCCGTGCGCACGCATCAGTTGATTGAACTGCGTCATTCTCTCCTCAACGGAGAGACGTTGTGTCATTACCATTATCTTCTTCTCCTCTTCAGATTTAATTTCGAAAGAACAGGGATATATTTCACTCCCACCGCAACACTCAAATTTTGAATCCTTCGATTTAACTCAGGATAAAGTGCTCTGGTGAGAGGGTCAGCACGACGTGGTGCTGACCCAAAGGTACTACTTGCTTGCGCCGACAGATTGCTCTTCCTCAACCTCGCGGTATCGGAGAGTAGTGCCATCGGGACCAACCGAGAAAGTGAACTCTTCGGCTTCGATACCTTGGAGTCGCACCATGTTCGGCTGGCCATTGTTCGAGCGTTTGAACTCGAACGTAATCACACCGTCAGGTTGTAGAGTAGTAGGTGTGTCCTTGGTACGGACGAACTCACCACTCACCGGGGCCGGAGCTTCAGCAACAGGTGCTGGAACTGGTGCTACCGGAGCGGGGGCCGGTTCGGGAACAGGCTGTGCCGGAACAGCAACAGGTGCTGGATCTGCTTCAAACCGGAATTCCGGTCCTGGCAGATACCGACTGATACCGCCGTAGCGCAGATCGTTACCGCATCCCTGCAACATGTACAGTGTTTCGGTGTGACCGTCAGAAAAGCGGACTTCCGCTTGGTATGCACGGTCGCTATTGAGACGTCGCGGAACTGAACGACCATCTGCATAACGAACAGTCATGTTGCCCCAGATCCGGCCGGCAGTTCGACGAATAATCGTGAACTGCTGGTAGACATTTTGACCTAACGATTGCTCCTGAGTGTAACCAGCGGTACGAGCCGCAACCCTTTGAATCGCGGTTGTCGCTGTCGCTTCGGTTACTCCGCCCGGAACCATCGCTGGTCTCGAGTTTACCGGATCTCGTGTGAGCATCCGATAGATGAGCCATGCAGCGATGATCAGAGCGATTGCGAGAGCCAGCGGCCACCAAACCCATGCAGGAGTTGTGGCAACATGGTAGATCTTCGCTTCCGGTTGAGGCAGACGAAGTTGTTCGATCGGAGTCATTGTGGCAGTGATGCCAATTTTCTCCAAACCGTACAACTTTTCGCCGGGCCGAACCATCACATAGACGATCCCTTCCTTCTGGAAACGACGACCTGGTTCTTGAAGGAACGGGTTGTCCTTGTAGATTTGTTCCCACAGCTTTGCATCGTCAAGATGCGCACCGGCGAGATTCCAAAGGTTGTCGCCCTTCTGAACCACGTAGGTATCTTCCTGTGCCACGAGATTGCCGAAGCAACCGAGAAGTAGCACAAGAGTGATCATGCAAACGAACATGCGATTCATGTCGTTCCTTTCTATTTCAAACAAGCAATTTTACCGATTTCTGCATCTACCAACCCCTCGGGTCAGTACCAATGCATACACCGATAATCTGCCATTGAGTATAGCAAATTACACCTTAAAAGTCAATAGGTGTAAAGGGTAAGCAAAATAAGGGTATTTTGTGGTATAAATATGGAATGGCGAATATTACTGTAGGAATTGTCGGGCTTCCAAACGTGGGCAAATCCACGCTCTTTAATGCACTTACAAAAAAGAGTGTGCCCGCAGAGAACTACCCATTTTGTACTATAGACCCGAGTGTAGGAATTGTTCCTGTGCCAGATGAACGGCTTGAAAGACTAAATGAATTTTCAAAATCTGCAAAAAAAATTTCCGCAGTAATAGAATTTACAGACATCGCAGGACTGGTAAAAGGTGCATCCGAAGGGGAGGGCTTGGGTAATAAATTTCTCTCTCATATAAGAGAAGTGGATGCGATAGTTGAGATGGTAAGAGTATTTGAAGATAAAGATATAATCCACGTGCATAACAAAATAGACCCACTTGGAGATATTGAGACAATAAATCTTGAGCTTATCTTGGCTGATATGCAAACAGTTATAAAGAGAAGAGAAGGGTTAGTAAAAGATGTCAGAGCCGGCAAGAAAGAAGCTATAAGTGAGGACGAGGAATTAAAAGAAGCTCAAAAAATATTAGAAGCAGGAAAACTTCTTGGCCCAACTTTCAAACTTTCTAACTTGCGCCTTTTGACTCAAAAACCCATTCTTTATGTACTCAACACTTCAGAAGCGGCATCGAGAAATATTACAGAAATAAAAGATAAGATACCCGGACCTTACGTAGTCGTAGATCCAATTTTTGAAAAAGGTTTTGATGAGCTCATAAGAAAGAGCTATGAAATATTGGACCTTATAACTTTCTTTACAACAGGAGAAGACGAGACTAGGGGCTGGACAACTCCACGCGGTTCTACTGCGCCGATTGCCGGCACCGCAATACACACAGATTTTAAAGATAAATTTATAAGAGCAGAGGTGATTGAGTGGGACAAGCTTTTGGAATCTGGCTCTTATGCAAATGCCCGCGAAAAAGGATTGCTCCGTATAGAAGGTAAGGAGTATATTGTCAAAGACGGAGAGGTGATTGAGTTTAAGATATAAAAATGTGGTATAATTAAGAGTCTTAATATTAATTTAAATCTATGGAAAATAATCAAAATCACACAACGGCAAAAGATTTCTTTTTGCACCTTGGAGCAATAGTAGCTCTTTATACTACAGTCATTAGCTTCCTCAACTTGGTTTTTAAAATAATAAATGAAGCTTATCCGGAAGTGGCAACCTACTATGGATACTTCAGGACTGGATCAGAAATCAGTTTGCCCGTTGCAACCCTCTTAATTGTTTTCCCAATTTTTATACTACTTTCTTATTTTGTACACAAAACTTACAACGAATCTCCAGAGAAAAAAGATTTGCCAATAAGAAAGTGGCTCACATACATCACTCTCTTTGTTGCGGGCATAATACTCGCTGGAGACTTGGTGACGGTACTTTATAAATTCCTAGACGGACAGGATCTTACGCTCGGCTTCTTGCTCAAGGCTCTCTCTGTCTTGCTTGTCTCCGGTCTTGTGTTTGGATATTACTTAAATGATATAAGAGAAAAGATCCCAACAGCAAGAAGAAAGTTTTGGGCGATAGTTTCTGGAGTTGTTATCTTGGTATTTATAATCTTAGGATTTTCTGTAATAGGTAGCCCGCAAACACAAAGACTCATGAGATACGATGATCAAAAAATTTCTGATCTACAAAATCTGCAATATCAAGTTATAAATTATTGGCAAATGAACGGTATGGTCCCAGAAAACTGGCCAAATATGATGGTTGACTCACAGAGTGGCAAACCTTATGAGTATAAAAAAGTTGGAGAGATGTCTTTTGAACTTTGTGCAGAATTTAATCGCGAAAATATGATGGGCCAAAATCAGTATTCAGAATCTCCAAGAGTGATGCAGGTTGGTTATCCAGTAAAAGGGGGTATGATGGAAAATGACAATTGGGCACACGGTATGGGTATGAAATGCTTCCAGAGAGTTATAGACCCTATCGCTTACCCAACTCAAGTAAGAGGGTAATTTATAAAAATCTATATAAAAAAACCGGCGAGACGCTATGCGCCCGCCGGTGTTAGAGTCCTTATCCAAAAGAACTGCTCATAGGATTTTTTCGAATTCAACCTCGCTACCCACAATGTGGGCTTGGTAGAGTTCAAATTGCGCGTTTGGCAGAAACTCCTTGCGGACAAATTCTGCCAAACCGTGCAAATGTTTCTTCTGGGCCACACCAATTTTCGACAAACCACCAAGGTGGCCTGCTATTTTGGCGTAACCTTTGCAGTCGTCGTGATTGATGAGAATAACACGAGCAACATCGTGTCGACTCGTCATAGTTTGGATGCTTACCTTCAATGCGTACCAATTTTTTGGTAACATTGCTTGCATACCAAAATGGCTAGTGACACCAGGAAGTGCCAGAACCATCGGCATTCGCACACCAAGCCCTTCACGAACAAACTGGCGAAAAGCAGTCTGAAATCGAGGGTCGGCACAGTGGATAACTAAAGCGTCAGGCACACCTTCTATTAATGGGTACCTCATTTCCTTCTCCTTTTCTAGAAATATGGGCCGAGTGTCTGAAACACCCGGCCCAAGGTTGGACCAATTACTTATTTTCCGAAACTGCAGGCGGTTGACCTTCAGTCGGAGGAGTTGAAATCATTCCATCCAGGATATCAGAGGTCAGCCCGAATTTCTCGAGTAGAGATCCGAATCCCAAAGCTTTCACCTTGGAGACAAACTGGAAGAACATGTCCGGAGTCAGATTGGCGAACTTGGCCAGCGGACCGGCACCATTGCCACCCTGACCATTTCCACCAAAATCATACATCCGAATCGAGTCAACACTACCAAGCGGTGCGGCCATCTGACCGAACACGTTGGCAAGACCGTCGGGTCCAAGCGCCTTAGCGAGAGCGTCGCCGATAGCCTCAGCAACCTTGGGGGCTGCATCGAGAATCTGCAAGAGCTTACCAGTCGGATCGAGTGCAGCAAGTGCAAGCGCTAACTCTTTCTTACCTTTAGCTTCTGCAAGTAGCTTGGCTTCACTACCTCTGGCTTCCGCCATGAGTGCCGCTTCGGTACCAGCAGCTTCAGCGAGCTTTTGCTCCCTAACGCCCCTGGCATTAGCAAGCAACATGGCTTCCTGACCCGCAGCTTCAGCCTTTTTCTTAGCTTCAATACCAGTGGCATCGGCCAACTGTTGAGCTTTGGTACCTTCGGCTGCAGCGAGCTGCTTGGCCTTGAGTGCATCGGCTTCACCTTGACCTGTTTGACGAGCTGCTTCAGCTTGCGCCGTCGCAGTCGTCCTGATCGCCTCGGCAGAGAGTACAGCTGCCGTCTTGTCAGCATCAGCTTTGATTACTGCGGCTTCCTTCTCTTGGTTAGCCTTGATAATCGCGCCATTTTTGACACCTTCGGCACGAATCGAGACCGCCAATTTCTCTGCTTCGGCCGGCTTGATGACTTTGAACTGCAGTTCTTTTTCGACACGAGCAGTTTCCTGATCGGCCAATTGAATACGTGCAGTGGTCTCAGCTGCTTCAGCTTCGACTTTCCGTTGACGAACCGTCTTGTCTGCTTCAGCTGCAGCGATGGCTCCCGCTTGATTAGCAGTTGCCTGCTCACGCTCAGTCTCAGCTTTGAATAACGCAACTTGGACATCGCGTTTTTTCTGAGCCTCGGCGATAATCACTTCGTTTTGCGCCGCCACCAGTTCTGCTTCTTTCGTCGCATTGCTAGCGGCAATCGCTGCTCTACTTCTCGCTTCGGCTTCACCTTTAGTCGCTTCGCCCTGGACTTCAGCAGTTCGCTTCTTACCAAGGGATTCGATGTAGCCGACTTCATCATTGATCTCCTGAATAGTCAGGATGCTGATGCGCAGACCAAGCTTCAAGAGTTCGGTCTCCGCCTCTTTGAGGACTGCTTTGTTGAGCTTCTCTCGATCGCTGATGAGATCTTCGATCGAGAGAGTACCCAGGATTGAGCGGAGTTGACCTTCAAGGTTCTCACGAATGATTTGGTTTACTTCCTCACCACGTTTTCCCTCGAAACTGCGGGCTGCGGTGATCAAGCTCGGAGTATCCGTCCCGATCATTACAGTCGCTGTCCCTTTAGCATTCACCATGACTCCGCCCTGAGTAGGAATCTTCCTTACTTCAAGCTGAATCAAGCGAGCGCTAAGATCCATCTCAGCATAGTCTTCCACAAAGGGGTATACAACAGCACCCCCTCCAGTAAGAAGTCGGAAACCGAGTTTTTCTTGTCTCGATTGTCCATCGGGACCAGTTATTTCGTAGGTCTGCTTACGACCATAGATGATACCAACCTTGCTGGGAGGTACTTTCTTGTACCTGTTCGCAGCCATTTTTAGTGAGCCGAGGATGGCAAGGAACAACAGAATTGTTCCAAGAATCCACCCGAGATTCACAGAAAGTGAGTTGAGCAATTCTTGCATGTTTTTCTCTCCTTTTCTCGTTTAGAGTGTTTCCACAGTGTAGACACCACCATTATCACCGACAATTCTCACTCGAGAACCTTCGGGTAAAGAAGTGACGCCAGCATAGCGAGCCAAAAATTCTTGCGAACCTCCAGCCACACTACATTGAATTTTACCAATACCATTCACGGGTATTTGTAGGACAACAACACCAGTTGCTTGCATAAGACGAGCTGTAGTGACAGTCGAGTCACCTTGCTGCTTCTTGAGCATATGCATTACAAAGAATGCAAAGCCCCAACAAACAACTCCGGTCAGTAAACCAGAGATAGTACTCCCGGGCATACTGATACTATTGGCTCTCATGATGGCCCCCATCCCTCCGAATCCGATAAGAAACCATGCCACGTTAAAAACCGAGAAAATGTTCGGCCCTTCGTGGTCGTGGTCACCATCAAAATCGTGGTCGTGACCAACATCGTGATCACCAAGTAGTAAGGACCCTACGAAAAACAAGAGTCCAAAAATACCAGTCACCAAAAAAAGCGGCATGTGTAGCCTCCTTGTCAACGAATTTGCATCAAAAAAAGAGACTCTAGTCTCCCGATGCGTCTGGAACGGATTATAGCAAGTCTATTTTTTTTGTCAATATTGAAAATATATTTCATAAATTTTGTGATTTTTTAAGGTGTAGTAGAAATTTAAGGCTTGGTGAGTTATAGTTTTAGTATGAGCGAGAAGTATAATCATAAAGAAATAGAAAAGGGGTGGCAGAAGAGGTGGAAGGAGGATAAGATTTATGAAGTCAAAGATGATGCAGCCGACTCCGCCAAGGCTTCGTCGAGCCGAAGAAATTTTTATGCGTTAGTAGAGTTTCCTTATCCATCTGGCAATTTACATATCGGCCATTGGTACGCGTTTGCTGTACCAGATATTTTTGCGCGTACTAAAAGGATGCAAGGTTTTAATGTAATGTTTCCGATCGGTTTTGACGCATTTGGACTCCCAGCAGAAAATGCCGCAATAAAAAGAGGCTTAGATCCTAAAAAGTGGACTTACGAAAATATTGCTTATATGGAGAAACAACTCCAAAGTATGGGCAACTCTTTTGATTGGTCGCGCAAAGTTATTACTTCGGACCCAGAATATTATAAATGGACACAGTGGTTGTTTTTGGAAATTTTTAAAAAAGGTCTGGCTTACAAAAAGAAAGCAAGCGTCAACTGGTGTCCGTCTTGCAACACAGTGCTAGCCAACGAACAGGTGATAGCGGGGAAGTGTGAGAGATGTGGTAGTGAAGTTATACAAAAAGATTTGGAGCAATGGTTTTTCAAAATCACTGATTATGCGGAGAGACTACTTTCTGATATGGATGATTTGAAGTGGCCAGAACAAATAAAAGAGGCGCAGAGAAATTGGATAGGCAAATCAGAAGGGGCGGAAGTGGAGTTTGAAATAAACCACCCCACCCCGGCCCTCCCCCAAGGGGAGGGAGACCCAAAATTCTACACCACGGATAAAGAAAATTGGAGAGAACTCCACGGCAGAGCAGTTGAGATGAGAAAAGCCCCAACAAAAACCGAGGATATTTTATGGCAAGGTTTAAGACGTGACGCAACAGGATACCGTTTTAGAAGACAATGGATTATAGGTAGATTTATTGTAGATTTTGTTTGCATAGAAAAAATGTTAATAATTGAGGTTGACGGAGACATACACGACCACCAAAAAGAAAGAGACGAGGAGAGAACAAATTTACTTGAACAAAATGGTTTTAAAGTTATACGATTTAAAAACGAAGAAATTGAAAATAATATCGTAAATGTTCTAAAAGAAATACACGAGGATTTGAAAGCCCTCCCCTTGGGGGAGGGTTTGGGAGGGGTGATTAGCGTCTTTACTACTCGTATTGATACACTTTTCGGCGTAACTTATCTTGTTGTTGCGCCAGAACATCCATGGCTTACAGAACAAATCAAAAATCAGAAATCAGAAATAACAAACAAATCAGAAATAGAAAAATATATAAAAGAGACAAAAAGCAAAACTGAAATAGAGAGGACTGATGCAAAAAAAGTTAAGACAGGCGTAAAAATAGAAGGGGTGACGGCCATAAATCCTGCGACAGGAGAAGAAGTACCAGTCTTTGTAGCTGATTATGTGTTAAATAATTATGGTACTGGAGCCGTCATGGCCGTACCTGCCCACGATGAGCGCGATTTTGAGTTCGCCAAAAAATACAATTTGTCGATTGTTGAAGTAATAAGTGGCGGAAATATCTCAGCTAAAGCTTATGCTGGAGAAGGAATACTTGTAAATTCAGAAAAATTTGACGGAACGGGAAGCGAAGAAGCACGAGAAAAAATAACAGAAAAGTTTGGGGAGAAAGTGGTCAAATATAAATTAAGAGATTGGCTCTTAAGTCGTCAGAGATATTGGGGTTGCCCAATACCCGTAGTTTATGATCCGGAAGGTAAGCCACACCAAATCCCAGAGGAGCACTTACCGTGGCTTTTACCAGAAGATGTGGACTTTAATCCAAAAGGAGAGTCCCCTTTGGCCACTTCAAAAGGATTAAAAGAAAGGGTGGAGAAAATATTTGGTAAAGGCTGGACTCCTGAATACGATACTATGGATACTTTCGTAGATTCTTCTTGGTATTTTCTTAGATATTGCGATCCTCAAAATAAAAAAGAACCATTCGATAAACTCAGGTTAAAAAAATGGATGCCGGTCTCTAGATATTCTGGCGGAGCCGAACACACTACCATGCATCTTTTGTATGCCAGATTTTTCCACAAAGTTCTTTTTGACTTGGGACTAGTGAACGAATCAGAGCCTTTTAGAGAAAGAATGAACCGTGGACTTATCTTGGGTCCAGATGGGCAAAAAATGAGTAAGAGTAAAGGTAATGGAGGAGACCCCGATGAGCTGGTAGAAAAAGTTGGATCAGACACTGTAAAAATGTATTTAGCTTTCATCGGACCTTACAACGAGACGGGGCAGTATCCGTGGGACTTGGGAGGTATTGTTGGTATCAGAAGATTTTTGGAAAGAGTGTGGAGACTCGATACCAATACACGAATAAACACGAATGACACAAATAAAAATCCCGCTTCCGCCAAAACTACAACGGGCGAAGTAAAACTCAAAAGTTTACTGCATAAGACAATAAAGAAAGTTACAGAAGATATAGAAAGTTACAAATTCAATACCGCCATTTCAGCCATGATGATTTTCTTAAATGAACTGGAAAAGGAGATGGGTATGTCAAGGTTCAACCTTGACATATTTGAGATATTTTTGAAACTTTTGGCACCTTTTGCACCACATATCACAGAAGAGATCTGGAGCAAGATGGGCCACAAAGACTCCATCCATCTCGAAAAATGGCCAGAAGCAGACCTTTCAAAAATAAAGGAAGAAAAAGTAATAATAGTCGTTCAAATAAACGGCAAGATAAGGGCGCAGTTTGAAGCAGAACCCAACCCGACTGAAGATAAGGTGAGGAAAAAGGCTTTATCTCTACCAGAGGTCCAAAAGTGGCTAGATGGAAAAGAGGTTAGAAAGATAATTTTTGTACCAAATAAAATAATCAATTTGGTAATTTGACAAAAAAACCGTCTGTGATATTGTAGAGAGTGTAAATGTGGTATAATATTGTGGTCTAATTAATTTAATAAATTTATGAAAAAAGAAGTTCTCAAGAATAAAACTTTCAGTCTGTCATTTAATCCTAAACAGGTTGTCAAAAGACTTTTAAGCTCTCTACCGGCTAGGGCCCAAGATGTCATTGTAGGCAGGTTTGGTTTGAACCAAGAAGGAAAAGAGATGACTTTGGAAGCGATAGGCAAAAAATACGGCATCACCAGAGAGAGAGTGCGACAAATTGAAAACTATGCGGTAAATCATATAAGAAAAGCTCCGACCTACGAAAAAGAGGTAGCGGTTTTTGAGGAACTCAAAAATATTGTAAGTAAAATGGGCGGAGTAATATCTGAAGATGATTTATTAAATCATTTGGGTAAAGATATTGTCACTAAAAAATATATTCATTTTCTTTTAGTAGTTGGGGATGATTTTAATAAAATAAAAGAAGATATTGAGTTTAAGCACCGTTGGCATGTAGATGGTGAATTGGCCGAAAAAATCCACAACGCATTGCGTAAGCTTTATACCGGACTCGGAGACGATGAAATAATTCCAGAATCTGAAATCGTCTCTTCTTTCCTAGAACACTTAAAAGATGTCTCCAATGAATTTAAACAAGATGAGATACTCACTCGGTGGCTTTCTATTTCAAAAAATATTGCCAAAAATCCGCTAGGTGAATGGGGCAAATCAAAATCTTCCAATATAAAAACAAAGGGGGTACGCGATTATGCCTACCTTATTTTACGTAAACATGGCTCGCCAATACATTTCCGCGAAGTAGCCAAACTCATCAGCGAAGTTTTCAACAAAAAAGCTCATGTCGCCACCACCCACAACGAACTTATCAAAGACCCGCGTTTTGTCTTGGTTGGTCGCGGTCTTTATGCTCTCAAAGAATGGGGCTACTCTACTGGCGTGGTTCGAGACGTTATCCGAGATATTCTCAAAAAGAACGGGGCCTTGGCAAAAGAGGCCGTCTTGGAAAAAGTGATGAAAGAGCGATACGTCAAAGCCAACACAGTGATGGTCAATCTCCAAAATCCAAAATACTTCAGGAAAAATAAGCAGGGAATGTACACAGTAGTATAAATTCTCTGTGCTATAATTTAATGTATGATTTTTGGTTTTATACCACCTGAAATTTGGGATGGCTTACTTCTGGCATTTAGGTATGTTTACCTTGCTATGCCTTTTTGGCTTCCAGTCGCTTTTTTGGTGGCCTTTTTTAATGCTTGGCTTTATTATAAACGGACAAAATTTTGGCAAAAAGAAGGTTCGGTCCTTTTAGAGATAAAGTTGCCAAGAGAAATAATGAAGTCTCCTTTGGCGATGGAAGTGGTTTTAGCGGCTTTCCACCAGCCCGGTGGCGAGGGCACTTGGATAGACAGAATATGGAATGGTCAAACTAGAGGCTGGTTTTCATTAGAAATAGTCTCTATTGGGGGCAATATAAAATTTTTTATCTGGACCAAACCAAAACACAGAAACATTGTTGAATCTCAAATATATTCTCAATATCCGGGTATAGAAATATATGAAGTGGAAGATTATACCAAACCTTTTTACTACAAATCTGATTTAAATAATATTTGGGCCTGTGAATTTGCTTTGACTAAAGCCGACCCTTATCCAATCAAAACTTACATTGACTACGGTCTAGATAAAGATCCAAAAGAAGAGTTTAAAGTAGACCCAATGACTCCTCTTATAGAATTTTTAGGCTCCATTACCGAGGGACACAATGTTTGGATTCAGATATTGATCCGTGCCCACAAAAAGAGACGTCTAGCTGATGTATTTGGAGAAAAAGAAGACGCTTGGGTAGATGAGGCAAAAAAAGAGAAAGAAAAAATCTTAAAAGAATTAAAAGTGGCCAAAGAAGAAGGTGGTTTCCCTAGAATTCCAAGTAAAGGCGAGGCCGATGTAATAGCCGCTCTAGAGCGTAGCGTCTCAAAGCTACCTTTTGATGTCGGCATCAGAGGTATTTATATCGCCGACAAAGAAAAATTTAACCCAGGCAACGGTGGAGGTGGTATTGGTGGCTCCTTCAAACAATACGGCTCTCTAAATCTAAACGGCTTTAAGCCGACTGGCTGGTTTACTATTTTTGATTATCCTTGGCAAGAGTGGTGGAATGCAAAAGAGAAATTAAAACCAAAAGTTTTGGAAGAGTACAAACTTCGACGATATTTTTATTCACCATGGAAAGGCAAAAAATTTTATAGCAAACCTTTTGTCTTAAACATTGAGGAACTTGCTACCATTTTTCACTTCCCCGGATCAGTAGCCAGCACCCCAACCTTCGAGAAAATCCCTTCACTCAAGTCTAAAGCTCCTTCTAATTTGCCAATATAAACTTCTATGGACTTTTGGTTAAATTTAAAGAAAAAAGTGGCTGTTTTACTTGAGCGAGATCCTCGCCACCTGAGACTTATCGCTTGGCGAGACAGAGTCACCAAAGTATTATTGTTTTTGGACAACCATTTTATAAGGGCAATTTCAGCTGTTTTTTTGTCGCTAGTTTTATTTGGAGTCCTATACTTTTTTGCTTTTAGATCACCAAAGCCCTTTCCAGAACAGGCCTTGATTACTATAGAGAGAGGAGAGTCTTTATCGCAGATAGCAAATTCTTTTGAGGAAAAAAAAGGGGTGCGCTCTGGTTTGTGGTTAAAGACATTTATTTTCATTTTGGGCGGTGAAAAGAGGGTGATAGCGGGTGATTACTATTTCCCCGATGCCACCAATATTTTTAAGGTAGCAAAAATGATTCACAACGGAGAGTTTGGTCTAATCGCCCAAAAAATAACCATACCCGAAGGCACCTCCTCTATTGAAATTGGGAAAATTTTGGAGAAAGAGTTGCCAACTTTCAACACCAAAGATTTTGTGGCTGAAGTTTCTGATAATAATTATGAGGGTTACCTTTTTCCAGATACTTACTTTTTAATGCCCAACACCAAAGCAAGTGACCTCATTTTAATGATGCGAGAAAACTTTGCTAGACAAATAAAAACGTACGAGGAAGATGTTTTAAAATTTCAAAAACCTTTGAATGAGGTCGTAACAATGGCTTCGATCATTGAAGACGAGGCCAACGGCACACTAGAGTCAAAGAGGATTGTCTCTGGTATTTTATGGAAAAGATTGCGTTTAGAAATGCCACTCCAGGTTGATGCCCCTTTTCAATACTATAATGGTAAAAATTCGTACACTCTTACCAAAGAAGACTTGGCGGAAGATCATAAGTATAACACCTATAAAAACAAAGGATTGCCTCCGACCGCCATCACAAACCCTGGTATAGATTCAATTCGTGCCGCCATTACTCCGACTAAAACAAATTATCTATATTTCCTATCTGACAAATCAGGCAATATGTATTACGCCAAAAATTTTGATGAGCATAAAAGAAACAGGGAGTTGTATTTGAATTAGTAAAAAGTAGAAAATCGTAAGTTAGAAAGTATAAAAACAAAAACCCCAGCGCGCCGTAGCGGGCCGGGGACTGATTGAGATCAGACGCGAACTTTCAAACAGACTGCACGATTGAAGAACTCAACAGGCCTTAGCGGTATACCCCGCTTCTCCATTGAAATAAAGTCCGGCGTTCCGCTATTGTGCGAAACATTGTAGTAAAAGCTGGCTGACTCGCTGGATTTACGCTCAACGTGGAACAACACAGTTCCCGTGGGAACATTGGCTGTGTCCATCATAATATTGAGATCGACCGATCCCAAATCATCACCAACATAATTTGCGGCCACTCTAAGAAAATTCATAACTCCATGCATCGCGTCCATTTTCAGATTCCCATCGTCTTTTCCCAAAGAGATATAACCTTGGATACTCAGATTTAGGATCATAATTCCTCTCTTTCTTGCCAACTGTCTACTTATATTATATCATAACCACCTATGAAAAGCAATGATATTAAACCTAAACAAAAAGTTCACTCTGAGCGAAATCAAAGAGTTTTTGTAGGGCTTTCAGGAGGAGTAGACTCGGCTGTGTCGGCGGCGCTCTTAAAAAAAGATGGATTCGATGTAACTGGGGTTTTTATAAAAGCTTGGACACCAGAAGGTTACCCTTGCACATGGAAGGATGACAGGCGAAGTGCAATGCGTGCGGCTGCAGTCTTGGATATTCCTTTCATTACTTTGGATTTAGAAAAAGAATATAAGAAGCAAATCGTGGATTATATGATAGAAGAGTATAGGAAGGGTAAGACTCCTAATCCGGATGTAATGTGCAACAAAGAAATAAAGTTTGGACACTTTTTGAAATTTGCTTTGAAAAATGGAGCAGACTTTGTGGCGACAGGACATTATTGTCAGATCTTTCCCCCTCTTAAGGTAAGAGGGGGTAGGGGAAGTTATGAGATAGGGCAGGGGGGTGAGGTGATTCTTTTGGAAGGAAAGGATAAAAATAAAGATCAAAGTTATTTTCTCTGGACTTTAACCCAAAAACAACTAAAACATATTTTATTTCCCATCGGACACTTGCAAAAAGAAGAAGTCCGCAAACTTGCCAAACAGTTTGGGCTTCCTCAAGCAACAAGAAAGGACAGCCAAGGTCTTTGCTTTTTAGGGCAAATTGACATGAAAGAATTTTTATCAAGATATATAAAACCAAAAATGGGAAGTGTATTAAACGACAAAAGCAAAATAATCGGCAATCATAATGGAGCGCTATTTTTTACAATAGGAGAGCGCCACGGTTTTACTATTACCCAGAAATCAAATCAGGAAGTGCCTTTATACGTAGTAGAAAAAAATCTTAAAAACAATACCATTACAGTCGCATCTAAACATTTAAAACGATCGTTAAAAATGTTAAGTAAAGAAATAAAATTAAAAGATGTTAATTTTACGCAAGAAATCAATAATAAAAATCTGTCTTGTCGCATCAGATACCGTCAAGAAAAAATCGGATGCAAAATTAAAATTTCAGGCGACGGAACAAAAGTAATTTTTGACAAACCTCAAATTGGAGTCTCTCCGGGGCAGTCTTTGGTTTTATACGATGGAGAAATATGCTTAGGTGGTGCTATAATGACTCAATGAATAACAAATACATAATAAAAGCGACTGGGGAAAGAGAGGAGTTTAACCCGCAAAAACTAGAAGACTCTTTAAGGCGAGCGGGAGCAGACCAAGTGACGATTGATAATATTGTAGAGCAAATAAAAAAAGAGCTCAAAGACAATGCCACCACCAAAGATATTTACAGACACGCTTTTGAACTTTTGGGCAGAGAAGATGGTGGTAAAAAATATGCAGCCAGATATTCTTTGAGGAGAGCGGTGATGGAGCTCGGCCCGACTGGTTTCCCATTTGAACAATTTGTGGCCGAAATCTTCCGAGCCAAGGGATTTGAAACCCAGACTGATTTCATCGCTAAGGGACAATGCGCTGAACACGAAGTAGATATTGTCGCTTGGAATAAAGAAAAACTCATAATGATGGAGGCCAAATTTCATAACGAACTCGGTATAAAATCCGATCTTAAAGTGGCGCTTTATGTCAAAGCCAGGTGGGAAGATTTGGAGAAAGAAATCTTTGATTTTGGGGGTGAAAGAAAACTCAATGAAGGTTGGTTGGTAACTAATACCAAATTTTCAGAATCTGCGGTGAAGTACGCCAAATGTAGAAATATGAAATTAGTTGGTTGGAATTATCCGGAGCAAGGCAATCTGCAAGATTTGATAGAAGAGACGGGGCTTCACCCAATCACTTGTTTAAACAGTAGCACTCCAAGCGACGAAAAGCTTCTGATGCAAGCTGGTGTAGTCCTTTGCAAACAGGCTCGTGACAATCCCGACATCTTGCGCCAAGCCGGTCTCTCACAAGAAAAAATTACCAAAATGCTTGAGGAAATTAATCTAATACAAAAATAGAATGGCTTGGTATAGAAAAAAACTTTATGACCCAAAATCGAAGGAGTTTTTTAAAATAAGCAGGTCAAAGATTGACTTGTTTGTAGAGTGCCCGAGGTGTTTCTATTTAGACAGAAGGCTTGGAGTCTCTCGCCCACAAGGCTTCCCTTTTAATCTAAATAGCGCCGTAGACACTTTACTTAAAAAAGAATTTGATATTTATCGTAAACAAAAAACACCCCACCCTTTGATGGAAAGTTATGGCATAGATGCTATACCTTTCGCAGACGCTAGAATGGATAAATGGCGAGAAAATTTTACCGGGGTAGAAGCGTTTTTTGAGCCAGCCAATTTTGTAATTTTTGGCGCCGTAGATGATATTTGGATAGATAAAGATGGGAAACTTATAGTGGTTGATTACAAAGCCACCAGCTAAGAAACAGAGGTAAACTTGGACGCCGAGTGGCAAGATGGATACAAAAGACAAATGGAAGTTTATCAGTGGCTCCTGAGGCACAACGATCTAGAAGTTTCTGACACTGGTTATTTCGTATATGCCAACGGCAAAAGAGATAGAGAATTTTTTGACGGCAGGCTAGAATTTGATGTCAAAATTATTCCTTATATTGGCTCTGGCAAATGGATAGAAAAAACACTTCTAGATATGAAAAAATGTTTAGACGCAGAAGAACTACCAAAATCTGCTCCAGAGTGTGCGTATTGTTCCTATATAAATTCAGTTGCTAACGCGATAAAATAAAATCATCATAAAAATAACCCACTGGTAGTATCAATGGGTTGGGGGACGAAGAGGAAGTCCTCCCACTTTCTTTTCTGTTGTTTTGTTCTCTGGAGGATAGATTTTGATATCTCCACGAAACAGAGCCACTCCTCCAGCCTTTAAAAAGTTTTGGGGTGTAAGAGCTTGGTTTATACTCAAAATGCTCTGTGAGAAAAGTATGGCCTCTTTGTCATCAGTAGCCTTAAAGATTCGAAATTTTTCCCCCTCAAAATCCGGTAAGCCTTCTTTAACACAGAGCTTATATTCCAACACTGGAGATTTGGTTACACTATCCATACCATGAGCCTCCCTTCTAAAATTAGGATAACATATTAATAAACGTGATACAATTTTATTCAAATGAAAGCAGACAAAAAGGCATTCAAACAAAAGGTTTTTGAGGTGGTGAGGAAAATTCCAAAAGGTAAAACTCTTACTTACAAAGAAGTTGCTAAGAGAGCTGGGTCACCTAAAGCTTTCCGAGCAGTAGGTAATATTTTAAATACAAATTATAATCCCGACATCCCGTGTCATCGAGTGATTAGAAGTAATGGCAAAGTTGGCGGATACAACAGAGGTAGAACCGAGAAAGTCAGGAAGTTAAAGCAGGAAGGTGTTATAAAATAGATTTACAAATCTTTAGGTAAAAGGTCTGTATGTTTTGATATTCGAGCCAACATTTTTGGCCCGATCTCTTCTCTGTCATGAAAAGCAAAAGTAAAATCGGGGTAACTTGGTTTTGAAAGAATCCGGTGTGATCCTTTCTGTCTTTTGATAGACCAACCTAAATTCAGTAAGGAGCGGAGAAGGTGCGATGCTTTAACTGCGTGCCATATCATATGTAAATAATTTGATCACGGGTATGAATTTTCGTCCTTGTTCTATTTTATCTGCTAGGGTGCGGAGAGCCATAGCGTAAACTTTTTGTTTCGCCTCGGATTTAGTGGTGCCATAAGCCATGACCCCGGGTAATTTTGGAATCTCGGCTATCCACCTTTTATCTTCTTCGCGTTCAAATTCAATTATGAAAAAAGGTTTGTTTTTTAGTTTGTTTGTCATACTTAAATGTTATCATAATTCTAGTGAAAATAAAAATCATTTTTAGTAAAATGGGTACTTTTAGGCAATTTTCGTTTATTTTTTATTGATATAAAAAGGCGGTCGCTGGCTAGGCGGACCGCCCTCATAGTTCTCTTGCTTGTTAGATCCTACACCATGCAATAACATTTTTCTGGAGTTCTTGCTTAAATTCTCCCATCTTCCCGATCGGCAAAAGTACCGGGATAAGTTCTTTGAGCTCAGCTAATGGTCCGGAAGCGTGAGCGATGAGATGTTCACCCATCGAATCAACATAACCGGATCGAAAGCTCGCTGGTTCGCCGAACCAAGCGCGAAGCTGTTGCGTATCGTGGTCTTTCTCTTGGGTAAGTGTTATGAGGACACATTTACCCGGGAATGAGTTGTGCCACGCTTGCATCAAATTCCAGAAGAGCGTTTCGGCATTTGGCGGGTCTCCTAATCGTCCGGAACCACGTACATCCCGTAAGGCCACATTGATGGCGTCCACAAGGGACCTTGTCTGGCGCATGGCATTCGTGATTTTCGTCCGGTCGCCATCGTCGCCAATGAAATTGCATCATCTGATACCTCCTTCATCTTTTTACTACATTTGGACTAAAAAATCAAATTTTGAAATATAATCTAGCAGAGAGTAGAATTAACGTATGATTCAAACAGTAGAGGAAAGAAAAGAGCTTATGCGGAAAATACGAGATGAAGTGATAGCGCTTAAAAAGTCGCCACTTTATAAATTTAGAATTGAGAATAAAAATCTGCCGGTAATAGGCGAGGGGAGTCATTTTGCAAAAATAATGTTTATAGGTGAAGCTCCGGGGAGAAACGAGGCAAAGACTGGCCGGCCTTTTTGTGGTAGAGCAGGAGATATTTTAAACGAACTTTTAGAATCTGTGGGAATAAAGAGGGAGGAAGTGTATGTGACAAATATTGTAAAAGATCGCCCCCCACAGAACCGCGACCCTCTGCCAGAAGAAATAGAAATTTATGGACCATTTCTAGACAGACAGATAGAAATAATACAGCCAAAAGTTATTGCAACTCTTGGTAGATATTCTATGTACTATGTTATGCCAAAGTTGGGTTTAGAGTTTGAATTGGAACCTATAAGTAAAAACCATGGCAAAATTTTTGCTGTGCCCCGCGAAGCTTTAGCGAAGTGGGGATGGAAAAATCATGAAGTAAAAATAGTCCCACTCTACCATCCCGCTGTAGCAGTCTACAACGCACACACTTTAGACCAACTTAAAAAAGATTTTGAGGTTTTGAAAGATTTGTAAAATTAAATCTTCAAAATTTTTTTGAAGCGAGATTCGTCTTTGTATTTACCGACGATGGCCATATTGAGTCTGTCGTTTGTGATTATCTCTTTGGCTACTTTGGAAATATCTTTTGCGGTTATTTTTTGTATTTCTTTTTCTACTTCTTTTGGTGTCTTTATTTTCTCTTTCATTATTTCTTGAGAACCAAAAAAGTTTGCTTGGGCATCAGAGGACTCCAGCCCCAAATACATATTGCCAATAAGATAGTCTTTGGCTTTGCGAAGCTCTGACTCTGGCACTTTTTCACTCTTTATTTTTTTGACCTCATCCAAAATTCCCTTGACACCCTCTTCCACTCTGCTCGAATCAACTCCTGCCGAGATCAGAAAGGTCCCATGATCTGTTAGCCCATCAACGGCTGACCTAACGTAATAACAGATACCAAGTTCTTCTCTCATTTTCTGGAAAAGGCGAGAACTCATACCATTACCAAGCACTACCGAAAGGATCCTCAAGGCTTGAGTTTTTTTGTCATACAAGTCATATGCCCTGAAGCCAATTACCAGATGAGTTTGGTCTGTTTCTTTAAATCTCAACTTAACCATTGGCCCATTTTGTTTTTCTACGACTTTTTTCTTACCGACTTTTTTGGTTACCGGCATACCATCAAAAGCTTTGCTTACTTTTTTAAAAATAAGAGCAGGATCAATATCTCCAGCTACTACTACAGTAGTGGCGCTTGCCACATAATGATTTTTTCTATAATTTACAAAATCATCCCGCTCAAACCCTCGGACATTTTCTCTGGTGCCAGCCACAGACCAACCGGCAGGTTGATCACCATACAGAAGTTCATCAAAAACCTCGTGCACTAGTCTGTTTGGTAAATCTTCATACATATTTATTTCTTCTACTATCACCCCTTTTTCAGTTTCCAAATCAGCGACTGGGAAAGTCGGACGAAGGTACATATCAGAAATAATATCTAAAATTTGGTCGGTATGTTTATTGGAAGCTTTGGCCCAATAGCCGGTCACTTCTTGTGAAGTAAAAGCATTATTTTGAGCACCCATTGCATCAAACTCTCTGGATATATCTATAGCTTTTAGCCTTTTCTCCGTACCCTTAAAACACATATGCTCCAAGAAGTGTGAGATACCGTTGTTCTGCTTGTTTTCATATTTTGAGCCAGCTTCAATCAAAGACATCACTGTAACCGAAGGAGAGGCTTTCATTGGTACCGCTATCACCCTTAAACCATTTTTTAATACTTTCTTTTTATAATTCATTTTTGGAAATTAAAAATAATAGTCCCACAAATATACCTGTAAATTTGCTTAAAATCAAATTGGAAATATCATCTTTTTGTTGTAAAATGGCGATATGAAAAAGAGTGCTAAAAAGGTGTCCGAAAAAGAAAGTGACAATAAAAAAATAACTAACTTTCTTTTTGAGGTAGGGATCCTTGCAAGAACCCCAAGGAGCGGATTTCACTTTTTAGGTACTGGCAACCAGACAGTCGCAGAACACATAAACAGAGTTTGCTTTATAGGATATATGCTCGCAGAGATGGATGGCAAAGTTGATATATCAAAAGTTTTGCAGATGTGTCTTTTTCATGATATTTCCGAAACTAGAATATCTGATTTAAATTATGTACACCAGAAATATGTTGATAGGAAGGAAGAAGAAGCGCACAAGGACATTGCAGACTCAATACCATTTGGTGCAAAAGTATTTGATACAATAAAAGAGTACGAGGAAAGGCAGAGCAGAGAGTCAGTGTTAGTAAAAGATGCGGATAATTTAGAATGGATCTTGGCACTTAAAGAAGAAGTTGATACGGGTAATACACGAGCTCTAAAGTGGATAAGTTCGGCAGTAAAACGACTAAAAACTCCTTTTGCAATTTCTCTTGCAAAAGAAATTATGGAAACAGATTCTAACGACTGGTGGTTTGATAATGAAAGACAAAAGAGTGATTGGTGGGTAAATAGAGGTAAAAAATAAATATGAAAATATTAAATTATTTTTAATTAACAATTATGACAGAAGAAAAAAAGAGGGTAGGTGCAGGGTTTGGAATTATCTTAAAAAAAGAGGGGAAAATCCTCTTAGGAATGCGGCATCCTGATCCAGACAAAGCAGATTCGGCTTTCCGTAGTAGTGGGGAGTGGTGCCTGCCGGGCGGAAAACTCGAATGGGGAGAATCATTTGAAGAGGGCGCTATAAGAGAAACGAAAGAAGAAACAGGGATTACTATACAAGATCCCAAAGTTATCTCTGTCCATAACTGTAAAAATGAGCACGCTCATTTTATGACAGTTGGACTTGTCACGGAAAAGTGGCATGGAGAAGCAAAAGTAATGGAGCCAGATGAAATTGTTGAGTGGCAGTGGTTTGATTTAAAAAAATTACCATCTCCGCGATATTTTCCTAGTTTTGAAGTTATTGAAAATTACTTACAAAACAAATTTTATATCAAAAGAACCTAAACAATAATTTAAAATATGACCTCGGAAGAAATTAGAAAAAAATATTTGGAATTTTTTGAAGGGAAGGGACATAAGATTATCCCGAGCGCTTCGCTTGTGCCCGAAAATGATCCAACGGTACTTTTTACGACTGCCGGCATGCACCCCTTGGTACCATATCTCTTAGGTGAAAAACATCCGCTAGGAGTACGACTTGTAGATGTTCAAAAATGCATTAGGACAGGGGACATTGAAGAAGTTGGTGATAGCTTTCATCACACTTTTTTTGAAATGCTCGGCAACTGGTCACTCGGCGATTATTTTAAAAAAGAAGCAATAGAGTGGAGCTATGAATTTTTAACTGATCAAAAATGGTTGGGACTAGATAAGGATAGATTGGCCGTTTCTGTCTTTGCGGGGGACAGTGACGCACCTTTTGATAATGAGGCATACGAGACTTGGAAAAGTTTAAGTATTCCCGAAAAAAGAATTGCCAAATTGCCAAAGAAGAATAATTGGTGGGGGCCAGCCGGAGAGACGGGCCCCTGCGGTGGAGACACTGAAATGTTTTACTGGACACATTCGACAAGCTCAGGGCAAGCGGGCGAAGAGGTGCCCGAGAGCTTTAATGACGACAACTCAAAATGGCTTGAAATATGGAATGATGTTTTTATGCAATACAACAAAACTACAGAAGGAAAATTTGCACTATTAACACAGCAAAATGTTGATACGGGTATGGGACTAGAGCGGACACTTACGGTTATGAACGGTTTAGACGATAATTATAAAACTGATTTATTTTGGCCAATTATAGAAAAAATGGAAAAACTTTCTGATAAAAAATATGAAGGTGAAAATATTAAAGCGATGCGTATAATTGCTGATCATCTGAAAGCAGCTACATTCATCTTGGGAGATGAGAAGGGAATCACTCCTTCTAATACGGGTCAGGGATATGTTTTGCGTAGACTTATCAGACGAGCTGTCAGATACGGCAAACAAATTGGTCTAAAATCTTTCACCAAAGAAATAGCAGAAGTAGTAATAGGAATATACAAAGATGTTTATTCGGAACTCTCTAAAAATAAAGATTTTATTTTTGCTAATTTGTCTCAGGAAGAAGAAAAATTTGAAAAGACTTTGGAGAATGGGCTTAAAGAATTTGAAAAAAGATATTCTATAAGAGATGCCTACACCCGTATAATATCCGGATTGAATGCTTTTTGGTTTTTCTCATCTTTTGGTCTTCCAAAGGAAGTATTCCTTGATATTTTGAAAGAAAAACAGAATAGTGAAGAATATTTTAAAACACATCTAAAAATAAGTGATCAGTTTAATCAAGAATATGATGAGGAATTAAAAAAACACCAAGAGCTCTCGCGCACTTCTTCTGCTGGCATGTTTAAGGGTGGACTTTCGGACGCAGGAGAAGAGACCAAAAAACTTCACACCGCCACACACCTTTTACGCCAAGCATTGGAGAATGTTTTAGGAGAAAAGGTTATGCAAAGAGGAAGCAATATCACGGCTGAACGCCTCAGGTTTGATTTTAATCACGACAGCAAACTAACCGCTGAAGAAAAACAAAAAGTGGAAGATCTCGTAAACCAAAAAATTGCTGAAAATCTACCAGTAAATAAAGTCATAATGAAAAAGATTGATGCCGAAAAAACCGGCGCGGTCCATGCTTTTGGAGATAAATATGGAGATGAAGTTTCTGTTTATTTTATAGGTCCATCCTTAGAAGAAGCTTACTCAAAAGAATTTTGTGGAGGTCCACACATACAAAATACTTCAGAACTTGGGACTTTTAAAATTGTTAAAGAAGAGGCTGTCTCTGCCGGCATCCGCCGTATTAAAGCAATACTAGAATAAAAAACAAAAACTACTGTTCCAAGAGCCTTATCCTTGATGACCTAACGCAGGAATAGTAGTTTTTGTTTTTTATTAAGTTTTTCCACAACTTTGTTGCACATAAATCAAAATAAAGGTTTATAATACAAATCATGCCAAGAATTCAATTTAGTGACGTCACTCCTCCAGAGAGGAGAAGCATCCGCAATATCCCGATTCCGAACGGTGGCAAAAGGAAAGTATCAACCATTCCTATAACCATAAAAGATTCTGTTCAAAAGACGGAACCCACTCCTTTTGTTGCGCCAGAAGAAGCTCCAGTCTCAAATTTAAGTTCCAAAATATCTGAAACAAGAGACATAAAAAATAATGATGCCTACGAATACTATTATCCCAAAGACAAGAGTGAGTCAAAACAACAAGATGGTCTTTTCCGCAAATCAAAAAGAAAAACTTTTGTTTTTGGAACAATCATTGTTATTTTGATTGCTGTTTTTGTTGTAAGCATGATGACCGTCTTTGCTTCAGCTACTATATCTATCAATCCTAAGACAGAGCGAGTAGCAGTGGATACAAAAATAGTCGGCGCAAAAAATGAAGTAATGGAAAGCGATGTCAGATTTGAAGTCATCAAACTGTCAGAATTAAAGACAGTCTCCGTTGAAGCGACGGGCGAGGAAGCTGTTGAGTTAAAGGCATCTGGGAAAATTGTTATCTATAACAATTTCTCTTCTGAACCACAAAGACTCATTGTTCGCACTAGATTTGAAAACCCCGAGGGCCTTATTTATAGAATACCAGAATCAGTTATCGTCCCCGGTAAAATAGTTAAAGGTGGGGTAGGGACTCCAGGTAGTGTAGAAGTAGAGATTTTTGCCGATGAAGCCGGAGAAAAATATAACATCAAAAAATCTGATTTCACCATTCCTGGATTTAAAAATGATGCCGCTCGTTTCAAAAACTTTTATGCTAGGTCTTCTACAGATATAACAAATGGTTTTATAGGTAAGAGAAAGACGGTGGCTCCCGCAGACAAACAAACCGCCCTCCAAAATATTGATACAGAGGCGAAAATTAATCTTAAAAAAAGTTTGGAAACAAAAATACCTGACGGACTTACCCTACTTTCAGATTCTATAATATATAAATCCAGAGAATTATCTCAAAAAGAAGAAACCTCATCTGTACTTATAGGGAAAGAGGTAACGGCCTACGCCATAATGCTCAATAAGCAAGATTTATCTAAAAAAATAATAAACGAATACATCTCAAATTCTACCGATTGGAGTAATATCAAACCCATTATAAACGATTTTTCTCTTTTGAAAATTATGAACACGCCCGGTGATTTTGAGACAAGCGACAAAATAAACCTGCAAATAGGGGGCCAAGCTACCATAGTGGCAGACATAGACACAAACATTATAAGCCAAAGACTTCTAGGTGCTCCAAAAGGGGATGCGCGGAAGCTTATGGATGAATTTGCTGGGATTTTAAGCATAACCGCCACAGTAAGACCTGTCTGGAAACAGTCTTTTCCCAAAAACCCTTCAAAAATCTATGTCCAAACAACCATTAATAACTAGAGTTGACACCCAAGGGGCTTTTATGCTAACCTTTTCCCATTGTTGTTTTATTTCAAATGACAGATAAAGAAAGGCGGGAGACAAAAATAGGTATGGTAACGGAAGCGCTTCCGAATGCGTTTTTCCGTGTCAAATTACAAGAAGAAGAGTTGCTTGCATATTTATCGGGTAAAATGAGACTCAATAGAATCAAGGTCTTGATCGGAGATTCTGTTGAAGTCGTGCTTGACCCATATGGAGGAAAAGGCAGGATTATTCGTAGACTTGATGGTAGACGAACAACATGAACAGTAAAAAATGAAAGTAAAAGCTTCAATAAAGAAGATGTGTCCAAAATGTAAATTAGTTCGCCGAGGAGGCGTTTTGTTTGTAATTTGTAAAGGAAATCCGAAACACAAACAAAGACAAGGTTAATTTAAATATTGAAAAAAGGAAAAATTATGAGAATATTAGGAATTACAATACCGGATAAAAAAAGACTTGAGATAAGCTTGACTGTCCTTTTTGGAGTTGGCAGATCTCGAGCTCAGCAAATTTTAGATAAAGCTAAAATAGATTGGGGTACAAAAGCAGAAGGGTTAAGTGGAGAACAAGAAAACCAAATTAAAAAAATAATAGAGGGTTTAAAAATTGAAGGAGACTTAAAAAGAGAAGTTTCTGGAAACATAAAAAGATTAAAGGATATCAAATGTTATAGAGGAGTGAGACATAGTAGAACTCTGCCAGTTAGGGGGCAACGCACCAAAACCAATTCGCGTACTCGTAGAGGAAACACCAGAAAAACAATGGGTACCGGACGAAGAGCGGTTGAAAAGAAATAAAATAATAAAATAAAATGGGAAAAAAGAGAATTGTAAAAACAGAATCCGAAGCAGGAGATGCAAGTGTTAAGACCGACACATCTGCTCTTTCGTCTAAAAAAAGAGTCGACGCTGGATTGCTTTATGTCAGATCGACTTACAACAACACCGAACTGGTACTTACTGATAAAAAGGGTAACGTCTTGGCAGTAGAATCAAGCGGTAAATTGGGATTTAAAGGAGCAAAAAAGGGCACTCCTTTTGCAGCCGCTAAAGTGGGCGAAACTTTAGGAGCCAGAGCTCAAGCTTTGGGGATAAAAGAAATCGGAGTCATTGTAAAAGGAGTTGGATCGGGTAGGGAGTCGGGAATAAGAGGTTTTATATCAAAAGGTATAAACATAACCTCCATAAAAGATGCCACACCAGTACCTCATAACGGTCCAAAACCAAAAAAACCAAGGAGAGTTTAATCTTTGTTAAATATAAAATCAATTTATGAAAATAGGTCCAAAATACAAAATAGCCCGCCGACTCAAAGCTCCGATTTTTGAGAAAACTCAAACTCAAAAATATAGCTTGCGGGAGGAGCGCAAAAACAAGAAGAGGTCTTTTAACAAACCAAAGACCGATTTTGGCACCCAATTAAATGAGAAGCAAAAAGCCAGAATGTTTTATTGCGTTACCGAAAAACAATTTGCAAAATACGTAAATCAAGCCCTTAGCAAAAAGACGAGTTCACCCACCATAAACCTTTTAAAATCTTTAGAGCATCGTCTTGATAATGTAGTCTGGAGAGCTGGTATTTTACCAACTCATCTTGCGGCCAGACAAGCGGTCGCACATGGACATTTTTTGGTAAATGGTAAAAAAGTTTATGTGCCGTCTTTTAGTGTAAAGGGGGGAGATAAAATCACCGTAAGACAAGGTAGCCAGGGAAGCAAGATGTTTAGTGAATTGGAAAATAAAATAATAGAGACAAAATCGCCAGATTGGATTTCTTGGGATACCAAAACAAAAGAACTTTCTGTAAAAGATAGCTCTTTTATAGAGAAATCTGATTTATTATTTGATCTTGGTCAAGTTATTGAGTATTACCAGAGGTAATTTTAATTTTTAATATTATGACAATGGATAATTTTGATAAAGCTATTATATTGCCTTCAAAACCACGGGTAGTCTCCGAGGATGATAATCGTGGTGTCTATGAAATTGACGGATTTTATCCCGGATTTGGATTTACTATCGGCAACAGTCTCCGTCGCATTATTTTGTCCTCTTTACCCGGAGCCGCTATAACTTCAATAAAAATAAACAGTGTTGAACACGAATTTTCTTCAATCAAAGGAGTAAAAGAAGATGTAATAATGATAATGCTCAACATAAAAAAACTCCGAGTCAAGATGCTTTCAAACGAACCCCAAACCCTAACTATCAAAGGGAAGGGAATGAAGACTTTAACCGCCAAAGACATAGAGGCTCCCGGACAAGTAGAAATAATAAATCCAGAACTTGTGATCGCCACTCTCACAGACAAAGATTCGGAGCTCAATATCGAGATGGTAGTAGAAAAGGGTCTCGGGTTTGTTAGTCGTGACAGCCTCGGCAAGAACAAGGTTGATATCGGCACCATAGTCTTGGATGCAAACTTTACTCCAATCAGAAGGGTTAGTTATGAGGTAGAAAATATGCGAGTTGGTGACCGCACCGATTTTAATCGTCTACGCATACTTATAGAAACAGATGGCAGTATAAGCCCCAAAGAATCCCTCGAAAAATCTATAAACATTATGATAGGACAATTGAAAGCTATCACTGGTTTTGAAGAAAAGGAGAACTTGAAAGATGGAGAGTTTTCAACTGATGACACTTCAAATATGGATGAAGAGATGCATAATGAAAATCAAAAAATGGATCCAGAATTTCTAAAAACTCGTATTGAAAATCTAAATTTGGGAGCTCGCACACTAAATGCACTTTCCAGCGCCAACATTAGGACAATTGGGGGCTTGGCCAGGAAAAAAGAAAAAGACATATTGGAAGTAGAAGGTCTTGGAGCAAAAGGAGTAGCCGAGATCAAAAGAGTTTTGGGAGAACATGGTATAACTTTAAAGTAAATTAGAAATACGAAGCACTAAATACGAACATGAGACACCACAACGCAAACAGAAAATTTAGTAGGGTACGCAAAGTAAGAAATGCTTTGATCAATTCTCTTGCTCGATCTTTGGTTTTGCATCAGAAAATAAAAACCACCGAACCAAAAGCCAAAGAGCTTAGACCTTTCATAGAAAAACTGGTCACCAAAGGTAAGGCCGGGACAGTATCTGCAAGAAGAATCATAGGAACAAAGATAGGAGTGGGCGCCACTAAAATATTGGTGGATACTATTTCCAAAAAATACGAGGACCGCAAAGGAGGCTTCACCAGGATTACAAAATCCAAAAGAAGACTTTCGGACGGAAGCAAGATGGCAATTATTGAATTTGTATAACACGCAACTAAATTACAAATTATGACAAATGACGCAAATAAAATGGAATATACAATAGATGCAGAAGGAAAAAAGTTGGGTAGGATCGCTTCCGAGGCGGCAACTGTTTTGATGGGCAAAAATCGAGCCGATTTTGTCCGTAACGCTATTCCAAATATAAAACTAAAAATAACAAACGCCACCAAAATATCTACCACCAACAAAAAAATGGATCAAAAAGTTTATAAAAATTATTCAGGCTATCCGGGGGGCTTACGCGAGCGAACAATGAAAAAGGTAGTGGCTGATTTTGGTATGAAAGAAGTCTTAAAGATTGCTATAAAAGGCATGTTGCCCAAAAACAAATTGAGAGATAGGATGATGAAAAATTTATTAATTACAAAATAAAAAATCAAGCTCCGCTACAACACATATGCCAATCACAAAAGAAAAAACAGCAGATAGATATACAGAAGCCGTAGGTAGAAGAAAAACAGCTTCAGCTAGAGTGCGGATTACCCCCGCCTCTAAAAACACTTTTAAAATAAACGACCGCGATTTGGCGTCTTATTTTCCAACAGCAGAACTTCGCAAGATTATAGAAGAAGCCACAAACAAAGTAAAAGTTGGCAATTTCAATATTTCAATACATGTAAAGGGTGGCGGTGTTCATTCCCAAGCGGAAGCAGTGAGGCATGGTATCTCTCGTGCCCTCGTCAAACATGACGAACATGACGAATCTTCAAAGACCAAACTAAAAACAGCTGGCTTTTTGAAACGCGACCCTAGAGCCAAAGAGCGTCGCAAATTCGGCCTCAAGAAAGCCCGTAAAGCTCCACAGTGGTCAAAGAGATAGTTTAATCCTGAGCTTACTGTTAACTTGTTCACTTCTTCTCTATCTGTTAAGATTAGATTGTATGAAAAAACACTATATTTCAAACAAACTTTTTGCTGAACCTTCTTTTATAGAAGGAGGGGCTAGATTATTAGATTTTGGAAATACTCTCCAAGAGTACAACGCTTCTGAAACCGACGCAGAGACTGATATCGAGTCATTGAAGAATGACTGGAGAGCCATTGGTGATGATATAAAAATATCTATTGAAAGATATGAACAACTCGCCAGATAAAAATAACAAAGATGCGGATGGTAAAATGTTAGTTCGCCAGGAATCTTTTCAATCTTTTTCTGGTCCGTTACCCCCACCAGAAATCTTAGAAAGATTTAACAGTATTGTTCCGGGTGCAGCAGAAAGAATAATTAAAATGGCAGAAGATCAATTTGCCCACAGAGTCGATTTAGAAAAAAGAGTTATAAAGTCCGATGTAGAAAGATCAAAATGGGGACAAATACTTGGGTTTATTATTTCTATATTTGGATTAACAGTAGCTTTATTTGTAAGTATAAAAGGTCAGCAGTGGGCAAGTAGTATAATCGGGGGAGGAACACTTGCTTCTCTCGTTGGAGTATTTATGTATGGCACAAAATCAAGGCGCAAAGAAAGGGAGAGTAAATCCAGATCTAAATAAAATTAACTTTTAAATAGGGAGTCTAGTAAATATCTGGATGTTTATAATTTTATAACACAAATGGGAGACGAGGATAAAAAAAATAATTCAGAAGAAACTCTTGAAGTAACTTTTGATAATGAGGAAGAAGAAAATAATCCAGCCAGCCTTATAAAAAAACTCAGACAAAAAATTAAAGAGTTGGAAGAGAAAAATCAAGAGTATTTGATCGGTTGGCAAAAAGAGAGGGCAGATGGGGTAAATTTGCGTAAAAGACTAGAAGAAGAAAAGAGTGAATTTGCTAAATTTGCCAAAGAAGATATTGCTACTGAAATCATTACCGTCCTTGATTCATTTGAAAGTGCTTTCAAAAACAAAGAAGCTTGGGAAAAGGTAGACAAAAATTGGAGACAAGGTGTGGAGTATATCCATACTCAGCTTATAAACGTTCTTTCAAATCATGGGGTCTCTGTAGTCTCGCCCCTTGGGGAATTATTTGATCCCAAAAGAGATGAAGCGGTAGAGACCGTACCAACAGAAAAAGAAGAAGATAATCATAAAATACTAGAAGTAATGAGTGCCGGCTACAAACTCCAAAACAAAATCATCCGCGCCCCCAAAGTCAAAGTGGGGGAGTATAGGAGTGGATAACCATATTACATTACCACTAGCTGACTATGCTATAATGAGAATATGAACGAAGAATCTATACAAAAATATATAAAACAAGTTAGAACTGAAGCAAATGAAGATATGAAGCAACATATTGGAGCTTTAATTGAAAATGTAAACGATAAATTTAAAGCCACAAACGAAAAACTTATTACTATAGATAAAAAACTCGACTCTCAAGAAGAAATGATTGCTGGAATTGCAGAAGAAAAAACACTTGTAAAAGTTCAGGTTAGCGATCACGAAAATAGAATTAATACTTTAGAAACAAACTTGGTGTAAAAGAAAAGTCGCCGGTATGTATATCGTTACTCTCCCAACTATATTATAACAAATTATAGTATACAAGTCAAGTGTATAAAAATGTGACTAGATGTATAATTCATTCGCAAAACATTATTATTTTATTCCACTTGCCCCTCACATTAGACAAGGGGAGGGGCAGTCCGATGTAAATCGGACGGGGTGGGGTCTGAAATTTTAAAATTATTCGCATAATTTTCGTATCAATATGTCAAAAATCATAGGAATAGATTTGGGAACTACCAACTGCGCGGTGGCAGTGATGGAATCTGGAAATCCAAAAATAATTGAAAACGCAGAGGGAGCGCGAACCACCCCCTCTATTGTCGCTATTTCTAAAACAGGCGAAAGATTGGTGGGGCTTTTGGCTAGAAGGCAAGCGGTCACCAATCCTCAAAACACTGTTTTTGGCATCAAGAGATTTATCGGTCATGATTTCAAAGAAGATGCTGTCCAAAAAGATAAGGATACTGTGCCTTTTGAAATTTCTGCTTCCACTACCGGTAGTGTCCAAGTAAAAATGAACGATCACATTTACCGACCGGAAGAAATTTCGGCTATGATACTTGGGAAACTCAAAGCCGATGCCGAAGCTAAACTCGGAGAAAAAATTAGCCAAGCTATTATCACGGTGCCCGCTTATTTCAACGATGCCCAAAGAAAGGCTACCAAAGACGCTGGCCAAATCGCGGGCCTTGATGTTTTACGCATTATAAATGAACCCACCGCCGCGGCTTTAGCTTATGGATTTAATAAAAAGAAAAATGAACAAATCGCCGTCTTTGATTTTGGGGGTGGTACTTTTGATATTTCTATTTTGGAAGTCGGGGATGATGTGGTAGAGGTTAAGTCAACCGATGGTGACTCACACTTAGGCGGTAAAGATATTGATCAAAAAATCATCTACTTCCTGGCCTCTGAATTTAAAAAGGAAAGTGGTATTGACATCACCAAAGATCCGCTGGCCCTCCAGAGACTCGACGAAGCGGCAGAAAAAGCCAAGATTGAGCTCTCCACCGCCACAGATACCGAAGTAAACATCCCGTTTATCACTTCCGATTCTTCTGGCCCTCGCCACCTCCTTATTAAGATGAACCGCGCCAAACTAGAAGAGCTCTCTGATGAATTTATCGCTAGAGCCATGGAGATCACCCGACGTGCAATAGAAAGCTCGCCTTTTAAAGTGGCCGAAATAGAAGAAATAGTATTGGTGGGGGGTCAGACCAGAATGCCGAAAATCATAGAAGAAGTAAAAAAGTTTTTCGGCAAAGAACCAAACAAAAGCATCAACCCGGACGAAGTAGTTGCGTTAGGCGCCGCTATCCAAGGAGGTATTATCGCCGGAGATGTCAAAGATATTTTGCTTTTGGACGTTATCCCGCTTTCACTCGGTATTGAGACTATGGGCGGAGTGGCCACCAAACTCATTGACCGAAACACCACTATCCCAGCTTCCAAATCACAAGTCTTTTCTACAGCTGCTGACAATCAAACTAGCGTAGAGATACACGTCGTCCAAGGTGAAAGACCTTTGGCAGGAGACAACCGTACCTTAGGCCGATTTATTTTAGACGGTATTCCTCCATCTCCACGCGGTATGCCTCAAGTAGAAGTTTCTTTTGATATAGACGCCAATGGTATATTGAGCGTCAAAGCCAAAGACAAATCAAGCGGCAAAGAGCAATCAATAAAAATAGAAGGCACTTCGGGTCTTTCTAAAGAAGAGATAGAAAAGATGCAAAAAGATGCCGAGACCCATGCCGCAGATGACCTGAAAAAGAAAGAAGCGGCTGAAACCAAAAACTTGGCCGAGCAATTGATCTACACTACCGAAAAAGCTTTGAAGGAAGCGGAGGGAAAAATAAGTGATGAAATCAAAAAGGGTGTTGAAGAAAAAGTAAATGAGCTTAAAAAAATAAAAGACGGCGAAGATGTCGGAGCAATAAAAACAGCTACCGAAAATCTTTCTAAAGAGATTCAAAAAATAGGGGAGTATATGAGTAAGAATCCCCAACAAGAACAAAAGCCATCCAACTCCGCTGAAGCTTCGTCGGACAAGGAAGACCAAAAACCACCTGAGGAAAAAGGGGGAGCCACCTCTGCTGAAAGCTCCGACGAGCCAAGCGAGACAAAGAGTTAAAAGTTAGTATAATAAAAGTATGAAGAAAATTACTAAAACAAAAAACTCCGTCACTCTCAGCAGTTTAGATAAACGAATGGATCATTTGGAAAAGACTATGGAGAATCTAACAGAGACAGTTGATAATCTCGCCCAAGCGACAGCGAAAGGTTTTGCAAATACAGTAACAAAACAAGATCTCGAAAGATTTGCGACGAAACAAGATTTAGAGAATTTGGGCAACAAAATAGACAATTCACTTGAAGAATATACTAGAACCTTTAGAGTAGATTATGACGAGCTAAGCTCGAGAGTTAGAAGACTCGAATCTACTGTTTTTAAAAGATAGGAGACAAAGGGTTAAAAATTTGATATAATAAGGTCGCACTCTAATCGACGTATCATGCGACATGATTTCGCAAAATCATATGAAGAACTATTATGACATATTAGGGATAGACAAAAAGGCCTCCAAAGATGAGGTTAAAAAGGCTTTTCGGACACTTGCCCACAAATTTCACCCCGACAAAAAAGGGGGTGATGCCGAAAAGTTTAAAGAAATAAACGAAGCTTATACCGTCCTTTCTGATGACCAAAAGAGATCCCAGTATGATATGTACGGCCAAAATTTTGCCGGAGCTACCGGAGGAAATACGGGTGGATTTAATTGGCAAGATTTTGCCTCCAATCCAGGAGCGGGGGGATTTAATTTTTCTGCCGAAAACTTTGATTTTGGAGATATTTTTGCAAACGGATTTGACTTAGGCAGTATTTTTGGCGGAAGACAAAGATCTCAAACAAAAAGAGGGCGAGACATCTCTATAGATATAGAGCTCTCTTTTGAAGAAGCAATTTTTGGAGTAGAACGAGCTATTCTTTTAAATAAAGTCTCAGTATGTCACGTTTGTAGTGGCACCGGAGGCAAAAAGGGGACCGAGATCATAAGTTGCCAGACTTGCAACGGCAAAGGGAAAATCAGAGAAATGAAAAAGTCTATCTTCGGTTCTATAGAAATGACCAGAGCTTGCAACAATTGCGCGGGCAGTGGCAAAGTGCCAAAAGAAAAATGCAGCTCTTGTGATGGTTTGGGTATATTGAAAAAAGAAGAAGAAATAAAAATAAAAATCCCAGCCGGCATCGACAATGGCGAAATGATCCGTCTCTCGGGAGGAGGTGAAGCGGTCAAGGGAGGCACCTCAGGCGACCTTTATATAAAAACCCATGTCAAAAAACACAAAACTTTCCACAAAGAAGGCAATGATTTAGTGATGAATCTAGATGTAAAATTATCAGATGCTTTGCTCGGCGCCAAGATTGACATTCAAACTTTAGATGGACTTTCCACTTTAAATATTCCAGAAGGTATAAACACTGGTGATATTTTGCAAATCAAAGGCAAAGGAGTGCCAGAACATGGCAGAAATCGCGGTGATATTTTAATTCACATCCGTGTCGCCTTACCTAAAAAATTAACCAAGTCTGCCAAAGAAGCTATCTTGAAACTGCGAGAAGAGGGAATGTAAGGTAGAAAGTTTTTTAAGAAAATTAAATAAAATGAAAAAGGGCGACGCGGGTCGCCCTTTTTGGGGTGGCAAGCGGGCCACTCCTTGATCCTGGTTTTTGCGGATGAGTTCTCTCGTCCGGATGTAAGTATATACATAAAAAAAATCTTGTCAACTATGTTATCCACAGCTGGCAAGACGTAGTAGGGGGGCCGCAAAAACCAGGATTCGGGCATTGCTACATCCCCGCATCCGGGTTGACACCAGCGGAGCATCCCCCTACTCCCATAGTATATCAGAAGACAATAAATCTGTCCAATGAAAAGGCCCCGCTACCTTGGTAGGGGGGCCTTCCGCAAAGATCTTATCGCGTGTAGTTGAAACCAAAGTCTGCTTGACTTTGGCCAACCTGGACCTTGCCATAGAGACCGTACTCTGCTGGCAGGTCGGGGAGAGTAAAGGAGATCGTCTGGACACCAGAGGATTCCTTCACTTCCACTTCAATTGTCGTTCCTCCGAGGAGCACAGTGGCGCTTTTGGCGCCTACCGCACCGCTCAAAAAGACTGTGATTGTATCTCCGGGCCTCGCTGGATTTTCTGGAGAGACCAGTCCACCCTCACGATAGATTCCTCCAACTCCGATTGACTCGGAAGGAGAAAAGCCTGAAAGGATAATCTTGGTGGTCTCTGGGCGTAGTCTTCCGTCAAATTCCCTTACTACAGCAAGTGTGCTTGGGTTTTTTGGTGGAAAAGCTAATATTTCCGCCGGAAAAACAAAGTTTAACTGACCTTGTGAGGAGTAAAGTATCTCGAGCGGTTTACCGTTCAAGTACACTTTGCAACCTTCTAGGTTTTCACCATAGATGCTTGCCAAATCTCCACGAGCAAAACTTGCCCGCTCGCTCCAGCTTCCGAGAACCCCATCCCTCTCACGAATTTTGCATAGGGGAATTTCTGTGAGCGGAACATCTATCAGAAGCCTTGACTCCTTGAGCAGTTGCCCCACATCAAGGATGCCTGGCACGGCCTTCCCGATTAGCGCCGGCGCAAAGCGTGAGCTTCGCACTAGAAGCTTTTTGAGAATCTCGGGAGTGAGGATAGAGTTAGGGAATTCCCCATACCTCTCCTCGATAGCCAGAGTCAGGGCTCCGGCCACACCGGGAGTCGCCATTGACGTACCACAGCGCCATCCGTAAGGCCTACCCTCAAAATCCTTCACAAGTGTGGTGTACCAGCACCAAGGCGCAGAAGTCGTAACCTCCATGCCCCAGCTTGAACCAGCTCCAAAAGAGCTGTCATTTCTATCCACCCCGGCGACGCAGATCACATTTGATAAATGCGAGCTGGCGCATGGTTGTAAATTCTCCGTCTTGTAACGTCGTGAGTCGTTGCCAGATCCGGCAACGAACAAGGCTTTATCCTTCAGAGAATCAAGAACTTGGGCCCATACGTCCCATTTTTCTCGATCTTCCACGTTCTCCAATATTACGAAGCTCATGTTTACCACGAGCAGTTCGTAATAAGGCAGATCATGGAGAGAAAGGATTGCGCGTAGTGCGTCAACCTGGTCTACATAAAATTCCCCGTTTGCATCAAACTTGGTAACCACGATTGATATGATAGGAGCTTGCATAGAAATCCCTTTGATCCCAAATGGATTCATGGAAGTTGCCGCGGCGATTCCCACCACAGCAGTACCATGTCCTTGGATATCTGGAGTATTCTTTACAAGGCTGTCAAATCTGTCTACATCCTGATGTGGTCCAACACCACTGTCTAGTAGGACCAGACCAATTTTACCTTCAGCAACCCTGCTTCTACCGGCCTCTTCCGGATTGAAACGGATCTGCTTAAACTCGTTTTGCTGGTTACCCGACTGCGGGTCAAGCCCGAGGTCGGTTTCTGCCAACACGGGAGCTCGTAGCTGTCCTTCGGAGAGCCTTCGAACTTTCATATCTCCACACGGCGTCATGTCGTTTGCTGATGCGGTTACAACCGCTATCCGCTCCACGCCATTTTTTCCTTTATCGTTTTCTGCAAGCCACTCAAAGTGGCTTGCGCCCGGGCAGAGAAAGTTACGTTCGGGCCGAGACACAAACGATTCTCTCCCCACCTTTTTGACTGTCTCGTAACTCTTCTCGTCGAAGAGTACGAGAAAACGTGCCTTCTGTCCGAAGACGGAGGAAACAAAAAGTAGGAAAGTAATCATCAGTCTCATACCAAACTCCCTTCTATACTGCCCGTCTTGTTATTACAAAGGGCTAGTGTATTTCTGGTCTTATTATACTAAAAATAAATAAAAAAGCAAGCCCCCACGATGTCTAGGCACCATGGGGGCATCTCAATGAACTAACGAACTGTTGCATTGACCTGATATAGGCCAATGAAATACGGAGCAAGTCCCGAGAACAAAACTTCAACCGGCGTACCGGTGATCTCTGTCGGGACAAAAAACGATTTGAAAAGAGCGTTGTCTGGAGTGGGCGCGCCTGTTTCCACAGTCGGATCAGTTTTGCCCAATCCGGTCGCATAGTATGTACGCACATTTCCAGTTTCTGCAAAGTAAGGCTCTCCATTCGGAAGCCTCAAGAAGCAGGGAGAGGTGTCTTTGACGAGAACACTTATCTCTGGTCCTTTTGCTGTTCCAGCCTCTACCCAGAATCTTACTTGGCCGGTTACCTCGTAAGGCACCTGGAAGTTCACCTGCCCGGGAGAGACGAAGTAGAGCGGTACTCGTACTCCGTCAATGAACACCGATGTTCCGACGAGGATAGTCGGAAGCGTTAAACTTGTATAACTCGCCGTCCCACCACTGCTCAAATTTTTGCCGTAGAGCGATATGATCGCTCCGGGTGAGAACTCTCTGCACCCAAGCTCGGATTTCTCCAAACTGTGAAAGAAAGGTGAGGCGAAACTCTGCACTCCGTATTCTGGTTTAGGTGTGGCAGAGGTCATAACCTCCACCGACACACTGCTCTCAGCCAAACCGCCAAATCCGAGCACCTCCACCTTGTAGGTAGTACTCAACTGCGGGGAAACCGTCGCCTCACCGCTAGCTGGCAAGTTATCCAAGACGATATTGGACCCGGCATAAAGCCGAGCCTTTTCTCCATTCTTGGACTGCCAACGTATCACCACAGATTCGCCGACAGTAATCTTGGCCGAGCTCACCGAGAGAGCCGTAATGATTGGCGGGATTGCCACCATTCTTTCTCTGTAGATAGTACCCGTTGGCCCTATCTTGAACAGGAAGTCTACCTCTCCCGAGGGAGATACAGCCACATGCGCCGAATCCAGGTTCTGGACAGCGACACTACCGAGCTGTCCATCAGAAACCACAACCTTTTGAACACCCGTGAGGGTATTCATTAACACGACTGTATCCTGATTTTGCCGACCAGCCCCAGCTCCTGCAAACACAGCCCAAGGGCCGTTCTGTTGCGAGAGCCAGACAGGCTGGGTGTTGTTGAAGCCCGAAAGCTCGTACAGTCCCGCGAGTCGTCCGTCACGAAAGGCTCTCACCATCCACTTGCCACCACTCTTGTAGAGAATGGTTGCCGAGATATCACTCGGCTCAACAAGTAGTTGGCAACATTCCTCTCCAGTGATCTGAAGAGAGCTAAACTTGCCATCCACTCCTATAATCCCAACTTCCGTCGCTACCTTAGTGGCAGGGAAGCGGTATCTCTCTGTGAGGAAGCGCCCGTCGGGCATCCTCCATGCTTGGAGAACCCGGTAGTCTTTGTCCAAGAGATGAACCCTTTGAAAGGTACAGATACTTCCGGAATATGTAGAGGATGTTAGCCGATAAAGACTGTATTCCTCATCAAACGTAAAGCCGGGACGCGGGTCCGTTGTTGGCGGTCGGTTGCCAGCAACGAAATACTTCTCTTTGTCAGCCCCAACCCAACCATATGAAAACCGGCCAAGAGTCTTTGTACCAATATTGTTACCAATACTAGTGCAGATTCTACTCCCAACCCCATCCTCAACCTTGTCAAAGTAGGTCTGGGGCGGTCGCCCTAATGGCCACGGAATCGGAAACCCCGGTCCAAGTAGTGATTGCAGGTAAAGTGTTTTTCCTTTAGAAAAAACACCTCCCCACTCAATACTCTTTTCTTGTTCCCAGAATGTCCGCTTCGTGGGACGGCTAGTAGATACCTTATTGAAAAGGGGATCTTTAATCTGACCACCTTCAACAATACCCACCATTGACTGCGGTCTTCCATCAGCACCTAGAGCAGTTCCTAAAACCCAGAGTTTCCCCTGTGCGTCATAGGTCACTGTGTCAACAGTGTAATCCGGTGGCACATTAGCCACCTGCTCAACTGCCAGCAGAGAGCTGGCAATCAAAACCAAAAGAGTAATTGCTTTCATCTTTCTTCCTCCTCTATTTCAATGTGCCAGCCAGCTTGGCTGTTCTAATTATTATAATAATACTTTTAACACAAATGTCAATAGCACCTTATCCACAAGATTTTACAACATATCCTAATTTTATTCTATAATTTAGTATAAATATTTTGTAAAAAATGGATAATAATAATCCTAAATTTATTCCTGTCATAATAATCTTGTTTGGAGTCGCTGTAGGTATTTTTATCTATATATGGAACAGTAGTAAAAATCCGAAAGCAGTAGTAGAAGAACCCAAACAAGAATTTGAGAGAAAAGCGGAACAGTTTGGCGCAGAAATCCTTCCTCAGGGACTGCCTACTGACTTGCCAATAGAAGAAGGGGCTGTCGTTATATCAAATGAAATAGTAAAGGTAACAACTCCAGATGGAAAACAAGAAGAACAGGTGGTCAGAGCGTACCTATCTGCTAAAACCGTAGAAGAAAATCTAAAAATTTATAAAGATTATGTATTAGCCAAAGGTTGGCAGGTGAGTGGGGAAATAAATGTAAGCAAAGACTTAATGATATTTCTATCTTACGACCCCAAAAATCCAACCCAACCTATCAAATTTGAATTTGTCAAAAATTCTGTGACAAAAGATGTGACGGTAAGGATTGTTTTAATAAAAAATATTAGGTGATAAAATATGATATCTAGTAAACTCTACAAAATAATACCTTTATTACTCGGAGTGGTTTTATTTTTTATTTTTAATGTAGATAATTCTAGTGCTCAATCGACAGATACTTGTGCTTCAGTTTCAGAATGTACAGCTGTAAGTGCTTGTGAAATAGATAATTATGATATAGCAGGAGATGTTGCGTGTGGTGGTAGTTGGAATTTTTTAGGCACATATTGTTCTGGTATTCGATGCGTAGATAGTTATATATGTGATTCAAGTTGTTCAACTGTAGGACAACAAGTCACGTCTGCTTCTTGTTCTAATAATTGGTGTAGCTATACAACCGGTGGGCCTTGTAGCACAAACCTTGGACAGTGTTGGTGGAATGAAGAAAGAGCTTCTTCAGATCCGATATCTGACGGGCCCACAACACTTCCTTTAAATGGAAACGGATCTACATGTTCCGACCCAAATGGTCAACCAATCATCTCGTATCCTTCGGGGTCAAGTTTTACAGTTAGCCAGGGAGATCTTGGTTGGGTTGGTTTAGCTTACACAGCACAAGGTTCAACAGTAATGAATGTTGGGGTGCCGACTTGCCCAGCTGGAGCGACCTGTAATGCTCCTTCACCTACAAATAATGATGGTGATGGTTTTCCTCCTACGATTTTTGGTGTAACTATAAACAATACTTCATCTCTTACTCCTGGCACTTACCCTATAGATATACTTCTTTCAAATACAGGTGATGCTGGGTGTAACGCTGAAGCAACTGTCTTCCTCACGGTAGAACCAAGCAGACAGACAGTTTGTAATGGCTCTTGGTACACAGTTACCGGGAGCTTTGCCGCCTCTCAAAATCCGGTTGGAAAATATTTTTCAACACCTGCAACAATAAATGTCTTTGCACCAAATGCTTCTACTGGAAGAAATATTTATGAGCAAATCTGTACTGGCGCTACAGCTCTGCAAAGTTGTAGTTGGAACAGTCTTCCGGGCTGGACCAATATCGGACTATTTTCTTCGGTAGTCAATCAACCTGTCCATATCCCTTCTACAAATTTCCGTAATGCAATAGTTTCTACCCAAAGTAATGGGATGTATCAACTTTCGGGCGCAAGTTGGAATGTCTTTCCCGGCCCAGCTCCAGCTTGGGGAACTCCAGCCTCTGCAGTAGATCCATTTAACAGGACATACAGTTTTCGTAGAGGTGGAGGAAATGTGGTGGAGTATATGTGTAGTATTGCAAATGCATTTCCAGATATAACCGCAACTCCAACTTCGGTAATAAGCGGTGGCGCTTCTACTATCTCTTGGACATCAACAAACGCAACTTCTTGTGCAGTAACTTGTTCATCTGGGTCTTGTCCTTGGACTGGTACATCTGGTAGTCAATCTTCTGGAGCTCTAGTTGCAGATCGTACTTACACACTTACTTGTCAGCCGGGCAATACTACTGATGCAGTTACTGTGACTGTATCTGGTGGATCAGGACCAAGTATAGGACTTATTCCAGCAACTATGTTTTTTAGTAGACAAATTGGGCAGGCTGCCCCCGCCACATCAAACGCTACTATATCTAACTCTGGAGCAGTAGGTAGCAATCTAAACTGGCGTGCAAGCACAAATCAGACTTGGTGTACGATTGGTGGCGTCGGAAGTCCTGGTAGTATTACAGGCGGACCTTTGGCTCAAGGGGCTCCAGGGACCGTAAGAGCTGTCGGTGTCCCCATTCCTTCAAGTATGCCTGCTGGTAGTAATTTGTGCGCTGTAACGGTTTCTGATAATGGTTCAACGCCTGCTGTAACGGGCGGGAGTAAGACTGTAGCAGTAACTTATAATGTGCTTCCTACTAATCCTGGTAGCGTTTCTGGTAGTTTGATAGGAGTCTGTCCTGCAAGAGATGTTCGGATTACTTGGACAGCTTCCAATGGTGGAGGTACACCTGTCACTTACAATATTTATAGAAATACGCTTCCACCCGGAACTTTCCCAGCCAGCCCTCTGCTTGCTGGTACTGGAGTATCAGGCACAACTTTTACAGACACAACTCCAGCTGGAGGTACCACTTACTACTATTGGGTGCGAGCAACTGCTGGTGGTCAAAATAGTTCACCTATAGCCGCTACTCAAAATGCCACGGGAGGAATTGCTGTGCCAGTTTGTGCACCTATTGGCTACAGACTCAATGTAACCAAAGCAGGGCAGGGGACAGTATCAAGTACCCAGGGTACCCCAGCTATAAGTTGCGGTTCTGTGTGTCAGGCAGATTATGATCCAGACGAGGATGTAACCCTACAAGCCACAGCTGCACCGGGTAGGATATTTACAGGATGGAGCGGGTCCTGCTCTGGAAGAGGAGATTGTGATCTAACTATGAACAGTGATAAATCTGTAACAGCAAACTTTGCAGTAGACCCAAACTACAAGGAGTTTTAGGATAAAAAATCTGATAAGATAATGAGAGTGTTTGTAAAAGCAAAGCCGAGTGCAAAAGAGGAGAAGGTGGAAAAACAAGAAGCCCAGCAGAACCTCTGGCAGAACAAAGAAGGAGATTTACATCTCAAAGTATCTGTAAAGGAACCTCCAGTAGAAGGCAGGGCAAACCAAGCAATAATCAAAGCCTTGGCAAAATATTTTAATACTTCTCCTACAAGAATTACCCTAATCTCCGGCGCCTCCTCAAAAAATAAAGTTTTTGAGATAAAATAATGGTATAATTTTTGTATGCACTTTGGAGAACATCTGACAATAGACGGATATGGTGGATCAAAAGAAAAACTCAATAACAAAGAGCTAGTATTAGAATGTCTAAATGAACTTCCAGAACAGCTAGGAATGCACAAACTTGCTGAGCCGGTTGTTTATTCTGCACCAAACAATGACAAGAAGGATCCGGGGGGTTGGAGCGGGTTTGTAGTCATTGCCGAAAGCCACATAAGTATTCATACCTTTCCAGATAACGGGTTTTTAAGTGCAGATGTTTATACCTGCAAAAACGGAATGGATAATGAATTTATATTAAATTATTTTAAAGAAAAGTTTGACCTGCAAGATATAGAGCATAATTTTATTAAGAGGGGGACAAGGTATTCAAACGATTAAAAAATTTTTGTTTTTCTTTATCATATATATTTAAGGGGCGCACACATGTGAACGCCCCTTTCGGTTACGACGGCAGGACTGGAGTCGGAGGACAGATTGGATATTTCTTCATACTACCTTACTTTGCGGAATGTACCTTGTTGTGATCTTCAAGAACTACGATTTGGTCTGTTATAAAGCTTAGCACATAATATTTTGTTGTCATAGAGATATGCGTAATAGAGTTGACAGAATAATTTAAAAGAGTATATTAAAGAGTAGGCAGCTCTCGGTAGCTGAATTTCAATCCAAGGATGGGTTATGAAAACCTTTCTCGTTCAAGACTCTGATTTCAAGACTCCAGATGTGAAAAAATGGAAGTCGGGAAAACACGTCCCGTGTGTCTCCGTGGCTATCAGGCCCGAAGGCGTCGCTGTTCGTTCCACCCTCGATGAGGGTAAGACAACTGTGTTCTTTAACAAGAGAGAATGGACCGCCTTCATTGGTGCGGTCAAGGCGGGAGAATTTGAACTCTCCTAGCAAATTCACTTTTGGCAGAGGCACTTACCCACTTCCTTAAGGGGAAGTCACGAACCAACCAGAGAGAGCGGAGGCAATCACGTGATGCTTACCGCTCTTTTATATTTAACAATATTTATATTATAAAATATTAAAATAGTTTATGAAACAGATAATCACTACAAAAAATAAAACATTGTTTATACCAGGATTAGGAGAACATGCGAAGGATTATTGTGTTCTTTCAAAATATATGAAAGTATATAATATATCATGGGATAATCTTCGTCTCCCCCGTGGAAATTATGATACTGTCATTGGGTTTTCGATGGGAGCTGTTTTAGCATGTGACTATGTAGAAATAAAATTTGTCAAAACTCTCATTCTCTGTTCAATGACACCTATTGCTCATTCTCTAAAAACATTGAAAGCTAAAGAAGTCATTTTTATAGTCGGAGAAAAAGAAAAATGGGTGTACAAGAATAACCTTCAATTAGCCAAAACTCTCAAATGTAAATGGAGAATTGTTGTAATTCCCGGGGCAGATCATAAGATCACTGGTAATTATAGGAAAAAACTCTTGGAATTAGCAGTCTAATTTTTTTATAAACAAAAATTTTGTTAGAGGATAGATTTTACTGTATAATTAAAGTGTGTTTGAATTTTGGTGTTGTGGCTAGAGAGTTTTGATAGTTGACAAAAATAATCCAAGAGTTATATTAAAACCAGACAGGCAAGATATAGAACATAATTTTATTAAGAGGGGATTAAAATATTCAAATGGATAAAAAATCAAAAATTTTAATAACTATATTTTTTATCTCTATTATAGTGTCTGTAGTAATGACATATAAAAGAACAACGGTTGATAAGGATTTTTACATTGAAGATGGTACCGCGTTAGAATAAAAAATGTTTACAATAACTTATATATTTGGAGTTGTAGCAGGAATCATATCCTTCGGAGCTTATATTGTATATATAATCTCAATTTTAAAAGGAGAAACAAAACCAAGCAGAGCAACTTGGTGGATACTCACTATAGTAGGGAGTGTTACTGGAATTAGTTATTATTTCTCTGGAGCAGTAGATACCATTTGGGTTCCAGTAGCTGATGTGTTTGGAATTTTCATAGTAGCAATACTTTCTATTAAATATGGAGAGGGTGGCTTAAACCCTTTTGATATAACATGCTTCTTTGTATCAATGACGGGACTAGTACTATGGTATATATTTAAAAGTCCAGTTATTGCCTTAATCCTTAATTTAAGTATGGATTTTGTCGGCATGTTACCTACAATCAAAAAATCCTATTTAGAACCTACGGGTGAGAGTGGATTTTCTTGGCTACTTACATTTATTGGTAATGTATTGAATTTTGGTGCAATAGGTTCTGCAACATTTGGAGTACTCATATATCCAATATATATGTCTATAACCAGTGGTTCAGTTGCAACACTTCTTTATTTTCCAAAGACTAGATTTTCTAAAAAAATCAAATAAGATTTGATCTATCTAGATTAATGCGATCAAAATAAGTATTATCAAATTGATCATAATCACATAATAATTCTTCTCCAAGATGAATATCTTTGAGAGCAATGTCTTTACGAGTAAAAGACTGAATATTTATATCTTCTTTCTTAGCAGAATGATTAATAAATCGTTGGTCATCAAAACACAAAACGTGTTTATCTAAATCTTTATCAAAATATGCGTAATGAAAAAATTGTTTTTTTGCTGGTTCGGACATTTGATTAATTTCTTCATCGGTAAATGCTGAATCAAAAAGGGGATGATACTCCCACGTTATTGTACCCTTAGGAATAAATTGATCTGCCAAAAGTCCTATTCCATGTTTAATACTTTTCCCTAATTTTGTTTTAACTAAAATCATGATTGTTATTTGAATAATATTTGGATAATGTTAAAATCATATCATATTAAATATATAGAATGGAAACTTTAATAGAATTGTGTAATTTTGAAGGACCAAAATGGTTATTGTTTGGTGCAGATGTCGCTCCACTAGTTTACTATTCTCATTTACCAATAATTATAATTTCTCTCTTGTTAGCTTTTTTTGTATTTTTTCAGAATAAAAACTCCATTCCAAATAGGGTTCTTTTTGTAACCATAATCACTTTTGCTCTATGGGTATTTTTAGATTCAATTTTTTGGGCAAGCAATAGAAGTGATGTGGTAATGTTTGTGTGGTCTATTATTATACTTATTGAGCCATTAGTATATATAGGGGGGTTTTATTTACTATATTTATTTTTGGAAAAGAAAGATTTACCTTTTATTTCTAAATTATTTTTATTTTTGATTTATACGCCACTGCTAATTTTTGTACCAACAAAGTACAGTTTGTCAGGATTTGATATTTCTACATGCCTTAGCGTAGAGGGTCCAATAGCTCTCTACTATACATATGCAGTAGAAATTCTTATGACCATAATAATTATTGGGTATTCAATACGAAAACTTCATAAGCCAGGAAATTTGAATCGGAAAGAAATATTCTCCCTTTCTACTGGTGTCGTGTTATTTTTATTTGCTTTCGCATGGGGAAATATAATAGGAAGTTTTACAGAGAATTGGGAATTGGGTCAGTATGGATTATTTGGAATGCCTATATTTGCCGGATTTTTAGTTTATTCAATAGTCAAATTTAAAACATTTAATGTCAAACTAATCGGAACTCAAGCTTTAATAACGGCTTTATGGATTGCACTTTGTGCTGTACTTTTTGTAAATGATATAAATAACGTAAGAATTATTGTTTCTCTTACTTTGATTCTATTTCTTATCGTTGGAATTTTATTAGTCCGCTCGGTAAAAAGGGAGGTAGAACAAAGGGAAAAGATTGAAGTGTTGGCGAAGGATCTTGAGAGGGCAAATGAAAAACTGCGGGAGTTGGATAATTTAAAGTCAGAGTTTTTATCGCTTGCCACCCACCAAATAAGGGCGCCACTCACCGCCATAAAGGGCTACTCCTCAATGCTTTTGGAGGGTGATTTTGGCGTATTACCACAGAAGGCAAAGGATTCGGTAGAGACTATTAGAAAATCTTGCCAAAATTTGATAAATATAGTCGGGGACTTCTTAAACATCTCGCGGATTGAGCAAGGCAGGATGGTTTATGAAAAAAGTATCTTTGATGTAGGAGAGCTTGTAAAAGAAGTGGCAAATGAACTTAAACCAAATATTTTAGATGCAGGTTTGTCTTTGGAATTAGAGCCATTCAATTTTTCTGCCAAAATAAATGCTGATAGGAATAAAATCAAACAGGTGATCGGTAACGTTATTGATAATGCAGTGAAATACACAATCCATGGCAGTATTAAAATTTCTGTATTTGAAGATGAAAATAAAAACCTGCCTGCCGTTAGGCAGGTAAAGATAGCGGTCAAAGATAGCGGAGTTGGTATTGACCCTAGTGAAATAAACAAACTATTTAGTAAATTTTCTCGAACCAAAGACGCCAGCAAAACCAACGTCATCGGCACCGGTCTAGGTTTATATATAGCCAAAAAAATGGCAGAAGCCCATCAGGGTGATATTAAGGTGGTGTCAGAAGGAGTAGGCAAGGGGACTACCTTTACAATCGAACTTCCAATAAATTAACATTTGTAAATAAAAGCCACCCCACAGGAGGCGCTCTGTATCTGGTATCGCAAGGAGATTACAACACCAGAAGAGCGCCTCGACCATGGGGCGGCACGGACGTAGGACACCTGACCGGGTGCCTCTGCGAGAGCAAGAGCAAGATCAAGATGAAAAACCTATAGTTATTATATACAAAGATAAATTTTTGTCAACAAATTTTATGAAAGTGAAAGTATTTGTCAAAGCCAAAGCGGGAGCAAAAATTGAAAAATAGGAGGAAAGGAATACAATAAGACTCATGACTCAAAAAGAAGCTCTGGACATCTTAAAAACCGGTAGAAACGTATTTTTAACTGGCGCCGCCGGTAGTGGCAAAACTTATGTCTTACGAGAATATATAAATTATTTGCAAAATCTTAACGCTTATATAGGCATCACTGCTTCCACCGGCATCGCTGCAACCGGTATGGGCGGCATCACTATTCATTCTTGGTCTGGTTTGGGAGTAAGAGACAGTTTAAGTAAAGGTGATTTACAAGAAATTGTTGAAAAAAAACACGTAAAAGACAAGGTCAAAAAAGCGTCTGTCCTGATTATTGACGAGATATCAATGCTTCACCACTACCGTCTTGATCTCTTAGATAGGATCGTTAAGGAAATAAAAAACTCAGTAGAGCCCTTTGGGGGTATGCAGGTAGTTTTTTGCGGAGACTTTTTTCAATTGCCACCAGTAAGAAAATCTTTTGAGCCGGAAGTATTTTTTGCTTATCACTCCGATACCTGGAAAAATCTTAAGCTCAAAGTCTGCTACCTTTCAGAACAGCATAGACAAAGCGATTTGAAATACTTGGAAATTTTAAACGCGGTAAGGGATGCCACGGTCTCAGAAGAGACTCTAAAAGTTTTGGAGACTAGGTTTAATAAAAAAGCAGATTTTGAACCAACCAAACTTTATTCCCACAATAAAGATGTAAATAGTGAAAACGAAGCAGAGCTTTCAAAAATTTCTGGTAAAGTTTTTGAATATGAAATGCAGGAAAGGGGTAGGCATAATTTGGTAGAATCTTTGAAAAAGAGTTGCCTAGCGCCCGAAACTTTGAGACTAAAGGTTGGCGCCAAAGTAATGTTTGTTAAAAATAATTTTGAAGAGGGCTTCGTCAACGGTACCTTGGGCACAGTCGAAAAGTGCGTGTTTGAAGAAATAAAAGTAAAAATCCTTTCTGGCAAGATTATAGATGTAGTAAGAGAAACATGGCGAATAGAAGAAGATGGGAGAAGCAAGGCCGAAATAACCCAATACCCCTTGCGTTTAGCTTGGGCCATCACCGTACACAAAAGCCAGGGGATGTCACTTGACGCCGCTTCAATTGACTTATCCGCCTCTTTTGAAAAGGGTATGGGTTATGTGGCCCTTTCTCGAGTCCGCTCGCTAGAAGGGCTTTTTCTTAAAGGATTAAATGACATGGCGCTCCGAGTAAATGAGGAGGTTTTGGGATTTGATAAAACATTTAGAGACCTTTCCAAAACCAATTCTTTTCATATTAAAACAATGGGGGAAGAAAAGCTTTCTAAAATGCATAATGAATTTGCCATAAAAATAAGGGGACCCTCCTCCGCTCCCGCTACGGCGGGCAAGGGAAAAATAGATACAGTGGACGAAACCAAAAAAATGTTAGATGATGGAAAAATCTTGAAAGATATTGCCAAAGAAAGGGGACTCAAACTTGGCACGATCATAGATCATATAGAAAAAATAAAAGAAAAAGATCCAAATTACAATATATACAATCTCCAAAGTAGTATCACTAAAAATAAATTTAAAGAAATTTATAATGCTTTTCACAAGGTGGGCGTAAGTGAGGGTGGAGGGTATAAACTGGCGAAAGTCAAAGAATTGCTCGGCCCCAAATACTCCTACGAAGACCTCCGCCTCGTCCGCTTGTTTTTATGATATTGTAGAAGTATGCAAGATTCAACCAAAATATGGGCGGGGGAGATGGAAGGTTACAAGCTTTTGGATTGTGGGGATAAAAAGAAGCTGGAGGAAATAAGGGGAGTAAGGATTGTGAGAGCCGAGCCGAGAGCTTGGTGGAAAAGAGAATTGTCAGAAAATGAGTGGAGAAATACAGAAACAGTTTTAGAGACGATTGTAGATATTTTTGAAGGAGTCAAAGCCAAAATAAAATTTAAAAGTGGTTCAAAACATATTGGCATTTTCCCAGAGCAAATATCGCAATGGCAGTGGATTGCAGAAAAATTGAAAACTGAAAATTCTAAACCTGTCCTGAGCTTGTTGAACGGATTGAAAATTCCGAATAGTTTAAATGTTTTAAACCTATTCGGCTACACAGGAATCGCCAGTTTGGTGGCAGCAAGGGCGGGAGCGAGAATCACTCACGTAGATGCTTCAAAAGCTAGCATTGATTGGGCAAGAGAAAACCAAAAACTATCCGAATTAGAAGACGCTCCCATCCGTTGGATATTAGATGATGTTCTTAAATTTATAAATAAAGAAAAGAGGCAGGGTAAAAAATACGACTGCCTGATTATGGACCCGCCTCAGTTTGGAAAAGGGCCAAAGGGGGAGATTTGGAAAATAGAAGAAAAATTGCCAGAACTTTTGAAAGCTTGCCGAGAAATTTTGAGTGATGAGCCACTTTTCGTGATTTTCAATATGTATGCTACCGAACTCTCTTCTTTATCTGTCGCTAATTTACTTAGAGACACGACAAAAGGTTTGAATGGTAGAATTGAATCAGGCGAGCTTGTCATAAAACAGGAGAATTCAACCAGACTCCTACCTATGTCTATTTTTGCCCTCTGGTGTGCAAAATAATGAATTTTTGCTATTATGAAGTCACATAATTTCGCCAAATCACATGCAAAAAACCATACTTTCAGGAGTAAAGCCGACTGGGCGGCCACATATTGGAAACTATTTTGGTGCAATGCGTCAGTTTGTGGAGCTTCAAAATGAGTACCAGAGCTACTTTATGATAGCGGACTATCACGCTTTAAACCTTATCCAAAATGCCAAGGAGATGAGAGAACTATCGTTGGATGTGGCAATTGACTTTTTGGCTATAGGTCTAAACCCCAAAAAATCAATAATTTTTAAACAATCAGATGTGCCAGAGCATACCGAGCTTGCCTGGATTTTTGATACCATCACCACTGTCCCTTATTTAAAAAGAGCTCATGCTTACAAAGATGCTATGGCGAAAGGAGGAGAAGAAGATGTGAGCGCCGGCACTTTTACATATCCAATGTTGATGGCGGCAGATATTTTATTATATGACACAGATGTAGTGCCAGTAGGACAGGACCAAAAACAACATATAGAATTTGCTAGAGACACGGCCGAAAAATTTAACAGGATTTTCAGTGGTTCGACTTCGCTCACCACAGGTGAAATTTTTAAACTACCCGAAGCTCTCATTATAAAAGATGTAGAGACCGTGCCCGGCACCGATGGCAGAAAGATGAGCAAGAGTTATAACAACACTATCCCACTTTTCGCTAGTGATGAAGAGATTGAGAAAGCGGTAATGAGCATTGTCACTGATTCCAAAGCCGAATACCCAGAAAATGTTTTTTATATCCATAAACTTTTCAGATCTGTGGCCGAGCTCGATAAAATTTATGAGGAAAATAAGGGTAAGTATAAAGTATTGAAAGATATTTTGATTGAAGATTTGAAAAATTTTATAAGACCATTACGAGAAAGAAGGGAGGAAATCGCTAAAGATTTAAATTTTGTGCAAAAAGTTTTGGCAGAAGGCAAAGAGAGAGCCCGTGCAAAAGCGAGCCAAAAAATGATAGCGGTTAAAAGAGCGATAGGGGTAATATAAAAAAATGAAAAGAACTTATATAAAAGATTTAAAGGAGAATCTAGGAAAAGAAGTCACTATTAAGGGTTGGGTAAACGTAAGGCGCGACCAGGGGAAAATGGTTTTTATGGATATGAGGGATTTTTCAGGGTTGGTACAGTGTGTCGTACTGCCCAAAAGCCTAGCCATTGAAACGGCCAAAGAGATGCGCACCGAGTGGGTCCTAGCTGTCACCGGAGTTGTAAACAAAAGACCTGAAAAAAATATTAAAGCAGGGGTTTTAAACGGCGATATTGAACTCGAGGTAAAAAATATTGAAGTTTTAAACAAAGCAGAAACTTTGCCTTTTGACATCTCTTCAAATACAAAAGAGGTGAGTGAGGATGCTAGATTAAAATACAGATATTTGGATTTAAGAAGTGAAAGAATGCAAAAAAATATTAGAATGAGAGATAAAATAATTTCTTTTTTCCGCGATTATATGCATAAAAATGATTTCGTAGAAATTGAAACCCCAATCATGATGAAAGGGACCCCGGAAGGTTCTAGGGAGTACGTGATACCATCCCGACTTTACCATGGTAAATTTTATGTTTTGCCACAGTCACCGCAGCAATTCAAACAACTCTCAATGGTTGCTGGTTTTGAAAAATATTTTCAAATTGCCAGGTGCATGCGCGATGAGGACTCCCGCGGGGACAGGCAACCAGAATTTACTCAGTTGGACTTTGAGATGTCTTTTGTGGAACAAGAAGATGTACTCTCTTACACCGAGGCCATGTTTATTGAGCTCGTTAAAACTTTGTACCCAAACAAAAAAAATACAGAGACACCTTTCCCACGATTCACTTTTGCCGAAGTTATGAAAAAATATGGCACCGATAAACCAGATTTAAGAAAAGATAAAAATGATCCAGACGAATTGGCTTTTGCTTGGATTACAGACTTTCCTATGTTTGAGAAAAAAGATGATGGTTCCATCGCCGCTGCTCACCACCCATTTTGTTCAATTAAACCAGAAGATAAAGAGAAGTTTATGAAAGGTGAAGATTTATACAACATTCGCGCCAACTCTTATGACCTAGTCTTAAATGGTTATGAGCTCTCTTCGGGTTCTATCAGGATCCACGACGGAGCTGAACAAAAACAAGTTTTCAAACTTCTCAATATTTCAGACGAGGAAACTTTGAAAAAATTTGGCCACATGTTAGAAGCTTTCACATATGGCGCACCGCCACACGGAGGTTTTGCCCCTGGTATTGACCGCATTGTAATGATACTTCAAAACGAACCTAACATCAGAGAGGTGATAGCTTACCCAAAGACCGGCGAGGGTAAAGATTTGATGATGAACGCTCCTTCTGAGATTTCTGAGACTCAACTCCGAGAACTCCATATTAAAATAAGAGAAGGGGGTAAATAGAAAAATGAATCCAGATTTTAAAGTTAGGGTGGGGGAGTTTGAGGGGCCACTTACGCTCCTTTTAGATTTGATTGAAAAACGAAAACTCCATATAAGTGATGTCTCACTCTCTGCCGTCGCTGATGAGTTTATTGAACATATAAAATCGTTTGAAGAATTCCCGATAGCCGACTCGGCTGATTTTATTTTGATTGCTTCGACACTGCTTTTGATAAAATCAAAATCTCTTTTGCCAAACCTTTCACTCACCACCGAGGAACAGGGAAGTATCAAAGATTTGGAAAACAGACTAATTACTTATAGAAAATACAAAGAGTTATCAATAAATATTGAAAGGATGTTTGGCAATTTTTTATATTTTGCAAAAGAGAGAAAGGAAATAAATGTAGTATTTGCTCCAACGCCAGATATTACCTTATTGTCCCTCAAGAGGGCACTTAGGGAAGCGCTTCAAAATATACCTCAACAAATAGAAGATCTGCCTAAAATGGTAGTACAAAAAATAATGAGTTTAGAAGAAATGGTAGACAAATTAAAAGACAGAGTACAGACTAGCCTGAAAACGAGCTTTTCCGACTTCGCCCATGTTGGTAAAGCGGAGAAAGTTAATGTTATAGTGAGCTTTCTGGCTATGCTAGAATTAGTAAAACAGGGAATGCTCCGAGTAAATCAGAGCAGACATTTTGAAGATATAAGCATGGAATCGGAAAATATAAGCACCCCCACATATTGATATGACATTAGAATCAAAAATAGAAGCAATCCTCTTTTATAAAAATGAACCCCTAGAAATAAAAAAACTTTCTAAATTGGCAGAAAGAGAAGAGGGAGAAGTTAGGGAAGCTTTAAAAAATTTAGCAAATTCTCTGGGTGGCAGAGGTATTTGTCTGATAGAAACAGACACGGAGGTTAGTTTGGCAACATCAAAAGAGGCGAGGGATTTCATTCTAAAAATGGCCAAAGATGAAATGAGTCGCGAGATAGGCAAAGCGGGTCTAGAAACACTCTCCATAATACTCTATAATGGGCCAGTAACCCGAAGAGAGGTAGATTATATAAGGGGAGTTAATTCAACTTTCATATTAAGAAATCTTTGTGTGCGCGGTTTAATTGAAAGAGAACTAGATCCTAAAGACCAAAGACTCTTTAGGTATAAGGGTAGTTTATCCCTCTTGGCCCATTTGGGATTAAAAAAGGTTGAAGAGTTACCAGAATTTGAGATGCTTAAAAACAAAATAGAGGGAAGCGATCATGAATAATTTTAAACAATTTTTTAATATAGAAATGAGGACTAAATATTTTATCCATGTCCTTCTTTGCCTCTTTGTTGCATCAATTTTAATTTTTATTCTTTTAATAATCGGTCAAAAATCTTTAAATCAAAAGGAGGGATCAGTGGCAATTGAAACCCCAAACGTATTTGAAGAATTAAATTTAGAAGCCAAAAGTGCAGTAGTTTGGGATGTTATAAATAATAGAGAATTATTTTCTAAAAATGGAGACTTACCATTACCACTCGCTTCTCTAACCAAAGTGATGACCGCCATTATTGCAGAAGGAAAATTGGAAGATGGTCAAAAAATACAAATAACCGAAGAAGACCTTCTACCAGAAGGAGACTCTAAACTTGTGGTTGGAGACACTTGGGGAGCCGGCGATTTAAGAGATTTTACCTTACTCACTTCTTCTAACGATGGGGCTTTTGCTCTTGCATCCGTTATCAAATCCGAACCCCAATTTATAAAAGAAATGAATGATACCGCTGAAATAATTGGCCTCTCTAACAGCAAATTTTTTAATGAACATGGTTTGGATAGAGAACTGGACAAAGGAGGAGCTTACGGATCAGCTCGTGATATGGCAACCCTTTTTGAATACACCCTGCGAAATTACCCAGAAATTTTAGAGGCTACTCGTTATAAAAATTTAGAATTTGAGAGTAGCGATAAAAAGTATTCCGCAGAAAATACAAACACTTTCATAGATAGGATTCCAAATATTATTGCCTCCAAAACTGGTTTTACCGACTTGGCGGGAGGCAACTTAGTCGTCGCTTTTGATGCGGGACTTAATCGTCCCATTATTATTAGTGTCTTAGGTTCCACCGAAGAAGGTCGATTTACTGATGTTTTAGAATTAGTTGAAGCTAGTTTAAAATATATTCATGATAATTGATATTGTAAAAGTATTCTTACCTTCTGTCTTGGCCTTTGTTTGCGGTATTTTAATAACTCCGCCTCTTACTAATTTTCTCTACAAACATAAATTATGGAAAAAGAGCAGTGTAAAAAAGACAATTGATGGTAAGGATGCAGTAATATCCGCATCTCTGCATCAAGACGAAATAAAGAAAACCCCTCGTATGGGAGGCATCGTCGTTTGGGGTTCAACATTTATCACAGTTTCGATTATTTGGCTCTTAGCGGAATTTGTAGGAGGGGAGACGCTCGTAAATCTAGACTTTCTTTCTCGCAGTCAAACATGGATACCTCTCGCAACCCTCATAATGGGGGCACTCATTGGACTTATAGATGACTATTTGGTAACTAGAGAAGAACCAGAAGGAAGCTATGTAGGCGGTGGACTATCTTTGAAGAAAAGGCTCTTAGTTGTTGTGTTTATGGCGCTCCTCTCCGCCCTCTGGTTTTATTTCAAACTTGATGTACACACGATAGGTAGCCTTGGGGGAATATTACCCCAAATAAATCTAGGATTTTTATTTATACCTTTCTTTATAGTGGTAATACTTTCAATTTACGCCGGGGGAGTAATAGACGGTATAGACGGCCTCTCTGGAGGAGTATTTGCCTCAATGTTTGCTGCTTATGGAGGTATTGCTTTCTACCAACAGCAATATGACCTTGCGGCATTTTGTGCCACAGTACTCGGAGCCATTCTTGCCTTTCTTTGGTTTAATATTCCTCCTGCAAGATACTACATGTCTGATACCGGCATGATGGGGCTTACCATAACACTAGGCGTTGTGGCCTTTATGACAGACTCTTTAGGTAGCGGTTATGGCATATTTGTATTGCCCATAATTGCTCTGCCTCTTGTTATCACCGTTGCTTCAAATATTATTCAGATTGGTTCAAAAAAATTACGGGGCAAAAAAGTTTTTCTAGTTGCCCCTTTGCATCACCATTTTGAGGCTATCGGCTGGCCATCTTACAAAGTAGTGATGCGCTACTGGGTCTTCTCCGTGATCTGTGCCATCCTCGGCATCACCTTAGCCCTGATTGGGTAAAAAGTAAAAAAGGGTTAGAATATAGATATGGTAGCGAAACTTGGAAAAATAAGTAGGCCGTTTTTGATTTTGACTATTGTGCTAGCAATAGGCGGTTTTTTTATTTTTAGCTCGGCTTCACTTGGAGTATTGGCTCGAGACGAAATTAAGTTTTCGAACGTGGCTTTCAATCAACTTTTTTATGGATTATTTTTGGGTTCAATCGCATGTCTTTTCTTTGCTCGTATTGATTACCACCTCTGGAAAAAGTATTCTTTTATTTTTTTTGTTATCTCTATTTTAATCACTCTATTGGTTTTTATACCCGGTGTCGGCATCGAACATGGAGGCGCCAAACGTTGGATAGATTTAAAATTCATTTCTTTTCAACCGGCAGAATTTTTGAAAATTGCTTTTATAGTGTATTTTGCTGCTTGGCTTTCTGGATTGAAGAGCAAGGTTGCTACCTTCTCTTGGGGTCTTTTGCCTTTTTTGATCTTCTCTCTAATATTAGGACTGATACTGTTGGCACAGCCAGACACCGACACTTTCGCAGTTATTATTTTTGCTGCTTTGGCAATGTATATTGCCGCTGGGGCAAAGTGGCGACATGTTTTGGCTATATTATTTGCTGGAGTAGCAGTCTTGGCCATACTTTATTTTACAAGACCCTACATAAAACAGAGGATTGAGGTGATGCTTCAACCAAGCAAAAACAATCAGACAAGTGGCTATCAGCTCAATCAATCTCTTATCGCTGTTGGTTCTGGACGAGTCTGGGGTAGGGGATTTGGTCAGAGTATCCAAAAATTTCATTATTTGCCAGAACCAGTGGGTGATTCTGTTTTTGCGGTAGCAGCAGAAGAATTTGGTTTTGTGGGGGCATTTACTATTATTTTAATTTTTATTATTTTTGGTGTAGAAGGTCTTAAAATCTCATCTAGAGTAGGAGACAATTTTGGTAGACTACTTGCACTAGGAATTGTTATACTTATAGTGTCCCAAGCTTTAATAAACATAGGTGGTATGATAGGGGTCTTACCTTTGACGGGCATACCTCTGCCTTTCGTAAGTCACGGTGGTACCGCCCTGCTCATCACTTTGATGGAGGCGGGAATAGTGATGAGTATATCTAGATCTGCAAGGTCAAAGGGGTAGCAGAATTTAGAATTTTAAATTTATTTTATGAAGATTATATTTACAGGGGGAGGTTCGGGTGGACATTTTTACCCAATCATCGCTATTGCGGAGTCGATCCAAAAAATTTCAAAAGAAAAAAAACTAATTACTCCTCAAATGTATTTTTTTGCTCCTACTCCCTACAACCAAGGACTTCTTTATGATCATAATATAGAATACAAAAAAGTTACTGCCGGCAAAGTGCGGAGGTATTTTTCACTCTTAAATTTTACTGATTTTTTCAAGACAATCTGGGGAATTTTTGGCGCCCTGCTTGATGTTTTTGATATTTACCCAGATGTTGTTTTCAGTAAGGGGGGTTATGGAAGTTTTCCGACCGTCTTAGCTGCTCGTCTTTTGCGCATTCCCATATTCATCCATGAATCAGACTCCGCTCCCGGCAGAGCAAACAAATGGGCTGGTAAATTTGCAAACCACATCGCCATCTCTTTCAAGGAAGCTTTCTCATACTTTCCCAAAGGAAAAGTATCTCTTACAGGACAGCCGGTCTTAGAAGAACGTCTAGCACCTTTAACAAACGGCGCCGCTGAATTTTTTGACTTTGATGAGAGTATCCCAACTATATTTGTTATGGGTGGTTCTCAAGGAGCAGAAATAATAAACAACATTATTTTAGATATTCTGCCGGATTTAGTTAAAGATTTTCAGATTATACATCAAACTGGAGCATTAAACATTGGAGTGATGAAGGAATCAGCCGCCGCCATACTTTTGGAAAATCCAAACAGAAATAGATATAAACCGTTTGAATATCTAAATAGTCTTGAGATGAGAATGGCGGCAGGAGTTGCAGGTCTGGTCATAAGCCGGGCAGGTTCAACCATATTTGAAATAGCTTCTTGGCAAAAACCTTCTATTATTATTCCAATTACCGATTCAAACAACAACCATCAAATCAAAAATGCTTTTGCTTACGCAAAAGAAGGAGCCTGCGCTGTCTTACAAGAGGAAAACTTAAAACCCCACATATTACTATCGGAAATAAAGAGAATAATAGAAAATAAAGAATTAAGTGAAAAAATGAAGGCCGGGGCCAAAAATTTCTTCAAGGCGGGGGCGGCTAACGAAATTGCTCGAGAAATTCTTTCTATAGTTCTCTCCCACGAAAAACTAGAGTAAGCAGATGGAAAATCATCAAAATTTTTGCTAAAATGGTTGTATGACAGACGAAAAAGAATCGTTTAATAAAGGGATAGCTGTAAGATTCGCACCAAGCCCTACTGGACCTTTTCATATAGGAAGTGTTAGGACCGCACTCTACAATTTTCTTTTCGCCAGAAAAAATGGTGGTAAATTTTTGTTACGAATAGAAGACACGGATAAAGAAAGATCAACAAAAGAATTTGAAGAAAATATTTTTGATAGTCTGAAATGGTTAGGGTTAGATTGGGATGATAAAGACCACTTACTTAGACAATCTGAAAGAACAGCAGTCTACACTCAGAAAATACACGAGCTTATAGAAAAGGGCGCAGCTTACATTTCAAAAGAGTCGGAAGGAAAAAACAAAGAAGTAATACGATTTAAAAATCCGGGGGGTAAGATAAAATTTCAAGATCTTATCAGGGGAGAGGTGGAAATGGATGTTTCTGATCTGGAAGATTTTATTATTGCCAGAAACATAAATGAGCCGGTGTACCACCTGACTGTTGTAGTTGATGATATGGAAAGTGAAATAACCCACATTATTCGCGGAGAAGATCATATTTCAAATACTCCAAGACATATACTCATCCTAGAAGCCTTGGGGGGGAGTAGACCCATCTATGCTCATTTGCCTTTAGTACTCGCGCCCGATAGATCAAAGTTATCCAAAAGAAAACACGGTGAATCGGTCTCGCTCAATTTTTATAAAAATGCCGGCTATTTACCAGAAGCAATCATTAACTTTTTGGCAATGGTCGGCTGGAATCCAGGAACAGACCAAGAAATTTTTACAATAAATGAACTTATAAAAGATTTTGATATAAAAAAAGTACAGAAAAAAGGTGGCATCTTTAATATTGAAAAATTAGACTGGCTAAATAGAGAGCACATCCTTAAACAATCGAAGAATTTACAAATTGAAAGACTGAAAGGGGAGATCCTGAAGACAAAATTTAAAGACTACGAAAAGGTAGGTGATCCCGAATTCCTAGATAAATTTTTAGTAATAATTTTAGATAGAATACACAGATGGGGAGAGGTATCCGAAATCCTGGAGGCAGGAGAGTTTGACCATCTTTTTATTGATAAACCGGAATTAAATAAGGAAATTATACATTGGAAAAAATCGACCCCAGAGAAAGCGCGAGAAAATTTAGAAAAAGTAGTACAGATTTTTAACGAAGAAAAGACTCTAGAAATTATTTGGACAAAAATAGAAAAATTAGCAGAAGAAAGGGGGAAGGGGGATGTGCTTTGGCCTCTCCGCTATGCCCTATCAGGAAGAGAAAAGTCACCAGACCCGTTCACATTAATAAAAATCAAGGGTGTGAAGGCAAGCATAAGTAGCATTCTTTCAGCCATAGAAAAGCTATCCTAATCATGCTTAAAAAACTTGGAGAAATATTTTTAATATCGATTGTTTTGTTCTCAATCATGGGAGCAAGTTTTGCTTATGCAGAGTCAGTGGATGAAATAAAACAAAACATCAATAGCCATAACGATAAAATCAAACAACTAGAGGAAGAAATAAAAAAATATGAAAAACAGATAGAGGTAGTGGGTACCGAAGCAAAAAGTCTGCAAAATACAGTCAAAGTGCTTGATATAAATCAAAAAAAAATTGGCACCGAAATAAAAAAAACAGAAACCAATATACAAAAAACGAACCTGACTATCGGCAAATTAGGTGGTGAAATAGAAGATATAGAACAAAAGATCAGCTCCAACGTAGAAGCTATTGCAAAAATTTTGAGTGATATGCAACAAAAAGACGATGAGACTCTTATAGAAAGTTTTTTAACCAATAAAAGTCTGGCCGATGTTTTTAATGAATACGAATCAATTGGTCAATTTCAGCAAAAGGTCAGGGAACAATCCAAAGAGTTGACACTTTACAAAGAAAAATTATCCGACAAAAAAGTAGTAACAGAGAGTGAGAAACAAAAACTGGTTTCTCTGAAATCAGAGCTGGGCGATCAAAATAAGATTTTGGATATAAATAAGAAAGAAAAAAGTAATCTACTCGTCGTCACCAAAAGCAAAGAAGCGGAATACAAGAAAATATTAAGCGAAAGACAGGCAGAAAAAGAAAGGTTCGAAAAAGAATTGTTTAGCTTTGAATCAGAGCTTAAAAGGGCCATTGACCCAAACAGCTTTCCTTCTTCTGGAAAAGGCATCCTTTCCTGGCCACTAGATAATGTGTTTATCACTCAAAATTTTGGCAAAACAGTTGATGCCAAAAAGCTTTATGTCTCTGGCACTCACAACGGAGTAGATTTTAGAGCCAGTCGGGGCACACCAGTCAAAGCGACTCTCAGGGGCGTAATCAAGGGTACCGGTAATACTGACGCACAGAAGGGATGCTATTCCTACGGCAAGTGGATTCTTATAGAACACCCCAACGGATTATCTACTTTATATGCCCATTTAGATCTAATCAAAGTGTCGGGCGGTCAGAGCGTCGAAACCGGAGAGATAATTGGTTATAGTGGCCAAACAGGATACTCCACTGGCCCCCATCTTCATTTGACGCTTTACGCCAGTCAAGGAGTTGAAATTCAAAAATATTCCTCAAGCATAAACTGCAAAAATATGACTATTCCAATATCTGGTATCAATGCTTACCTTGATCCTTTATTATATTTTTAATTATTAACTTTAAAAAATCAATGTCTCAATTTAAATTTAAAAAAGAAAGGGGATTCATACAAATTATACTTATAGTAGTCGGCGCTTTAGTGCTTCTTAAATATATTTACGACATAGATATCGTCGGTTTTTTGACTCAAGGCCGGTTTAAGGAGCTTTTAGACCGAGTTTATGATTTAGGAACCAAAGGTTGGGAAAAATACAGCGAGACACTAATTAAGCTCTGGGACTATATTATTAATTTTGTAAAAAATATTATTGCCAAAGTTAAGTAGGGAATGTTTTAAAATAAATTTATTATTTCATTTCAAATGTGTTTCTAAAATAATTTTGTAGGACAGGGAAGTGCATCTCCCGGCATAGCCGATTGTTGCAAGAGTGGGCATTATCTTTTCAGTCTTATGGGTATGTGGGTATGGCCTAAAGATATATTGTGCGACGTTCCTACCATATAGAGCTGGCTAGGAATAATTAAAATACAAATAAACAAAAAGCACCCTCCCCTAAAGGTTAGGTGCCTCAAATTTTCATCACGAATCAAATCAGTAGACCATCTGATGATCCATGCGAATTTCTCGAAGAGTCTGCCGTATCTTGGCGAGATGCCCTTCCCCATCGTAGACAGGGGACTCGCCATCTACTTGGATCTCTATCTTATCCCCTATCTCTGGCGACCGTGCCGTTACAAAACGGATAAAAGAGGTATTATCCCCACCCCAAACTTCTAGAGTAAGGAGTGATCCTTGCCCGCAATGGGTGACCTCACAACTTACTCCGCGAACACAGTCTTGGACTTTGCCCATCACTTTCTGGAAGCCATCCTCCTCGGTGAACCCCTTACAGAGTTCAAGAATAACTTCGGCGGGAGAAAGCTTGGCAAGTTCTCCCCATGGTATTACCTCCCTTTGTTTGCCTGTCTGCACAGTAGCAGTTGGAACCGTAAGTGCCTTGGATAAGGCCCCCATTTCCATCCCTGAAAATTGCGATTCACGATACATAAATTGAACCTCCAAACAAATTATACATACTCCAAAATATTTGTCAATACTAAAACCCCCGCCAATCTTGGCGGGGGTTTTAGTATTTTTCTTTACTTCATTGCCAATTCTTTTTTGTACTGTGAGTAAGCGGAAGTCTTGTTCCAACATCTGGAAGAAGAGCTCCAAGGTTTTACTCCATATTTTTCAAAAAGAGATCTAGCATAAGAAGTGTTCCCTTCTAGAGTTAGGATATCAAACCCTAGTTTTTCTGAATCTTCGATGTGATAGAATTCGTTGATCTGCATTACTCCTCGGTCAAGATTATTTTTCTCTCCACGAAGGGTATCTCCGTCTCTGTCGTGCTGACGAAAACGAGATTCACACTTAGCGATTTCAATCATAACGGGTATGTCGGAGAAATAGTTTCTCACATACTCTTCTACGGTAATACTCCTTTTAGTAATTACCTTGAAATTTTCTGATCTAGATTCGGACTGTAACATCGGAGCTTTAATTTCTATGGTCTCCGGCGCTACGTTAGGAATAGATGACTGGGACCCAAGACCGGTAATACCGGAAGAGAGCATCAAAAACCCTAAAGCAGTAGATTGGAAAATAAGCCAATTGTTTAATTTTAATCCCTTCACCACTTTCCCCTACTCTGTAAGAGAGAAATTTTTCATTCTAAAAGTGGCTTTGGGTAGAAATGCAAATCAGAAAACCTCAAGTTAAACCTCTGAAATCTATTTTGGAAAAATAAATGATAGATATACTTATCTTGAGCCAAAGAGCATCTCTATAACGACAAAATCCAGCATCAACTGGACTTGTATATAGTATAGCATTTTTTAATCTTGCTGTCAATAGAAAAATGTGGTCAAATTTATTGATTAAATACGTTATAAAATAAGGATATTTTACCAATTTTAGAACTCCAAGGTCTCCCCTTCCCCTACACCACTCAAAATCTCTACCAAACCATTGTTACCATAGAGACCTAGTGTGACGGGAATTTTTTGGACATCTTTACCCACTAATTTGTTTACAAAATTTTTATCCCCTTCTTTTATGACTACATACATTGGTATGGATACGACATTTTCTTTTTTGGAGGTTTCAATCTTTAAATTAGCGGTTAAACCACTTTTTATTCTTGGGTCAAAATTTTTAAGACTTACTCTAACTTTGTAATTAACTATTCCATCGATTACAACATCACCCGGCTCTATGAAGGATACCTCACCTAAAAATATTTCATTTAAAAAGGCATCAAAAGTTATGGAAACCGGATTACCCGTCGAAATCTTACCTATATGAATTTCGGAAATATTGGCTTCAACATACATTTCATTTTGGCTCACCACCGACACTAAAGTGGCCCCTGCAGAAACCGCGCTCCCCACCTTAGCATCTTGCAGGGTGACCACACCATCAAACGGCGCCCTAATAGTAAGTTTATTCAAAGAAGCCTCTAGAGAAGAGATCGTGGCGACAGCTCCCGAGACTTTTGCTTCTTGGGTCAAAATACTTCCAAACTGACCACCATCCCCCAAAGTCCCCGCTGTATTCAATTTATCTTTGGCGGTAACCAAATCCGAAATGGCTAGAGAGACTTCACTTCTGGCACTTGAAATTGTTGTCTTGTAACCATTCACGGTAGTCTCATATGCATACTCAACCGGGGAGAAAGTGTTTACCGCTCCAGCTATTTTATCCAAAAAAGTAGAGATTATGCCCAGATCACTTATTGCCTTATTGGCTTCTGAAATTAGATTGGATGAATTTAAGTTTAATATTCTTTTTTGCCAATCAATCAAAATATTTTCTACTTTTTTTCTCTCATTGCTTATTTCTATGGTTGTATCACTCGGCACATTAAAATAATGAATAAAATTACCAGAGATGATAGAGATCTCAAATTTAGGGGTGTCAGTAGTGTTTTTGAAAAATTGATCCGCCCTGTTTCTTACGGCATTGTCAGCATCGGCAAACCCGCCCTTAATGGCGGCTTCCAAATTTTTATAGGCGTCATTATAAGTAATCGGTGTAGTACTTTCAGTCTCTCTCAATTTTATATTCTCCTCTAAAAGAGTAGCCCGAGCTTTAGCAATATCCGCCAAAATCTCCCCCGATTCAAGAGTGGCTATGATTTGTCCACCTTTTACCATCTCTCCTACTGAAGTATAGACATTGGCCACTCTGCCCGATTTATCAAAACCTAAATTAACATTTTGATTTGGTTTTACTTTGCCGGTAGCTGCCACTTCCTGAACAATATTTGCCCTTACAGAAACCGTCATCTGTTTGCCATTACCACCACCAAGCTTTATTACAATCACAACAATAATCACCAAGACTACCCCGCTGTAAATAAGAACCTTTTTGGAAAAATAAGAAAATATTTTACTCATAATTTGTTAATTTATACTGAATTTATTTAAGGATTATAACATATTTTTAAATTATATCTTCAGGCCTACCGTCGGAGAGTATCCTGCCATCACCTATTTTTATCGCCCTCCTAGTTAACTTGGCATATTCTGGCTCGTGAGTAACCATAAGTATTGTCTGTCCTGAAGAATTCAATTCCAAAAAGGCCTTCATAACATTGTCAGCCGTTTCCGAATCCAAGTTTGCCGTTGGCTCATCAGCAAATATTATTTTGGGATCATGAGCAACCGCCCTAGCGATAGAGACTCTCTGTTGTTCGCCACCAGAGAGTTGGTTGGGTAGATTGTGGAGCCTTTCGCCCATACCGATTTTTTGTAAAGCTTGCTCCGCCTTTTTCCAAACTTCCTTTTTCTCTATCCCCTGCATCAAAAGCGGTATGGCGACATTTTCAATAGCAGTGAGCTCTGGTACCAAAGCATAATCTTGAAAAACATAACCAAGCTCCTTTAATCTAAATTTGGTCCTCTCTTCATTAGAAAGTAGTGAGACATTCACTCCATCTATCATTATTTCTCCAGAATTTGGATGATCCAAAAGACCCAATTGGTAAAGCAAGGTTGATTTGCCAGAACCAGACCTTCCGGTAATAGAGAAAAACTCGCCCGCTTCAATTGAAAAGGACATCTTGTTAAGTACTACCAGCTCTTTGTCTCCGGTCTTAAATGATTTTGTTAAATTTTTTACTTCAATTATCATACGAAAATTATACAAAATGTTACGAAAATCTACGAAAACTTTTCAGGCACTGAATCAATTCTTACAACCCTTATTGGTTTTAAATACTTTTCCCTAAGGTTTGCTAGTATACCAAGTTTTAGTTGAGATTGCTGTAGATAGTTTTGGATCTGTCTATAATTATCTCCAGTTATAAATCTACCCGCTTTTAGTTCTAGCACAATTTTATTGTCAATCAAAAAGTCCATAATATTACCACTATCCCCTATTCTTACTTCTCTGGAGTAAGGGATTTCAGCCAGTTCTAATTTTTTTGAAACCATATCACCATACTGTTTTTCTCTTGCGTACTCTCCTAGCTCTTTCTTAACTTCAAATAAAATACCTACAATTTTGTAAGACAACTCTGGATAAATAACTTTTTCATTAAAAGCCTTTTCCATACTCACTTATTATACTAAAAACTACGTCTTTTATTTTGTTGACAAAAAATATGTATATGATATAATACTGTTAGAGGTGGCTTAGTGACAAGAAGAATCCTAGCTATTTTGGCCGTGGCATTTGCCGGGGCGTTTCTTGCCTTTTTCTTAACTTCTGGCATGGAGCCAGGAGACTTCGAGAAGGGTCTTCGTAGGCATTACGGGGTAGAGTAAACTTACCCCACCCCGCTACACATTGACGAAAAACTCGTCAGCTGTATAGGCGGGTTTTTCTGTTTTAAATTTTCGTAATATTTCGTATCTTTTCGTAAGGTTTTCGTATTACCTTCCCAATATAGAATCCAGCGTGTTTCTTTTGACGACCATGCGCGCCGGGATATAACCTGCAATAACTGTTGCCAAAGCGAGCAAAAAGACTCGCAAAAATGTAGCCGGCAATTCGGCAACCAAAATACCATCACTAAATGGGAACTTGATTGGGTGGCTAGCGATAAAGGGAACCAAAAATCCATAAAGAATTAGGAGTCCTACTCCTATACCCAAGGTAGCATAAAAGAGAGATTGGAAGACATAGGCAATCTCAATCGCTTGAGAGCTGATGCCAATACCTTTTAAGATACCTATAAATTTTTTGCGAGTGATGGCATTGACGAAAATAACAATAAAAATCGTGATAGAAGCAACTACCAAACCAATAGAACCAACCACGTTGCCAAGGATGGCAAAAGTGTCTCTGATATCGGTTACAAACTTGGGTAAACCCTCTTCGAATGTTTGGACTTTAGCGGTCCTCCCTACCCCACTTTGAATTAAGGCGTTTTTGACAATTAGCGGATCAATGTCGGGTTTTATTTTGATGGCGATCTCGTTGGCATTATAATCTGTCCTACCCATGAGGTTTCTCAGCGTAGTGTCAAGCATAAAAACTCGCATATCTATTTCGTCTACTTTTGTTTTAACGATACCCTTAATTGTAAACTCTTTGACATTGCCTTTGACAGTCAGGCGCACTTTGGAACCCACGTCAACATTTTCAAGTGTTCGAAAAGCGGCTGACTCTATCGGCAAATATTTTTTCAAAAGATACGCCCCTATCACAACCGACTCCGTGTCATCTTCATTTAAATACGAGCCTTCTATTATTTTAGAAGAAAGGTCAGTAACGATATCTTCTTTGGTTGGGTTTATACCTGTAATAGTGGCCCCGGCTTCATTGGCTTTCTCTGTGTAGCTTATTCTTTCTTTATAAGTTCCTTCTATCGTTCCCGATTGAGTATACCTCACAGAAAAACTCTCCACCCATGGCAAGTTTTTGACTATTTCAATTATATTTGGAGTATTTTCAATATAATCTTTTTTTTGAAGAGTAGAGATAAATATATCACCGATATATCTTTCCTTATAAACATTGATGGTGCTCTGTATGAGCCCCACCAAAACCCCTCGGACCACCACCAGATTTAAAAAGGTTAAAGTCATCACAAAAATAATAAGCGCCGTGGTCGCTTTATTTGAATGCTTCACTTGTCTAAGCGCCAAGAAAAATCCCAGCTTGACTGAAATTAAAAAATCGCTTGTTTTTGTGATTTGTTTTTGCATGTTTATTTTAACCCCTTGCAATTGCTGGCTGGGGTATAACCTTTGGCGCGAGCTTCGTCGATAGAATTAAAAGTAACAAGATTTTTGGCGGAAATTTGTTTGGCGCCAGCACACCACGGATAATGATACTTGGTACCATTTTTTGATGCTACAACCTGTCCAGAGGAACTAGAAAGAACTGACTGTGGCAAGCTTGTTTGCTGTAAATTTATTGGATCAACTAAAACTGTTGTAACCCCTTTTACTTCCCCCAAATTCTCAGAAATTATCTTGACCGCCGGCTTTTTGTCCTGAAGTCCCGAAATCCTGCCCAAAGAAAAGGAAACTATTGCCATCAACACAAAAACGGTCGCCATAAAATACCTACTCTCAATAAAACCCCAAAATCTGTCTTTCCATCCCCCACCATCTTTATGTTCAAAATCAACATCTTCTATATATTCTTCTGTGTTTGAAAATTCAGTCATCTGTATTTGTTTAGAAATTAGAAATTTGGATTTAGAAATTAATACATTGCATTTTTAAGAGCTTTATCTTATACTTCAAGCGTCAAGGACATTATAACAAATAAATCACATTAAACTGCTATGGCCCACAAAAAAGCCGCCGGTACAACAAAAAACGGAAGAGACTCAAACCCTAAATATCTAGGGGTGAAGCTCTCAGATGGAAGTGTGGCCAAACTTGGCTCTATTTTGGTGCGCCAGAGAGGCTCTCAAATACTACCCGGATCAAATGTTGGTATGGGCAGAGATTATACCCTTTTTGCTCTCAAGGATGGCAAAGTAAAGATGGCTTCCAAAAGAAAGGTGCACTTTGATGGCTCAACCATCATCAAAAAAACAGCAAGTGTCATTTAAAGAGTCTTAATCGCTACTTTAAACTCTCCTTTATTTTTTCCGACTTCTGCAATAACAGTATGCTCCCCCATCTCTTTGATGGGTTTTGAAATTGTCAAAAATTCTGGGTCAATCTCTATTTTGGCTTGCTCTTTCAAAGCCTCTGCTATTTCTTCGGGGTGAATTTTTTCAAACAAATGACCCTTTTCATTTCCCTTTTTCTTCAAGACCACCCTCACATCTTTCAACATTTCAATTTGCTTTTTGGTTAACTCTTCTCTAATCTCCACCTCAGCCAAAGTTGCCGCTTTCAAAATTAAAGCTTTCCTTTCTGCCTCGGGGCTTGCATATTCAGCGAGTCTCTTAGGTATCAAAAAATTGTTGGCGTATCCATCTGCCACGTTTTTAACCTCATATTTCTTCCCCACCCCTTTTATATCTTGTTTTAATATTACTTTCATATTTTATTTACTTAAAAGATACTTCACCGCTTCATTTAGCTGTGGGTCATTTCCATTTTTTGTATTTTCTGGAGTGAGCTGGACATCTATGTCGGGTGCGAGACCGCCGTTAGAGATCGAATTGCCATTGGGAGTTAGCCAGTGAGCCACAGTTACTTTGAGCGAAGTTTCGTCTGTTATATCTACAAGCTCTTGCACAGAACCTTTGCCAAAAGTTTTGGTACCCATGAGAATGGCTTTATTATACTCACGCAGAGCTCCGGCCAAAATTTCTGAGGCAGAAGCTGAACCTTCATTTACTAAAATCACAAATTTTAACTTGTCTGTAAAAATATCATAGCCCTTACTTCGATATATTTTTGGTTCGGCCTTATCTCCAAAATCTTCGGAGACTACCGTCTTGCCTGTCGGCAGAAACCAACTGGCCATATCCAAAGCCGCTTCCAAATAGCCCCCAGGGTTGTTGCGCAAATCAAGCACCAACTTATCAGAGCCCGACTTTATAAATTCACGTAAAGCCCCACGAAATAGATTTGGAGAAGTGGCCGAAAAATTATAAAGACTTATAACAAAAACATTTTCTGCCAAAAGTTTAGTGCTAACCGTCGGTATCTCTATCTTGGCCCTGATTAAAGTCTTGACGATCGGCTCTTTTACACCTTTTCTTTCAAAGGTCACCACCACCGGAGTACCGATCTCTCCCCTTATCATATTTATAGCTTCATTGGTAGTCATCTTTAAGGCAGACTTATCCCCAATCATAAGTATTTTATCCAAAGCCTTTACTCCAGCCGCTTCTGCGGGAGTACCCTTGAGGGGCGCGATCACGGTAAGTAAGCCATCGGTAACACCTATTTCCATGCCAACCCCACCAAAGGAGCCACTTATTTCTTCTTCAAAAGATTTTGATTCTACCGGAGGGAAAAATACAGTATAAGGATCACCATAGGAATCAGTGAGACCCTCTATGGCGCCCCAAATCTTGGTCTGATCTGCCACTTTTGGTGAGGTAGAGCTCGCTCCGACAAATTTTTCATCTAAAACACTCCACGCTTTCCAGAAAGCTCCCATATTTGCGCTCGAGGTACTCGTCGCGTTTAAAAGCCCTAGTGGCACATTATTTGAAGAGTCTTTTCTGCCAGCATAAAAACCCACTGTAAATAAAATGACGGCAATGAATGCCGATGCTAAAATTTGTGTATATCTTTCATTATTCATTTTCTGCTATAATATATCATAACTTCAATCATTATCAAAAACTTGCTTATCAAAAAATCAAATGATTACCAATCGTTCATTTATGGGTCAAGTTTGGATAGATTTAAATTCACCCACCAAGGAAGAAGTGGATTCTTTGATATTGACTCAAAACATAAGTTCCATTATTGCCAAAGATTTGCTCGCCCCAACCCCAACCCAATACGCCGAAGAAGATGGAGCTGTGATTTATACCGTCTTACACATACCAACTTTTAAACATTCTCATTCCGTAGAAGACAGCCAAGAAGTTGATTTTATAATCAAAGCCGATGGAGTGATCACGGCTAGGTACGACTCTATCGACGCTCTTCATTATTTTGCCAAACAGATTGAAGTAAACGAAATATTAAATAAGGGCAAAAGTTCTCATTTATTTTTTGGTATGATGAAAGAAATTTACAAATCGATGGCTGATGAACTAGCCTATACCGAAGACTGGATGCGGGAAATAGAGAAAAATATTTTTGAAGGTCAGGAGAAAGCAATGGTCTTTACTATTTCAAATGCCGGCAGAAACCTTTTGAATTTCAAAAGAATGGTTGACCCCCACGGCAACGTCTTTAAGCTTCTAGAAGAAATTGGCAAGGAAAAATTTGGCGAAGGATTTGAAACGGGAGCCAAAATACTTTCTGAAAATTGGCGCCGAATTATGAGAAGAGTAAACAACCAAATGGATTTGGTAACAGAGCTTAGAGAAACCAACAATTCAATGCTCACCACCAAACAAAATGAGATAATGAAGCAACTCACTATCATGGGCTTTGTTTTATTACCCCTAACCATCATCACTCAAATTTTTGGCTTGAGCATCCGTTCTTTCCCCCTTATGGATAACCCAAATGCTTTTTGGATTATTCTTGGACTTATGGGTACTGTGACAGTAGTAACGTTTGTTTATGCTTGGATTAAAAAATGGATGTAATATGGATATTTATTTAGACAATACCTTAACTGGAAAAAAAGAGAGGTTTGAGTCGATTGGGTCCAATGTTGTAAAAATGTACAACTGTGGACCGACGGTCTACTATTTCCCCCACATAGGTAATATGCGATCTTATGTTTTTGCCAACATTTTGAGAAAAATGTTTGAATATTTTGGTTACGAAGTAAAGCAGGTAATAAATATAACTGATGTGGGACATCTAGTCAGTGATGGAGACGAAGGAGAAGATAAAATACAAAAAGAGGCAGAAAAAGAGGGTAGGAGTGCAAACGAGATTGCAAGATTTTATGAAGACGCTTTTTATAAAGATTTGAAATCTCTATATATAGAGACAGAGGATACAAAATTTCCGCGAGCAACAGAGCATATAAAAGAACAAATAGAGATAATAAAAATACTAGAAGAAAAAGGATTTACTTATAGCACTTCCGATGGGGTGTATTTTGATACAAGTAAATTCCATGATTATGGCAAGCTGGGCAGAGCCTCCGCTAAAGCTACGGCGGGTAAAGAAATATCAAGAATAGGAGAAAATTCGGAAAAAAAGAATGTGGCAGACTTTGCTTTATGGAAATTCTCACAGACTGGAAAAGAAATTAAACGTCTTCAAGAATGGGAATCCCCTTGGGGCACAGGCTTCCCGGGCTGGCATATAGAATGTTCGGCTATGAGTAGGAAATATTTGGGCCAACCGTTTGATATTCACACTGGAGGGATTGATCATATTCCCGTGCATCACAACAACGAAATCGCCCAGTCAGAGTGCGCTTTTGGTCTACCTTTGGCTAATTTTTGGCTACACAATGAATTTCTCAAAGTTGACGGACAAAAAATGAGTAAGTCCCTGGGTAATATTTATACTATAAAAAACTTGATAGAAAATAAGGTACATCCACTCTCCTTCCGCTACTGGCTACTTACTTCTCATTACAGCACGGGAGCTAACTTTACATGGGAGAGTGTGAGAGGCACACAAAGCGCATTTGAAAAAATAATTTCTAACTACCCTTTCCTTCTGGATTCGCACGAAACAGATAAAAGTATCCAAGAACAATTTGAAGAAGCTATAGCAGACAATCTTAATACCCCTATTGCAATAAGTTTACTCCAAGAAGCCAAATCAAAAGAAATTATAGACCAAATGGATAAAGTTTTGGGACTCAATATAAGAAACGTTGCAGATAAAATGTATAATATTCCAGAAGATATTTTGGAATTAAAAAAGGAGAGAGATGTGGCACGCGCAGAAAAAAATTGGCAGGAAAGCGACCAACTGCGAAATCAAATAGAAGAAAGTGGTTATATTCTAGAAGACAGAGATAATAATAGTATTATCAGAAAAACCCTACAAAATCTTTTATGAACTTAGATAAAAAAATGCATAATTGGTTGGATAGTTACGCATCTATGGCCAGAAAAATGGGTAGAACCTGGCAAATTGTAAAATCAAGAGAAATAGATATCAAAACCAAACGTAAATTATTTAAAAATTCAGATAAAGTATCCGAGGTATCTGAAGTATCCGAGTCAAAACCCGAAAAAATGGAGGTCTCAGACAATGAAATAATTGACGATGAAATCCCAGAAGAAATTCTTGAATTAAAAAAGGAGAGAGATGTGGCACGCGCAGAAAAAAACTGGCAAGAATACGATGAGTTAAGATGCGAAATAGAAAGAGGGGGCTATATTTTGGAAGATAAAGATGGCAAGAGTATCATTAGAAAAAATTTGTCTTCTTTAATATAATTGGTTGTGATAAGATTAATTTTTTACTAGTCAGGCGATAGGCGAATTAGTTAGCAAAAAGAGATACCCAAAAAAATCACCAGGTTCATTTGGTGTAAGGAAAGTGATTTTTTATTTTAAAATCTGGTTCTATCGAACGCGCTACAATATAGCGAACATATTTATGTACTAAATATAGCTCAGCTATTTTAAATATCTCTTCCTTGCATTCATGGGGATAAACAAAAACAGATCTTTCCATGTTATACATACCAGCAATGCCAAGAACTGCAGAGAAACGCCTCCTGTTCATTTTAAATTTTTCAGGGATATCAAAAGTAACTATTTTCCAGAGGCCATCCCATTTTTTACCTCTCAAGGGTAATTTAACAGATTTAGCTTTAAGTCCGGCAAAATATATTTTACCTTCATTTGTCAATTCCAACTTGCCTGTGCTATTTTTAATCCAGAAACGAATAAATTTTTTATTTTCTAATGATTTAAGAGCTTTCTCTGTGCTATATCTATTCCTATAATCCGGAACCCATCCAAGCAGTTTGATTATGTGCCCAGCAGCGTTTGGAGCTGCGACTCCGAGAAATAAAATAAATCCTAGCTTGGCTATTGCTTCCAATATTTCCAGAGTTCTTTCGTCCCTGGCAAATTTTTTATTTTTTTCAATTTTTTCTTCGCCTACCATATTTGTTATAATGATATTAAATTTACTAGTCAGGCGATAGGCGAATTAGTGGATAATATTTAATGGAGAAAAATTTGAAAAAGGTATAGGCAGGAATGTGTGTTAGAATTTTAAAAAAGCGAGATTAGTTTAGTGGTAAAATGGGTGCTTCCCAAGCATCAGACGCGAGTCCGATTCTCGCATCTCGCACAATTTTTTATACATCCAAAAATATCCTTATCTTTCAGTAATTACCTAAAAATACGACTGAAGAAATTTTTGAATTTTTGCCAGGAAGAAATGTTTTGGTTAGAAGTGGTGGTGGACTGTTCTTCATCTACAATTATAGCTACCCCTTCTCCGGGAGTAGCCACATTTAATTTTTTACGTATTTCAAATTCAACCCCTTCTCTAGTTTTTAGCTTCTCTAGTGATTCCTTTAAAAACTCTTCTCTTTTATCGAGAGCTACTACTTCTGCTTGCATACGAGTCAAAGTTTTTTCAACCTCTTTCTTTTTTTTGTAAACTTTGCTGACTGAATTTAAAAGAACAATAAAAACGAGTAGTAGAATCAGAAAGATGCTCCACTTTTTCCATTTGCCACTTTCTTTGTTTTTTATTCCTCTCATCATTATGCTAATATAATAGTATGGATTTTGATAATCCGCACTTAATTTAAAGACATGCTCTGGAGCCCAAAAGCAAGAAAAATAATAAAAGTGGCTTGGTTTATAATAGCCATTTTCCTGATTTTAGGTATGGTTCTTATGTATATGCCATTTTAATTAAAAGCCAAAGGCGGTCTTCTTTAGGACCGGAGTATTTTGAAGGTCGCCTCTGGCTTTTAATCTGGCTTCATTACCTTGAGAAACACGTCGTGAGGAATATCTATTTTACCCCTATCTTTCATCTTTTTTTTACCTTTTTTCTGCTTCTCACGAAGCTTCATTTTACGGGTAATATCGCCTCCATACATATGTTGGGTAACATCCTTTCTAAAAGCCGAAATAGTGCGAGAAGATATGATTCTTCCCAAAGCTTTGACTTGTATTTTTATCTCAAACATCTGTCGAGGCATCACATTCTGTAGTTTGTCAGCAATCTTTTCTGCATCTTGTTCTACGGTCCTTCTAGAAACTACACGAGAGAAAGCAGGCATAACTTCCCCATTAAACAAGACGTCTAATCTGGTTACATTAGCTTCTTTCATACCTATAATTTCATAAGAGATTGAAGCATAACCAGAAGAAACACTCTTTAATCTATCAAAAAAAGATCTCATAAGTTCTCTAAGTGGCATCTCAAGATGAAGTGCTGACCTCTCATCTCCAAATACTTCTGTATCAACGATCTTTGCTTCATGCTCATATATAAGAGGTATTATATTGCTTACGAAAGATGCTGGAGTGATAACAGAGACATTAACCCAAGGTTCTTCTATTTTTTTTATAACACCATCATCAGGGAAAAGAGAAGCAGAATATATTACTTCCTTTTCATCGTTTATTTTTGTAACAAAATAATTTATAGAAGGTTGGGTAACAATAAGGTTTAAGTTAAATTCTCTTTTTAATCTCTCTACGACTATCTCAAGGTGCAAGAGCCCCAGACATCCACAACGAAATCCTTTACCCAATATTCCCGAAGATTCCTCTTCATACGAAAGTGAGGAATCGGAAAGATGAAGCCTAGAGAGAGCTTGTTTTAGAGAAACAAATTCACCTTGGTCTTCTGGAAATATAGAAGCCCAGACAACAGGCCTTGGCACGCCATAGCCCGGCAGGGCGGAGGCGGCTTCTGATTGTCTACCTATAGTGTCTCCCACAGAGGCAACACCGGCGCTCTTTATACCGGTTACTATATAACCTATCTCCCCGGGGCCCAATTTTTCTATCGGTCTATCTTTTGGATCAAAGATACCCACCTCAAGAGATTTAAACTTTTCTCCAGCTACTCTAAATATTAAAGACTCACCAGATTTTACAACTCCATCAACAACACGTACGAATACAGAAATACCTTGATGTGTAGAATATTTAAAATCAAAGACCAGACTAGAAAGAGGCGCTGTCTCTTTACCACTGGGAGCAGGTATTCTTTCTACTATAGTTTGAAGCAATTTTTCTACCCCCTCTCCAGTTCTACCAGAAACCTCAAGAATAGAATCTGCATCCACGCCCAGTATTTTTACAATTTCTTCTTTGATTTCAGAGACTCTCGCTAATGGAGAATCTATCTTACTTAGGGCGGGTATAATGGTAAGATTCATTTCCTTTGCCATATTAAGTACGGATATGGTTTGCGCCTGCACCCCTTGAGTAGAGTCCACAAGAAGCACAACTCCCTCAACAGCAGTAAGGGCACGAGACACTTCATAAGAAAAGTCTATGTGGCCAGGAGTGTCTATCAGATTCAAAATGTAAACCCCATCCCCAGCCTTCCCCAAAGGTGAAAGAGCTTGTCCCTCCCTTTTGGGGAGGGGTTGGGGTGGGGTGTAGACCATCCGTACGGGTTGCATTTTTATGGTTATTCCCCTCTCTCGTTCAAGTTCCATTGAATCCAGCACCTGATCCATCATTTTTCTTTTCTCCACTGTATGAGTTATCTCTAACATCCTATCGGCAAGAGTAGATTTACCATGATCTATATGGGCTATAATACAAAAATTGCGGATATTTTTCATACAAAAAGTTGTCTGAATTTTAATATTATCTCCTTAAATTCTTTATTCCCCAAAAGATACAACACTACTGCCCCAGCGACAATCCCTGAAATCCCCGCCAAAGTACCATGCCCTAAAACTCCAAAAAAAGTATCTAAATTAAATATTGAATCAGAAATATTAAGGACAAGATAAGCAACAGATGCCATAACTATCGCCGAAAAAAACGAATGCGGTAAGAGACCTTGGACTCGTTTGCGTATTTCAGTGCGCAAACCTGTATCTAGTGCCATATACAATATAAAAACAGTGGCCAGACTGCCGATCGAATACGCAAGAGGAAGAACAAGAATATTTTGGGACAGATGAGAAACGTTCAAAAGTTCAGCAATATAATTTATAAGACTAGCCCAAAATCCATAAAATTTAATAAAAATAAAAGCGAGTACAACGGAAAGAGCACCACCAGCAATATTTCCCAAAAGAGGCGCTGAGGTCTTTCCTAAAGCATAATAAGATCTAGACAAGAAGAGTTGGATGCTTTGAAATACGCTTGAGATAACAAAAATGGCGAGAACTGCCGCCGTCAACCGAGTATCCGACCAATCGAAATTTCCAGAACCCAAAACCACCCTGACCAAATGTGCTCTCAAAATGATAATTAGAGCCGTCGCAGGAAGCGACCAAAAAATAATCTGCCTCAAGCCATCACTTATCTTAAAAACCACATCCGTCATATCTTTTTTCGCTACCGAAATAGCCAAGCTTGGAAAAGCGGCCAGAGAAAAACTGACACCAATGAGGGAGAGTGGCGCCGACTGCAAATTAAAGCCTAGATTAAATACGGCGATTGACCCTTCGCCAAGTTTGGATGCAAATGAGGCAAAGATGATCCCAACAAAAGTTACGACTGAAAGAGCTAGTGTCCTTGGAATTGAAAGCATGGCCACCTCTTTTATATCCTTCCATTTGATATGGAAAGAAAATCTTGGACGTAAAGGGGAATAAAACACAAAAATAGCCTGCAACAAAAAATGGAAAAGGGCTCCGAGTACCACCCCCCAGACAGCAGCTGTAATGCCAATCTTAAGAACTTTATAGAGAATAAAAGTAATGATCCCAATGTTATAAAGAAGCGGACTCATCGCATAAAGTATAAAGCGCCTCTGGTATTGAACAATGCTCCCAAAAAAATTAGAAAAGCCGAGCAAAAGTGGAGAAAGCAGAAGAATCCGAGAAAGTGAAATTGTTTTTTCTATGACACCTACACTAAAGCCTGTAAATAAGTATGGTAATATGTAAGGCATAAGAAGCCAAGCAATAAGACAAGAGATAATTATAAAAAAAGAAAATACAGTAAAAATGGAATCAGTTGCGCTTTTCAAATGCTTCTCCCCTTCAGATTCTTTTTTTGCAAAAAGAGGGACCATGGCGGATATGGAAACAATGGAAGCCACGGTCACAAAAATCAAATCTGGGATTTTAAAGGCTGCATAATAAATATCAAGCTCCACTCCAGCGCCAAAATGATGAGCCAAAAGTCTGTCTCTGACAAGCGCCAAAATTTGAGAAAATAAAGCAAATAAAGCAAGCCAAAAAGCAGCCTCGTGCAGACTGCTTATTTTATTTGTTATGGCTTTAATAGTTCTCCTGACCATTAGAAATTAGCATAGCATAAATAACGCTTTTTTGAACGATTTATCTGTTTTTCCACACTATATTTTAATATCCTCCCACCTCATTTATCTTCGCTCTAGTCTTAGGACCAGTGGCACCAAAGCCAGTGCTTACAGGTGTTCCTGAAATTACTATGTTGTATTTCTTTTGGAAGGCTTTGACTGCAGCTTCTGTAAGAGGACCAAAATATCCTGTGTTGGAATCGGAAGAAAGTAGACCTTCTTTGATTAATACATTTTGGAGAGATGTGACGTCTGTGCCCTTTATTCCTCTATATAGAGGTCTTGCGAGTTTGACTTGCCCCGAGCTTGATTTCAGTGAGCTTGTCGAATCTGTTGAGGGGTTTTTTAAACCTAATAGTTCATTCATCTTTGCTCTAGTTCTAGGACCGATAGATCCGTAGCCCGTGGTACTTGGAGAGCCTGTTGAGACTATGTTGTACTTTCTCTGAAAGGCTTTGACCGCTGCTTCTGTAAGTGGTCCAAAATATCCTGTTGCAGAATCAGATGAGAGGAGAGATTGCGAGATTAGGAATTTTTGGACTGAAGTGACTTCGGGGTGTTTGGAGCCTCGGGAGAGATTTGAGGATATGGGAGAAGTTTTTTGTAGAGTGTTTTGAGTTTGAGTTATAGAAGTGACACTGGTACTTCTGGTATCTTGAGTGTTTGTAGAAGCTGTAGTGCCGGAAGAGTTTGCTGTTTGAGATACGGGACCAGTTGTAGGGTTGGTTGGGGGTGGAACCACAGGAATACTTGGGATAACTACTACACCACCGACAACTAGAGCGGTGGTAAATGATTGGTTTATAGAAATAGCTAGATTGTTAGTTGAATCTCTAGATTTTACCCTAAAGTTATACCTGACTCCCGGAGTGAGGCTTGTGATTATAACTGTGTGAGTTTTAACTTTTGTTGAGGTATCTTTCAATACTGACGCTGATCCATAGGCAGTTGTGAGACCATACTCAACTTGAGTATCTGTATTTACATCTGTATTCCATGTAATTGTTACTGTTGATGTACCGACAGAAGGAGTTGCAATGCCGGAGATAACAGGGAGGATTACCTCTGGGACAATAACAGGAGGAGTCGAGGTAGCGGTAACTGGAGGAGGTAGAGGAGAACCAACAATAAATACTTGGAAAGCTCCCTTGGTTGATTCAAAATATAAAGAGTTGTCAGAAAAATTTACTAGGTTATTAGATGATAGATCTACACCATCTTTCTTTACATCATATCTCCCTGGTATCAAACCAGACACAAGATATTGAGCAGTGCCAGAGTGAGTGGTGGTAAAGGATGTAGCATTTTTATCTACACCAGATTTTGCAAAGACGGCCACCTTAGGATCAGCACCTCCAATTTCAATACCTGCAGAATTTGCGTCAGTAGAAACTAAACCAATAGAAGGTAAGGCACCTGTAGTATTTGATAGTGGCTGATGTACAGTGAACGACTGCAAGCTTGTGGTTTGTGATGAACAAGTTGTACCATCAGTACTTGGACAAATTGTCGTCCTAAAAGTTTTGCCAGCACCACCGGTGTAGGTGCCACTTGCATTATCTGTTGTAATAATTACATTGCCTGCTGGAGACAACACTTTGCTATTTACACGTCCACTACTTCCAATTGAAGTAACTATTTTGTTTACACCATCAATAGTAGTCCTTGTAGGATTTTGGAAATGCATAAAGGCTTTAATGGCATTCCCCGCGCTTAAAGCCACATCGTCATAAATAACTACAAAGTCTGTAGCGGTGGGTTTTTTAAAATGCACATACTGGCGAAGTACACGTGTAGCGCTAGCGGTAGATTTATAGGTTCCGGTCAAATTTACTGAAGCATACATATATCTACTTTGTGAATCTCCAGTTGGATTGGCTCCTGCCCATCGCTCTATGGAAGCATCCCCTATTAAGGCGCCTGTAGCACTTCTAAAACCAAAATTTGTGGTATCGTTACCAATCTGAATAGTATTTTTTTGGTTTGGCGCATAACCGGCGCCATATACTGAATCTTCTGAAACTAGAAAACCGTTTTTACCTAGTTGGTATGAACCAGCTGAAATAAGTCCGGTATGAGAATCCAAATCAGTGTTTAGGTCGTGAGCGTTAATAAATAGTAAAGTATCGGAAGTGGGCGCCTTGGAAAAACCAGTTCTACTAATTACAGAGCCGAACTGATTTTTTGAATCACAACTCAAGCCCAAACTTGCGCATTCCGCCCAATCAGTATCATTAAATAAATATTGGGTAGGTTGGGTGGAAACAGGTGTGCTGACCAAAGACGGATCAAAAGCCAAATACATCCAAGGTAAAGCCGCGCCGCCCGCAACAGTAGGAGAATTCCAAGCATTCCATGAATTACGAGCCCACCAGTTAAACAATTGGGATTCAATAGAATTTGGATATAAAATCAATTGCGCGTAAGCCCCTCTCATAACCACCGGGTCAGTATAACGACCCCCGCCTTCAGCAAAAGCAATGGTCAGACCGCCTGCATCCCAAGGCAAAAAACTGTAATACATATAAGGCAAAGCTCTTTTAAGAAAATTACCTCCGCTTAGATTTTGGCCATTTTGCAAAGAATTTTGCATAGCTAGAACAATTCCACCGGTAAAATTAAACTGCCTGCCCATACCATATTGAAAGCCACTTTCATTAAAACCCGTATAATAATTTTTCTTTTTCGGAAGTATGTAGTCGTAAAAATAATTATAAGATTGCTCCAAAAGTGTCCGGGCTCTTGGGTCGTCATCTGCCAAAGCTAGACCAACATAAATATTCCCATAAAGCGCTGTGAGCACTAAATTGTTCACTGCCTGATTTGTTGGGTTGATGGGCGCGCCAGAACCGCCGGTAGTTGGATAATAGTTGGGGTTGGAAAAAGGAGTGACTTCATGGTGCTTGGTAAACCAAATCCATCCACAGTCTCCGCTTTGCCATGGCCTACTATAATAAAAATTTATACTATTTCGAGCCCCCCAGTTTGCGTGAATTGTTAAATGCGTGTCATCCTGAACTGAAATAACTCTGCCAGCAACAATATTTGGGTCAATATCATAGAGACTGGCGGACAAATAAGCCGGCCAAATAATTGAGCCTGGCTGAAATTCTGTAGTAAAGCTGGTACCCACTCCAACAATCTGTGTTGTGCCATTGGAGGTAATAGTTCCGGTTCCTAAAGTCATACCCTGGTTTGTACATGCTTGCCCTATAGGATTTAGACCGCTTCTTGTTATTTCGTTGTCATTTAGCATTTTATCAGCGAAAAGCTGCCTCTCCTCCGGAGTCATTTGAGATCGTAAAAGAGTATAAGTTTGAGCCAAATAAGCGGCATCGGAACGGCTGTAATCCAAATCACCGCCCCGCCCCGAACAATATCGATCTGTTTCAGTACAGCCGAAAGAACCTCCGACCATGTCCTCTGCATGAGTTAAACTCCAAATTGCTGCTTCTTTTGCAGTTTGGTCTCCGTCAACAAATGCTTTTATAGCCGCGGCGGCAAATTTTTGTGGCGGATAACTTGTATTATATTGGCGCCAATTGCCAGCAAGTAAAGTGTCAGTCTGGTTTTTAAGGGCTACCCAAAGTGAATTAGCAGTGCTTGCCCTCGAAGAATTTTTTACAGAATTTGTAATACTTCCACTTGGTCCATCGAACCAAATACGTGGGTGTGGTGTTAGAGTGTAGTTTGTAATGCCTGATGAATTTCTTAAATTCGCGGTCCCGGGTTGTGCGGTTGATGTTTGGATTGGAGTAGTACTTGGCGGAGAAGGTGGTGTGGGGGGTGGGGTCGCCGTCGTAGCTGTAGTCAGAAAAGTTTGATTGCTTGAGACGCTTAAGTTACCCGAAGCGTCCCTGGATTTAACCACAAAATTATAAGTTGTATTTGCTGTAAGACCAGTAAGGGTTCTACTGTGGCTAGTAACCATAGATGAATCTAGAACTGAAGACAATCCGTAATTTAAATCCGTGCTGTGCGACACTTGACTATCGCTGGACTCATCGGTAGTCCAACTTACAGTAGCTCCGGAACTAGTAATATTGGAAACACTTATTGCGGAAATCACCGGAGCAGTCACATCAGGTGGAGGTAAATCTGTAGAACTGGTATAAGTAATTGTAAGCTTAGGCCTTAAGGTTTTATCGGTATTATATTCAGAAGCATAAAAAGCTACATCATAAGGGGTATTTGTTAAATCCAAAACCCATCCATTATTATCGGAGGGGGCAACTACAAAACTTTGTAAATCAGCTGTAACATTCCAATTTTTCCACCCAAACTCCCCCGTGTTCCATGTTTGAGTGTCAGATACTGCTCCAGACCTGTCTGTGTCGTTGCCACGGGCGTATATTGTAGTCCAAGCTGTTCCGGGAGCAGATTCGCTCTGGGTAACGGTAGCTTCTGACCAAGATCTTAATACTTTACGTAGAGTAATTATTTTTGAAACCACTGCTTCCGTGGCGGAAGTATCGGTATAATAATACAAAGAAAGCTCTGCGGAAGACACTTGGGCATCTGCCGGCAAAGAAGAAAGGTTGAATTTAATTACCGCGTTCCTGCCTCCGGGGTCAGCCAAATTCAAATTAGTATAAGTCCAGTAAGCCGCTGAAGCCGGACCAAGCATGCTGTCTTCCGTGCCTGCGTATGAATTTAAGCTGTCTTGGAGGATAACAGTATTGATACCCAAAACTTCACCCACAGAAGCCATATTATTATCTTTGTCAGAAAAAGAGAAGAATGTATTCCCCACTATAAACGCGAGAATAAATACTGCAATGGAAGAAAATGTCTTTATAAGAGTATTATTCATAAATTTTTTTAACTACTAATTATTATCTTCTTCAATTGGAAGCTCATCTCTATTTTCGGGCTCATCATCTATTGGTGGCCTTGCATTGCTAAATGGGTCTCTGCCCGCTTCTAGATTAGTCAATATAAGAGAGACTTCTTTATTATCTGGATTAGTTTTTTGAATCTCTCTAAACTGGAGTACCGCATCTTCTGCCCTATTTATTTTATCATAAGAAAGTCCCAAGAAATACCTAGCGTTTGCATAATCAGGGATCAGAGTAATCGCCTTTTCAAAAGCTCCGATTGCTCCAGCGAAATCTTTATTATTATAATTTAAGAGACCGAGTTGGAAATAAAGATTGTGATTATTTGGGTCAGTTAAAGTTGCCACCTCTACAGATTTTATTGCATTTGGAATATTATTGTTTGCGACTTCAATTTGAGCAAGTGTAAAGTAAGCATCTGTATAATTATTCTTTAGCCCCAGAGACTCTGTTATATAATTTTTTGCTCCTTCGGCATTACCAGAGATCACTTCCAATCTAGCAAAAGCAAGCGGTATGGATGGATTATTTGGGGCTCTATTTTTTGCCTCTAGGTAAGCGCTCTTTGCGTTTAGAGCAGAGCCTTCTATACCAACAGAGGCGAGAGATTCATATACTCTTCCGAGTAAAAACCAGTTTTGATAGTTATTGGGATTTAGAGCGATTGCTTGTCTTGCCGCTTCTATACTGTTTGAGATGACTGTCTGTATTTCTACCCGCTTAGTCTCACTTATATTTTGAGGATTTGTTATAGTTCCTAAAACTTGGGAGAGTTCTGTTAGAGTAATCTCGGCAAGAGATCTCCAGTATGTATCGGTCCCTGCCATCTCTATCGCTTTTGCCATTCCAAGTTTGGTCTCTTCTATATTACCCAAAGAAGCAGTTACGAGCGCCTTCTGGAAAGTATTCCGCGCAATATTTCTCTGCCAAACAAAGTATCCTCCAGCAATGGATAGGAGTAAGAAAAATACAATACCAAAGACCGCCACAAAGTTTGCTTTTGGATTAGCAAATAAATTAAATTCCCTACTGCTTATAATTCCTCTTTCTGAAATAGTGGAGACAAAGAGAGCACTAAATATAAATGCGAGAGATAGTATAGAGAGACCGGGTACATAAACGAAAGTCATTATCCACAAAAATAGAGAGATGAAGAAAGTCGTTACCATTCCATAATTTAATTCACCATCGTCGCTGTGTACGAAAAGAGATCGGAAACCCAAAACAACATACATTACAATAAAAGAAATTACAGACAAAAATCCCAAGATCCCAACCGTAGACAAAAGAGTTGTGAGGAGGCTTGAGCCAAAACTAAAATTTGTATTCCAGAAGTCAGTGGTATTTACTGCAATCGGTTTGTGAAGATTCCACATTTGAGTAAAACCATTTGGCCCAACCCCAAGTATCGGATTTACTTTTATTGACTCTTTTACTATCTCAAAAGTAGTAGCAACGTTGGGACGGACTTCAAAAGTATTTACATTAAGGAGGTTTGACAAATATCTAGATACCGCGCCTCCCGATATGATGAGGATAACCGAAAAAGCCAAGATAAGTAATGCCGGAATATAATTTTTTGCGCCTACTATTATACTGTTCTGTCCACCCAAAGACCATGAGAAAATAAAAACAAAATAGATGAGAGCAAATATACCGAGTATATATATAACTGGCGAGAAATTGACAGCACCAATAATGAGCATACTAATAAAGAGTGTGGCATACATTATATAAGTCATCCTCTTGCCAACTTGGGTCATATGGAGAAGGCAGAGTGTCCCCAAAACCGTAGTCCCAAGCAAAATAGCAGTATCAATCGCTCCACCGACGAGGAAGTTTGGTATACGAGAAGCTAAAGCGACCGGCAAAACTGAAGCCAAAAAGGCCCGCACCAACATATGGAGAATGACAACGATACCCGAATAAATAAAATATTTTAATGTCTGCCCCACGGTCTGCCTCTCCCCCTTTACTGCAAAAAGTACTAAGAAAAACAGTAGAGTCAAGATAAGGAACGACCCAGAGGTACCGATATCAAAGACATCTCCCACAATGGAGCCCATTATATTTTTTGAAAAGAATGAAGAGATAAGGGTAATTATAGGAAAGAGAGCAAGTGGAACAAGTATCCTAGTTTTTGGAATAGAAATCGTCCCAGTAGAAAGTGTCTTGGTCAAAAAGAGCGCAATGAGCGCGATCAAAAATGTAGTGAGGATGCTTATTTTAGCAGAATAAAGCGGAAAGGTTGTGCTAGGGATAAAGAAAATTGGTAATATAAATACCAAAGCAACCAAAACATACCTAAAAATATTTCCAAATTTAAAATTATTTGCTTGCTGTATTTGCTCATCCATAATTTATAACTTATAATTTTTAATTGACTGTACCACCTGACTATCAGTTCTCAAATATTCATAAAACAAAACATTCTGCTTATTTATAAACAATTCATCCGTCGGCCCATGAAGCTCGTTGCCCAGTTTTATGAGAGTAAACTTGGAACCTTGAATAGACTGCCCTGCCGTCCCTGAATTATCTGAATTTTGCAGATAAAAAACATTATTCAAAATAATTTCTTTGCTATTATTCTCCTCTATCTTGCCGAAGTAAACTTGTCCATTGGAAAGAAATACGGCGCTATAAACTCCCCCACTAGACACCTTTGAAAAATACTTGTTATACAAATAGATACCCCCAAATATAATGGCAACCATCACCATCAGCACTACTATTATTTTTAGGATTTTCTTTATTTTAGACAAAATCGCAGAAAACCCAGATCCCTCCTTCTTTTGAGCACCCTCTTCTCCGAGAGCAGGCTTTGGTTCAAATGAATTAAATCTTATTTCATTCATATTATCTATTATATATTACTTTTATAATTTACTGTGTGAATAACTAACGAAACTTCACTCCCCCCCTCACCTTAAACCCCCCTCTAACCTTCTCATTCGGTACACCGCTTTGCCTAGAAGCTGAATTGGGGTCACCTGATGGACACGCCTCAAATAACCATCCACCATTTCCGGTTCCATCCGTAGAGTTTGCCCCCGCGTACCAAGCCGCGGTTCCAGCGGCGGTTAAATTGGTGATGGTCAAATAATCCACGCAAATTTGAGATGTTGAAGATGTCAGGGTTTCTGTCCCTCCTCCCGCCACACCCGAGAGGACTACCACGTCGGTAGCGGCGGCAGTGGTGGTGAGATTAGTGATAGTTTGAGTAGAGCCAGTGCCGATGATAACTCCAGTGGTTAAGTCTGGGTTATTCAACGCCATCACATTAAAAGTATTATTCCCGGTTATGGTTACGTTATCCCCCGTAATAGTCAGGTTGTTATAAGTCTCTCCTGCACCCGCGAAAGTCTTAGCCGTCGCCAAAGTGTTGGACATAACAATAGTAGATGTTTCTTCGTTTAAAGTTGTACCTGAAGTTGCCCAACCCCACGGCGACCCTGTTCCTGTTACCGTCCAAGTGCCACTGCCCATATTAATAACCTTTGTGGCGGAACCGCTTATAGAAACTCCACTTCCCGTAACACTGAAGACATCAGCGTCAAAAGTGCCATTAGTAAAAACTATCGTACTCACAGAACTGTAAGCGTCTAAAAGAGTGAGCGTTCCGTCCACCATTGAAATAGTTATCGCCCTAGAATAACTAACCCCAGCGTTGGTGAGGGTAAAAGAGCCTCGCCCTTCAAAAATTCTGCCGTTTGTACCGCCTACAGCCATGCCGGAAGCCAAAGTCAAAGAGCCATAGATGGTGTTGTTATAACTCTCATTCGGCACTGTCCAAGTTGGATTATCCGTGCCGACTGCTGAAAAGTCTATATTCGTCCCTACTCTCGGCATATTCGCGGTAACTGTAAAACCAGTGCCTGAAAAAGAATTGGCGTCAAAAGTCGCGTCATCCTGTGGCAAGGGCACCCTGCCTGTTGCCGCGCTTCCCCCACTGGTAGAAGCCCACTCGTTTACGTCATTCCAATTTCCCGTATTGCCTATCCAATAATTTGTGGTAGCTGTAGTGAAAGTAAAGTCCGCGCTGTTTCCTCCCGCGTCCCCGCAAAGTCCGGTTATGGCAGAACAATTATAAGAAGCCTCTAAATCAATATCTCTAAAATCCGCGTTAGCAAAAGCGCCACTACCTCTTGTTATGGTTCTTTGTGTCCCAAGAATGTTAGAAGTAATCAGTATTCTACTGGTAGCAGAATTGCCGGAAACAGTAAACCCATTCATATCTAAAGCGCCTACCAATATCAGGTCTGCCTGTTTTAAATCCATAAAGGTAAGATTGTCCTGCAAAGTCAGAGTCCCCGCGGCAATTGTAATAGGACTCATCCCTTGACCTGCTGTTGTTAATGTCGTGCCACTGCCAAACGCAGTCCTACTGGCTGAAGGGGTGTAAGTCATGCCCGCGCCGAGCGTAAGACTGCCGTTTGTAGTTATGGTTAAGGTTCCGGCAGAATGCGTTAAAGTACCAATAAATCCTGTAAAAGTCGCGCTAAGGACTGTAATACTGGCGGAAATGTTAGATGTACCGGCACCGGAGTTCACGTCAAAAATAGCATTGTCAGAAGCACCGGGTACGGAAGCATTGTTAGACCCACCAGAAGTAGCAGACCAATTAGTGTTGCTTGTGGCATTCCAGTTGGTTGATGCCCCACCCCCAACCCAGTAGCGGTCAGCCGCCTCCGATATATTCGGAAGGAATAGAAAGAGACCTATAAAAAATATATATTTAAAATATTTCATTTTGTTTTTATTCACATTTTGTGCTTGACAGATTATTTTCATTTGATATACTTAATTTATATTTGGCATTCGCCACGACTCCGCCCGTAAGGGCGGAGGTCTATTTATGAAGTTTCTCTTTCAGACCAATCCATTCTAAAAATTTTTTAATCATCTTTTTATTTTATTCTTGTTTTGAACCCGCATTAACCGTCTTGGCCCAATTTACAAATCTCTCTTCTTTCATTTTTTTTATATCTTCTTCGTTAAGTTTGTCATACTCTTCTTTTGTAATGTTGAGAGCATCATTATACTTGATACCGTTTACCTCCCAAGAAAACTTTACTTGCACCATCTCCCTATTTGCAATATTTAAATTACTTACGGTACTCTCATTTTCAGTAACCAAATCATTTTCCAAATCTATAACATCATCACTCCTAGTTTTACTTTGTCTCCCTACAACCAAAAAAATAATTAGAGTAACTAGACCAAGAATTAAAATTATTTTTATAGCTTTTTTCATAATTTATTAAGGTGCGGGTTCAGGAGCAGGAACCTCGGAGACTGGAGCTTCTACTATAGGAACGACCTCACCCCCTACCCCCTCTCCTTGTGAAGGAGATGGGGTTTCCGACTCCCCACTTAAAATAAGGGGGGTTGGGGGGGTTATTGGAGTGGAAGTAGCCACCTCATCCTCTATTACTATTTCTGTTGTAGAAGTAGCTACTGGTTCTTCTATTATTGGCGGTGTTGTAGTAGCTTCCTCTCCCCCCTCTTCTACTGGAGGAGTCACAGGTGGGGGCGTTATTTCTTGAGTGGAAGTAGCAACTATTCCTCCGCTCGACAAGAGTGAGGCCAGTTGATCTTTGTTGACACAGACATCTTCAATACAAAGTTCTTTTGTTTCCACTCTATTTGCAGTAATTTTTTCTGTTATAAGATTGGTAATCTTTACAAAATTTTGACCAACTTCAAACCCTATAGTTTTGAAGAAATTAAACAAACTTGCCCATCTACTTGGTACAAGGAGTCCTTCGGAAGCCGTAGCCTCGGTGTAGGCTTCGCGCCACCCACTCTTTATATAAACACTTACAGTCTCTACGCTGTCCATCACCATTTCGGTAGTAGAAGCTTCATTTGGATTTATAGGTCTTATATATTCAGTTGTTGTTGCTTTGCTTATCGCAACCCCCACTATATATCCACTCCCCACCAATTTTGTGGCTACTCCCGGAGTGGTGCTTGAGAGAGTAAGGTAATCCCCCACTTCTATAGGCCCGTTTTCATGAGATATTCTTACCGGTACCTGTCCAGCTATTGCCACAAGCACATTGTATTTTGAATATTCAGTGTCGCAGTTTATATCTTCTATAAAACATATTGGTCCATTACCAATAAATCCGGGGCTGGTAGAGACAATACCGAGTGGCTCATCTCCTTCACCAGTCAAACCTTCGGAAATAGAAGTACCTGCTTTTTTTACAGTTTTTTGTTTATTTTTATCAAGTACAACTATTTCCCCCGGAGCCGGCTTCTCATATGGATCACTTGCCCTAAAGTATTCAGCCAAGTCGGCGGCAGTTGTTGTATAGGCAACAGCATCAGCTCCTCCTTGTATTTTACCAGCGACAGTCTGCGAGCCATCAGCAAATCCTATAAAGTAGTTGCCTGTTGTCCTACTTGCATTTGCTACACCTAAGGTAATTAACAAGCCATCTGCAGTTGTATCAGTAGCCGCATTGTCTATACGTGTAATATAAGTGCTTGCTTGACTACCTTGTACAGTGAAGTCGTAAGTAAGGGTAGATGTACCTACACCAGCATTTCTATTTGTAGAATCAACCACAAAGGCCGCATTAGCTGAACCGTCGTATATATTAATAGCGCTAGTACTAGACATATTCATAAAAAGACCCCCGGCAGCGGTAAAGCCAGACATAAACGTAGAGCCGGAAGAAAAGAAGTTGAGTAAGTTAGAAGTCTGGCCCGTTGCCGCCGTGATATCTACCCCTGCACTAGTGTTCCCCGCTGATGTATCCACTTCAAAGACTGGAGTACCGCTCGCCATCTGTATAGAAAGAGCTGTCGTAGAAGAAAGTTTTTGTGTAATTCCACCCCATTCGCTTATTACTATTACATTTGAACCGGATGTTGTAGTTGCAATTCGAAGTATATCCAAACCTGATGCACCTTGCAAAGTAAGGGTTGCATTTAGATTTGAAGTGGTTGCAACACCCAGTCTTCCACTAGAAGTAAATGTGCTTGTTGCGGTACCCCCAAACCAAGCTTCATTTGCAGAAAACTGTGTGGAAGAAGCATTGCCATAAAGAAGCACGAGTGAAGTGGTTGCACTCTGACCCGCGACCGGATGTGTCCATGCATCATAAGAAGAAAGACCACCTCCTCCAACACAGACATTGTTTATTGCATAACAGCCAGTGGTGATGTTTAAGCCGACGTTTGAGGTGGATGTTGCTGTTGCATTTATATTTAATCCCGCAAGAGTAGTAGTACCAAAACCTTCTGTGGAGACAGAGAGAAGAGATTTGGTAGATGAGCCAACTGCGAAACCTATTAGATCACCCGCTTCCGTATTTACAGAAAACCTAGAGGCGGGAGAAGTTGTTCCTACACCAACAAAGCCTCTTCCAGTCACAATAAAATGTGTGGCAGTAGAAGAACCAATGACAAACTCTGGTACTCCAGAGCCTAGACCATTTGGATTTACAGATAGCGAAGCCCAAGGAGTAGAGGAAGCAATTCCAAGTTGGGTATTAAAAACAGTCTTACTAGTAAAGGTATTCGTACCAGAGAAAGTGTTGGAATCCGCGAGAAGAGTTGAGGATGCAGAGCTTCCAGTAGAAAGACATGTTCCAGATATTGCATAACAGCCGGTGGTGATGTTTAGACCGACGTTGGAGGTGCTTGTTGCTTGACCGGAAATATTTAAACCTCGGAGGGTAGTGGTACCAAAACCTGTGCCGGAGATTTCTAGTGCGGAGATGGAGGAGGAAGCAAAAGTAGAAGCAGAAGATGTAGAGAGGTAGAAGTTGCCTCCTGCATTTCTAAATGACCAGTGGTCAGTTGTGGCAGAAGTTGAATCGGTCAAGGTGAGTTGTGGACCAGTTGAGGAAGCAATTTGAAGAGCCCATTTGGGAGTAGTGGTGCCAATGCCGACAATACCATTTGTCGCTGATAAACCATTTACAAATAAATCAGTGAATCTTGTGCTAACTGTCCCCAAACCCATACTCAAATCACTTTCAGGTCTCATTCTAGAGTTGAGCAAAATAACGTCTGCCGTATTATTATATTGAAATGCATCAGTTCCAGTCGTCCTCTCAATTAAGAAACCTCCGACAGAATGAAATTTATAAGATGATGACGGACTTGCCGTCCCAATTCCCACATTCCCTGCACCATTTACAATAAAATGAGTTGCAGTGGATGAGCCGATGACAAATTCGGGGACGCCGGAGCCCAAAGCACTCGGGTTTACAGAGAGAAGGCCCCAAGGAGTAGAACTTGCAACGCCAACTTTGCCAGAAGTGAGAATGGTGCCGTTGGTGGAATTTTGGACTCCGACGCCAAGGCCACCGCCGAGGTAAGTGTTGTGAGCAACTATATCGTTCCCGACGAAGTTGTGAGTGCCTTCTACTTCAATGTCATAAACTTTCTCCGCTGGCATCTTTTCTATATTTTTTATATATTCATATATTGGTTTGCCATTTGCTCCAGTTGTAGATACCATACCCCCCACCCGAACATCTTTAACTTTTGTCCACACTCCACCATTGACGAATACACCAAGTTGCGATAGTATAGGTAACGCCGATGCAAGTCGGTTGTGATGGCCCCTTCGGGGGTCTTTTCTATTATTATTTATATTTTTAGCTACATCTTCTTCAAAAGAAACAGATGGTAAGGTGGCTATATTTATATAAAGATCAGACTGATTGCGCAATTCGGTTGCAGTGGCACGATATGCTCCAACGGCCACTACTTTTTTACCTAGTTTCTGTAGTTGTTTTGTAAGATATGTAAAATCAGAATCACCTGAAAGAAGGACTGCGACATCGTATTCATCTCGCATAAGTGCGGCATCTGTCGCTATTTCTACATCAAAATTAGCTTTGTTATTGTCTGGTAAATCACCCTTTTGCTTAATCACTTTCAATGTCTTGGCAATTATCTTGTAGCCAAGATATTTGAGACGAGTGAAAAATCTACCTTGTCCCTCATGTCGAAAATCTGCATTGTAATAACCAGCAAATACAACTTTGTCTTTGCCACCAAAAGAATCAATGAGAGCTTTGTAGTCCAAACGAGCATTCATATAATCAAGAGAGGCGGCGATATTGGCTCCATCAATAAACATGGCGATACGTTGTCCTTGTATTTTTGGTGCAATCAGGTATGGATGCTCACTTGTAGTCCTAATAGTTTTGCCACTTGCTGTGGTGATTTTGTAAATTTCTTTTTCACCCATATACATCAGCTTGTTCACTCTTGACCAAACGAGCTTACCTGTTTTTTCATCTAAAGACTGAATCTCGTCTCCTTCTTCCACGTCTTTGATCGCGACTTCGTCATAGATGTATAACTCCTCCTCACCTCCTCTTAAATTAAGAGGAGAGATCGAATCTGCTTCCTCTCCCTCTCTTAAATTAAGAGAGGGCTGGGGTGAGTTATTTCCTTTTCTTCGTCTCCTCCTCCTCAATCTCGTATCCCCCGTCACACAATGAGTGGCGACTGCAAAGCCTGCCACGGGTGAAGTGGTGGCCACTCCCACATTGCCCAAATAATCAACAATAAAACTCGTAGCAGTACTTGACCCCACCACAAACGCAGCTTCACCTGCTTCAGAGTTGACAGAAAGACGAGCGAAGGGAGTAGAACTTGCAAAACCAGTTTTGGCAGTAAAGTTGTTTGTACCAGAGAATGTGTTTGAGTCTGCAAGGAGAGTTGAGGAGGCAGATGAACCGGAAGAAGAAAGACAAGTTCCAGAGATTGCATAACAACCGGTGGTGATGTTGAGGCCTACGTTTGATGTGGAAGTTGCCTGTCCTGAAATATTTAAACCTCGGAGAGTGGTGGTACCGAAACCATCACCTGCAATTTCCAAAGCACTGATTGATGTTGTTGCAGTGCCGGCGACGGTGGTGGTAGAGAGGTAGAAATTCCCGCCGGCGTTTCGGAAAGTCCATTGGGCAATACCAGCTCCTTCAGAGAGAGCGAGTTGAGAAGCGGTTGCAGAACTTGGATTTAAGAGCCATGTTGGAGTTGTGGTGCCTATACCGAGCTTCCCTGCCAAATAGTTAATTTCAGTAGCACCACTTTGATATACACCATATTTATTAGTTGCGTTTGTTGAACCAGACTCAAGATATAATTTATAACTATTTTCTACAGTTGCTCCCGTCGTAGTAACATCCGAATATAATCCGTACATACTTGTAACGGTTCCAGCTGTCGCGAGAGCCTGAGCGTTGACACCGAATACACTTGATTTGGTACCCCCAGTGCTTTCTGCTGATAAGCTAGCTCCAGTTATAGAAGCTGCTCCTGATGATTGGTATGCTGAAGTTAGTTTTTGAGTAAAGGTATTCAGGCCACTAAATGTATTGGAGTCTGCGAGGAGGGTTGATGATGCAGAGCTTCCAGAAGAAAGACATGTTCCAGATATTGCATAACAGCCGGTGGTGATGTTTAGGCCGACGTTGCTTGTGCTAGTTGCCTGTCCTGAAATATTTAATCCACGAAGTGTTGTTGTACCGAAGCCATCACCTGCTATTTCTAATGCGGAGATACTTGAGGTGGCATACGAGTCAGTAGAAGTACCTAGATAGAAGTTGCCTCCGAGAGAAGAGAGATTCCAATGTTTTGTGTCTGTTGCTCCGGACATATCGGTCAGAGTAAACTGGGGACGAAAGCCTCCGTTACTTGATGTGGTTGCGATTTGGAGTTGGGTGAAGGGGGTGGTTGTGCCGATGCCGAGATTACCTCTGTGATCAAGTCTCATTCTCTCTGCTGGTGTAGTTCCATTAGAAGTATAGAATCCTAAATTACCTTGGTAGGTAGAAGCTCCAATATCAGTGACTATATTTCCTACGGAAGAAAGTTGAGCCCTGTTATTGCCTGTGATGGCAGCGCCAAAATATATTTGAGACACAGTTCCAATAGAAGCACTAGAACTATTCATAAAAGACGCTATGTCATTGGTTGTATTATTAACACTTATCTTTGAACCAGCTGTTGCGGAAGAACCACCCACTATGACAACACCTGTGTAAGATAGAGTCAACACATTAGCGCTGGCTGCTGAACCACTGTCATTTAAAGCATGGAAGGTCAGAGCACTACCAGTTTCTTGAAGTTGATAATACCTACGGTTTGCTGTTCCATTGCTAGAATCATAAAACTTGATAGATGGAGTAGTTCCATAGAGTTCTACATTTCCAGCAATTTCAAGCAGATTTTGAGGAGTACTTGTGCCTATTCCCACATTGCCCAAATAATCAACAATAAAACTCGTAGCCGTAGAAGACCCCACCACAAACGCAGCTTCACCTGCTTGAGACTCAACAGAGAGACGAGCGAAGGGAGTAGAACTTGCAAAACCAGTTTTGGCAGTAAAGTTGTTTGTGCCAGAGAAGGTATTGGAGTCTGCAAGTAATGTAGAGGATGCACTAGAGCCAGAAGAAAGACATGTTCCAGATATTGCATAACATCCAGTGGTGATGTTTAGGCCGACGTTTGAGGTAGAGGTGGCAGAGCCGGAGATGTTGAGGCCAGAGAGAGTGGTGGTGCCAAAGCCTTCAGTAGAGACAGACAATAAAGATTTTGTAGAGGAGCCTACGGCAAAACCCCAAATATCTCCGGCTTGAGTTTCTACTCCAAGCCTCGCAAAAGGAGAGGATGTACTTATACCTACTTTTGCTCCCAATATATTTACTTCGTCCGTTGATTGATCATCAAATTCTATCCTGCCCGCACCAGACCCAAGACCTAGCCAATCATCATCGGCAGTTGCATCTGCAAAAGCATTTCCTGTAGTCATAGATCCTACTGCTGTAATAGTCCCTGAACCGCTAATTCCAAGGGAAGAAGTGGCTGTATTTACCCAAGCGCTTCCGTTGTACATAAGCAGATCTCCATAAGACAGGGCCCCCAAGGTCAGATCAGAAAGTTCAGATAGATTATCTACTCCAGTCGTCGTATTAGTAACATTAGTCACCGAACCCCCACCCCCCAAAGAAGCGATCACATCATTTTGTTTTGAGAGGTAGTAACGATTTACATTTGGAGCAAGAGGATTAAACAAAAACCAATTTTTTAATTCGGCAATTTTAAAATCCACATATTCTCTGTCAGAACCATTTACAAAAACAGTTTTAGCAATTGTCTCTCCCTTCCCATTCGCAAAGGGAATGGTTGGGCCTACCTGCGCAGGCAGAGATGAGTCATAATTGTCTTTCTCAACAAAGATAGTCCCCCCATCTTTCAAAAACCAAGGTCTTACTATTTTGTAAGCAGTCTCTTTTATCCAACTAGAAATTGATTGTAAACCTTGGGCAGAAAATATAGAAGAAGCAAGTTGACCACTACTTTGATTTATACTGAGCAAGGTCGAAGTATTTTCCTTAAATTTAGCAAAACTACCCGCAATATTACTAAAATAAGGGTTATAAATAAAAGATATCTCTTCTTTAAGGTGACCAGTAAAATTGGAGGGAATGAGTTTCTTCATATTTTCTCTACCAAAAACAAAGCTAAAAGTAGAGAGTAGTATAAAACAAGCAACGAGCGCATTTATGGCAAATTTCTCTAAAAATGGGGTTTGTTTTGGTCTATTTAGCGATTCTTTTATTCTCCCCAAAGCAATATGTCTCGTTGATACTGGATCAAAGTTTTTGACCACATTTGGAAATAACGGCTCATCATCCTTTATATACAATATATTTCTAGTCCCGAGCTCGGCTATCCGAGATTTGTCTTCTTTTATTATCCCTTTGGGGTTTTTAATCCAACTATCACTCTTGCCTAGATCCACGCCTTCACTCCCCGCTAGAGCCAATTTATCTACCCCCTCAGCGCGTTTAAGTAATTCAAACTCATTATCTATGGGGGTCAAATTTTTTAAATTAACCCCCCTTACAGATTTAGGCTTAATTTTAGTTTTTTCTAATTTTTTTTCCCTAAAAGATACTTTTTTATTTTTTACTTCTCCGAGATTAGTGTGATGACTATTTTTATGATCTAAAATATCTTTTTCATAAACATACCAACTCCTACTCACAAGCCTTGCGTCTATCTTTTTTGCGCGACAAAGTTGTCCGACATAATCACTCGTGTATCCAAAAATTTCAGCAGCTTGTTTTGCCGAGATAAATTTTTTTCCATCAAACCTTAGAGACTTATCCATTAAGGATATTATACTATCTCGGCAAGACGAGATGAATAAAAAATATGGGGATAAACTTTAAATTTTTTACAAAAAAATTTAAAGGATTTTTAATTCAAAATTTAAAATCTTCAAACAATTTTCAACGTCAAAATACTTTAAACTCTAAGTGGGGTAGAGATTACTAAGCCAAAATTTGATTCCGTGGCTATAATCAGAAGATATTGATTAAAAATTAAAAATCCACAAAATTTACTTTGTAAGAATTTTTACCTGTTATCCACATTATTAAACTTACTTATTTCTACATCTTTTTGTATACTTAAGTAGCAATGTTTATAAATGTTAAGTAATGTTTAATTTTTATCCATAACTAAAGTAAATAACTAATAAAATGAGCAAGTACATCACAATAAAAGATGCCGCCACTATATTAGGAATGTCCAAGATCACTCTTAGAAATTGGGACAAATCTGGCAAACTCAAAGCCCACCGTCACCCCTTCAATAACTACCGAGTCTACAAACTAGAAGATATTGACAAAGTCGTGGAAATGATTGAGAGTAATATTTTTATTATCAAAAAGAAAAAAGATGAGATTCGCAAGCTAGCTGTTCAACACCTAGAAGAAAACTAATTGGAGCCACCCACTTAGACTTTACTATTTTAAATCTTAAATTTCGTACCAAACTTTTTTGTTTCTAAATATATATCACAATGTTTTATCAAAAATAAATTTTGATTTTTCCTTCCTTTACTACAATTCATCAACCACCATTTACCACTAAGCAACCATCACTATTTACTCATTTTTTCCACCAATTTGAACACGATTTATTTCAATATTTTATGAAATTTTAATACCCCAAACCGTATGGAAATTAAACAATTACAAAATCTCAACAAACCAAAAGTAGCCTCACCTTAAAAACCTTTACTCCCCAAATTGACACATTAACAAATAAAAATAATAGACACAAATCAAGCCAAGAAAACCCGAACTGAATCAGACCAAATTTAAATTAAAAGATAATTAAGTATCATCTCTAGTTTAGGTAAAAAATATCGTAGCCACCACCAAAAACGATAAAATTGGTATAATATTTTACTACAATTTTACAATATTTTAATTAAAAAATCTATACTAAACGCTCAGCGTTTAGTATTAGACGCTGAGCGTTTAGTACTTATCCCCACATAGAAATATCTAGTTTTAGCTACTGCTATAATAAGGATGTTATGCGACTAGAGAATTTTGCAACAAACGAACACTACCACGTATTTGGTAGAGGGGCTAAAAAAGAAAAAATATTTATTGATGATAAAGATCGAGCAAGATTTATATTTTTGATCACCCATTTTCAATCCCCCACCAAGATATATAACATCTCTTGGTATACCGAAAGTTTTATAAAGAATGGTTCTTTCAGTACCAAAAAGGATAAGGTTGCGGAAATACTTAAAAAAAGGAGTGTCAAGCTGGTGGCCTTTGTTTTAATGTCAAACCACTTTCATCTCTTGATTCAAAACATGGAGGATGCCGTGTTATCTGTTTACATGCACAGGATTCTCACTGCCTACGGTAAATATTTTAATGCTAAATATAATAAAAAAGGCCATGTTTTTGAGGGTCCGTTTAAAGCTGTGCATACCAAAAATAATACCCAACTGTTACACCTGTCTGCTTATATACACAAGAATCCAAAGGAACTCTCTGATTGGAAAGATACTTACGATAAGTATCCATATTCAAGCTACCAAGATTACATTGGTTCAAACAGATGGGGTAATTTTCTTTCTCCCGAAATAATCCTAAAACAGTTTACGGATCAATCAAAATATAAGGATTTTGTGACCGAAAGCCTTGCCAAAGAGAACCTAGATAACTTTCAAAATAAGGTCCTTTAAAACACTTGGATTTGCTGAGCCATTGGTCGCTTTCATACCCTGCCCAACCAAAAATTGGATAGCTGAGAGCTTCCCAGACTTGTATTCATTTACTATTTTTTGATTTTGAGCCACAAGATCTTTTACTATTAACAAGAGATCTGCTTCATCATTTTTTTGAAAGAGACCCTCTTTTTGGGCGATAGATGAGGGATCTCCTCCCTCATTAACTAAAATTTGAATGACATTTTTTGCTCCACGAGAAGATAGTTCACCAGAATTTATCATTCTAACGACCGAGGCCACTGCTTCTGGTTTTACTTCAAAAACCTTCTCACCAAAACTCGCAAAATCGCTCACTATATAATTGGAAAGAATCTGTAGAGTACTCTTATCAAATTTTTTATCGGAATTCAAGTGTTCGGCTGATTTTTCAAAAAGATCAGACAGATTTTTATTATAAATATAGAATTCTATATCAGATTCTTTTATACCGTAATATCTTCTGAATCTGTCCCTCTTTTGTACTGGGGTTTCTTTAATTTCTAGGTCTAGATTTTCTTTAGAAAATTCTTTTATATCTTTTACGGATAGTTTAGGAAGATCCGGGTCTGGGAAATACCTGTAGTCATGCGAGTCTTCCTTCGCTCTTTGAGAAAAAGTCTCTTGTTTATTTTCATCCCAACCACGAGTCTCTTGGGTCACCCTTCCTCCACCTTCCAATAAGGCAATCTGTCTTTTTATTTCAAATTCAACCCCTCTCTCGGCAGAACTAAAAGAATTCAAATTTTTTATTTCTACTTTGGTACCGAGATTCTCGGTGAGACTTACAGACACATTGGCTTCCAATCTCATCTCCCCTTTCTCCATATTGGCTTCCGACACGTCTAGATATTGTAAAAGTAATCTAAGCTCTTTACCAAACTTGGATACTTCTTCCCCGGAATGCATTACGGGCTCTGTCACCAGCTCCAAGAGAGGCACTCCAGCCCGATTGAAATCCACCAAACTATACTCCGAAGACTTTCCTTCGCTACGTTCAGGATCTTCGACCCATTCACGTTGTTCAGGATCTTCGACATGAGATGACTTTGCGGTATCTTCTTCTAGGTGAACCCTTGTTATTTCTACACCATTCAATTTTCCCCCAGAAACAAGAGGGTGTTTATATTGACTAATTTGATAACCCTTAGGAATATCTGGATAAAAATAGTTTTTCCTATCAAATTCTGACAAATCTGCCAATTCGCCACCGAGAGCGGTGCCCACCCTAAGCACAGACTTTACGGCCTCTTTATTTATAACAGGCAAAGTACCTGGGTGCCCCATACATACAGGACAAATATTTATATTTGGCTTTTTCTCCTCTGAATCATTCTTACAGGCGCAAAACATCTTAGTTTTAGTTTTAAGTTCTGCATGAATTTCAAGGCCTATTGTAGGTTTATATTTCATAATTAAATCTAAATATAACCTAAAATAAAGGCTGTATCAAGACATAACTAAACCTTAGTTTTGGAGGCTCCGAAAGATTTCATTTTTTTATCATACTCAATAACGGTGCGAACATACTCTGCATGACTCCACGTAAGGGGCGAGGCCGACAATGGCTCTCCCGTAAGAGGATTTAGTTGTTCAGAAAGCATTCCAGACTTTGCAAATTTTGCCACCCATTCTATATCTTTTGCCACTTCTCCTAAATCAAAGAGTGAGCTAGCTATCGCTATTTTGTATTGAGTAAACCAAAGAGTTGTCACAAACCACGGATTACCCGTCGACTCACCCCCTACATGAGAATAATTATCTCCCTCATAACGCGCAAAGCCACCAATATTTATACCTCTTCCCAATTTAACGGTCAATAATTTAAAAGCTTCTTTCATCCTTGGATCATCAGGAGACAAAATCCCAAAACGAAATGATCCATAAAAACTACTAGCATCTAGTTTTTCATCTTTTTCCAATTTATCACCAATAAGTTTAAAAAAATACTTTCCGCCCTCATTCCAAAGCGAGGTCATTATTGCTTTACGTAATATTTCCGCTTCACTATAAAACTTGAGGGCATCAGCTTCTTTACCCAAAGTTTTGGCGAAATTACTGGCCGAAACAAGCCCTCCATAAACGAGTGAAGCGGTAAACACCGACACTCCATATTTTTCCTCCCATAAATCATAGCTAGGCAGAGGCAGACCGGTATGTATATCCTTATAACGAATTAAAAAGTCTGCTGCTTTTTTTATAAAACTATTATAAATACTTTCTATAAATTCAAGATCTTTGGCTCTTATATAATGCTCCCAAAGACCAACCAAAAGGATAGCTGTCTCATCTTCTTGTATGGCTAGTTGTCTTTTACCATCTTTAACCCACGGATGCCACGAACTTCCCAAAGAGTGGTCTGGCTGGTATTTGTGTAAAACATAACCTTCTTCGGTCAAAATATCATTAGCAAAAGCATAAAATCTTTTAGAGACATCATAAAACCCCGCCATATCAAAACTCCACGCAGTAAAACATGCATCCCTTGGCCAAATATATCCGTAGGTATCTCCCCCATACTGCACATTACCAGAATCGGCTGAGGCCAAAATCCCCCCCCGATCATCGGAATGTGCCCTCATCACCAAAAGTGAATCATAAAATAAATTTTTAGCTTTTTCAGATAATCCAGAAAAAGAAACTTCGACTTGATTAGTCCAAGCTTGCCAAAAATCTTTGGTGGACTCAAGTAAATGCTCTGGGGATTTTTCAAAAATATATTCAAGAAGAGAACACACATCTCTATAAGTCTCTCCCACCACAACCCAATAATACAAAACCATTGAGTCGTTAGCCGGTACGTCTTTGTTCCAACTAATAACAGAGTCTACCACCCCATGCTCAATTGAGTTTTTTGATAAAAATCCATCTTCTGCATCTTTCCAAACACCTTCTTTCCCTTCGGCGCCACAAAAACCGATACCATAGTCTTGAAAAGGTTTGTTATCACAGACCCCCCCAACCAAAAAAACTCTTCTGCCTTTATAGTGGATTATAGATTCAATCGTACTACTGAAATAAGCGGTATCAGCATGATTGGTGTCCCCTATTTTAAATTGCTGATTTAAAAATATTTTTATATTACGCATCCGAGAATCTTTGTTGGTCAATACAATTTTTCTCAAAAAAATATTTTTTTCATTATAAACAATATCAGTCGATTCTATGTAAATTTTAGCCCCTTCATTTAATGCTTCCGTTTTAGAAACCATCGAATTCCTTTCAAATCTCAAATCTATCTTCCATTCTCCATTGTCGATCCAGTTCATCTTATTATCAACAAAAACCCCAACCTTGTGTATTTGATTGGACCCGATATGATTTTCTTGGCCGACATAAGGAAAATAAAAATCCCTGACCTGTCCAAATTTATCCAGACAGACCATTGTATTTCCATTTCCCAAAACCATTGAGCGTGCCATATTTATATATTATCACAAACTAAACTTCACTAAATCGGAGGGGGTTCATTTTATGGAGAGAAACTTCGTGCTCTTGCTTTTTTTTGACGTTTTCCAAACGAAGTCGCATATCGTGCATCACATTCATATAGGCAATGAAGGCTTCATAAGGAGACTCATAAGGAGAAAAATATTTATGAACATCACCGTCCGCCCAAAACTTGGTACACATATAATAGAAGTGGTCCGAAGTCTGAAGCTTTCTCCAGTCTTCTTGGAGTACTGGATCATCAATATAAGCAATATCTTTCTCCATAGAATAAACAGTGTCCAATGCTTCTCTTTGTATATCATTTGATGCCCAAGCAGATAAGTCTCTCTCCATGTCCGCCCAAGAGGTGTGGTACGGCACATCAATCTCCCCCATAAAATCATACCTGTCCACGGCCTCACTCACTGTAACAAAATCATTATCAGGATTGGCAAGAATTGTCTCTGGCAAATGTCTCAAAAATTCAAATATACCCGTATCCTCCCATTGGTGCTCGCCAAACGTCTCGTAATCCATAAAAAGATTTATGACCTGTCCATTACCATTGTGAGCAGAGACCCAATCTGCAAACTTGGGAGCAGTAAGTGGCCACTCTGCCCAACTCCTCTCACTAAAACGAAAAGCAATATCATCAGAAAGTTTATAGTGTTTGAGTAAAGCTTTTATGTTTTGTGTTCCTGTCGGTTTGTATATAAATGTCGGGCTCCTCCAACCGAGTATATGATCGGCCCCTTCCGCAAGAATTCCTTTGTAACCCATTTCTTCTACAACCCTTGCAATCTCATTATTATATATAAGCTCTGTATTTCTAAAAACAGTTGGTGTTACACCAAAAAGGTCTCTTACCTTTCTTCTATGCATCTTCACCTGATGCTCAAATTCTTCTCTAGAATAAATTGAGGCAAGTGAGTGGTAATATGTCTCTGAAAGTATTTCTACATTACCCGTGTTTACCAATTCTCTAAATGAATCAACAACTTCTGGATAAAACTTCTCAAACTGCTCTAGCGCAATACCCGATATAGAATAGCTAACTTTAAAGTTGGGATTTCTTTTTATATTCTCCAACATCACCCTATTGGCCGGTAAGTAGCATTTGTTCGCAACTTTCTCTACTATGAATTTATTGTCCAAACTGGTTCCACTATTGTCTCCAAAATAATCACTATTTTGTCCAACATCAAAAACACGGTACTTCTTTATCCGCATCGGTTGATGCACCTGAAAATAAAAGCAGACTGATGACATTTTTTATTACGCTATAGCAAACTCTAGACTCGGAATAAATTCTACAACCTTATTACTTTCTTCTAGAGAATTATATAACGAAATGAGAGAATCCGCCGCTTTTTTCCAGTGGATTGTCCGTACTTCTTTTTTGCCAGTTATAGAAAGTTGGCTATGCAATTTTTTATTACGCAAAACACTTATTACTTTGTCCGTCATATCATCCACATCCCAAAAATTTGATTTGAGTACACAGCTTACTACCTCACTCACCCCGGACTCCTTTGATATAAGGACTGGCGTATCAGAGAGCATAACCTCAAGTGGTAAAATACCGAATGGTTCAGAGACCGAGGGCATCACATATATATCAGCAGCTCTATATACAGCCGAGAGTTCATCGCCACGCAAGAATCCACAGAAAATAAATCTGTTAGAAAGTCCCCTTCTACTTACATCTCTTATCATTGACTCCTCCATATCACCACTTCCAGAAATTACAAAATATGTATTGGGCTCAAAGCTCAAAATCTTCTCCGCCATACTTACAAAATAATCAGGGCCTTTCTGAAAGGTTATCCTACCAGCAAAGAGGACAATGTTGTTGCCTTTATTTTTTAGATCTTGAATATTTAGAGGTACGGAATTTTGATTATTTTCAAACTCTACACCGTTATGAACAACTTTTACTTTATTTGGATCTATGCGATATCTTTCTATTACACTTTTTCTTGTTCTGCCGGAAACTGCGACAATCATATCTGCCTTACGAAATCCTTCTTTTTCTATTTCAAAAATATCTTTGTTTATATCTTCCCCGCTCCTGTCATATTCTGTAGCGTGTATATGGGTGACCAGAGGTCTTTTGGAAAATTTCTTTGCTTCTATACCAGCTGGATAAGTGAGCCAGTCATGCACATGAATAATAGAATGTACAGTTTTGGAAGCAATGCTTGGCGCTTTTTTTGCATACAAAAAAACTCTCTCCATGAGAGAATTGCCCTTCATGCCAGAAATTTTACTGATTAATTCTTTATTAAAATTTGTAGAAGTGTGGCTCGTATAACCAGAAACATAATCCATAACTTCTTTAGAATTTTTAAACTCCACTTCCTCATCCGCAAACACAAACTTACACCACCGAGCTTTTATGGGGACCTTGTAAGGAAGAGCAAAGGTAAGATTAACCCCACTTGCAGAAAGAGCTTTAGACATCCCCTCGCAAGCAACACCAAGCCCCCCACTGTTATATGGAGGAAATTCCCAGCCGAACATTAAGACATTTGGTGATTTAAAATTGGCCACTTTTTTTGTAAGTCATAATAAAAGGGCAGATTCGGATCAGAGCCATAAAAGCACTCACCACTACCGGACCAACCAAAAACCCGATCGCTCCAAAAACCTCCACTCCACCAAGTATTGAAAAAAGTACAATGAGCGGGTGCACCCTTATCTTATCTTTTAAAAACATTGCTGATATAAAATTATCAATGAGCCCCACCGCTATCGCCCCCCAAAGGAGAAGTCCTATGCCACTACCCACGTGGTGAGTCAAAAACAGATAAGCAACCGCCGGCACAGTTATTATTGAAGTTCCCAATATGGGCACCAGAGAAGCTACTCCACCCACAAAACCCCAAAGTATCGGTGAACCAACTCCAAAAATAGCAAAACCAATACCAATAAAAGCGCCCTGGACAATGGCAACCAAAATACGTCCACGTAAGACAGCATCAACTGATGACCTTAGTGTTTCTATAAATTCTTCATCATGTTCATCTGGCAAAGGACTCCAAACAATTATGGATTTCTTTATTTTATTGCCAGAAATGAAAATATAATAAATAGAGATAAGTATGAGTATAAAATTTAAAACACCACCAAAAACAGTGGCAAAAATGGAGCCGAAATGCCCTATTATCCAACCCAATGTATTACGAGCATACAATTCTAAGTTAATTTGAGAATCAAGCGCTCCGGACGGAAACAGTGAGGAAAACTTGCTTACCAATACATTGACTTGTGAGATGAAAACTTGAGACCCACCGCCAAAAGCTATTGAATTATACAAATCAACGGCTTCTTTCAAAAGCAGGCCCGACAAAACAATAATCGGGATAATAATAAAGATAAGTATTAAAAAAGTGGTAGTGAAAGCGGCCAAGTTTTTCCTTTCATCAAATTTTTTGACCAGTTTTTCATACAGAGGATAAAAAGCAATAGCAAAAACTCCAGAAATAAACAAGACATTAAAATATGGTCTAAAGACAAAAAATAGTAAAACAAAGAGACTTATAGTCAGAGCTATAAAAAAAGTTAGTTGTATTGTTTTTTGAGACATAAAAGCAGTCGCTCCTTAGGCGACCCGCCAACAAAAAGGCGGGAAGGTTATTTTATTTATTTAACCTACCTTTATATTTTAACACAATAAATATCCCCAGAGCCAAAATAGTGGATAGTAGAAGCATATTTTCTATAGAAGAAATGGTTTTTGCATATTTTTCAAAAACTTCACCCACTTGCCAACCCAAAACACCCAAAATAATACCTCTAAAAAAAACGCCAACAAAAGTAATTAAAAAATACTTAAAAACATTCATATTCAAAATGCCACAAAAAGCTGAGATGGCGACACTAGGTACTATGGGCAGTATCCTTGCCCCCCCTATCAAAAGCTCATCTTTTCTAGTACCGCTTAGACGATTTTGGAGCTTTTCTATGTCTGTCCAGTAAAGACCTATAAATTTGCCCCATTTTTCTATCAAAAATTTACCCCCAAAACGAGCTGCAAAATAGATCACATAAGATCCAATAGTAACTCCCAAAGCAGCTGGAATAGCCACCTTAAAAATTAAGGCGCCCATTGAGCTCGTAGCTACCGGTCCCGAAACAAGCAAGAAGCCCGACATTGTCATTATGAGAGCAGAAGGTATAGGAGCGACTACTTCCTCTATAACGCTCGCCACAAAGACCCCTAGAGCCCCCCAAGGCAATACGTTTACCTGCAAAAAATGTATCAAACCTTCAATCATAATTTTTTCTTATATAAATTTAAAAACTTAGGAATTAGATACTACCTATAACTCTCAAAGCAAAAGGATTGAAATATGAAGACATTTGAACACGATCAATATGTTCTTCCCTTTCAGAAACTAAATCAACCAGGGAGCCACTTATTATATCCATTTCCATATTTGCACTCTTATTATCAAAGTTTTTTATAGTCTCAATTATAGAAAGTGCCCTTTTGTAAGCATTTTGCATAGCTTCTTTATCACCCTTTTCTTTCCAAACAAAAATCCTTTGAATTTCACTCCCCAAATTTGCAACATAGAAATGTATAGGTTTGTTTTGTAACATATTATTCAACCAAATTACTCACTATTTCTAAAATTTTATTTTTTAATTCTTCACTTTCAATCTCCATGCTTTTATTACTCTGTTTTGGTCTTATATTTATAAGAGAGTTATATTCTAATCTTTCTTCTTTTGGTTTATTCAAATAAATGTTAAAACCCCATAAATTTTCTTGAGCGGAACCATCTTTTATTAAAACCTCATTTGCATCCATATGCCACTCTCCGCCCAACGCAATTATACCTCTTTCAATATCAGCCACACCTTTTACCATTTCGACATAAATCTCTTTAGCCAAATCTTCTAGTTCAGATTTTGTTATTTTTTGCCTTATTATCTTTATATCCATACCCACAGTTTAATTAAATTTCGGATAAAAAGAAAGACTATAGATTTTCGTAAGTATTATCATTGCGCCTATCAATTTTTATTATATCTATTTCTTTTTCACTCATACGAAAAATTATTCTCAGATTTGATTTTCTGACTCTATACAAATCATCAAAACCTTTCAACTTTTTAAAATTCAGATTTTCAAAATTTCTTGATTTTATCGCATTCAAATACTCCAGAGCAACAGACCTTTCTTTAGAAGAGAGCTTACTTAAAAACTTATCCAACTTGTTCATTTAGTTTCTTGAGAGACTTCAGCACATTTGCAATAGACACCCCCCTCTTATTTATTTTAGTAAAATCTACCACAGTTTCCCATAGACTATCGTCATCTTCATCAAACGGAATCACTTTAAAAACAGGCTTCGATCGTTTTACCACAGTAAAAGACTCGCCTTTATTTAAACGATTTATATATTTTTGTATATTCAGTCTTAATTCTTTAAGCCCGATTATTTGGTTTTTCTTTTTGGTTATCATACACAAAGTTTATCTTAAGGTAACCTTATGTCAAGCCCCATGGCATTTTTTGATGTGCACTATGAATGGTGACATAGATTATTCTCGCCTAGAAATTGTATTAATATTTCAGACAGTTTTTCTTCATTGTCCTGAAAATCGTGGTCGCAATCCAAGATTTGTACGGTTTTAGCATTTGAATTCTCTTTTCTTATCAAATCCAAAGCCTCTGTGATTGGAATTACAGTATACTCTTCTTGATCTCCGATGACTGCCAAAATAGGAATCTTTATTTTCCTAAAAGAAGGCAGGTGCTTCTTGTGGAAAGGCAATGCGTCATCAAATTCAGGATTGAGGTCTGAAAAATCAACGTATGATTCCGCACTTTTAGGCATAATATTCCCATATGCATTTCTATCAAGGAAGACTTTTCCTTTGTCCTCCCGCACAAGGTTACGAGCATATTCAATTTTCTTTTCATAGTCTTGAACAAGCAACGGTTCCGAACCCGAAGAAGTGGCGGGGGCAAGAAGTACAAGGGCAGAAACTTTACCAGCATATTTCCCACGAATCATATAGTACGTAATTTTTTCCGTACCTAAGCTGTGCCCAGAAAGAATTATTTTTTCGTATCCTTGTTCCAAAGCGAATTCAATCCATGAATCTATATCAATCAAGCAGTCAGAAAACTTCTCAACCGCTGCACCATTTCCTTGCCATGCATCGTAAACTCCAGTTCCCCTATTATTCGTCGAAAGCATAGATATGCCTTGGTGGGCCAATTTTTCAGTCAAAACTTCTATAAAGTATTCTTCATAAAAGTTACTTGCTGTTCCATGTATGTTCAAAAATATAGTTTTACTGTTCGGTACACGGAGATGAAGCGCATGAAGCCACAAATTATCTGGCGTCTTTATTTGTACGATTGGATAATTCATTTTTTATTTTGCATATTTTTTTGATGCTCACCTGTATTCAAAATTCCACATTTTTTGAAATGTGTCCGAAATGGAAGCATCATTTTAGGGATATTATTTGTAGGCCCTTTTCCTGTATATCTTCCATCTGCCAAAACTGCGTAAGATCATCAATTTTCCACTTTCCTACATAGCCAACTTCCCTTTCCAATTCTCGCCCAGTGTACTCCTTAGATTTTGGGTCCCATTCTCGCAGGAGTAGAGTATCGCCGTCTTCAATATCAAAGTCATTGAGTCGCAATTCAAAGGTTTTCTTACCATCAGTAATTGCTTGGAAATACTCTGGCCATATCTTTTTCTCAACTTTTTTCATACAACCAGTTTAATCAAAATTCAGATAAAAAGAAAGTCGAGATGTTTCGGTTTTCTAGGAAGCGGAAGTGCTTCTATATTTAGCGATTACTTCAAGATTTTAGAAAATCCTTTAGATCAACTTGAATGTCTCTAAGTATTTTATGCAAAGTGCCTCGTGCAACAGGATTATTTGCCGGCACTGTTATTGAAATATTATCCCTTCTCATCCTAATATGGCTCCCTTTCTGCCTTACAACAGAATAACCTAGTTGCTCCAACTTGTTTATTACTTTTCTATAAGGCCAAGATGGAACCTTGATTTTCAACTTTGATTAAATAGTTACCGTATGGAGACTTATCTCTCTGGGAGAGTATGATTCTGCTATTTCGACATTTTCCTCCTCTTCAAGACAAAGCTCAATAACTTCTCTTATGTTTTTTAGAGCTTCGTCAAGAGTTCTACCCTGGGAATAGCAGCCACTAAAAACGGGACACTCTACAACATAGAAACCATCCTCGTCTTTTTCTACAAATACGGGGAATTGCTTGCCACCCACTGATTTAAATAGTTTTTTCTTCATAAATATATGATATCACAAACTACGCCCCATGACACTTCTTAAACTTTTTGCCCGAGCCACACCAACAGGGATCATTTCTACCAAGATTTGAGTGTTGAGATTTAACACTTGTGGCATTTTCAGAATCTGTGACACTAGTGATTTTAAGTGCTTGGTTTTCTATGTCACGCTGAGCCGAAAGATCTGCCACTTTATCGTCCACTTTAGTAATAGTGCCTAAAATAGCATTCTCAATACTCTCTTCCATTTCCTTAAAAAGCTTTAAACCCTCTTTTTTATATTCTACCAAGGGGTCTCTCTGCCCATAGGCGCGCAAGTTGACCGAGCCTCTCAAATAATCCATCATCTCCAAGTGGTCTACCCAAAACATATCAAAAGTTTGAAGGCTCAATTCTCTAAAGGCTTTTGTAAAATTTTCTTCTCCCAACTCTTTCCTCTTTTGAAGAATAGCGTCCTTGATTTCAGGCAGAGCATTTCCAGATATTTTTTCCAGATAATCTAGAGTGGTTTTTTCATCTTCTATCAAAATATTTCTTCGACGCTCATAAAAAGTTTTCCTCTGAAAATTCAAGACGTCGTCGTACTCAAGAATATGTTTGCGCGCATCAAAATTAAGCCCTTCTATTTTTTCTTGAGCACTTTCCAAAGATCTGGTAATCAGTTTGTTTTCGATGGCTTCGTCTTCAGCAATACCCAAACGGCCCATCATATTTTTGACAGTATCAGAAGCAAACACTCTCATAATATGATCTTCCATTGAGACAAAAAATTGAGTCTCTCCAGAGTCCCCCTGACGACCAGATCTCCCCCTAAGCTGGTTGTCTATTCTTCTGGCATCATGCCGCTCGGTACCCAAAACAAAAAGACCGCCCAAATTTTTTACTTTCTCATAAGCCTGTTTTTGGAAAGGCGCTCCTCCAAGTTTTATATCCACTCCACGGCCAGCCATGTTGGTCGCAACCGTCACCCCACTTTGCCTCCCAGCTTGAGCAATAATCTCTCCTTCTCGCTCATGGTTTTTGGCATTTAACATTTCGAAATTTATTCCCTCCCTCTTTAGATATTCACCCAGAAGTTCATTTTTTTCAATTGATATGGTACCAATAAGGACTGGTTGACCTATTTTTTGAAGTTCTTTGACTTTTTTGGCTATTGCCAAAAGCTTGCCATTTTCAGTTTGAAAAATAAGATCATTTTTATCAACTCTACCCGAAGGTTTGTTGGTTGGGATAGCGACAGTATTTAATCCATAAACTTTATAAAATTCTTCACTAGAAGTGGTAGCAGTACCCGTCATACCAGAAAGCTTCTCATACATTCTAAAATAATTTTGATATGTAATAGATGCAAAAGTGCGACTTTCTTTTTGGACACTTACATTTTCCTTAGCTTCAATCGCCTGATGTAGGCCCTCCGACCAACGTCTGCCCGGTTGAAGCCGACCGGTATAAGAATCGACAATGATCACTTCATCTTCTTTAACTACATAATCTTTATCCAACTTGTACAAAGCTTTGGCTTTCACCGCCGTTTCCAAATGATGCACCAACTTGATACCTCCTTCAGCATAAATATTTTCCAAACCCAAAATTTCTTCGGCTTTGCTGATACCTTCATCTGTCAAAAGCACTGCGTGCATCTTTTCATCCACCGTATAATGATCATTTTCTTTAAGTTTATCGGCTACGCCTGCAAATTTCTTGTACAAAACATCCGAATCTGCAGCTGGAGCGGAGATAATGAGAGGTGTCCGAGCTTCATCAATAAGTATTGAGTCTATCTCATCTACGATGGCAAAATGATGTTTTTTTTGTCTTACTTTTTCGTATTTATATTCAAGATTGTCGCGTAAATAATCAAAACCAAATTCACTATTAGTACCATAAGTAATGTCAGCTTCATAAGCTTCTACTCTACTACAGGGTTTTAAAAATTCATGCACAATGTGAAAAGAACCCTTTTCATCTCTCTCTTCGTCCGCCGAAGCTTTAGCGGAGGAGGATTGTCCGTCATAAATAAAACTTGACTCATGAGCAATCACAGAAACTCTTAATCCGAGCGCATCATAAATTTCTCCCATCCAAACCGCATCGCGACGGGAAAGATAATCGTTGACCGTTACCACATGCACTCCTTTGCCCTCCAGAGCATTTAGATAAGCCGGCAGAGTGGCAACCAGAGTCTTACCTTCTCCGGTCCGCATTTCAGCGATACTTCCCCGATGCATAGCGATACCACCCAAAAGCTGAACATCAAAATGTCTTTCCCCCAAAGTTCTTTTGGCCGCCTCACGCACGCAAGCAAAAGCTTCTGGCAAAATATCTTCCAATGTTTCCTTTTTTGCCAATCTTTCCTTAAATTCAAGAGTTTTACCTTTCAACTCTTCATTAGATAATTTAGAAATAGCCTCCTCAAAGTCGTTTATTTGAGGGATCAAAGGTGATATTTCCTTTATATAACGAGAACTCCCGTCTCCAAATATTTTGTCCAAAAATGACATAAGTAGGGCTTATAATACCATAAAATAACAAAAATTCCGCACGAGGCGGAATTTTTGTTAAGTGGGAAAAGAGAACTTCTCGCTTTCGCTCGAAGACCTCAATTTTGCAATCATATTCTAGTAAAAATAGAATGTGAGCAAAATTGGGTTATGCTCTTTTCTTCTTTGTTGCTTTCTTTTTCTTTGCTGCCATTTTATTTGTGTTCCTCCCCCGCAAAAACGAGATCGGAATGAGATTATTTTTTTAAGCGCGCTTATTCCTAAAAATTTTATTCACTTTTTAGTTAGAAAATTTTTAGGAACGTTCGACCTGCTGTAATTATCGCTCTAAAAAAATTTTTAGTAAATGATTTTTTATAAAAATATGTGGATAACTAAAAAATTTATAAAATAAATTTTTTATACTGAACGAAGTGAATGTATTTTTGAATACCAAAAAAATAATTTCAAAAAATTTTTCTTGCAAGACGAGCCTCAGAAAAATTTTTTGAAATTATTTTTTTGGAAACTAAAAAACACCTTGAGATTTTCAAATGGTGTTTTTTTGTGTCGTCGCGCGACCGGCGGAAGCTATCTCCAAAACAAATGTCTATGTGAGTGCGAACCGCCGGTCACGCCGCGACATATATTAATAATAACTCACCGCACTATCTCTTACAATAACCCCACCCTTTTCAGCAACGAAAAACCCCGCAAAGCGGGGCTTTTCGCAGACATTCATTTGTGCTGAAAAAGGCTTTCAACACTCACATATATAAATATATCATAAACTTAAATTAATTGCAACTAATCTGCCACCATACTGTGTATAACCGTTATTTTATGGATTTCGGCCGGCTTTTATCTCGCTTATATAGTAATCCCCTTTTTCTTTAAAAGTGGGGTCTAACTTTATAATTTCCTCCAAAGTTTGGATAGCTTCTTGTCTCCTACCAGCCTGAAGATATGCGGCCGTCAAGGTAATCCTGTGTTCTAGATTTCCCGGATCAAGCTTGATCCTCTTTTTTGCCAGTTCAATTATTTCTGGAAATTGTTTGAGGGCAAGTAGAGCCGATATATATCTGTTGTCAAAAATAATTTTTGACTCTGGCACTTCCCCCAAAATCTCATCCGAGAGAGATCTGTTACCTCCCGCAAGTAAAACTAAACCGTAAACAAATCTGGCTTCTTCGTACGCTGGTTCAAGTTCATAAGCTGTCTTTATCACCTGCATAGCTTCTGTTGGTTTATTATCAGCCAAAAGATTGTTTGCTAGTTCAAAATATATTTGTTGTTTGTTTGGAGAAAGTTTTTTAGCTTCCTCTAGCTGTTCAATGGCTTTGCCATACCAACCAAACCTAGAAAGAAAAAGTCCATAAAAAAGTCGGTAACGAGCGTCGTTTGGCACTCTTTCTAGTTGTTTATTAAAAGCTTTATCCACTGTTTCAAACAATTTCTGCTTCAAGTCTTCCGGTGCGTTTGGATTTCCTGCCACAGCAATAGCTGTTTGAGAAACATGTTCTAAACTCTCCGAAAAGCCCATAGCATATGAAGAAAGCGGCCTCTGATAATCTTCAATAGTTCCTATTTTTCCTTCATTATTTAATTTTAAAACTGCCAAAAGATCTTTATTTTGTCTCCATGGTACATAAATAACAAAATATAAAATGGCTATTGTTAAAATAAGTATCCCCGCTTCTAAGATAGGTTTTGATTTTTCATTGAGAATTTTGTTTTTAATTTTTGCCGAAATTTTATCCCACCAAGAAGAGGCTAACACCGGTGTGTGGAAATGGATGTATGCAATGACTGTGAAAAATAATATGTAACTGCTTATTTGATCAAAAACAAAAAGATTGTTGAAAATATAAGCTGACAAAAGCCCAAGTATTACAGCTTTCTCTTCTTTCTTTAGTAGATCCTCTTTTGTTTTAAATATGTAATATAAAAGAGAAAAAAATATCGAGACATAAGAGAGAAATCCTAAAGCGCCACCCGCGATTAGCCACTCCAAAGGAGTACTGTGTGCCCTATCAAACCATGGCTCTTGATTATACATCCGCGGATCATAATATTTATTGAAGACAAAATTAAAACCTTCTTGTCCCCAACCGAGTATCGGCTTCTCCAAAAAGCCTTTCCACGCCATCGGCCAGACAAAATATCTGCCTTGAGTTTGGATTTCCGAGACAGAAAGAGAGGCAAAACGGCTAAGCACCGGACTATTATTTACAAATGGAGTATTCTTCAAAGCAAAAAACAAGCCCATAAAAACAATAAGTCCAACGATGCCTACCCAAGCAATTTTCCTTATTTTATCACCCTTGCTTGATTTCAAAACTAAAAATATAAAAGTTATTAAGACCCCCCCCACCAAACCCAAGATAGCTCCTCTAGTAGCGGTAAAGTACAAAACAATTAAATCCATAAGAGCGATTATTCCGAGCAAAATCTTCTGCCATTTTTCTTTAGACCTGACAAAGAGAAGCGAGGCAAAAAATATATGAAAAACCATATAAATACCGAGATAAGAGGCGTTGCCGAGCGTGCCATCAACTCGGACACCACCCTGATTGATGGTTATCTTGCCTGCCAATTGGAAAAAGGAGTAAATAGCCATAATAGCGGAAGCGCCGAGACTGGTCGCTAAAAGTTTGTTCCACAATTCTTCCGTCTTTAAGACCGAACTCAAAATCATAAAATAAGCACCAAGATGTAAAAGAGTGATGAAACCCTCCATTCTTTCAAAGTTGCTCCAAAAAGCTTTAAATGAATTTTCTCCAAAAAAGTCGGCCACACCCAAAACTACCAAAAACCCAAGTAGTGCGACAAATATCCAAGAAAATTTTGGTCTGTAGGATTCATCTCTCACGGCTAAAATAAGAAAACACCCAAAAATTATTTCAACTAAAATCCTAAAGACAAAAGCTTTACCAGTAATAAAAGGAAAGAAGAGTGAAGAACTGACAATAAGGGGTACAAACGGTATGGCAAAAAGCCCAGCCAATATAATGTAACGAAGTTGATTGTTTGACATACCCCCTATAATACTAAAAAAAACTCAAATATCAAATACTTTAAAAAAACCATTTTTTCTGTTATTATACTTCAGATTATGGAAACAACTGTCATAAAACCTCGTAAGACTTTTAGCTTAAAAGACGTTAGAGAGCTCTGGCAATACAAGGAGCTTTTGTATTTCTTTAGTTGGAGAGATTTAAAGGTAAGATATAAACAGACATCTATAGGTATAGCCTGGGCCATATTTCAACCTTTTATCACAATGGTAATTTTTTCTATATTTTTTGGCTCCCTTGCTAAAGTACCTTCTGATGGAGTCCCTTATCCTATTTTTGTTTACGTTGGTCTTTTATTTTGGCAATTTTTTTCAACTGCTCTTTCAGACACTAGCAACACTTTAATAAGCAATCAATCTATTATTACAAAAGTCTACTTTCCAAGACTTATCTTGCCAATCTCCAGTGTTATGACAAAATTTGTAGATTTTTTGATTGCTACTTTAATACTGATCGGCCTTATGTTTTATTATGGATATATGCCACACCTTTCAGGACTTTTAATTTTACCATTATTACTTATTATTACTTTTATGGCCTCTACCGGGCTCGGACTTTTCCTAGCTTCTATAAATGTTAAGTACCGAGATGTCAGATACGCTCTACCTTTTTTTGTTCAGATCATGCTATTTCTGACCCCAGTTATTTATCCCGCCAGTATTGCTGGCAAATACTCTTACCTCTTGGCACTCAACCCAATGACGGGAGTTATCCAAAGTGCCCGAGCCGCAATACTTGGTGCCACACCAATCAATTGGTTGCTTATAATCATTTCACTTGTGGTTACATTTATACTTATGATATTTGGAATATACATCTTTAAAAAAACCGAGAGATATTTCGCTGACATAATTTAAATTTATGAATTCTTCGAAACCAATTATTGAGGTAAAAAATATAGGAAAGAAGTATAATATCACCCATCAGAAAGGTAGTTATATTGCCCTACGTGATGTTTTGATGAATGTAATAAAATCTCCTTTTTCATTTTTAAAAACAAAAGTTAAACAAGTAGCCGGCTTTGAAAAGAAAGAGGATTTTTGGGCACTCAAAGATGTTAGTTTTGATGTTAAAAAAGGCGAAGTAGTGGGTATTATAGGAGCTAATGGCGCCGGCAAATCAACTTTGCTTAAAATACTCTCTCAAATCACTCCACCTACGACGGGTGAAATAATTTTACGAGGCAGAGTTGGTTCCCTTTTGGAAGTTGGCACTGGTTTTCACCCAGAACTAACTGGCAGAGAAAATATTTTCCTCAATGGCGCTATCTTGGGAATGAAGAAAAAGGAGATCGCAAAAAAGTTTGACGAGATAGTAGAATTTGCGGATATAGGAAAATTTTTAGATACCCCGGTCAAATATTATTCAAGTGGTATGTATGTTCGTTTGGCCTTCTCTGTCGCGGCACATATGGAACCAGATATTTTAATCATTGACGAAGTCCTAGCCGTTGGTGATGCTGAATTTCAAAAGAAATGTTTAGGCAAAATGGAAGAAATAACAAAAGGAGAAGGCCGGACTATTTTGTTTGTTAGCCATAACTTAGAGGCTATAGAGCGTTTATGCGACCAATGTATTCTTCTTCGTAATGGAGAAATCATAAAGAGTGGCAGAGCAGGAGAGGTTATAAATCATTACCTGAATAACGAAAGAAATTTGAGCTCAGTAATAGAATACACTTCCAAACCAAATACTGAGGCTCAAATAACCAAGATATCGATTCTTGATAAAAATAAAAAACCAAGTGCTCAGTTACCGATTAATGATGAATTCTTTATCGCTATAGAGTATGGAGTTTTTCGAGAAATGAAAAAAGCTACCCTCTGTATAAGTATATTTTCTGAAGGAAATATGTTGTTAAATTCATCCGCAGCCGACAAAGAAGCAAAACTAGAAAATTATTCACCTGGAAAATACGCTTCCATCATCACTATTCCGCCATCTCTGTTTAATGTCGGCTATTACTATTTAAACATTTCTTTGCAAAAACCATTTATAGAACATATTGATACAAAAGAAAATATTCTATTCGAAATTTTAAATGTTAATAATCCAAGATCAGAAATTTTTAATAATCAGATCTTGGGAAAAATTGCTATACCTTTAAATTACGATACCAAAAGATTGACTTAGATTTATGCATAAAAAATTAAAAGAAGATTTAAAATACTTTGTTAGAAAATATTTCGGCTATGATTTAAGATCACTTAAGGTAAAGCTGGGAGAAGATTTTTTGGATCAGAAGAAAATTCTGGAAAACAAACAAGTAAAAATTGTTTTCGATATCGGGGCCAATGTTGGTCAAACGACCCTGAAATATAAAAAAATGTTCCCAAAATCTCAGATATACGGTTTTGAACCCTTTCTGGATGTTTTTAAAAAATATACAGATTTTTACAAAGGAGACAAAAGAGTATTTGCCGTAAATAAAGCGTTCTCAAACAAAAACGGAAATGCAACTTTCTTCGTCAACAATAATAGCTATACAAATTCTCTTTTACCTATTAATACTGGTTTTATGGAGGGCTTCCGAACTGTGAAAGAAATTAGCGTAGAAACTGAGACTATCGATTCATTCTGTAAAAGAAACAATGTACAATATATTGATATATTAAAACTTGATGTGCAAGGAGGAGAACTTTTGGTTTTGGAGGGGGCGAAAGAAATGTTGACCGAAGAAGCTATCGGCCTTATTTATACTGAAGTTGAATTTGTAGAAGTTTATAAGAGTCAACCACTTTTTGGAGATATTCAAAATTTTTTGGAACAATATGGTTACAAACTATATAAAAAATACATAGTAGACAATAATGAAAATGGTGAACCGATTGCTGGAGATGCAATCTTTTTAAAGTTATGATCAAAATTAAATTAAGCACCCATAACTATTCCCATTCCATCAGGGCAGAGATGTTATCTCACACTCCAAACAACTCCGGTAAATGGGGAAATTTTCAATTCTTTATAAACGAACACGTAAGCGAATGTGATTACTGGGTAGTAGTGGATTGTCTGCCAGAAAAAGAATCTGCACTGTGTCCGAAAAATAATCTTATCTTTATTACCTGCGAACCAAGCGCTATAAAAAAGTACAATCAAAAATTTCTGAGCCAGTTTTCCAAAATTATTACCAGTCAGCGCAATATAAAGCACCCCGCGGTCTATCACATGCCTTCAGGCCACGAATGGTGGCCAAAGAAAAGTTTTGACGAGTTATACGGACACGACAAAGTAGAAAAAACCAAATTGATTTCAATCGTCGCCTCCAATAAGATTTACACACCCGGACACAAGAAAAGATTGGAGTTTTGCCTTAATCTTAAAAATTATTTTGGAGACAAGATAGATATGTTTGGTAGAGGCACTAGAGCCTTTGAGGATAAATGGGATGTGCTCGCCCCATACAAGTATTCAATTGCGATTGAAAACAGTACTGAACCTGATTATATATCGGAAAAATTTACCGATTGTTTCGTCTGCCTAACCTTTCCATTCTACTACGGTTGTCCAAATGTCCACGACTATTATGACGAAAATTCCTATCAAACTATAGATATTGGTGATTTTAAAAAATCGTGCGATATGATAGAAAAGATTGTGGACGACAAAGATCATTACAATAGACATCTTCAGAACCTAATCGCGACAAAAAACAAATATCTTACCCAGCGTCTTATAATGCCACTTATTGCAGATTTTATAAAAAAAGAATATAGTGCTGTTGCAGGCAGTCTTAAAGAAAGAATCACCATAAGACCCGAGAGAGAATTCCAAAAAATTATGTATGCAATTAGCGATATAAAAAAATTCTTAATAAAAATTAAGACAAAAATATGAAAGTGGTTATATTATGTGGCGGACTTGGAACTCGTCTAAAAGAAGAAACCGAATTTAGACCAAAACCCATGGTGTACATAGGCGACAAGCCGATTCTGTGGCACATCATGAAAACTTACGCCCATTATGGGTTCAATGATTTTATTTTAGCACTTGGCTACAAGGGGGGTATGATTAAGGACTACTTTCATAACTACGAGCTTATGAATAGCGACATGACCATTGAATTGGGCAACCCAGAAAACAAGATTGTGCATCAAAATCACGATGAGATTGGTTGGCACATCACCCTTGCGGATACCGGCCAATATACACTTAAGGGGGCGAGACTAAAAAAACTGGAGAAATATGTGGACGGAGATGAGTTTATGATGACTTACGGTGATGGGGTTGGAGACATAAACATTCCCGCCCTTTTGAAATTCCATAAAAGTCACGGAAAAACTGCAACAGTAACGGGAGTTATCCCAGTATCACAATATGGAAAACTATCGGTACAAAAAGACAACGTCGCTATTTTTGCCGAAAAGCCCATGTCCGATTCTTTTGTGAGTGGTGGTTTTTTTGTTTTTAATAGAGATATTTTTAAGCATCTTCGCGATGACGATAGTTGTGATTTGGAACGCGGAACACTGGAGAAACTCTCCCAAAGAGAGCAGGTCAAAGTCTATAAACACAAAGGCTTTTGGGCTTCTATGGACAATATAAGAGATATGGAATACCTTAATCGGCTGTGGAATGAAAAAAGAGCCAAATGGAAAATCTGGTAAAAAAATTTAAAAATAAAAAAGTTTTGATTACCGGACATACCGGTTTTAAGGGGGCATGGCTTTCAAAGATACTATTGAATTGGGGCGCTGAGGTATCTGGGATTGCCCTAGAACCTGTCGCTGGCCACAACATGTTTGAGGCTCTCAAAATTAAAAAAGATATTAGTAATCATTTTTTAGATATCCGAGATTTTATCAAACTCAAAAAAGCGGTCGCTAAAGAAAAGCCAGAGATCGTGTTCCACCTAGCGGCCCAACCGATAGTTCGAGAGAGTTACAATAATCCTTTATATACCTTTAACTCAAATGTTATGGGTACCGCAAACCTACTTGAGGCGATACGAGAAACTAGTTCGGCAAAAAGCGTAGTTATAATCACAACCGACAAAGTTTATAAAAATAACGATTCCGGTAACCCCTTCAAAGAAGAAGACCATCTGGGGGGTCACGATCCTTATAGTGGAAGCAAAGCGGCGGCGGAGATAGTAGTTGATTCCTATACTAAATCTTTTTTTAATCCCGCAGATTATAAAAAGAAGCACGGCACGCTTATAGCTTCGGCACGAGCCGGCAACGTTATCGGCGGCGGAGATTGGGGCACCGACCGTTTGATACCAGATTTGGTTAAGGGTATTTTTGGTAATAAAGATGTGACCATCAGAAATCCAGAAGGGGTCAGGCCATGGCAACACGTGCTTGACGCTCTATCCGGATACCTTCTGCTTGCCGCAGAGCTTCATGGTGGTAAAAAAGAATATTGTGGCGGTTGGAACTTTGGGCCTGATGAAAAAAGTTTTTTAACGGTTAAAGAAGTGCTCGAGATGGCCTTGAAGATTTTGGGACGTGGCAGTTATATAGTTAAAAGAAATCCAAACGACCAGCATGAAGCTAAATTATTGAGATTAAATTCAGACAGAGCTAAAATGAAATTGGGTTGGCACCAAAAAATGAATACCGCCAAAACACTACAATCGACTTTTGAGTGGTATAAAAGTTTTTATAACAAAGAAGATGTTATTGCTATCACCAATAAGCAGATAAAATTATTCTTTAATAAAGGAAAAAATGAAAATTAATAAAACAAAAATTGAGGGAGTCTACACTATTGAGCTCGAATTAAGAGTTGATGAGAGAGGCTATTTTACAAGAAATTTCTGTCAGAAAGAATTGGCTGAAATGGGTATTGATTATAATATAGCCCAGATAAACCGTTCATTTACTAAAAAAGCCGGCACCATAAGAGGTATGCATTTTCAAAAGCCACCCAAAGAAGAGTCCAAAATTTTCCAGTGCCTGCAGGGAGCGATATTTTATGTAGCGATAGATTTACGCGAAAATTCAGAAACTTTTGGTAGATGGATCGGTGAAGAGTTGGGCGCAGAAAATAAAAAAATGATACTGGTACCTAAAGGATTCGGCAGTGGTTTTCAGGCACTAACCAATAATTGCGAAGTGCAGTATGCCGTCTCCGAATTTTATTCTCCGGAATACGAAAGTGGTGTGAGGTTTGATGACCCGTTTTTTGCGATCAAATGGCCATTACCAGTAGCCTTTGTTTCGGATAAAGATAAAAATTGGCCATTGACCAAAAATTAAAAGTGATGAGAAATACAAGAAAAAAAACAAGCCTACCTCTTGTGAGTATTTGTATTCCAAATTATAACAATGCTCGTTATCTCAACGCCTGCATCAATAGTGCCATAAATCAAACCTATGGCAATGTGGAAATAATTTTTGTTGATGATAATTCTTCGGATACTTCTTTAAATATTGCAAAAAAGTATGCCGGCAAAATAAAAATATTAAAAAATGAATCAAATATCGGCCAGCCCCAAAACACCAATAAATGCGTTGGATTAAGCCGAGGTAAATACATTGTGATTCTTCACAGCGATGACATGCTTTTACCGGATTTTGCCGAGAAGCTAGTGCCTTTACTTGAAAAGAATCCGAGCGTTGGCATGGCCGTTGGCGAAAGGATTCTGACCGATGAAAAAAACAAGTTAAGGAAAATTGCCCCATTTTATGATGGGGACTATCTCATACCTGGTATAAAACAAGCTAAAGTGTTCATGATGGCTTCATTTTTACCCTGCCAGGTGCTGTTGCAACGAGACATATTTTTAAAAATTGGAGGCACAGATAGCAGACATATTGTAAATCTCGACGGCTTGTTATGGTTTAAGTGCTCTCTGGAAGGAGACATAGCTTACACGCAAGAGGCAGTCTCTATCTACCGGATACACTCCAAGCAGACAACTGCTCAATATAATCGCACCATAAACCACATGATGGAGAATTACATCACCTTGACCGAAATGTTTAGGCTTGGGAAAAAATATGCCTACCTTAGAAAATTTTTTAATGAAGCGGTGAAGAGAGTGGCGGTCATAACATTGCGCTATTGTACTGATGTTATAAGAGATAAAAACTACGATCTCGCTAAAAAATATTTGACTCTTGCCACTGTTTTCGACTCTAAAATTATTGAGAATCATGATTATAAGGTAATAGAAAAATGCTTACGCGCTCCAGGTATAAAACGAGACCAAATGATTAAAAAGTTTATAAGTAAAGACAAACTTAGAGATAGAGGATTTAGCTATAGCCCACCTAGAGGAAGTGTTCGCATTGACAAGAGCCTAAAATGAGTTACTCTGTATTTGGATAGTATTTTTGAAAAGGGGAGAAATGAAAACCAACTTGGTTACCGATCTGATTGGGAGCAAAAAAATCATTATCTATGGTGCTGGGAGGATAGGAAAGCAAGTTCTCCTCGCACTTCGACCTTGTGGACGCACACCAGAATTCTTCTGGGATAAGAATGCCGCCACCATTGGCGCGTCCATCGATGATGTTAGTATATTTGAGCCAAACTTTGACTTCATTCCTCAAAACCTAAGGAACGAATACTCCGTGATCATCACAGTGGCAGCCAAAGATGTCGGACGCCGGATCGGCAACGATTTGGCGAGTCTCGACTACAACGTCATCTACGATAGAGAGACGATCAACACCTTTATCTACAAAACATGCGAAGTGGCTGTTGCAGATGGAACTTTCGTTTTCAACTTGGAAACTTGTCGTACGTGCCCAGTTCCAACAACCGACGGACAGGCTTCCTGCGACATCTTCAACGGATATCTAGTAAATCTAGCCGGAGGGGCAGAGAGTACTCAAACCAAAGCGGAAAAACTTATCATCCCAAGACTCGGACTCTTGATAGGCAACAAATGCAACCTGTGTTGCAATGGGTGCAACCACCTAGTTGATCTCTACAAGCCCGGCGAGGCTCAATTCTTGAAGACCTCCGACCTTCTCTACGACATCGCAAGAGTCTCGAAAGAAGCAGACCTCATTAATAAAGTGGTGGTCGTCGGAGGAGAGGCTTTCCTTCACCCAGATCTACAAGAGATTCTGAGAAGGCTTCTTGATCTGCCGAAAATAGGATTCGTTCAGATCATAACCAACGGAGCAGTCAAACCAAAAGATCCCAGCCTATTTAAGTTGTTGGGAAACGAGAGGATTATCGTCGAGATTAGTGGCTATGGTAGTGAACTCTCGGCCCGATTAAGTCAGAGCGTACAGGAATTCCAAGCCCAGCTTAGAGAATACAACGTCTCTCACCATTATTTGGGAACACTTCAGTGGTTTGATTTTGGCAATTTCTCAAAGAGGCCTTACTCCGAAGCGGAGCACAAGCGAGTCTACGAAACATGTTGTTCCGTTTCGAACGACATCTGGGACGGAAGACTCTACAAGTGTAGTCGTAGCGCAATCGGAACACACTTAGGTCATCTTCCAGATTTCCATGGCGATTACGTCGACCTGCGACAACATTCGGGCGCGGAGTTGAGACAGAAGTTAATCCAGTTCTTTGAGAACAAAGGGCCAGAAGCGTGTCTGCACTGCAACGGGGCTTCGTCTACCTCTGTAATTGAAGCAGGTAAACAAGTCCCCAGATTTCAGATTCACCAGCAATGAGTGATCTGAAACCAATCACCCACCGTGTCACACTGGTGGGTTTTTTATTATATTAAGACTTAATTTACTGTTGACATCTTAATAAATTTTAAGCAGTATGGAGGAGGACTCCCGTAATGGGAAGTTCTTTACACAAGGAGTATCAAATGAGATTGCCTAGATACGATATACGAGAGACAGCATTGGAGACGGTAATTCCGCTTTCCACTCCGCTTTTAATTTACGTCGACCCCTCTAGCGCCTGCAATTTCCAGTGTGGATTCTGTCCCACTGCAGATCGAGACTTAATGAAGCAGACAAGGTTTGTTGGCTTCATGGACTTTGACCTCTACCGCAAGATCATCGACGACTTCAGAGAGTTTGATCGACCGATCGATAAGTTGAAGCTCTACTGTGATGGCGAACCACTGCTCAACCCGCGCTTTGCGGACATGGTCCGCTATGCCAAAAAAAGCGGGCTCGTGAATCGGATCACGACTACGACCAATGCTTCCCGTCTCTCGCCTGAATTAAACCTTCGGATCGTTGAAGCGGGTCTAGATCAGATTAACATCTCGGTCTATGGTATGAACGCGGATCAGTACCGTGATTTTTCCAAAACCAAGATAGAGTTTGATTCTTTGGTAGCAAACATCCGCCACCTTTACGAACATCGAAGCCAATGTGAAATCAAGGTGAAGATCAACGGTGATGTCATTTCGCGGGAAGACGAGGTTCGGTTCTATGAAATTTTTGAACCGATCGCCGACGGAGTAAACGTGGAGCACGTAATGTCGTGTTGGGTACAGACACCAGAGTGGAACCTTGCAGAAAATGGCCTCGCTCCCAACCCCAATACCGGAATCCACGGTCAGTCCATTCAAGATGTCCTTGTGTGCCCGTATGTTTTCTACTCCTTTACCATTCATCCAGACGGCACGGCAAGCGCATGTTTTCTGGACTGGCAGAGAAAACTTCTGATCGGTGATGTACGGACCCAGAGCGTTAAAGAAATCTGGGATGGACCTCTCTTGCGGGAACACCAAGCTCTTATGCTCCAAGGCAAACGGAGGAGTCACCCTATCTGTGGTAGTTGTGGCCAGATGAGCCACGGTGTAGTACCCCAAGACAACATTGATCCTCACCGAGAGGTGCTTCTAGATGGGTTCGAGAAGCGACTTGTACAAATTCAACCGAGGAATTGATTCTTCCGGTTGGCTATTTCGCGACGTATACTTCCAAGTTTACGTCGCTTTTATTTTTATGGTAAGTAAGACAAGTTTTATAGGATATGCTAATATCCAATTTAATAAAATGGGTAAAAAAACTAAAATTAAGCAAGCTGTGATAGTAGCTGGAGGCAAAGGCTCTCGGCTAAAATCACTTACCGACGACCGACCCAAACCGATGGTGTTAGTCAATGGACGACCTTTTTTGGAATACCTTGTCAGGATGCTCGTGGCAAATGGCCTCAAAGAAGTGTTGATTCTCGTCGGTTATAAAGGCGAGAAAATTATTGAGCATTTTGGAGACGGCTCCAAATTTGGAATCAAGATTAAATATTCAATCGGGACAATAGAGGAAAATAATGGCACTCGCTTAAAAAACGCAACTCATCTTTTGGATAAACACTTTTTATTTATGTATTGCGATATTTATTGGCCGTTAGATTTGGAAAAATTGATCAGGCATTATGACAAGTACGATGTCTTGGGAATGATGACTCTCTATAACAACAAAGATAATCGGGGTGAATATGGTACGAGAAACCTGGTCCAACTGACTACTTCCGGCCACATTATAAATTACGGGCCATGGCAGGATGATGTTTTGTACTCTCCCACCTTTAAGGGCATAGACTTGGGCTATTATATCTTGAACCGAGACGTAGTGCCTTTGATGCCCAAAAAAGATTTTGAGTTTCAAGGAGGTTTGGTCAGCCAAAAACTAGCTCCAAACAAAGAACTCATCGGTTTTGGTACCGATCATACCTATTGCACCATTACAGACATCAATTTTCTTAAAATGGCCGAGAAATTTTTGGCTCCGAAAAGAATAATATTTCTTGGGTACGATGTATTAAACGAACACTTCTCTAAAACCCTACCGGCACTCAAAATGCTTCAAGCCAATGACTATAAGATATTCGTCATGGGAAATAAACCCGACCATACCAAATCTTATTCAAAAATAAAAAGTGAACTTAAGCGTCAAAAAATTCAAATCAAAAGATTTTATTTCTGTTCCCACCACCCAAAAGACCGGTGCGAATGCCGTTTGCCCAGAGCCGGTTTATTCTTTCAAGCAGCCGGTGATCATCATATCAATCTGACCGAATCATTTTTTATAGATTCTAATAAATGGAGTTCATTTATCGGCGAGGAAACAGGCTGTCAAACTTTAATAATTTCTAAAAAAGATTCCCTGCTTAAATTGGTTAAAAGAATTGTTGCTCTTGACTTTTAAAAGTAAACAATATATGATTTCTCCTAGAAGGAGGTGCGCAAGTGTACACCAGCAGACAAGCAAAAGCAGCTTTGAAAAAGATTGTTTGGAAAGAAGGGAAAATCTTCCCAATTGCAGAGGGGCCATATCGCTATCGAACTTTGGTCCACTGCAGCAAAGAAGGCCGACAAAGGACCGAGTTTGCCAACGGCGAGCGTCCATATTTTTGTTATTTAGAGCTCGTCGCCGGCAATAGTGGTGCCATCAAGGGAGGGGTTAGTATAGTGCCGATTCTCCCCGATGGCCGACTCATTATGGTAGTGGAACAACGACCAGCTCAGTACCACCACCATCCAGCTATTAATCCCTGGATCAACGGGATAGAGACAGATTTGGGTCAATATGGGCCTTTCAGCTCTCTTGAGTTTCCAGGAGGAGCCATCGATCCCGGACAAGGACTTAAGGGAGCGTTTCTTCAGGAACTATCGGAAGAAACTGAGGTGGAGGAACAGACCGCTCTCTGCTACCGCAGAGTGCATCCCGTCCACTGCGCTGGCTCTGAAATCGTTGGGGAGCAATTCATTGCTGTGATATTTTTGTCCGGTCTCACCCATGCTTCCAAAGTGGAGACGGACGGTGGGCTAAAGGTTTTCGCCTTAAGCCCAAAAGAGGTTCAGAAAAATATCTGGAGGGGCGCCATCAGTTCCGGGCCAACATTGCATGGGTGGATGTTTTACCAAGAAGTGTTGGGGATGAGAGAAAATCTCCAACACCAAGAGCTCATGGAGCAAACCATGAGCTACGTAGAGATGGAAGAAATAAACATTGCCAAGCAAAAATAAGATTTCACAATCAGTCCCTCTGGGAGCCGCTTCGCGGCTCCCTTTTCTTTTGCAGAATTTCCTGATAATCTAGATTATTCATATGGAGAAGCACAAAATTCACTTACTTTTTATTTGCACAGCCAATGTTGTGCGGAGCCCGGTAGCGGCTAGCCTTTTTGAAAAATCAAACAAATATGAAGCAAGGTCAGCCGGCACATCACTTAGTCCAGACTTCCCTAACGCTACAGCCGTGAACCAAGAACTAATAGATTGGGCTGACGAGATCATTGTCATGTCGGAAAAAGAAGATCATCACGCAACTTACCTCTCCACTCATTTTGATTTGAAAGATAAAAAAATAAAAGTGCTCGATATACCCAATATTTATATCGTTGGGATACCAGAGCATCAAGCAACTCTTCTTCAAATATTAAAACAAAAACTGGCTGGCTATCTTGACATTAATAAATAAGTATGTATAGTACAGGGAGGAAGGAATACCGATGGAAATATTCGGAAGTTGGTCTAAAGAGATTACTTGTCCAGAGTGCGGATCACTTCTGGGCATCACTGCCGAGGACATTACTTTCAAAGTAAAAGAGCCGGCCGAACACAAAAGACGCAGTGAGCGGGGCAAGCCCATCTACTTTGTCGCCTGCCCCGAATGCCGTCGCGAAATCGTAATCCAGGAAAGTTTCAGCGGCAGCCTGCCCGAATCGGTCAAGGCGACGGCACAGGAACGGACCGGGTTTGACTCAAAAGAGTACTTCGGGCGTCCCTTGTACGCTCCGTGGGACAATGGCACATAAATCAGGGACGACTAACTAAGTACATTGAACCCTGAGGGGCACGCGCGAGCCGCCCCTCTTTTCTTTTGGAAAATTTCCTGGTAGTCTTGGGGATAATAAAATGACCAAAAAAAAGATTCTAATAATTGGTAAAAATGGCCAGTTGGCGGGAGCCATTCAAGCAGAAGTAGGCTCTTTTGGGTTTGAGGTGATAGCTTTTGATAGGCAAGAAATGGACGTGACAAACTGGCCCCAAGTCAAAAAGATATTGGACAAAATAAAACCTGATATTTTAATAAACACTTCCGCCCTGCAAGTAGTGCTCCAATGCGAAGAAAATCCGCAAAGAGCAATGGAAGTAAATTTTTTGGCAATACAAAATCTGGCCAGAGAATGTAAGGAAAGAAATATTATTTTTGTCACCTACAGTAGCGATTATGTTTTTGATGGCGAAAAAGGATCGGCTTATGAAGAAGACGACCTCCCCAATCCCCTACAGATATACGGCCTATCAAAATTGGCTGGAGAGTACGCCGCGCTTTGCATTTATCCAGAGAAATCTTTTGTTGTCAGGACTGCCGGTCTTTATGGCGGAGTGAAAGGCAGTCCGGAAAAAGGAAATTTTGTTTTGAACATAATGAAAGAAGCGACAGAAAAAGCTAAGGCAGGAGTAGGTATGGAGGTTAGTTCGGAGCAAATAGTCAGTCCAACTTATGCCGGCGACCTTGCCAAAGCCACTCTGGAGCTACTCTCTATGAAAGTAGATCCTGGAATATACCATCTAGTAAACGAAGGGGGCTGCAGTTGGTATGAGTTCACAAAAGAAATTTTTAAGTTAGCCAAAATTAATGTGCCATTATCTCCAATTGACAGGGGTGGCTTAAGTGCCAAAGGGGGCAATACGGCCGGTAAAGTTAGACGCCCAAAATTTTCTATCCCAAAAAATACCAGAGCCAGAGCTCTTGGTATAGTTCTCCCTTCTTGGCAAGAAGGTTTGGCATCCTATTTTAGATTTTTAAATTCTATATGAAATGCCCCATCTGCAAAACAGATAAAAGTAGACCCCTGCTCAATCTGGATTGTGGTAGTTTGGACAATTCACTGATTTATAAAACTGCAAAAATAGTCACATGTAAAAAATGCGGACATATCTATAATTCTTTGTCCCTAAAAGAAATTCTAGATTTAAAAAAATATTATGACCAAGAATCAGCTCCGACTAATTTAGGATCTCCAGACAAAGTCGGAGACAAAACAGGAAATACTGGCCCGTTTACTATGCAACGTTATAATAAATTATATACGTCAATTTCTCCTTACCTCAACACAAAAATGAAAATTTTGGACTGCGGGTGCGCAACTGGTGGTTTTTTGGATTATTTGTCAGGCAAAGGATTCAAAAAACTTAATGGATTTGAAATAAGCAAAACCTACAGAAATCAGTCCAAAAAATGGAAAGAAAAAATAAAAATTGGTGATATGGATTTGGCAGTCCCCTTCCCTCATAAATCTTTAGATTTTTTGGTGGCAGACCAAGTAATAGAACACCTCTATAATCCACGCAAAGCCTTCAAAGAAGCCGCGAGAGTTTTAAGTGATGGAGGGTATCTTTGCGTAAGTGTTCCAGATGCTTCGCGGTACATCAAGAATTATTTTTTTGATTTCTATTGGTTTATTCTCAGGGAGCATATCGAACATTTCGATATTGAACATTTAAAATTACTTGCCTCTTTAGAAGGTTTTGAACTTGTAAGTTTTACTAGATACGAAACCCCAATGATGACAAGCAAAATGATTTTACCTGTTTTGACTGCTGTTTTTCGCTTTTCTTCAAATACAGAGCTGAAAATAAATAAAAAACATTTTTTGTTAAAAAAAGAGATAAGTAAATATATAAAAAGAGATACAAAAAAACTAAAAAATAAAAAGAAATTATTTGAACATTTAGCAAAAAAAAGATTACCTATATATGCATGGGGAATAGGAAGAGAGTTCTTGTATATTTATGAAGCCACGGGGCTTAAGAGATGTAAGATTGCTGGACTTGTAGACCTCAATCCATACAAACAAAAGCATGTTTTGATTGGCAAAAATAAAATAGAAGATAAGTTTGTGTTAACCAAAGCAGAAAATAATTCCCAGATAATCATTAGCGCAATTGCTCACAAGAAAACAATAACAGCGGAACTGAAAAAAATGGGCTACCGAGGTAAAATTATAAATTTTAAATAAATTATGAAAAATAATAAGATAACAAAAATACTCCATATTACTCCCCATCTCGGCACAGGAGTTGGTACTGTAGTATTGAACTATTTAAAAAAAGTAGTTAAAAATCAACACTTTGAACACAGAGTTGTCTGCCTAGACTATGCAAATAAAAATTCTATAATTGTTTCAAAAAAAATAGGTTTTAAGCTGTGGGGAGATATGTCAAAGAAAAAAGAAGATGTGCTTAGTCTGATTGCTAAATCAGACATAGTTTTGGTTCATTGGTGGAACCACCCATTGCTCTACGATTTTTTGGTCCGTGAAAAATTACCACCAAATCGTATCATATTTTGGAGCCACGTATTAGGCTCTGTCCCCCCAAACAATTTCTCTAACAAGCTCCTTAAGTATCCAGATATTTTCATTTTCACCACCCCCGTAAGTTTTAAAGTCAAAGAAGTACAAAACTTGCCACCAAAATATAAAAAAAATATGAATAGCATTTGGTCTACAGGGGGGGTAGAAAGACTAAAACACATTAAACACCAAAAGCATGACGGATTTAATGTGGGCTATATTGGTACCGTTGATTATACTAAATTAAATCCTGATTTCTTTGATATGAGTCAGAGCGCCAACATACCAAATGTAAAATTTATTGTAGTGGGAGGACCAAATTCAAAGTTAATGGAAGAAGAAGCAAAAAACCGTGGTTTAAGTGACAAATTTATATTTACAGGGTATATCTCTGAAGAAGAAAAGTGGAAATATTTATCTATGTTTGATGTCTTTGGCTACCCTCTTGCCAGACACCACTACGGTTCCTCTGACCAGGCTCTGCAGGAAGCTATGGGTACAGGAGTTGTACCAGTGGTTTTTGATAACTTAATGGAAAAATTTATGGTAAAAAACGGAAAAACCGGTTTAATGGTAAAAAATAAAACAGAGTATGCCAAAGCCCTAGAAAGTCTGTACAAGGACAGCAAATTAAGAGACCGCCTTTCTAAAAACACAAAGAGGTATGCTAAAGAAGTTTTTTCTCTTCAGAATATGGAGCGCGAGTGGAATAAAATTTTTATGAAAACTTTGAAACTTAAAAAGACCGAGAAAAAATGGCAAATAAATAAATCAGCAAAAGAGATAGCGCCAAAGGACATATTTGTGGAATCAATCGGAAAGTATAGTAAACATTTTATTTCTTATTGTAAGGCAAAAAAATTGAATGAAAAAAAATTGGCAGAAGAAAAAATTAAAAATTTAGCAAAACACCCAAATTGGAGTACAAAATCAAAAGGTACGGTTCATCAATACAATACTTTTTTGCCTGGTGACAAATATCTTTCTTTTTGGAGTAAAATAATGTAAATTAGACTCATTATGAAAAAAACACCGTTTGAAGAATTTGGTCTTGATATTACCAAAAGATCTAAAACCCTTAGCAAAGACCCTAAATTCCAAAAAGCAAAGCAGTCTTTTCACGACCATCTTAGTAAGTCTAAATATGCTTACAATTTTTATTGGATGGGAGTACCTATTATCCAGACTCCAGTTGAAACCCAGGCTCTACACGAGCTTATTTGGAAAATCAAACCAGACCTTATTATTGAGACGGGTATTGCTTGGGGAGGCTCCATCGTTTTTAGTGCTTCCATGATAACTCTCTTAGAAGCTTGTGGAGAAATAAGGAACGGACAAGTGGTAGGTATAGATATTGAAATCAGACCACATAACAAGAAAAATCTGGCCGTTCATCCGATGTCTAAAAAAATCATTATGTTTGAAGGCTCAAGCATTGATCCAATAATAATTGAAAAAGTCAAAAAAATAGCAAAAAATAAAAAGAGAATACTAGTTCATTTAGACAGCAATCACACCCATAACCACGTCCTTGCTGAATTAAAAGCTTATGCTCCTCTTGTCACCAGAAGTAGCTATTGTATCGTTGAGGATACAGGCATAGAAGATGACCCTGTCAATGCTAATTTAGGTAAAGCGTTTGGCAAAGGCAACAATCCAAAAACAGCAGTTTGGGAATTTTTGAAAAAAAATAAAAATTTTAAAATAGACAAAGATTTTGAGTCAAAGCTTATACTCACTGGTGCGCCCGACGGATATTTAAAAAGGATAAAATAAATGGAAAAAAAAGAAATTCTCGTAAGTGTGGGTTTACCTGTCTACAATGGAGGAAAATTTATAGAAGAGGCTTTAGATTCGGTACTTGAGCAAACTCATACCAATTTTGAGCTGATTATTTCTGATAACGGGTCAACTGACAACACGGAAGCCATTTGTAGAAAATATCAAAAGAAAGATTCAAGAATAAAATATATCCGCCATGAGCAAAATCTTGGCGGTGTTTTTAATTTTGATTATTGCGTTAAGAAAGCGGTGGGTAAATATTTCACTTTTCTTGCATATGACGATTTATTGAATAAAAACTTTTTGGAGATAACTCTCGATTATTTGTTTTACCACAAAGAATGTGTGCTTGTTGCCGGTGATTATGAACTAATAGATCAATTTGGAATACATATTGAAAACTTTACATTGGATAGAACAAGAGAAAATGTGTCTTGGAGAGAGCGTCGTCGTCAATTTTTTAAATACCCAACATCGTCTAAAATATACTTCTTTGGCTATGGTTTGTACAAGACCGATATAGTCAAACGGGTATACGCCGATAAGTTTAGAACCAAAATGTTTAAGGGGTCTGATATGGCTTCATTATGTCGTATAGCCACCCTGGGTGAAATGGTATCCATACCGACAATTCTCAGAAAATTCAGGATTCACGAAAATTCTTCAGTCAAAATTGAAATGTCAAAGTTGAACAAGAAACCATTATTAATTAAGAGGCTTATCCTCTTTACAAACGTATGCGAGGTGAGATTTGATCAAGCGAGAGTACTGATCAAATCTTGCCTTCCCATTAATGAAAAAATAAGAATCTTATCTTTTGTTTATTTTCAATATTTCAAAAGTTTTTTATCTAGAATATTAAACCTTCCTAAGAAAATTAGTTCCTTGTTAAAAAATTAGTAATTTTCTCAGCTCTTTTTTGCCAAGTAAAATTTTTTACCTTTTCAAGAGCTTTTTCTGCCCAATCAATACCTTCTTTTGGTTCAGAATTAAATTTTTCAATTTTATCTGCAAGATCTCGCGGATTATCTGGTTCAAAAGAAATTGCACAATCTTCCAGAACTTCACCAATTATCGGCAAATTTGAATATATAATAGGTTTTTTGCTTGCCATATACTCATACACTTTCATCGGAAAGCCCCAATCGCGAAAATGGGGCTTATCCGGATATGGAATAACCAGCATATCCATTGTTTGCTCGTATTTTGGGACAAGTTCTTGACTTACGACCCCTAAGAAAATGCACCTATCCTCTACCCCGTTCTTGATCGCCAATGATTGATATTCTTCTATCTCATTTGGCTTTCCCCCAACAAAAACCATTTTGACTTTTTTATCCGGAATGAATCTTAGTGATTCAATCATCATATCTACACCCTTGCTCATGCCCATAGTTTTGTAAAAACCGACATAACCAACAAGAATGCAGTCTAGCGGCAGATTCAGCTGTTTTCTCAGGTTTGGAATATCAGTGTTTGGATTAAATTTACTCAAGTCAACACCACCATACGCTACGAAAATTTTATTCTTCTGTAGTCCGGTTTTTTTAATAATCAAATCTTTAAGCCTTTCCGAGGTTGAGATGAGAAAATCGCTATTGTTGGCAATATATCCGTCTCGCCAATCTTGGAATATCTGATGCCAATCCGAGCATATTTTATATTTAAATCCGAAAATTTTTCGCCAAAAAATCAATACAGAGAGCAAATATGGGTCATTTGAAAAGAAGAAACAATCACTACAGTTATGCCTCCTGAATATAAAAAACGGCAAGCTAAAGAAATAATAAACTGTTCTAACCCGGCTAGGTGCATATAAAACCTTTACATTGATACTTTTAAGTTCGGGGCCAGTTTGGCGAACTATAAAAGTAAAGTCTTCGCTTAAAATCTTACTAAATACCTCTGCCATATTACGCACAAAAAAATGGTCGGCAGTCGAGCTCGGATATTTTTTTGAAGTTAGGTAGACTAATTGCATCTTATTTCTTACGAGCGATAATCCCGAGATTACCTATTTGGACAAACAAAGGAATTTTGGAAAGTCTGGTCCAATCCAAAAAACGGTGTAGCGCCGATTTTACGAAAAGTGGCCTCAGTGGCAGAAGCGAAAACAGATACCCAAGCGAGTGCCGGCTTTTGGGGTAAAAAACTTTGAGAACCTCATAGTTACATTTTTCAAAGAGTTTCCTTATAGTGTTTTTATCATAAAGATAGGTATGTTCAATATCTATAATCGGAGACTTTTCACCCAAAATTCTAGCACTAAGTGACTTTAGATTGTGATTGATGGCGATGAGCACTCCGCCCGGCTTGAGCAAAATCAAAGCATCACTCAAAACTTTAGATGGATCAAGAAAATGATCGAGAGTTTGAAACATACAAATAACATCAAAAGAGTTTGGCGGAAACATATTTTTATCAAACATGCCCTGTTTGATTGACGCTTTTATATTTACAGAAGCCTTTGCTATTGCTTCACTGCTTGGCTCAACACCAAAAACTTTTTTGTAACCTTGTCTCAAAGCCTCCTCTAAAAAAAATCCGTTGCCACAGCCGATTTCCAACAACGCCTCTTTTTCCGCGATAAACGACGTAAGTTTTTTCAAATAATATCCGTATGTCTTTATTAAATTACCAACCTGTCCTTCATATGTAAAACTACTACGATTGTACAATTCGGAATAAACTTCCGGAGAAACAATCGGATCCGACCGCAAAAGTGAGCAGGTGTTGCATTTGACCATGCGAAAATGGATCTTCTCTCCATAAAATCTGCGGGCCGAAAAAGCTTTTTCATCTAGATTCTCTCCAGACAAATGAGCTGGATAAACTTCCGTAGCATTACCATAAGTGCCACATATAGCACACTTAGTAGCTATGGTTGGATTGACATTAGATTTTCCAGAAACCATGTACATAACATTATCATCTAATAGAACAGAAAGTCTATTCTTGACACATCTTCTAAAAAAGTTAATAATATGGCCTATAATAGACTTGCTGACAAGAAAGCCAAGTGCCTATATTACTGTGAAAAAAGGACAAAAAAATATAAAGGATAAAGGTTCTCTGATTAGAGATCATATAATAAATATGTCTTATTGGAGTAAGACAGCAGAAACAGGTTCTGCTTTGTGTATATCTGATATTTTGGCTGTCCTATATTTCAAGATACTCCACATAAATCCAAAAAAACCGGATGATTTTGATAGGGATAGATTTTTATTAAGTAAGGGTCATGGAGCTTCTGCGCTTTATGCGGCTCTAGCAGAACGCGGATTTTTCTCTGTAGATAAATTAAAAAAGTATCGAGTAAATGGTGGAATTTTTCATGGTCACCCATCTAAAGAGGTTGCTCCTGGTATTGAAATATCAAGCGGATCATTAGGTCACGGCCTTTCAATTGGAGCTGGAATGGCGCTAGTACTTAAAAAATCTCTTCCAAAAAGAAAGGTCTTTGTTCTTATGGGTGATGGAGAATGCAACGAGGGGTCAGTATGGGAAGCGACAATGTTTATCGCCAGCCACAAATTGAACAATGTAATCGCGATTATAGACGATAATGGTTTCCAGGGCTTTGGCAAAACCTCCGATGTGCACACTATGGATTTGGCTACCAAGTTCAAAGCTTTTGGTTGGCAAATATTTCATGTCGACGGACACAACCCTGTCCAATTGGAAAAAATATTAAACAAAGCAAAGACGAGCAGTAGGCCGTGTGTTGTAATAGCCAAGACTATAACGGGCAAAAGTATCCCTAATATTGAAAACACACTGCATGCACACTACTATATAGTAGACGAGAAAACACACAAAAACCACCATGAGAAATGATTTTGTAAAACAAATGCAAATAGAGATGGAAAACAATAAAGATATTGTTTTCCTAACCGGTGACCTCGGGTTTAACGCGTTAGAACCACTACACCAATCGTTTCCCGATCGTTTCATTAATGTTGGGATTGCAGAAGCCAATATGATAGGTATCGCTGCCGGACTAGCGCTTACTGGCAAAAAAGTTATAGTGTATTCAATCGCCTCATTTCTTACCATGCGCCCATATGAACAAATCCGAAACGATATTTGCTATCACAATCTGGATGTAAAAATAGTGGGAACCGGGGGAGGTTTCAACTATAGCACTCATGGTATCACCCATCACACCATTGAAGATGTGGCTATTATGAATGTCCTGCCAAATATGCAAGTTCTGTGCCCAACTTATTCGTGGGAAGCTAGAGAGGCTACCAAATCTATGATGAAATCCAAAAAGCCGACATATCTGCGCCTAGGCAAAAGCCCAAAAACAAATTTTTTCAAACCTGATTTTAAATTTAAAATCGGCAGAGGATTTGTCATTAGAGAAGGCAAAGATATCTTACTTTTAGTTACGGGAAATATACTGGATTGTGGAATGGAGATCGCAGAAATCATAAAAAATAAAACAGGTTTGGAAATGTCTGTGATAAGTATGCCGAGTGTAAAACCGTTGGACAAGAAACTTATTTTGGAAACATCCAAAAAAGTAAAACTTGTAGCCACACTAGAAGAACATAGTTTACATGGAGGATTGGGATCAGAGGTGGCGATGCTACTCAGCCAATCACATTTGCCAAAACTGCCATTTATACCATCCGCTCTTCCAGATGTTTTTATCAAAGATGTCGGCAGTAGAGATTTTCTCCTCAACAAAGCTGGTCTTAGTCCTAAAAAAGTTGCGAAAAATATTATTAAAAAGCTCGGAAGGTAAAATTTAATGCAAAATCAAAACCAATCTTTGGTTGTTTGTGTCACCGGAGCCTCTTCTGGAATAGGTCGAGAATTGTCAAAACAATTAATACAATCTGGTTATATCGTTGTTGGGATTGCACGTAGAAAAAATCTTTTAGAAGAACTTGCCTCGGAACTAAACAACAAAAAATTCCATTTTTACGAAGCTGATGTGAGCAACCTAGAAGAAATAAAGAAGGTCAAAGATGCTCTATTGTTAAAAAAACTGATCCCTGGTGCAATAGTTTGTGGAGCCTCAATCAGTCAAAATGATACTGAACCAAATTTTAAAAATGACGTTGTAAGAAAAATTATGGAAATCAATTTTTTTGGCACAGCAAACATGGTAGATGTTTTTCTGCCAGAATTTTTGAAGACTGGTCACGGACATTTTATTTGCCTTTCATCAATCGCATCATGGAGACCAAGTATTCAGGGAGCAACATACCCAGCCAGCAAAGCGACAGTGGGAATGTTTTTTAGAGGCTTAAATTTAAGATATAAACCCTTGGGAGTAGATTTTTCCACTATCTACCTTGGACCAGTTGAAACAGAGATGTGGGAAGGAAAACCTTCTTTTGTTGTAGCAACTCCAAATGTGATAGCTAAAAAAATAATACAGCTAATTTTAAATCCAAAGCCAATCTCATATATACCATTTTTATCTACTACTTTGTCTCGCTTAAGCACTTTGATTCCTGACTGGCTCTATGCTAAATTAAGCTCATATTTATTCAAATAAGATGCTTACTAATAAAAAAATTTCCGTTGTAATTGTTTGTTACTTTGACGAAAAAGCTATTCATGCATTATATTCACGACTTACAGAAACCCTTAAAAAGATAACGAGCATCTACGAAATCATATATGTAAATGACGCCAGCCCAGATAATTCAGAAATGATATTGAGGGAAATTGCCGCCAAAGATAAAAATTTAACAATAATTAATCATTCGCGAAATTTTGGAGCTCAAGCTGGTTTTACAAGTGGTATGATACAGGCTACTGGAGATGCGGTTGTCCTTATGGATGGTGACCTTCAAGATCCCCCCGAACTCCTTACAGAATTTGTCCAAAAATGGCTAGACAGCAATATGGTTGTCTACGGAGTAAGGAAACAAAGGGAAAAGAGTATGGGTAAAATCAAAGAATGGTTATACCATCAATTTTATGTATTATTCAGCTACACTTCTTATATAAAAATTCCAGAAGATGCTGGGGAATTTTCTCTTATGGACAGGGTGGTCGTTGATCATATGAACGCATTGCCTGAAAGGGACCGATTTATCAGGGGACTTCGCGCATGGGTTGGTTATAAAAGTATTGGAGTAAATTACAAAAGGCCCGAAAGATTTGACGGTAGACAGTCCGTATCCACCAAAGGACTTCTAAGCGCTTTCAGGTGGGCAAGAAAAGCTATATTCTCTTTCTCGTATAAACCGCTGGAAATAGTGACCTATGTGGCTATACTTACGACTGTCGCCGCTTTACTTGCTATTTTATATTACATAATAGGCTTCTTTGTGTGGGGTGCACCACAAGGTTTCGCCACACTGGTTGTCATAGTCCTGTTTCTGTCATCCGTCCAGTTAGTAGCCATCAGTGTCATCGGTGAATACACGACCAAAATTTTTGAAGAAGTTAAAGGACGTCCTCGTTTTATCATCCGCGACATAGTCAACGACCACCGAAAGAGTTAGCGAAACAATTTTCGATATAAACAAACTCCTCCCAGAGAAAACAGGAGGAACATAAAAGGAAAGGCTTGGAAGGCGTAGCGGGGACCAGAAGCGGGGCCAGCAAGAAGCATTAGGTAGCCGATGGTGAAAACCAAAATCCATACTAAAACTTTTTTCCTATATTCCCATATACCAAATAGTGAGAGTGCATAAGCTGCTAACCAGCACAATCTTTCTAAAACTTTCCACCACGATTTCATAATCCCCTCCCAAAATTCTCTCCATTTACCAGCCGACAGTGCACCAATAGCCCCTTCTTGAGATGCGCTTTGTTTATGTATAGCGGAATTATAAGTGTCTAAAGCAAAAGAAATAGTCGATGGGAAAAGAAATGGCAACGATGAAACGATGTGGTATTTAAGATAAGAAAAGGGTTTTTCAAAAATGATTCTTTTCGCTTCTTTGCCTATTTTATCCGAATAGCGAATATCATAATAATCAGAACTTTCAATATTTATTCTTTCTATAAATTTATAATACTCGTCACTCTGACTAGTATTATTTTTACTTGATAGAAATTTGGTAGCCGCCCAGCCAAGATTTTGCGACCGGAAAGAAGTGAACCCTGCCACACCAACCTCAACATAATTCCTTATAATCCAAGGGGATACAAATACCGCAAGCAAGACAAGCAATGTCCCAATAAATTTCAATTTGTATTTAAAATTAACATTGAAAGTTAGAACCGGAGTAACAATCACGGGTATTGCAAACATGCCCAGTCTAGTATATACAGCAAAAGCAAAGACCAAAGACACCCAAAAGACTTTGTAAAATGGTCTTTCATTACTCAATGAAAGTATGAGATAAAAACTTAATGTAAATAAAAACAAAAACAAGGTGTCGGTAAGAATGGCTAAACTCAATACGAGAGTAACTGGATTTATTAAAAATAAGAAAGCAGCAATTTCACCAACTTTTTTTGAAACAAAAAGTATTCCGATTCTTCTTATAATAAAAGCAGAAAGAAAAACCATTAAAATTTGAACCAGTGTGACTGCAAAATATGATCTGCCAATAGTTTTTAGTACAGCGACAAAGAGTGGGTACCCGGGAGTTCTGAGTGTTTCTGTTTTGCCATTTTGACTAAACCTGTCTCCATTTATTAGAGATTCCGAAAGATTATAATATCCTTCGCTATCCTGAGCCATGACTGGCAGAAATGGCTTAATACCAGTATCGTTTTGGAAGTTATTTATGTGTATAGTAAAAAACCAAAATAATATATAAATTACAAAAATAATAATGACACTAATTTTAAACCATCTTGACAAATCTCCAGCTTCTTGTTTAATTCTTGAAAAAATTCTCATAAATTATTTTTTAAAAAGTTTCCGCCTCGTTTAATTTCGGTAATCTCCTATCCCGATCACAAAGTTGCGGATTTAATACTTGCCAATTTATATTTAATGCCGGGTCATTCCACCTCACCCCCTTTTCGGCATCAGTATTATATTCACTGGTGCACTTATAAAAAAAGTGAGCCTCTTCGGACAATACCGCAAAGCCGTGGGCAAAACCAGGTGGTATATAAAAAGACAGGTGATTTTCGTCGGAGAGCTCCACACCCACCCATTTACCAAAAAATGGCGAATTTTTTCTCATATCAACTGCCACATCCAAAATTTCTCCTTTAATGACTGAGACCAATTTCCCTTGAGCATAAGGAGGGAGTTGATAATGAAGACCTCTAACTACTCCTAATTTTGAATAAGAATAATTATCCTGGACAAAATCAGGAATATGTTCCGGCTCAAAATCACTCTTTTTATATTTCTCCATAAAAAAACCACGCCCATCTTTAAAAACAGCCGTTTCGATCAGCAACAAACCAGGAATTTCTAATTTTTTGAAGTTAAAAGACATTTTTTAATTTACTTATTTTTACCACAACCCAAAACTTTTGCAGTAATATATTTATCTTTCTCGACATAAATAACCTTGCAAGAATTCATATAGCTTGTATAAAAACTATCATCTGAGATTTTCGGTATATCGATGAAAAGAATGTGCCCATTAAAACTATCCAAAATTTTTTTATATTCATCTTCAAACTGTGGAGTGGTGTACATTCTTCTTTCATACTTTCCAGTCTGCATGACACTCCAACCAGCGTTGTTGTTATACACTATGACTTTTTTTATCTCCAAATTATTTTTTATAAATTCCACCGAACTTACAGCCAATTTCGTAGCGCTACCGTTTATTTTGCCAAACAGATATTCTTCCACAAAAACAGTATTGTATAAAAGGCCTAAAATTAAAATGCAAAAAAACACTCTTTTCTGTATATTTTTTATTCTGAAATGGGATAGAGCAAAAATAACCAAACAAATCCATATTAAAGCCAAGAATACAAAAGAGATATAAAATCCTGTTGGTCCAGACCCGCCCGTAAACGGAAACAAGAAGTTCCATTTCAAACTTATTACCCTGTTAATCCATTCTGTCTTGGGGTAAAGAGCCGGCACAAAATGATTAAAAAACTGAAGAACAAAGATCGCGACAGAAATTATAGAGATCGTAATAAAATCTATTTTTTCTAACTTTTCTTCTTTATTGCTAAATATTTTGGTAAACACCGCCCCAGAAATGAGGCATAGTGGAACAATTAAAAATTGAAAATATCTGTCCATTGCCCCTATGGAAAAATCAAAAGCGAACAAATAGAAAAACAAGCCGATAAAGATAAACAAAAAGAAAGGTCTGGTTTTCCTCCAAATTTCTTTATCTATAAATAATAATGGCAGAAGTAAGAGCGGTGAAGTATACATCACGGCCTTAGCAAATTGGATGAATGTCTGTAACCATCCCCTGTCCAAAAAACTAGATGAATTTGCAAAATGTTTCCAATAATTCAGCGAGTACTCCAAATTAAAAAACGGAAAAATATATTTAGCCAAAAACAAAACTATTACTAAAGTAATTACCCCAAACAACCCCAAAGCAAAATATTTTAATATCCTGACTTTATCTTTGAATACATTTTTTTCAAAAGCAAAATCTAAAGCCAAAGCAAATATTGGTAAAACACCGCTGACCTTTACCAAAAATCCACCTACCGCTCCAACAATTAAAACGGCTAACCATTTTAAATTTCCATCTTTCAAATTAAAACCACCGGTTTTAAGTTTAAAATAACCAACAAGCATCACGAGAAAGAAAAATGGCATAACCGCACCATCTACATCAACCATAAGAGAAGCCAATACCGAATAAAAAGATATAGTAAAAAGTCCAGCGCTCCAGAGAGTAGTTTTGTTCACTTGTCCTGAGCTCGTCGAAGGAAAAATTATTTTAGCTAAATAAAAAATTAGAAGTAGATTTGCAATACCAAAAATCAGTGGAATGAGTCTGAAATTATTATCACCAACAACGGGTCCGAGGAATTTTGCATAAATAAACTCTGTAAGGGGTGGGTGGGGGACAGTGCCAGGTGCAACTATCTCTGGGTGAGAATATTGAACCCATTTATATTCGTCTTGATGATAAGGAGAATGGACTGCCGGTAAACGTACAAAAACAAAAAAAATTGCTAAAAAAACAAGCCAAACAAACTCCTTTTTGTGGAAAAAATCAAGGCTCATAAAAAAATATTATCACAAAATAGCCATGGAATAAAGGGTTAAAAAAATATTTTAGCCAGAGAAAGTACACCCTGCTTCCAAGGGACACGATGGTTAACACCGCTTTTACCCTTAAACTCACTTCGATGAGAGAGGTACCATTCGTAATTTCGTATCAGCGCATCTTTGTTTGAATATTTCGGATTCCAACCGAGTATTTTTTGGGCTTTTTCGATTGACACGAAGCTGTCTCTGGAAGCTGTCTCGTAAACCCATTTATAAAGAGGTGAAAGATGTAAGGCTTCAAGAACACGCAGGATCCAAATCATAGGAGAAGCGGGGAAACCTTTTATTTTTTTACCAAAACCGGCGTAATCCAAAACCGCCTGATAATCTTCTCTCATAGTAGTAAATTCTTTGGCACCAAAATTAAACATATCATTTACTTTTTCTTTTTCCAGAGTGGAACATAAATATATCCCATCGCAAAAATCCTCCACATCCATCAATTGATAACGGTTGTGTCCAAAACCAATCATCGGAAATCCATGTCCCGTAGAAGCCCAATCATAAAAGAGAGCAAACACCCCAAGACGCTCCGGTCCGATAAAAGATTTTGGTCTAAGTATTGACACAATCATTCCTTTTTTCCTAAAATCCAGACAGATTTTTTCGGCGGCAATCTTGGCTTTTCCGTATTCCCCCACTCCATCCAATTTGTCTGTTTCGTAAAGGGGATGGTGGTCCGGTATTCCATAGACCGCAGTCGAAGAAATATGAATCACTCTCTGAATACCGTTGTCTTTTGCTGCTTGACAGACATTTCTTGTGCCATCAATGTCAGTTGTACGTATATCTTCGGCTTTATACAGAGGCAGAGCCGCCGCCATATGAATAACGATATCTGTCCCTTTCATACTTTCTGTCAAAAATTCCAGATTGCGTATATCCCCCATTACCCACCTTACTTTGTTTTTTTCTGGATAATCAAAGGGTAACAGGTCATAAGAAATAATTTCGTGCCCATTTTTGAGTAAAAATCTTACCATATTGATGCCCAAAAAACCTGACCCGCCGGTAATAAAATAAGTCATATTAAACAATTATACTAGATAAAATAGCCAAAATATATAAACCCCCCAACTAAGGAAAGAGCCGAGTATTAAGCGATCTTTAAAAACTAAAATCTCTGGTGATTCCGCTTCGTGAGGATTAGTATATATGTGATTAAGAATCCTAAAAATTGCAAAAACAACAAAGATGGTAGAGTAGACGAGATATGGAGAATTGTGCTCTGTCACACTCCAAATTCCATATGCAATAATGGCCAAAGATGCCGAGATGCCGAGCATAAAATTGAGAGCTTCACTTGAATAATCATTTAAAACCAATCTTCTGTTCTCTTTTGTATGTTCCGCCCTCCTTTTGCCGAGAATTACAAACAAGGAACCAAAAAAAACACATACAACAATCCAAGGGGACACATATATTTCAGTAGCTAAACCCCCAGCAATTATTCTAAGAATATAGAACAGTGATATGAGGATTATGTCTAGAACGGCAATATGTTTAAGTTTAAAAGAATAAAAAATATTTATAACAACATACAGTAGTATAGGTAAAATTATTGATGGAACCAACATAACCAAATAAAAAATACCTATCGCCAGAAAAAAAATAAGAAGTATTGCATTCTTTTTAGATATTTCGGCAGAAGCAATTGGACGATTTTTCTTTTTTGGATGCAGACTATCTTGTTTGTAATCTAAAATATCGTTAAAAGTATAGACCAGGCTAGAAGCCAAACAAAAAGTGATGAAAACTAGTAAAGTCCTTGAGAACAGAGATGAGTTTAACACTCCAACAGCAAAAAACACCGGCGCAAATACAAGTAAATTTTTAATCCACTGCCATGGGCGGACCAGTCTTATATACGGCAAAACAGCCCAAACAATATCATCTAGAATATAAGAAAGCTTTGCAACCAAAGAATCATCCCGACAACTAAGGTGATCCACTTTTATGAATTTTACTCCTAAAAATTTAGCTAGCAAACCATCTGTAAGATATTTGTCTCCCACTACCACCACCCTTTCTTTGTCTATATTTTTTAAAATTTTGTTAAATACTCCAGTAAACGGTTTTTTACAAACCAAATATGAGCATCCGGACATCTCAGCAAACTTTTTGGCATTTTCCCATGATCCGTTTGAACACAAATACAAATTATTTCTCTCCTTTAATTTTATAAGTTTATTAAAAACCGATGAGGAAATGTCTTTGTTTTTATCCAGAGTTAAAGTTCCATCAACATCAATTATAAAAGTATGATTTTCAAAATATTCTATGTCGGTCTCAAGAAAATTTTTCATTTTATTTTTTTAGTCTCCAAATATCAGAAATTATTTTGCCATCCAGATAAAAGGGGCTGTAGTGTGATTGTATCCATTCTTCTGAAAAACAATTTTTCAGCTCCTTTTTGGATATGAGCAACCAATCCGGCCTCATTTCTTCAATCATTTTTGGTGGGTATGTAAATTGTAAGGTCTTATCAACACATTTATCTAAAATAGGATAAAATCTTGAAGCATCCGGATTTATAAGACCAAAAGGATCAATTATATAAGCTCCCGTCGCATATCCGATTGCTCCAAAATTGTTGACCATTACTTTTTCATTGGATTTTAAAGAAGGTTTGATCTGCCCAGCTATTTCAAATAAACCTAATATTTTGTTGCCCTCGTTATTGTTTGTGGCGAGCCCATACCACCTCACTGCTGGACCGGAAATTAAAATTAGTGTACAAAGTCCAAGCAACCAAGGTTGTCTGGTTTTAGAAATCAAAACTACTGCTCCGGCAAAAGAAATGAGTATCCAAGCTGGTTTCAACTGACTGGTATACCAAGGAAACATGACCGGATTTGAAATACTGTAAGAAATAAGATAAGCGAGAGAAATCGCTAAAATAATCCAATTATCCTTATTCATTCTTTTTTTAATCCAAACCAACACAAAAAAACAAACAGGTAAAAGATTTACCGCTACTTGCGCGGGAATATTGTCTGGATCAAAGATATTTCCCCAATATATTCTGCTTATAGAAGATGTCTGAACCTTAAAAGCTTGAAAACTGGACTGATTAATAATATCGTTGACGTGGAGTTTGGCCATTACAGATTGGGGAATTGGGGAGCCAAAATATAGTGTAGCAAAAATAAGCCAGGGTAAAGAGATCCCAATCGTAACAACTGTATATTTTATAGTTTTTCGCAAACCTTCTTTTTGCCACCAATATATAAAAGCAAGAATAGCAATAAGCCCAGCATCTGGCCTTGTGAGTAAAAGTAGCGAAAGAAATATACTAGAATATATAAATTTTTTCTGAAGTAAAAAATCAAGGAAAACAAAAAATATAAGAAGGAAGAGAGACGTCTCCATTCCTTGCGGAATAATCCTCCCTGAACTCAAAAAATAAATAGTGGCTGATATTAAGGCCCATCTATCGGACACAAACCCAGAAGAGAGTCTGTAAAAAAATGCCGCCGACAAAGAAAAAAGGGTAATGTTTACATAGGCCACAAGATCTGGAGTGTTTACTATTTGAAAAACATACTTAATGGACGCCAAAAGAAGGGTAAAAAGAGGTGTGGTAGAGCCTAAAATTTTTTCTCCCATATTGTAAACAAAACCATCACCTCGAGCTATATTATCAATGTATCTGTATAAAATAAACTGATCATCGCTCGCATAACGCAAAGCACTATTACAATACGAATATATTGTAAAAAGAGATGCCCCAATAGTAACCAAAATTTCTTTGTTATATATCTTAGAAAGATTTTTAATCATCAATATAATATTCATTGCAGTAATCAGAATTTTTTAAATTTGTAATAAATAATCAAAGGTAACATCCTAAACCCAAGTTTAGCCGCCCTCCAAACACTACCGGTATACATAGATTGGCCAATTCTTTCTTTATAAATAACCGGCACCTCAATGAGGTTAACGTCCTTTTTAATAAGCCAGATCATCAACTCTGGAGAAAATTTACCATCACCTTTTGATAACGTAAATAGTGGCTTTATTTTTTCCAAAGCTTCTCTAGACACCAATTTATAAGTACAGCCAACATCTGTTAAAACTGGACCATTAAATAAAACTTCTATAACTTTGGCCCAAAGCCAATTGCCAAACCGTACAGGAAAGGGCATAAAAGCTCCCGACCAAATAGCTGATCGTGAGGTGCGAGTCCCCAAGACGGCATCAAATTCTTCGCTATAAGCTAAAAGTTTCTCAATATCTTTTGGTAAAAAGGTACCATCTGCCTCAGTCATTACAACCAGATCACCAGTGGCTTCATGTATACCACGCATAAGTGCATGTCCATACCCCTGTTTATTTTCGTGAACTAGGTGGGCATTAGTTTTTCTCACTTCTTCTTTGGTATTACCGAGCGCATTATTATCAACCACTATAACTTCATCAACCAGACCAGTTGCAAAGAAGCCATCTATCACCTCCCTAATACTTTCTGCTTCATTATAAGTGGGTATGACCACGCTTACTTGTTTATTTTTGTACATTTTGTATTTCTTTAACTAACTTTTCAATTAAAACACTTAGACTATGTTTTTCCAGGACATACTTTTGGAGACTTGCCGATAATACAAATCTTTCCTCATTACCTATATCCAATAATGATTCAATCTTTTGGGCAATTTCTGCCACCGTCTCATTCTTTGCAATCATTCTATCATCAATCTCTCCAACTAAAGATTTATTAGCAACTACAAGCAGACAACCACAAACCACCGCCTCAAGGATGGTTTTATCAAAACTACCAGAAGGAGTCAGGTTTACAAAGATGTCATGCTCTTTGTAAATTTTAGGTGTTTCGTGATTAGCTACTCCATTACAAAAATTTATTTTGTCTGCCAATCCTAATTCTTCTACTTTAGTTTTAAGATAATTATAATAGTCTTCGCCTCCCACGGTTGGATTACCGTAAAAATCACAAACAAAATCTACATTTTTTTTATTTAAAATATTTAGAGCTTCAATCAATAAATCAGGTCTCTTTATCGGATCCATCCTAGAAAGAAAAAGGATGCTTCTTTTTCTAGATTCTAGATTCTGGATTCTGGATTCTGGATTAAAAACACCTGTATCAATCCCAACTGGCATTAAAATCGTCTTTTCATATTTAGCCACAAAAGCAAATTTTGAAGTGCAAAAAACTTTATTGGAAAACCAAACAGCAATTCTTGTAAATAGATTTCCTAATTGATGATTGCGCCAAAAATAAATTTTTTTTCTCAAAATTTTCCACAAGAAACCTCCGAGTAAAACGTATTCCTGATTCATATGGACAAAAACCGAATCGTATTCTTTGTGCAATCCCAAAATCAAATTGAAGAAATTTTTTATATACTTTATTCTGGCTTTGCCAGACTCTTTTCCAAGAGAATAAATTTTTATATTTTGAGGTAAATCAAACTCTCTCTTTTCTAAGCAAATAACTGTTATTTTTTCAAACTTTTTTGAAAGTTCCAAAATCCAATTATGCATAAAACCCAAAATCGAATCCTCCTTGTCTACTTTTTGAGTAATTATTAAAAGACGCATTTTAGGATTTATTAAATATAAAAAACTTATAAGAAATAAAATTTTGAATCATCACAAAGAAGCCGGCAATAATTTGGGAAAAGACGTACCAGATTCCAAATATCTCCACGCATAGAGAGATTAATATGGTGTTGGTTATCACCCCCAAAATAGCCACAATAAAGAATTTTGAGAACTGCTGATGAATGTTGCGAGTTTCAATATCTTTAAAAACTACAAATTTTTGTAAAATAAAACTTATTAGCAGGGACACTAAAAAAGCGATGATCGAGGAGTACAAATACCAAATATCAAATACATCAGTAAAAATATAAATTGAAATTATGTTAGTGGCCGCCGCCGTGATACCGCAAATAAAATAACGTAAGGCCATAAAAGAATTAAAAGCTGTTTTTTTAAAATTAAAAATTCTTGATATGAAATTTATTTTCTTAAAACCAACAACTGTTTTTGTAATAGAATCGGCATAATTTTTAAAATAGTCTTTTTCTGACTGAAGATGTCTATAGGCAGACTCTCTGGCAGATTGCCCCATCTTTTGAGCTAAATTTTTATCTCTATAAATTTTCAAAATACTTTGAGTAAAACAATTTAAATCTTTAGCATCACAGACGAAAGCTTCTTCTCCATCTTTGAAAACCTCTCCCGCCACGCCAGTATTGGAAATCACCAATGGTAAACCATAAGTGCCAGCTTCCACCATAGACATTCCATAACCCTCATAAAGCGAAGTAGAAATGTATATATCTGACTCTTCATAATACTTTTCTAAATTATTTTGCCAACCGGCAAAAATAACTTTTTTCTCAATTCCTAATTCTCTACATAAATTTTCTAAATTTTTTCTTTCGCCACCATCCCCAACTATCGTAAAATTAGCTAAAACTCCTAAATCTAAAACTCTTTTAAAAGCTTTTGCGGCTATTTCCAAATTTTTCTCCTTTTCCAGTCGGCAAACAGTTAAAATATTCAGTGAATTTAAATTTTCAGAGATTACACTCTTTTTACGATCGTAAGAACATTGTAATTTTGTATAAATGGGCAAGACATCAATATTTTTAGAAAAAGTTTCAATTGATTTTTTAATTCTCTCCGAGACCACCCTGACTCTATCGGAATATCTTAGAGTAAATTCAGACATTATAAAACGAATTTTATTTAACAGAGATGACCCCTTAAAATATTTATGCGCTAAGTCAGTATGAATTTGGATATGTAATGGTAAACCAAAAAATAGCTTAACCATAGCGCCCACAATACCGGTTTCAAATGGGTCCTGACAAGTCAGAACAACATTATCTTTCCCAGAATTTTTTAAAATTTTTCTTATTATCTTTATAAAATCAAAGACATAGAACACTCTTACTTTCGATTTACTTGGGTATAAAAACACATTACGAGAAAGAGTTTGATTTTCAAATTTATCTAAGTCTGGTGTAAAAACAACCAAATGTAGTTCATCAAATATTTTTCCATATTCAATCATCCTCTGTCTAACCGCAGAATTTTCTTCAAATATTTTTTGACCCATTCCTATAGATATAACTTTCATTTGTTTAAATTATTAAAACATTCAAAAATTCATCTGCAATTTGTTCCCACGTATGAACAAAATTAAAGTTTCTGACTTTTTCTTTAGCCTTCTTGTAGCCATTTTCGGTCAATAAATTTAAAATCGCTGCTTCTATTTCATTTTCATTTAAAGGATCCACAAAAATACCCGCATCCTTTATTCTCTCATACATACCAACTTCTCTTGTACATATAAAAGGCCTATTAAGTCGTATGGCATCCAAAATCATATTGGGACTTATATCTCCAAAAGAAACCAGGATTACAGCATAGCTATTTTTCATTCTTTGCATCAACTCCCCAAATGGTAAGTTGGCAAAAAACAAACTAACTTCTGGATTATCTTTTTGTATTTTTTTGAAGACATTTTCTAGAGTATCCAAATTTTTCCCTACAAGCTTTCTTGTTGAGCCAATAAATTCTTTTGCTGTGGGTTCTATATCTTCTTCTTTGTGTCCGTAATAATTTTCTACAATAGAAGTCTTGCTCTTGTCTAAATTATAAGCATTTATAAAAATATCTCTCTGCCAATCTGTAGAAAATATAATATGAACAGTGTTATGTAATGTCCATTTTGTAAGTCTAAATACTAACTTCTCCTTAAAAGAGAGGTTGCTTCTTTCTGTACTATAAAAATTCCTAAGCAAAATTTTTCTACCTGTTCTTTCAATATATTGCTCCCAAAGAAAATCTCCCCCCGTTCTTATTATCATTTTTTTACCAAACAACCCAGAAGCCATAGATGTCGGTAAACCTACACTAAATGTATCCAGTGCAAATATTACATCAGCTCTTAAAACAGCCGGAATTATTTTTATAAAAAAGAAAATATGCCTAATACCAGTAGGAAGGCTGTTTTCTATATTAAATGTTTTTATGTATACAAAGTGTCCCATCCTTTCGAAAGATTCTTTAAGGTTTAGAGCGTACTGGGCTGGGCCTCCGATTTTGGGTGGATATATGCCGGTTGTAATAAGTATTTTCATTCTTTTTTTCATATTTATTCTAAACTTTTTTGAAAACTTCTTTAAACTTTTCTGCAATCAGATTCCAATCATATTTTTCTTTTGCTAGCTTATAGGCATTTTCTAAGATCTTTTCTTTATTCGTATCTTCTAAAACCCTTACTACCGTTTTAGATATACTTTCTGGATTATTAGGCTCACAAAAATATCCTGTCTGTATTTCCATCCCACTTCGCATCTCCTTCCGGTCGAGCTTCGCGGGATCTACGAGAAAATCTACAATGCCACCAACTGGAGTTGCTATCACAGGGATTCTTGATGCAAAAGCTTCTATAAAAGAATTACCCATACCTTCAGATAAAGATGGGCGGATAAAGACATCACAAGCTTTCAAATATTTTGGCAGATTTTCGTGTGAGACATTGCCCGCAAAAATTACTCTATTTTCTAGCTTCAAGCTTCTAGCTTCAAGCTTCAAGCTTTTTTCTAGTTCTCCCTCTCCACAAATTAAAAATTTAATATTTTCTGCTAAACTAGGCAAGGATTTTATGACATCCCCCACCCCATTTTTAGTAACAAGACGTGAGGTAGTAACAAGTATGATGTCTTCTTTCTTTAGATTAAAACTTTCTCTTATTTTTATTCTCTCTTCTTCAGACAATTGAATATCAAATCTGCTTACATCAACGCCGTTTGGGATTACCCATATCTCCCCTTTATATCCAAACCTCTCTGCCCGATCCTTAAGAAACTGACTAAGCACAGTAAGATAAGAGGTCCTCTTAAGTGCCATCTTCCAAGATAGGTCTATTAAGCCCAACCACCTTCTGCTGAAATGTTCCTCAGAATCACCTTCCTGTAGATTCAAAACTATAGGTGTTTTCTTTCTAGAAAAAATATTGGATATATAAGCTGCACCCGATGCAAAAGTTGCCATCACACACCAAAATGCTTTGTAGTCATTTCTCTTTTGTAAATACCTCGCAAATAGAGCCCCTTCAAAAGGTAATGAGAGCTTATCAATCAGTGGAACCCCTACCCCAAGTCGATAAACTGTAACATTACCAATTCTCTCTTTAAAAGGAAGTTTTTTGGAAAATCTTGCGGTAATCAGATCAAACTGTATATCAGGAATCCTATCTGTTATTTCCTTTATAGCAACCTCTGCCCCACCCACCAACGGATAGTAGGCAGTTGAAAATATGAGTATTTTTCTAATTTTTTCCACTCCTTAACTATATCAAAATCCTTATTTTTAGCCACCTAAAAGAAAAGTTTTTAGTTTTCGCCTTTCAAAATTTTTCGCAAAACATCTTCTGGTACTTCCTTTGTCTCATCAGCGCTTTTGATGGATGTTGGTGTTTTTTCTTTACCCACATCTTGTGCCTTTTCACTTTCTAACTTTTTTAACGCTTCTTTCAGAGAATTTACATTTTCTGGCGATGGTTCCTTGTTTTTGTTTTTATTTCCGAGTCTTAATTCATTTAGCGACATCGTCTCTTTTTTTTGTTCCGGCTTCATCTCTTCTTTTGTATTTTCTTTGCTTTTTATCGCTTCTCCTATTGCTTTTGCTAAAATATTTGTTTTCTCCACTTTTGGTGGCTCAATTTTGATTTCTTTGATTTCCGGTTTTTTTATTTCTATGGGTTTGGTTTGTTCGTATTTTATTTCTTTTCTTTCTGGAAGTGCCTCCTTCTTAACTTCTACTTTTTCACTTCGTATTTGCAAACTCCCGCCCGCCGGGGCAACGTTTCGGACAAGTTGCTCAGGTTGACCCGCCCGCCCCGGCTTCACCGCAGACGAGTCGGGCAGGTGCCACTCTTTTATAGCTTTTTCCACTTCTTCCTTGGGATTTGCGTAAGTTTTCCTAGACATTTCCAATGCTTCGTCTCTAAAAGAAATCTCTGGTTTCAGGATGGCGGGCAGGGTGGTAGCTGAAAATGGTTGGGAGGCAACTTGGTCTATCATCAGTTTCAAATATACTTGATACAAACCCAAGTTTACAATATCCTCCATAGTAAAGACGGGAGCAAATTCTTTCTCCAAAATTTCGGCATCAAACGAGCCAACCCTGAAAGCCACCATTGTGCCCACGTTGCCAAAAACCGCCGCCTTCACTTCTTCGGCCATTTGTTCAATATATTGATGGGTAATATTTAGGCCTAATTTATATTTTCTAGATTCAGACAAAATATCGGCAAAGCTTTTGTTAGCAAAAGATTGAAACTCATCCACATATAAATAAAAATTTGGAAGTTTCTTGAGCTCTTTTGGATCAACATCGGCACGAGACATTGCAGCCAAATATATTTTGGTCACAAGCATTGAACCCAAAAGGTTGGCGTTGCCCTCACCCACCAATCCTTTAGACAAATTTACTATCAAAATTTTCTTCTCATCCATTATTTTTCTAACATCAAAAGAAGATTTGGGCTGACCTATAATATTTCTAATAAGTGGATTAGAAACAAACTGGCCAACTTTGTTTTGAATGGCTGGTGTCGCTTCAGCCGCATATTTGTCTGTATATTTAGCAAATTCATCAACCCAAAAAGATCTGGTGGTTGGATCTGTAACATTATCTACTACTTTGTTTCTATAAACTTTGTCGGTCAGCATCCTGTTTATACCAAGCATAGTAGCTCCCGGATATTCAAGCAAAGCCGCCAAGGTGTTTTGCAAAATATAAGCCATCCTAGATGACCACTGATCTTCCCAAATTTTTTCAAAAGCGCTCATAAGTCCTGAAACCACCAAGTGTCTTCTTTCGGGACCAACGTCTTCCATTACATTAAACGAAACGGGGAACTCGGTATCAAACGGAGCAAAATAAATAACATCTTTGACGCGGTGTTCTGGAATATAATCAAGCAAAAGATCAGCGGTCTTGCCGTGCGGATCTAAAAAAGCCATCCCTTCGCCGTTTTGGATATCTTGAATAGCCATATTTTCAAGCATGGTTGATTTGCCCATACCAGTCTTGCCAATAGAGTAAACGTGGCGAAGACGGTCTTCATCTTTAATGCCAAACTTCACTCGCTTATTACGCGCATCTGTCTCGGCAAAATATGTTATATGATTAGAATTATCCATTGATACCATTATACAATATAAATTATTCTAATTATACTAATTGACCTAATTATTCTAAACAAACCCCAATTCCAAATTTCTCAATTTAGGTTAATTAGAAATTATAATAATTAGGTCAATCTTTCAGAAGTGCAGCTTCTGTGTAGGTATTCCCCGGATCCCAAAGCATCCACGATGTTAAACCAACATCATAGGTGGCTTGGATTTGTTTGCGAACCATTTCGGCCGTGTAGTGCACTGGGTAATCATTGTCTTGAAGCCAAGGACGAAGTTGTAATGGATTTATTCTTTCTAGAACTTTTGCATCAGGTGTGGACGAAGCAATTTCTTTTTCCAAAAAATTTGTCCTAGCTACTCCCGCTCCCATACTAAATTTTATTATTTCATATGGCACTTTGTTTGGGTCAGGCCAACCATTAAATTTGGGCGGGTAGTGAGACGGGTAGACCATAGGAGAGACGTAGTCAAAATTTAAAAGTGCGTATTCCAAAACCTGACCAATACCTAAATCATCGGTGTTAGTCGTCGTCATCCCAAACAAATCAGCCGAAGTGACCACCCCTGTCCCTGCAATTTTAGAATCTAAGTATTCAAAAAATTGTCGGAGTATCTCTTTTTTGGTGGTAGTGCCTGTATGAGTAAAGCTTATGTCTTTCATATCACCATCAGATGGAAAACGAATATAATCAAAATTTATTTCATCAAATCCAATCGCATAAGAAGAGGTAGCTATGGAAATTATATAATCCCAAAAAGGACGAGCGCCAACGTCTATAAAAGAAATGCCTTTCCTGTCTTTCCAGACTCCACCATCACTTTTTCTTTTTACCGCCAAATTTGGGTGAGCTTTGGCAAAAGCGGGGTCTTGGAAAACCGTTACCCGACCAATCACATAAATATTTTTATTATGTAAATTTTCTACAAACTCCTGCATATCAGAAACTTTACACCCGGTCCCAACAATAGAATCTATCTCTTTATTTCCAGTCAAAAAAGAGACTGTCCCTGTATAATCTTTTATATCTATTATTATGGAGTTCAACTCTGTATCGTCTATAAGCCTCACCACCTTATCTCTAAAACTTGGCGTACCCGCCACACACTGCGTCATATAAACACCTTTTAGGGGCTCTGGGGTTTTCAAATGTTTTACTTCTTTTTCCTTGGCTATATTTGTAGGATTTGTGGTGATCGCCAAAGATTCGCCATAATAAGATTCGGAAGAAAAAGTGAAAGAAGAAATAAAAAAAAGTAGAGCAGTCCCTACGATACCTACACCCAAAATTCTTCTAATATTTGTCATAATATTATAACTTCTCTACCACTTCTTGCTTTAAAATTGACCCTGAACCATCTTCTTTTGCATAAATATTTGATACCTCTTCCCCCTCCCCCTTAAGGTAAGGGGGATTAAGGGGGTTATTTTTTTTAATTCTTGACTTTGGTTTCGCTTGCAATTTTTTCAAAATAGTTGGCCCCAAGGCAACTATTATCAAAAATATCCCTGACAAAAATACAAGAGTATTTTTCCAAGTCCCTGGGATGCCAAAGAGTGGTAGGAGGGCTATCCAAACCCCAAACGAAATATAAAAATTATTTTTCATAAAAGCATTTTAACATAAAAATTTTTTAATCAAAAAGAAAACCCCCACACCTTGCGGCGTGGGGGGTCGGGCACTAGACCCAAACCAAACTAACTAGCAACAGACTCGGCAACCTCGGATTCGGTGGTTACCTCGGATTCGGATCCTGCGGCTACCACTTCCTCTGCCACTCGCTGGATGTCATCCAGCAATTTTTCGGTCGGCACCGAGGACTCTTCCGACTCCTCATGCAATGCCTCAACCTCTTCCTTGGGAACATACTTTCCCCGCGGAATCGGCTTTTGGGACTTCATTGCCGCAACCTTCCTCATCAACCAATGGTCGGAACCAATAAAACCCATTTGGTTCGGGCCCATATGATTGACCGCACTCTTGGCGTCGTAGAGAAGATCCTTGGTGACTTCTTTTCCAACCGCCAAACAGCAGTCAATAATGAAGGAAATCCGGTACGGAGAGGTTTTGTTTTCGACCCTCTCAGCTTGGATCTGCTTCACCACTGCCGACACTCCTCCTTCTCCAAAGAGAAGGTCCTGGACCAACTCTTTGGGGCAGTTCTTAATGAACATTGAGGCATTTTGCCGATCGAGGAAGAGATTTTTCTTCATCTTCTCGGTGAGGCGCTCCCAGTCGACCTTTTCAACGAGAAGCCCAGGGTACAGGACATCATACACCCCGTCACGACACTTGTCCCAATAATCGCGACCGTGGCCACCATCTTTTGGACTCATACCCATCAGTGTCCTGAACACACCCATGGGAGTGTGGTCCTCCAGCTCCAGCTGAATCGCCGCCTTCGCCAACTTTTCGGCGAATAGGTTGCCGCCCTCGATCGTCTCCGTTTTCCGAACGACTCCCAATGTCCTCGCCGGCACCGTGTCGGCAACAGGCTTCTTGGGTGGGAGCACCGCCGACGGTGGTGGCGCCACGGGCTTGGACACCTGCTGTTGGGCGGGTGGGGCCGACACTGCCGGCACCGCTACTACGACATCGGTTTTCTGTCGCCCGTCCGGCACCGACATCGCCGTGGCGATCTCGACCCAAAACTTCTGGCTGTCTCCGAAGATCGTCCTGGTTGCTTCCGCCCTCTCGGACAGAGAAGCATTTTTGTTGTTCAGGATTTGGATGGCCTCAGCGGCCCTCTTGAGAAAATCCTCGACCCCATTCGTGGTGAGGATGTTCGTCGTGTTCATCATGATAGAATCCTTTCTTGATTCTGTTTCAAAGGTCCATAAACACATCTCGCATTAACATGGTGCAAATGCAGACGCAAATATTCGTATCTAATCTACCTACAGTATAGCAAATCTTGTATCAAATGTCAAGCCCGATCTACGCTACTGCGCGGATCGGGCTTTTGGTGGCTCAACAGAGCCATATTTTTAGCGAGAGACTTTGGCGAAGTACCTCGCCACCATGTTGGCAAACTCCCTCCGCCGCCGGCATGTCCCGACATGGGGTGGAGTCAAAACGAAATGGTTTTCCGGTCTTATACTAACTACATACTCCCGAAAATCCAAAGGTACAAATAATGGCGCCCCTTCCTCTGACGATTTTTTATTGTCTTTCTGCCACTTAGCAAGTCCACTCTTGAACCGAAACAAGTCGGACTGAAATTGAACTTCCGAGTACACCTCCCCTTCAAATTTACTGATCCAAAAATCTCGGAGAGAGACGAGTTCTCTAAATCCAATACTGAATGCGTCAATTGTTACCAAGTAAGGAAAAAGCCTCGGGAGAAAAAATAAGCCATCAGTTTGATGCTTTGCATCTGCCTTGGTATCCACTGTCGGGAGAAAGATGAGTCCGCTCGACTCTACCCCCAGCTTGTTCAGCTCTACCTCTACATGGTAGTAGAGAGATCTCCCTTTATTACAATCCGGATGTTTATCTGGATGTTTTGTCCTTGATTCCTCAATGATAGTTAAGACGTCCGACCCAAAATCTGCCTCCTCTCCTTTATATCTTTCTTTGAGATCCTCGCCGCTCGAGCGACAATTGAAGATTTCTCTCTCAAAATCAAAACCTCTTGTAGACATATCATATGGTACCTTCCTACTTTACATAGTACCAAATGTATGTTTTTAAGTCAAATCCCTATTTTTCCAATTATCTATAGTCACAAGCAGAGTAGAGCCAATGAAAATAGAGGAGTAGGTACCAACAGTTATACCGATGAGCAGAGCCAAAGAAAAGTTTTTGATAGCTTCGGGTCCAAAAATATAAAGCACCAAAATGGCGAGTAGAGTAGTGAGCGAAGTATTTATGGAGCGAACAAACGTCTCGTTTATACTCTCCCCCACTATAGTTTCAAAATTTTTACCTTCTCTGTGTTCTTCATTTTTATGTAAATTTTCTCTGACTCTATCAAAAACAACAATGGTGTCGTGAACAGAAAATCCAAGTATCACGAGGAGTGCCGTCACAAAAAGAGTGTCCACTTCAAAACCATAAAAATGCCCGAGCAGAGCAAAGATGCCGGTCGGCACCAAGACATCGTGGAGCAGGGCGAGCACGGTCACGACTCCATAAATCCAAGATGATATTGGTTTAGAAACTTTTCTAAAAGCAAAAGCAATAAAAAATACGATTGCCAGAAGTACCAAAACTATTGATATCCAGGACTTGTAAATAGCCTCTTTGCCTAATATTGGTCCAACATTGCTAAAAGTTTTCTCCAAAGGGGAATGCGAGCCACCAAAAGAAAAGGCTTCCATCACTTGATTTTTCTCTTCTTGGGTTACCTCTTTCATCCTAATGATAAAACCGTCCTTTCCAGCTTTACGAATCAAGACTTCGCCAAATCCTTTGTCTTTCAAACTTTCTTCTAAAGCTTTGACTTCCGGAAGTCCCCCTTCATAAGAAATAGAAAGCAAACTGCCACCAGTAAAATCAATACCCGGTTTAAGTCCCCAAAAGAAAATTGAAAATACCGATACTGCCAAGAGTATTATTGATAGAAAATAAAATATTTTTCTGTGTTTTACAATTAGCATAGCTTTTTATTTTTCCTCTCCTCCCCTTTGGGGAGGGGTTGGGGTGGGGTTATCCTTACTCATAGCAAATAATATAGTCCTAGAAGCAGTCACTGCGCTAAACATTGAAACCAAGACACCGATAAGGAAAACCAGAGCAAAGCCCTTGATGACCGGCGTAGAAGCAAAATAATACAAAATAACAGCCGTTATTATACTAGAAAGGTTGGAGTCGCGGATAGAACTCCATGCTCGACGGAAACCTTCTTTTAAAGCTTCATATTTGTTTTTACCTCTTTTTAATTCTTCTTTGGTTCTTTCAAAGATTAAAATATTGGCGTCCACTGCCATACCAATAGAAAGTATGAAGCCAGCAATGCCCGCCGCGGTGAGCGTCACCGGTATAAGCTTAAACAAAACCAAATTGATAATCGTATAAATAGTTAGCGCCAAGACAGCTACAAAACCTTGAAACTTATACCAAGCGATTAAAAACAGAGCCACCACAACAAAAGCATAAAGTCCAGCTTTAACGCTCGCATCCACTGCCCTGTCTCCCAAGGTGGCTCCGATAGTTTCGGTGCTCAAAAGAGAAATCGGCATTGGCAAGGCGCCATAATTTAAATCACGAACAACTTGCTTAGCCATTTCGGGAGTGAAGTCTCCGGTGATGACGGCTTCACCGCCAGTTATTTCTTCTCTAATATACGGTGCCTCTACCAAGGTGCCATCCAAGAAAATACCCAAAACATCACCTGTATTTTCTCTGGTAATTTTGGCAAAAAGATCTGCCCCTTCTTCATTAAACTTCAAACCAATAATCGGCTTGTTTGCAAAATTTTGATCAAATTGGATACTAGCTTTTTGGAGCATTCTACCTGTAAGACCAGTCTCCAAAAACATACTTGAAACACTCGCCTTATCCAATGTTTCCCCTTCCAATTTTATTTTATCCTGTCCCTCTTTAGATAAAATCTTAAATTCTAGAGTTGGAGTTTCGCCTATTCTTTTGATTGCTTCATTTACATCAGTTATCCCCGGAAGCTCCACGATAAGCCTCTGTTCTCTCTGACCACCAAGCACCCCCCCTTCTTCTATCTGAACAATCGGCTCTGACACCCCAAAAAGGTTTACACGCCTCTCTATAGTATCACGCAAAGACTGCATCGCTCCCGAAATATCACCACTCTGAATTTCTGAGGTATCAGCTTTATAAACCAAGTGGGTCCCCCCAGAAAGATCTAGTCCTAGTTTAAATTTGCGACTAGCGTCTGGCTTTTGGCTATTCCAAATAAAAAAACCAGCCACTATTGCGAGTGCGATCATAATTATTGCCCAAAATCGGTATTTAGCCATATTGGACACATATTATATGAAAACTCGTTCAGATTCAATACCTAACCTTCCCCCATCCCCTTCCTTACATTAAGGAAGGGGTGACTACTATTTCTCATTTAGAGATTTAATTTTATTTTGCAATTTATCTAATACACTTTTTATATCGTTTAAAACGTCATCGTTCCAGAATCTAATAGTGTCTACATCTAAGTTTCTTAAATATTTATCTCTATCCTGGTCATAGACTTTTCGTTCTTCCTTATTGTGAATCTCTCCATCAACTTCTATTCCTAAACGAATTTTGGAGCAGTAAAAATCTAAAACGTACGGTCCGACACTGTATTGCCTTAAAAATCTTAGTCCTAAGATTTTATCGTGAGATATATATTTCCATAATAACTTCTCAGCAGAAGTTTGATTGTTGCGAAGATCCCTGCGTCTATCTCTTAAAGATTTATGGTTGTAGAGAAATTTGGAGTCCATACTAATAATTATAACCTATCTCTTTTATTTCTAATCTCCTTAGCCCCCCTTACTTTAAAGGGAGGTATGCCACACTCGAGTACAAATATGATCTAGAATTTATTGATTTAATATTGTTGGTGTTTAGCCTCTATGGAAATTTAATTAAAATTTTGAAGTTGTTTCGTTAACTGTTCTTTTTCTTCATCTAATTTTCTTACTTTTCTTTCCGCTTCAGTTATAATTGCAAATTGTTCATCCCGCAATTTACCAATTCTGTTTATTTCTTCGATTAGCTTTTCTCTCTGTTCTGCTTTCTCATTCTCTTCATAACTTTTATCGGCTTCGCCACTTTCCATGAATTTTATTTGATCATTTCTCATAGAAAGTTCAAAAGTCTTTTCTTCCAGGAGTTTTTTAGCTTTCATCTTTTCATCCTCGTTAGCAGCTTCAGCAATTTGTCTATTTAGCTCTTCGATTTCAGTATTTATTCTTTCAATTCTTTCCCTCGTTTCTTTGAGATCTGTCCTTTTTATTTCTTCAATTCTACTTTTTGGTTTTGGTTCTCCTTCCATATTTTTTATGAGTATTAATATCCACATTATCACAAGCCGCCACTTCACTGTCAACCTCAAATTTTAGTCACCTCCTCTTTAAGATAAAGAGGAGGCTGGGAGGAGATTAGAGAAAAAGGGGTTTGGGAGATTATTTTTTTGAAGAGGAGACTATACCCCGCTTCTAGATAAAAGTGCCTTGATGGTTTTAAGAGCGATTTTCAAATCAAGCATAAAGGAGCGGTTTTTGATGTAATAGAGGTCGTAAGAGAGTTTGCGACGAGTCTTTTCACTATCTGCATTTACTTTTGGCGGATCGGTATGGTAAAGCTGTGCCCAACCAGAAAGTCCGGGTTTGATAAGGTGGCGAACATTATAATATGGAATCTCCGATTCATAGTGTTTGACTAAAGCGGGTATTTCCGGCCGAGGACCTATCATAGACATGTCACCTTTAAAAACCGACCAAAGTTGAGGCAACTCATCTATTCTTGATTTTCTAAGCCATTTACCCACTCGGGTGATCTCTACCTCGCTACGCTCGGCGTCAATGCTTCGCTTCGACATCGTCCTAAACTTTTTTACTTTTATTATTTTATTATTTTTACCAACCCTCTCTTGTTCAAAAAAGATGCTTCCCCCATCATCAAATTTTATAAGAAGCGCCACCAAAGGATAAATAAGTAGCGCAAAAACACCAATTAAAAACGAAAGGATCACGTCCATTATCCGCCTCAAAATATCATAAGTGGCTCTTGATTCGGTAGAAATGTTTTCCAAAAACCAATTATACCTAACCAAAGAAAGAGGTATTCTATCAAAAAGATCTTCGTAAATTTTATACATATCTATAAACTTCACTCGAGAAAAAATCAAATTATAGAGATGGGGCAAGATCGGCTCTACCTTTTCATTTTTTAAGTCGATCGCAATGATTTGTACTTCTTCGGAATAGACCCGAGAAAGTATTTCATTTTGAAAATCCACACCGGCAATACGATTGAGGTCTACCGAAGATATAAATTCTAATCCATATCTAGGGTTATTATTAACTTCTTCCAAAAGATCTTTCATCTCTTCCCCACTACCAACAATAATACCTTTCTGTTTGACTAGCGGATGAAGTATCCGATCGCCGTATATTCTCCAGAGGAGTATGGCGACAAAAGAAATAATTAAATATATAAAGAGATTTGTTTTGGGAGTAATACCAAAATACGGAATGAAATAGAAAAAGAGAACTGCAATAAAACTGTTGGCAATTTGAGCATTAAAAACCGTACTAGGTAGACGACTCTTCAAAATCAGAGTGTGTTTTTCATAAAGTCCCGAAATAAAAAATACTAAAATCCAAACGCCAATTATAATTGTAAACGGCCAAAAATGCAGATCCCAATAACTCTGAGATGGAATCCCCCACTCCCTCAAAGCTAACGCAGACCAAAGAGAAAAATACAACAAAATAATGTCCCCCAAAAACAGCGCTATTGTTTCCTTTTTTCCAGATATGGTCATATTAAAAAATATCATACCTTATTTTCACAAAAAACACAAAAATATAAAAAATATATTCGTATTATTAATACACCAAATTCTCCTTATTTATACGATCGTAGTTTTAAGAAGAATAATAACAAAGCTATCTGGCTGATTAGATAAGTTTAAAATGTTTTTTAAGCCAAGAATCATTTTCTATTTTCTCGGCAATTATGTAGAGCACCTCTTCCCCTATTTCATAATGTGCTTTTAGTAAGGTTACGACTTCTTCACAATCATACGGAAATGCCCAAACACTATTTTGTAGCCTAACGCATCCAATATTTTGAAGCATTACTCTGGTCGCATCTCTTTGGAATCTATCTTGCTCTTTTATATCAAAAACGATTAATCTCCATCTCTTATCCCATTTTTTTGGTTTTTTAATAACAAGATGTTTTGATTCAAGTTTCCAAAGAAATAGTTTTCCTTTATTGGTGATTTTTAAATGTTCACCGTCTCTATTTTTCTTAATCTCTATAAAACCCTTGTCTTCAAGTTTTTGAACAGTGCCCATCAAGTTGTATATCGGATTTTTCTTGGTACCAATCCAGCCACAAGTTTTAAGAATTCCCAAGGCATTAGGGGCACAGACGGCTAAAGTTATAAATCCACTTACCTTAAGGGTGGTTAAGATCGCCTGATGAAATAAATATCTTCTCCTCTGTATTTTTGCTTCTTTCTCCAAACTCATACTTTTATCTTATTTTATAATTCCTCTTATTATTACGATCGTAAGATTAAGAGGAATTTAGTTTATATATTAACTGAATTTTTAGATATAAACAAGGGAGCCTGTGATTTGGCTCCCCAGAATTTCACCCCGCCCGAGAAACCGGTGCGATTATTTTTGTTCCCGACAGAACTTGCTATCGGGACTGTACTTCTCACCGATCTTGGTAGAGAAGATAAGTCGCTCGGGTGACTGATTCGTCATCATAAGATCCACCTTATCACCTTTTGGTAAAAGAAAGTATGCCGACGGATCGAGGGAAATATAGGAGATTTCATTGCCCATCATAACCAGCTTCGGCATAACAGCAAGATCTACTGGTGGTGCAACAAATTCGTAGAAGACCATCGCGCATGGATGAGCGGTCGCTCTCTTTGCTCGCTCAATGTTGTCTTTGAATTCGGATTCAAGACGAGTAAGCCTTATCAAATTTTTAGCTCTCTCATCTTTTTCCAAGTATTCAAATCCACGATCGATCAGCGCATTAATCCCAAACACCACGAAAATCAGAAGTGCGCTGGCCAAAACTCCAAATATTAGTATTTTCCTCTTTTCGTCACTCATCTTCATCTCCAGAACCTCCTTTAATCTTATATCATAGCTTGTATTTTTAGTCCAATTGGGGTAGTATTTTACTATGCAAAATAAAAAGAAAATACTGTTTATCATCACTAAAGGCAATTTTGGCGGAGCCCAGAGGTATGTTTACGACTTAGCCACTTCCCTACCAAAAAGTGAATTCGAGGCGGTAGTAGCCTGTGGCGAAGGAGATCTTTTGCCTAATAAGTTAGGAGAAGTGGGTATAAAAACAATCAAAATAAATAATCTGGTTCGAGAAATTAAAACTTTTAATGAGTTTAGTGTCTGTAAAGAATTGGTAGCTTTGATCCGAACAGAGAGACCGGATATAATTCATCTCAATTCTTCTAAAATGGGGGGGATTGGATCAGTAGCGGGAAGAATCGCCTCTATTTTAGAGAAAAACTACAAACCCAAAATTATCTTTACATCACACGGTTGGGGTTTTTATGAAAAACATCGACCTCTATTGTTTCGTTTATTTTTTTATTTAAGTCATTGGTTAACTATTCTTTTGTGTCACCAGACAATCGCGGTCTCAGAAAAAACCAAAAAAGATATCGCATGGCTACCATTTATAAAAAATAAAATAAAAGTAATCCATAACGGGATCGAGGATTTTAAGTTGTTACCCAAAAAAGAAGCGGCTTTAATACTTGCAAAAACTGACAAAGAAAAAACTATTATTTTTTCTCTTTCCGAACTTCATCCAAACAAAGGGCTAGATGTGGCAATCAGAGGCATTGCCTTGTTGCCAGAAAACATTAGGGATAAAATAGCTTATTACATAGCCGGCGATGGAGAAGAAAAAGAAAGTTTGCAAAAATTGGCCAGAGATTTTGGAGTTTTAACCACAGTGCATTTTTTAGGATTTGTTGAAGATGCTAAAAAACTTTTGTCAGGGAGCAATATTTTCCTTTTTCCATCAAGAACCGAAAATTTACCTTATGCTATTTTAGAAGCCGGTACGGCAGAGCTTCCGATTATTGCGACCTCAGTTGGAGGCATTCCGGAAATAATTAGAGACATGCAAAATGGTATTTTGGTGCATCCCCGAAATCCCAAAGAAATAGCTGAGGCTATTTTGTATTTGCTAGACCACCCGGAAAATCGGAAAGAATTTGGTGAAGAAATAAAAAAGACCGTAATAAATTTTTTCAGTTTAGAAAAGATGTTGGAGGAAACTGAAAAAATTTATAAATTGCCCTAATTATTCTAATTAACCTAATTGGCCTAAAAATTAAACTTGATTTTCAATTCTATTTACAAAAAAGTGAAATAAAAAAACGACCGGGGAACTGGGATGCCCGATCGTTCGCTTGGGGGAAAGCCTCATAACTTGCCCCGTCTTTCATGGGGCTAAATCTCTGCAGAGACAATCCGGCATTACTGCGTCTCTACAGCCCAGAGATACTGCGATATCAACGAGATACCTAGTGGCTAGAGTATCACTTTTCATTTGCATAATCAAGAATATTTATTGAGTGCTTTTAAATTGAAAACTGGGGTTTGTTTAGAATAATTAGGTTAATTAGGGCAATTAGAATAATTTTCTATTCGGCTATACCAATAATTTCATTTTTAGCTGCCTCTTTGTTCGTAGCTCGCGCATAAGATGATTGGCCCATGAGTATTCCCAATCCCAAAAATTCTGCGAGCAAGTGACTGCCTCCATAACTCATAAAAGGCATCGTGATCCCGGTGACGGGCAGAAGCCCAACATTCATGCCGACATGAATTATAAAATGAGAAAGAAATATTGAAGAGAGACCCAAACCAAACAAAATTTCAAAATTAGTCGCTCCATTTTTTGCTATACTAATAATCCTCCAAAAGACTACTCCATACAAACCAAAAATTAGGATCACCCCCACAAAACCCCATTCTTCACTAAAAGCGGCGAAAATAAAATCAGTCTCATACTCGGGCAAGAATTTTAATTTGGATTGACTACCGAGTCCTACCCCTTTGCCCCAAATTTCTCCAGAACCGACAGCGATGGTGGATTGATAAGCGTTATAACCACTACCCGAAAGGTCAGTAAGTGGATTTATAAAGGAGATGATTCTAGCTTTCTGATAATCCTTAAAAACAAAAAACCATAACCCCCCAAAAGCCAGAAGTCCCGATAAAAACACGACGAGTAGATGTTTTTTTGATATACCAGAAACCAGGACCATAGAGAGCCATATTAGGAAAATTATGATGGCCGAACCAAAATCTGGTTGCAAAAAAACAAGCATAAAAATTATAAAAGTATAAAATCCAGAAGTTAGTATATGCCGCACATTGGCTATTTCAATATGTCTCCTGCTAAAATATTTGGCAAGAAGTAACACTAAAACTATTTTGGCAAAATCAACTGGCTGGAAAGCAAAAGCTCCAAGATCAAACCAGCTTTGAGCACCTTTAAATACAGAGCCAGCAACAAACAAAAATAAAAGTATAAAACAACAAACAACAAACAAAAATACGATAGAGCTTGTCCGACGCAAAAATCTCCAGTCAACCAAACTGGCTATAAATAAAACAATGATTGAAATTACTAACCATATTATCTGCCTCACAAACAAAACTCCCCCACCCGCACCCGCTTGTCCGTTAGGCAAAAAAGAATTCATAGTCAAAATGCCGGCCACCGATATAAAAAACACGGCCCCAAAAAGTAGCCAATCAAAAGAGTAGTTGATTTTTTTAAATAATTCTCTAATCATTTTAAACCATCTCACTATTTGCTATACTGAATCACCAAATATCTTATAGGTTATTTCTATCCTGGCCGGCATTTCTTTGCAAATATCAGAAGAGATGTTTTTGTAAATAGTTTTCAGATCAAGAGCCATCGGAGCAAAGAAATAATTTTCCTTCTGGGAGGCAATAGTTTTCAAAAAAGATTCATTGATTTTGTCACCCAAACCGATAGTGTAGATAAAGAGACCATCTTTTTTGACATCTGATGATTCTTTTACAGCCAAACTTTCTGCATATTTTATGTCGAGCTCTTCCGTGCCCCCATCTGGGTTCTTCGGATAATTGGCTACCCCGTCAGTTAAAAGTATTATTATTTTTGAAGACTTGCCTTCAGATCTAGCTGAGACTAGTTCTTGCCAAGCGGAGTGTAGAGCTTCATAGATATTTGTATACTGTGTACTTCCTGATTCAATACTGACACCGTCAATTGCTTGTTTAGCTAAATCAAAATCAGAAGTAAGATTTAAGTTCAATGGCTCTTTGGATTTGGTAGCAAAAGAGATAACTCCAATTTTATCTTTGAGACTTAATTGCTCCACAAAAGATGTAGCGGCAGATTTGGCGGAAGTTAATGGCTCTGGTGGATCGGTGCCTAGGGAGGTCATTGATCCAGATCTATCCAAAAGAAGCATTATATCTGAAGGTTTTTCACACACCTTAGACCCGAGTTCAAAGGGTTTCGGCCAAGTGAAAAACACATCGGTACTTTCATTTTTTTTAAGTGTTTCTACAAAGGTTCTAGAGGCGGCAATAGCGTTGTCAGACCCATCAAAAATCACTGCTATTAGTTCAATATTTTTTATCTCCTTAATACCATTATTTTTGACATTAGCCAAAACCCTAGGGGCACTTTCTAATCTTAAAATTTGGCCGTGAGTTACGTCTATATCTTCAGCCATTTCTTCATTTTTGTTCCAAATGATGCCTTCGCCAAGTTCAAAAACAACTCTTTTGGGCTTAGCCTCTCCTTTAGATGCAATATTTCCTTCAAAAATACCGACAGTTTTATTTTTTGGCAAAATAGTGGCCCCTTTCCTTTCTTCCAAAACTTTGCTTTTTTCATCATAGACAGTGAAGCTATAAGGGACGTAGACGGCGTCCGCATTGGTATTTGGATTTTCCACATAAACCAAAGTGCTCCAAAATCCGCTTGAAACTTCAAAAAGTCTAGGATCCCATTTTACAATCGGTTTCAAAACATCGCTACGACAAATAAGAGAGCAGGATCCCCCGCAATCAACACCTGTTTCGTTTCCATTCTGATAACCATCGGAACAGGTGGGTGCCATATACCAAAATTTCCAAAAGATGGCAAAAGATGTTGCCGATAGTAGCAAAATTGTTGCTCCCAAATAAATCGCTCTTCTACGAGATGCCCAATCATTCATGGGTTAAGTATATCCCAATTTTGCCTACGCTAAAAGCGTAATTACAAAATTGAGAATATTGATGATTAAATTTTTTGTGCTGGCGGCTACCTACTCTCCCCTTGCGAGTACCATCGGCACTACCAAGCTTAACTTCCGTGTTCGGAATGAGAACGGGTGTGACCTCGGCGTTAAACCACCAACACAAAAAATTCAATGATTTAATTCCTCATATGCGGACGTGACTGTCATATGACGGTCACGATCCAAAGAACAAAACCTCATTCTGAAAAGAATGGGTTGGCCTCCAGGCAAGGACTCGAACCTTGAACTTTTGGGTTAACAGCCCAATGCTCTACCATTGAGCTACCTGGAGGCAAATTTTTGCGGAACAAAAATCCGCATATGAAGAATCAAATTCGGATAAAAGTCTCATAAAGCAGGATAAAAAAAATAAATAAAATGTGGTTTTCGAATTTCCTAATAGAATCGGAAAATTAGTACGCCTCGGCTCAACACTTTACAGTGCTTACACCTAGCGCCTATCAACGTGATCATCTCTCACGATCCTTAACGATTCCTAATCTTGGGGCTGGCTTCCCTCTTATATGCTTTCAGAGGTTATCCTTTCCCGACTTAGCTACCCTGCGATGCTCTTGGCAGAACAGCAGGCACACCAGAGGTCAGTTCAACTCGGTCCTCTCGTACTAGAGTCAAATCCCCTCAAGAATCAACGCCTGCAGTAGATAGGAGACCAACCTGTCTCACGCACTTTTCCCTTAATTACTTAAGGAGTTGGACTATGCGATCATCCTTTGATTAACTTAGGATGGCATGGCTGTAGTCTCTACGGACCCGTTTATGAGTCCTCGGCATTGCCCTAGAAGGGTTCTACCGATATAGCCACACTTAATTCGTACATATCACTATGCACGACCGCCGTGATTTGATTTAATCTTTCTATCTTTCTTAACTTCTTATAAAACGAAAAAACTTATAACAATTCCTCTGAGGATTCAGATTGTAAATGAGTCAAAAGTTTGAAAAGCGCAAGTTTGAAAGTTTCGAACTTTTTAACTTGGTAACTTTTTACTTTCTAACTTATCTACGGTCTGAACCCAGCTCGCGTAACACTTTAAATGGCGAACAGCCATACCCTTGGGAGCTTCTCCACCCCCGGGATGTGTTGAGCCGACATCGAGGTGCCGAACACCGCCGTCGCTCTGGACGCTTAGGCGGTACTAGCCTGTTATCCCCGGAGTAGCTTTTGTCCGATAATCCTTCGCCGCGTCTAACGCGTACGATCGGTTCACTTAGCTCTGCTTTCGCATCTGCTCGACATGTACGTCTCG